>Ga0189284_100008_pt1 | contig 552510 bp, 505 predicted proteins | sample N32C7minimetaG_FD_130314 | JGI IMG/M metagenome (GOLD analysis project Ga0189284, IMG submission 130314) | Marine microbial communities from the Costa Rica Dome - N32 C7 mini metaG | ecosystem: Environmental > Aquatic > Marine > Oceanic > Photic zone | place: Costa Rica: the Eastern Pacific...
CTATAATCATTCCCGCATTTTAATCAGCAGCCCCAAATTCATCGTAAACCAAGACCACACCGCAAATTACCGCGATACGACGCTATACGAGGGCCCTTCCGGTAATTCCCTGCGGATCATGCGGGCTTCCCGGGGTCGATGCATCCAACGCATTCAGGATCAGATTCTCCATCAGTCGGGTGATCTCATTACGCGAGGCGTTGACCCACGCTGGCGATTCCGGAACACGGATGCTGACCTGATGCCCCTTGCGATCGAACTGCTCGATCACTTCCCTGCTGGCCTCAACCCCTGCACACAGATCGGAAACCCGGTAGTCGTTGCGTAGATCGTGCGCGTCTTCGCGCGCATACATCAGGAGTGTGCTCGTGAGCGTATGAGCGCCATCCGCGATTTCGCCGATCCCGTCGACTGCATTCCGGACTCGCTCGTCTTCTCCCTTGATATGTGCCCTGAGGATGCTCAGATACGAACGCAACGCCATTGTCAAGTTTCCAAAGTCGTGAGCAACCCCGTTCGCCATTGTTCCCAATGACAACGCCCGCTCTGCTTGACGCAGTTGCTTCTCGGTCGCGAGTCGTTGCTCGTATTGCACGCGGATGTTGTCGAGCAATGAAGCGACAAAGAGGATCGTCAGCAGGCTCGGCACGATAAAACCTTGCGCGATCAGAACATTCTCTACTGGCGGACGATCGGCCACATGGAACGGGCCACGCTCCATGCTGATCCCGATGATGATGATGGTGAGCAGCACATTTGACGCAATGGTCAGCATCACCACACCAAATCGCGCGATCGCCCACGCGAGCAGAATGATGATGACCAGATACTGATAGAGATATACATAGGTTGCGCCGCTGGTCGTGACGAAAAGAAACACACACACCAAGGTCAACGCCGCAAGATACAACGGCGCTTCCCGTTTGTGCTTGATCACAGGCGATCTCTCGCCCCAGCGATTGGCGATCACGATGATCGGTGTGGCATACGCGAGTAAACCGGATATACCCGAATAACTCCATTGAAGCACACGGTTCGTCAGGTGGATCTCATCTGAGAAAAAGGCCGCTGCGGACCAAAGGACAAAGGCAAGACAAACCATATTGGCGAAAACCGCTACGCCCGCATACACGCCCAATGATCGCATATCGCCGATCGGGTTCCGTTCTCGGATGAACCTCCGGATAACCAGGGCAAAAATCACCCCAGATAGGGGGTTGTAAATGAGCTTGATAAAGAGGATGACAGTCCCGATTTGGGATCCGAGCGGATCACGCATGACCTGAAACACGATCTGATCGATCAGTATCAGTATGATGATCATCGAAGGCCAATGCCGACGATGAGTGACCGCAAGCAGCCCCCCATACACCCCGGCGCACGGCCAGATGACACTCGAAGTTGAGACACCATAGAAGGTTGTGTACCCGATGAGTTCGGAGATCAGAATCGCAAGCCCATACAGGGCGTAGAATCGAATCGTGCGAGTTGTACCACGAGGATCAAGTGTGATCATGTCTATCTCGTCCAGAATCCACTATAGAAATCGCTAAGATACATAGGTCTTTTTACCTACAATCGTGTATAATGAGTCGTCATGAGTATAACGCACTCTCAACGAGGAGACTCTCAGAAGATGGGTGATCAAGTTCCCAGTTCACGAATCCGTGTGGTTCTGATCGATGATCATCAGATCGTCTCAGAAGCGCTGGGGGCGGTGTTGGATAGCACTGGTGATATCGAAGTGGTTGCACGGGTCAGCCATCCGGACAATATCGTCTCTGAAATCGTGGAGCATGAGCCAGATGTGGCCATCTGCGATATGGAGATGCCCGGCGGCGATCCCCTCGATCGAATCTCCGAGGCGCTCCCGCAATCGCCCAATACCAGGGTCATCGTGCTCACCGCTTTCCCCACGGACATGCATATCACCCGCTCTGTGCAGATCGGGCTCAATGGATTCCTCACAAAGAACGAGCCCATCGAGGCAGTCGTCGATGGCATCCGCGCCGTTCATGCAGGGCATGTGATCTACTCCGATGAAGTCCGTGAACGCATGGCACCAGACAATCATGGAGCGACCCACTCGGAACTCAAGGTCCTGACACTGACCCCCAGAGAACTGAGCGTCGTCCGTCTCGTCGCGTTGGGAATGACAACGACTCAGATCGCTGAGTCGATCCATCGCTCCCCGAAGACAATCGATAATCAGATCAGCTCTGCGCTCACCAAGACGAGAAGCAGCAACCGGGTAGAACTCTCCCGCTGGGCGATCCGCGAGGGGCTCGTCAGGCCTTGATCAATCATCCTCTCGCGACGGGAGTGGGTGTTTGATCTCCAGCGCAGTCGGGAACGCCGGGTACGCGATCTTAATCCGGAACGCTCGGAAGTCCTCGTACTTGTGCCCCATCCGATCCATCAGCCACTCCATCATGGCCCTGTACCGCGTGTACTGCGGTGTCGGTGGGGGCGTCCTGCTTACCCCGAGATCCATCAACTGCTCGCTCAGATGCAGCTTTGTGCGCACATGCGTGCTCGTCATGCCCGCCACATCCGAATACAGCTCCACGATGGGGTCCATCGCGAAGGTGAGTTCGCGGTGGAAGAGCATATCGACAATCATCAGTTCGCTCGGCACCTCGCACCGTGCGGTGTGAGTGCCCCAACGATTCTCGGCGGAGCTGTACATCGGCAGCTCCCGGTGCACCGTACCGGCGGTGCATGTCAATGCCCCGGTATTGCCCGCGGGGCCCTCGGTCAGCTCGTAGCTCACCGCGTCGCGATCTTCCACGCGGCGTAGATCCGGCACCGGATCAGAGCAGAACTCCGGCATCAGAGGTGCCAGGTCATTCTTCAACGCATACGCACGATCGAGCGCCTCATGCGAGTAGGCCTTGCCGGTATGGTTGTCATCGGAGTTGCTCGCACGCCGTGACATGATCCACGACACATCCGGACGGATCCGGCGAAAATCGATAAACGAGTTCACATTCGCCAGATCCACGCAACCATCGCGTTGCGAGGGCACCATCATTCCAATCTTGAGCAGCGTCCGCGCCTGCGCACCCCACACATAGCTTGAACCTTGGTACAGCAGCTTGCGGTGCTGCTCATCGCGCGTTTGTCGGCCCTTGGTCGCCAGATTGCTCCCCATCATGTCCAAGGTTGCACGGTCCCCGGTGTGCACCCTGATCAGGCGTTCATAATCGCTGATCGCGTCCCGGGCGGTTTGCACCAGCGGCGGTTCCGCCTTCGTTTTGTCGATTCCTTTGAGCAGGATTCGAATCCCAGGCGGCCCGGGCATCTGTTCCAATGCCGCGGCCGGATCCTCAGCACCGATGATCTTCGTCAGTTTCCACGCCAGATTCTTGTTCAGTCCCAGATGCTCACTGATCGAGCCCGGCGTGCTCGGGTCCGCACCGATCGAGATCAGCAGTTCGGAGAACGCCACGCGAAGCCCTCGCACGACTTCATGGGCGTCGTTCGAGAAGCTCCTGGGCTCAGTATGCTGAGAAGATTGTGTATCCGTGATCTGGGTCATGCTCGTTCAGTATAGAGGAAATGGATAAAATCCGCATTCATACGCCGTAAAGCGAGATATTTCGTTGCCAAGAGGAGGATCATAGCATGCGGCGAATAATTCGCAGAGATATTTCTGCGAACAGACGCAAAAATGCTTGCACCCGATCTCCACCACCGGTACGCTGGGCACTTTGGCCACTCCGCACGCGTGAACCCGTTGTCTGGTTCCACCCGCATGGACTCGCGCGGAGCACACATTTCACTCACTGGAGAAGAGGATCATCACATGAACAAGCTCATTGCTACAGCATTCATCGCGGGGCTGGCCTCGCACGCCGCCGCTGGAATTACCACCATCGATCCGTTCTTCGGTGATGCGTTCGAGACTTTCGAACTCATCGGACCTCCCGGGTCCGTGTTTGGCGATGTGCCGATCTTCAACGGGAACGCCACCATCACCGACGAGCTCGCCAACCAGGTCATCGCCGCGGCCAACCTCACCAGTTTCCTTACCGATGAGACAATCTTTGCGTACAACGGCAACTTCATGGGCGGGTTTCCTACCGGATGGGCTGTGATCAACTTCAACCAGGGCGCGACCGACTTCGGCGGATACTTCGGCACCGCCGATATCCTCAGCGGCGGCAACATCAGCTTCTTCGACGAGAACAACCAACTCATCGAAACGCTCTCGCTCGATATCCCGCTTAACGAATGGACCTGGTACGGATACAGCTCCGATGAGGCGTTCCATAGCGTGGTGATCCACGGCGGTTCGAATCCCAGCTCACCAATCGTGCTGGATGACCTGCAGGTGAACTTTGTTCCCGCCCCGGGCGCACTCGCACTGCTCGGAATCGCCGGAATCACGAGTACCCGTCGTCGTCGATGACCCGCGTTCCGCAAACACGAACCCATGAAAGGTACGAACAACCATGAACCTCATCATGACCTCGTTGTGCTGTCTTGTCAGCAGCGCCACGCTCGCCTTTGCCGGCGGGCCAGTCGCCTACGCACCGAATAGCCAGACCAACAACGCAGACGACTCCGACGACCTGATCATGTTCGACCCCGGCAACCCGAGCGGCTACACCGTGATCGGGTCAATGGGAGTTGGCAATATCGGGTTCGGGGGATTGGACTTTGATGCCGATGGCAATCTCTGGGCATACGCATCCTTTTATAAGTCCACTGGCGGTGCAGCGTCTGGGCTTTACAGCGTTGACATGAACACGGGCGTAGCCACCCCAGTAGGCATCAATCTCCAAACACTTCAGGACATTGCCTTCAACCCTGTCGACGGCAAGATGTACGGCATCAATACCCGTCAGGCATCCATGACGCGTCTCTACGAGATCCATCTCGACACCGGGCTCGTGTCCGATCTTGGGCTGCTCTCCGGGCTGCCAGCGACGCACATCATCAACGGCTTCGCTTTCGATTCGCGGGGAAACATGTACCTGCAGGATCATAACTCCGATGCGATCTATGTGACCGATGACATCGTAAATCCGGTCTCCATGCTCGTCGTCCTGCCTCAGGACAATAACTACAGCCAGGGTATGACGATCGACTGGTCACGCGATGACATCGGCTATCACGCCGCGGTCGGGCAGGGGATCTTCCCGAACTACTTCAGCCAGATCAACACCTTCTCTACCGATGGGAACACATATACGCTGGGGGGCAGCTTTGGCCCCAACGATCAGGACGGCATCCCCCCGGTACAGCCCGGTGATCTCGCCCTTCCACCGGCGGCCGCCTGCGAAGCAGACCTCAACACCGATGGCGATCTGGACTTCTTCGATGTCAGCGCATTCCTCAGCGCGTACAACGCGATGGATGACATCGCGGATTTTAACGGCGATGGTTTGTTCAACTTCTTCGATGTCAGCGATTTCCTGAACGCATACAACGCCGGTTGTCCATAACGCGTGCGGACACCCCCCTGTCCGAGCGAGTGATTCATTATGAGGGCACCGTGTGAAAAAGGCCCCGACGATTTCGTCGGGGCCTTTGTGATGTCCAAGCGTTTCAAGGTCTTACGGGCAGCCAGCGTTGTACTCGTCGAGGAACACCGACACATCGAAGAAATCGAATACTCCGTCGTGACCGCTGTAGTCCGCACGGGGATCCTCAGCAGAGAAATGACCGATGAAGACGCTGATGTCGAAGTAGTTGAGGATCCCATCGTTATTCACATCGCCCGGGCACGGCTCAGCCGCAGCGAACACATCGTCGCTGAGCTCTTCGCCAATATCCGTGTTCCGCTGGATGATCTGCGAAAGCGTCTGCTCCTCAACCATCTCGACCATGTCTATAGGGAGGTAGGACTCATACCAGAAACGGTCCGCGCTGCGCAGACGCTGGAACTGATCTCCAATGATGGCCACAAGCGTTGGGCCAACCATTGCGCCCGGAGCATGATCCTCAGCGAGCAGACCAACCCACGGATCAATCGAATCGACATCCGCGTACACGCTCGAGAGCCCCGCAATAACACTCGCGTGCGAGGAGATCTCAGAGAAATCAGTCACCGGGGTCAGACCCGCCATCTCCCGCAGCGCGTTGTAGTGGGGGATCCCATGATCACGCCCGCGCTGAATATTCAGACTCGCAAGGTCGAAGCCGCCCGAGCCGGGTGCGCCGAAGAGGAAGTTGCGGATATCGTCGACCACATAGGCGTCGATTTCCTGAGCCTTCTGCGACGCCAGACCACGCAGAATCCCGTCGATCCCATGGTCCGCGATATTCGAAGGGTTGAAGAATGCGTTCCGCAGGGGGAGGTTGCCCTCCGCGACCGTCTGGTCCGTAGCTTCAAGTCGAAGGAGAGTGGGCGAGAGCATCGTGTGGCCAACCCGGTACGCCGCGGTCGCGAACTCGTTCGCGATCATCGGTTCCATCATCGGGTTGTACCCCGCGTAGGGTCCTAAGGCATCTTCGCCGAGCAGCACCGGAAGGAACTCATTGAATGTAATCGATTGCATCTCCGCCGCGACGATGGCGCGTGCTCGTTCATACAGCTCATCCCCGTCGGCATCAGGGAACTGGATGGCCATCTGCTGTGCCCAATAGTTGTGCTCGCGCATGAACAGGGTGTGCATCGCCGTCAACCCAGATTGCTCATTTGCACGGATATCCCCGCCAAGGAACAGCGTTGGATCATCGCTCGTCGGCGCATTGGGAAGCCCCGCGGTGTTGTACGGGAGCAGGTTGCCCGCGCTCGTTTTGAGCATCCCGGTTCCATCGTTCGTCCGCAACCAGTGTGCGACTTCCTCTTCCGATCCATACACATTCGAGGCATCGATATACGCCGTGATGTTGTTCAGCTGCTGACGCTTGCCGTTCTCATCGAGAATATGCTCGGACCGATGCATACCGATGACCTGTGTGCCGGTGTTGTCAGGGTCAAACCAAGGGTCACCCGCGGGGACTTCGATATCGAAAGTGGCTTCTCCGACGGGGGTTTCATCGATATCGTGGTCAACAAACTGACCCCACTGCCAAAGATAATCCGATGCGCCATTCGAGTTGGGGATATCGCCGGGGCTCGCGTTCACAGCATTGCTCACGGCACGGGCGCTGGGCCCGTCAATGCGCGCAGGGATGGACCCGTCATTGAGCGAGTATTCCGCGCTCATCATTCGAACCATTTTCGTGCCCGCGGCTCCCCATTCGGGGTGGGTCAGGTTGTTGCCGCTCCCATCAATCGTGCGGAACTCGAGGGGAAACACCGCGACACCATTGCGATGCGCGATCCCTATGCCGTCGCCGTCGAAAGGAACAAACCCACGCTGCTGCACCGATCGGCGCACGCTGTCTTCACGATCGCCGGGGCGAGCGATTGGCTCAGCACCGAGAGTGGTCCCGCTTGAGAGTGCAGCACCTGATAGACAGACCAATAGAGTAGTAGTGAGACGCATTATTCGGACCTCCTGAGCGTATTTCGATCCTAGTGATTGAAGTCGGGAAACACAAGCTTGAAGTGAAACTCAGTTATGAGTTTTTGTGGTAAACATGTGTTTCCTACGCAGATCCCGATAGCGTCATCCGATTATCCGCATCGTTCACACTCGGGTTGCGGTATGATTCAGAGAAAACCGAGTTCACTTCGCGGAGCCATTCATGCGCCCAGGTTTGCACATCATTCCTCTTGTTCTTATGTCATTTCTTGCGTGCTCGACGCTGCGGGCATCCGAGCCATATACCCGTGTTACGGAGCGACCGGACGGTGACATCGTTCTCGAGATGTGCACACGCACCTTCGAATCGAAGAACCCCGACGCGCCCCGGATCCACATGGTGTCCGCGATCCACATCGCCGACAAGTCCTACTACAGCGCGATGCAGGAACTGCTCAACGGGTACGACACCGTCCTCTATGAAGGCGTCAAGCCCGCAGGGCTCGACCCGATCGACCCCGAACTGGACGATGAATCCAAGGTCAAGGCGACCCAGGAGCGCCTCGACCTCCTCGTCAGCATCGCCCAGATGTACCGCGCATCGCACGGGCACTACCCCTCCGGGTACGCGGATCTCACCAAAAGCGAGGACCGGCGAATCGCATCACTTGTAAGCTCCATCCGCACCGACGCGTGGGGCAACAACATCGCGACCCGAAACAGCCTCCGCATCGTGGACGATGTCAAGTCCGCCCAGATCGAGTATGTCTCTTACGGCGCCGACGGCGAAGAGGGCGGCGAGGGCATCAACGCGGACATCATCAGCGCGTCGGACCCCGTCAATCCCGACGAAGCGCCCGCCGACTCCCCCGAGGGCATCCAGACCCAGCTCGCCAATGCCCTCCGCGTCTCCTTCCAGCTCGACGAGATGGACACAACCAATCCGGGGTGGATCAACGCGGACATGGATGTCAACCAGCTCCAGCACGCCCTGAGCGAGTACGGCGAGGACTCGTCCGAGCTGCTCAAGATGCTCGACGGCGAGTCCTTCGGTGCCAAGATCGCCGGCTTTGTCCTCAACTTCGTCGCTCGCTCGCCCCAGCTCTCCTCCATGATGAAGCTGGTGATGATGGATCTGCTCGCCTTCGCCGAGGAGTCCGACCTGCTCGCAGATCAAGGCGAGGCCATGCACAAGGTCATCGTCGAGGGACGCAACGATGTTGTCATCGAGTACCTCCACGAGACCATCGCGGATCACCCCGATTATGACGACATCGCGATCTTCTACGGCGCGGGCCACATGGCCGGGCTCGAAAAATCACTTTCTGAGATGGGATACGCCCCATCGAGTGATCACTGGACCCAGGCGATGCTCGTCAACCCTGAAGACACCGGTCTGAGCGCCATGCAAGTCAAAATGATGCGCAACATGATCAAGAGCTCATTGCAACAGCAGATGGGGCGATGATCGTTTAGCTCTTCTTCTCCCGTCCCAGCCGTGCGATCCCGACCGTCACCACAAACCCGCCGATGATCAGCAGCTGCGCCCCAACGATCTGCCCCGTATTCGGCGTGAACGCTCGCTGGTCCCAATCCTTCGCGTTGTCCGCAGCCTGCATCTCAACAAGATTCTCTTCCGTGACGAGCTCGCCCTTGATCGTGTCCCCGACCTGAGGCATCACGCCCTCGCGGAACGGATACAACCCCGCGGGTGCGGCCATGATCAGCCCGAGCAGCACCCCGAGCGTCAGGCGCTCGTAGTGGTGGAGGACCCAGCGCAACAGGTTGCTGACGATCGCGACGCCGAGGAGGACGCCGATCCCGACGGGGATGACGACGCCCATCTGATCCATGAGGGTGCCGATGTCGCCAACCTTGAGCGCATTGACGGACCCCTTGATCGCGCCGATGATCGATTCGTACTGACCGAGCAGGAGCAGGAGGAACGCGCCCGATACCCCGGGCAGGATCATCGCACTCGCCGCCGCCGCCCCGCCGAGCACTAAACCGAACGGGCCGCTCAACCCACTCCCCGCACCGCCCAGTTCCTGCAGCGCGACCAAGCCGCCCATCAACAACGCCCCGATCACGACACCTGCCCAGGTGTCGCGCTTGATGGGTTTGGCCATCGCCCAGAGGATGGGGACACCGCCGAGCGTGAGCCCGATGAAGATCGAGAACATCACCCAGCGATGATTCACCAGCGCCCAATGGATCATCGACGCCAACCCGCCGATCGCAATGACCGCGCCGATCACCACGCAACCAAGCGTGAGGATCATCCTTCGATTGAATCGCAGCCGCGTTGCGTCCGAAACCGCATCGATAAACAGCGTGTAGATCCCGCACGCGACCAGCATGGTCCCACCGGAAATCCCCGGCACCAGATTCGCCAGCCCCATGAGCACGCCGCCCAGTCCACAGCGGACAACGGGGACTGGCGATTGTTGGGAATGAGGCGATGATGTCGATTGTTCACTCAATGGGAACCTCGCGGGTTTCTGTTCGGATCGGTCAGTGACGCGTTCGGGTGCCGGTAGACATGGTGTATGATCGACCCGGTGATGGGTTGGAGTTGATAGAGATGATAAACCGAGGAGCCCATTTCATGCTGATTGTGACTTTAGCACTCGCGATAACGGGGTGCCGCGCGGTGCATGCGCCGGCGATGCACCAGGCGATGGGGGCCAGCGAAACCAATTCACTCGCTGTTCCCGACGCATCGTCAAATCATGCGAGCGACGAGATCTGGCCGACCCGCTGGGGCGACAACCCGGAGGAGCGAGGCATCGTCGTCGAGATGGATCCCGCAAAACGACTCCGCGCGATCCACTACTCCCGTCATCATCAGGGACGGACAATGCCCGAGGACTACGAGGACGCCTCGAGTCTCGCGAAAGCGATGGGTATCGAGTCCGCGTTCAATTTCAAGGTCGAAGGTCCCGGCGCCTTTCTCTTCTCCGAGAACACCATCTCCGATCAGCCCGTGCAGGACCCTCCCGATCTCGCATTCCGATATGTTTCCGCGAAGGTCGCTGAACCCGACGACGCAACGATCGATCCAGACAAAGACCATGTCGAACTCGAGCGTACCTGGTTCACCTATCGAGATCCCAAGCCCGATCGCGAAGTCCGAGGCACACTCGTCCTACTCCCGGGCATGTTCGGCACCCCGGAGCCCATCGTCGACGCGACCGAGCGTTACTTTGTCAACAAGGGGTACGGCGTTCTTCGAATGCTCTCTCACCCATCGCGCTACACCCAGCATCTGATGCTCCAGTACCTCGATGGCAAGGGCGACGAGATCGCCTCGCGTGCAGCGGAGGCCGCGGATGAACGCGTCGCAGAGTGCGCGTACGCCACCGATGCGGCGCTCGATCATGTGTTCGCGCAACGCAAGGACATGCAAGAGATGCCCATCGTCCTCCTCGGCATGTCCGGAGGTGCCATGGCCCTGCCGAGTGTCTACGCATACACACCAGATCGCTACGACGCGGCGATCCTGATCGCAGGTGGCGCAAACTTCCTCCAGATTATGATCGAGTCCAACTACAAGTCATGGATCGACGCGATCCTCGTGGACTTCGACCCGACATCCGAATACCTCGGTAGTCCCGATTCCGGCGTCGTCGACACCCTCGCGTCGTTGTATCTGGGACACGCAAAGCTCGATGCATATCACAGCGCACCGCTCCTGTTCGAGCAGAATCTTCCGACACTCGTGCTGCACGCCAAGAACGACAAGGCCGTCCCCGCATCATCGGGTGATCTGCTCTACGAACGATTGGGCAAGCCCGAGCGTTGGGAGTACCCCTTCGGGCACGAGATCATCTTCGCGACCCTGCCGACCCAGATCCCCAAGATCGAGACATGGGTTCGCGAGCAGATCCAGGGTGACACAGCGGACGGTTCGATGGGCTCCGGCGGGTGATCAATCACCCATCCGGAGACGCCCGATCAGTTTTCCATTCCCAACAAGCTCGGAGCCCTCAACTTGCACATGCGCCAACTCGCCCGTTCGATGGGCGCCGGGCATGGTCATCAGCCCATTGCACAGGGTGCTGACGATCCGCGCACAGTTGGGATTGTGACTCACGATGGCGACACACCCAGAGCCGCGTGCGTCTTCCAGCACATCGAGCATGTCACTCAGGGATCGTTCCGCCCCCAGCCGATCGTCGATCTGTGCTTCCATCCCGAGCGCGTCCCAAATGTGGCACGCGGTTTCCCGTGCTCGCGGATATGGCGAAGACAGGACAAGCTCTGGTTTGCTATCTCGATTCGCGATCTCGTTGGCTAACCACTGCGCCTGCTTGTGCCCCTTCGATCGCAAGACGCGATCGCGGTCAAGACCCGATTCCGAGTCTTCCTCCGCTTTGCCGTGCCGAATCACATAGATTTCCATATTCCTCTTCCAATCCGATCATGAGCCCGCGCGAAAGTTCAACCCCAGCGAGAACCCCGCCCAGGCACAGAACAGCCCAACTCCTACACTCAGCGCCGCGTACACGATCGCCGTGAACGCCCGCCCGCTCTGCATGAGATCCAGCATCTCCCACCCGAACGATGAGAAGGTCGTAAACCCGCCGAGCACGCCGACGATCAGCGCCAGCCGCAGCGCCTCGTTGCCTGCCTCTGGCTTGCCGAGCAATCCCCACGCGAGCCCGATCAGCCCACACCCGAGCAGGTTCACCCCAAAGGTCGCCACGGGGTACATGCCCAGCCAGTGTGGCGTCTCCGCACTCGCCGGCGTCATCCGCGCGACAAGCATCCCCGCGCCGTACCGCAACGAGGCACCGAACCCGCCTCCGAGAAAGACCAAGAGCACTTTGAGCATGTACAGAGACTAGCCGAAAACCCGCACGGTTTCAGTTAATTCTGCACTCCGGGTACGATCGGCCCGTCCTCGCTCGCGTGACGATACGCGCTGAGCATGCCGAGGAGCACCAACACGATGCTCGAGGTGCCGCTCAATGCCTGCTTCACATTCCGCCAGTTGTGATACCACCACGCGTCAAACCCATCATCCTTCGCCCAGTTCCAGATAATCACCGAGATCGGGAAGAGCACCGTGACGACGACAACCGCTGTCAACACCCCGGACCAGACCCCGAGCATCTTCGTCCCGCGCCCGCCGCTGGCCCGCCGAGCGCCCATCCCGATCAGCGCACCGATCGGCCACACGAGCGCCACCAATCGCATCTGCATCCCCGCCGTCGTCAAACCCGCAACGACGAGCACCCACGCACCCCAGCACGCCATCGCGATCCCGAGCGCGCCGAAAATCCCTCGCGCCACCCGCGCCGATGCCCTCGGTTGATACGCCAACGCGCGTGATTCACGCATGGGCGCATCCAGCGCGTATCGCGTGCTCATCTCCGCGCGCACATCAACTTCACGCTGCGAAACCTCCCCCAGCGCGATCGGTACCTTTTCATTGCGATACGACCCGAGCGAACCCAGATACGCCCGCACCGCGTCCTGTGCCCGCGTATCAAAGTCTCGATTCATCCCCGCATACACAGACCCGAGCACCCCCATCGGATCATTCCGAAGATCATCAAACCGCACACGCACCCACCGCGATTCATCGATCACCCCGAGTTCATCCGCGCACTTCCGCTCCGTCGCGTCGTACTCCGCAACAATCTCATCTCGGATTGTCTGCACATCAGAGAGTTCCTGCAGCGCATGATTCCGCAGAGCGTGGAACATCCGCACATTCGAGTCGATCACCGCACCGGGATCGCGCACCAGATGCACAAACCGCACGCGCCCATCAAACAGCCGATCAAGCTCCGCGACGCGTGCTGTGTGACTCGGGGATTTGAGCACCACCACACGATCGGTCTTCCCTTTCGTGAGCTTATACACAAACCGCCTCGTCAGATCGCGCCAAGCCGTGAGCCGCTCCTCACTGAGCCCCTCCAGCGCGTGCCACCCCTGCCAACGATCCCGATTCTGAGGAAACACATGCCGACCCGCGATCGATGAGCACCCACCCCATGTCGCGAGAGCAAAGTCATCCTCACCCGGCCATTCCGGACCAAACCCCACGCTGTCCTGCGGGCGCGTCCGTCCCAAGAACGGCACCAGCATCACACGAATCACCGTCCACGCCAGCAGGTACCCCTGCCCCGCGAGACACTGGTACCAACGCGGCGTCACCACCCGATCATCACACGCGAGCAGGTTCTGCAGATGCGTCGTCCCCGATCGGTAATACCCAAGGATGACCACCACCTCAGGCCGGTACTGCTCCAGACGCGCCCGGTTCATCGGGATCCAGCCCCACACACGCCAGAGCAGCCGCTCGTGCACAGAGATCACCGTTCCGACGAAACTCGTAAACAGCACAAACGCGAGACGGGGCCAGTACCTCGGGCGCACCCCGCCCGCACGCGACAGCATCCGCAACCACACATCGAGCGGTGCCAGCGCGAGCAAATGTGAAACCGGCCACCCGACCCGAGTCTGCCCCCAACCGCCTTGTCGCTCTTGTTCTGAACGCACAGGCACACCATATCCCATCGCATGGCCTCACGCATGAATTCCACACCCCCCGATCCGCTGCGCGGGCTGGCTACCATGCTTTTCGGAAACGGATCGTAATCAAAGCGAGGATACATTCCATGACATTGAAGATCGCACGCTCCGCAACACTTGCACTCGTCGCCGCATCAACGATTGTGCTCGGTGCCTGCTCCGCCGCACCCAAAGCCGACCAGCCCGAGCTCGCTGGCTCCAGCGCCTCCCTCACCCCGGAGGCCTACGACGCACGCCTCTCTGGCGTGCCCTACCCATTCCCGGTCAAATCCTACCGATTCCAGGCCCAGCAGCAAACTCTGGAAATGGCCTATATGGACATACAGCCCGAGCACCCCAACGGGCACGCCGTCCTGCTCATGCACGGCAAGAACTTCTCAGGCAGCTCGTGGGAGCGCACCGCCAATGATCTCCTGAACGAAGGCTACCGCGTCATCATCCCCGACCAGATCGGCTTCGGGAAGTCGTCCAAGCCCGAGCACTACCAGTTCTCATTCGCCGCGCTCGCCACCAACACACGCGACCTGCTCGACGAGATCGGCGCGAATACCGTGGCCGTAGTGGGGCACTCCATGGGCGGCATGCTGGCCTCACGATTCACGCTCATGTTCCCCGAGCGTGCAGAGATGCTGATCCTCGTCAACCCGATCGGACTCGAGGACTGGCAGCAGGTTGTGCCCTACCTCACCATCGATCAGTGGTATGCCAACGAACTCAAGAAGACACCCGAGGGCGTCCGCAACTACATGCGAGAGAGCTACTACGACGGCAACTGGGCTCCAGAGTATGAAGAACTCGCCAAACTCCAGATGAACTGGACCCAAAGCCCCGACAAGCAACGCCTCGCCTGGGTTTCAGCGCTCACCTACGACATGATCTTCACCCAGCCGGTCATCCACGACTTTCCTCGCATCGAAGTCCCAACACTGCTCATCATCGGCACCCGCGACCGCACAGCACTGGGCAAGAATCTGGTTTCGTCCGAGGTCCGCGCCACGCTCGGACGCTACGAAAAGCTCGGCAAGAACGCGCAGTCGCTGATCCCCAACGCCCAACTCGTCGAGCTTCAAGGCATCGGCCACATCCCACAGGTTGAGGATTACGGCACATACATCGACGCGATGACCCACTTCCTCGCTGACTGAGCCCATCGATCGAAATCCAGCATCATCGCGCAGCGATCGCCACTTCCCACGCATATGGTTGTTCAATGACCCACGCACTGCTTACCAAACTCGGCCTCGATAATCACCCACGCGTCATCACCGATGTCCGCGGCGACGAGACACCCGAGAAAGACAACATCATCCTCTCCATGAACCCCGCAACCGGCAAGCCTATCGCCGGCGTGACGCTCGATTCCAAAGAGGACTACGAGCGCATCACCGACAACGCGGCCAAAGCGTTCAAGGAGTTCCGCAAGATCCCCGCCCCCAAGCGAGGCGAGCTCGTCCGCCGCATCGGCAACGCCTACCGCGATGTGCTCGAAGAACTCGGCTCGCTCGAAACCCTCGAGATGGGCAAGATCAAGGCAGAAGGCATCGGTGAGGTCCAGGAAACCATCGACATCGCTGACTTCGCGGTGGGGCAGTCCCGCCAGCTCTGGGGCAAAACCATGCCCTCCGAGCGCCCAGAGCACGCCATGAAGGAGCAGTGGCTCCCCATGGGCCCCGTCGGCATCATCACCGCATTCAACTTCCCCAACGCCGTATGGGGTTGGAACGCGATGCTCGCCGCGGTCTGCGGCGACACCTGCGTCTGGAAGCCCTCGCTCATGGCGCCGCTCACCTGCATCGCCACCAACGAGATCGCCCAGCGCGTCGCTTCGGAGATGGGCTTCGAGAACATCTTCCAGTATGTCATCGGTACCGACGACATCGTCGGCGAATCGATGATCAACGACAAGCGATACCCGCTGATCTCCGCGACCGGCTCCTGCCGCATGGGCCGCCATGTCGGCGCCACCGTCGCCCAGCGACTCGGTAAGTGTCTGCTCGAACTGGGCGGCAACAACGCCGTCATCATCACCGAGGACGCGAACCTCGACCTCGCGCTCAAGTCCACCGTCTTCGGCTCCGTCGGCACCGCCGGGCAGCGTTGCACCACCAGCCGCCGCCTGATCATCCACGAGTCCATCGCCGATGATTTCTGCGATAAGCTCGTCAAGGCCTACGAGACCGTCAAGATCGGCGACCCCCTCGAAGACGGCGTTCTCATGGGACCGCTCATCAACGAGCAATCCGTCCAGGCATACGAGCACGCTGTCAAGTCCGCACAGGATCAGGGGGGCAAAGTCCTCACCGGCGGCGAACGCATCACCGACATGCCGGGCGATCTCGCAGGCGGACACTTCGTCAAGCCCACAATTATCCGCGTCCCGGATTCCAACGAGCTCCCGATCGCACACGAAGAAACCTTCGCACCCATCCTCTATGTCTTTACCTTCAAGACGCTCGAGGAAGCGATCGAGATGCAGAACGCCGTCGATCAGGGCCTGAGCTCGGCGATCTTCACCGGCTCGTCCAACAGCGCCCAGCGCTTCCTCGACCCCTCCGGCGCGGGCTCAGATTGCGGTCTCGCCTATGTCAACCTCGGCACCTCGGGTGCAGAGATCGGCGGCGCGTTCGGTGGCGAAAAAGACACCGGAGGCGGCCGCGAATCCGGCTCAGACGCCTGGAAGGCCTACATGCGCCGCCAGACATGCACCATCGGTTTCGGGGATACACTTGCTCTAGCACAAGGGATCAAGTTTGAGTGAACCAAGACTCCAATCCGACGCCCTCGCAAACGCCGCTGTCGAAATGGTCCAGTCCGGCATGAAAGTCGGGCTCGGCGCAGGACGCACCGCCGCACGCGGCATCGCTGCCCTCGCCGAACGCGTCAAGGACGAGGGGCTCGACATCGAGTGCGTTGCCGCATCCGATGACGCCGAGGACCTCGCCCGCTCGCTCGGTCTCCGCATCACGGACTTCGCGATGCTCGAAGAGCTCGACATCCTCATCGACGGCGCCGACGCCGTCGATCGTCACATGCAAGTGATGAAGGGCTCCCGCGGCGCAATGACCCGTGAACGCATCATCTGCTGGGCATCCAAGCGGACCGTGTTCATGGTGACGGAGAACAAGGTCGCCGAATCCCAGATCGGCGCGGGCACGCCGCTCCCCATCGCCGTCATGGCGTTCGGGCTCGTATCCACCCGCAATGCCCTCCGCCGTATCGGCATCAACGGCGTCATTCGTCAGGACATGGACGGACGCCTCTTCATCACCGACAACGGCAACCTCGTCCTCGATGTCTCACTCCGCGGCGACGAAAACCTTGCGCAGCTCGCCACCGAACTCAACGACATCCCCGGCGTCATCGACCACGGCCTCTTCATCGACGAAGCCGACATCATCCTCATCGAGAAGGAAGACGGCTCAATCGATCGACTTGAGCGGGCTGGGCTTTGAATACCGTCATGGCGTGGACTTACTCAAAGACCGTCGAGATCGATCCAATGCTTCCGTTTGCAGATCAGATCGCTTTCGATATCGTGGCAGCCGATGAACCCATGAAGTTCATACTTACACGTATCAGGGATCGTGGTTTTCAGCAGTTACCCAATACTTTGTCAGTGAGCATCGAGTTTTTGACCAACACTCGGACTTTTGTCTCTATTGACTTCCCGAGTCGTTTGGGATCAAAGATGATGATGGCTTGGATTGTCTTTGCCCCGGTAGTTTGGTCATCATTTGCGATCTTCGTCGTACTGCCAGAAATGCCGTCGAATGATGTATCGATAATCCCCCTTGTTCTGATGATGGTCATTTTTCTTCCACTTTGGTTCTGGTGGGGGATGTTCACCCGTAGGCGTAGTTGTGAGAAACTCGCTACATACTTTGCGCACGCGGCTTACCACCGCATCCATTCGACTACCTGACACTAAGCAGTCGAAATCTCATCGAGCCCTTCGCGATCTTCGCGTTTAACCCCGCTTCTCTGCGTCTCCGCGGCCCTTTGCGGCCTCTGCGTTCAAAAACGAGCAACAAAACCCTCCCATCCTACCCCAAAACCTGTCATACTGCACCCGTCCAAGATCATCGGCCACTTCCAGCCGTGCGTGCCTTGGACGATGCGATAGGAAGCGGCCGCTGTTCGATCTCGAAAGGAATCGATCATGCAGACCGTCTCTCAACTCCTCGAACACAAGCACCACAACACCGTCTACACCATCGGTCAGGGCCGCTCAGTTCTCGATGCAGCGGAACTCATGAACAGCCACCGGGTGGGGGCTTTGATCGTGACCGACACCCTCGGGCACATCGCGGGCATCATCACCGAGCGTGACATTCTCACCCGCGTCGTCACCGAGCGACTCGATCCCGCTGCGACGATCGTTCACGACATCATGACCCGTGACCTCATCACATGCTCACCGAGCACCCCGCTCGAGCACGCCCGAGAGATCATGACCAAACGCGCAATCCGCCACATCCCCATCACCAACCCGGGCGACTCAACAACCCTGCACGGCCTCATCTCCATCGGCGACCTCAACGCCGCCGCCAATCAGGACCTCACCATCGAAGTCCTCTCCCTCCGCGAGTACATCACGCAAGGGTAAGTCCAGAGTCATCCGGACAGCCTCTCTTGTCCCTCCCCGCGCCCCGCGGGGAGGTGGCACGCGTCTTCGCGTGACGGAGGGGGCTTCTAAGTTACCCACGCACACCAAGACCCCTCCGCCCTCCTGCGTCGGGCACCTCCCCGCGGGGCGCGGGGAGGGACAAAGAGGGCCACCCACAAATACTTCGTGCCCTTCGCGATCTTCGTGTTCAACCCTCTTCTCTGCGCCCTCCGCGATCTCTGCCCCCTCTGCGTACCATCCCCAATGCCCGACGCCTCTCCCCACACCAACCGCCTCATCGACGAGACCTCCCCCTACCTCCTCCAGCACGCCCACAACCCCGTGGACTGGCACCCCTGGTCCAACGAGGCCTTCGAGCTCGCCCGCCAGCGCGGCGTCCCCGTCTTCCTCTCCATCGGCTACTCCACATGCTACTGGTGCCATGTCATGGAGCGCGAGTCCTTCGAGTCCGCCGACATCGCACGCCTCATGAACGACCGGTTCGTCTGCATCAAGGTCGATCGCGAGGAACGCCCCGATCTCGATGAGATCTACATGGCCGCCACGACCACCTTCACCGGCAGCGGTGGTTGGCCGATGTCCGTCTTCCTCACCCCCGACACCCGCAAGCCGTTCTACGCGGGGACCTACTTTCCGCCTGAACCCATGCACAACCGCCCGTCCTTCCCCGATGTCCTTCAAGGACTGAGCCAGGCATGGATCGATCGACGCGACGAGGTCATCGAGCAATCCAACACCCTCGCCGACGCTGTCGCCGAGCAGGTCAGCGCATCGTCCAACCCCGTCCCCGTCGGCGAGCCCCACCTGACCAAAGCACTCGCGTCCCTCCTCCAACGCCTCGACCAGACCAACGGCGGGTTCTCCGGCGCACCCAAGTTCCCCCAGCCCGTCTTCCTCGAGTTCCTCCTCGACATGCGCCCCGTCGCCGACAGCGCCACCAAGTCCGCCATCGACCTCGCGCTCAAGAAGACCCTCGACGCCATGGCCACCGGAGGCATCCACGACCAGATCGCCGGCGGCTTCCACCGATACTCCGTCGATGAGTTCTGGACCGTCCCGCACTTCGAGAAGATGCTCTACGACAACGCCCAACTCGCTCGCACCTACACCCGTGCCTCCGCCGTGCTCGACGATCACTACTACGCCGGCGTCGCCCGCCAGACCCTCAACTACTGCCTCGCCGAGATGACCGACCCCGACAACCCTGGCGTCAGCGGGTTCTACTCGGCACAGGACGCCGAAGTCGACGGCAAAGAAGGGCTCAACTACCTCTGGACCCGCGACGAGTTCGAGGAAGCCCTCGCCGATCATCCTGATCTGCTGCCGCTCGCCATCGACCTCTACGGGCTCGACGCATCCCCGAACTTTCAGGACCCGCACCACCCGAACGAGCCTCGTCGGCATGTGCTCCGCCTGTCCTCACGCTTCGAGGACTTTGCCCAGCGACACAAACTCGACGCGCCCAGCTTCTTCGAGCACCTGGGCACCATCAACACCACCCTGCTCAAGTACCGCGCCCAGCGCAAGCAACCCACGCTCGACGACAAGGTTCTCGTGTCGTGGAACGCGATGCTCATCCCCGCGCTCGTCGAAGCCGGTCGCGTCTTTGAGCGCGAGGACTACATCACCGCCGCCAAGAGCGCCGCACGCTTCATCCTCAACACCATGCGCGATGACTCGGGCACCCGCCTCCGCACGCACCGCAACGGCACCAGCGCGATCCCCACCCTCCTCGAGGACCACGCGCACCTGCTCGATGCGCTTCTCACGCTCAACGCGAACCCATCAACCGCCGACGAGTTCCCGCTCGCCGACATTATCGCCCTCGCCGACGAAACCCACGATCTCTTCGCCGACGATTCGGGCACCTACTTCGATACCCGCGAGAGTGCCAAGGACCTCTTCGTCCGCACCCGCTCGCTCCACGACGGCGCCACACCCGGCTCATCGGGCGTCATGCTCCACGCACTCATCACCCTTGCCCACCGCACCGGCGAGCCCCGATTCGCCCAGCGTGCCGCCAAGCTCTTGCAATCGATCTCCGCGACGCTCGCCGAGCACCCATTGGGCACGATCAACTCCACCCGTGCCCTGCTCACGATGCTCGCACGGCGCGATCGCTACCACGAACTCATCGACTTTGCCGCCAACGACGGCTCCGATTCGCTCGAACGCACCAAGTCACCCGTCGCCGTCCTTGTCTCGACCGACGCGATTACCGTCGCCGATGACGCGCCCGCAACCTTTCAGGTCCGCCTGCAGATTGAGGACGGATACCACATCGCCGCCGCCGATACGGGTGAGTCCGAGGCCGCCAAATCCCTCTACCCCATGCGCGTCGGGCTCATCTCGGGCCAGGGCATCGCCGTCTACGCCGACTACCCCCAAGGGCAGCCCATGGGCGTGGAAACAGTGGGGGAGTTCAACGCCCACACCGGCACCCTCGACTTCGAAGTCGCCATCGAAAAAGCCCCGGGCATCGGGGCTTCTGAAGGCGATCCGGTCCTCGGCATCTCGTTCCAGCCCTGCTCCGAACAGGCATGCATGCAGCCGCAGACCGTGCGTCTGGATATCGAGATCGCGATTGAGTGATCAGATCATTCGCCTGCGCCGAGCTTATACGCCGCGCCCACAGCAAGGAATATGAACAAGAGATCGAACGGGTGCATGAAACTCTGGACGAATCCATCCTTCACGATTTCTTGGCTAATCGCACCGTCACGCCCCAGGTTCACATTGATCGTATCTCGGACCTGAACACGATAATCCTGCTGTTCCTCCGCAGTCATCGCCACCCAGCGTTGCTCAGCCTGTGTCTGGATCGACTCGGGATAGTCCTCAGGCCACACACTCACATCCAACGGTAAGTACGCGTTCTCCCACTCAAGCGGTTTGTCTTCAGCGATCCGCTCCATGCACAGGCCATACGCGATCGTTTCCAACGCCCAGTCGTCATCGACATCCCTGGAACGCATGCCGTATTCTTCAGCGATCTGGCGTCGCAGCGTCGCTTTATCAGTGAACCCCATCTCATCCCAAATATCCCATGTCTCATCCGAGATATCCTGAGGGAAATCATCCGGCCAAACTGCCGCATCCACAAAGATCTGCGGATTCGGCCATTCGATCGTGCGTCCGGCATCGAGATAGTCTCGGATAATGTCATCCGCGACATAGGTCAGCGCAATCGAATCATCAATCTGTTCGACTGTCCGCTTGCCGAACATCTCATCGTCGAACATGTCGTCGACCGCCCATGTCACCGCCATGTACTTCCCAAGTGAGATCGAACCAATCGCGACAAGCGCGGCCATGCCACCGACGATGGCACCACCCTCACCACGAGCACCAATCCCCGCACCCAAACCGCAGAGCACACCGACCAGGATCGCAATCCATCCAAACTCAATGTTGAACTGGTATGCGATACCGCCCCAGATACCCGCGCCGATCAACCCGCCGACGCACGCCCCCGCAAGCGGAAGAAATGGTGCCAACGCAGCACCACCCGCGGTTGCTCCAATATTCAGCGCCGCTCCGCTCTTCGTCGGCTTGTTCGGATCGCGAGCAACCTTCGTACCGAACTGTCGCCCCGTTTCACGATTGAACCCGCAATGTAAACAGATCATCGCGTCGTCTTCCATCGGGTAGCCGCACCCCTGACAGGAGTGCTCGCCGCCGATCATGTCCTTGTCATCAATGTCCGACAGGATCGCCGCCATCGTCCCCGCCGGCTCCCCCTGTGATCCGCCCGCGGGAGGGCTGGATCGACCGGTCTCGCCCTGCTTGGCGTTCTTGTGCTTCTCGGCACATGCCGTATGCGCGTAGTTGCCCTTGCCGTCCTTCACCCGCGCTTGATTCGCGCAGCTCTGCCCGCAGTGGACACAGATCTTCTCACCCTGACTCATGCATCATCCCCATAGCTCGTATACATAATAAAATGCGTGCCGAGAACCGGCACGCACATCACTCTATCAAATCCCCAACGCGGATACAACCCACTTCGGGCGGTCATTTGTTCTTGGAATCGTCCGCGATCGAGTCACGCATCGAGGTATCCGCGTTGATGTTCTTCATCCGATAAAAATCCATCACGCCCATGTTGCCGGATCGGAATGCGTCCGCCATTGCCTTGGGCACTTCCGCCTCCGCGAGAACAACCAACGCCCGGTTCTTCTGCTCTTCCGCCCGGAACTCCTGCTCCTGCGCGACCGCCATCGCACGCCGCTTCTCCGCCATCGCCTGAGCGACCTTGGTATCCGCCTGCGCCTGGTCTTCCTGAAGCTTCGCACCGATGTTGTCGCCAACATCGACATCCGCAATATCGATCGACAGGATCTCGTACGCCGTTCCCGCATCGAGACCGCGACCGATCACCGCCTTGGAAATCGCGTCCGGGTTCTCGAGCACGCGTGCGTGCGATTCAGCAGAACCGATGCTCGAAACAATACCCTCGCCAACACGAGCGACGACGGTTTCCTCCGTCGCACCGCCCACGAGTCGCGCAAGATTCGTCCGGACCGTCACGCGTGCGCGTGCCTTGAGCTGAATCCCGTCCTTCGCCACAGCGTCGATCGTCGGGCGACCCAGCGACGGGTTCGGACAATCGATCACCTTCGGGTTCACCGAGGTATTCACCGCGTCGAGGATATCACGACCCGCCAGATCGATCGCTCGCGCAACGCCCCAGTCGAGCTCGATATTCGCGTGCCACGCAGCAATCACCGCGCTCACCACATTCGTCACATTCCCGCCCGCGAGATAATGGCCCTCAAGATCATCCGTCTTGATCGAATCGATCCCCGCCTTCACAAGCTTGATCTTGTTGATCACGATGACCTGAGGATTCACCTTTCGGAACCGCATCCCGATGATCGAGAAGATGCTGACCTTCGCCTTCGAAAGGTACGCCTGGATCCAGAGATTAAAGTATGTCAAGAGGACCGCGAGCACCCCGAGCACCACGATGAGTGCCACGATCCCGATCACAATGTACACCGCATTCGGCATGTTCTACCCTTTCATTGATCCGCCCCGACAATACCGTCAGCGGACACATCTCATTCTATACGCTCGCTCACGCCGACGCATCATCACGCATGCAACGGACCTCGATCGTCAAACCCTCAGCACGAACCACCCGCACCCTGCTGCCCCGGTCCACGATGCCACCAATCGCGATCGCGTCCAAGCGTTTGTCTCCGATCTGGACAAGGCCCGACGGCCGCATATCAGTCAGCGCCACGCCCTCAGCACCCTGAAGCCCCTCGCGGGCCCGGCGTGCAAGATCACGAACAACCTGGTCCTGCTCCGCGATTTCCTCGCCGGAGGGGCCAAACAACGCGCGCCCAATCGGTGTGTTTGGCAGGATATTGAGCGCACCAAAGAAAGATATGGGCGCAAGCACCAACGAACCAAGCAGCCCGATCCATCCCCACATCAGGTCGTACCGGAAAAGAAAGATGATCCCCGCCGTCGTGCTCCCCACTGCGAGCAGACTGATGATCCCCGCGCTGGGCACGAACGCCTCAAGGATAAACAGGAGCATCCCCAGCGCGATCAACGAGATCCCGATCAACAGCATCGTCTCCATCACGCCTCTCCCGCGCTCGAACCGTCCGTGTCATCACGACCTACGGGTTCGACCTCGATCCGCATCCGATTCACCTTCACGACCCGAACCCGCTCGCCACGCTCGATCGTCCCAAAAGCAGAATACACATCATGGATCTGGCCGTTGAAATCCGCCTGCCCGATCGGGTAGAGCGGCGTCGTTGTCTCCCCGAGATCACCCACACGCACCGACCCATTATCCGCGACGATCGCGTGCAGCAACGATCGCTCCGGGCCGTTCAGATTCGCAGGCGTGTCATTGAGCAGCAGCTTCTGAAACAAAGGCAGATCCTGCGCCTTGCGGATGAATAGCCACCAGCCCACACCCGCAGTCACCAGAGCGAGTAGAACAACCACCGTGCCGTGCATCAGCTGCTGCTGCGTCTGCGGCGATGACATCGAACCACCCGCACTCACAAAGGTGCCCACCAGTCCACCAAAGACAAGCACAAAGCCGAGCACGCCAAAGACCCCAAACCCGGGGATGATGAAGATCTCAATCGCAATGCACACCAGCCCCGCAACAATCGCGATAATCTCCCACCAGCCATTGAGCCCAAGCAACAGCCCCGGCCCGATCAGGAGCGCGAGCGCGCCGATCGAGACCGCGCCCGCAATGCCGGTCCCCCCCGTAAGCATCTCGATCCCCACCGAGATCAGGAAGATCGCGATCAGCACAAAGCGGACCGGCATGCTCGTCAGAAAACGAACCATCTTCTCAAACACGCTCTCGTTCACACGCACAAGTGTCTCGGCACCGAAAAAAGCCTTGAGCTCCTCATCGTTTCGGATCACGCCCGAGCTGAGACCAAACGCCATCATGTCCTGCGTACGCATCACGATCGCCGACGATCCATCGCTCAGGTACCCCACGAGCCGATACCGACCCTTATCGCTCGGCTGGATGAAGACCCGATCCGTCTCCTCGCCCAGCAGAAGCTCAAGCCCGCTCTCCGGATCCTCGATCCCACGCTGCACATCCCGCAGCGTCTCACTCGCCGGGCGATAGGCGCTCGCGTCATCGATCACATCGTCCGAATCTATTTCTTTCTCATCACCCGCCGGATCGACCACGCGATCCCCCCCAGGATCGACCGGCGAATCTTCACCCCCAGCGGTATCAGCCGGATCAGTGTCCGGATCTTCGTGATCCACATCAGCATCTGACGCCTCGCCTTCCTCTTCGTCCGACGGAACTGGCGATCGATAGGTCTGCGTCCCGCCTGTCACCTGCACCAGCATCGATCGACCACGAATCGGTTCGCCGTCAAACAGCATCCGATACTCACCCTCGTTGATCGCAAACCGCTCGCCCGTCTCGATGTCTTCAACCTGCCACAGCTCAACCCCATCGGTCACGAGCGCCTGCACCAGATACTCGTCGTACCCGTTCCGACGGGCCGAATCCACGACATCCGTCATCAGCGGCGGCAACATCTTCGTCCGCTCATCCGGCGTCAACGCACGCATCGACCCCGGGCCGAGCAACACGATCAACGCGTCACCAAACGAGGACGGATCATCCGTCACGATCTCGCCGCAGGCCAGCGAAATGATCGCCCCGCCCGAGTGCGCCTCCTCATTGACCCAAGCAACCGTATTCGTTATCGAAGAGCCCTTGATCGCCTGAGCGATCTCCAGACACGAGTACAACTCCCCGCCAGGAGAGTTGACCTCAAGCACAAAGGCATCAAACCCACCCCGCTCCGCCTCTTCGATACGGCGCTGCACACTGACCGAGGTAATCGGATCGATGATCCCCTCAACCGTGATCACCGCGATACGGTCCGCCTGCCGCGCGGCGGGGATCGATGTCACCTCGATGGGCGTCACATCCACCGCACGAGTCTCGTCCTGAGCAATCGCGAGCGTGGATACCCACGCCATGACAGCCGCGGACGCCGCAATCAGCCGGACCCACTGACGAAACCGATTCAACCGAGATGGAGTTTGAGCGTTCACGCCCCATTATAAGGGTTCTGGATCGCCCGGGTTCACAAATACGGGATTATGGGCAACCGTTGGTGTAGGCGTCCAGGTACGCGGAAACATCAAAGAAGTCCCATGAACCATCCCCATTGAAGTCCGTCGCTGGATCATTCTCTGCAAACCCAGTGATGAACGCGGAGACATCGAAGAAGTTCAGCATCCCATCATTGTTCAAATCAAGGTTGCACCGATCGCCACACGCACGCAGATCGATGAGCTCGCCATTACCAAACATTCTTCCGTAATACATGCCGTTCGTGAAGGACACGACCTCGCTCATGGTGTTGAGGTACCCGGAAAGCACCGGCCGGTCATGATCCCCAAGCGAATACACTTCGAACTCATCCATAAGATCGACATTCTCTTCAGTCCGATACACATACACGGAGCCCTCAGTCTCGAACAGTCTCGGGCTGCTCTCAGCAACCGAGAGCTGAGGATCGACAAAAGCTGTCTGTGGATCAGTGTAATCGATCACGCGCAGCCCATCCGCCTCAGTGCCCGGGATAAACACAAACCCACCTGTCACCTGCATGTCATGAATGAGGGTGGTGTCAAAGTCCATCGGGACCGATCCCACGAGGGCCGGCTGCGCCAGGTCTGAGAAGTCATACGCACGGATCCCCTCATCCTCGACAGCGATATACATCATGTCGCCCTCGGCAGCGAAGTTCAGGAAGGTCGTACCTTCTTCTGCATCCACCCGGCTCAGCACGACTGGGTTGTACGGGTCAGATACATCAACAATGCCCGCGTTGCCTCTTGCCGTGGTATACACCTTGCCGTCGACTACCCGGAACTCCTCTGACAGAAGGTCATACTCGACCATATCCCCGAAGAAGCTATTCACAGGCGCACGAAGATCCTGTAAGTAGTAGTTCTCGCTACCAAACTGAAAGAGATAGTTCCCAATGACGGCTCGCTCTAGAGGACCCCAAATCGTGTCCTCGTAGGACCCCAAGAAAATAGGGTCCTGCGCATCGAGGTTGCTATACAGCCAATACCCTTCGCTGGTACAAGCCAAGAGGTATTGATCGTTCGCAAGCGTTTCAGTCATCATACCATATGTGGTGAACGCCCCATGTTCGATGAGGGGCGAGTCTTCGCCCGAAACATTGATCGCGATCAGCCCCTCAGCCGAATCCACCGCATACGCGATCCCGGATTCTGCGTCATAAGAGGTCGAGTGCAGCTTGCCGTTCGTGTTGTACGCATAGATATCTGCGAACCCGCCATCATCACGAAAATCAAAGACGCGCAGGCCACGATTCATGTGACTCACAATCACCCGCTCATCATGGATCTCAACCCGATCAGTCGAGCTCGCGGAGTATCTCAGGGAAGGATGACTCAGCGGACGCTCACCAGCAACAAACGGCGCATACGGATCACTCAGATCCAGATTGCAGACCATGTTGATGGTGACCCCGGCAATGGTCGTCGTAATCGCGACAGCACGCCCACCGTCGATCGCAACATCGCCAAAGTCGTAATCCGGAATCGTTCCCATCGCGATCGGCGATGACGGATCAGCGACATCAACAATGACCAGCCCGCCCGTCCGATCAGCCAGCACAGCATGAGATCCCGTGAGGGCAACCCCGCTGGTCCGCCCAGCCGTGTCATACCCACCGACAAGCGATGGGTTCTCGGGAACAGAAACATCAAGAATGCTCAGCCCCGCCTGCCAATCCGCTATGTAAGCAAGCCCGCCCTGAACCTCAATCGCAAAGGCGATACCCGGCGTGCCCCGCGAACCAACCACGGAAGGGTTCGTCGGGTCGCTGATATCGACCACAATCAGCCCAGCAGAATCAGCAGCGACATACGCATAATCACCGGCTATCGAGATCCCACGGCAAGTACCGTTTGTGTCGACCTCGCCCAGCAGATTCATCGAGCTCGGATTGCTTACATCGTAAATGTGAATCCCGCTCGTACCACCCGCTATATAAGCGATCCCGTCACGAACAGCGATGTCATAAGACTCAGCGGGGAGCTCTTCCCGATCGAGTATCCGCTCAAAAATGCATGGGTAATCGCTTCCCAGCGCAACATTTGACACAGTACCGAGTGAAGCCAGAATGCCAGCGGTCGAGATAAGTGCAGCTTTGGAAAGGGCTTGCATGATATATCCTCCTGTATGAAAAATGCAAAGCTTGAACTTGCCCAATATACCATCGCAAGCAGCAACGGGCGAGATAAACATTTAAAATGACCGATAATGTGTCATGCCAACCGTTCAGAGTAGCATGCTGAACTTGAAGATCTGGAATCATCGATTTCGCAAGCAAATCGCGATCTCCAGCTCAGCGGGCACGCATGCTCAATACCTTTGATGTTCAGCACAGATGAGCAATCAAAGAATCGCGGCGCACGATGCGAAGCGTTTCGCCTCAGACCTGCCCGACGCAATGTGCACACATCTTGCACCAGGATTCAGCTCAACCGAATCGCACCCGGTTCTGAAGCACCCCAACCCCCTCGATCCTCTGAGGCCTGTAGCCCGCGTACGCATGAAGAGATCGACTCCCGTCATGAACAAGAAGCGGAATCAAAGTCGAATCGAGTTCCATCGAGATCGAAATAGGGCGCACCCAGTGCTTTTCAGTGCCCCTGCTCGCCGAATGACAATGTTACGGACAACCCTGGTCGTAGTACGAGATAAGCAGTACCGCATCGAACTGGTTGATGAACCCATTTCCATCAAGGTCCGCCAGCGGATCTCCACCAAGGTAAGCAACCAGCCACGCTGAGATGTCGAGGAAAGTAATCTGCCCATCTCCATCCAGGTCACCGTCACACGAAGCGACGCATGTGTTCTCAATATCAAGCACAATCATGCTCGAGCGATCCGCGACATACGCGACTTCACCCTGAACCCGAACCCAGTTCGCCTCGTTCGGCGTGTCGTACGACGATACAAAAACAGGCACCAGCGGATCGCTCATGTCAAAGATCTCAAGCCCGACCCAATCGCGACCAATGTAGAGATAGCCGTCCTGATATGTAACGCTCTCAAAGCGTGCCGGCAGGTCCGTGTATGTCCCTGCCACCTGCATGCTCGTGAGATCACTGATATCGACGATCACCATGTCCGTTTGCAGATCCGCGATGTAGGCAAAGCCGTCCCCGATGGTCACATCCTGCGCATACGCATTCTCATAGCCGACCGAGCCGAGCACAACAGGTGAGGCCGGAACCGAGATGTCCATGGCCATCAATCCTCCCTCTCGATCCGCCACAAACATCCGATCACCATCGATCTCAAGGTGCGACGCATAATCGTTCGTAGAGACCTGCATGAGCAGCATGGGCGTCGCGGGCGTGCTGATATCAAACACATACAGGCCCTGATCAGCGCCAGCCAGATACGCGATATCGCCAACAACCTCAACGCTCAATCCCTGCCCGATCGTATCGAAAGAACCGAGGAGCATCGGTGCCGATGGATCGCTGACATCCACGAGTTGCAGCCCCTCATCAACATTGGCGATCACCAGCAGATCATCCACCAACTCGGCATCAAAAGCTCGCCCGGATGAAGACCAGGTTCCCAGATAGAACGGCTGCGAGGGATCTTGGATGTCATAGAGGTGCAGCCCATCATTCTCAGGGCTCATCAGCGTCGTGCCGCTCACAGAGAACCGCAGAATGTTGCCACCATCACCGGCGAATGAACTGATCAGACTCGGATCAATGCACACACCCTGATCACCGCCGTTCGACACACCACAGCACGCCCATAGCACAAGGCCACTCGCGACAAGACTCGTTTTCAGACACATACAGATATCTCCCTTTTCTCCGTGAACTTAGACACCCGATTTTAAGGACATCTACACGCGATGAAAAGGAGTTGTATCAAAAATGGGCTATCTTTGTCCGGTTTTAAGCGGTTGTCAAACAAAAGGTTCGGTTCTATCACTGCCCAAAGAGCACCCGGTTCTTCAGCACCCCGATCCCCTCGATCTCCACCTCAACCACATCCCCATCCCCAAGCCAAACCTGCGGGTCCCGAGCCATCCCCACACCGCTCGGCGTGCCCGTCAGAATCACCGTGCCCGGCATCAGCGTCGTCCCCTTGCTCAACTCCTCGATCAGCACATCAACCGGGAACATCATCTGGCTCGTCCGTGCCGATTGCATCGTCTCACCGTTCACCCGACACTCAATCTTCAGATCGTGCACATCGAGCCCTGCCGCGCTCAGTTCCCCTGGCGAGACGACCTTCCCGATCGGACAGAATGTATCAAACCCTTTCCCCCGGCAGAACTGCCCCCCGGACCCCTTCTTCTGCCACCACCGAGCCGATACATCGTTCGCGCACGCGAACCCCAGCACCCATTCCATCGCCTCGTCGCGCGACACATCCCTGCACGCCCGCCCATCCGCATGCTCGCCGATGATCACGGCAAGCTCCGCCTCAAAGTCAGTCTGATTCCCCCCGAACCCCGGATCTCGAGCAATGGGGGGGATCACGATGTCCTCCCCATCCCCGATCACACTGGCGATGTTCTTCGTAAACACCATCGGATGATCCGGCGCCTCAAGCCCCTGCTCATGCGCATGAGCCGCATAGTTACGCCCGATGCCGAAGATCTGCGAAATGGTGAACCGTGTTGATCCATCGCTGTGCCGCGTGCGTGCCCGAGCGGGCGTTCCTTTATGCGTCATTCACATGACTCCTGAGTAGCAGGGTGAGAAAACAAAAAACGGGAGAGGGTATGCAAGGGGATTGCAGAGAACATGAAGAGTGATATGCTGAAGGCATGGCCCCAATGGGGAGCTATTTGCATAATACTCTAAAATCATGAACGGAGAACCAGAATGGCCATTCATCATCTGCCACGCGTAGCCACCATGACCCTGATTGTCGCCTCAACGCAGTCATTTGCCCAGAACACTTGCCCGAGCAGTAGTTACCTCGGCACACTGACCCCCACCGTATCCGACCCCAGCGCTGAGTTGATATATGAGAACATCGCTATCGATGGCACATCTGCGTATCTGAGTTCAAGCTATTTTGATCAAGGTCAGGGAATCTCCTTCTATACACTCCATGTTATCGACATCGCCGATCCCCAGGCCCCATTCATCATCGCCCAGCCCGTACTCAACGCGCCACCCGCTGCGATAACAGTCACGAATGACATCGCATACATCGCAGATTATCAGGGCCTACGCATCATCGATCTCAGTCAACCTCAACAACCCGATCAACTCGCGCTCTACCCGACGCCGAGTTTCGCCATGGATGTGCAGATCGTAGGAACCAAGGCGTACATCGCTCGCCGAGATGACGGGCTCGAGATCGTCGATATCTCGAATCCCGAGTCACCAACCCACATCGGTGAGATCGATCTCCCCGGCGATTCGCGCTCGATCGCAGTTGACGGCGACCTTGCGTATGTTGCCGACGAGATCGCACTCCGAGTAATCGATATCAGCAACCCGACAACACCTGCCCTCATGGGGTCCTCGTTCACGGCTGCTGATGCCTGGGACCTCAGCGTAGATGAGACAGGGAATGTGTATCTCGCGGACCGCTACTCTGGGCAATCAGTAACCTCCAGCGTACGGGTGTACGACACGACCAGCCCGGCCACTCCGAATCAAATCGCAACGCTCAGCTACGGCAGCTTCGGGGCGGTGCGTGGGGTCCATGCAATGGGAGACCAGCTCTTCGTCGTCCACGGCAGTTCCGGTCTTCAATCACTGGATATCACAAATCCAGCTTCACCCCAGCCGCTCGGCGAGTATGACCAAGCCCAGTCTGTAAACGCCATGATCGATCACAGCGGACTGCTTTACGCAACGAGCGCTGATGATGGGCTGATCATCATCGACCCATCAATAGATTGCGGGCCATGTCAGGCAGATTTCAACAATGATGGGGTGCTGAACTTCTTCGATGTCTCCGCATTCCTCAGCGGATTCAACGCTCAGGACGCCCAGGCAGATTTGACAGGCGACGGCATCCATAACTTCTTTGATGTATCCGCGTTCCTCAATCTCTTCAATGCTGGCTGCCCATAATCAGGATAGAGAAGAAACCCCGAATCATTGCGCTGTTTACCAGTGATTCTCGGTGTCGTGAAGTGCCATCAGTTACGCGGGCATGCCTTGCATGCCCGCGTGTTTCAATTGAACTCAGTCCCGAGCAAACTCGATCACCCGCAGACCGCCCTTGCCATCCGCCACATAACCATACCGCCCATGCACCGCGACCTGATACGCATTCTCCGGCGTATCAACACGCTCAATCAGCGATGGGTGCTCCATATCCGACACATCGACGACATACACGCCGTCCTTGTTGCCTGAGATGTACGCCAACGAATCCACCAGCTCGATCCCATACGCGAACGAACCGAGCTCGAGCGTCGAAACCTCCTGAGGACGGCGCGGCAAACGCACATCCCAGATCGTCAGCCCAGCTTCTTTGTCCGCAATCAACGCGTGCTCGCCATCCAAAGCAATGCAGAACGGCTCATGCCCCGTTGCCGTAGCGCTCACCCGCCGAATGAACTTGTCTTTCGACACATTGAGCACCACGAGCCCCTCCTTTCGATTACACACATACGCAAGGTTGTCCTGGACAACGATAAACGGATTCCATTTCTCAAGAACCCGCTTGCTCAACTGCTTCGGGTCTGATGGATCCGAGATATCAAACGAAATGACATCGCCACTCGTACAACTCACAAACACACGATCGCCATCAATCGCGAGCCCCTTCGTCTCTCCGATCTCATCGACATGACCGATGACCTCTGGGGACTCCAGATCACTGATGTTCATGACATACATGCCATCGCCACTCGCCACAAAGGCAAGCCCATCCAGAATCTCGATCTGATGCACCATCGAGTCCAACGCAACTCGACCCAGCGGTTGCGGCTCTTCGCCATTGCGCACATCAAAGATCGCAACACCACCCCGATACCCAACAAACGCGTGATCACCCTCGACCTCAACCGCCATCGTGAACCCAGGCATCTCCACCGAGTTCACAATCCGTGATTCCGCGATCGCCCCCGCCTGCGGCCCAAGCATCATCGATAAACCCGCAACAATCGAACACATCAGCATCACAATCTCCTTCCAAATATGATAAATCGTTCGGCGGTTCTATCGTAACACGATCAGCGTATCGTATCCATGACGAAAAAAACTTGCGGTATGAAGGGCCGTGAATCTCGTCATGATCTGCGCCAATTCGAACCACACGGACCCGCCCCGCGCCAACAATCCCCCGTGCGTTCTCCTCTCTTCTCCCCAGACTCAGACTCCCCAGACACCGTCCCGGGAAAGGTCCTCTACCACGCCGCAACGCCGGTGCGATTCGTCATATTCGCATTCCTCTCATTCCACCCAAACGCCATGCCCTGGCTCACCCGTGCCAACTACGCACGCGAGCTGCGAGCCGCGTTCTTCATGCCATGGGCCATCGCAGCAACCGAAGGCGGCGTCATCGGCTTTATCGTCCGAAAGCTCTACGACGGCATCGTCCCCGACAACACCCTCAACTACGCCGCGGGCGCACTCATCGCCGCGCCCGCTCTCGCCAACATCACATCATTCCTCTGGGCCATCCTCGCACGAGGAAAACGCAAGATCCCCTTCATCACCGCGCTCCAGCTCGGTGTGCTCATCTGCGTCGCACTCATGGCCGTTTCACCAAAGACGCCCCATGGGCTCATCCTCATGGTCACCGCCGCATTCGGGGCGAGGACCCTGCTCGCAGGGATCGTCACAATCCGCGCCACCGTGTGGGGCGTGAACTATCCCGCACAACGCGCCAAAGTCACCGGAAAGTTCCAGACAGTCTCCGTCACCATCACCTCACTCATCGCCATCGGCATCGGCGCCGCCATGCAGGCCAACGAAGACGCGTTCAGAGTCTTCTTCCCAGCAGGCGGCTTCATCGCACTCGCAGGCGTCTCATCCTTCGCACGCGTCCGTCTCCGCTCCGAACGCGCCATCCTCCGAGAAGAAGAATGCGACGCCAAACGCAACGAGGGATCACGCTTCCGAGCACTCATCCGCGTCCTCATCGACGACAAGAGCTACCGAAACTACCAGATCTGCCAGCTCCTCATCGGCATGGGCAACATGATGTCATGGACCCCCTTCGTCATCATCGCCAAACAACAGTTCAACCTCGACTACCTCCCCGGCATCCTCCTCACCCAGGTCGTCCCCCTCGCCATGATGCCCTTCACCATCCCGCTCTGGGCCAAGCTCCTCGACTCCGTCCATGTCATCCAGTTCCGCGCCATCCACTCATGGATCTTCGTCGCCACCATGCTCCTCGCACTCACCGCCGGCCAGACCAACACCCTCTGGCTCCTCTTCGCCGCATCCGTCCTCCGAGGCATCGCATTCGGCGGCGGCGCCCTCGCATGGAACCTCGGGCACCTCTCCTTCGTCAAGCCCGAAAAATCCCAGGACTACATGGCCGTCCATGTCACCCTCACCGGCTTCCGAGGCCTCACCGCCCCCTTCCTCGGCGTCGCCATCTACAACGCCATCGAATCCCGCTACCCCAACGAGGGCTCTTGGTCCTTCGCCATCGCCCTGTGCATCACCATCGCCGGGGCGCTGGGCTTCTACTACCTCTACCTGAACATGCAAAGAAAAAATGCCCCCGAAGGGGCGCTGTGACGCAAGTATGTAGTTCTCGCCTCACTCGCTCACAAGACTCTCCACGACCTCTTCAAAGTCCGTCGTGTCTGTTTCCCCGTCCGCGTTCACTTCGTAGGGCGAGTCAATCCACGCACTCACATCAGACGCGTTTGTCCCGCCCTGAAGCAGCGTGTTCCCGCCGCCCGGAGCTTGAAGCAGCACGCGGAACTGATACCAGTCGTACTGCGTCCCGCTCGACGAGCCAAGGTCGCCCGAAGTCACATTCGAGTCCCACGCGACATCCGGATTCCCCGAAACGTCGCCGCACTTCACCTTGCCCGAGATCGGACGGATACGCCAACGCCCCGCCGCCGTGAACCCGTTCCCGTTAAACACGGTCCCCTTGATCACCGCATCACGATCCGCCGTTAACGCGCTCGTGCCCGTGACAGATGTATCAATCTCAAACAACGACGTCCGATCAACCCAACTCGAAGGCAGCACGTCCGACTTGAACTCGACCCGGAAGTGGGATCCTGCTCCATCCGCAAAAACCGGACCGTAATGGCGGATATTCACCGATGCGATCACATCGTTCTTACCCGTACTCGGGTTGTACGCCGCCGTCACCGCCTCGGTGTGATACGGATCACAATCCCGCGACTCGCCGGCACCCGGCGCCGACGTCCGCTGATGGAAGTTGAACGGCGCGACTCCCACCTGCCCGCCACCAAGCTCGCTGGAAAGCTCAGTGTAGTTCGGTGAAAGCGTAATGCTATCAACAACTACATCGCCGCCCCAAGAACTTCCGTCATCATTCAAGTTCACAACAACTTGGCCGACTAGCCCATCCGGAGGTAGGTTGAGAGCTACCGTTGAATCAACTTCGCCGCCTACACCAACAAATGCATTCTGGGGTAGCCCATTGGTGAGAGATAGATCACCCGAAGCAAAGTCGCCATCCATTATGATCACGCCTGCAGGGGCAACGGTATTAAAATCGATATCTGCAATGGCACTGATGTCCGTGTTCGTGAGATTTACGGCATTTCCAACATCAAAGAACGTAACGGTTCCATTTACTGTCACATCAGCTGGTATGACGGCATTTGAGGGGTTAAGAGAGAAGATGGCTCCATTGATCTGGCAGTCATTCAGATTGCCGTCCACTGATAGGCTGCCAACATAGTCAGAGCCAACAGTAACTGTGGCCACCGAAGCACCATTTGAAGTCGAAATAGAACCAGGGCTGAGAACTAGCTGGTTGGAAGCATTCAGGCCAACGCCTGCAACACCGCCAATAACAATGTTATTGATATCGCCTCCAGATGAAATCGTTCCACCCCAATTTGCATCAACCTCAACTCTGTTTATAGTTCCTGAATTTGTAGTGATAGATCCCAATAGATTCCCGTCTACATTCACAGTATCAATATCAACGCTGTTTACTGCAGTTATGTTTCCAAGGAAGTCCCCGTTGATGCGCACGGTGCCGATCGAGCCGCCGCTCGCAAAAACGCCTGCAGGTCCTAGTCCCAAGTTGGCTGCAAACGGGGCTTCAACACGGACAATATCTCCCGAGCGACTCGATAAAGTCCCTGCAAGTCCAACTCCTGCCTTGATACGAGAAACATTCTCGCAGTTAAGCGGCCCCATATAGTCTCGAACACTTGCCTGAACATGGACGTTTGCGCCACCTTCGCTCACTCCGCCTAGCCAGTCCACCACCGCATGTGACCCCGGATCGGAATACGGGTTCCAATCTACTCCAGGGCGTCCGAGTATGAGGAATATATCTCGCCCAGCGGCGCCGGTGAAGCTGATCTAATTGAGACGGTCAACGGATGGGTCATCTGAGTAAATGCGCCAGTAGCCAGTGTTTGCATTCTGGATCGTAAAGCTAACGGCATCGCCAGAACCATCCGTTTGTACAGTGCCAAATTCCGAGTAGAATCCTTGCAATGAACTTCTAAATTCAATTTTAATATCAGCATTGGCGGTGCCTGCAATTACACTGAGTGCAGCTGCAAAAATAAGGAGTGAGTACTTCATCATGTTCTCATTGTGTTATTGATGATAAAACTCCAAAAACCGTACGATATCATTTGTGTCAACTAAGCCGTCGCAGTTAAGGTCAGCGGACATGGATTGAGACAGGAAACGCTGGATAAAAAATGAGACATCGAAGAATGTCATGCGCCCATCAAGATCAAGGTCGGCGCGGAGTTCCGGATGCGAGCAAATATGAAAACTCGCGATCGTGCTGTCAGGACTTGTAAATCTAAACTCAGCAATATTGTCAAACCTGATAGGATCAAAGATGCCGCTATTGCTTGAATCCTTTATAATACGTCCAGCTTGATTTCCAAACCCATCGATATCCCATTCCTCTGTCCATTCCATAGAGCCGCCGATCGCATCCTGAATGCCCCAAGGCGAAACAACATCTGTAAAAGCGCCCAGCGGGAACAGAAGCGAACTCATACCGATCTCATCATCTGAAAGACCGCGAATCGTGTCTCCTGCCCCCGGGAGCCCTGAAATCGGAAGCTCATCCGAACTGTGCCCGTAATCCCACCATCCCGGTGTCCCGCTCGGATGGTTCGGATCAAAGTGCATCGCCTTCAGATATTCATCAAGACTTGGAATCCAGTACTTCGCATCACAGTTGCGTGTGCTTTGGTCTGTGTAGCTCGAACCAATCTTGCCAAAGGTATCCGTTTCATACACACCCGTGTAGAGTGTCGCAGGATCACTGCTCTTGCCATTGTGCAGCCAGTTGCAATACATGGCTGCTTGTCTCCAGCTCACGCTAATTGGCGATCGGCCGGGCTCCTCGATGCCTGATAGATATACATATCTATTACCGGGGCCTCGATATGTAAAGTCCCGTCGCGCTGCCCAAGTGACATCGTCGAAGAGGAGTTCGTCGAGTTTGTCGCTCATGGTCGAGAACATTTCTGCGAACTCCATCCAGTCCGCGCTGCTAACTTCTGTTCTCGACATCCGAAACGCATAGTCGACCGATCCGCGGCCTTCTAATCGGCCCCAGTGATCTCCCTCGAATGCAGGGTTCATGGTGAATCCGATGAGTTCCCATTGCGTAGAGGTGGGAGGGCGTTCGTCAATATCTCCACCCGCGGCCATCCCACACGCAAGCCCCGCCCAAATCATGCCGCTTATCATGGATATCCGATTCATCTCTTGCTCCCGTCGAAATAGTACGGAAAATGTTAGGGTAAATCAAGTGCGTCGAACAATATCATCCCAACGCTATATTTTCCGATAATATCGGGCATTTGGTTGCGTGAACCTGCATGTATGAGCGATGAAGATGGATGTGAAGGGGCGTCCTCGCAGCCGACGCCGGAAGCGACCTCTCCGCCTTCAACAACGCCATCGAGAACCGTTACGACGGCGAGGGCTCCCGGACACTCGACGCACATTTCGGTCGTAAACAGCCTCTCCGCTCGGAGAGCAAATCTGCATCTTCGCACTCAAAAGTCAGGGGATGCGAGAAGCTTCTACGGCCTTCATCCGAACTTGACCCGGGACGGACTCAGGGCAGGAAAGCCTCCTGATGCGTGAAAAACCCGCACGACTTGGGCAAATACACCCATAAATTCTTGATTCCGGACTCGCATAATCACATTTTTCCGGTAGGATAAGGTCCTCGTGTGAGGGGTATCAGTCGTTGCGTGTGCGCGTCTTGAGCCAGAGGCCCATGTACACAAACGCAAAGCGACATGAACCAGCACTCCGTTCGGAGTGTGATTTTGTACGCTTGCGTCCTTTGAGGCATGGACGACAAGCAATGTGTGTGAATGCCTCAGTGTGTTACAGAGAAAGAGAGAAAAGAGAAATGAACAAGATCGCAATGATCGCAGGTATGGCTGTCGTCGCAACCGGCGCAACAGCAGATGTCCTCCTCGAGATCGACCTCTCGACCGCCAACCAGGTCACCATCAGCGCGACCAGCGGCCTCGCTTCGCAGTCCGCTTCGACCTCGACCTTCACCGGCTTCCTCCTCGCCGACTTCTTCGCAACCCCAGGTGCCGGCTTCGGTGGCGTCCTCGGCGCAGACTCCGGCGACCTCACCACCTTCAACAACCCCTCCGACGGCACGCCCTCCGGATTCGTCGGCTCCTCAAGCGTCGGTCTGAACATCTGGAGCTTCTCCTCAGACAGCACCGTCACCGTTGATGCCGGCGCACAGGCATTCTCCGGTTCCGCAACATGGACACTCGACGCACTCCAGTACGCCGACTTCCTCGATGGTGCAACATCCGGCGACATCTACTTTGGCGCGGACACCGACGACGACATCGGCAATGGCGCAATCCTCATCGGTCAGTACAATGTCGTCCCCGCACCCAGCGCTCTCGCCCTCCTCGGCATGGGCGGCATGGTTGCAACCCGTCGCCGTCGCTAAGACACGACGCACATCACCCTCTTTGGGTGGTATTCTTTCTGAGACTCAAAACCCGCAACGCAGACTCAAAAGAGTCTGCGTTGTTTTTTATTACGCGAACACGAAACGATTCCGTTTCACACGCGATCAAGTTCGTCAACGAAAAGCTTTCTCACTCCATATCGCGAGCGGTGCGCGGTAAACTGCGCTCATAAATCACACCAAGTCACTCACAGTGAGAGGGAACACAATGAAACTGACGAAGCACTTAGCCGCAATCGCGCTTGCCGCAGCAATCGCAATCAACACCGCCTACGCAGAGCCGGTACCAAGCGAGTTCACCTATCAGGGCGTACTCGAAGTCGACGGCGAACCCGTTCAGGCCGACGCCGATTTCATCATCCGCCTATTCGACGGTGCGACACTCGTAACCAGCATCTCGCGACTCGCAACACCCGTGCAAGACGGACAGTTCCTGCTGGAGCTCTCCTTCAGCCCCGCGCTCTTTGACGGTACCGAATACGATCTCGAGTTCCTCGTCCGCTCACCAGCGGGCATCGGTGCATACACCATTCTCGGGTCGCGCCAGCCGCTCAAAACCACGCCCTACGCATACCACGCGAACTCCGCAAACACGCTGCTCGCACCCGCCACCATCTCACTCGATGACTTGGCACCAACGCTCACCCTAGAGCAGGACGGCACGGATAATGATTCCAAGGCACTCCGCGCAACACGAGGGCTCGGAACCAGACTCGACTCAGGATTCATCGATCGAGTTGCCGATGTCGAGTCAGACAGCACCCCGATCGGTATCCTTGCTGCAGCACAGAACTTCCCGATTGCAGGCATCCTCGATGCAAACTCAAGCGACTTCAACACGGCCGCTGTTCTCGGCGAGATTGAGTTCGATGGTCAGAGCGGAGCATACGGCCTGTGGGGACTCAACCTCGCATTCGGCACCGCAGCAAGGCTCGCTACAAGCGAGTTCGGTGGAGACTTCTCCGGCGATCTGAGAACAGACGGCGACATCTCACGATCCTACAGCTTCGGAAGCTACGACCTCGCAGCACCAATCGCATACGGCTACATCAACACCAACGGAACCATCGCCTCAGGAACACCCAACTTCTCCTGTGTCTGGAACTCCACCTCACAGCGCTACGAAATCGAAATCGACAACGAGTCATATTTCTTTAGCAACTATGTCACCGTTGCCACAACCGTTGCCAGCAACGCCAGCATCAGAACCAGCTCCGTCAGCGGCCGGCTCCTCATCTATATCGAGAGCACCATAAACCAAGCCGACCTCCAGGCCGGCTTCCAGTTTGTGACATACAAACCGGGAGGCGCCGCAGCAGTCGCCGGCCAACGCCGCGCACCGCTCAAGCCACTCGGGGCCACAGTCACGGACGAAGTCCTCTATCCCAACCCCGGGTACAGCGAGCCGCGGACACCCGTCATCGTCGAGCCGACGACAGAAAACCCACTCAAGTCGATCATCGACTAACGAACCACTCACCCAAACACCCAAAGCGCCCCGCCCGGGGCGCTTTTTCATACCCACGCACACCACCAAACCCCCGCCAAACCCGCTAAACTACCCTTTCAAAATCACCACACCCTCCCGGGACGGAGCCCAAAGCATGAAAATCCACGAATACCAGGCACGCGACCTCCTCTCCTCCTACGGCATCCCCGTCCCCGCAGGCGAAGTCATCACCTCCGCCGACCAGGCAACCCAGGCCTACAAAACCATCGCCGCCGCACAGGAATCAACCCTCGCCGTCGTCAAGGCACAGGTCTTCGCAGGCGGCCGCGGCAAGGCCGGCTTCGTCAAGCTCGTCAACTCACCCGAGGAAGCCCACGAAGCCGCCAAGTTCATGCTCTCCAACAAGATGGTCTCCGTCCAGACCGGGCCCGAAGGCCTCGATGTCAACAAGGTCCTCATCGCCGCAGGCGTCGACATCGCCGACCGTGAACCCGGCAAGCCCGACGAGTACTACATCGCCATCACCACCGACCGCAACACACGCCAGAACATGCTCATCGCATCCCGCGAAGGCGGCGTCGAAATCGAAGAGGTCGCCGCAAACACCCCCGACGCAATCGTCAAAACGCCCCTCCACCCAATCCTCGGCCTCCAGCCCTACCAAGCACGCGAAGTCGCATTCAAACTCGGATTCAAGGGCAAGCAGATCAACCAAGCCGTCAAGATCATGCTCGGCCTCGCCAAGCTCTACACCGACAAAGACTGCTCACTCGCCGAGATCAACCCCCTCATCGTCACACCCGCCACCGAGTCCGACCCCCACGGCAAGGTCATGGCCATCGACGCCAAGTTCAACTTCGACGACAACGCCACCTTCCGCCACAAAGACATCGCCGAGCTCTACGACCCCTCCGAGGACAACCCCGCCGAAGTCCGCGCCTCCAAGATGGGCCTCTCCTACATCGCCCTCGACGGCAACATCGGCTGCCTCGTCAACGGCGCCGGCCTCGCCATGGCCACAATGGACACCATCAAGCTCTTCGACGGCGAACCCGCCAACTTCCTCGATGTCGGCGGCTCCGCAACCGAAGAAGCCGTCACCGAGGCATTCCGCATCATCCTGAGTGACGACGCCGTCAACGGCATCCTCGTCAACATCTTCGGCGGCATCATGCGCTGCGACATCATCGCCCAGGGCATCGTCAACGCCGCCAAGGAAATCGGCTTCACCATCCCCCTCGTCGTCCGCCTCGAAGGCACCAATGTCGACGCCGGCCGCAAAATTCTCGAAGAGGCTGCGGGCGACCTGCCGACGCTGCAGGCGGCCACGGACTTGGGGGATGCGGCGCAGAAGGTTGTTGCGGCGGTGGGGTGATGACAGCACAAAGGGGTGATTAATTGCGATTCTTAATTTATGCGGTGTCAATATCATTAAATGACTCCAGGTCACTGTTCGCAGAAGACCTTGATGATAAAATTAGGCACGACTTGATCGCCGGGGCGCTGTCTCGTCAGCCTCATATAGTCAGAAAGAATAAGAATTATAATATATATAATTTTGACACTGCAATAGAAGGCGTTACAGGAAGAATTGGTCGTCCTGATGTTGTTGAGCTTAGTCGGCCTACTCCTGACGGCAAGCGGCTGCAAGATGTGATAGAAGATACTACAGAGTGGGTCTATTTTGCATTTGGCGGAGTGGGAGAGAATTTACTGGTGGTTCAATGGAAACCGGTTTTCTTTGGCGGTACAGAGGAGGGTTTGTCTGATATACTTGAGTTGCTTATCCAGAGAGGGCTTGATGATGAGCGATATCAAGTTTCGGTTGTGCCCAAGACCGACAGGCAGGATTTTTGGAATGCAGTTCGTGCTGCAGATAAAATATATAGTTTAGATCTTGTCGCCCGGGTGCCTAATCCGCTTCGCGGGAGCAGTGAGTTTGCTGACATTGTTGAATATAATTACAAATTGTTCAACGCGACTGAATTTAATTCTGGGATTAAGAATGAAGAGGGGCTGATTGATATCCCGGAAGGCGAAGAGTCAGTTGATCAGCAGGTGAGGTTTGTTGCGGATGGTGGAGGGGAGTGGCAGCTAGAAGTTTCAGATAATGATGGTGAAAGAAGGCGGGTTTCATCTAAGAATCCTGAAATCACAAAGTCAATCAAGCTTGATGTGGTCGAAAAAGGCGAGAAGAATCTCATTGATTATCTAGCTAAGATCTTCGACCTAATCAGGAGAAAATTGACATGAAGTCTGTCATTGTCAAGGTGATGGGCATACTGGTCGTTTCTGTGGCGATCTCTCAAGTTCCTATTAGTCCTGAAGATGCGAGAAGTTATTGTCTTTCTACCTGTGTGGCGATAACTGCACTCATGTCCAGTTTGACTTGTGCGGCTGTAGTATATTTGATGGGTCAAATGTCGCGGATATCGCAAGACTTGTATACTTCGATTAAGTTTAATAGCATACTGCTTGGAGTTCAAAACACTGATGCAGTCATCAGGCGAGGGGTTGCGACGAGGATTGGCGCTGCCACAAAGCAGTTTATAGAGAACTGCATTTTGTCGTTTATTTGTGTACTTCTGGGTGTGCTGGTTCCCTACGTTCTACTTTCGGATCCATTAGTTGAGCAGTTTGATGAGGCCTGGATATTTCCGGCTAAGGGGGCGGCGACTGGATTTTCTACATTAACTGTATTTGTTTGTTTCTGGGCACTTCATGATAGCTTTGCAGCACTTAAATCATTGATCAAAGTTGATGAGGTTAAGCTGATGATGAAGTAGCTGGGTGCCATGCAGCTGCTGTCCCTGGCTCCTGCATGTCCTTGAACAGCCCAAGAACCCGCCGTGACCACCCTCCTCCTCATCATCCTCGCCGGGTGCCCTCCTTCGACTCGAAGAGCGAAGGAGGCCGGGTGCCCTGCTTACGCGCAGCTTAAGCAGGATCCCCAAAGACACCACCCCGCCCAAAATCCCAAGAACCCTCCGTGACCACCCTCCTCCTCATCATCATCGCCATCTTCCTCCCGCCCCTCGCCGTCGCCATCAAAGACGGCGTCCGCCTCCAGTTCTGCGTCAACCTCGCCCTCTACATCTTCATCATCGCCCTCGCGATCGCCGGCAACCCGCTCTTCGGCATCATCCCCCTCGCCCACGCCATCTGGGTCGTGTGCACCGCGGACTGAACTTCGGGCTTCCCCTCCCCAACAATCCCCCGTGCAACTCTACTCCATCCTCGTCATCACGATCATCTTCCCCCTTGTCGTCTACTACATCTTCGTGACCCGACTCGGCCTCAACGAACTCGCCTACATCATGCTCTTCATCTACGCCCTCGCCCTCTTCGCCCTCGGCTACCCCCTCGTCGCCACCTTCTCGCTGGCCTATGTCGCCATCATCTTCCTCTACGACTACCTCTCCATCAAATAGCACACGCGTGCTCAATCGAACGCACGCAACGCAGACGCATCAAAGATCCCACGCTCAACAAAGTCCTCCGCCAAAGGCCGCAGCGCATCGAACTCGTGCGGCTCAAGCGACTGAGGCCTCTTCCGATCAACCAAATACATCTTCAGAGCGCCCAACTTCCACCGATATTCCGCCGCCGCTTCCCGCGCAGCACGCGATGCGAACAAACGCTTCGCCGCGCGTTCAACTCGCTCCGACTCACGGTCGGCCCGACTCAACGCCTCAAAACCACCCAGCCCAATCAAGTCCTGCACAAAACCCTCAAAGTCATATTCCATACAACAATCCTATCAAACATACCCGCCGGGTGCCCTCCTTCTCTCAAATCTGTGCCCTCCTTCGACTCGAAGAGCGAAGGAGGTGGTAGTGCAACCACGCCCCTCATCCCAACACCCCCTGAAACACCAACCCACAAGCACCACGACCTGCTTCGTCCTTCGGATCGAAGGAGGGCACAGTCTCACCAGCTCTTCCTGATCTTCACCACCCCAAGTTGCCGATTGCCCACCTTCGACCCAAAGGGCCAAGCAGGATCTCGAACCTGTCAGCGTATTCGATTATGGGCTTGGATACTCCACCGGCACCGCAGTACCCAGTTTCAACTTGCCATTCTTGTTCATGCGCACATGGATCAAATAGACCTCCACCTTGAGATCTGATTCATCCCCAGTCAAGGCTTCCTCCTGGAAGCTGCCAACAATCTCCGCCAGTGCTTTGATGCCCTCATCAATCTGCGGGTCGGTCGTCCCTTTCAACCCCGTGAGATTCCAGCCATTCTCAAGAGTCAGATCGAGTGAGTTTTGCCCGCCAGAGACATCTGAGTTGATCGCATACGCGTGTTTCATGTTGGGCAGATACAGCACATCAACCTTGGTTTCCTTCCCGACGACTCTGCCGTTGGCATCCTTCTTGGGTGCAACGATGACCCGCAGATATGGCTCAGGCTTGTAATACACAACACCCGGCAAAGTGTCGCCCGCCTCGTAGGAGCTCGGGTCAATCTTTGTGACATGAACGGCCCGGCATCCGCCAACACCCATCACCAAAATCCCAAATGCACTAAGCGTCATCCCAATCAGTAAACGATGCATCATCGCAGTCCCCTTGTGTATGTGTGTGTAAGAACATGTTTCTACCACACCGCATCGCTCATGAAACCAATCAAAAACGCAAATCCACAAACATGGATGTGGAATCCATTAAATGGGTGCGCGAAAACACATTTATGAGGCCAGATGCCGGGTGCCCACCTTTGACCCGAAGGGCAAAGCAGGATCTTGGGTCCCAACCCAAGTCTTCAACCACACACCCCATCCCCTGTATACTCCCCGGACCATGTCATTCTTCAACCCAATCATGTCCGACCCGCAACTCGCGATCCCAAAGCGAGTTCAGACCGACATCGCGCGGGCCGTCTCCCAGAAACTGATGGGCCAAGGGTTCAAACGCTACCTGTTCTTCATGTGTTTCATGCTCACGGGCATCATCCTCATCGGCTCAACCCTCTACCTGCTCAACGCGGGCAACAACGCGACCCTCTACATCATCCTGCTCTGGTCCATCGGCCTGCCAATCGCCGGCGTCATCCAGGCATATATCTACCTCCACTTCGGATACATCCCACAACTCAGACGCGAACTCCATGACCGGGGCTACGACATCTGCCTCAACTGCAGCTATGTCCTCACCAATCTCCCCAACCACCAAACCGACTGCCCCGAGTGCGGCACACAACGCACCCCAATCACCGCGCACTGACAGACCACCAAATTTCGCTTTCTACTCTGCGCCTCCGCGCGATCTCCGCGCCCTCTGCGTTCAAAAACAAACCACCGAACGCACCCGCACTCAATCCTCCCACAACCCGTGCTGAATCCCCCCGAGGATGTAAATCGCAAAGGTCCCCTGACCCGGGATCTCCAACGGCGGATGCGCGATCATCGCACCCTTCGCCTCCGCTTCCTTCACCGCCGCCTCGATGTCATCCACCAGCACATACGGCCGCACCACCGGCGTCTCATGCTCCGCCATCGGCGCACGAACCGAGATCACACCCCCGCCGGCAAGCTTCGCCGTGCGCGCGTTCCCCAACTCAGCCACCGGCTCACCGAAGCTCACGCCGTGCACCGCCTCGAGCGCCGCGCAGGTCGCTTCCATCTCCGGCGTCACGATCTCCAGAAACCGCACCTGCATCGCCTTCTCCTCAATCTTCAATCGCTCCCCATCCCGCGCCCCGCCGATCATCCCCCCATACGCTGCCAGCACACCGACCCCAAGAACCCCCAAAGCGACCCGGCGTGAAAGCGTTCCGATCCTGCGTGCCATCGTGTACCCCTTTTCGTATATGTTGCGTTACCGTTTCCTACCAACCAAGTGTACCAGACCCCACCCCCCCATCAAAACACCCCAAATTCTCCCCTTTCTCCGGACTCCTCCGGGTGCCACCACTCGCCGCCCCGGCGCAGTGGTGCTCTTCCAAATCCCAATCCCCTCTTCTCTGCGCCTCTGCGTAATCTTCGCGCCCTCTGCGTTCAGTCCCCTCTGTTCCCCTCTTCGAGCCCTTCGCGATCTTCGCGTTCAAAAACTTTCCCTCTACTGACATGTTCTGTGCGCACGGGTGCCCTGCTTTGACCCGAAGGGCAAAGCAGGTCTTCGGTTGCATGGGGCAACGACTCGCCGCACAAAAAACCACCCCGCATCACCGCATCTGTGCGCAATATCCTGTCACTACCCCACGCCGCACTTGAGCCGCGACAACAACCCAGTACAATTCCATCAACCCCGCATCCAGCGCCCCCATTCATTCGAGCGACCAGCCGAAAGGGGCAATCATGCGCACAGACACACAATCACAATCACCGGTTGGCACAGGCGACTCACCCTTGCGTACTTTCTCCTCCCCCGGGCTTCCGGGGGAGGTGTCTGCGCAACAGACGGAGGGGGGCTCTCTTCCTCCCCCCCTCACCGAACCCCTACTCGAGGACCTCCTCAACCCCGCCATGTCGCCAATCCTCATCTGCAAAGTACACGCCATCACCCTCGCCCAACTCGACGCACTCACCCAGAGCGACCAGTACCGGCGCACCATCGCCCACATCAAAAGCGTCCACGCCGCCCGCCGCGAGGCCATCCACGAGGAACTCCAAACCCAATCCCTCGCCGCACTCCGCGATGTCATCCAAGACACCACCGATCTCAACCCCTCCTCCACAGCGTTTGCTGGGGAGGTGGCTGCCGCAGGCGGTCGGAGAGGGCGTCCCCAACCATCATCCAGCTCCGCCACCGCCCGAGTTCACGCCACCAACGCAAATCTCATCGAAACACGCCGCAAAGCAATCAACACCATCCTCGCCAGCACCAAACCCGATCGTGTACCATCTACATCTCATGATCAAACGAATCTTCAACTCCGCGGCCACCATCCCCCTCGCAAGCATCCTCATCCTGATCGGGCTGGCCTCCGCCCTCGCCGCCTCGACGACCTCCGTCGTCCAGTACTACCACTTCATCAACAGCGGACACCACCTCACCGTCCCGACCGAACCGATCACCCTCGAGGTGCAGCCCAACACGGAATACATCATCCAGCACCGGGTCACCGGGACGCACATCACGGCCAACCGCCCGCTGCAGCAACTCCCCAAGGACATGCGCGTCGAGGTCATCGACACCGCGACAGAAGAACCCTTGACGATCACATCACGCGATGGCTATATGCGATCCTCGTTCTTTGGTCTCGCCCAGCGCCGCGACGCCATCGCAGACTTCATGACCTCCGACACCACATCCATCACCGTCTCCGTCCCCGCCCTCGACTCCGAAACAGTCCTCTACATCGGGCCACACTACGAAAACTATGTCGAAGGCATCTTCCCCCTCTACCTGACCTGGATCATCGTCTCGCTCCTGCTCGTCCTCGCCGCCGTCGCCGCCATCATCAACCGGATCATGAAGACCACGCCCGACCTCCAGATCATCCACGAGCAGATGTGAGCTCCACCTCCCCCCAAAAAACAAACAAGCGGGGGAGGCGCGCTCAACCTCCCCCGCTCAATAAAACCAGACCGATTCAGTCCAAGACCCGGAAGTACCCACCCGGCGTCGTATCTACAAGGACTGCCTCGGCCACAGGACCACGCACATGATCGCCGGGCAGCGCCCGCACAACCCGTGCATGATCCAACCCATCTGATTCAAACCCATTCCCAGGCAGCGCACTCGTGCTGGGGATCAGCAACAGCGCGCACCCCAGCGCCATCCCCATCCCACCAACAATGGGCAGATCGCACTTGAGCCGTGTGTACAACCGGATCAGCAGCATCAGCATCACATTCGCCACACTCGCCCCCAACAACACCAGCACAAACATCCGCACTGCATCACTCCCGCCAAACACGGCCAGCAACACCCCGGTCACCACCAGCCCAAACGCCCCGACCCAGCAGGCCCCGAGCACGCCCATCATCCGCTTCATTTCCCGGTCCATCTCGAACCTCCTTACACAGCCGGTTCTCCGCCCGACTCATAAGAAGCTACCGACGCCACCGAAGACCAACCTGAAACCAGCATGAAAGTCGTTTTAGTGACAACATCGCCGTTTCGCACACGCAGCACCGAAATGCCGATATACTCGCTGAAATGGACGAATCCACCCCACCCAAGCCGGTACGCGTCATCGCCCTGATGAATCAAAAAGGCGGCGTCGGCAAGACGACCACAACCGTCAATCTCGCCGCGGCCATCGCCCAGCAGGGACGCAAGGTCCTCATCATCGACCTCGACCCGCAGGCACACGCGACCCTCCATGTCGGCGTCGAAGATAACGAGTCCCCCGACTCCGCTCCAACCGTCTACGACCTCCTCCTCGACGAAGACATCGACATCACCGACTGCATCCGCACCGTCGACGACAACCTCGAAATCATCCCCGCCGAGACCGACCTCGCAGCCGTCGAAACCGAGCTCTCTGGTCAGGCAGGCCGGAACCAGCGCCTCGCAAACGCCATCGCACGCTCCAGTTCCGACCACGAGTTCATCCTCCTCGACTGTCCCCCGGCCCTCGGCCTGCTCACCCTCAACGCCCTTGCCGCATCGCAGGAAGTCATCATCCCCATGCAGGCCCACTTCCTGGCCCTCCAAGGCGTGAGCAAACTCCTCGAGACCGTCGGCATCGTCCGTGAGCAGATCAACCCCACCCTCCGCGTCGCGGGCATTGTCCTGTGCATGCACGATTCGCAGACATCGCACTCCAAAGAAGTCGTCTCCGACCTCGAGCAGTTCTTCGAGTCCCAGCGCGACAACGGCACCGCATGGGCCAGCGCCCGGGTCTATCGCCCACCCATCCGGCGCAACATCAAGCTTGCCGAATGTCCCAGCTTCGGGCAGACCATCTTTCAGTACGCCATGTGGGCGCCGGGCGCACTCGACTACAAGAAGCTCGGCGAGACGATCACCGCCGAGTGGGACCGGGCCCTCGCGGTTGCCCGATCGAGCGAGCTGAGTGATGCAGAGATTCGCATCCTCAAGGGCGCCAAGGAATCCATCGAGCATCGCCACCCCGATGAGCAGCACAAAGAGGTTCAGCCTTGATCCGCAACGAGCGTCTGTTCGAGCCCGAATGCCGGGCCCTGTTTGTATTCTTCACCGTCGCGCTGCTGGTCGCGACGCATTGGCCCGGGCTCTATATCCACGGCCCGTTCAGCCGGACGGATCTGATCGTTCATGCCGGGGTCTTCTGCGTCTGGACATGGCTGTTCTATGGTTCGGGATTCATCCTCGGTGGCAGGGTGTGCCCGTGTGGAACACGCCGACTGATCTGGACGGCGGTGATCGGCATGTGCTTCGCGGTTTTCGATGAGACCACCCAGCCGTTGTTTCAGCGCGTCTTCGATCTCTGGGATTTGATCGCGGACATCGTGGGTGTTCTGCTCGCGGTCGGTCTGATCGCCTTGAGCCGGCGGGTTGCTGGCGGGGCGGCTCTGTCGCTGGGCGAATGACGAAAAATTTCGTCAATTTGTGAGAATCGGGGTTGCGTCGCGTCGTGAATTGACGAAGATCTTCGTAGACATGGTCTGCGGAGGTGATTGATGGCGAAGAATAAGCGGTCCAAGAAAGCGGCGGCGAAGAAGCCGACGGATGCGGAGCTGGCGATCCTGGGGGTGATCTGGGATCTGGGGTCGGCGACGGTGCGTGAGGTGCACGGGGTGCTGAGCGCGGAGTCGGAGACCGGGCAGACGACGGTGCTCAAGCACATGCAGATCATGGTGGAGAAGGGGCTGCTAACGAAGGACGCGAGCGTGCGGCCGCAGGTTTATTCAGCAGCGATCCCGCGTGAGAAGACGCAGAAGCAGATGCTGGGTCATGTGATGGATGGAGCGTTCAGCGGTTCGGCGGGGAACCTGGTGCTGCAGGCGCTGAGTATGCGTGAGGCGAGCGCGGAGGAGCTTGCCCAGATCCGCAGCATGCTTGACAAACTTGAGGGGGGCGCATCGTGAACGAGTGGTTGATGATCATCGAGCGGTGCGCGTTTGCGCTTGGGCACGCGGTGGTGCAGTCGTTATGGCAGTGTGCGCTGGTTGGTGCTCTTGCCGCGGCTGGTGCGATGTGCTCTCGTCGTGCGGGTCTGCGTTACGCGGTTTGGTGCGTGGGGCTGCTGATGTGCGCGGCGTGGTTTGTGCGGACCTTTGCGGTGGGTGTGCGCGTTGAGCGGCCGGTGGAGTTGTTGGGGATCGCCGGTGGAGTGCTCGGGGGCGCGGATGCGGCTGTCCCGGTGTCTGGATTGTCGGATGCTGCGGATGTTGCGTCGGTGGGGTTCTTTGAGATCGTGGCGATGTTGTGGGCGACTGGGTTTGCGTTCGTGAGCGTGCGGTATGTGATGCAGTGGCGGGCGGCGTGGCTTCTTCGGACGCGCGGGCTTGTTGCATCGCGGGCGGAGTGGACGGCGTTGTTTGCAGAGGTGCGCGGCGTGCTTGGTGTGTCGCGCCGGGTGTGCCTGCGGGTGAGCGAGCGTGCGCGGTGCCCGATGGTGGTGGGGGTGGTTGTGCCGGTGGTTGTGGTGCCCGCGAGCGTGCTCACGATGATGAGCCCGCAGCAGGTGCGGATGGTGCTGGCGCACGAGTTGGCGCATGTGCGTCGGTACGACCATGTGGTGAACATGGTGCAGGTGCTGATCGAGACGGTGCTGTTCTATCACCCGGTGGTCTGGTGGATGTCCCGCCAGGCGCGGGTCGAGCGTGAGCACTGCTGCGATGACGCGGCGGTGCGGATGTGTGGGGACGCGGTGGCGTATGCGCGGGCGCTCACGGAGCTTGAAGAGGTTCGGTTGCAGACGCGGGCGGTGCTCGGGCTGCAGGGAGGTTCATTGATGAAGCGGATTATGCGATTGGTTGATGGTTCGGATTCAGGCCGCTCGATTGGGGTCGGGCGAGCGTTGATGGTGTTTGCAGCGGGTGCGTTGATTGCTGGCGCGGGGTATACGCACGCGGCGTTGACCAGGGAGACGCCGCGCGATGATACGGTCGCGGCTATTCGTGCGGGTGTGGAGTCTGGTGAGCTGAGTGTTGAGCAGGCGCGTCGTGCGTACCACGAGGTGGTCTATCCCGGCTCTGATTTTGAGAAGGAGTTGGAGGCCGAGCTTGCCGCGTTCCGGGCTGATCGGGTCGCGGAGGGTGTGAGCGGCGAGGAACTGGAGCAGCGTATCGATTGGTTCGTTGGTCGTATCCCTTTCAAGATTGAGGAGCGGTTCCGAGGCCGCGTGCTGGGCATGTCGGATGCTGAGTCAAGCTTGTCTGTTTTTCAGGAGGAGCTCGACGAGAAGGTTGATGCTGGTGAGCTGAATCGCCGGGACGCGGTCTTGTCCTTTCAATCACAGTTGTCATTCCAGCTCATGAAACTCGCTCAGGAGATGGAGATATCTCAAAGAGCGTTGAGTTTGCAGGTTGATGTCGGAGCGATGACGCAGGAGGAAGCCGACAGACGCTTTTCCGAGATGATCGAATCACATCGTGGGCTGATCGAAATCTTGGCTGCGGAGCGGCGTGCGGGTTGGAAAGAAGAGTATGGCACGCTGACCACTGGATCGGTGCATTCTCCTATTGGGGATATGCACGATGGGGTCCCTGTTCGATTGGTCGAGGTTGATGGCGAGAAGAAGACCTATGAGTTCATTGGGTATCCATGGGAAGATGGAGACGAGGTGGTCGGCTTGTCAGGCAAGGTATACGAGGTTGGCGGCCGCGTATCGACCACGCCGGGGATACCAGTGAAGCGCGAGCAGGATGCTGAGCCCGAGCCGGTCGAGCTTGAGGTCAAAGAGGAGCCCGTGCAGCGGGAAGGCAAGTTGACTCCCATGGACGATGCGTACTGGATCCATCAGGGGATCCGGCCGTTGGAGGCGTATGACGAGTCGTTTGCAGACGATTGTTGAGTTTGATGAGACGCCCGCGGTTGCGGGCGTTTTTTTATGCGCGTTCGAGATCGTTGTACTTGCATAGCTGATTCATCTGGAAGTGGTTGAGATCCTGCTTTGCCCTGGCGGGTCAAAGCAGTGTCCGCGGCACGGGAGGGACATGAGCCGCACTGCGCCGCTGCGCGGCGAGTACGGGCACCCGGAGTGGCACCCGGCGCTACCGTGTGAGTTCGAGCCCAGGTTGTTCGGCGGGCACGGGTTGTCAGCTTTCAGCTGAGCAACCCGTGGCACCCGGAGTGTTTGCCCTAGCGGGTCAAAGCAGGGCATGCGGCACGGGAGGGACATGAGCCGCACTGCGCCGCTGCGCGGCGAGTACGGGCACCCAGAGAGCCACTCTCTGTTCCGCCAGAGGCGAGTGGGAAAATTCGTGTGTTTGCGTGGGGGGAATGGTCGATTAGATCAGGGTGAGTGCATCGGAACAGAACTCGAATGAGGCGTCGCTTGGGCGTGATACACGGACGGTGGCGGGGCTGACGCTGGTTTCGCGTGTGCTGGGGCTGGTGCGGGATCTGGTGACGGTGCGGGTGTTCGGGGATACCTTCGTGGGGTCGGCTTTCGCGGCGGCGTTTGCGGTGCCGAATATGTTCCGGCGGCTGTTTGGGGAGGGGGCGCTGTCGGCGGCGTTTCTGCCGGAGTACACGCGGCTGGCGGACGGGGACCCGGAGAAGGCGGACGCGTTCGCGTCGTTGACGATCGGGCTGCTGGCGCTGGCGACTGGTGTGCTGACGCTGGTGATTGAGTTGGTGCTGCTGGGGGTGGTGCTGGCTTCGGGGGATGACCCGGAGCGGGCGTATTCGCTGAAGCTGGTGATGGTGATGCTGCCGTTTATGCCGCTGATTTGCGTGGCGGCGATCCTGGGCGGGATGCTGCAGAGTCATGGGCGGTTTGGGCCGTGGGCGGCGGCGCCGATCCTGCTGAACCTGTGCATTATTGGTGCGGCGCTGCCGTACTTTGTGGTGGAGGGTGCGGATGCGGCGGCTTGGGCGTACCCGATCGGGATCGCGGCGGTGTGCTCGGCGGTGCTGCAGGTGGGGTGGAGCGTGTGGGCGCTGCGTGGGACGGTGCGATGGACGACGGGGGTGAGTGCGGCGCGGGGCGAGGCGAGGCTGATGCTGGTGCGGATGCTGCCGGTGATCGTGGGGCTGGGGACGCTGCAGCTCAATGCGTTCATGGACACACTGATCGCGATGTATCCCAACTGGGTCGGGGACACGGTGCTTGGGTATGACTATCCGCTGGATGAGTCTTCGAACGCGGTGCTGTTTTATGCGCAGCGGTTGTACCAGTTCCCGCTGGGGGTGTTCGGGATCGCGGTGGCGACGGCGGCGTTCCCGGCGATGTCGCGGGTTGCGGGTGACGCGGGTGCGTTTGGTGGCATGCTGCGGCGGGGGATGCGGCTGAGTCTGTTTATTGGTGTGCCGGCGAGCGTGGGGCTGCTGATCGTGGGCGAGGATCTGGTGCGGGTGCTGTACTCGGGGCCGGGCGATGGGTTCAGCGATGAGGGTGTGCGCCGGGCGAGCGCGGTGCTGAGCGGGTACGCGGTGGCGGTGTGGGCGTATTCGCTGAATCAGCTGCTGACGCGGGCGTTTTATGCGAAGGGTGATACGCGGACGCCGATGACGATCGCGCTGGGGATGGTGGGGGTGAACCTGGCGCTGAACTTCGCGTTGATCTGGTGGCTGCGTGAGGCGGGGTTGGCGTGGTCGACGGCGGTGTGCGCGATCGGGCAGATGGGGCTGCTGATGCTTGCCGCGCGGCGGAAGATGGGGATCGGGTTCGACGGGATGCGCGGCGCGGTGTTGGCGATCGCGTTGGGGTCAGCGTTGATGGGCGGTTGCGTGTATATGGTGGGGCGGCTTGTTGGGGGTGGTTGGGCCGATGGGGCTGATGGTTCGTGGGGGCGTGGGATCGCGGCGGTGGTGGCGATGACGCTGACGGGTGCAGTGGTCTATGGGCTCTGGTCGATATGGATGAAGATGGACGAGCTTGGCTGGCTGATCGCGAAGTCGACGGCGGTGGGCTCTGATGAGGAACATACGCATGAAGAATGAACGCAAGACGGGGAAGGTCCTGGTTCTGGTCGCGGCGGTTGCGGTGACCGTGTGTACGCTGGGGATGAGCGGCTGCAACACCGTGAGCGGTGTGGGCAAGGACCTGCAGGAGGCGAGCGATAATGTCAAGGACGCGATCGAGAACTGATGGCGTCGATTGATCTGCGCAGCAGGCCGGTTGTGATCACGGGCGCGTCGAGTGGGATCGGCGCGGCGACGGCGTTCGCGTGCGCTCGGGCGGGGATGCCTGTTGGGTTGCTTGCTCGGCGGGAGGAGAAGCTCGAAGAGACGAGGTCGAAGATCGAGCGCGAGGGTGGGCGGGCGATTGTCGTGGTGGGGGATGTTGCGGATACGGACGCGAATCAGGAGTTGATTGCGAAGTCGGAGGAGGCGTTCGGCGATCTGTATGGGGTGATCGCGAACGCGGGGTATGGGGCGGAGGTCGAGTGTGCGACGATGCCGATCGAAGACATCCGGAAGATGTTGGAGGTGAACTTTTTCGGATCGATGTTTTTGGTGCAGCCGGCGGTTGCGAAGTTCCGTGAGCGGGGGGCGGGGCACGCGATCATGGTGTCGAGCTGCCTGAGCAAGATCGGGCTGCCGCACTATGGGGCGTACAGCGGGAGCAAGGCGATGCAGGATCATTTCTGCCGTGCGATGCGGCATGAGCTGCGTGGGACGGGTGTGTTCGTAAGCAGCGTGCACCCGGTGGGGACGAAGACGGAGTTCTTTGACGAGGCGGCGAAGAAGAGCAAGGGTGGGAAGCTGTCGTTGGCGGGGAGCAGCGAGCGGTTTATGCAGTCGCCGGAGAAGGTGGCGGGGGCGATGGTGAAGTGTCTGCGGCGGCCTCGGGGTGAGGTTTGGACGAGCCCGATGGCGCGTATTGGGTTTGGTGCGAGTGTGATGCTGCCTGGGATGACTGATTGGGTTTTGGGGCGGATGGTTGAGAAGAGGGGAAGAAGGGACTAGGGACTAGCCATCAGCCATCAGGGAAGACAAGGGGATTGTATTCGGGGGTGGATGGTTCCTGCTTTGTCCGACTGGGTCGGATCAAAGCAGGGCACCGGGCGTCTGCGTGCTAGCTGAGGCGGGTGATGAGGCCGTCAATAGAAGCTTGCCATTCTTTGAAGTATTCGGATTCTTGCCAGAGTTCGCGGATTTCTGATTGTTCGTCGTTGCGGACTTTCAGGAGTGCCTGCTTGGCGCGGTCGAGCATTTCGGGGTCGGGGCGGTTGCCGTTGAGGGATGCGAGCCATTTCTCGAGTTCTTCGGGTGGATCGCTTGGTGGGTTGCTCTGGGCCGCTGCGAGGCACTCGGCGGCGGCGATGGCTTCCTCACCCTCGGGTGCGTCGATGTAGAGGTCGGACTTCAGGAGCTTGTCTATGGCGGACATGGGGTAGGCGAAGGGGCTCTTCACTTTGCCGAGGAGTGACTTCTTTGCGGTTTTGAGTCCCCAGATCCAATCGCCTGCGGTGTCGTTCTCGAAGCTGTTGTGTCCCCATGCGCCCATGTGTGGTCTCCTTCATCTATCCATTCTTCGTTGCGATGTGTCTGGGTCATCGTACACGATGCTTATGGGCTTTGTCCGAGGCGTTCGAGGAGCTTGGCGGTGAGGAGTTCGACGCGTTTGACCTCGCGGGTGACGGCGATGCGCTGCATTTCCATCCAGAACCACATCTTGAGCATTGCGACGGCGAGCATGCATGCGCTGAACCCGAATCCCCACGCGAGCAGGTGCTTGGTCTCGGTTGCGTTGAAGAAGCGGACGGCGCACCATATGGAGAGCCCGAAGAAGGCGAATGTGTAGATGAACGCGAGCGTCGTGAGGAAGCGGTTGCGGGTTCGGAAGGTTGCGAGCATGAGCTGGTCGGCGCGGAGCCCGTCTTCGGGTTCGCCGATGAGTGCGCGATCGGTGGGGGAGAGCGCGTCACGGATTTGTTTGTCGAGGTTGTCCATGGTTATGTCCTTTCGGGGTCGAGTTGTTCGCGGAGAATGGATTTGGCTTTGCGGAGTCGTGATTTGGCGGTGCCGACGGGTATGACGAGCGCGGCGGATGCCTGCTCGATGGTGCACCGGTCCATGTGGATCAGGATGACAATGTCGCGGAGCTTGGGCTCAAGTGTGAGTATCGCTTTGCGCAGCTCGTGGGCATTGGTGGTCTCCTGTGTGTTTGCGTTGGGTGCTTGTCGATGACTTGCGGCGTTTTCGCGTTGTTGGATCTGGGCTTTGATCCAGTCTCGGGCGTGGTTGGCGAGGATCGATGTTGCCCATGCGTGGAAGCGGGCTGGGTCGCGGAGTTTGCGGATGTTTCGTGCGATGACGAGCCAAGTTTCCTGGGATATATCTGAAGCGGCGTCGTGATTCTGGGTGAGCGCGTGGGCGCGGCGGATGAGGGTTGGGTGGTAGTGGCTGACGAGATGAGGGAGCGCTTTGGGGTTTCCCGATTGGGCCTCGAGCACGAGTAGTTCGATCTCGATGGCTTTGCGGGGTGTGGTCATTGCACCTCTATAGTCTCCGATTTGATGGTTTCGGATTTTGATCCACGATGAAAAATCATCGTTTCGTGGCAGGCTGGAACCCCGGTGCGGCGTGTGTTTCTTGTTCAACGCGACTATGGCGATTGTTTTGGAGCGTAATGAGGTGGATAGCAGGATGATCGGCGTTGAGCACCTGCGATGCAATGGTTCTGAGAGGATTGTGAATGGGGCATCAGCAGACGGGGCGTATGGGCGACGAAATTGCTCGTGGAATTCATGGTTCAAAGTCATTTGTCGGAGTTGCGTTTCTCACGCTGCTGCTGTACTACTTTGGTTTTTATGTGATTGGGTTGATCGCGAATATTCTGTTTCTCAGTTCGGCGAAGCAGACGATGCAGATCACGGGGCGGAGTCCCTCGGGTCGTGGCTGCCTGCTATTCCTGCTCTGGACACATCTCTTCATACCCATCATTCTGATAGTCTTGCTTGTGACTATTGGGGTCGGTGGAATCATGTCCCTTGTGCCGATCGGTAGTTGAGTATGGGTGTGCTCATCCGGTTGAGTGTGTATTCATATCGTGCTGTTTGGTATCCGATTTATCGTGGTATGCGGGATCGTGGCGTGCGTGTACCTGAGTGCCGGTTCGAACCGACATGTTCGGAGTATGCGATTCAGGCATCGCGGTTGTATCCCGGGCATGTCGCGATCCGCAAGGTCTGCAGACGGCTGCTTCGGTGCCGGCGTGGCGGCGGTAGTGGGCTTGATCACCCCTGAGCGTGAGTTCGGTGCATAAAAAAGCCGCGTCGATTGACGCGGCTTTGTGATCACGGGTGCATTTGAGGTTACGACTTTGGTCCGCCGGAGCGGATGGCGTCGGGGAGGTCGTATTTGGCGTCGTTCTCGCGGAAGAGTTTGGCGAGTTTGGCACACTGTGCGTCGTAGGCGTCCTTGTCGGTCCAGATGTTGCGTGGGTTGAGGATGTCGTCTGGTACGCCGGGGACGCTGGTTGGCATGTGTAGGCCGAAGACGGGGTGCTCGATGGTTTCTCGATTTTCGAGGACGCCGTCGAGGATGGCTGAGACCATGGCGCGAGTGTATGAGAGCGAGAAGCGTTGGCCGCCTTCGCCTGCTGGTCCTCCGGACCAACCGGTGTTGAGGAGCCATACATCGGCGTTGTGCTCCTTGATTCGATCGGAGAGCATCTGGGCGTACTCGGCGGGTCGTCGGGGCATGAATGGGCCGCCGAAGCAGGGTGAGAAGTTTGGCTGTGGCTCGGTGACGCCTGCCTCTGTGCCTGCGATTTTGGATGTGTAGCCGTTGATGAAGTAGTACATCGCCTGCTCAGGTGTGAGCTTGGAGACGGGTGGGAGTACACCGAAGGCGTCAGCGGTGAGGAAGAGCACATTACTTGGGTGTGTGCCGACGGAGGGGATCTGTGCTCCGGGGATGAAGTCTACTGGGTAGGTTACGCGTGTGTTTTGTGTGATTGATGTGTCGTCGTAGTCCGGGACGCGGGTCTCGGGGTTGACGATGGTGTTTTCGAGTACGGAGCCGAAGCGGATGGCGTCCCAGATCTGGGGCTCTTTCTCGCGTGTGAGTCCGATGACTTTGGCGTAGCAGCCACCCTCGAAGTTGAAGATGCCTGAGGGCCCCCAGCCGTGCTCGTCGTCACCGATGAGCGCGCGGTTTTCGTCCGCGGAGAGTGTGGTCTTCCCGGTGCCCGAGAGGCCGAAGAAGAGTGCGACATTGTTTGAGTTGCCCTTGGCGATGTTTGCGGAGCAGTGCATGGGGAATACGCCGGCATCTGGCATGTCGTAGTTCATGGCGTAGAAGAGGCCCTTCTTCATTTCGCCTGCGTACTCGGTGCCGAGGATGATGACGGTTTTGCGCTCGAGCGACTGTGCGATGTATGTTTCGCCGTTGTGGCCGAGTGCTTCCTGCTCTTCCTTCGTGAGTTTGTGGCAGCCCGCATTGATGACGGTCCAGTCGTGGTTCCACGAGCCGTCGCCGGCGTCGGACTTTGATCCCGGTTTGATGAAGAGCGTTTGTGCGAAGAGGGAGTGCCACGCGAGCGTGGTGACGACCTTGACGCCAAGGCGGTGGTTGATGTCTGCGCCTGTGAAGCCCTCGAAGACAAAGACATCGTCCTGTGCGTTGATGTACTTGGTCGCGATTTCGAGAGCGGTGTCGAACTGTGCTTCGGTGATGGGCTGGTTGACCTTGCCCCAGTCGATGTTCTCGCGTGAGTCGGGGTGCTCGACGAGGAACTTGTCCTTGGGTGAGCGTCCGGAGCGTTCGCCGGTGTTGACGACGACGCAGCCGTTTGCGGCGAGTTGTCCTTCGCCACGCTTGATGACGAACTCCATGAGCTCAGCCGGGCAGCAGTTTGTGTGCGTGTGTTCGGGTGCTAGATTGAGTTGATCGGTGACGGTGCTCATTTGAAACGGCTCCTCTTTCGCGTCCCGGGTCCGTCGTGGTGGCGCGATGGATCTGTGCTGGGAAAACCTGCGTGAATGCCACAAGGACGCGGGTTTTTCCCGATGAGACAGGTGGGAATCGTAGACCGGGGGGAGTGAAATGTTGACAATTCTGGGTGCACTGGCGCAGACATTGAGCGTGGTTCGGTGCTATATTTTTGTCTGGGCATCTGCGAAAGTATTTGCCGAACTCTTCGCACGCGTGCGAGGCGAACAAGTTGGTGGCCGTAGTTCAGTTGGTAGAGCACCTGGTTGTGGTCCAGGACGTCGCGGGTTCGAGTCCCGTCGGTCACCCTTCGATGAAAAACGACCCTTGTGTGGGTCGTTTTTTCATGCGCATTTCGCTCTGGCTGGTGATGCATCATGCGGCCCGCTTTGCGTGTGACTGATCATTCGTGCTGCCCGATTCCTGCGTGAGCATGGTCTGGCACATCTGGATCAGTGCGGAACGATTGACCGGTTTTGATAGGTACTCGTTGCATCCTGCGTTGATGCACTGCTCGCGATCGCCGTCGAGGGCGTGTGCCGTGATCGCGATGATGGGTGCCTGGAATCCGGCTTGGCGGAGCTGCATGGTTGCGTTGTACCCGTCGAGTACGGGCATCTGCATGTCCATGAGGATGAGCTTGTACGGATCGGATTCCGCTGATGCGGCGCTGACGCGCTGTATGGCTTGTTGTCCGTCGTATGCGAAGTCGACGCGAGCGCCTGTTCGCTTGAGGAAGTGCTGGAGGAGTACGCGGTTGTCCTTGGCATCGTCGACGACGAGCATCCGTGTTGCCTCGAGTGCGTTTGTCGGGCTGCCTTGGTTGGCATCCGGTTGCGGCTGCGCTTCTGGCTTGGCTTGTTTCGGGGTTCGGATGCGCAGTGTAAAGGTTGAGCCCTCGTTTGGCGTTGATTTGACCTCGATGTCGCCGTTGAGCGCCTGTGCGAGGTCTTTGGCGAAGGAGAGCCCGAGCCCGGAGCCACCGAACTCGCGTGTGAGCGTGTTCTGTGCCTGGTGGAATGCATCGAAGATGTACTTTTTCTGATCGGGCTGAATCCCGATGCCGGTGTCGGTGATTGCGATGATGGATTCATCATGCTTGTCGTGGTGTTCGACGCGGGCGTGGATTTCGATGTGCCCCTTGGCGGTGAACTTGACGGCGTTGTCGATGAGTTTTTCAACGATCTGTGCGAGTCGTTTCGGCTCTGTGATGATCTCGGCATCGCACGAATCGTCAATGTTTGTGCGGAGTTCGAGCCCGCTTGCGATCGTTTCTGTTTGTGCGCGTTGGATGCAAGGCGCGAGGATATCTGCCATGCGAGCGCTGGTGGGGTGGACGCGGAGCTGGCCGGACTCGATCGCGGACATGTCGAGCATGGTTCCGATGAGTTTCTCGAGATGGCGAGCGGATTCGTGTATTGAGTTGGAAAGACGCTCGCGTTCGGGTGTGCTCAGCGTTTCGTCGTTGAGCAGTTCCGCGAAACCGAGGATCGCGTTCATTGGTGTGCGGAACTCGTGCCCCATGTTGGTGAGCAGTCTCCAGCGTACCGAGATGGCTTTGCGTTCGCGTCGGTTGGAGAGATCGAGTTCGCGGAGCTGGCGCCGGACGATGAGGATTGTCGGCTCGATGATGAAGAGGACCATGGCGCCGAGGAGCGATGCGAGCATGAAGAGCCCGATGCGTGCTTTGCTGATGGACTCGCTGATCTCCATTCTCGATCGTTGTTCGTAGAGCGAGACGATGGTGTCCATACGGGGGAGGAAGAGGTCCTGGGCATCGCGGATCTCTTCCATTGTGGCTTTGATTCGAGACTTGTTCAGGTCGTTGACATAGGGCGCTGTGCGGATGGAGTTGAGCGAGAGCTTCTCCATATCCTTCGAGGCGATAGCGAGCCGGTTGTATGGGAGGACGATCGAGCTGACCTGATCCCGCTCGCTGAGGGTGGCGTCTGGGAAGAAGTCTGCGGGGGCGCGATCGCCGTAGAGCGCTTCGTAGTTCTGAACGAGCTTCGATCGTGTATCGACGAGATTGTCGTGCAGTCCGTCGAGTTCATTCCATTTGCCGGTTTCGACGGCCACATGAATTTCGTATGCGATTGATCGGATGCGCTGCGAGAGCATGCGCATGCGGCCGGATTCATTAATCTTGGTCGCGGAACCGTGATCGAGCACCGCGGTGATGCGATGAACCATGAAGAAGTTGATGACCATAATGATCGCGACACTCACGAGCGTGAGCTTGCGGAAGCGTGAGATGCTGCGTCTCACGCGTTGGCTGTCGGATTGGTCTTGTCTCATCGTGTGTCCGTGTGATGTGTCGTTTGTGTAGATATCGGCCCGAAATCGTCGGCGGTACACGGCGATGCGAGAAACTCGCTGAGTGGCGGTGAAGATGAGTGGTTATCGGGTTCTCGCTTAGGCGGCTGGTCGGGCCTTGATGCGTCTGCATGCGACGATGAGTGCCCGGATGTCCTGCAGCGATGCTTTGAGGCCTTGGGATGCGATTTGGTTTTCGGCGGTGATCGACAGGGCTGAGATGTCGGGGAACCCGAGTGGTGCGGCGGTGCCTGATAGTGTTCGGGTGATTTTGAGGCAGGTGGTCTCGTCGCCTTCGCGTGCGGCCTTTTCGAGATTGAGGGAGGTGCGTGAGATCTCGCTGAGGAACTTGTTGAGCAGCGGGTAGGCGGAGTCGCCGGCTTCGAGGATGGAGTAGAGTGGGCCGCCGTCGCCGTCGGCGTGGAGGAACTCGGCGAGTGCTTGGAGGATGCGTTCCTTGGAGGCGGGTTTCGTGAGGATGCCCATGGCGTTCGAGTCGCGGATGCTATCGAGGGCTTGTTCTGACTTGTCTGAAGTGAGGATGATGACGGGCACATCGATGTTGACCTCGGAGAGGGCCGTGATCAGCGATGGTGCGGTCTCTTCTTCAATGTAGTAGTCTGCGAGGACAATGTCGGCGCCCTTTTGGGCGCGAGCCGTGGCGTTCTCTATGGAGTCCGCGGTGCTCACATTGAGGTTGGTGTCATCAAGGAAGGTTGTGTAGAGTTCCCTATCCATTTCAGATGAGGTGACGATGAGCACGGAGCCGTGGAGCCGGGATGGCTCCACGCGTTCGAGTGAGTACGCCTCGTTGAGCGGATCGAGCCCGAGCAGGTCCTTTGTGGAGATCTGGTTTTTGAACTGGATGCCGATCTCGTGTACTCGTCCTGAGAGGTGGGAGCATCTGCGAACTGTTCCCATCACGGATTGGATTGAACCGCCGGGGATGTTGAGGATGATCTCGCACTGTGTTCCGGGGTGTACAAACGATGAGTGGAGGATGGAGATTCCGCCACGCGAGATGTTGCGTGTCGCGACCGGGAGTGTGACTCTGTTGCCTGATGTGTGTTCGATGACGAGGTTGACCGATTCGACGCGGTATGTCCATCGCACGAACTCTCGATCCGGGGATGAAGACTGGTTCTCGTCCCGGTCGAAGGTTTCGAGGAACTTATGGAGCTCGCGCTGGTTCAGTCGGAGTGTGTTGGTAATTTGTTGGATCTGATTGGGCATGTCGCGTCTCTCGCACGGTCGGATGGGGTGATTATGGTGCACCCCGATCATCGGTTGGCGAGCAGGTTGGGTTTGCGTGTGAACACGCGATCACCCAATCTGGGTGTTTGTTTGTGCGGGATGCGCGCGACAAAGGCGTCCCTTGGTGGGGACGATGGGTCCGAGAATGGAGGGGCTTAGGCGTTATTGCCTACGCTTAGACATCGAGGTTCTTGACCTCGAGGGCGTGGTCTTCGATGTATTTACGGCGTGGTTCGACCTGCTCGCCCATGAGGAGGGAGAAGAGGTTGTCGGCCTCGCCGGCCTGATCCCACTGGACGCGGAACATGGAGCGTACGGACTGGTCCATGGTGGTTTCCCAGAGCTGCTCGGCGTCCATTTCGCCCAGCCCCTTGAACCGCTTGATTTCCATGCCGCGTCGCCCGATCTGGTGGAGCGCGGGGAGGATTGCGGGGATGTTTTCCGCTTCGACGATCTTTGCATCTGGCGCGACGCTGATGGGGTCGTCTTCACCGGGCTCGGTCTTGGCGGGCTTGCCGAGCTTGGTGGTGGACCATGCAAAGCGGGCGGGCATGCGTTGTCCGGTGACGGATTCTTCCTGCACGAGCCCGTAGTCGTTGATGTCGATTCCGAGCTTGGCGAGTTCGTCGAAGATGACAGCGAGTTCCTTGTTCTCGTGGAGCTCGCGGACGGTGGCGATCATGCCCGCGGTGGCCTCGTCGGCGTCGTCGTCTTCCTGGATGTCTTCTGCGTGTCGCCAGCTGTTCTTGGTGATGATCTCGAGCGCTTCCTGCTCTGACCATGCGTACTCGCCCATGGCGCGGGTGGCGACCTTGTGGGTGGGGAGTGCGCCTTCGCGGCGGGATGAGAGGAGGTCGACAAACTTGATTCCCCGGCGCTCTGCGATCTCGGCGAGTTCGCTCAGGCGGGTGAGGAGTCGGACGAGCTTCTCTGCGTCTGGGCCGGCGATCTCGGTGGTGACATCGGGCTCTTCGCCCAGTCGGCAGTTCTCGATATCGCGGACGAGGAGGGATGAGCCCTCGAGCCCGAGCTCGGTGAGAACGCTGTCGAGCTTGCGTTCGTTGAGCACATACTGTGACTTCTTGCCCTTGATGATCTGGTAGAGCGGGGGCTGGGCGATGTAGATATGGCCGCGCCGGAGGAGCTCGTTCATGTGGCGGAAGAAGAAGGTGAGCAGGAGGGTGCGGATGTGGGAGCCGTCGACATCCGCATCGGTCATGATGATGACCTTGCCGTAGCGGAGCTTGGTGATGTCGAAATCGGCTCCGATGCCGCATCGGAGTGCGGCGATGAGTGTGCGGATTTCTTCGAAGCCGAGGACCTTGTCGATGCGGGCGCGTTCGACATTGAGGAGCTTGCCTCGGAGGGGGAGGATGGCCTGGCACTCGACATCACGGCCCTGTGTCGCGGAGCCGCCCGCGGAATCGCCTTCGACGATGAAGAGTTCTGCTTTGTCGAGGTCCTTGGTCTTGCAGTCGCGGAGCTTGTGGGGCATGGAGCCGGAATCGAGTGCGGTTTTGCGACGGGTGAGTTCGCGGGCTTTGCGTGCGGCTTCGCGTGCCTGCGCGGCGACGATGCCTTTGAGGCAGAGCTTCTTTGCTTCCGCGGGGTGTTCTTCGAGCCAGTTGTTGAGCGCGTCCTGGACGGCACCGGAGACGAAGGACTCGATCTCGGGGTTGAGGAGCTTCTCTTTGGGCTGGTTGTTGAAGGTTGGGTCGGGGAGCTTGACGGAGACGATGGCGATGAGTCCTTCGCGGAGGTCGTCGCCGGTGGGGTTCGCGTCTTTCTCTTTGAGGATGCCCGAGCGTTTGGCGTAGCCGTTGAGGGTTCGGGTGAGGGCGGTTTTGAAGCCCTGGCCGTGGGTGCCGCCGTCGGCGTTGTGGATGTTGTTGGCGAATGTGAGGAGGCTTTCGTTGTAGCCGTCGTGATACTGGAGGGCGATCTCGCAGATCATGGACTCTTCTTCGATCTCCTTGCGGAGGAAGACGGGTGAGGAGACTGCGTTCTTGCCCTTCATGAGATGCTGGACATATTCGAGGAGCCCGTTGTCGGCCTTGAAGGTCTCGTGTCGGACCTTGCCGTCGGCGCCGACGCGCTCGTCGGAGAGCTTGATGGTGACGCCGGGGTTGAGGTAGGCGAGCTCGCGGAGTCGGTTCGCGAGGGTGTCGTAGTTGTAAGTTGTGTCGGGGAAGATGGTGTCGTCGGGTTTGAAGACGACGGTGGTGCCGGTTGTGCGTTCGGCGTTGTCGGGGATCTTGCCGACATCGTGGAGGGGGGTGGTGACGACGCCACGCTCAAAGGTCATGGCCTTGATTTCGCCGTCGCGCCAGACCTCGACCTCAAGGAGGGAGGAGAGGGCGTTGACACAAGAGACGCCCACGCCGTGGAGCCCGCCGGAGACCTTGTAGGCCGATCCCTCCTGCTGGAACTTGCCGCCGGCGTGGAGCTTGGTGAGGACGACCTCGACGGCGGGCTTGCCGTTGGTGTTTGGATCGTCGTTCTTGACGGGATCGGTGGGGATGCCTCGCCCGTCGTCGGTGACCTTGACGGAGCCGTCGGCCTGGACGATGACAGAGACGAAGGTGGCGTAATCGGCCATGGCCTCGTCGATGGAGTTGTCGACGACCTCGTAGACGAGGTGGTGAAGCGCGTTGAGCCCGGTGCCACCGATGTACATGCCGGGGCGTTTGCGGACGGCCTCAAGCCCCTCGAGGACCTTGATTTGGTCTGAGGAGTAGGCGTTTTTGGTTGTTGCCGGGTCGGGTGCTTGTTCGCTCATGTGTGGTGTTTCTGTGCGCGGGCTCTTGTTCGCTTCGCGGGCGATTCTGGGAGTTGTTTTTGGCAGTTGTATTGTAGGTTCGGCGGGGGGGAATTGCGCTGTTTTGGGTGGGGGAGTTTTGGGGTGTAAACCCTTGGGAAACAGGGTTTGTACGCCTCGTGCGGCGGTCCTGTGGTGGTATATTGGTCGCATGAATGGGGCGCACGGGGATGCTGAGACGGTGGACTTTGAGCGGGGGCTTTTTGTCAGCGACAAGGTGGGGAAGGAGTTCGCGGCGATGGGGTCGTCGGGGGCGCTGGTGTCGCTGGTGATGACGCAGGGGTTTGCGATGCTGTTCCTGGTGCCTGTGGTTGTGTTCTTTGGGCTGCGGAACCTCGCGGGGGTCTCGGATCTCGTTGCGGGGCTGGTGTCGGGTGTGCTGGGGGTGGTGATCGTGATCCTTGGGGTCGTGATGCTGCGGAGCGTGAACCGGTCGGACGGGGGCACGAAGGGGGGCGGGTTCTTTCGGGACGAGAGCGATTCGCGGTACCGGGTGCGGGCGGTCATCCCGGGGAAGCGGCGCAGCGCGCGGGTGATGCGATGGGCCGAGGCGGCGGTGCACGCGGAGATGCGGGACGAGGAGCCGGTGCGGGCGGATGAGCTCGAGTCGGTGCGGGGCGGGTTCGATCCGATCATCGTGCGTCCGTGGTTCGGGACCAGGCGGGGGAAGGCGTTCTGGTGGACGGCGGTGGTGTGCGGCCTGGTGTGCTCGCTGGGGATGCTGCAGCTGCTGAGTCTGGTCATGGGTGGGTGGGGCGCGATGCTCAAGAACTCGGGCATGATGGGGTACGCCATGACGGGCGCGGCGATGGTCAGCGGGCTGCTGTGCGCGGAGCTGGTCTGGCCGGTGTACATGCGCTTGGTGCCGGGGCGGCTGGACCTGTTTCGTTACGGGTTTCTCGGCTCGGGTGAACCCGAGGTGGAGACGCACGATCTCAAGGCGCAGGGCGTGTGCGTGGACTTTGGGAGCTACACGATCGCGCTCGAGCCGGAGCGGCCGATCGGTGAGGCGTTGCCAGCGCTGGTGCAGGCGAAGCGGTGGCCGCACGGGCAGACGCTGCCGGAGGGGTCTGTGCCGCGGTATGTGTGCGTGGCGATGGTGGTGGGGCGGCGTGAGCTGGCGCAGCGGGTGATCCAGGCGGCGCGGACGGATGAGGCGACGCCGGGGGTGAGTGAGACGGAGTTGGGGGGGTAGGCGTGGTCTCGGGTGGCCATACTCGGGTAAAAGACGCGCAGTGCGGAAGTTGCATCGTTCAGCGTAAACTGAGTTGCCCTGTGTGAGTGGAGGTTTGGCCGCACTGCGCTGCTGCGCAGCGAATACGGGCACCCATCTGGTTCTGCATCGCGTTTGAAGACCCCTCCGCTCCGCCTTTGGCGGACCACCTCCCCGCGGGGCGCGGGGAGGGACAAAATTACGGCACGATCAGGACGCGGCTGATGTGTTCGGCGAGCATTTCGTAGACGAGGTCGATGTCGCCGTTGGCGAGGCGGACGCAGCCCATGGATTGGTCGCCGCCGATGGAGTCGGGGTCGATGGTGCCGTGGATGCCGTAGGAGGTGTGTGTGGCGGAATCGCCGACGCCGGTGAGGCCGATCCAGTACTCGCCGATGGGGTTCTTGGGGTCATTCGGGGCGTACTGCTCGCGTGCGTCGCGGGGGTTGACCCATCCGGGGTTTTCGAGCTTGTTGGCGGAGACGACGAACTCGCCGACGGGTGTGCCGTCGGCCTCGCCGAGCCCGACATCGAAGGATCGGATGTAGAGCCAGGAAGACGGATCGGCGGGTGAGCCGTGGAAGATGTCGATGCGGTGGTCTGACTTGTCGACGATGGCGTGGAATGGGCCTCGGACGAGCTTGAGGGTCTGGCCGAGGCGGATCTTGGATGGGTCGGAGATCTGATTGACGCGTGCGATGAACTTCCAGTGTGTGGCGAGCTCGCGGCGGGCGGCGATGCGAGAGAGCGAATCGCCGGACTGGACCTTGTACTCCTCGGTCATCGGGTCGCGTGGGTCTGCTGTTGGGGAGAAGACGAGGCGGTTGTTGATGACCGTGAGTTCGTCGCGGAGGAGCTGGGCCTCGGATGCGTTGAGGTTTGCGTTGAGTAGTGTTCGTGAGAGGAGGGCGCGAGCGCCGACGCGATCGTTCTGGTTGACGAGTCGGCGAGCGGAATCGAGCTGGATCTCAACCCCAGAGCGATCGGCGGTGCGGCGGTCCTCAACCTGAGGCTGACGGGCGGGGTCGTTGTCGGTATTCGTCGGCGTGGCGTTGTTGTTTGCCTGACGCGATGCGGCATCGAGGATGTCGGTGTTAGTTGTCGTGGTGGAGTTGGGGGCGCGGTTGCTGATCTCGATTGGGTCCGGATTGTTCTGGGGCTGGTTTGTGTTGGACCCGAGCGCACGGGAGACCTCTTCGGATGTATCGCGGCGTTGACCCGATCCGGGGAGCGGGCGTGTGGGGCGATCCTCTTCGTTCGTGATTGAGTTCGCGAGCGAGTTGGGTTCCTGCGGATCCGTGTCCGTGTTGGATGCGAGTTGTTCGCCCTGCTCTGGGGTGGCGTCGGCGTTGGGGCGGATCAGGAAATACCATAGCCCCACGATGATAAGAAGGACGACGATCGCGGCGCCGATGCGTCCCAGCGGTCCCTTGCGGGATCGGCGGTAGTAGACCTGGGATGATCGTGATGTGTTGCGTGAGGATTGGCTGGGAAGACTCATCCGTGGGTCCTTTGGTCGCGAGGCGTGTTGTTGCTCGATTGATTTATACGGGATCGAGCGGGCCGAGTTCTGTGATGACGCGATCGACGCGGTGATCGTGTGGCTCGGTGGGGACCGAATCGACGATCTGGGCGTGATAGCAGACCCCGATGAGGGTGGGGTTGTGCCCCGAGTCCTTCAGGGCGCTGATGTACCGATCATAGAACCCCGCGCCGCGTCCGAGACGATTGCCAGTCCGATCGAAGGCGAGCCCGGGGACCAGGATCACATCGATCTGTTCGGGTTCCACCACGGGGCACCCCTCACGGGGAATTCTGATGTCGTATCGGCCTAGGATGAGGTCGGTGTCCAGATTTGTGATCTGGTGTGCCACCATGGACTTACGCGTCCAATCGATGGCTGGGATCGCGATGCGTTTGCCTGTGTCGAGGGCGGCGGTGATGAACGGGTCGAGGGAGAGCTCGGTGCCGAAGGCGGCGTAGGCGAGGATGGTGGAGGCGGAGGTGGCTTCCATGATTGGGTTAGTGATAGATTGAGCCGCAGTGGAGTGCAAAGCCGGATTGATTTTTTCTCGCGTCACACGGAGGAGTTCACGTTGAGATTGCTTTGTTGTTCTCACATTTTCTCTTCGTTTGTACAGAATGGATGTAGGCTCTTCAAGATTGTACCGGAGAGTGCGTTGTTGCGTGCCGGAGTAGTTGATTCGATGTGCTGTGCCCAAATTGGCTCGTGCCCCTTCAAGACTGATTCTGATACATGTTCCGGGTGCTTGTTGTACACGATACCGTGAGTTGCTATTTGTACAAAATTGGAGTCTGGGACATGCCGTTCTTGTGATTGTTTCAACTTCTCGTTATGGTGTATGTTGGTCAATAGGCTTTGTTATTGAGGACTTGAATATGGCACGATCTGAGTTTTTTGCAGCACTGTGTCTCATCTCAACGGTGAGTACTTTTGGTTTTTCTCAAGTAGCGACTTTGCATGAGACTGCCAAGTCGACGCCTGATCAGTTTCCTTCAAATAGAGCATATGGGCATGCGGTGGCAAATGGAGTCGGCCTTTCAGCTGTATCAGCGATTCGTGATGACACGAATGGTGAGGATTCGGGCGTAGTGTACTCCTACATCACATCTCGGGATGGGGGGCTCCCTACTGCGGAGATGTATGCGCCAGATGCAGATTCAGGCGATCAGTTTGGATGGTCATTGGGGATGATGGGGACTTCTCGCACGCAGAGGCTCTTGGTGGGGGCTCCAGGTGATGATGATCTCGGTGAGGACTCTGGGGCGGTCTATTTGTTTCAACCTCAATCAGGTTTTTACTTTGGGAAGTACCTGGCAAGTGACGGTCATGGCGGAGATCAGTTTGGGTTTTCCACGGCGATTTACTTTGATGGGCCGGATATGTTTGATCCTGATTTCGCGGTGATCGGTGCTCTAACAGACTCACCAGGCGAGAATGCCGGGGCGGTTTACATCATCGACTTGGAAACAGGTCAGGAAACAATGAAGCTGCAGCCGGACGAGATTGGGGCATTCGATGAGTTTGGATACAGCGTGGCTACGAACGGTGATTTGATCGTTGTGGGCGCGCCTGGCGATGAAGTGGGCGGTGTTCGAGCTGGGGCGGTGTATGTGTTTGATGCAGACACAGGCGAGCAATTGCAACGGTTCACGGCCTCGGACGGTCACGATGGAGCTCGATTCGGGCATGCAGTTGCTCTGGATAACTATGATGTATACATCGGTGCGCCAGGTCAGGTTGGGGGTGGAGCAGGGTATTCATTCCGTGCGTCAAGTGGAGTACTGCAGTTTGTCATCAGTTCAATAGATGAGTATGTAGATGAGCTGGGATGGAGTGTTTCCGTTGGTAATCAGTTGGTTTGCTTCGGTGCACCTGGCGACGATCAGATTGTAGAGGATGGTGGTTCGGTTATCGTCTGCTCGAAATCTGGTTATGTTCTCGATAAACACATCACAGAAGAGCTCACTGAGCATGCTCGTTTTGGTTCTTCCCTGATGAGTAAGCAGTCCGATGACATCCTCATCGGTTCGCCTGGGTCTGATGTCTATGGCCCGGATACAGGGGCTGTGTATCGGTATGGAAGCCATCTTGGAGATGTTTCTTTCAGCCGATTTGGGTATGCTCCGCGGGGATTTGAGCATGCAGGGTTCGGTATGGATGTGGATATCGATGATGGATTAACCATCATTGGGGCTCCAACCGATACCGCGGTTGGGTACCGCGTGGGTTCTGCGTCCATCGTGGATGCAACGAGCGGCGAGATGATGCACAAACTCTTCCCGTTTGATGCGGATGACGAAGACTACTTTGGCAAGCAAGTCGCGATTGAAAGTGATATCGCAGCGGTGAGTTCGGAATCTGTCCACGAGGGTATACCGACTCAGTATCGCGGTGCGGTATATGTATATGCAGTTTCGGATGGGTCGTTGATGTATAAGCTCGAGGCACCTGAGATTTCGTCTGGGGGATATGCGCAATGGTATGGGAGATCACTTGCCATGCATGGTCAGATGCTCTATGTCTCCGCAGCATTCAGCTCAGTCGGTTCGAATTGGGTCGGTTTGGTCTATCAGTATGATGCTTACACAGGTACTCTGGTTCGTGTCCTTCAATCAACAAAGCCTGGTTCGTCCAGATTCTTCGGAAACTTCGTGACCATTGGTGATGGCGTTTTGGCGGTTTCGTCGTATACAAACCATAACCGGCCTGATCAATACATCACCTATGAACTATTTGAGGTTTCGAGTGGGGACTTTGTCGGCATGGTTCATGAGATCTATCCTGGGCTCGAAGAGGGTGATGTGATCACTCTCGCGATGGGCGATGGGTACCTCGTTGTGCGGACAGTGAATGATGAAATCATTGTTTATGACATGGATACGGCGATGATGCTCGGGGAGATTGAATCCCCGAGTATGCAGCTCACTTCAGAGTTTGGGTGGCACTTTGAAATTGATCAAGCGAAGTTGGCTGTGAGTGACTTCGGCGAGACGAGCGGTGGGGGGGTAGTTGGCCCTGCATATGTATTCGATTTGTCGACCCAAGAGTTGGAGATGACTCTTGATCCGGACATCGTCGATGGGGATGGGATGTATCAATCACTCGCTTTCGAGGGGGGTATGGCGGTGCTCGGTATACCCAACTACAGTGATTTCTCATCGACAGTTGGGCCCGGGGGCGTGTTCATCTTTGATGTCAATGAGGTCACATGTCAGATGGACTTCAATGGTGATCGCGTAGTCAATTTCTTTGACGTGAGTGCGTTTCTGATCGCATTTACAAACGAGGATATGGAAGCAGACCTGAACTCCGATGGCATGCACAACTTCTTTGATCTGAGCATCTTCCTGATCGGGTACATAGAGGGCTGCATCTGAATCTGATGAGTTCATCTCTAGTTGTTGTACGAACTATTTGGATAGTTGCTGCTGTTTCTTCGCCCGCGCATTCTCAAGGAACGCCTTGAGGATCTTCTCCGACCCGATGTCCTTGGGCTCGTAGTACCGCTTGTCCACGCCCAGGTAGTCCTGACCCGTGAGCTGGTCCTCGGCGTTGTGCGAGTACTGGTACTTCTCGTCTTCGAGATCGCGGACGCGTTGGCCGGTGCCATCTTCTGCGGATCTCGGTGAGGTATTGCCGTCGCGGAGGTAGATGGGGACGGGGATGACGCGGCCGTTTTTGACATCGTCCATCGCGGCGTTGATGGCCATGTACGCGGCATTGCTCTTGGGGGCGCAGGCTAGATAGGTCGCGCATTGCGAGAGGGTGATCCGGGCCTCGGGCATGCCGATGCGTTCGACGAGGTCCCACGCGGCCTGGGCGATCATGATCCCGCGCGGGTCGGCGTTGCCGATGTCTTCGGATGCGAGAATCGCGAGTCTTCGGGCGATGAATCGTGGGTCTTCGCCTGCGTCGAGCATGCGGGCGATCCAGTAGACGGCGGCGTCTGGGTCGGAGCCGCGGACGGACTTGATCATGGCGGAGATGGTGTCGTAGTGGCCATCGTCGCCGTAGACGGCGAGTTTTTGTTGGATGGAGTCTTCGGCGAGCTGCTTGTCGATGAGGAGCGTGCTTAGATCTGTCCTTTGTTCTTCTTGCGCTTCATCTTCTTCTCGTGCTGGCGTTGGCGCTTGCGCTCCTGGCGTTTGCTCATCGTCGGGCCGCTGCCCTTGACCTTGTCGCCGCCCCACGGCCATACCGCCTGGGCGAGGTCGATTGCCCAGTCGATGATCAGATCCCATATCCCCATGCGTGCTCTCTCCTGCTGATGAACGCACCGCGACTTCCAGCGCGGTCAGCGCGCGTCGGGCGTCGCCCTCGGACTTGATCGCCCAGACGCGTTTGGCTTCTTCGGTGATTTCGATGGATTGGTCGGGAAAGGCGTCGGGGTGTTTCAGGGCGTTGTCGATGAGGGCGGCGGTCTCGTCCTCGGTGAGCGACTCGAGACGGAAGAGCGTGGAGCGCGAGATGAGCGCGGCGTTGACGGCGAAGAGCGGGTTCTCGGTGGTGGCGCCGATGAGGGTGATGAGCCCGCGTTCGACATCGGCGAGCAGGACATCCTGTTGCGACTTGGAGAAGCGGTGGATTTCGTCGAGGAAGAGGATGGTGCGTTTGTTCTGCTCGCCGAGGATGCGGGAGGCCTCGTCGATGATCTCGCGGATGCGTTTGACGCCGACGGACGCGGCGTTCTCGCGGACGAACCGGCGCGAGGTTGCTTTGGCGATGACCTCGGCGAGGGTGGTTTTGCCGGTACCGGGCGGGCCGTGGAGGATGATGGAGGTGAGGGTGTCGGCGTCGATCATGCGGCGGAGGAGCTTGCCCGGGCCGAGGATATGGGTTTGGCCGACGATCTGGTCGAGGGACCTGGGGCGCACCCGAGCCGCCAGCGGTGCGACGCGGGTGAGGGCTTGTTCTCGCTTTGGTGCCCACAGATCGTTCATACGGGAAGTGTACGGGTGAATGTGAAATCTGGAATCGGGGTGTGCGGAATTGTCACCAAAAGACGATATTTTCGTAACTTGTATGGAACCAAAAACTTGTGACTGCTAACATTCCTGTGATGACCTTTCTCTGGATTATTCTTGGGCTCTTAGTGCTTGTCGCCACAGGATTTGTGGGTGGGCGAGCGTACGGGCGCAAGTGGTCGCCTGAGCTCGGTGCGCTCGATGGGTTGTTATACCTGCTCGGCTTTGCGTACGCGCGTGGGGTGCACGATCTGATCGTGGAGCACGAGGAGGGGGCGCTGGACGATCTGGGGGGACCCATGATCGTGGTGTGCAATCACACGGCCGGGGTGGACCCGATCCTGGTGAGCCTGAGCGTGCCGACCAAGATCCGATGGATGATGGCGGAGGACATGCGACTCAAGGGGATCAACTGGTTCTGGAACTGGTTGGGCGTGATCTTTGTGGCGCGGAATCGGCACGGACGCACGGGATTGCGTCATGCACGCAAGCACCTCGCAGACGGCGGGGTGATCGGGATTTTCCCGGAGGGTCGCATCGAGCGACCCGCCAAGCGTTTGCTTCCCTTCGCGCCGGGTGTCGGTGTTCTGGTGCAGCGGAGCGGGGCGCGGGTGTTGCCGGTGATTATCGAGGGGACGCCTACGGATGCGAAGAGTGCGTGGGAGTCGCTGTGGATGCGGAGCTCGACGCGTGTGCGTGTGATGCGTCCGATCGATTACAAGGACAGCGGCAAGGGCAACGCGGAGATCGCGAAGGACCTGCACGAGCGGTATGAGCGCTGGACGGGGTGGGACTCGAAGGGCCCGGCGCTCTCCCGCGAGACGGACGCGGACGAACTCGTCGCCTTCGACGAGGGCGCGGCGCGTCGCCAGATCGCGTGAGTGGGTTTGTCAGTGATTGGAACTTGTGATATGCTGCTTGCGCAGAATGGGATTGGCCTATTCATTCGTAGTTTTCTATGAGAGGTGTATCATGCTCAATATTTGTACGGCAGTATCTTGTGTGCTAGGTTTGTCATTAATTGGGGGGGGCGTTTCGAGCGCAGCGGCACAAACTGGCAATCCGCTCCCTTGGGATAATCTCACTGAGCCGGCGGAATATGTTTCATTTGATGTCGAGGGTTCGGATTGGGATCTGTTTCCCGTCATCACTTCGGACGACACATTTGTGGGTTTCTTTGGTCATCTGCCTCAGAATCAAGTCGTGGGGAACAATGTCTCATTGCTTTGGCTGGTGCCGGACAATGGGGATGGGACTTGGAGCATGTACGGATGGTCACATACAGAGCTCAAGTTTGTGAGTAACTACTTGGATGCCCTTACGGGGACCGAGCAAGTTCTCTCTGATACTGGATTGGATATCTTCTCGAACAGCTCGCAGCAGATAAGTCAGCCCAAGGGCATGCCGAATGGGATCGCGGAGGATGATCCAGCGGCACCGATTGTGGCAGCGACAGGTGATCCGGCGATCGCTTCTGCGTTGGTGACGATCGGGGCGGCGGGGGCACCGAATCTGACACAGGCGATCAATCTTCAGCCTCACAATGATTGCATTGCATTCAATGCGGGGCCAGGATTCACAGAGTTGGACATCGATCTCGCATACAAATCACGCATCATTCAAGAAACAATGACTGTGTGGCTCTCAGATGAGATTCTTGACAGCTTAGAGGCTACTGGGCTTGATCAAGACGAGTCAAGCTTGCGGGCTTGTGTTTGCTGGCCCTCTGATAGAACACTTTGGGGGCCTTGGTCAGCGTGGACCTGTACTGGTGGACCGAGGTCAGTTGTTGGCGGCTGTGAGTACACAGGATGTACAAGAAATCGTACTGGTATCCGAACTCAGATTAGCTTATTCTGTACTATTACTGTAACCACAATACCTGATGCCCAAGGCCCAAGTACCTTCGTCGATCCGCCAAATGCGGACGGGTCATGCCCTGCAACCCATCAATGATTATGCTGGTTGCCTGGCGAAAGCTGAGTAGCCGTTTTCATTGCCGCAACATGATTCCACAGCTTAAGCATGAAAAAATATTTTAGTGTTCAATTATTACTGTGTTTTTGTGTCGTCTTTGTGGCGTATGTCGGCGCTGCTGGTTTCTTTTTCATAGCTTCAAGTTACGCCGAGCGTGTTATCCAAGGGCGTGTTTCTGAGCCCTTCGACACATCGATATTTGGTCTAAATGAACCAATTTTGACTCGGTCTCAGATGATCGTGCATAGCGATCCCAAGAGCCCGGGCGTGCTCATGCAGATTTACGGCAAGCAAAGTGATGGTCTGTTCTATGTCTCTGGTTCTTTAACTCTCAAGGAGGCATTGGGCGGAGCATTCTCGCCGGGTTTGATTTTGATATGGGATGATCCGTTACGGCCGTTTTTCTTGATCCCGTTGGCGATCCATGTGTGTGCTGTCGTGGTGTTTCGGATATTGTTCAAACTTCGGGTATTGAAGCGCACCCTTAATCGCAGACAAATCCGGCACATCGCTTTGTCGCTGTTGGGTCTTGTGGCGATCGTTTGGTGTGTTCAGTTGGCTCATGTCGTCTGGGCGAATGAGCGATGGGGAGTTGGTGCGTACCTCAACGATGGCATTGTGGGGCCGATTGGGCTCAAACTCTTGTATGCGTTGGGCGGGCTTTCTTATGTGTATGTGTTGTACGTCACAAGCCAGGTGCGGCACCTGGATGATGGTGTCCGGCGATGTGCTGGGTGCGGGTACGAAGGTATCGGTGATTCCAAGCAGTGCTCGGAATGCGGGCGCGGTGTCGAGGAGTTGCAGCGCGGCAAGCGGGGGGGCAGCTTGGCGATCTTCTTCGGGATGCTTGTATTTATGTTCTTTTCGCCAGTGCTAGTGTCGAGCGTGTACAGTGTAATGTCTTAAGGTTAGTTAGTTGCTGAGTCTACTCACCAGCGCCTCCAGCCGGCGCTGATGGATCTCCCGATCCGGCTCGATGATCGTCAGGGCTTCGAGCTGGTGGCGGGCCTGCTCGTAGTCCTCCACGATCAGGGCCACTCGCGCGGCCCGTTCGCGTTGGTCGGCATCGAACGGCGCGATGGCGACGGCGCGAAGGGCCTTGGCGATGGCGCGCTCCGCGTCGCCCTGCTGGGCGTAGAGCAGCGCGAGCTGGCCGGCGTAGGCGGGGCTGTGGATCTCGCGCGCATCCAGGTACTCCAGGTGCTCGATGGCTTGCAGTTGCTCGCTCGGGTCGTCGCTGTTGATGTAGTGACGCACCAGGCGCTTGTGGGGCTCGGGGTCGGTGGGGCGGATGGTGATCGCGTGTTCGAGGATCTCGATCTGGCGTTCGGTCAGGGTGTCCTCCGCGCCCGCGAGTTCGGAACCGATCTGGAGGGTGATGAGCTCGGGGTGGTTGGGGTATTGCTTGAGGAGCTCGGCGATCTCGTCGCGGGTGGGGACCTTGTTGAGTTGCTCCTCGGGTGAGTCGTTGTCGGAGACGCCGAGGATCTCGTAGATGTCGGGGACATCGTCGGGGAGGAGGAGGTTGTGCTCGATGAGGTCCTGCTTCGCCCATTCCTTGAACGACGCGAGGAAGGACTCGGGGGTGACATCGAGGACTTCCTTGAACGCGTCGACCGCGTCGCGCCCGCGGGTGGAGGCGTCGAAGATGTCCAGCGGGGCTTGTGGGCCGAAGGTCTCGACGATGTACTCGAACATCCACGCGCCCTGCGCGTAGGCCTGTGCGCGGTCGGTGGGTTTCTTGGGGCGCACGAACGCGGTGTTGATCTCGACGAGGTTGAAGAGCTCGTCGTTCTCGTAGGCACGCTTGAGCAGCGCCCAGGTGTTCGCGTCACGCGGGGCGTCCTCGTTGAAGACGGCGTTGGCCTCGGTCATCCAGTGGATGACGCGGTTCTTGGTGCGTGCGAGGTTGACGGTGTGGGTGTATTCGTGCTGGAGGACGCGGGGCCAGTCGTAGGGGCCGATGGAAGACTTGGGACCGTCGCGGGGCGCTTCGATGGCGATGACGGGCCCGGTGGAGGCGGCCATGGTGTGGATGGAGGGCATGCCTCCGATTCGGACTGCGAACCACTCGTGGTTGGGCATGAGCTCGATGAGGGTTTTTTGAGCCGGTTCGTAGTCGTTGCCGCCCGGCGCGTTGCCCGCGACGCGTTCGTGGATGCGTTCCATGATGGCGGGCATCTCGCGTGCGAGAACGATGTCGGTCGTGTCGGGTTTGTAGCGGATGATGAAGTGCTCGGACTCGATGGTGTCGTAGGTCGCGAGTTCGGTGACGAGTGTGAGCGAGTTTTGTGCGCGGAGATCGAAAGGATCGAGCGTGAGCGCGTCTTCGAGGACCTCGCGTGCCTGCGTGTCGAGCCCGGCCTGCACGAGCAGCAGCCCGAGCTTGAGTCGCGGTTCGCCCCAGTGCGGGGCGCGTTCGATGACGCGTCTGTAGGCCTCGGCGGCTTGCTCGTATTGGCGGTACTCGCTGAGTGTGTCGGCGACGCGCATGTACGCGTTGGGTGATCTGGGTGAGATCGCGTCGTAAGCATCGAGGAGGAACTGGGTAGAGGTTGTGCGGAACCCTGCGGCGGATGCGGCGGCGTTGATCTCAAGCAGGTCGCGTTGGTTGGGCATTCGCGCGAGCACCATGTCCAGCGCCATCTCTGCGCCCTCGGGGTCCTTGCGCCGCAGAGCGACGCGGGCACGCAGGATCGAACCGAGCAGGGATGGGGGCGTGTCGTCGTCCGCGTTGTAGGATTCGTCGATTGAGGCGGCGAGGATGTCGAGTTTGCGTGCGATCTCGTCGGCGGTGTCGAAGTCGAAGGAGTCGACGGCCATGGATCCGATGATGAACGCGGCTTGTGCGTTGCGTGGGTGGAGGGTGAGTGTTTCGGCGGCGGCATTGCGACCGTCTGTATAGTTGTTGTGGGCGTACAGAAGACGGGCCTCTGCGAGCCGCACACGCCATGAGGTGCGGTCGATGTTTTCGCGAGCGTTGGCGAGGAGTCGGGTGATCGATTGGTATTCCGTGCGCGCGTCAGCTTGTGGCCCACGCAACCGGAGCAGATCGAGCATGCCCTGTGCGCCCCACGCGATCTGGTCCGCGTCGTCGATCCTGGTGGTTGTGAGCAGCGTCTCCAGCTTGGTGAGAACTTCGAGTGCTTCGTTGGTCTGCCCGAGCATTTCGTGGGATTGAGCGAGCAGGGCCAGTGTCTGAGGCGAACGCGGTTCCGGGGTCGCGTTGAGGAATCCCGTCGCTCGGCGCGGGTCGCCCCGCATCAGGGCGGCCTCGGCGAGCAGGTTGGGATCCGTATTCGGATCAAGAAGGAACGGGTGGTCGTAGGCACCCGCATCGAGCGCGGCCTGCGCGGCGTGATCCCGATCGATCAGATCCGCGTGGGTCCATACCCCGTGCTGAATACGCAGGTTCAGACGCTCGTCTTCAGTCAGGAACTCGGCGCTGATCAGCTCGCGGAGGGCATCGGTGACCTGATTGATGTGATCGGGGACCTCGATGCGCCGGATGGGCTCGTGGTCGTGATTGTGCACATCGACGGGCGCGATCGGCGGATCGTTGTCCTCGGGTGGGAGCGCCGGGGCCTGCGCGCTGGCGCAGGAAGCGAGGAGAGCGAGCAGCGCGAGGGTGGTACGGAGGGGTATGGTCATGATCGGATGTTAGGGGGATTCGAGATTGGGTTGATCTGCGTCGCCGCGCCAGCGGTTGATCTGGACATTCCATCCGGAGGCCGCGTCTGGCGTCGATGTGTCGAACACACTCGACGGGATCTCGGTGTTACGCTCAGTCTGGAAGAGTTCGACGACCTGCAAATCACCGGTCCAGTCCTGTTTGAGGTAGAGCGCTGGGAGGAGGGTCTCGGTGTTGACCCAGATCCGCACGAACTCCCAATCATCCTCAAACCCGGACCCGGGCTTGGGTACGAGCTTGAGCTGGGTTGTGCCCTGAACATGGGGCTGCTCCGCGAGTGTTGTCAGCTCGGGGAAGTCCGCGTTGTCGACCAGGCCCTCGGTGGGAGCGTGGATCGTGATTTCGTAGTGATCGAAGAGCCGGTCCTGATCGCGTCCGAGTGAAACCCAGAACGGTGCGTCTCGCATCAGTTCCATGGGGTCGAGCGTCTCGCCCTGGGGGACGAGTTCGCGTTTGTTGAACTGCTTCTCTTCGGGGTTGCGTTCGACGAACCAGCGCCCGTCGAAGATGTAGTGCTCGTCGATCTGATCGAAGCGATCGTCGATCTCGAGCCCGGTGAAGCGCACTGCGTAGCGTCGTGAGAGCCCGGCGTCGGCGTTGTCATCGTTGCGGATCGCAAGGTTGCCGTAGCGGATCTGCATGTCGTTTTCGAGCGCGTTGATGATGGTGTAGCGCACGCCGCCCTTGAGGGTTGTGGTGGATTTGTCCTGTGCGGCGAGCGAGGTGAGGAGCTCGCGTGGGGAGTTGAACTCGAGTTGCGCGGGTGTGTCCGCATCGGGTTCGACGATCGTGTGGGGCGCGTTGAACGCGAGGAGTGGAGCGGTTGCGAGCAGGATGGAAAGCAGGGCGCTGGGCATCGGGAGAGAATCCTTCGGATTCGAGGGACGAGCGATCAGCCACTCGCTACCGGGGTTTGCAAGGAACGGTCAGCGTTCGTTTCGGGCCCCTAGTGGCTGATGGCTAGTGGCCGGTCCCTTCATTACTCTACCAGCAGAACTCCCGAAGGGTTCAGTTCATTGCACTGGTACCGCTCAAACAGCCATCCCTCTGACACCAGATCGGTTAAATGTGCTCGATGGGGTCAATGGTGTCGATGACGGATGTGTCGGGCTCGTCGAGGTAGAGCTGGGCGATGGCGGCGGCGGCGATCGCGTCCCGGCGTTGTTTTTTTTGTTTGTGGGTGAGCCCGGTCTGCGACATCTGCGCGTCGGCGGCTTGGGAGGTTTTGCGTTCATCGACAAGGACGATTGGGCGATCGACCCTAGACGCGAGCTTGGTGGCGAAGTCGCGGACGAGTTTCGCGCGTGGGCCTTCGGTCGAATCCATGTTGAGGGGGATGCCGAGGACGATCTCGGTCTCGGGACCCGAGGCCTGCTGGTGGAACTGTTTCACGATCGCGTCGATGAGCAGGCGTCCATTCTCCTGATCGATGGGGATCTCGATCAACCCCGCGGGCGATGCGATGTGGGTGATCCGATCCGCGAGGGCGAGCCCGGTGCGTTTGTCCCCAAGATCGATGGCGAAGATGCGCATGAGGCATTCTAGGATGGGTAGACCAAGATGAGGGAGGTCCATAATGATGCGAATCTTTACTATTGTTCTTAGTCTGTGTTTCGCTTCCTGTGCCGCGCGTGGGCAGTTGGAGCAGTACTTCGAGGCGCTCGAAGAAATTGAGACAGCGAAAGACGACACACTGGCGGGACTCGTCGTGCGATTGGAATCATGCACAAGGCGGAATCAGGAGCAGACCCTCAGGTCGTTTCAGCAAGATATTCGGGACAAGAAGTACTACATCAACCACAGTGGGCCCGATGGCAAGAGCCTGTTCATGTACGCCTGCCGTATCCCGCCATCGGATCGGTTTGTATCATACTTGTTCTCGCGAAGTGTCTACCGCGACAGCCCTGATGACGACGGGCTGTACCCAATCCATCATGTTGCTTACAACCCGGACCCTAAAGCCTGCGCGAGCATATTCAGTCTCTTCCTTGAGCGGAGAGAGGATCCCAACAAACGCGATAGCCACGGCACCGATGTGCTGATGCATATGATCTTAGCAAATCAGACTTACAATCCAATCGCCACCGCTGTAGCTGCGATGGATGTTGACCTCAACCGCCTCGACGACCACGGCCACTCCGCGGTGTCTTATGCCGCGATGCACAACCACCGCTTCCGCATCTGGGAGCTGCTGGCCGAGCACGGCGCCGATCTCACGAAGACCTACACGAAGGACGAGCTCACCCCGCTGCACCTGGCGGCCCGCGAGAACATGGCCGAGGTGGCCGGCGCGATCATCCGTGCAGGCGCAGAGATCGACTCACGCGACGCCAAAGGCATGACGCCGCTCATGTGGGCGCTGCTACAGAACAAGGACCCGCTGATGCCCAAGTACCTGCTGCAGGGCGGGGCGGATGTGACGCTCACGAATAACGCCGGTGCGACCATGACGCACGCCGCGGCTTTCGGCGGGCAGAACGCGGAAGTCTTTCAACAGATCCTCGACGCGGGCGCGGCGCCCGACGCGTCCATGCCCAACAACCCGACGGTCACACCCGCCCGTCTCTACGCTCAGCACGGCGAAGACCCGGCGGTCTGGGCACTGCTGAGCGAGCACGGCGCGGACCTGAACCGCAAGGGTGAGTACGAGCCGCCAACGCTGATGGTGGCCATTGATCGCGGCGTGAGCGTTGAGCACGCGGCGGCGATGATCGACGCCGGCTGCGATGTGAACGACCGGTGGGAGGTCGCGAACGGCTCGGCGCTGCTGATGGCCTGCCGGGGTTCATCGCCTGAGATGATCACGATGCTCCTCGACCACGGCGCGGACGCAAGCCTGGTGAGCGCAGAGGGTAAGGGCGTGCTCGACTACGCCGCACTGAACCCACAGCTTGAGGGACATGCGGTGGTCGAACGGTTGCGGTCGTTCGTCGGGGATTGAGTTTTACCTCAACCCGTCCGGCAATCCCTCGTGGAGCTTCTTGATGTCCTGCGCCCGGTCCTTGGGCACCACGAGCGTGGCGCGTTCGGTGCGGACCACGATCAGGTCGTCGCACCCGATCAGGGCGATCGTGTGGGACCCGTCCGTATCTTCTGCGATGACGATGTTGTTGTTCGCGTCGTGCGTTGCGATGGGGGTGCCGTTGGATCGGTTCCCGTGCTCGTCGGGCGTGAGGGTCTCGGCGTACGCGGGCCAGGACCCGACATCGAGCCACTTGATGTTCATCTTGACGCCGACGATTGAGACATCGCGTTCGTTGGACGCGGGTTCCATGATCCCGTAGTCAACGGAGGTTTTGTCGAGTTGGGGGTAGACCTCGTCGAGGACCTGTTGCTGTTTGTCGGTACCCCATGCGTCCTGCAGCTGTTCGATGAGCTCGGCATTCTTGGGCATGAAGCGCTTGTAGAGATCGAGCAGCGTCCGCGCATGGAAGACGAACATGCCCGCGTTCCAATCGAACCGTCCGGATTGGAAATACGCCTCGGCCTTCTCGAGTGGTGGTTTTTCAACGAATCGAGCGACTTTGAACGCCTGATCGTCCGTGTCTTCGATCTTCTGGCCTCGCTCGATGTAGCCGTAGCCGGTGGCGGGGTGATCTGGAGTAATGCCGAAGGTGACCAGACGCGTCGGGTCCTGTTCGACGAGCGTGTAGCCCAGTTCGACGGCTCCGGCAAAGACATCCGCCGGCTCGATGAGCTGGTCCGCGGTCAAGACCGAGAAGACGGCGTCGGGGTCGTCCTTGGCGAAGACGGCCGCGGCGAAGGCGACGGCGTTGACGGTATCGCGTGGCATGGGCTCGCCCAGGATGTGCTCGTTGTCGAAGTGAGGCATCGCTTCTTTGATCTGCTCGCGGTACCGCTCTCCCGTGCAGATGTAGACGGAGTTGCCCTGCGTGAGGTTCCCGGCGCGTTCCGCTGCGAGCTCAAGGAGCGAGACGGTCCGTCCGTCATCGGTCTTGATGAACTTGATGAGCTGCTTGGGTTGCCCGTCCCGGGACATGGGCCAGAGCCGGGTGCCGGACCCGCCGGCCATGATCATCGCGTAACGCATGGGAGAGAATCCTTCGGATTCGAGGGGCGAGCCATCAGCCACTCGCCACTGGGGTTTTGAAATGAACGGTCAATGTACTTTGCGAGCCCTAGTGGCAAGTGGCTAGTGGCTCGTCCCTTCTTATCCGCCAAACACGGTCTGCACCAGTACATCGACATCGGCGCCTTCGGGGGCTTTGGTCAGGGCGATCTGGACCTTTTGCTCCGCGGTTGAGCGTTGCTCGCCCAGGGCCATGAGTGCGGCGATCGCTTCGGCTGCGGCGGGCGGGAACGAGGACTGCTCGATGCTCGTCGCGGGCATCGTCCGGGTGGCGGTGGCGCCGGCCATGATGGCGTCGCCGGCGAACTTGTCAATTTTGCCCGAGAGTTCGGCGATCATGGTCTCCGCGGATCGTTTCCCGATCTCGGGAAGCTTGGTGAGCGCTTTGGCATCCTTTGAGACGATGTGTGCGGCGATGGTGCTCGGGGGCTCGACAAGGGCGCGGAGGGCCTTCTTGGTCCCGACACCTTTGACGGAGGTGAAGACCTCGAAAAAGTCCCGCTCAACGGGCGATCCGAACCCGATCACGCGCGGGATGAACGAGGTGCCCTGCCCCTGCCCTTCCAGATAGACGCGGGTGTGAAGGGTCACGCGTTCGTTGATCTTGGATGCGAGCGAGTCCGCAAGGTATTGCGGGATAAGGACTTCGAGTGCGAAGTCCGGGTTGGTGTAGAGGGTTGCGATGGGGATCGCGCCCTCGGAGATGGATTCGAGTTGTGCGGCTAATCGTGTAAGCATGCGGGAATGAGGATACCCGCATCGGGCGCAGCGTATGCCGATCTGGGGTGTGAAAATCGGGTTGTTGTGGGCGGATCGAGCCGATGAGAGGGGTATGAGCACCCCAGAACCCATAACCGATTCTCGCGCCCTCGTTGTTGGGAGTGAACACGCGTGCGATCGATTGATCCGCCAACTCCGTGCGATCGGCGAGTCCGATGGGATCGTGGGTGTGGTGGTGACGGAGCAGACTTCAACATCCACGATCGAGGGTGTGCGAGTCTTGGGTGTGATTGACGATCTGGTCGCGTTGTGTGCCTCGGAGAGCGTGACGAGCGCGATCGTGACATTGCCCGCGTCTGAACGGGCGTTGTGGCGGACGATTTCTGTGTCGTTGCATCGCGCCGGGGTGATCGAGCGGTTCGTGCCTCCGATGGATGAGCTGTTGCACAGCGCACCCGTTGTGACGACGCCTTCGGAGGTGACGATCGGTACGCCGAAGATCGATCTGGCGAAGCTCGTCGGGCGTGTGCCGCATGAGATCGATCGGGTGCTGGTTTCGAGTTCGCTCAATCAGAAGACGGTGCTCGTGACGGGCGCGGGCGGATCCATCGGGTCCGAGCTCGTGCGCCAGGTCGCGAGCTACCACCCCAAACGGATTGTCCTCATGGAACGCGCGGAGAACGCGCTGTTCGAGATCGATCGGGCGCTGCGTGAGTCGTACCCCGAGATCGAACGCGTCGCGGTCCTGCACGATGTGGTCGACGCGTCCCGCACGCTCGGGTTGCTCGAGCGGTACCAGCCCCATGTGGTGTTCCATGCGGCGGCGCACAAGCATGTGCCGTTGATGGAGGACCACCCAGCGCACGCTGTCACGAACAACCTGTTCGGGACCAAAGCGATCGCGGACGCATCGGTGGCGGTGGGGGCGGAACGGTTCGTACTCATCTCGTCGGACAAAGCGGTGAACCCTGTCAATGTCATGGGCGCGACGAAGCGCCTGGCGGAGATGTACACCCAATCGCTCGCGCAGATGCCTGGCATCGAAACACGCCTGAGCATGGTCCGCTTCGGCAATGTCCTCGGGTCCGCGTGCTCGGTGCTGCCCATCTGGGCGGACCAGATCGCTGCGGGCCGCCCGGTGACAGTGACGGACGAGCGGATGACGCGGTACTTCATGACGATCCCGGAAGCCGCGACTTTGGTGATGCAAGCGGGCGCGATGTCCGGGCACGGGTTCGGCGGGATCGAGGTGGGGCACTCGGGCGAGGTCTTCGTACTGGATATGGGCGAGCCGATCGAGATCTTCAAGCTCGCCAAGCGGATCATCCGCGCGTGCGGGTACGAGCCAACGATCGGGCACCCTATGGGCGCATCAAAGCCCAACACGGTGCCGATTGTGCTGACGGGTGCGCGCCCGGGCGAGAAGCTCTACGAGGAACTGAGTTATGACGCACAGGGTCTGATGCGGACGAGCCACCCGGGGATCTACGCGCTCGATGAGACCACCGATGTGTCACCAACGACGATCGATGATCTCGTGTCATCGATGGACGCGGTGCGAAGAAGCCAGTCCCGCAAGGCCGTGCTCGAGCAGATCGCGCGATTCATCCCCACGATGAACGCGAAGACGCGCCCGGTGTCGGCGGCATGAGCGAGGACACCGTCGAGCTCCGCGAACCAGTTCTCGATGACTTCGAGCGGATCTTCCCGCTGACGCAGGACCCGGCCGCCAACACGATGGCCAAGATATTCCCGCGCACGCGTGAGGCATTCGCGAAGCAATGGGAGCGGATGGTCCACGGTGATGACACCCAGACGCGACTCATCGTGTTGGAAGGCGAGGTCGTGGGGTGCATCAACAGCTTTCAAGTGGAAGACGAGACGCAGGTGGGCTACATGATCGCGCAAGCCCACTGGGGCAAAGGGATCGGATCACGGGCCCTCAAGCTGTTCATCGAACTCTTCGAGCACCGCCCACTCATCGCGCATGTTGCCAAGAGCAACATCGGGTCCTGCCGCATCCTCGAAAAGTGCGGCTTCATCAAGACCGAGGAACGCGATTCGCCCGAGACGGAGCGGTACATGGCGTGCATCGTGGCGGTGTACGAGTTGCGGTGAGTTGGCTCAGTCTAGATCCCTGATCCGCGCATTGCGGAACTCCACCTTCAGCGGGTCTTCGCGTCCACCGACATCGTGCACCTGGAAGCCGATATGTCCCTTGGCGGTCATCGCGTCGAAGATCTCCGCCGCCGGCACGCCGTTGATCCAGGTGCGGATCGTGTCGCCGTGTGCAACCACGCGGACGGTGTTCCACTCGCCCGGGCGGAATGCGCGCCGGGGTGAGGGCGTGGTGTGCATCGGGTGGAGCCAGCCGCGTCGGGCCTCGTCGTAGATGCCTGCTGAGTACGCGCGGGGTGCCGGGTCGATCTCGATCTGGTACCCCTGCAGGTTCCCGTCGCGGTTGTCGACGCCGCCCATGATCGCGGATCGGATCTGCACGCCCGAGTTGAGCTCGGGGTGGACACGGAACTCGTAGATGAGCTCGAAGTCGGCGTAGGTTTTCTTCGTGGTATAGAAGGTATTGGGCGAGTTGGGGACGCTTGTGCCGACGAGGACGCCGTCCTTGCGTTCGTATGTTGCGCGCCCGCCTCGGATGAGCCAATCGGACTCGTCCGTGTCCTCGAAGAGTCGCGTCCATGCCCCGGGCGTGGGAGCGGGCGCGTCATCGAGCGGCGCGATCCACGCGTTGCGATACCGAACCGGTCCCTCCGCACGCGTCGCGTGATCCTGGAGGACCAGCGGCCCGATCATGCGATCGAGCCCCGGCGCGGGCGCTTCGCCCGCTGCCCGCTGCGAACCGGTAGGGTGGGGGAGCTCGATGTCGTCGTGGATGAGCATCCCGTTCCAGTACACCGTCGCGCGTGCGTTCTGGGTCTTGTTCCCGTTGTCGTCAAAGCGAGCTGCGCGGAACCAGATGTCGTATGCCTGCCACTCGCCGGGCCCATACGACGCGTTGGTGTCCGCGGGTTTGATGTTGTAGAACGCCCCAGCTTCGTTGGCTTGCAGTGGTTCATCGCCGGGTTTGGAGCCAAGCACCTGGAGCTCGTACTTGCCCTGCAGATACACGCCCGAGTTGCCCGCCATCTGCCCGGAACCGCCGGGCGGCGAGAGCCACTCGATGTGGATGCGTGCATCGCCGAACGAAGTGGTGGAGGACAGATCGCCCGAGCCGTTCCCGACGGACATGTATCCCTGCGCGTTGAGCAGGTCGTCCTGCGTCGCGTTGGTCATGGGGTAGGGGCGGTTGGCGTACCGCATCGCCGCGCCGGTGGAGCGGGCGATGAGGGTGACGGCATCGGCGGGGGGGAGGACACCGATACCAACGCCGTCGTGGTTTGGAGTCTCGGGTGCGATGTCGATATCAAACGGCTCATACTCCCGAGGAATCTGGTTGAGCGTATACCACGCTTCTGTGGACCAGAGTTCGTGTCCTTTGCCCTCGTATGTGTGCGCAACGATGTGGTAGACGCGCCCGGGTTCTAGATCGTCAACGATGAGTTGATCCCGCACGCCGTGGAACCCACGATTGATTGTGACTCGATGCGTGCGTTGATCGACCTTGGGGCCGCCGTACCGGGCGGTTGGTTCGTATGTCCATGAGGTGACGCTGTACCCGCTGACGACGTCGGCGGACTGGCCTTGTGCTGGTTCGAGATAGCAGACATCAAACCCGGTTGGCGTTGCGATCACGCTCTGGAACTCAAGTACACGCTCCCCATTCGGCGTCAACCGCTGCAACCCAAACTGCGTCCCGCGCCAGTTCCAGTTCCCGCCCGCACCAATGCCCGCAACGATCAGCGATCCGTCGGGCGCCCACGCCATGCGGTTGACGCCCGACTCGAGCCCCTGCGTGAACCGGAACAGCGCACCTTGCAGCTGCCCATTCACGCGTTCGAGGAAGACGCGCCGCACACCACCGGCTGTGAGTTCGCCGACGAGCATCTGCCCCTTGAATGGACCGGAGGTGATGGGGAGGGGTTGCGTGGGTGAGTTCACCACTTCGTTCTGCGGCAGCCACAGCGCGGGTGGCGTGCGTGGGCGGTCCGCGTAGACGCTCGGGTGCCCGCCATTGGGGAAGCGCTCCGCGAGGTTGGGGACAAAGTTGGCATTGTTGTAATGCCCATAGAACCGACCCGGGATGATCTCCGCGAGCGTGGAGGTGGGCATCCAGGTGCCCTGATTGTCGAGGTAGACCAGTGCGCCGTCGGGCGAAACACCGAGCCCGTTGGGGGTGCGGAGCCCACCGGCGATGACGAACGCGGTTTTGGATTCGATGTCGATCTCGATGAGCCCGCCCCGCATCGGGCCGTTGGGCCCGGCGTTGTCCTGCATCCCCTCCCACGCGGGCGGGGCCATCGCGGTGGAGAGTGCCGCGTACAGCTTGCCCTTGTGAGGCAAAAGCCCGAACACGAACTGGTGGTAGTTCCACCCTTCCCACCCGTCCGCGATGAGCTCGTGCGTCTCGAAATACCCGTCGTTGTCGATGTCGCGTAGTCGCTCGACCTTCTTTCGATGCGCGACATACAACTCGCCCTCGTGCACGCACAGCGCGCTGGGCTCGTAGAGGTCGGTCGCGATCTCGACGACCTCGATCTTGGATTGGTCCTCCGCGTCCCAGTTGAGGATCGCGTAGAGCTTGTCGGGTTCCTTGGAGTCGATGTCCGGCAATGACCGGTCGTCGCGCTGGAGCGGATCGAAGGTACCAATCGCGAGCCGCCCATCAGGGAGGAAACACATCGCGCCGACTTTGGGCTCGAAGCCCTCGGGGCGGATGGTGGAGAGATCCCAGCCCGGATGGACAGCGTTGAGTGCCCGCCGATCACCCGGACGGTTCTGCCCGATGATCTGCTTGACACCCGGCGAGGTGACCCGTGTGAGATCACGCTGCGTGCGGAGGTTTTCACTGCTGATGACAGAGTAATCCAAGTCATTGGGACCAATCCACTCGAGCTTGAGCACACTCGCGCCGCCGGCCTCGAAATGATCGACCCGCAGCGGGTGCGCACCCTGCTCAAGGAATACGCGTTCGCTGGTCTTGGAGATCGCCCCGTGCAGCCCGTCGTGGTCGATCAGGACCTCGCCATTGAGCGTGAGGCGGGAGCCGTCGTCGGAAGTAAGCATGAACGCGTACTCGCCGGGCTCTTTGATGAGCAGCTCGGCGGTCACATGGGTGACATACGGCAGGGGAATGCCACCGAAGTCATCGGTTTCGGCATCGATCGAATCTCGGAGCTCATCGAGATTCGGCGTCTGGTCCGGCGCGATCTCGGGGATCTGCTGGAGATTCCCATCGACTGCATACACACGGAAGGTCACGCCCGGATCGGTCTCTTGGGCCAGACTGTGCGGAGTGAGGATCGAGAGTGTTGGAACGATGGCTGCGGCAAAACGAAACAGTTTCATGCCGAGATGGTACCTGAAACCAAACGCTCATTCATGCGATCCGTCATCAGATTCAGGATCCTCATGATGTACCCCTGAATAGGTACGCGATTTGTTCGGTTCTGCGGATGATGGTTGTGGAAAAGTTCGATTCAAGTATGATCCATGTTCAGCCCTGGGTGTCACTCGCTGTTGAGTTCTTTTCAACCGTGATGCAAGTCGGAGCCTGGTTGAATCGTTGTGCAGTACGCTCGCTCTGCGAAGCCATGAGACTGAAATGAAACATCGATATGCATGGAGAAGGGGTTGGTTTGAACATAAATGTATTCTTGATTGCGGCTGCAAGTGTGTTGTTCATTGGATCGGCGCAGGCCCATGAACGCCTCGACCGCACGGTGGATGGCCGATCGTACCTCGCGTATCTGCCGGAGGACTACGCCACCCGCACCGAACCGATGCAGGTCCTGCTTGCATTGCATCCCGCAACCTTCGATGCCGAGTGGTTTCAGAACATCGCTCGCATTGAGGCCGAAGACGCTGCAGAGGATGTGATCGTCATCTATCCAAACGGCAGCCCAGCCGTGACGGTTGGGTTCTCTTGGGATGCAGCGGATCCTCGAGGGATCAGCCGGGGGGATTCGGAGTTCCTCCTCGCGGTGGTCGAAGACATCGCCACGATCGCACCTATCCGCTCGAAGTTCGCAATCACCGGTTTCTCTGCGGGGGCGCTGATGACATACAAGATGCTGGGTGAGCATGGCGATGTGCTTTCCGCAGCGATTCCTTACGCGGCCTATTTCAATGATAATGTCATTGAAATGAGCGATTGGCCGGCCACGGTCCCCGTGATGCATATGCACGGGACCGATGATGCGCGGGTGAACCCGGTCACAGGTGAAGGAGATGCTGATTCGCTCTACAACTTCGGAATTCTGTCAGATCACATGCAAGTTGTGGCGGGGAGGAACGCAAGCGAGCTCGGGCAGATCGAGTATGACGCCGTGGAAACAGCGCTTGGAGGTGCCGAAGTGGTTTCAGTCAATGATGCGACCTCGTATGTGCTGTTGGACGGCATCGCGCATTACTGGCCTCGGTTCTTGGTCGAAGACATGCCCAATGCCTCGGCGGCCGTGCTTGAGCTCCTTCACGCGATCTCGAACTCCTTGGAATCATGCTCGGGTGCGGATCTGGCAGAGCCATTTGGTGAGCTCGATTTCTTTGATATTTCTGCGTTCGTGGCACATTTTTCAGACGGCGACCCCGGCGTCGATTTCACAGGCGATGGAGAGTTTGATTTCTTCGATGTCTCCGCGTTCCTTGCGATGTATCACTCAGGTTGCCCATGAATAGGTGCATAGATACGCGTTGCAATATGTAGATGTGTGTCGCGATCTTGCAAGACGCTGTATCGATGAACGAACAGAAGATTGAGAACGGTGCTGCTCTCAAGTGCTCTGCCTGTTAGCCATGGCATGTATTGTCAATATTCTGATCAAAATCCGAACAGGCGGGTTGACTTGTGTTCGGCATTTGGTATTTTGTTCGGTATGATACCCAAAGTACGCAGCTTTCTACTCCAGGGGATCGACGCGCAGCCTGTTGAGATCGAGGTCGATCTGGATGACACGCAGATTCCGAAGGAGATCGTGGTGGGTCTCCCGGACGCAGCGGTGAAGGAGTCTCTCGAACGAGTCCGATCCGCGATGGGCAACTCGGGATACCCCATGCCCGCGGGTCGGACTTTGATCAACCTGGCACCCGCGGATGTGCGGAAAGAAGGTCCGATGTACGACCTTCCGATCGCGGTGGGGGTCATGGTGGCGAGCGGGGTGATCCATCCGTCCCCCGTTCGTGCACCTGCTCCTGTCCTTGCCGGTGGGGCATCGGTTGCGTTCGAGGACGAGTCGGGGGGGCTCGATCCTCGCCGGGCATTGATCGCGGGCGAGTTGGCATTGGATGGGCGGATCCGTCCGATCCGAGGCGTCATCGCGATGGTCACCCTCGCGCGGGATCTCGGTCTCGATGCCGTCATTGTTCCGGCTCAGAACGCCGCGGAGGCGTCCGTTGTCGAAGGAGTGCGTGTATTTGGAGTTTCGAGTCTGGCCCAGGTCGTCGGGTTGTTGAATGGCGAGCTAGATCTTGAGCCGCATCCAACGGCTGACATCGCGTCCATGCTGGAGCAAACGAACGCAGCCGTCGATTTTGCGGAGGTCAAGGGGCAGGAATCGGTCAAGCGTGCGCTGGTGGTGGCGGCGGCAGGGCAGCACAACATTGTCATGCTCGGCCCCGCCGGTACGGGCAAGACAATGATGGCCAAGGCGCTCCCCGGGATCATGCCCACGATGACCCCGGCGCAGGCGATCGAAGTGACACGGATTTACTCATCCGCAGGGATGCTCGATGCGCGGCGTGGGCTGGTGACCGCCCGTCCGGTCCGCACGCCTCATCACACCGCGAGTTCGCCGGCGATAGTTGGAGGCGGGGTGATCCCTCGTGCGGGTGAGATCTCATTGGCACACCATGGGATCCTGTTTCTCGACGAGCTCCCTGAGTTCTCACGCAATGTCCTCGAGACCATGCGTCAGCCCATGGAGGACCATGTTGTCACGATTGCGCGTTCGCACGGCACGGTGCAGTTCCCCGCGTCCTTCATGCTCGTCGCCGCGATGAACCCGACGCCCAAGGGCGACATCGCGCCGGGAGAAGTGGGACAGCGTGAGATGCAGCGGTACCTATCGCGTCTGTCCGGGCCCTTGCTCGATCGGATCGACCTGCATGTAGAGGCGCCCGCGGTGCCTTGGAGTGAGCTGAGTCAGAAGGCGACCGGGACCGACACGGCGACAATGCGGGCACAAGTGATCGCAGCACGCGAACGCGCAATGCGTCGTCAGGGAGATACCCCAAACTCACGACTCAAGGGCAAGCAACTCGACGAGTTTATGGCCCTCGAATCGACTGCCAAGGCGCTCCTTGAGCAAGCGATGACCCAGCTCGGCCTCAGTGCCCGTGCATACGACAAGATCCGGCGCGTTGCACTCACAATCTCAGATATCGCAGGTTCCGAAACGGTCCGACCAGAGCATGTGGGCGAGGCGGTGCAATACAGGTTACTCGATCGCAAGCTGTAGTGCCTTCGAGTTAGATAGCTGATTTTTCTGCATGACAACGCAAGGAAATAGCTTTCTGCTATGTGAGATGAAGCACATATTGCGCTTGTTGTATTTGAAATATATTTATATTCATAAACCTGCGACATGCGTGGAATGTGCTGGTGTATATTCGGGCCGTTCACACTCACGATGGACATTTTTCTTGAGGCACACCATGATCAAAAACACGATACCGCTCGTGCTCACAATCGCGTCAACCAGCGTGCTTGCAGCCCCACCCACATACGACACCGCAAACGATACGGAGTTTCTCCGCTTCCATGGCAGAGGAGATGTCCTTCGGACCGCCGAGCCCTTCAGTTCATGCTCCGCTTTTCCATCGGGTGGTGTGGGAAATGATATGGGCGAGTACATGCATGTTCGACTGCGCGTACGCCTGGCGCCAGAGTCTGAATACGAGATTTTGGATACAAATCACGCGGTTACCGGCGGGCATACAACCGGGCGTGTTCTCTGGACGCAAGGAGTAGTCGAATACACTGAGTATGCTGGATTTACGGTTGGCTACGAGCATGATTCAGCGAACAGTACTGGATACTTGTACCTCGCGATTGGTGACGGAGGGGACACGAGTTCAAGCTCTGATGCTCGAACAAGGGTCTGGAGAGTGGAAGTCCAACTCGACGACGGGGAGTTCCATACGATCGATTGGGGATACGACGAGTCCGTCCCTAGAACCGGGCTTGCAGAAGCATTTTGCTGGATCGATGGCACAGCCCAAACAGTGACTCAGCTCACAGACTACACAGGAACACCCGATCCCGCGGTAGAACTCAACGGCTCCTGGCACGGTGGCGGAACAATCATGGGCAATGCGCGTGCGGATGCGCTTCACAAGCTTGCCGGGAATGGTTGGCAGAGCGCAATCGGGAAACGCGATGAAGTCTGGCCAGATCCAAATGGGCCTGATTCAGGAACAGGGTCCACGCCTTCCCCGGATTCCGATTACCTTCTCGACACCTACACGAGTGCGATCGGCGATGTGGCATATGCCGCATTTCGTTGGGCACACCCAGAATCGCCCCTGTCTGGCACAGATGTGTGGGATGTTGAACTAAAGCTCAACGGCAGCCTGACGGACGATGCGGGCGGGCTAAATAGTGGTGATGTATCATTGTTGAGTCCGGAGATAGTAGACTCAGTGTTTGATTCATCACTCATTCCTGAGTTTGTTGATTCATCAACATCGAACCTGATCACGCGATGGGTACCTACTTCTATAAGCGCTGAGCAGCAAGCTCGATACTTTTATGTGTATCACCACGGCTTGGGTGATCAGACGATTAGTGTCAATGAGTACAACGGTTCGACTTCGACTCAGGAGATCATCTCTAAATCGATCATCCTCTGCCTCGAACCCGACGGCGAAGTGGGCTATTTCTCAGGGTACACCGAACATGGGTACTTCAGTCTGGTGCCCAATGTTGCCTACTACCCGGTTAACGGTGAACATACGATCACGCTACCTGCCGGGAAGCCGGGACTCTATAGAATCCTCGTAAAGTCCGGCGAGAACGAGGGATTTGAGTTCGAAACGAATCATGCGCCACCCTACTGGGGAGTGCATGCACCGTTCGGGCCACTTGAGGGTGTGAGTGCACTCACAAGCGACGCGTTTGCGTATATTCCACGCGATGCCAATCCGGACTCTGGTGACGCGTTTGAGTTCACCAAGTCGAATGTTTCGTCATTCTCAGAGCGTGAGTTTGACGGATCACTGCACCTGCTGCTCTCAAGTTCTGGGCAGTTCCTCAACACGCCGGGCATTATTGATGCGGGGCTAAGTGCTGGTTGGAAAATCGAGAGCGCCGGGGTTCCAGTCGCGTTTAGCGACGACGAGTTCGGTGCGTATTACTACATCAAGGGTGGCGTGATCGAGGAGGACTCTTTTACGCTCTGGTCACTCGACGAGAAAATCCTGCGGGATCGGATCGTGGAGATCGCATCGACGGGACTTGGGACTTCGAGTTCCATCGTGGACGATTTCGGCGACGAGAGCACGCCTGGAACCTTTGCGAACCAAATCACCTCGAATCCACGAGATTATTTTTCGCTGGGTACATACCCACTCGGTCTTCCAGAGCTGAACATTGCGATTCATCGTCAGGTAACCTCGACGAGCGAAAACATGGTCGGCTCAGTTCACCATGATTTCGGAGCGACTTCGACTCGGCTTGACTATGGCGAACTCTCGCTTTCAGACAACAACGCTGACAGGTTCGGCCCCACGATGCTGTTCTGGGCTGGATGGGACGACACGGCTGCAAACCCATACTACTCCGACACGGACTTTGATAAACGAGCGCGCGTCGCGATGCTCGCTTATGCCCGTCACATCCATGGAGGGCGTCTTCGTAGAAGTAGTCGGTTTGAAAACAGTCTTTATGGTGGGCTTGCAGGATTGGCAGGAACAGATGAACTGGGGATCGGGATGCACTGGGCTCGTGTCTACGGCCTCTTCGATGCTGATGACCGGGCGGCATTCCTCCCCGCGGCGCTGGTCCAGTTTTGTCAGATTGCCAATAACAAACTAACCTCGACTAGAAATCAGGATGTACATCATCTTCCGTTCCTCTACGAGATTGGAGAGCTCTGGGAAACAGAAATGGGCTCGGCCAAACTCGGTTCATGGGCAGATGAGTTTGCTCAAGATATTGTTCAAGTCCCGAGCACATGGACAGGCGAGGATGTCGCGCTCTACGAGGCTGTCGGTTTCGATGGCAGCTATTCTGGAATTCAGAACTACATGATCGCGGCAGGCTGGCTAGTCTCGGGGGACGAGTTCGATCCGTCAAACTCTGGAACCGGGGGCGATTACAACCGCGAGTGGGACTTCCTTCGTACGGTGCTCAATCGCCAATATGATTTCTGGTCGCATTACATGGGATCCTCGCCTGATGGGTCGCAGATCGCATTTGGGCACGATAATGATTCACGCACGACAATGGGGGCTGTTCGCGAGCAGTACTCAGGTGCAAAGCGAATCGGTTCGCTTGCAAGCGATATGGCCGCCCGACTAGCACTGGAGGATGGCTCAGATCTGGCGGATGACCTGATCAATGATGTGTGGCCAGGTTCTCTGGGCATGTTCCCGATCTCGACACTCGATACCGCAGCGTGGAGCGGAGATCCAACCGCAGGCACGAAGTTTGATCTCATGCCTTTGTATGCTGGAGGGCTCGGGCATCTCTTTGATGCGTCGGGTCCGATTGACACCGGCGCAGAGCTGCCATCAGAGGTTGTTGCAACGGGTGTGACGGTTGAGGTGATCGATGAAGCGTACATCGCGATCAATACGCCGTGCTACTACGCGGTCATGTCGATTCGTGAGTCCATCCACCCGTACTACTACGAAAACGCAGTTTCTCGTCACGAAGAGCCGCGGACGATTGAGGACCACGATCTGTCCAACGGCGGTGGAGATCACACCAGTGAGGCGTATGAAGACGGCAAGGGGCACGCGTACAGCGAGGAGATCGGAGGAGTCGGGCTCTCACTCTTCGTCGATAAGACCACGCCTAGCGGGAACTCGCCGCTTATCGCGGGCCGGAACTGGTCACCTCTGACAACGCATCAGGTCGTCGGTTTCACATCCGATGGCAAACGCCGTTGGGCAGAGCAGAACTCGCGCAACTTTGGATTCGATACCGATTTGTCGGGCAATCCGGTTCTTGACTCGAACGGAAACTTCGTCTTGAGTGTGTGTTATGACTTGAACGATGGTGATTCTGATACATCAACGCACGGGTACCGTGTTGAGCGTGTGTACACATTCAAACCGGGCACAATTGATGTCGATGTTGCGGTGTACTTGTCAGGCACGGTTGATGATCTCAACTGCAGCGCGATCTCAGGAACGATTGAGACTCTTGATCGTCTAGTTGAAAACATACCATTCGAACTCGATGAATCCATTATTGGTGCAACAGTTCGTTCGGTTCGATTGACGTATCTCGACGCGGAAACAACGCCATGGGGAACCCAATGGGATGAGTGGTGCAACTCCGATACGAGCAATGATGGCCTCATCTACACCGGCCAAGAGATTGGGTGGTTGCAGAAGGAGATTCCGGTTCCGAATGCAATCAAGCCCAAATCGTCGTTGAGCTACACCATCCAACCGTACTACAGCTCCTGTAGTTCAACAGAATCACGAATCGCGGGCGGGGATGTGAATGCCGCAGTCCTTCATTTCATTCGTGCGTATGAGCAAGGCGATCGTTCTGCGGATATCAACCAAGATGGATTCGTGGATGTCCACGATGTCCGTGACTTTATGATTCAGTTCTCATCAATGCGGGAGTAATCCAAGGCCCACCGGAACCATCATCTGCGATGGGTTTGACCTTTCCACTGGCCCACCTTTTTAGGTGGGCCATTTGCGTGATATACCCCATAGGGTAGTCTGAGTCAATACTGCAACCCTGGACACAGATGCACGATACAACGGGTTCTGGTATCCTCGCGATGCAGGACCCGTGTTTTCTAGTTCGCCGGGCGTTCGAGTTCGGCGTGAATCTCAGGAGCTCTTTTCATGCCTACTGACGCTGTGCAACGCGCTCTCAGAGCGCTCGGGGTTGTCGCCCTTCTTGTCTCATCGCTCGCCCTCGGCGCGTGCGCCTCAACTTCAACCACTTCGAGCAGGTCTGGGGATCGCCCAGGCGTAGGTGTGATCGAATCCGTCGGGGCGGTCGATGATCGGTTCCGTCGCGCAGGCGGATCAGACGGCGAGAATATCTTCGCCCAGATCGATTGGGGCACACCCACCGAGATGCGTCTGGGTTCGGGCATGCCCGGCCCGGACTATTGGCAGCAGACCTGCGATTACGACATCGACGCGACGCTCGAGCCCGATTCCGGTGTCATCGACGCGAGCATGCGGATCATTTATACGAACAACTCGCCGCATACCTTGAACTACATCTGGATGAACCTCGAGCAGAACCTGTTCCGAGGCGACTCCATCGGCACCAACTCCCGCACCCCCGGCAGCGTTATGAAGATGCTCGAGTACGATTTCGGAGGCGGGTACACGATTGATCGTCTCGAAACGAACGGGCAGGATCTTGAGATGAAGGTCTACGACACGCTCGGACGATTCGATCTCCCGACCCCCCTCGCGTCGGGGCAGACCCTGGTGTTCGAGATGGACTTCTCATTCCCAGTTCCGCCGCACCTGCGCCGGATGGGGTCCGAGGTGGTCGAACAGGGCAAGATCTTCGAGCTCGCTCAGTGGTTCCCGCAGGTCTGCAAGTACGACGATGTGCACGGGTGGAATACCCTCCCGTATCTGGGGAGTGGGGAGTTCTACACAGATTTCGGAAGTTACAATGTCAACATCACCGTGCCGCGCACCTACATCGTGTCGGGGTCGGGGATGCTGACCAACCCGCAGGAAGTACTCACCGCGACCCAGCAGTCCCGCATGGACGAGGCGATGCGTTCCGACGAACCAGTTTGGATCATCAAACCCGAAGAGGTCGGGACACGATCCTCGAGCCCGGCCGGTGACGGGATGATGACCTGGCGCTTCAAGATCGACAGCGCCCGTACCTTTGCATGGGCTGCGTCCGACGCGTTTATGTGGGATGCGGCGAGTGTCGCGATCGCGGACGGACGAGGCGGGACACGCCGCGTGCTGTGCCAATCGCTCTACCCCAAGGAAGCAGAGGTCTGGGGACCCGATCACGCCGACGGCGGGTCGACCCGGTACATCCGCCACTCCATCGAGTTCTATTCCGATTTCCTGTTCCCATATCCCTACCCCGCGATGAGCAACATCAACGGCCCAGAGGGTGGCATGGAGTACCCCGGGATCATCTTCTGCGGCGCTCGCACCAACCCGCGTGGTTTGTTCGGGGTCACGGACCACGAGGTCGGGCACAACTGGTTCCCGATGGTGATCAACTCCGACGAACGCCGGTACATGTGGCAGGACGAGGGTTTCAACACCTTCATCAACATGTACTCCAAGGCCGCTTGGTATAAGGAAGATGTGAACATCGATCGTGCGATGAAGCAGACGATAGATATATGCAACTCGGGCAACTGTCAGCCGATCATGACCAAGCCCGATCGCACATGGCCGCGCTGGGTTGGGGGGCTCATGTACCGCAAAACGGGTTTCGGGCTGTATCTCCTGCGAGAGTACATCCTCGGGAACGAACGCTTTGATGATGCGTTCCAGGGGTACATGCGTGCGTGGTACTTCAAGCACCCCCAGCCGAGCGATTTCTTCCGTGCGATGGAGGACGGCGCGGGCGTGGATCTGAACTGGTTCTGGCGCGGGTGGTTCCTCGAGCCCGACGCGCTCGATCAGGCGATCGTCTCCGTCAAGGACACGCCCGACGGCGCGATCGTGGTCCTCGATAACATCGGGGATATGGTGATGCCCGTGCGGATGCTCGTCGAGTACCGCGACGGGTCGAGCGAGATCGTGGACCTGCCCGTGGAGATCTGGCACCAGACCAGCCGTTGGCAGGCTGGTCTGAAGACGAACGGCAGACGCGTGAAATCGATCACGCTCGATCCGGAGGAAATCCTCCCGGACATGGATCGCGCGAATAACCGGTGGCGATAAGTTCGTAGAGATGCCGATGAGGGTCTGAGAAAGGGATACACTCCGCCGTGTACCAAGCGCTGCTGACCCGAAAGTATCTGACCCGAAAGATCATGCCCATGCTGGCGATGGTCGCGGTGATGCTGTCCGTCGCGACGATCCTCGTGACCTGGTCCGTCATGGGCGGGTTTCTGGTGTCATTGATCCAGAGCGGGCGGGTCCTGGTGGGTGATGTCGCGATCGTCTGGCCCAATGTCGGTTTCGGTCATTACGACGATCTCATCGAGATGCTCGAGCAAGACGAGATGATCGATTCCGCGACACCGATCATCGAGACCTTCGGGCTGGCACAGCTCCCGGATGGACGGATCGAACTGATCCAAATTAAGGGCGTTGATGCGACGAGCTATTCCGATGTGACAGGCTTCGCCGACACGCTCTGGTGGAAACCTATCACGGAACCAACGCCCAAGGATAAGGGGCGTGAGGATCTACGACTGATTGCGGACGATCTGCGTGAGAATGCGGGTATCGATCTGGAACAGATTTTTCAGAACGGGCTCACGCTGACGCGCCCGGATCCAGATGATGGCCAGCTCGACCCTGCGGGCGTGCTGGGTGTTGAGGTGACAGGGCTGAACTATCGCACGAAGTGGGGCGGGTACGAGCCTCAGGGTGTGAATCGTGCGATGTCGGACGGGCGAGTGATGCACGAGAGTGTGTTCATGCCGCATGACGGTTCGGTCGGGTTGACGGTGCTATCCCTCGATAGCGACGGTCGCCCGGTGGATCCCAAGACGATCACGATTCCGATCGCGAACGAGTTCCAGTCCGGGCTGTATGAGGTCGATCAGCGCACGATCGTGATCCCGCTGGAAGTGCTCCAGCGAAATCTGAGAATGGATGAAGCCCAGCGGATCACGCTTGAGCGAGAACCCTTCGCCACAGAGTTCGATCCGGAAACGGGGATCCTGCGTCCCAAGATGCGTGAGGTCGTCGGGATCGATCCGGCACGCGTAACGACGGTCCTCGTCAAGAAGACGGACGGTGTCGAACTGGAAGTCATGCGTAATCGAGTTCGTGAGATCTATGCAGCGTTCGCTCGCAAGCACCAGGGCGATGTCCCGAGCAGCCACGATATGCACTGGCAGGTGAAGACTTGGGAAGACCTGAATCGGACCATGATCAGCGCGGTGAAGAAGGAGACAGGGCTTGTCCTGTTCATCTTCGGGATCGTGTCGTTCACCACCGTGTTCCTCGTCCTCGCGATCTTCTGGTCGATGGCTTCGGAAAAGACCAAGGACATCGGGATTTTGCGTGCTTTGGGTGCTTCCACGATGGGAATCGCCTGGCTGTGGGTTCGGTATGGCGCGGTGATCGGGGTCGTCGGCGCTTCCGTCGGAACGGTCCTTGGGTACTGGATCGTGAGCAATATCAACACGATCCACGACTGGATCGGTGAGCACACCGGGCTCGTCATCTGGGACCCGCAGCAGTACTACTTCATCGAGATCCCCAGTGATGTCGATCCGACGAAGGCGCTGATCGTTTTCATCGTGGGGATCATGACCTGCGTTCTTGGTGCGCTTCTCCCGGCATGGCACAGCGCCCGGATGGACCCGGTCAAGGCATTGAGGTTTGAGTAAGAAGAAGGCATCAGGGAACTGCTTCAGGAATCATGGAAGAGGCAGTAGGGAAGAGGAAATAGGGACAAGCGAATGGGCACCGAAACGATCGCACATGACGGGACAGAGACGATGGCGAAGCAATCATCGCCGATCCTGTCCGTGCGCGATGTCCGCAAAACCTACAAGCTCGGACGCGTGAAGGTCCCTGTTCTCCACGGCGTAGACCTCGATGTCCAGAAGGGTGAATGGGTCACGATCCTTGGCGCCTCCGGTTCGGGCAAGAGCACGCTCCTTCACCTGATGGGGGGGCTCGATCGTCCCGACAAGGTTGATGGGCAACGCGGGACAATCAGTTTCGAGGGCAATGACCTCACGAAACAGAGCAAGCGCACACTCGATCGCTACCGAGCGGATGATATTGGTTTCGTGTTCCAGTTCTATCACCTGCTCCCCGAGCTGAGCGTGGTCCAGAATGTCTGTGTCGGGTCGATGATTCTTCACGGTCGTATCGGGTACATGTCAAACCGATCTGCGACGGTCCAGCGCGCCACGGAGCTGCTTGAGCGGTTCGGGCTCGGGCACCGGCTCAAACACCGCCCTGCGGAACTCTCCGGCGGCGAGCGTCAACGCGTCGCGATTGCTCGTGCGCTCATCAACGACCCGAGCGTCCTGCTCGCGGACGAACCTACGGGCAATCTCGATATGAAAACTGGCGCGTCGATCCTCGACACCATGATCGAGTATCGCGAAAAAGCCGGTCTGACGATGGTTATGGTCACGCACGACGAGCGGATCGCGGCTCGTGCTGACCGGGTGATCCGTTTGCTCGACGGTCGGGTTCAGGAATCCTAACAACTGGATTCCCAATGAGATTGGTCAGATTCTCCCATACCCGGTTTGTGGGTACTACCATTGGATTACAGGGGCTCGCCGGTTCTTGGACCGCTGTCCCCTTGGATGCATGGAATGGATGACGAACGAGTGAACGGCGCAGAAACACAATCGACAGCGATGCATACGCGTCAAAGGCGTAAGCTCACGCTCCGTGGGGTAAGCGGGAAGAAGGTAGAGGCTGATGTCGTTGAGCGCGGCGAAGGCCCCGTTGTCGTCTTTCTGCACGGGCTCGTCGGTCTGAACGAACACTGGGAACGCGTCGTGGACGCGGTGTGTCATCGGGCGCGCTGTGTCACCTTGGAGATGCCGCTGCTCGAACTGCGTGGTGTTGATTGTTCACTCAGCGCGGTCAGCGCGATGACCATGCAGTTCCTTGATGCCCATATCGGGGACCCCGCAGTACTGGTTGGAAACTCATTCGGTGGGCATGTCGCGCTCCGCGTGACCCATGAACGCCCCGAGTTGGTTTCCGCGCTCGTGCTCGCGGGCTCGAGCGGGTTGATCGAACGAACCGTCGTCAAGGGCGCGCCTGTGCGCCCCAGCCGCGAGTGGCTGGTTGAGAAGATCGGTGAACTGTTCTACGACAAGTCCAAGATGAACCCCGAGGATGTCGAGCGGGCGCACAAGCTGCTCAACGAACGAGGCGGTGCTCGGGCGATGGTCAAGCTCAGCAAGACCGCGCGACGCGATAACATGACGGACGATCTGGGCAACATCAATCAGCCGACACTGCTGATCTGGGGGCGTGAAGATGTTGTGACTCCCCCGAGTGCCGGGCAGGGGTTCAGTGAGCTGATGCCCGATGCACGCCTCTACTGGCTCGATGATTGTGGACACGCACCAATGATCGAGGCGCCGGTCCCATTCGGTGAAGCGATGAACGGGTTCTTCGATGAGCTCGAACAACGCGGCGTCATGACGACCAAAGACTGAGCGGCCCACCCAGTGCACACCAACGCGCCAACACCGAATGCGCCGTACTCATGGACCTCGCTCGTGGGGGCTGCGCTGCATGCGCGTGTCGAAGCCCGACGCCGTAAGCTCTCCAAGCTGGATTTCTGGGCTCAGAACACCCAGCGTGTGCAGGTGGGGGAGTTGTCCAAGAATCTCAGCAGCGCCCGATCGACGCGGTTCGGGCGATCGCACGGATTCGATTCCATCCTCCGATATGACAATGAGTTCGATCGATTGCGTGCGTATCAGGCAGAGGTGCCGATCTCCGATTGGTACGCGTTTCAAGACGATATCGTCGCGATGCGTGAGCACGGCGAATCAGATGTCCTTTGGGTAGGCAAGGTTATGCGATTTGCCCAGACCTCTGGTACGACCGCCGGTGATAAGTTCATTCCGGTCTCAGATGAGATGATGCGATCGAACTACCTCGCATCGCTGGATATATTCGCGCATCTGATCAATCGCGGCGTGCACCCGGGGCGTGTGATGGGCGGGCGTTGCCTGTTCCTTGGTGGTTCGACAGATCTGGAGTTCAACGAGCACGGGATCGCGACGGGGGATTTGTCGGGGTTGGTGACGCCGTTGATCAAATGGCCGCTGTCGATGATCTACTCGCCAGGCCCGGGCATCGCGTTGCTGAACCACTGGCCGGACAAGATCGAGGCGATGGCGCGACTCACGATCGATCAGGACATCCGGTTTATCTCGGGCATGCCGAGCTGGGCACTGGTCTTGATCGATCGGGTGATCGAGCTCGCACGCGAACGCGGGGTCGACGCGAAGTGTGCCCGCGATGTGTGGCCGAACCTCGAAGTATTCGTGCACGGCGGGGTCAACTATGTCCCGTTTATCGAACGCATGTGCCGAGCCTACTCGGGTGACCCGAGCATCGATTTCCCCTCGCGTCAGGAGCTCTATCCCGCTTCCGAGGGGTTCATCGCGATGCAGGATACGACGGGTGATCCGGGGATGCGGTTGCTCGTCGATAATGGGATCTTCTACGAGTTCGTCCCCTTGGAACAGATCGATGACGACAACCCGGATGTCTTCACCTGCTGGCAGGTGGAGAAGGGGCAGAAGTATGTCGTGGTCATGTCCACGGACGCGGGGTTGTGGCGCTATGTGATCGGGGATGTGGTCGAGTTCGACGACATCCCGTCGGGGGCGCAGCGGGACGGTTCAACCCGGAACGGGACGGGCCCTGCGCGATTGCGGATCGTGGGGCGGCATCGGCACTTCATCAACGCCTTTGGCGAGAACCTCATCGGCGAGCATATCGAGCACGGCGTCGCCTGCGCGTCTTCGCAAACCGGGGTCACGGTGGGGGAGTTCACCGCCGCCCCCGTCTATCCCAGCGAATCGAACCGAGCCGGGTTGGAACTGGCGATCGAGTTCGAATCCATCCCCGGCGATGAGGGGGTGCGTGCATTTGGCGATGCGTTCGATCGGGCGATCCGCGCTGAGAATGTGGATTACAACACGAAACGCTCGGACGATCTGGGGATGGCGCCGCCAACGATTACGGCACTTCCGATGGGGACTTTCCATCGCTGGCTCGATCGCAAAGGCAAACTCGGCGGTCAGCACAAATGCCCCCGCTGCGCGAACCATCGTGAAATCATCACCGAGGTGATCGAAGCGGCTGATCTGGCCGGGACGCGTTAGGCGGCTAAGATACCCCTACGACATATCAGCTGGTATTGCGCACTCACAAATATGGCTAAGCATCCGTGTTTTGGGTGTCTGTGCATCTGATTACCGACACAAGCGATCAATCTGACACATGACGAAGGAGAACTCGATGGGAACGGATAACACAGGAGCATGCAACGATTTACGAGCGGTTTGCCTGGCCGCGGATGCGATTCTCGCACAGTGCGGCGACTACATCGATCAGGTCGATGATGCCCAGTTCGTTCAGGAATCCAAGGTCGTTCCGGGGGGGACGATCGGCAAGCATGTCCGACACACACTCGATCATTTCCGTTGCGCGATCACCACGGATTGCACCGAGCCCATCGATTACGATCATCGCAAAAGAGGCGGATCCGTCGAGGAAGATCGCGATGCAGCGAAAGCGGAAATCGCGACCCTCCGTTCGCTCATGGGTGAGATGAGTGCCGAGGATCTCGACAAGACCGTCACGACGCGCGTCATGCTCTGCGGCGACGGTCAGACTGCAGAGCTGCATTCCACCCGTGCTCGCGAGATCTTCTTCGCGATGCACCACGCGATACATCACAACGCGATTCTCAAAGCGATCGCGCTCGAGCTCGGGTTAACTTGCCCCGAGGGGTTCGGGACGGCGCCGTCCACGATCAACTTCGAGCAGGCAGGGGTGAAGTGAACTCCCATGTGTACGATCTCAATTGTCCCAGTTGAAAACGGGTATCGGGTGATGCATTCACGCGATGAGCTGCGTTCGCGTTCACCCGAGCAGGCCCCGGCGTGGCGGATGCTCGAGAATGGGAAGACCGCGTGCTGGCCGACGGATACCGACGCCGGGGGAACCTGGGTCGCCGTCCGCGAGGATGGGTTCTACCTTGGGCTGGTCAATCTGAATCTGAACGATGACGAGCTCGATCCGGGATTACCGGAGGCGTTTCATATCTCCCGAGGGACCCTGATCCCGCAGTTGATGGAAGCTGATGATGTCGAGGATGCGCTCAAACGCTTGACCACGATGGACCTACGCGGAATGAAGCCGTTCCGTCTGCTTCTGGTCGGCCCGGTCGAGGGTGGGGGATTCGCGTCCGCGATTGCTCGATTCGGCGGTGTGCATGTCACGCTCCCCGCGCCATTTGAGCCGGTTGTCCGCCCGAGATGCCTCGCATCGTCTGGGCTGGGGGACCATCTGGTGCAGTGCCGACTCCCGTTGTTCCGGGAGATGGTGGTGCCCGATCCTTCGCCGGAGAATCAGCGAGCGTTCCATTTCCATCAGTGGCCTGACAAGCTTGAGTACTCGGTCCTGATGTCGCGTGAGAACGCGCGGACTTCGAGTGTGACATCCGTTGAACACACGGGGACAGATCTGCCGAATGTGGTGTATGAATCCGTGGCCGAAGCATGCCCGGAAGCGGACCCCGTGGGGTCTGAGATGCTACAGTAGAGGCACCATGAGCGAGTTCATCCAAGACCTGATCGATTGGCAGTTCATTGTCAGCGCCCTCGTCCTCGCGATCGGCGTTCACGCCGTCCTCGGGCTCGTTGCGTACGGCGTCTACCTAGAGCGCAAAATCAGTGCGTACATTCAAGACCGGATCGGTCCCAACCGGGTCGGTTTGGACTTTGGTCTTCCGTTTCTGAAGTTCCTTCGTGGGTTTCTCGCGTTGGGTCAGCCGCTGGCGGACGGGATCAAGTTCTTCGTCAAGGAAGACTTCACACCCACGAATGTCGACAAGGTGCTCTTTACCCTTGCACCGATCTTTGCTGTGGTCCCCGCGCTGATCGGGTTCGTGGTGATGCCCTGGGGCGGGTACTTCGAGATCCCGGCCGCTCAGGATATGGCGTTCTTCAACTGGTTGTTTGGCGCCCCCGGTTTCTTAGGTGACACATTCTTCTTCCTCTTCGGGCACATCGACGCCCAGACGGTTTCGGTCTCGGGTGCCGAAGTCCACATCGGGATCATCTACCTGCTCGCGGTGGCCTCGATCGGCGTCTATGGCGTCACGCTTGGCGGATGGGCGTCCAACAACAAATACTCCATGCTCGGCGGTCTGCGTGCGACGGCCCAGATGATCTCCTACGAGATCCCGCTCGGGCTCGCGCTGCTTTCCACGCTGCTGATCACGGGTACCTTTATGCCCAACGAGATCGTGGCGTACCAGGTTGAGAACGGGTGGATGATGCTGTCGATGCCGCTGGCGGCGATCCTCTTCTATGTGTGCGGGCTCGCGGAAGCGAACCGTGCCCCGTTCGACAACGCGGAAGCCGAGCAGGAACTCGTTGGCGGGTTCCACACGGAATACTCGTCCATGCGATTCGCGCTCTACTTCCTTGCAGAGTACGCGCATCTCGTGACGGCGTGTGCGTTCTTCGTCCTCCTCTTTATGGGTGGGTACCACCTCCCGGTGTTGGACTTTGGTCTGACCTCACCCGAGGCCACGGGGCTGCTCGCGATGCTCGTCAAGATCGGGGTGTTCGCGTTCAAGGTCGTTCTTATGGTCTGTTTCGCGATGGTGGTCCGCTGGACCGTGCCGCGTATCCGGTACGATCAGGTCATGATGCTCGGCTGGCAGGCGATGATCCCCGCGGGGATGCTGATCATCGTCGTGACATCTGTCATGGTGTACCTCGGGCAGACGACACTCATCCCGATGCTTCTGGCGAATGTTGTGATGCTCGTTGTCCTCCTGATCGCGCAGCACATCTTCGCGACGATCAACGGGCGATCGACCGCGAACCGGAAGATCGGGCTCTGGGGCTCGCGTTACTCACCTATGGATGGCGAGCGGGTCATGACGGCACCGTCCAACCCCATGGCACGCGAAGATCGCCCGATGCAGGGCACCGCACCGAGCGCATGATCCGGGCTTTGTCCCTGTCTAGCGTTACTGGATCGAGTTGATGTCGCTTGCGCCGAGTCGCTGTGCGATCGTGGGGAGCAGGTATGACTGCCCGCGATATGCGTAGATGCGCCCCGAGACGAGGAACCGGGCCGCATCACCCTGATCCATCGCCCATTGTTCCATTCGCATAAGCGCTCTTGACGGCAGGACGATGATCGAGGCGCTCTCTTTCATGTCGGATTGATCGTCATTGTCGAACGCGAGAGCCCACGCCCCGTCTGCGTTGCGGACCAATCGTGCGGGGCGACGCAGGAGCAGGGTGCCCTCCTCCGGGCCGGTCGTTTGGGCGCTCGTATCGCGCTGTGGGGTGCGTGGGAGTGCCTCGAGACGGTTGCGAAGCAGGTCTGCTCCTTCACGCGGATCGTTCGGATCGGGGCGGTCGAGTTCGCGGAGGAGGTCTCGCACCTCCGGGTCCGCCTCAAGCCCTCCTGGTTCGTCTATCTCGATTCTGGGCTCCGTCGCGGGCTGTTCAGGGGTCTGGTTCGGTTGCTCGCGGATGAGCCGGTAATCCGAGAGAAGTAGCATGTTCCGCTGGTGATAGGTGAGGATTTCTCCTGATACAACGACGCGTTGATCACTCCACTCCTCCTGAAGGCGCTCCAGCGCCCTGCAAGGGAGGAGGATGACCGCGCCCTCGCCGGGTTCTCGTTCGGCGCGATCGGGGACGAAGATCACCTGTCCCGAAGGCGCGAGTACGATATCACCGATCCGCCCTTGAATAAACGATCCCTCCGCGAGCGTTGAAGGGGTGATCTTTTTCTCAAGGGTGTCGTTGAGCACATCGAGCCAATCGGGCCCCTCGCCGAGCCCGGGCTGGACGGCGACCGATACGCTCGCTTGCGTGGGCATGATCGGGGTCTGGTTCGTTTCGACCCGGGGGAGGATCGATCTGGCCTGCTCGACCTGCTCAGCACTGCCGGGGAAATCCTGAGCGTGGCACACGGGGGCGGAGCATGCGAGGGCGGTGAGAACGATCGGCGAGATGTGGAGTTGGGCTCGATGCATACCAAAGGGTATCGGCAAAGTGCGATCCTTGCCGTGCAGATCGTGGTTCTTGACGCGATAGGACGGGTTTTTCAGGCGCGTGTGTTGATCTTTTCGGGGATGGGTTGTAGGGTCACCCCTGCCCGACTGGGCAGAGTTCGGCCGTGTGCCCGAGTGGTCTAAGGGAGCGGATTGCAAATCCGCTGTGCGAAAGCCAACCGTGGGTTCGAATCCCACCGCGGCCTTTACCGAACTGAACCGATCCGTATTGACGCGGATCGGTTTTTTCGTGGGTTGTGTTGTACGATCAGTGCATGAGTGATGACGCAGCGCAGCCGATGACCGCAGAGCAGGTGCAGCAGGCCTCCAACCGGTTCCGTGAAGATTTCGAAACCGTCCGTTCTCAGGTCGCCCGCGCGGTCGTCGGGCAGCGGGAGGTCATCGAGCAGACCCTCGTGTGTCTGTTCGTGGGCGGGCACGCGCTGCTTGAGGGCGTGCCAGGCATCGGCAAGACCCTGCTCGTGCGGAGCATATCCGAGGCGGTGGATCTGACTTTCGGGCGCGTGCAGTTCACCCCCGACCTGATGCCGGCGGATATCACCGGGACGACGGTGATCGACGAATCCGAAGGTGACGACGGGCGGATGCACCGGACTTTCCGTTTCCAGCCCGGTCCTGTGTTCTCGCAGATCCTGCTCGCGGACGAGATCAACCGCGCAACGCCCAAGACGCAGTCTGCGCTGCTCGAGGCGATGCAGGAGCGGAGTGTCACGGTGGGGGGGACGACGCACGCGTTGCCCAAGCCGTTCTTTGTCCTCGCAACACAGAACCCCGTGGAGCAGGAAGGGACCTACCCGCTCCCCGAGGCGCAGCTCGATCGGTTCTTCTTTAAGCTCCAGGTTGGGTACGCGTCGCGAGAGGAACTCTCGGAGATCGTCATCCGCACAACAGGGGCGACGAGCGAGACTATCGAGAAAGTCCTCGATACGGAACGATTGATCGAGCATCAGCAGCTCGTGCGGATGGTCCCGGTTTCAGATCATGTGCGAGACTACGCGATACGGTGTGTGCTGGCGACGCATCCGCAGGGGGCGTTGTCGGATGGTCAGTTCGCGACGCCGATGGTGAACCGGTTCGTGTCGCTGGGCGCATCGCCGCGTGCGGCTCAGTCGTTGATGCTCGCGGGCAAGTGCATGGCGCTGCTCGATGGGCGCGCGAGCGTGTCGATCGAGGACATCCAGCAGGTGGCGCTGCCGTCGCTGCGTCATCGCGTACTGCTCAACTTCGAGGCGAGCGCGGAGTTGGTGGATACGGATCAGATTGTAAAGAATATCGTCGAGACATTGCCACGGGATGCGGGTTGAGCATCAGAACGAGTACGGATCGTCGATGAGCCCGCGGCGGCGTTTGCGAGTCGGGACGGGATGCCCGACTGCATTTGCACAGGCGTCGGCGAGCGCCATCATGAACTTCTCGTGCTCGGGGCAGGCGTCGAGGCGGTCGAGGAAGTCGTCCACGATCCACGCGGGTGGATCGTCGGGTTGGGACGCTTCGAGCGCGTCTTGGATGGCCTGATCGCCCAATGCTTCGGCGGCGGCGCTGAACCACTTGGGGTTCGGGGTGTCGTTCTCTGGGGGATCGATCCGGACGCGGACGACACGCTCAGCAACGCCCACGATGGGCCACTGGTTCTTGGAGGTGGTCGGCTCGCGTGTGAGCACGAAGGGGGCGATGCCTGCGTCATTGGCGGCATTTCGGAACCGCAACGCATCGGCACCGACGAAGTTGGGTGCGAAGAAGAAGCACTCGTCGCCGGGTGATTCCGGGATGTCCGTGGATTTGGAGATCGTGTGGATAATGCCTTTGTCCAGAGCGGATTGGCGGAGATATCGCTGAGCTTCGAGCATGGGCATGCAGATACGCTTCATGCGTCCGAAGTCGTTCTTTGTGCGCGCAAGCTTGAGCGCGTCGTGGCATAGCGCAGCGGCGAGCAGGTACTGCCCCGTCGTCAGGGCAGATGACGCCTCCTCCATACGGGCATCGATCGGGTTGGACTGCTGCGTGCTCAGAGGAAACTCCTGTCGCGTTTGGACACGGAGTTATACGCCCGATTGAACGCGTTGTGCGAGCGCATCGAGCAACCCGTCCCATTGCTTCGCGAGATCATCGAGATCGTATTCGATTGCGTCTCCGAGAGAGGACCAATCCTGATGGGTCAGGTTGGTGCGGATCTCGAAGAGCGTGTCGCCGAGCTTCTCAATCACAGCCGATGCGGTGGTCCCGTCAAACGAGAACAGGTTCAAATCGATCTCCGCGAGTTCGGCGGATTGGGCGACGACCTCGCCCACGGCTTGCCACCCGGTGAGGATCGCGTTCAGGGCCTCGACGGCTGGCTCAAGCTCACCCTTGCGGAGGTGATCTGCGGCAGTTGATTGATCTTCGCGGACGAGACCGAGCGATTCGCGGGCGCTCGCGAAGGTCTCGATAAGAAAAGCGACGGGGTCCGTTGTGGTCAGGCGGAGTTCATTGATCCCCGCGTTGTCGCTCGGCGGGTTGTCAAGGAGCGCGTCGTTGATGGCCTCGCCGTCCGCGTGGATATCCACGATCAGACGCCCGGTGTTCTCCGCGTGATCTCTTGCGGCGTCGAGGGCATCCGCGATCGAGTTGTTGTTGTCGAGTTCGGTTTCATCGATGAAGACACGCATGGGTGGTCGACCTTTCGGATGCTCAGGCGCTGGCCTGCGCTTGCGGCGTCGGGGTGGGAGACGCGCGGAGTTTTTTCTCTTTGTGGATGAGTTTCAGGTTCCGTGCATAGATCACGATACCCGTTGATTGTCCCATCACGCCGACGATATCGACGCGCCAGACGAAATAGGTGAACAGACAGATCCCGCCAACGAAGCTGAACCACCAAAAGATCTCAGGAACCGTTGAGATCTTTGTGCGTTCGGAGATGATCCATTGAACGAACATCCGTCCAAAGAAAGCGGCCTGCCCGATGAGTCCGATCGCGACCCACCCGAAGGTGCTCCAGCGGGTGATATTGAAGAATCCGAGCAGGTGCCGCTCGAGCGCGGGACGATTGTTCCAATCCTGTATCTGGTCATACAAGAAAGTATCGAGCTCGTCATGTGAGATCGGCAGATCCGTGTGGAGCGGCGTCGGTGCGATGATGTGATACGCGGGCTGGCCGTTGAACTCCACTCGTTCGAGCAGGATCTCAGTGGCGCCCACGCGGACGATCAGGTCCGAGTGTGAACGCGACAGTGCCGGTTGGAGAACGAGCCACATACCGAGGAACACCAGCAGGATCATCGCGATAACGGGGCCGGGCTTCATGTGCTTGTGTGCTCCTCGCACGATACCGGGCGTCGCCGATTTCGCATGTATCGTACTGCGAAGAGATCGATCAGCCCCGGTAGGGCCCGCTTCGTGATGCCCATGCCATACTTGGGTTTTCCGGCATGACGATGGCGATGATTGACGGGCATCTCGACCACGCTGTAGCCCAGGTGACGAGCTGTGACCGGGATAAATCGGTGCATCCCTCGGAACTCGAGGGGGAGCTGGAGCGCGATCTCGCGTTTCATCACACGCAATGAGCACCCGGTGTCCGTGATTGTGTCGCCCAGCAAGACGCGGCGGAATGACCTTCCGACCCACGATCCGAACAGGCGGATCATCGAGTCGCCCTGCTTGCGGACCGAGGATCGATCGCCTTGCACAAAATCCGCGTCCGAGGATCGGAGTAGTTCGAGCATGGCGGGAATATCGGCGGGGTCGTTCTGGAGGTCCGCGTCGAGCACCGCGATGAGTTTCCCGTTCGCGGCACGGAATCCCGCATGGAACGCGGCGGATTGACCGTTCCCTTTGCCCTGCGGGGTATTGGTCATCGCGATGCACCGCACCCAGGGTCTTTGCTGCTGGTGTGCGATCGTTTTGTCGCGTGTGGCGTCTGTAGACCCATCGTCTACCAGGATGAACTCGAACCGGATACCTATGGGTGTGAGGGCGGCCTCGATCTGGTCAACGAGCAGATCGACATTGTCCTCCTCATTGTGCGCAGGTGCAACGACGGAGAGATCGATCTCTTGGGTGCTCGGAATGTCGGTTGTTCCTGTGTGCATGCGAATCGGACGACAATGTCCGCTGATTCTAGTTCCTAGAGTCGTTCTAAGAAAGAACCGGGCGGGGATTGGCCGTCTGTAAGCATATCGTCGAAGGAGTAGAGCGTCATGCACATGCGTAAGTCGGATCACGATCATGGCCCCGCGACGGTGCCCGTGAAGATCATTCTTGAGAATCCGGAAGATTTGAACGAGGATGGCTCGAACAAGGCCGTTCACGAGGTTATGGCCGCGAAGGGTGAGCATCTTCTCGAGGTCGCGATGGATCACGGGATCAATATCGAGCACGCGTGCGGCGGTGTCTGCGCGTGTTCCACATGTCATGTCTATGTCGAAGAGGGCATGGATTCGCTGAGCGAGCCCGAGGAAGAGGAAGAGGATCGCGTCGAAGAGGCGCCGGGACTACAAATCAACTCGCGTCTCTCGTGTCAGTGCGATATCAAGGGTGATGGGCCGATTGTGTTCCGTGTCCCGGCGTGGAATCGGAACGCGGTCAAGGAAGTCCCGCACTAGGCTACGAAGGTCGATCGGTCGCGATATGCTTGGGTATGCGATATCCCTTGCGAATCTCGATCGTCATGCTTGCTTTGTTCATGTGCTCGCCGCTCGCATCGGGTGGCGAGCTTCGCGCGCGGACGGCGCCGACGGCGGATGCCGTTGAGTCTGTCTGGGTCTCGTTCCGGGCTAAGTTTCCTGTGCCGAGCGAAGACGGGTACTCCGGAGACAACAAGGGGCTCGGGCTGGTCCTGATCGACCCGGATTCGGGGTCGCTCAGTGAGGAGTTCGTCTGGGATGAGCCAAACACGGGCCATTCGATCGCGGTCGCGCTGGATGTGCACAATCAGATCCCGGATAAGTCTGAAGACGAAAACGGACGCGTGATGGGGTGGTTTGATGCGGATGGGAACTGGTACGAGCGTCCGCAGCGCGAAGTATCAGTCCATGCGAACGGTCGCGAGCGAGTCAATGTACGCTCCGAGTACGAGTTCCGAAATGGCGAGTGGGTCGATGTCGATGCCCATGTGCGGTATGTGCTCGGCGGGGCCCGGGTCGTGGTCATGCTAGATGGGCACACGATCATCGATCAACATCTGTGGGACCTGCGCCCGATGCGACTGCATGCGATGGTGGGGGTGGAAGGTGATGACATCGAAGTTGCGGATCTCGCGATTACCCGGGTTGCGTTGCTCGACGATCCAATGCCCGAGCCGGTACGGTTGACCGCGTTCGATGCCCAGTTGCTGCAGAACGCGGCGACACTCCGCAACGAGGTCGATTTTTCCTCGATTCCGGATTCTGTCGGGCGCGTCATCGCGACCCTGACTCTGGGCGAGCCCGAGATGGGGTACGACCACTGGGACAAGAAGGGCACCGTCGCGATCCGTGTCCCCACTGGTGAAATGGATGATGAAGGGGGCGAGGTCACGGAACGCTTTGAGTTATTCCGGTTCATCACGCCCTACCGGCGAGGATGGACCTGGCACATGGATGTCACGGATCTGCTGCCTTTGTTCAAAGACTCGCGCCAGCTGGAGACCCATATCGGGACCTACATGAAGGGGTGGCTCGTGACCTTCCATCTCGATTTCTATGAGGGCACGCCTGAGCGTGAACCCATGGCCGTGATGAACCTCTGGAACGGGGACGCGGAGATCGGGAACCCTGAGAAACCAGTGTCCGACTTCTACAAGACGCGTGAGATCGGCGTTCCCGAAGGTGTATCGAGTGCACGGGTACGCACAACCGTGACGGGGCACGGGATGCTCCCGAACTCCAACAACGCCGGCGAGTTCATGCCGATCTGGCGCACACTCACGATTTCATCCGCGAACAGCGGCGGCGGCGGCGATGTCCTCGAGGGCGATTACATCTCGATGTCCGAGCGGAACCACCTTTGGAAGACGGATTGCTATCTCAACCCGTGCCGACCACAGGGCGGGACCTGGAAGTTCGATCGTTCGGGTTGGGCCCCGGGCGATAAAGTCGAGCCGTGGATCGTGGATGTGCAATCGGAGTTCGTGATGGGGGATATGCTGCGGATTGAGTACGAGCTTGACCCGTACATCAACGAAGGGCGTGGGGAGACCTGGGCTCCGCATCACTGGACCGACGCGGTGGTCGTGTTCTACAAGTAACAGACGAGGACGCGATGGCGCAGAAACGCAAACTACAGGACAAGTACTTCAGGATGGCGAAACGCGAGGGCTATCTCGCGCGATCGGCGTACAAACTCTTGGAGATCAACAAGCGGCGGAAGCTCATCCGCAAGGGTGATCGCGTGCTCGATCTGGGGTGTGCGCCCGGTTCGTGGATGCAGGTCGCAGAGAAGATCATCGGCGAGGAGGGCACGCTGGTCGGGATTGACCTCAAGCCGGTTTCTGGCGACTTTGGGCCCAATGCACGCACGATCGTGGGAGACTTCACCAAGACGACCGCCGCGGAGTTGCTCGGCGGTGAGGAAGAGCTATTCGATGTGGTAATCTCGGACATGGCGCCGTCAACGACAGGGCACGGGGACCATTTTTTCTCCGAGCGGTTGTGTCAGGAGATTATCGATGCGCTTCCCGATCTGCTCAAGCCCCGGGGTACCTGCACGATGAAGGTGCTCGAGGGTGAGACCTTCCCGGATCTGATGCGTCGGATGAAGCATGTGTTCCGCGTCGCGGGTGCGATCAAGCCCGACGCGTGCCGGGATGTGTCGCGTGAGACCTATGTATACGGCATTGGGTTCCGGCCCGGTCGTGTGCGTGTGAAGGGTGACGAAGACGCTGGGGCGTTGCCCGAGCCCGCGCCGGGGTGGGACGATTGACTTTTCTTGCGCCTATCGCGGGCCTGATTGCTGGCGCGATCGGCGCGGGGTTGGTGCTCGTGATGTACATGCTGCGTCTTCGCAGACGCCCGGTGCTCGTATCCAGCATCTTGCTCTGGAAAAGCGCGGTCAAGGACCTTGAGGGCAACATCCCGTGGCAACGGTTGTCACCGACCGCCCTGCTTTTTGTGCATCTTCTCATTGTCGCGCTGCTTGCGCTCGCGCTGGCGCGTCCGGTGATGGATACGAGCCTCGCGGACGGGCAGAGGGTCGCGATTGTCATCGATTCGAGCGCATCCATGAACGCGTCGGTCGGCGAGAAATCCTTGATCGATATTGCCAAAGAGAACGCGCGCGATCGGGTGCGGGCGCTGTTCGATTCTGGGCGATCACCCCGCGTGACGGTTATCGATGCGGGGCTTGAACCGAGAGTTGTGATACGCGATTCAGCAGAGCGTGGGCGGCTGCTCGCTTCGATCGATTCCATCAACGCAACGGATCAGCCCGGGCATGTATCCGTTGCGATCGAACTCATCGAGCGATTGGATGGCCGTGTGGACGAGGAATCGGAGCGTGTGGACACGCTCGTGTGGGTTTTTTCTGACGGTGGTGGGTTCTCGTCGGATTCGTTCCCGCTCTCCGGAGCGTCGGGGCTGCTCGTGCCGAGTGTTCCCGAGGGTGCGGCTCTCCGGAACCTCGGGATTGTCGCGCTGAGCGCACAACGGGATCGGGTCGATACGGAACTCTGTCGTGTTTTCGTGCGGTTGATACGCAGCGCAACGGGACCGAGCGCCGGTGTCGTGCGGGTGTTCGAGGGCGAGGATCTGATCGACTCCGCGCCCGTTTCTTTCGAAGATGACCAGGCCACCGCGACACACAGCTTTGAGATCCGGCTCATGAGACCGTCGCTGCTGCGGGTAGAGATCGTTGGCGACGATGCGTTTGCGATAGACAATCGAGCGTGGGTGTCCGTTCCGGGCCCGGACCCGGTCCGCGTGACGATCGTTGCACCCGAAGGGCGAGTCGATCCGTTGTTGCTCGATAGCATCGAGGTGGTCGCTCGTACTCCAGCGATGGTTGTGTCGCCGGGAGATCCGATGGGGAGCCCGAACCTGATCGTCTTCGATCGTGTGGATGTGGAGATGCTGCCCGGGGTGCCGAGTGTTGGCTTTGGGTCTGCGATCGCGCCCTATGCATCACGATTGGCTCCACCGACCAGTGCGCGGCGGATGCTGAGTTGGGATCGAAACGACCCGACGCTGCGTGATGCGGGGATCGGCGGGATGACCTTTGTACGCTCTATCAGATTCGACGAGACCATGCCAGGCTTGAGGGTGCTTGCACGCGATCAGGACGGCGCTGCGATCGTTGAGATCGCGGATCGGGGGAATCGGCACCTGCGGGCGGCGTTTGCGCTGCACGACTCGGATTGGAGCGTGCAGGTGGGGTTCACTATTTTTATGGCCCAGGTCTTCGAGTCCCTTCTCCCTGGCGCGGGCGGGCAGGGGGAGGTTTTCCGCACGAACGAGATCATCGTGTACCGGGACGATGATGGGATCGAGCGCGTCGTCGGACCGATCGGATCGATCGGTGAAACGACGGTCCCCGACGGGCGAGTGGTTGGTGTGTCGCTGCTCAGCGATGACGAGTCCGCACTCCAAACCCGTTCGACCGTGACGATCGGGAATGTGCGAGAGAGCATGGGCAACGCGACACTCGGGCGTGTTCGGGTCGATCTTTGGCGATGGTTCGTGCTTGGTGCGATCGTGCTGTTGCTGATCGAGTGGGTGCTCTATCTCCGCAAGGTCCGGGTCTCGATCTAAGGCACGCGTAGATCGTCAAAGCGATCCGGGGTGATGATCAGCCGGCCGGGCTCGCGTTGTCCCGGGATCATGCGACGCGGCCAGGCGCTGTGCACGCCGTCGGCGTCCGTGCGTTCGATCCCCAGCATGAGCTGGCCGTCCTGATCAAAGACGATGTCTGGCAGATCGATCTGCGCGACCCAGCGGTTGTCAAGAAGCCGGGTGTCGACGGCGGGTTGTGGAACAAGCATGGTTGAGTTGTGTGCGATCGTCTCAACAAGCGCGTCCGGGGTGATCCGCCACGCGGCGGTGGGGTATTCACGCGGCCCGATCCATATGGTCAGGGCATCGGATCCCGCACCGGGGTTCGGTGCTGCACATTCGATAAAGAGACGCCAGCCCGATCTGGGGTTCTTCCTGCTGGGTGGTGCCGCGCGCCAGAGGATTCCATTGGTCACACGGGTGGGTGGGATCGACGCGTGCTCACGGGGACGGTTGTTGAGCAGCGATGTCATTGTCCAGTCCGCGAGCAGGGGGCCGATGCGAACAAAGGGCGCGCCCGCTGGCACTCGCGAGGCGATCAGATCATGCGATTGGGTCCAGCGTGCCAATCGCAGATCGATGCGTGTCGTAGAGATCTGCGGGTTGAGTGCTGAGACATCCGAGGGGGTGATGGGGATCTGAAGCAGTTGCTGGGTATCAGGGGGAATGGTTTCAAGGATTGGTGATTCAAGGCGTGCGTCGATGCGGAGGAGCGAGTTGCCCGGTTCGCTCGGCAGTGAGATGACGCCGAGGGTTGGGAGGAACCGATCGGTCCCCGCTTCAAGGGTCCCCTGATCGTCGATGACCCATGCCACAGCACGGGGTTGGGTCTCGAGCCATGCCTTGGCGCGAAGAACCCGCGTGTCGTCATCGACATACGGCGAAAGCAGGTCGTGGGCGAGACGGGACAGGTCCGAGTTGTCCGCGTTCCAGAGTGGCAGGATGCGATCGCCGAATCGGGCCGTGCGGATCAGCGCGAGCTTCACCCGCTTGGCGGTGTCCGGGTCGATGAGCCAGATGCGTCCGAGGATGATCTGCCAGCGGGCTTCCTGCTGCCGGGCAATCGCGCTGAGCAGATCGTTGCCGGGCGATTGGGTGGCCAACTCCAACTCGATAGAACTGGTGATGCTGTTGGATTGCCCATGCGTCTCTCGAGCGCGGGTGCGGTTCGGATCAAGCCCGTCCGTCAGAAGACGGGCCCGCCAGTTCTGGAAAGGGTCGCGTCGATACTGCTCCACAGTGCTGATCACGCTCGGATCGTTGAGGGCGATTTCGGAGAGGTGCATCGACCAGAACTGGGTGAAGTCGCGGGTGTGCTCGACCGTATCCGCCTCGAGCAGGGCTCGTTCCGGATCGGGCAACCAGTTCAGCTCATACCGTGTCTTTCCGAACCAGAGGCCCTGCCCCACGGCATCGATCGGGAGGGGGACGCGGATAAACCACGACCCGGTCGGACGCTGGGCTTTGGGGGTGGATCTGATTTCTTCGTACGGCGAGGCTTCCCATCGACCGACGGCACGCGTCCAGGTTGGCAGCGACTGGTACGGCGTGAGCCCTACCCAGAACGGTTCGCAGTTGAATGTGCGCCCGTCATCAATGCGGGTTGTGACTCCCCGGCGGAGATCGCGCTCGTCCTCGACATTGATCGAGACAACGAGCGGGTACGACACGATCGCGTCGAGGCGTTCGGAGAGGGGTTTGATGGATTGGGCACGCGCGAACCCCGAAAACAGGGCGATCAGGGCGAGAATCCAAGTGCAGATGCGTGGGTGTTGGGGGGCGATCATGGAAATATCGAGCCGAATCGAGGGTTTGATGTCAGAGATACGCACACTTTGCGGTATGGATGGTAGCGGATGACAGATGCCTGTGAAATTGCGCGATCCGGAAGCCCAATCAATGCGTATCTGTAAGTAAGGAGATACCAACATGAAGTCCATGAGAACATCCAAAGCCACGACGCTGCTCGTTTTGAGCGGTCTGACCCTCGGAACATTGGGTATGAGCGGATGCAACAACGCGGGCGAGGGGCTTTTCACCGGTGCCGCTCTCGGCGCGGTGACAGGGCTGATTGTTGGGTCCACGACGGGCAACGCGGGCGAGGGCGCGGCAATCGGTGCGGCCATCGGCGGTGCTGGTGGTGCGATCATCGGCGATCAGAACGAGCGAAACCGCGAGAACGCATACATCCGATCTCGGAATACCCACACCCACTCGCACGGGCATGTCCGCTACGAGCACGGGTATCGGGCACCAAGGCATTACCACTACGACGAGTGGTGGTGCGACTGATTCCGTCGGTTTATCGCGGTTTGTCCGCATATGATGCACGGTTGCTTACCAGGTAAAGGGTTCTCCATCCGTGCATATCCGAAACTTCTCCATCATCGCGCATATCGACCACGGCAAGTCCACGCTCGCGGACCGGCTTTTACAAGCCACCAACGCGGTGTCGGATCGTGAAGCCAAAGCCCAGCAGCTCGACTCCATGGATCTGGAACGCGAGCGGGGGATCACGATCAAGGCGTCCGCTGTGACGGTCATGCACGAGCACAACGGCGAGCAGTACATGCTCAACTTCATCGATACCCCGGGTCATGTGGACTTCGGGTACGAGGTTTCTCGCGCACTCAAGGCGTGTGAAGGGGCTTTGTTGATCGTGGACGCGTCGCAGGGGGTCGAGGCGCAGACGGTGGTCAACACCTACCTGGCGGTCGAGCAGGACCTGGAGATCGTCCCGGTCCTCAACAAGATTGATCTGCCCGGTGCTCGCCCAGACGAGATCGCGGACGAGGTGGAGCAGGTCCTCGGGATCGACGCGATGGATTGTCTCCCTGTCAGCGCGAAAACGGGCGAAGGAATCCCCGAGTTGCTGTCGGCGATCTGTGATCGGTTCCCCGAGCCCCGCGAGCCCGTGATGAAACAGACACGGGCGCTGATCTTTGACGCGGTCTACGACGATTACCGCGGTGTGATCGTGTACTGCCGTGTGTTTGACGGGAAGCTCAAGGTCGGGGACAAGATCCGCATGATGGGGATCGAGCGGACATTCAACATCACAGAGCTCGGGAAGTACACGCCCAAGGCAGAGAAGCACAATGAGATCGGGCCCGGTGAGACCTGTTACCTCGTCGCGGCGATCAAAACGCTCGGCGATGTCCGCGTCGGCGATACCATCACGATCGACCACGACCCGGCGCCCGAGCCTTTGTCTGGGTACGAACCGCCGGCGCAGATGGTGTTCTGTGATTTCTACCCATCGACGACGGAAGAGAAGGGCAACTCCTTCGAAGAACTCCGCGACGCGATGGAGAAACTGATCCTCAACGACTCATCGTTTACCTATCAGGCGGTGCACTCCGAGGCGCTGGGATTCGGGTTCCGGTGCGGGTTCCTGGGGCTCTTGCACATGGACATCATTCAGGAGCGCCTCGAGCGCGAGGGCGGCGTGCAGGTCGTGCAGACCGCGCCGACGGTGTCGTACAAGATCAAGATGCGCGGCAAGGGCGGAGAGATCTTCGAGAAGGAGATCCACAACCCCGCCGACCTGCCCGACGCGGGTCTGATTGTCGAGTTCTCCGAACCGATCTGCAAGGTCGAGATCATGACGCCCGGCGATTACATCGGCGAGATCATGAAGCTCTGTATGGAGCGTCGCGGCGTCTTCAAGAACCAGGGGTTCGTCTCGCACGGGCGCGACATGCTGACCTTCGAGATCCCGCTCGCGGAGATCATCTTTGACTTCTACGACAAGCTCAAGGGGATCAGTCAGGGATACGCGACGATGGATTATGCCGTCGAGCGGTACGACAAGAACGATCTGGTGAAAGTCTCCATCCTGATCAACGGCGAGCCGGTCGAGGCGTTGTCACTGATCTGTCACCGCGACCGCGCGGTGGCCCGCGGCAAGCTCCTGCTGGTAAAACTCAAGAAGCAAATCGACCGACACCAGTTCGAGATCCCACTCCAGGCCGCGATCGGCGGCAAGATCATCGCCCGCGAGACCATCAAGGGATTCCGCAAGGATGTGACGGCCAAGTGCTACGGCGGCGATGTGTCGCGGAAGCGCAAGCTGCTCGAGGCCCAGAAGAAGGGCAAAAGCAAGATGAAGGCCGTGGGCTCGGTGAACATCCCGCAGAAGGCGTTTATGGCGGTGTTGGATACGGGTGAGTGATGTCGAACAAGCGACTCGCGATCATGCTGCTGTTCCTCGGTCTGATGACTTGGGGCTGCGCCATTATGGTCTTGCGTGGTGCAGCGGCACAGATGTCGGCAATGAACAAACTTCCGGGTATTTTGTCTGAAGAGCATGGGCTGTTCGAGGATTACGGTCTCACACCTGTTCAACTCGAATCAATGATCGATGAATCTGTTTGGTTTCAATCGGAATGGTTGTGGCTGGCGGTTCTCTTGCTTGGTTTTCTTGGTCTCCTCGAAGAGCTGTCGGGTATCGTGTACTTTGTGAGAAGCCGAAAGTAGTAGAGTACCGCGTGGGTGCCCTGCTTTGACCCGAAGGGCAAAGCAGGAACCGGTTGATTTGGGAGTGAACATGTCTCGTAGACGACGCGTCATCTGTGTCTTGGCAGGATTGCTGATGATCGCACTAGGCGTGATGCTTGGCTGGACATCTGATTTCCTTTCCGGTCGGATTGGGAACCCGTACTCCTTTGAAGCGGCGATACAGTTGATAGAAGATATGGAGTCGCAGGGCGCAACTTTCGAGGATCGAGATGAAGCGTTTGTTCAAGCGTTTGATGTGATCTATCGTGAAGTTCGTCGGCAGAGTGATGCGGGTGCGTTCTATTTGTTTGCTCTGTTTGGGCTGATTCCGATCGTGTTTGGTTTGTTTCCCAGCAGAAAACCAAAGGTAGTTCAATGATTGTGGGTGCCCTGCTTTGACCCGAAGGGCAAAGCAGGAACCGGTTGATTTGGGAGTAAACAATGTCTCGAAGACGACGCGTCATCTGTTTGCTCTTCGGGGTGTTCATGCTTGTGATGGGTGGGCTTCTCGGTTTTACTTCACAAGTACTATCAGGTAGGGCCGCAACCCCAGTCGCGGACGAGATCGCAGATCAGTTGCTTGATGAACTAGAATCTGCAGGTGCATCATTTCAGGAGGAAGAAGAGGCACACCAAGTTCTCTTTGGAACGATTTGGAATGAGTTAGCGTACAAGAATAATGCGGGTGCATTTTACATGCTTGCGTTGTTCGGACTCGGGCCAATTATGTTTGGTCTCTACCCAAGCAGGAAACCAAAGCAGATACAGTAAAGCATGGGTGCCCTGCTTTGACCCGAAGGGCAAAGCAGGAACCGGTTGATACCAAATGCCAGTCAAGCACTACGACATTCCGAACCAAGCCCGGTTCCTGACTTACTCCTGCTTCGATCGAATTCCCCTCCTCAACACACCTGAAATCCGCGATCTCTATCTCCACGAGATCGCGAACCAATCCGTGCGATTGCGGTTCGATGTCATCGCGTATGTGATCATGCCGGATCATGTGCACCTGATCGTCGTGCCTCATGATGGGAAGATCAGCGGGGTTTTGCGTGGACTCAAGCAGGGGTTCGGGCGTGAGATGATCGAACGATATCGACGAGAGGATGCGCCGATCCTTCAACAACTTGTTGGGCCGCATGGGCGAGCGTTGTTCTGGCAACGCGGGGGAGGGTATGACCGGAACCTGCGGAGTGAGAGTGATATCCGGGAGAAGATCGAGTACATCCACCAAAATCCGGTTCGGCGTGGTCTGGGAGAGAGTCCTTCGGATTGGGGGTGGTCATCGGCGCGAGATTACGCGGGTGAGTCTGGGGTTGTGCCATTGAGACGGGATTGGTAGGTGGGAACCTGCTTTGCCCTTCGGGTCAAAGCAGGGCACCCGCCTGGGAGACGCAGCTCACCCAAGAGAAGAACTTGCGAAATGAGTCCGCGATCCTGACAGACCCACCTCACCAGCGCATCCACCCTCCCCAAAGGAGAGGCCTATGCCCGCGTTGTTGATGTCGTTGATCCTGAGTGTGTGCCTTGTGGGCAGTGGGGGCGAACCGACGCCGACGGCGGTGCAGGAACCCGTGACGATGGACATCGATACCGCGACTGGGCACATCGTGTTGCCCGTGTGGATCGAGGGGGATGGGCCGTACTGGTTTGTGCTCGATACGGGGAATCAGAACACGACGATCTTTGCGTATGTCGCGGAGGATGCGGGGATCGAGACTGAGCCGCTTGGGGAGATGGGCGGCGCGGGGTCCGGGTCGTTGACGGTTGAGCAGGCGAGCGATGTGCGTGTGTCGCTTGGGGATTCGGGCGATCTGCTCTCGTTTACCGACGCGATGGTGACGGTGCTGCCCGATGCGGCGGAACTGCCTGCGTTCAACGGCAAGCGCGTCGCGGGGTTCCTCGGCGCGTCGTTGATCGAGCGGTACATCACGAGCATTGATTATGGATCGGGCGAGCTGGTACTCACGGATCGCGAGGCGTACGAGATGCCCGACGATGCAAAGGTCATGCAGATCAAGATCGCGATGGGGTTCCCATACTTCGAGGGGCAGGTCACGCCCATGCTCATGGGGAAGAAGACCAAGCCCGTCGTTGGGAACTTCCTGCTCGATCTGGGCGCGACCTACGCGATCGATATCGACTATGAAGAGGCGGACACGCTGGGTTTGGTCGATGCGGACGACCCGGATCAGCAGTTGGCCGGTCAGGGCAGAGGAATCGATGGCGTCATGTTCGAGATGCGGACCGCTCCCCTTGCGGAAGCGGAACTCGGCGGGTTGGAACTCAACGAATCGCGTGTGCTTTTCATGACGACACCCGGCGGCGGGCCTCCGATCGAGAACCTTGTGGGCAATGTCGGGTCCGGGTTGTTCATGGGCGACCGCGTCACGCTCGATTACGAGGGCGGGCGGCTGATCTGGGAAGATCGCTGATTAGAGCTCGATCTTCGTCGCCATCGGGCCCAGATTCATCACGCGGGTCTGCCCCGCGTCGCTCCAGTTCTGCCATGAGGCGTGGATGTGGCCGCAGAGGCAGTAGCGGGGCTGGTGCTTCTTTATCCACTTGGTGACGGATTTGGAGCCGAGCGATTTACCGGCGGAATCCTTGTCGCAGTGGCCCTTGGGCGGCGAGTGGGTGATCAGCACATCGGCGTGGGGGCAGGCGTCGAGCCAGGCCGCGGCTTGTTTCTCGCTGTGGTCCACGCTCCAGTCGCCGAAGGGTGTTTCGGGGACGGCACCGCCGAGGCCCATGAAGACCTTGCCGTCGATGGTGACGCTCGTGCCGTGGAGGATGTGCAGGTGGTCGAAGGCAGCTGCGGCTTGGGCGAGTTCGTCGTGTGATTCGGCGTTGCCGTGCACGAGGATGGTGGGTTTGCCGATCTCGGCGATGGCGTCGATCGGTGCTTGGAGCCCTCGGCGCATGTTGGCGAAATCACCCGCTCCGATGAGCAGATCGGCGTGCTCCGACTGCGATCGGATCTTCTCGACGGCGTGCAGGTCGGTGTGGATGTCGCTGAAGGCGATGATGTGCATGAGTTGGTGTACGGGCGTCCGTGATTTTGGTTGCTCAGTCGATGCGGGCACCCTGGGATTCGTAGAACGAAGCGAGCGCGGGGCGGGCGACCTTCTCAAAGCGTTTGAGCATCGCGTCTGACCAGTTGGCGGGTGCTGCGCCACGGGCCTGCAGGTAGGCGCGGTAAACCTCGTCATAAGACTCGATATCACGCATGATCGTGTCGTCGTCGGGGTAGACATTCTCGTGCAGGATCGCTTCCGGGGCCAGGCGTGGACGGGCGATGGGTTGCTCGTTCGGGCGCCCGACACAGAGCCCGTACACCGGGAAGACGCCATCTGGGAGCTTGAGTATGTCGTTGACGGCGTGCAGATCGTTGCGGAGCCCGCCGATGTAGCAGGTGCCGTAGCCCATCGACTCGAACGCGAGCGTGAAGTTTTGTGCGAAGAGCGTGGCGTCGATCACACTGACGAGGAATGCCTCGAGGCGTTGATCGAAAGTGCGGGCATGTCGCTCGTGCATGACCATATGGCGTCTGTTGTCGGCGCAGATGACGAAGAAGGCTCCGCAGTCGTGGACCTTCTGCTGTGGCCCGCAGAGATCGGCGATGGCCTGGCGTTTTTCGTTATCTGTGATGTGCAGGGCGGAGTAGGACTGCACGGCGCTGCTGGTCGCGGCGGCTTGGCCTGCTTTGGTGGCTTCGAGGATGTGCTCACGCGGGACGATTTCGTCGGTAAATCGGCGGATCGAGCGGTGGGCGTGCATGCTGTGGATGGTGTCGTTCATGGCGAATGATACCACTCAGCGCTGATTGGGCGGGAATGGCATAAAGCTGGTCTGTCCCGTCTGGATCAGGCGCAGGATATAGGGCTGGCACATCCCACAGCCGGTGCCGCACTTGGTGCGTTTCTGCAGCGCCTCGAAGATCTGCTGCGTGGTTTCACGCTCGACATCGTGCTCGTTCTCCACGATCTGATCGAGGAGCTTGAAGGGGACCTTGTGGCAAATGCAACGATCGACGAACATCAGTGCCACCTCTCGGGGTGCTGGACATAGTTCGGGTCGTTCTCGGAGTCGATCGAACCAATACCGTGTTGCTCGATGCTCCGAGCGTTTAGGTCGGGTGTGTCCGGGAGCACAGACCCGTCCGCACGCGCGGAGAACGCCTTCCCGAAGCCGACATTGGGGCGATGATGGCGGAACGCGGTGGTGGGGGCAGTGTTCTCGCGCCAGCCGGCTCCAGGAGAGAAGAGCTTGGGCGGGTCGAGCAGCGCGGAGTTCGATGGCTGGCCGGAGAAGAGCACAATCATGGTATCCGTGAATACGAGTTGGGCGGACGGCCGCTCGATCTGTGCGAGTTTCATTGTCCGCTGGTTGTAGAGCTCGAAGTAGCCGGAAGTGCTGGGCGAGAGCCCGTACGCGTTGTAGCCGTAGGTTGAGGTGAATGATCCGGTCGACCCCTGATTGTGGTACGAGCCCTCGGGCTGATCGGGGCACTCGAAGACCGAGCGAGCGCCGGGTGCTGCGGAGAGGTAGGGGGCGAGCGTCCCATGCGTGTGGTCGAGTGACTGCGTCGTGATGTTTTCGCGTCCATACCAATATGTCCGCGTGACCCCGGACGCATTGAGATGAGGCATCGCGTACCCGCGATGGTCGTCTGTGTAGATTGTGAACGCCGTAACGAGCTGCCGTTGGTTCGATATGCAGACGACCGCACGCCCCGAGTCGCGTGCGTGCGAGAGCGCGGGGAGAAGGATACCAATCAGCAACGCGATGATCGCGATGACGACGAGCAGCTCGATGAGCGTGAACGCGCGGGATGGCAACCGTGATTGCATCATCGAGGGAGTCGCTCCAGCAGCTGGCCGAGGGTGATCTCGCCCCGCGTGTAGCGCTCGACGAGCAAGCGGGCAGCACGCATGGACGATTGCGGCGCGTACGCGCGGATGCCGGCATCGCCGCTCGTGTAGATCCATCCCGATGCCATCGCGGGTGTATTGCCCGTACCCGAGGTGTGTTCGACGATGAAACCCGGATCGGTCGGGGAGACCGAGAGGTCGATGAGGCGCAGATCGGTATTGTGCCCGATATTCACGCCCGGCTGGATCTCAGGGAGTGTGCCGACGAGCAGGTGGGGCGTTGCGCCGATCGTCATGGCGATGGGCTGATGAGTCCAGCCGCCGATAGAGAGGTAGGGCTCGCCAAACTCCCAGACGCCGTTGCTGTTCAGATCATCGTGTGTATCGAGCGCGGAGTCCCAGAGCAGCGACGCGTCTGAGCCCGTGTCATCGATGTACTGGATGCTTGGGAGCGAGCCGAAGAATGGGAGGAAATCAAACGCGCCTGTGGCGACGCCCGAAGAAACGACGACATCGCCGCTGGGGAGCACGATCGGCGTAGCGTCTGTGCGATTGGTGGGGACGGACCACACGAGCTCGCCGCTACGCTTGTCGAGTTTGACGGTATTGGCGCTGTTCTGCAATCCGGAGAATGTGTACGAGCTGGCGTACACATGCCCGTTGGCGATGGCGACGCCTCCGAAGAAACCCGCGTTGATGGGGTTCGTGAACGACCAGATGGGCGAGGCGGGTTGTGTATCGCCCGTGATGTCATAGCAGCGGACGGTGCCGCGCGACGATGAGCCGTCCGTAGCGGTCGCGAGGTAGATGCGTCCGTTCTGGTACGCCGGCGTATTGCCGGATGAATCGGCACCGAGGGCCTTTGCCCAGACGATCTCGCCGGGTTCGTATGGGTTGATTTCCGCATCAAACGGATCGGCGTTGATGCAGACGAGTTGTGCGTTGCCAAAGCCGCCGAAAGAGTAGTTCGTGATCAGTATTCGATCGCGATCCCCGAGGTCATCGGTGATGACCGGCGATGCATTGACGATGGTGGAACTGAGGGTGTGCGACCAGATCTGTTCGCCGGTGGTCGTGTCGAGGGCGGCGATGGTGTTGCCGCTCGCGACGATGAGTGTCTGGTGCTCGATGTCGATCGCGGGGGAAGACCATGATTCGAGGATGGCCGGGGCGATCGGGGTTGTCCAGATCCCGGTGCCGGTTTCACGATCTAACGCAACGGCGAAATAGCTGTTCCCAGCTTCAACGGTCAGGGCGTAGACATGACGATCATCGACGACCACCCCGGATTGGGGGGCAGGGACATGGTCAGTGTTCTCCCACGCTGGTGTTGTGAGCGTTGGCATGGCCGCAATACTCGGTACCGCGTTCCGCTTCGCATTACCTGCGAAGTGCGTCCAGACGCCCATGCCATCGATCGGGGCGGGAATGCGCGAGGGGGCATACTCAAATGCGACCTGCGCACAGAGTGTGGACGAGACGAGCATCAGCGACGCGATCGCGATGGATGGGTTCGTGTTCATAAATGCGCGGCGTCCGGTGTTTCACGGACGCCAGCGCGATCGCACGCCAGTGGGGGAGGCGGCGTGCGATTGGGGGGGCGTGGTTAAGCGTGGCGTGCGCGACGGCGCGGGGTCGCGAACACGCCCCCGAGCCCGAGCATGAAGAGGACACCCGGCGCGGGGACGACCGCGACGGCGTCGATCTCAAAGGCCTCGCCCGATTCGTTAAGGAATCGGACATAGCTCGCGGACTCGAGCCCTGAGGAGGCGATATCGATCCCGATCCCGCCGCCAGAGCCGTTGTAGAGCGCGACAATCTCCGCGAATGTGAGATTCGCAAAGTCGTTGAGGGTGAGGGATGGATCGAGGGCCTGAGAGAAATCCGACTCGATCAGCCCGGGGGCGCCGGGTGTTGTCTCCGTGTAGTCGGAGAACCCGAGCGTCGGGAAGAGGTCGAGCGTGGTGATCGAGGCGGTGAACCACTCGGTCCCGTTCTGTGAGACCTGGATGGTCGCTTCCCCGCCGGCGCCGAAAACGAAAGGGTTGGAGCCCACGAGCCCGGTGCCGTCGTTGCTCGGATCCGCGTCGGACCACGAGGTATCGAGAAACCCGGAGTTGGAGAAGACGATCAGGTCGATCCCGAACGCGTGCGAAGCGTTGTTGGTGATCGTTGCGTCGAACCCAAGTGTCAGGTGTCCGCCCGAGCCGACGGAGACGAGCTCGTCGGTGCCGAACGCGGGGTTGAATGGGGTCACGCCGCTGGGGAAGACGCCCTCGCCGGTGAATCGTTCAGCGCTGCCGAGTGCGGCAGCGGCGGTGGTGTACCCCGCGGCCGCGTTCGAACCCGCGTCATAGCTAAGAACGCTTGTCGCGAAGATATCTGCGTGTGCGGAGGTGGAAAGGACCGCGCCGGCAATGACGGCGCACAGTGTGTGTGTGGAGCGCATGGCTCATCTTTCTGGGCGAAACGGAAGCCCGTACCAGTCTGCCCTGTGATACGCGCAGGGCACTCCCCGGTGAACATCCGTTCGACGGTTGGGCTTTCTGCGGGATGAAGACGGGGATCGGCGCGGGGAGGGGCGTCGATCGTGCCGTCCACCCTGAGCCGCGAGGGTCGAACACTTGTTCAGGGCAGGTCTTCCGGCTTTGGGCGTATCCTGCTCGCCTTCCCGACGCGAGTTCTCTTTCGAGAATCGGCGTCAGTGGCTGCGATGACTTCATCGCGTGAGCGGGACTCGTTGCCCATTACGGCGGCGCGTCCGCGGTGGCTTTTCACCACACTTCCCTTTTCACCCGGCGAATAACGAACGCCGGGCACCTTGAACACGATGAGCGTATCGCGATGCGATAACGAAAGCAAATCATGCGCGTCGGATCGTGCGTTGGACGCAATAATCCCCTCCTATGCCTAATGCCGATACACAAACGCTGCTCAACCGGACCCTCCAAGACCGGTTCGGGTTCGATTCGCTCCGCCCGCTCCAATCTGAGATCGTTGAACGCGTGATGGACGGCGGCGACGCGCTGGTGGTGATGCCGACGGGGTCGGGCAAGTCGTTGTGCTTCCAGCTCCCGGCGCTGGCGATGCGTGAAGAGAGCGGGGGCGAGGGGATCGGGCTGGTATTCTCGCCGTTGATCGCGCTGATGGAAGATCAGGTCTCGGCGCTCAAGGCCAAAGGGATCCGGGCGGAGTTCGTGAACTCGACTGTTGGCAAGAAGGAACGCAAGATACGGTACGATCGATTGGCGAGCGGCGAATATGAGCTGTTCTACGCCACCCCCGAACGCATGGAGAAGGCCGACTTCCGCGAATCCCTCGATCAGGTGCCCGGCGGGGTCAACCTGCTGGCGGTGGACGAGTGTCACTGTGTCACCAAATGGGGCCACGACCTGCGCCCGGCGTACCAGAAGATCGGGCAGTTCCGTGAGGAGCTGGGTGAGCCGATCACGATCGCGCTGACCGCGACGGCCACCAAACCCGTCCGCGAAGATATCCGACGCGTGCTGGGGATGAGCAATGAAGAGATGCCGCTGTTCGCGGCACCCGTTGATCGGCCGAACCTGACGCTGCGTGCACGCGAGGTGTGGGATGACAAGGAGAAGATCGAGCGGGTGAAGGCGATCAGCAAGGAACTCGGCGGGACGGGGATCGTGTACTTCACCCTCATCAAGGACTTGGAGGTAATGGCCGGGATGCTCAAGCGGGCGATGCCCCGGCGCGACATCGAGATATACCACGGGCGCTTGCCGCCGCGTGAACGAAAGCGTGTGTACGAGCGGTTCATCGAAGCGACGCCGGAGGACAACCTGCTGCTGTGCGCGACAAACGCGTTCGGGATGGGCGTGGACAAGGCGGATCTGCGATTCATCGTGCATGCGCAGATTCCGGGTTCGATCGAGGCGTACCACCAGGAGGTCGGACGCGCCGGGCGTGATGGTGAGTCATCGGTGTGTGAGCTGCTCTATGCGCAAGAGGATCTGGCGATCCAGCAGGAGTTCATCCGCTGGCAGAACCCCAGCGCGGACCTGATGATGCAGGCGATGAGTGCGATCGAGGCGCGGTTCACAGAGGACGATTTCGATTCAGACGATCTGCGTGTGATGGTCATCGGCAAGGGACACGCCCACGGCATGGGCGGCGGGATCATGGAGTATGTGCTGATCCGGCTCGCGGAGTATGGCGCGATCGAGCCCGTGAGTGTCATGGGCGAGGACGGCGGGCGTCGGTACAGGTATGTCCGGACGCTCGACGACGACGAGGTCGATGCATCTCAGATCGAGGAGAAAGCAAAGCGGGACCTGATGCGCCTCCTCGATGTCGTGAAAATGACGAAATCACCGTCAATTCCAGCGTATGTCAGCGACTATTTTGGTCTCTGACCACACATCGCGAGAGGGCGTCTACCATCTCTACCCAACTGAAAGGAACCGTGACCATGAGCGACAACATCAACGAACTCATCATCGAAGATATCGAAGTCGGATCCGGCGACGAGTGCCCCTCGGGCGCGACCGTTGAGGTCCACTACAAGGGCACGCTCATGGACGGCACCGTCTTCGATTCGTCCTACGACCGCGGCGAGTCCATCAACTTCCCGCTCGGCAATCTCATCCAGGGGTGGCAGGAAGGGATCCCCGGCATGAAGGTCGGCGGGAAGCGCAAGCTCTCCATCCCCTACATGAAGGCGTACGGCCCGCAAGGCATCCCCGGCGCGATCCCCCCGAAGTCGGATCTCGTCTTCGAGATCGAACTGCTCGGCGTGAGCTAAGCGGAGCCTGTAGACGGACAACGCATGGCGCGAGCGACACTCTCGATCGTGATGCCCAGTTTTAACCAGGCCCGATTCCTCGAGGAGGCGATCGGGTCTGTTTTATCGCAGCGCGATCGCGTCAAGGAGTTCTTCGTCCTCGACGCGGGTTCGACGGACGGGTCGCGTGAGATCATCGAGAAGCACGCGGGCCAGATCGATTGGTGGCGCTCCGAGCCCGACGGCGGGCAGAGCAACGCAATCGCGGATGGGTTCGCACGCGCGACGGGCGATGTGATCACCTGGCTTAACTCCGACGATGCGCTGCTGCCCGGCGCGATCAATGCGCTGCTCGACTGCTTCGATGCCGACCCCGAGCTGGGGTTGGTCGAGGGCGACACGGTTGTCGTGGACGGAGACTCGCGTGTGATGCATTGCGATCGACGCGCGGGTCCATCGCGTCAGTGGATGCGGCATGGGTACATGCGGATCCATCAGCCGAGTACTTTCTTCCGGCGCGATGTCTATGAACGAGTGGGGGGCGTTGATCGCTCACTGCATTGCGTGATGGATACCGAGCTCTGGTATCGGATCCTCTCGAACACCAACGCAAAGCGTCTCGAGCGGTACTGCGGCGTGCATCGCATCCATGAGGAGGCGAAGGGCTCCGCGGATACCTGGAGCGAGAAGTACCAGGCCGAGCGGGACATGATCGAGAAGAAGTACCCCGACATCTGTGGGCACCCGATCCGGTACCAGCTCGGGCGCGTGGCCTATGCGTGGGATCGGATCACCACCGGGCGTGGGCGCAGGGCGCAAAGAGAAACGCAGCGGTTCCAAGGGAAGCCGCTGCGTGAGATTGCGGATGAGTTGGTTCGTTGCTGATCGAGATTACTTCTCGTACATGTTCTCGATCATCTTATCGAACTTTGCTTTGTTCTGGTTCACAGTGTCCTGCGGGCCCCACATGCGGATGAGGACCTTGGTGGTCGGCAGCTCGATGAGCGCCGCGTGGATCGCGTAGAACGGACTCTCGTTCCGCCCGCCCTTGCCGGATGGGTCGATGTAGGTGCCCTCAAGATCAAAGATCGTGACGCTAAAACCATTCACGGTTTTGCCGCTCGTGCGTGCATCAGATGAGCCGAACATGTCGGTGATGTACTTCTGGAGTTCCCGTTTGGTCTGGGATGAGTTCCATTCAGTCTTCTCGAACACGACGCTTGCGTTCCCGAGCGGGTGCTTAATGAACATCTCGCCGAAGTGCCCCGCGCTGGGCACAGCCATACGCCAATCCTCGGGCATATCCCAAGCAAAGCCCGCGGCCTGAGCGTATTCCTCGTCATAGGTCGTATTCGCAATCCCATTCTCAGGCTCGGTGCCACCTTGAATCTGGTCGCGAATATCCTTCCCGCGATCGTGCGCTCTTCCAAGCAACGACTTGGAACCGTCCTCCTCGACCCACTCGCGATCCTCGTCCTTGTAGTCGTTCTCAGATTCCGCGGCAATCTGGGTTTGATCGATCTCGACTGGCTCTGCGGGATCAGGCTCCGAGGTATCGATCCCCTTGTCTTCCGCGAGGTCATCGAGATAGCTCGTGTCAGCTTGGTAGTCCGGTGCGACGGCGTTCTCAGATCCTGACTCGGACCCACCCCCGCACCCGGCGAGTGCGATGAGCGCTGAAACGGTGATGGTGGATGCGACGGTTCGTGGGGTCTTCATAGTGAGAGTGTATACGAGCCGGGAGGGTATCCGGGTTCAGAAAATCAACCCCGCCAGATATCCGCGGTGATGAGTTCAACGGAGTTGCCCGTTGGGTCACGCATGTAGATCGAACGCCCTGGATCGGTATGGGTGCTCCATTCAATCTCTTGCTCTGCCGCGATCCCGAACTCGCCCATCCGACGAATCCAGGCGTCGTAATGCTCCGGATCGATCCGAAACGCGATATGCCCGGGCCCACGAGCACCGTGCGATGGAACGGGTCGGCCCGGTTTGTCCGAAACGGTTGGGTCGAAAATGAGCAGGACATGATCCTGATCGACCCGAAAAGACGCTGCAAGCTCAGAAGGTTCACGGATCAACTCGAGACCGAGGAACTCGTGGTAGAACCACACGGCTTGATCCAGTTCGTTCGTGTAAAGAATCGTTTCCAATATACCGTTTGGTCGCATCGTGGAAGAATCGTAGGAAATTAGACATGTGCGGGCCTAGCGTGATTGCGAATTCAGTAAAACAGGAAGATATCCGAAATGGCAGAAAAAAACCATTGGAACCCGCGTCAGTACCTGACACTCCAAGACATCCGAACGGAGCTCGATCGCTTTGAGGCGGCGTACGCAGACGGGACACTGCGAACCACAGGCGACTGGAGTGCCGGGCAGGTACTGGATCACTGTGGTCGTTGGATCAAAGGCTCAATCGACGGAATCGATTTCCGGATCCCGATTGTGCTTCGAGTCCTTGGCCGATTGATCGTTAAACCCTTGCTCGGGCGGGTGAAGATGAAGCCCGGTGTGAAGCAACCGCCGACTGCTCTGACAGACATGGATCCGCAACCGGGTGTTTCATTCGAGGAGGGGCTCGCCCTGATGCGTACTCAACTCGATCGGATCGACGCGGGTCAGCAGATGACGAGCAACTCACCGTTGCTGGGAAAGATGACCCACGAGAAGTGGATGAAACTCCACCTCGATCATTGCCGGTTGCACTTTGGTTTTATTCAGTGCGAGTGATTACCCATGCTTGTCGAGGTACGCGGTGAGCATAATCGATACATCGAAGAAGTTGATAACACAATCCTCGTTGAAATCAGCCGGGCAGTCGTCGCATTGCGTGCACCCGTCCCCGAACATTGAGATCAGCACCGAGAAGTCAAAGAAGTTCAGGGCGCCGTCTCCGTTGAGATCGTACGGGGACTGGCATGTCTCAATGGGTGAATCGGGCCAGTCGATTCCATCGGAGTCAAACAATGCGTCCAAAGCGGTGCGGATCGAGCTCGCATGGTTTGGAGATGTACTCGAGCGTTCATTGAAGATGACCGCGTAGCTGATCCCGTCACCCCGCTGACGGGCAAGGGACTCCGTGCCCGAAAGAGACCCGGTGTGGTTCCGACGATATCCGGGGTTCAGGTCAGGCGGGAGCGGTGTGCCGATAAATGGTCCGCTGATGTACCGCTCGTTCAGGAAGGCAAGAAGCGTGCGGGTCGTGGTGATCTGCCCACCCTGCCCGACGCGTGCCTCGTGGTCCCATCCGCCGTACGCCCATGGGACCGAATCACCTTTCGGTTCGTAGACATTGGTTGCGCCTGAGGGCGAGTGGTAGTGGGGCTCACGGGGGTTCTGATCAGCCGCGAAAGTCCGCCCTGCCAGGTGCTCGCTCTCCTCAACACCAAGGGGGCCCAGGACTCGTTCATAAACGAACTCGATGAGCGGCTGCCCGGACAGATGTTCTACGATCAGCCCGAGTGTGAGGTATCCGATGTTGGAGTAGTGGTATTCGGCACCGGGGTCCGCTTGGAGCGGTTGCCCGAGGATGTACCGCAGCGTGTTCGATCGTCCCGGTGGGCTTTGGATGCCCATCGCGTCCGCGATTATCACCTCGCGGTAGGTCAGGTCGCCCACGGCATCCCTGTCCCAGCCCCCGCGGTGCTGGAGCAGGTGATCGATGGTCACCTCACCAAGCCTCGCGTCACCCAATGACGGGAACGGGTCGATCGGCAGCACACCGCCACCGGGCTGGCCTAGATCGAAGGCGTGCGAGTCGAGCGAGAGCAACCCGTCGTCAATCAACTCACGGATTGCCGCGGCGGTGATGGGTTTGGAAACGCTGGCGATGCGCATGAGCGCATCGGGCTCGAGCGAGATTGAGCGCTGCTCATCGCTCCAGCCGTACGATCGCTCATAAACCACGACGCCATCTACTGAAATCGCAAGGGCGGCGCCGGGTATGTCCCGATCGCATACAAAGTCGGTCATCAACGCATCCACGGGCTGCAAGTACTCAACCTCGCATCCGCTGATCGGGTGATCGCACAGCTGCGCGTGGGCAAACGGCGCGCAGATCGCGCCCGCGATACACGCGATTGTGACCTTGTTCATCGAGTACAGCATGCGCATGGATGGTCCCCTCCCGTAATATCAATATACCCCGGGAGTGGCGTCGTTCAAAGAGGAACCCTCAACACTCTTAGCACATCGTCATGCCGCCGTCGACAGCGATCGTCTGGCCCGTCAGGTATCCGGCGTCGTCGCTGGTCACATACGCGACACACGCCGCGATGTCCTCGGGCTTGCCCAGGTCTCGGGTCGAGATCACGCCCTTGATGTGCTCGATGACGCCCGCGGGCAGGTCCTTGGTCATGTCCGTCTCGATGAACCCCGGCGCGACGCAGTTGGCTGTGATGTTCTTCTTCCCGAGCTCACGCGCGACGGTTTTGGTGAACCCGGTAAGCCCGGACTTAGCTGCGGCGTAGTTCGCCTGACCCGAGTTGCCCACGAGACCCGAGGTCGACGCGATGTTCACGATGCGTCCGAACTTACCTCGCATCATCGGACGCGCCGCAGCGCGGCACGCGACGAAGATCGACTTGAGGTTCGTGTCAATCACCGAGTCCCATTCCTCGTTGCTCATGCGGAGGATCAGGTTGTCCTTCGTGATCCCCGCGTTGTTGACGAGAATGTCCAGACGACCGTGCTCTTCCGCGACACCCTCAACGAGCGCCGCAACAGCGTCGAAATCAGAGATATCACAGGTCTTCGCGGATGCGTTCCCGCCGTCTGCCTGGATCTCGGAGACGAGCTCGTCCAGCGGGCCCTGCGAGCGGGCGACGCAGACGACATGTCGCCCGTCGGCGGCGAGACGCTTGGCGATGGCCCGCCCGATGCCTCGGGATGCTCCAGTAACGATGGCGACGCGTTGATCTGTCATCTAATCTTCCTATTCTGGGGTCGTCCAGTCAGACTTCGTGAAGGGCTCTGATGAAGAGTTCCGTTCAAACGCGGAACCGAATGGTGAATCAAGGTGTTTCGCAACATCGGGGTCAATCTGTATCACAGTGGAAACAGCATTGATGGTGATGTTGTCAGGATTGTTGGCGTATTCATCAGTCTCATCACCGGAGAAGAAGCGCCATCCCGAATCCTCAGGTTGTTCGCCTTGCTCACGATACATGAAGCGAACTGGTTGCCGATCTTCACTTACTCGTTTTGAGACGAATGCAAATCCTTGTAAGCTCATGACCTTCCCCTTAGGAGACGGTTTCGGGCTCGTTGTGCCCGATGACCTTGGTGCCGCGATCGATGCGACGCATCATGCCCGCGAGGGTCTTGCCCGGTGCGAGCTCGTGGAACGAAGCGCCCTCTACATTCTTCACGAGGTGCTCGCAGCAGGCAGCCCAGCGAACGGGCATGGTGAGTTGATCGACGAGGCGCTGACGGATCTCGTCCGCGTCGCTCGTGTGGGGCTGAGCCGTGACATTGGACATGACGGTACAGGATGGAGCATTGATCAGGGTCGCTGCGAGTGCTTCCGCGAGCCGATCGGCTGCGGGTTCCATGATCGGTGAGTGGAACGCGCCCGCGACGGCTAGACGCGTCGCGCGGAGTCCCATCTCGGCTGCGACGGTTTCAGCGCGATCACAGGCGATGGCGCTGCCGGAGATCACGACCTGCCCGGGTGCGTTGAAGTTTGCCGCGACGAGCACGTCGTCACCGCGTGCCTTATCACACACCGCGTTGGCGGATTCTTCATCAGCGCCGATCAGGGCGACCATGGACGAATCCACGGTCTCCGCTGCGTCCTGCATCGCACGACCGCGCAAGGCAACGAGCTTGAGCCCGTCCTCGAACGAGAACGCGTCCGCGAGATGCAGCGCGGTGTACTCGCCGAGCGAGAGCCCCGCCGTCGCACCGATGTTCAGTTCTTTCTTCGTGGTATTGTCAGCATCGAGCCAGCCAGCGAAGCACGCGACGGACGCGGTGTAGATCGCGGGTTGCGACACATCGGTTCGATTGAGCGAATCCGTGGGGCCCTCGAAGCAGAGCGTTGAGAGGGGGGCGCCGAGTGAATCTCCGAGTGCCGCGTCTGCGCGTTCAAAGATCGCGCGTGCCGCGTCGGAAGAATCGCACCAGAGCTTGGCCATTCCGACGGCTTGTGCGCCTTGTCCAGGACAAAGAAGAACTGTGGTCATCGATGATCCCCCAAAGAAGTTTCTTTTGTGATGATACGCGCCCGATCGGGTGAGATCAGAGCTGCCAGAGCGAGGAACCCCATGTCAACCCCGCGCCGAACGCGAGGAACATGATCTTCTGGCCCGCCTTGATTTTGCCGGCCAGACGGAGTTCTTCAAAGACGAGCGGTGCTGAGGCGGCAACCGTGTTCCCGTACTTGTGGATGTTCACGAGGAGCTTCTCCTCGGGAATCCCGAACCGGTCACGCGCGGAATCGAGGATCCGCGAGTTCGCCTGATGACAGATGAAATGGTCAATGTCGTCCGCGGTCAGCCCGGCATCTTCAAGAGTGTCCTGGATAACCTGCTGGAACTTGGACACGGCGAACTTGAACACCGCCTGACCGTTCATCTGGACTTTGTCGAGTTTGCGATCGTCGAAGTCGTCCGGGTTGGGGAAATCCGAGCAATGTTCCGGGATGAACAGGTGCTTGGATCCGCCGCCGTCGGAATGCATGCGCTGGGCGATCATACCGATACCGGGATTCTCGTCTGCACGGATGATGATCGCCGCTGCCGCGTCGCCGAAGAGGATCGCGGCACCGCGACCGTATGTTGAGTAATCGATGTGGCGTGTAATGCAGTCTGCACCGATCACCGCGACGGTCTTGTACATGCCGCTGCGGACCATGGTGTCCGCAATATTCATCGTATAGATGAATCCGGAGCACGCGGCATTGATGTCGAGCGCCGCGATGTTCCCGCATCCAACCTCACGCGCGACGATGCACGACACGCTCGGGGTGGGGGTGTCTGATGTCATCGTTGCGACGAGGATGAGGTCAACTTCAGACGCGTCGATTCCGGTGTTCTTCAGCGCATCTCGCAATGCGTTCGTTGCGAGGGCGCTGGTTTTCTCGCCGTCATCCCATAGGGCTCTGCGGCGTTCCGTGATACCGGTACGCTTGACGATCCACTCGTCCGAGGTGTCCATGCATGCCTCAAGATCGGCATTCGTCAAGCGTGTCTCGGGTAGACAGAGCCCTGAACCAAGTACTCGTACACCGATCGAGGCGCCTCGTGCGCCTTGCATGCTTGTCATGATGCTGGCTCGCCTTGCTCAATCTCGGAGACCTGCGCGAGGCGTTCAACGATCTCGTCGTTGACATGCCCGCGCACATATTCAAGCGTGTTTCGGATGGCGTTTGTGATTGTGCGTGCTTCGCTCGAGCCGTGGGCGATCATCATCACGCCGTTGACGCCGAGGAGCGGTGCGCCGCCATACTCGTGGTAGTCGTTCTTCTTGTAGATCTGCTTCACGATGGGCTCGAACTGCATCGCGAGCTTCGGATCGTGCTCGAAGATCTCTTGGGCGATCGCTTTGAAGATGCTCTGGGCGAACCCTTCCGCCATTTTGAGGACCGTATTCCCAACGAAGCCGTCCGTGACGATGACATCGGCCGTGCCCGAGAAGACATCCCGCCCCTCGATATACCCGATGTAGTTCACGCATGAGGTTCGTTTGAGAAGATCCGCGGTCTCTCTCGCGAGCCCTGAGCCCTTGCCCTCTTCCGAACCGATATTCATCAGGCCCACGCGCGGGTTCTCGATGCCGAGAACGCGCTTGGCATAGATATCGGCCATGATGCCATATTGCCACAGATGTGTTGCCCGGGGTTCGGGGTTGGCACCCGCGTCACAGAGCACCACTGGGCCGTGGAAGGATGGGAAGGTTACGGCGATGCCGGGTCGGTGCACGCCGTTCAGACGCTTCATGTGCATTTGTCCGGCCGCGACACAGGCGCCGGTATTGCCGGCGCTGATGACCGCGTCGCATCGGACTTCGGCTTTCTTTGATCCAAGAGTCGCCATTCTCACGATGGACGAATCCCGCATCTGTCGCACCGCGACGGTGGGGGAAGCGCCCATGGGAATGGACTCGCTGGCGTGCTCGATTTCGATGCGTGCATCATCGAGACCGCGTTCGATGAGCGCAGACTTGATCTCTTCCTTGGGTCCGATGAGGACGAGACGATCGCTGTCACCCAGGTGCTGGAGTGACTCGATACATCCATCGAGGATCGCTCCGGGGGCATGATCGCCGCCCATGACATCAATACCGATGCGGATCGACAAGTTCAGCCTCCGTCCATGCAGATTTCAGGTGTGGGAGCAGAAAATAAGCGGCGATCAGGCGTTGGTGCCGATGCCAAGCTTCCGCACCTTGATGCGCAGGCCGGGGCGAACATAGCCCGATTCGGAACATGCGCGGTGGTGCATCTTGGGCATGCCGCTCAGAGGACAGATAGTGGGGGTCTTGCCGGTGATGGAATCGTGCGAACGCCGGCGCTTGCTGCGGCCGCGGCTTGTGCGTTGGGCTGGAAGCATCGCGTGCTCCTGTCTGCGCTGTTCCAAGGCTCGGAACGAGCGGGGGATATGGCGGCCGGGCCTGGCCGCGGGTGATTCGTGAACAGCCCCGGCACATCGCCGGAGGGGGACGGGAACCATAGTCGCTCAACACGCGCGAGTCAATGCATTCAAGGCTGGACATGAAGCGCGGACGGGTCTATATTTGTCCCTGAAAACTTGCCTCCCTAGCTCAATCGGTAGAGCAGCTGACTCTTAATCAGCGGGTTGAAGGTTCGAGTCCTTCGGGGGGTACTTTGAGACGCCGCACACGATCTTCGGGTGCGGTTTTCTTTTTGCCCCATATCATACCCCCGCAACCCTACTAAACTGTGAACACGCATCTCGGGCACGCCAAGACAATCGCCCGCCCAGCCACGAGTTTCAGGCATCGAAATCCAGGAGTGAGTTTATGAGCACCGGACGCGAGTTCTCGTCATACCAGCGCAAGGTCATCAACCGGTACTACGACAACCTTGACACAATCGTCGTGACCCGATTGGGAGAAATCGTCACGGATATGGCGCTCGCGGGAGGGGATGAAAAAAAGCTTGCCCGGCTATGGAAACGCGCCGAGCAAGCTTTAGAGAGGGTGAAAGGTCAATCGAACGAAGTCTCGCAGATCATCGATCAACGCGATGTGGAGGCACTCGCTCGATTCGTGACAAAGGTCTCGAAACGGTGAATCAGAGCATTCCGATTGCCGCGAGGCCCGTAAATGTCAGACTCGCGATGATGCCGATCCCGCCCCAGAGAAGCATCTCATGGTTCGAGGGGTATGAGGTCCAGCAGTCAATGCACTTATTCTTTCGCATGGGGATGCTCCTTCCTACGGTCTGGGAATCTTTAGGGAACACTCGACCGCGATAGGGTGTTCGCTATAGTGTACGATTGGTCGGCAGGAACTATTCGCGATTGCGAACAATATTTGCAAAAGTGAAATTAATGGGTGCTACGCCCTAGGAGATCACATGGAGTTCGGCGAAGCCGTCCGTTTAAGACGCTCGAAAATGGGTTTCTCGCTCGGGGATCTCGCAGCGAGAACCGAAGTTTCAAAGGCGATGCTCTCTGAAATTGAGACCGGCAAGAAAAATCCGACACTCCGCGTGGCGTGCAGCATCGCCAGTGGGCTGGAGTGTCAGATTTCGGATTTGCTCGATGTTCCTCCAGATGTCCAGTTCGAGAAGTTGGAAGGCGATCGGCTCAAAGTCCTCGTCGACCCGTCAAACGGAGTCGAGCGTCATCTTCTCTCGCCTCCGATGGTGCAGCACGGGATTCAGGTGCTGATGTTCGTCTTCCCACCGGGCAGCGAGGTGTTCTGGAATGCGGACGGCGCGGGGGTGATCGAACACGCGACATGCGTCGAGGGCCATATCACCATCATGGTCGAGGAGGGCGAGGAAGCCATCGATCTGAACCTGCACGAAAGTGTGAACTTCTCAAGCGATGTGGATCATCGTTTCACGAACCAGACCGACAAGCCGGCACGGGTGTTTGTCGTGATCGATTCCTCTCGTCGCGGCGGCCCGGCGGTGATGCGTCAGATGCACCCCGTGGGCTGATCACTTCTTCTTCGATGCGTTGGCGTTCTGAGTGCTTCCGCTGCTCGCGCGTGCCTGGAGTTCGTCGAACTTCTTGGCGTACATCACGCAGGTGCTGACAACTGTTGCATGCGACCATGTCAAAGGAGACACGCTCATCGGTGCGCCGGAGTACGGGTCGAACTGTTCCGCGAGCACCCCGGAGCGAAGCGTGCGCTGGGATGTCCATTTCAGCAGTGGGAGCGCCAGTCGCAGTTCCGTCAGGGTCTTTGCTTTTGTGATGTGATACTGCGCATGCCAGAGCGTACAGATGACCCACGGGTTGCCAGGGATCTCATCGGTGTTCTCGGTCTCGACCTGGTGGTAGTAATCACGCTCGTAACGGGCGCATCCGCCCACATCCGTCTTCACCCACAGGCGATCCCGCAGCGAGCTCATCTCGGATTCGACCATGGGGTCATCGGTATCGAACGCACCGAACGCGAAGAGCGCGTAGTTCGCGCTGTCACGGGTCATGTCGAGACGGTATGAGCCATCGTCGAGCGGCACGGCCATGCGTGCGAACTGCTGTCGTTCTTTGTGCCACAGATGACGGCGCATCGCGCCCTTCATCCGCTCGGCCCCCTCGCGGAACGCCGCGGCACGATCGATTTCCCCGAAGTCGCGAGCGAACTTTGAGGCCGCGTTGAGTGCGCCGATGGTCGCTGCAACCGTAAAGGTATGGATCCCTCGGCGTTCCTCCCAGAGATCCCACGATTGCAGCGGGAGCCCATTGTGGTCGCGATGCTCGAGCATCCATTGTGCGGGTCTGACGACGAGTGAGATGTAGAGTTCCTTGATGAACTCCACATCGCGGAACGCCTCGTAATGCTCACGGAGAGCCCACAGGGTGAGTGCCGTCTCATCCTGTTGTATGGGCAGGATCGCTTGCCCGTCGAGTGTCCAGGGGTGCCAGGAACTGGCGAGGTTCCCCTCGGGTGTGTACTTATGGAGGAAATACGGCTTATCCCCGATGCAGTTGGCTGCGAAGCGGAAGAAGTTCCGGCTCAGCTCGCTCTGGCCCGCGAGAATCAACCCGTGCGCGACCAGCGCGCCGTCACGCATCCAGCAGTAGGAATAGTGATCACCCGCGAAGTGGGTGATGTCAGAATCGTTCGCGGCGATGATGGCACCACCGTTGTCAATCTGCGTGCGGAGGATGAGCTGAGATCGGTAATACATGTCCTGCACGGGTTCTGGCAACGATCCGATATTGATGGGTTCCTTGCGAGACCAGAGCTTCCAGTACGCCTCCGTGCGGGTGATCAGTCGATCCGGACCGATTTCCCAGATACGCGAGTTGATATGCTTCGCGTCCTCATAGTTCTGGGTGCAGACGATCCACATCGTCGCTTCCTGAGTCTCGAAGGGTTTGACCTGCAGATGGATGCCAACCGTCGCGTCCACGGACCCCTGCGAGATCGCGTTCCGACCGAGCTGCCCGTCTTCCGCATCACGCCATGTACCCTCTGCGCCGCCGACGCGTTTGGCGCCGATGGCCCAGTGCTCCACCCCGGCCTTGGTCTGGTCGCAGGTGTTGATCAGGAAGTACGCATCGTCCTTGTACATAATGACGGCACGCGTGGTCGGGTCGTAGTTCGCAGTATCGCCCACTGGTGAGCCATTGATCGAGAGGTCGCAGTGGAAGAAGACCCGCACATCTCGTGACTTGCCAGCAAGATCGCGGACGGAAAAGTTGCGGAAATACACCGGCTGATGGATATCGACGACATCGTTGCAGATGACTTCCAGACCCAGATTGTGATGTGTGAGCACGACCTCGGTCGTGAGTGAGTCGGGCTTGTATCGCAGGTCACGATGCCAGCCCTCGTCCTCGATCCACGCCATCTGTCCATCGACCCAGACCCCGAATCGTTGAACATGCCCATTCGTGTGGTTGTGTCGCCCTACGCGTGGCGAATAGAGATCACGGATCCGGTAGAGATCGTCAAAGGTGATGAGCAGGCTGCCGTTACCGACGGGGATATCTCTGGGCATCGTTGGTTCTCGTGGTTCGTGGCCGAGTCTGTTCCGTTCGTCCGGAACTGCAAATGCTATCGGTTGATCAGACGGTCCAGTTATCTACTCCCTTGGGAATGTCCCAAAATAGGGGGCATTCTTGGCGAGAAGCTCCGTGGAGGGACATCGGTTTGCATTGTGTTCAGGAATCGTTGCCTTCGTTGTGGTGTTCTGTTAGATTAGTGCTTCTGTGGGTACACGCTTTTGTCCCCATCCCACGCGTTTCAAGTGTGGGCGATGATTGGATTCTTATGAAGAGGAAGTGCTTGTGAAAAAGGCGTTTACACTCATTGAACTGCTCGTTGTGATCGCGATTATCGCGGTGCTCATCGGGATTCTGATCCCCGCCTTGAGCAGTGCACAGAACACCGCTCGGCTTGTAAAAAGCCAGGCAAACCTCCGCTCACTCGCTCAGATCCAGGAGGTCTATGCAAGCGAGAACCGTGACAGCCTCATGCTCCCATTCCAGATCAAGGGGTATCAATCCGGGAATGGTCTTGGGCGAAGAGGCTGGGGTGTGGTCCGCAAAGTCGGATCGGACTTGCCGGGGCTCGAGTTTCCCTACGGCGGCGGCAGCTCAGGGTACAACTCCCCGTGGTACACGGAGATGTACGCATTCCACTGGTACTCGGTCATCGGTGGCTGGCTCAATCAAGGGGATTATGCGTCTGAGGTCCAGTTCGCGCCCTCAGATCGGATCCTGATCCAACGCGTGCAGGACCTGCAAGACAATCCGCCGAATGGCTGGACACTCGATACCGGCTATTGGGACTGCTCATATGTGCTGTCACCAACGATCTGGTTTGCGCCTGAGCGATACCGGGATGATCAGCGCCCGAGTGCTCGAAGGTATGATCCGGGTGACTCACTGGCCCGACGCAACAAGATGTCGCAGGTGGCATACCCATCACAAAAGGTGATTATGTGGGAACGCTTCGATTGGACGAAAAAGGAACGAACCGCCTCGTATCGCAATCCAGCAATCGGTCTTACCGATCCCATCATATTCGGAGACGAGCGGTTCTCGCCGCAGTGGAATAACTACGATGCGCAGCCCTCGGCTGCCACCGCGGACGGGAGTGTCACGCGTGTGAATATCAAGGGCATCTTCGACGACTTGTACAGCGATGATCCCGCCGTTGTCCGCGCAGCGAATCCCACGGACGAATGGGATCCAACGATCTCAGCACTCCAGTATTACTCAATGCATGAGGATGGATTCGAGATTGGCAATGAGGAGTCGGGGCTCGGGAAGTATCCAGCATTCTTCTGGGCGACCCGAGATGGGATCCGCGGGCGAGATTTCGCTCGCTAACTTATTGTCCCGGTTCTACAACTCGTCGTCGAGTTGCGCCGCGGCGACTGGTTCGGCATCCTGATGTTCGTCAGTTGCTGCCGCAGTATCTGGCCCCATCGCTTCAATGCGATGTTGCGGCTCGCCGCAGTAGTTGATCTGGACACCGAAGTTTTCGCCAACCTTAACGGCGGTGCCTGACCCGATTTGTTTGTTATTGATCCGGATATCGAGTTCGTCTTCGGCGTCCTTTCCGAGTTCGATGATCGAGCCCGGTATCCATGCAAGGATCTCGCTGAGCTTGACTGGGCGTTCGCCGAGGACGACGACGAACGGGACCTCAATCTTATTTATGCGGCGCAAATCCGAACTGCTCATACCTGCTCCATCGGCAAAATCTGCGCCCGAGTTCACTGGCGCAAAGAAAAGCGTGACTCTTGGACAGAGTCACGCAAGGGGTGTGCCATGGGGTGCGGGGCCTACCCGTCGTACTTCGAGCAGATCAGGGTCACATTGTGACCACCGAACCCGAAGGTGTTGTTCATGGCATGCCGCACGGGCATCTCACGGGGCTCGTTCGCGACGATGTCGATCTGATCGAACCCTTCATCGAGATTCTCGATGTTGATGGTGGGGGGGATGAGTGAGTTATTGATCGCTCCGATGCACGCGATGAGTTCCACGGCACCCGATGCCCCCAGGCAGTGCCCGTGCATGGACTTTGTGGAGTTCATCACGAGACCGTTGCCCGGCTTGGATCGATCGCCGAACACCTTCTGGACCGCGTAAACCTCGGCCTTGTCGCCCAAGGGGGTAGAAGTACCGTGCGCGTTAATATAGTCGATGTCGTCCGTGCTCAGCCCCGCGTCCTGCAACGCCCATTTCATGGAGTTGCACGCGCCGCGTCCTTCTTCATTCGGAGCGGTGATGTGGCTCGCATCGCAGGAGTTTCCAGAGCCGGAGAGGACCGCGTAGATCTTGGCCCCGCGAGCCTTCGCATGTTCCTCGGACTCCAAGACATACATGCCCGCACCCTCGGCGAGTACGAACCCGTCGCGATCCTTATCGAAGGGGCGTGAGGCTTTCGTTGGGTCGTCGTTGCGTGTCGAGAGTGCCTTCATGGTCATGAACGCACCGATGCAAAGTGGGGTAACGGCGGCTTCGGCACCACCCGCGATCATCACATCCGCCCTGCCGGAACGGATGTAGTTGATGGCATCCCCGATTGCGTGTCCCGATGAGGCGCACGCGGTCGCATGAGCGCTCGCGGGTCCCTGCATATTGAACTGGATCGCGACATTTCCCGTGATTGCGTTGACCATGAGCTTGGGGACGGTGAAGGGATTGATCCGCGAGGGGCCCTTCTTGGTCATGGTCGTGACCGCGGATTCGATCGCGTAGATTCCCCCGATGCCCGATCCGACGACAACGCCGTGCCGAGTGGGGTCGCCCTGGGTGTGGTCCCAACCGGAGTGGCGAACGGCTTCGATCGCAGCCGCGAGACCGAGTTGAGCAGAACGATCCAGACGGCGAGCTTCTTTCTTATCGATCACGCTCGCTGGGTCCCAGTCGCGGACCTGCCCGGCAATCGTGACACTCCAGTCGTCGTACTGCTCAAAGTCCGGGTGCTCGATCGTACGGATACCGGACTGGCCGGAGCGCATCGCGTCCCATGTGCTCTGGGCGTCATTTCCCAGGTCCGTCAGGGCACCGTATCCTGTGATAACAACTCGATGATTCGATTCATTCGACATGGTGTCGTGCTCTCGATCTTCTGAATGATACAGGGCTCAAGTATCACAGCACCCCACCAGCCGGACTGATGGGGTTGCTCGTGAGTTCTGGATCGGGTCGATCAATCGACGCCGTTTGCCTGCTTGATGAAGTCGACGGCCTGCCCGACGGTCTGGATTTTTTCGGCTTGGTCGTCGGGAATCGAGGTCTCGAACTCGTCTTCGAACTCCATGACGAGTTCGACCGTGTCAAGCGAGTCCGCGTTGAGGTCTTCAACAAAGCTCGTATCGCGGGTGATCTTTGCCTTATCGGCACCCATCTGTTCCGCGACAATCTCGATCACCTTAGCTTCAATTTCCTGTTCGGTCACAGTTTCGTCTCCGGTGTAGCAAGGACCGTCTCTCGTAGTGTCCCAAGACACCCGGGCAGACCGTCCTATATCAGGCCACGATTCTAGCCGCCCCGGGTCGAATTGCCAAATCAGGTCTCGGATCGTCCCCAAGCACTTTCTCGGGCATTGATTTCACGCTCTGAGCGTGTTATCGACCCGTCTAATCGGCATGTCCGCCACATGGGTCCGGGTTGCTCCTCCGGCGCCACTCTTCCCCCCCTTCAGGGTCGATTCATGTTCACTGAGCGTCGATGAGGCTTGGGCACCCGTCGCGTGGAACGGGGTCTAGTAAACGCCTCAGCTACGGGGCACGGAGGAATCGTCCATGGGAGCCATGCCCATCGAACCCGAAGCGTTTGCCGAGCAAGTCGCGATGTTGATCCAGCGGATGCAGCCGGGATTCAAGATCGATCGTGTCAATGCCCAGGAACTCCTGGTGAACGGACGCCGATTGGATCTTGAAAACCTGTTCCGTATGGTGGCGCATGAACCCGATCGCGGCACCGATATCGTCGAGCATTTCCTCGATCAGCTCTTTGCTGGTGAATCGATGGAAGTTGCGGATGAGTCATTCGATCAGGTCAAAGCTCGGATCATGCCCCGTATTCAGCCAGTCTCGATCTTCGAGCATCTGAGCGAAGAACTCGTGGCGCATGTTCCCTTTGTGAACGATACCGTGATTGTCTTCGTCCTCGATATGCCGCACATGACCGTGAGCATCACAACCGAGCAGGTGGTCCGTTGGGGGATTACCGTCGATGAGCTCGAGGATATCGCACGAGAAAACCTGGACTTGTACGCTCCAGAGCTTGAACTCCAGATCATCGAGTCTGCCGAAGGTGGGCGAGCGGTGATTGTTGCTGAGCAGGACGGGTATGACGCGGCGCGATTACTGATGAGTGATCTGCACCGAAAACTCGCAGCTCAGCTCGGCCCTGATTTCTATGTCGCGACACCGGCACGGGATATGTTCATCGCCATGAGCTGTGATCCGGGGGACTTTGTCGATCGGCTCCGGCAACGCGTGAGTGAAGATTTCTCGCGTCTGCCATACCCGATCACCCAGGATCTGTTCCTCGTGACCCTCGACGGCATCGCCGGCACCACCTGGATGCACGACGCGGCGTAGTTGCAGATTCATCAGCAGTTCAAAGCGAGCGGTGATGTATCATCGCTCGTTTTTAATATCACGATCTCGGAACGGCACGCACGCATAGTTGAGGTACGGCTTGTCGATCTGCGATCGTTTCTCAGCGAGTTCCTCGATCGGGTGCTTGTCTCCGTCGTGAAGGTAGTACACGCCGTAGCCGATGGATTGGAGCTTTTCGAACAGGTCGGAATCCCGCACCTGATTCTCATGGAGTTCGAAGAGCAGCGTGGGCATATCGCGTCGGAGCATCTCCCAGCCGCCGGCGAATACCGCGGGCTCGTGCCCCTCGACATCGCATTTGATGAACGAAACGGGGCGGTCTGCATGCTTTTCGATGTAATCATCGAGTGTCGTCAACGGGATCGTAAATGAATCGTCCGCGCCGGGGATCTCTCGTGCGATTGATGCGCCGCCCAGGTGCGACATCTGACGCTGGAGGACTGCTTCGCCGGGCTCATCGGACAGGCCCGTTTCAGCGATTTCGAGTTGGGGGAAGCGGAACGAGTGGCGGAGCTTTTTGAGCGCACCGATCATCTCGGGCTGGGGTTCGAACGCGATGACCCGACCGCCTCGTCCGACGGCCTTGGACATCCAATACGAGTAGATCCCCGCGTTCGCACCGATATCGAGGACGAGCTTGTCCTTGAGGTCCTGCGCAAGCATGAACCGAACCTCATCCCGCTCGGTGCGGTTCCTGTACCGCCAGGCACGGTGAAGCATGTGTAACGATTCGTAGATTCCCAGTCCGCTCATTGCTCGGATGATAGTGGGGGAGTTTCGGTCGCGACGGTTTGATCCGGGCTATTGTTCTCACGCATGATTCTACTGATCGATAACTACGATTCGTTCACATGGAATCTCGTCCAGCGTCTTGGCGAACTCGATCGCACGCTTGAGCCCGGACGGGACCTGGTGGTCGTGCGTCACGACGAGATCACCCCTGCACAGGCAGAGCAGCTCGATGCCGGGAAAGGCCCCTCGCATGTGATCATTTCGCCCGGTCCGTGCACGCCCAAAGAGGCAGGGGTATCGGGTGAGATCATCGATCACTTCGCGGGGCGGGTCCCGATCATGGGGGTGTGCCTCGGTCATCAGTGCATGGCGGATGTGAATGGGATGGTCGTGGAGAGGCATCCGATCCTGATGCACGGAAAGACCTCATCGATCGTTCACGATGGGCGAGGAGTCTTTGAAGGCGTCTCGACGCCGACGACCGTGGCGAGGTATCACTCGCTTGTGGTTCGTCGATCCACGGTCCCTGTGCTCCAGCCCGGCGAGGGCGGGTGGGAGGTCAGCGCTTCTTGTTTCGACGAGATCGACGGTGAGCGTGTGGAGGTGGTGATGGGGTTACGGCGCGTGTGGGCGGATTCGTCCAAGCAGCCGCTTGAGGGGGTCCAGTTTCACCCCGAGAGCTTCATGACCCCAGAGGGTGTGATCATGCTCTGGAACTTCCTTGGCATGGGCCCCGAGGGCAGGGCGGTACCCCGCCCAGAAGCGAGCACCGAGCTCGGTCTCTGATACACTTTCAAGCGGGCGTTGTTTTCAGGCCGATCGCTCTTGTATGAAGGAGCGATCTCGATATGCCTGACCAGCCCGATTTTCTGTGTGTAGGTGCTCAGAAAGCCGCGACGAGTTGGCTGCACGCATCGCTGGCTCGCCTGCCCGGGGTGTTCCTGCCGGTCGTTGAGGAGTCGCACTATTTTCGTGAGACTTCGACAACGCCGTTCTCATGGGCCAATGGGCTGCGGAGAGGGCAGGCCGAGAAGCTGATGGGGATCTATCGGCAACGGCGCGACCTGACCGATGTGCATCACCGGATCGAGGACCAGCTCAAGCATTTCAGCGCCGAGCGGGTCGATGAAGCGTGGTACCGGGGGGTGTTCTCTTTCGCCAGCGCGGGTGATCTGCGTGGTGAGGTCTGCCCTTCTTACTTCGGGCTCCCGGGTCACGACATCGAACGCGTCAACGCGATCAATCCCGATGTGCGTGTCGTGTTGCTTGTTCGCGACCCGGTAGACCGCTGCTGGTCGAATATCCGCATGCACAAGAAGCAGCGTGGCGATGCGATCGATATCGATCGGCTGTTCTCGGAGCCGGGCGGGTTGCGGATCTATCTGGACTACACACTGTACGATCAGGCTATTCCCGCATGGACTGCTGGCATCGGCGATCGGTTGCGGGTCATGCTCTTCGATGACATTGTGGAGCGGCCTCGCGATACCCTTGACCGGGTGCTTGAACACATCGGCTATGACAGGTCGGTGGGCTCGGTTCCCGGGGCGCAGAATGTTGGCGATCCAGCGCCCATGCCGGACGCGTACCGTATGAGACTGTACGAGGAGCTCTTGCCTCAGTACGAGTTCCTGAAAACGATCTTCCCCGCACAAGTCTCACGGTGGCGGGATCACCATGAGCGTGTGCTCCGGAGAGCCGCGTCATGAAACGCAGTGCGGATAACCCCCTCGCATCGCGGGTACTGGATTTTCTGTGCGTTGGTGCGCAGAAGGCGGGCACCACCTGGATGTTCGTGGTGATGCGTGAGTCGCCCGGCGTATTCGTGCCGCCGATCAAAGAGGGGAACTACCTGCTCGAGGCCCGGGAGCGTGATCGTGCATGGGCCCGCCGATACCGGTTGCAGCAGGTCGAGTTGATGCGTCGGTACTATCGCGGTGAACGATTGGTGGTCCGCGACACCGCATCATCGCTGGAACTGATCGAACTCTACGAGCAGGAGGATGTGGATGATGCTTGGTACACGCGGGTGTTCGGGCATGCGCGGGCGGAGCAGATCGCGGGCGAGGTCTGTCCGTCCTACATGTGCATGCCGGCGAAGAACATCGAGCACGCAGTGCGTCTGAATCCAGAACTCCGTGTAATTCTCTTTGTGCGCGACCCGATCGATCGCCTGTGGTCCCAGATCAGGATGAACACGCGATACGGGCTGATCGATCGTCCCCTCGACGAGTTGATTCGTGATAAGCAGGCAATGCACACTTTCCTCGAATACAGCGATTACGCGCGTTCGATCGAGCGGTGGTCTACAGCCCTCAAGCCGGGTCATCTTGGTCTGTTTCTATATGACCGGATTCGTCAGGAGCCACGGAAACTGGCGTCTGAGCTATTCGGGTTTATCGGGGCATCCATAACAGGGATGCACGGGTGGACAACCCGAACGAATATTGGGCAGGCAATGCCCTTGGATCACGAATATCGGGCCGTGCTGCTCGATTGGATGCGTCCGCAATACGCCTACCTGCGTCGGCACTTCCCTTCGGTCGTCGATTCGTGGCTCGAAGAGCATGAGCGGGCGATTCTCGCGGGTTCGAGGCGTTCGGCCTGACGCGAGGCTGAGACATCGGGCGGCTCGCGTGATACAGTAGCGGCATGCTTCACCCAGCTCCAACGACCAAAATTGACCCGACCCTCGCCCGCGGCACCGTTCTCGCGGTCCACGACGCAGATGATCGTCACCCCGATCGGGTCGTGATGGGTTTCCCAAACACGGATTACCAGATCGAGTTTGTCATTCAAGGCGAACCGGCCCCTGTGAAGGCGCTCGTCGGCGAGATGGTCCTCGCCCGTCTGTACGCTGAGGCCAGACGGATAGATACCCCGCATGCTGGCGGTCGACGATTCGACCCGTGCATCGGTCGCCCCACCCGGGTCATGGGAAGCGTTGTTGGCGCTGATCCAGTTTCCAATGTGCTCGTCATCAATGCTGGGCAGCCAATCGCGCTCAAAGTGACGGCACCCGGACAACAGGCACAGGAGCTCGCCAAGGCCGATTTCATCGTCTGTGATGTGAAACCCGGGGCTTGGTTCGTTCTTGAACGGGCGTATTGAGCTCCATATTCATCCCGAATGTGGGGGTGTGCGATTCCCCAAAAGCCCGGTACTTCCGGGCTTTTCTGTTGATCGGCGGAGAAACAGAGCGATTATACCCGTTGACATTTCGAGCACGAATGGAGATGTGTGCATGCAGAGCTTTGCGGAATGGATACGCCGCCCATTGTGGGTGAGCGTAAGCGGTCTTTCTCTTTCAATATCAGGTACGACGGTCGCGCATGCTTCATGGATCAGCGACCATACGGGTGATCAAGGCACCAATGTAGACACCGGAACGACTGGATCAGAAACGCGATACGAGCAGTGGCAGTATGTGTCGATTCCGCAGTTCGGGATCGCATCGGTGCAGGAAGCGCTCACTGAAGGTACCGCTGCGAATGAGGCGTTTGAGTCGGTGGGAGAGCCCATCGAGTCGTATGAGCCGCAATCGTTGCTTGGAACGATCCAGAACAATAACAACGGGGCGGTAGTTGTGTACATGCTCCCATTGCGGTGCTTGGGAGACTACAACGCGGATAATGTCGTGAATTTGTACGATATGCCGTACTTCATCGACTACTACCTGGCGCAGGATCCTGCCGGGGACCTGACCCGAGACGGGCTTGTCGATATCCGAGATCAGATTCTCTTCATCGAACTGACAGCTCACCTGTGTTATGACGCCTGGGGGTGGTGATTCACCCGATCCGAGGATCAATCCAGCGGTACAGGATATCCACGGCCAGGTTGAACACGATCAGCATCGTTGAGAATACGAGCACTACACCGATGATCAGGAAGTAGTCGGAGTTTTGGACTGCGCTGACAAAGTGCTCACCCATGCCAGGCACCGTGAACACGCGCTCGATCACGAACGATCCGGTCATCGCGAATGCAGTGGCGGGGCCAAGGTAGCTCAGGACAGGCAGAAACGCGTTCTTGAGTGCGTGCTTGATGAGCACCACGCGCTCGGGGTTCCCCTTCGCGCGTGCGGTGCGGATGTAATCTGCGCCCAGCGCCTCGATCATTCCCATGCGTGTGAGACGCGCGATGTATGCTGCGAAAGGCAGCGAGAGCGCGAAAGCCGGGAGGGCAATCGAACGAAGTGTGCCCCATTGTGCGACAGGGAACCATCCGAGCCAAATCGAGAAGACCAACAGCATGATCGTTCCAGTGACAAAGCTCGGAAGGGAGATCCCGATCATCGCGATAGAGAGGGTAGAGAGGTCGGCGATCGAGTTGGGTTTGACGGCTCCTACCACGCCTGAGATGGTGCCGATGATCAATGCGATCAGGATCGCAGAGGCACCGAGCGTAACGGACACCGGAAGCGAGTCGGCGATAATCTCATTCACTGTTTTGTCGTCGTATTTGAGCGATGGACCAAAGTCGAAGATCGGACGAATGGGAGGAGGGAGCCCTTCGTCGATCGCGAGCTGTCTTTCTCGTGCGATCTGTCCGGAGAGTCTGTCACGGAGGTATTCGAACCCTGTGGCGCTGTCGAGATACGAGATATAGAAGTTTGGGAACGAGTCGATGTTGTACTGCTTCTTCATCTGCTCGACGACCTCGGGTTTGGGCCGCTTCTCAGGGTTCTCGACGGGATTCCCGGGGATCGCGAATGCGAGCACCACGGTAATCGAGTACACAACGAGCAAGATGATCGGGAGCGCCGCGAGTCTTCGGAGGATGAGGTTCATCATGATTCATCGTCCTCCGATTCGGATGCTGGGGCGTGCATGGGGCGGGGTTGATCCGGGCCCTTGCCATCGCCGAGCATATCGATGAGAAACGCGTTCTGTTTGGTGCGTGGGTGCGTGGAGAGCCCTGTGACCTTGTGCGGGTCGAACATGTAAATGGTGGCGTAGTGGAACACCGGGACGAGTGGGACATCCACTTCGACAATGATGCGCTCAGCTTCGCTCAATAGTTCCATCCGTTTTTCGGGATCGAGCTCGACACTCGCGCGGTCGAGCAGGTCATCGTAGTGGGGGTTGTTGTAGGCGCGGTCGTTGTTTCCGTCGGTGGAGTAGTTGATATCGAGGAAGGTGGTCGGATCGCCGTAATCGCCGAACCAGCCGGCTCGGGCGGTCATGTATTGCTTGTCCTTCAGGTCATCGCGGAAGATCTTGATCTCTTTCTGGTCGAGTCGGGTCTGAATCCCGAGATGCTTCTGCCAGCTCTTCGCGATCGTCTGCGCGATCAGATCATGCCCTGCGTCTTTGTTGAATGAGAGGGTGACGACGAAGTCCTCTGGGAACCCGGCCTCATCCAACAGACGGCGTGACTCCGCAATGATCGCGTCCCGCGCGGCACTGTCTTCCGCGTCGCCGATGTTGGGGAGTCCTTTCGGGGAGGTATACCCGCCGATCGATCCCGGGGGGATCAGGGTCCGTGCGGTGGGTTCGCCCAATCGGCGAACCTGGTTCGCAACGGCGCGTTTGTCGATGCACATCGCGAATGCACGACGGACGCGTGCGTCTGCGAACGGGTTTGGCTGCCCATCGGAGAGGAAGGGCTTGCAGTTGAAGTTGTAGAAATAGGTCCCGAACGATGACACGGCGTGTGTGTGAGCGCGTGGGTTAGGCGGGAGTTGGCGATCGATCGCGAACTGATCGAGCCCCTGGGCACGGAGTTGCTCGACCTGATCGGCGTGCTCGGCTAGGTATTGGAGTTTCTGGGCCACCATCTCGCCGCGGTAGGAGGCCGTCACATCCGCGATCCAATCAACCGCGCCCGTCTGGTAGGCGAGGACACCGGCGTTGGGGTCATTGATAGATGGGATATCGATCGAGTCGATGGCGATACTGTCTCGATCCCAATAGTGGGGGTTCTTCTCTAGACGCATATCGCGTTTCATACGCCATCGCTCGAGCGTGAATGGACCGTTGGAGACGAGGACCCCGCCGCGGGTCCAGCCGGGCCTTCTGATGAGTCGTGCCGTCTCTGGATCGGGTCGCTCGTACTGCGACACCAGCGGCTCATACACCGGCATGAATACCCCGAATCCGCATAGCTCCAGGAAATAGGGTATTGGTTTCTCAAGCTCGATGATCAGCGTGTTCGGATCGGGTGATCGCATTCCCACGAGTTCATCGAACTTTGATTTCGTCTCGTCCCAGAGGGCGTAGGCCTGTTGTTGTCGATCGGTGGGGGAGTCGAACTCTCGATCCGAGAACGCGTCGAGTTGCTCAGTACGCCAGTCGTAGAACGCCTGGGCACCCTTGATGTTCATAAACATCGCGGCGTAGTCGGAGACGAGATCGGGGAGCATCGCACGGCGCCAGGAATATCGAAAGTCCTCCGCCGTGACGGGTTCGCCGTTGGACCACTTCGCGTCCTCGCGGATGATGAAGGTGTAGGTTTGGGCGTCATCGGAGATTGTCCAAGATTCCGCGACGGCCGGTTCGATGTCAAAGTCGTGGCTGAGGACATCGTTGCGTACAAGCCCCTCGAAGATGAGCCTTGCGGTGCGGAGGTCATGCATCCAACTCATCCGCTGGGGATCGAGGGTGTTGACATCCGAGGAGTTGATGAACACAAGATCGGCGCGGGTTGTCGGCTTGTCGGACAACACGGAGACCCCGATCAGGATCAACAGGAGCACGATCGGAACAAGCAGTCGGTACATATCAACACCATACCGTGCGTTTGGGACACGGTTGACATCAGAGAGTCAAGAATCGTGAGAAAGCTCTTTGCCCGGCGTGAGGACTGAACTAGTTCAGGAAGCGATCATCGTCAAAGCTGAACTGTGAAACGATGGGACCGCCCGGGCCGAGAAGAGCCGCCGCTTGGTTGCGGAAGTCCCGGTCGTTGCCGGAGTCGAGCTGCTCGCTGAAGTTTGTGGTGCTGATCCCACTGATCCCGCGTCCATCGAGTTCCGCCGCTTTTCGCCGTGCAAAGTACAGCAGTGTTTCGCCCGCCTGAACGGAGCGCACGGTCAGATCGCGATCTCCCTCGGGCTCGATTGTCTTGGCAATGACTCTTCGGAGAGGGAGGGCAACGATGTCCGCTCCCAGACGCACGGCCGCGCGGGCTGCATCGGCGTTCACGGTGGCACTGATATCCGAGATCGATGCTGTGGAGGCGCTGGAGGCGCTGAGGGCGAGCGATTGAGCGAAACTCGGGTCTTCATTCTCACTGAGCGAGGTGAGATGGTCGCCGACGAGATCGGAAAGCGCGATGATCGCGTTGGACCGCGTGGCCGTCAGGTCGCGCGTGCCGATCATCGACGCATTAGTCAGGGCTCTCGCGCAGGCACGAGTGTATTCCTGATCATCGGAGTTCTCGCGGGCACTCTGGAGGATGGCGTTGATGAGTGAGGACGCGTCGGAGTCTGTGATCGCGGGGCCATGAACGCTGGCACTCTCAAACAGTCGCCCGGCGCTGACAACGGCGAAGACCCGCACCCCCGCGTCATCATCGTTCAGCAGGCGGCCGATCCGATTTGCAGCTGGGGGGGTGGACAGGTTTCCAGACAAGCGCAGGGCGCTGATCTTCCCTTTGATGCCATGATCTGAGATCAGCTCGTCGATTGTGGGCATGAGGATCTGGGCGTAGGTCTGACGAAAAGCGATTGAGACGCCACGCCCGTGCAGGGGCTCGGTGAGTGCCTCAAGTGCACGCTTATTGTCTGCCGCGTTGTCAGAGGTGATCCGTGGTAGCCAGTTGTTGACGAACTGCTCGATCTGGGTTCGTTGACCTCCATTGACGGAAATGGTCTCAACTGTCGATCGTGGGAGCTCGGTAACCGGCTGGGCGCTCACAAAGGTCGTCCCCAACGCCAGCACAATGAGCTGGAGCGGGCGTGCGGAACGGGCGAAACGAGCTGCGGTGCGTGCGTTAATCACGATTGAAACCTCTGTCGGATCGCGTCGGATGGGTCCCGACGCGTGGGGATTGGCATCAATGCGGGAAGTCCCGCGTCCGGGGAGTTTATCGCCCAAATCGATCACTGTCCGGGTTTTGGGCGTCCCGTCTCGATACGGGTCATGAATCGGTCGGATGCGTTCAATGCTGCGGCTGTGACATGTCTGTGACGGATCAGTACACCTCGAGGAATACCCGCTTGGTCTTTTTCAGCTGTTTGGGGATCATGGACCGCTCCCAGTTGTCCACATCCGCGAGGAGTTCATCGCTGACCGTGAGGTATTGTGCGAGTTGCTCAGGGGGGAGAATCCGGGCGAGTGTCTGGAAGACCCCGAGTTCCATACCCGCCAACCCGCAGATGTAGATCAGGGTGCGCTCGGATGCGAGCATGGGTTGGAGGGTATCCGCGTCCTCGCTCAGCCGGTCCTGGACATAGAGCGGGCGGGGTTGATCCGTTGTGGTGTGGCGTGAGATGGCGGTGTGGTACGAGAAGTTCTCATACTCGTCCTGCCAGGCCTGGAGCGTGTCGTCGTAGAGCAGATCTGTTTCGTAGGGGGTTCCCATGAGCATCGCGACCCGGGATGGCATTCCCTGTTTGATGAGATCGAGGATCATCCCACGGAATGGTGCAATGCCGGTTCCGGTGGCGATGAACATGTAGTCGTGCTTGGATGGGTCCTTGGGAAGAAGGAAGCGCTTTCCGACGGGGCCGGTGAGTTGGATCTGGTCGCCAACATTGAGGTCGCAGAGGTAGTTGGAACACACCCCCTGAACGAGCTTGTGAGAGTCCCAGTGCTCATCGACGAGTCGCTTGACGGTCGTGGTGATGATCGTGCCGTCGCCAGTTTCGCCCCCGGTGGGAGCAGCGATCGAGTAGAGGCGGAGTTTGTGGGGTTTCCCCTCGGGTGTCTGCCCAGCGGGGATAACGCCAAACGACTGCCCAGCAGTCCAGGAGTTCTCAAGGGCGGTCCCCGAGACATCGATCTCGACATGGCGGACAAAGCCGGACGCTTTGCGCGATTTCGTGCACAGTCGGGTCGCGTGGACGCGTCCGACGACCGGCGCGACAGGTTTGACGAGGTGCTGAGGGACTTCTGGCATCTCGGGGATGCCGGCCAGATCGGTCGTAGTCGTGGAACTCATAGGGAAGTGTAGCTCGTAAGAAAAAACACGCCCACGATCGAGTCGTGGGCGTGCGTTGAATCTTGATGACTGGGCTTACCCGTCGTTCTCGATCTCATCGATCCGATTCTGGATTTGGACCTGGATCCACTCAAATCCGGCATACAGCTGTTCGATCATCTCGTCGGTGGCCATTTCTTCCGGGAGCGCATCGACGACAGCGCTAGCCTGCTGGTCGATCTGATCCAGCATCGCGTAGAGCGTGTCCAGATCGTCTGTTCCATCGAGTACATCGGTCATAGTCTGGAGTTGCTGGGCGACGGTGTCCCGCATCTCTTCAGGGGTATTCTCAAGGATGTCCTCGAGAGTCATCGAGCTGAGATCGGAACTCGAATCCTCGGATTCTTCAAAGGATTCCATTTCCGTCTCTGATCCGGTGTCCTCGTCGAGGTCGGATTCGGGCTCCAAGCCGCCGAGAGACTCAAGGCGTTGGGCCGCTGCATTGAGTTTTTCGCCCGTGTCGCCTGTTGCACGCACTGACCGCAAGGAGCTGGCGGCATCGAGGTAGCTCTGGTGTGCTTCTGCCAAGAGCTCGTCGGCCCGTTCATTTGCTTGATCGACTTGGTTATCCCAGGAACCGGGGATACCGGACTCGCTGAGGGCCTGATACAGCATGGCTTCTTCGCGTTCGCCGTAGGCCTGACGCATCAGCATCTCCGCGAGGCTTTGCTGGGCATCGGCTTTGTTGATGATCGCGACGGATTTAACAGCGTCGCGAGCATCACGAGAAGCGTTGATCGCGGCGCGGATCAGCGAGATTGCTTTGGAGTTTGCGGATTCAACCTCATCATCACGAATCGATTGAAACTCCGAGACCGCCTCCTGAATACGCTGGAGCGCATCGTTCGCGTTTGTTTGAGCTTCTGCCGCGTCACTCTGGCTCTTTTGAGCTCGATCGCGGAGTTCGTCAATCGCTTCGCCTAGCAGATTGATCTGGGCGCGTGCTTTTTCCACATTGAGTGATACTTCGCGGGCTCCGGGGCGGAGTTGGGCAACGATTCCCTCGATACGAGTTGCTTCGAGGTCGTACTGATCGGCTCGAAGCGTGAACTCACGGGCCTCCTCGGCGAGCTTCGCGCCCTCTTGGGCACTCACTCGGGGGATTTGGAGTTCCAGTCCACCGGCCTGATTCCGCTGTTCGGCAGCTTTGGAACGGAGCTCCTCCATCTTTGATTCGTAGTTCGCGATCTCGTTGTCGATCGAGTCCATCTGTCGCTGATAGTTGGCGATATCGTCTCGTCGTAGCGTGATGATCGACTCGATCTCAGCGATATCGGCGGAGGGATCGAAGGTGCCGGCTGCTTGGGCGATTGCGGACATGGTGAGGTATTCGTGGATCATGCCTCGAATCACTCGCCCCTTGCGAAGGGCCAGGGATTCTGCCTTTGCCGCATCGTGTGAGGCGAGGGCTGCCTGGCCTCGTTTGGCCATCGCGACTCCGACAGCTGCTGCCTCGGCGAATCCGCCTTCCGCCCCAGCGTGCGCGTTCAGGGCCTGTTCAGCATTGTCGTAGATCCTGGAGCTATCTGCAGGGCTCGCGTTTGAGTCGCCCAGCGAGATGGCGGTAAAGGAGCGGCCTGCTTCCTTGACAGCCGCTTGGGCATCGGACTCGCCGCCGCATCCGCTCAGGAAGGGCAGTGAGCAAGCGGCCCCGGCAAGCAGGGTCACTCGGAGCGTCGAGGAGATCGTGGCGTTTCGGCGGATGGTCATGCGCTTCGGGTCCTTCGAGACGGTTGAGGTCAACCCAGACGCCAGAATCGCGCCGGGGAAAGTCCATACTCCAAACCTCCCGCAGCGGTTCCGGGTTGAGGCGGATCGCACGGGAAGGGGTGAGATGGTAGCACACTCGAGCGATCATCGCATGAACGATGAGCCCCGGGGATCGGTCAGGGTTTAGGCAAATCGGGTTTCGGGGTGGGCTTCGATTGCGGCAGGGGGTAGTCGAAGTCCAGCTTCGGACGGGGTTGGTACATTGCACGGATCCATTCCACGGCCTGTTGATACTTCCGATCCTGGGTATCGCGGAAGATCGGACGGAACCCGAGTCCGGGGTAGTCTCTTGGGAGTTCCGGGTGCGGTATCAGGGCCTTGCTCTGGATCATTCCCATCTGGAGGAGCGCAGAACGCTCTGGGTACTCGAAATCGATGAGTGGCGTTCCGTTCGCGAGGGTCGATTTCTCAATGATGTAGAGATTGGTGAAGGATGTTTCGTTCGTGTTGGGTTTGGTATTGATGAGGCGGAAAGAGCCCGCATCGACCCCACCATGGCAGCGAGTGGATGCGCATGCGTTCATGAGCCAGCCGCGCCCGGTGTGCACCTGATCCTTGAAGAGCTGGAGTGATCGTGGGTTCTCGAGCACCTGGACCTCGGAATAGAGATGCCGGGCGCGGTGGGTGAAGAGGAGTTTGAGTTTCTCCACCTCGGGTAGAAGAAGGAGTTTCTGGCGTTGGGCCTCGTCTGGGCTGAATTTATTTGGATACTCGCGCATCAGCTTGAGCATCGTCTCGTCGGGGACACGCAGCTTTGGCGGGTCCCGTAGATCGATCTCATAGACCCGTAGAAGATTGATCTGCTCATCGCTCAGGTGGGGAAGCGAGTTGCGCTCGATGTTGTAGATTCTTTCGGGCTCATCCGTCTCATCGGCAGGCTCTTCGCTGGCCTGATTCTCGTCGGCTTTCTCTTCGCCCGCATTCTGGGTGAGTTTGTCGTATTCGTTCAGCCAGGTGTGAAGGAGCTTGGCGTGAGGGTTCTGAGGATCGACGATGAGGATGGATTTGAGTTCTTTGATTGCGAGCTGATAGGCGCGTCGAGCTCGGAGCCATTCGACAAGTGCGAGTCGAGATTCGACATCGTCGTCACTGACCGTGGCGCGGAGTTGTTCGAACCGCTCTGAGACGGGCGGAAGAACGACAACATTCGCGACATTTCGGCGTTGAAATGTTGTTTCAATACCGTTGATACCGATGATGACCTCGCGTGAGGACTCGAACACGAGCTCGCCGGTGATCGTGCGTCCAGACTGGAGGGTGATCACGCATTCACGAATACCTTCCTCTTCCTGAACATCCGTCTCATTATCTTTAGGCTCGGCATCTTCAGGCTCGGGTTCCGCCACGGGCTCGGTCCAGCCCACGCCCGTGATGACCGCATGCTGGGGCATCTGCGGAGAGGGCGAACTGAGTGCGAGCATCGTGACGCTGCCCGTGAGGATCATTGATCCCATGAGCAGGGGCAACACGAACGGCTTCGCGGCTCGTATTCGGGGTGGATTGTTGTCTGTTCGGGTATGCATAGGGCGCACAGGAGTATACCGCCGGGGGGAGCTTTCGGTTCCAGTGGATAGAAGAACGCACACCCAATGTCGATACTGCGGGCGTGCGTGGGTTGGCGAAGGGATGTGAGCTTGTTGCGATCGTTCTGGATCACACGCCGCACTTGGCGAGTGTCTCGGTGATGCGTTCACTGAGCAGGTCCGGCGTGAAGGGTTTGACGACATAGTTATTGACGCCCGCCTTGATCGCTTCGATGACTCGTGCTTTTTCTGCTTCTGTTGTAACCATGATGAGTGGGGTGCTTCTGTCGCTTTCGCGGAAAGTCTTCACAAAGGTCAGCCCATCCATGTTGGGCATGTTCCAGTCCACAAGGCAGAGCTCAGGCTTGAAGGACTCGATCTTGTTCAGCGCGTCTTGCCCATCGCACGCTTCATCGATTTCCGTGTACCCGAGCTGCTTGAGAACAGACTTCTGGATGTTGCGCATCGTCTTCGAGTCGTCAATTAGTAGGATTCGCATGGTGTATACCTCATCGTAGTATTTTTAACTGGGGGCTTAGGCGGCGTTTGATTGGGGCTCGATGGCTTCTGCTCGGACCTCGCGGATGGCGACTTCGAGGACGATCTCGCCGCAGTCGGTGTTGCATGGGATGACGACGCACGCGGTGCCAGACGGTGTGGACACCCGGTGATTGTCCCCGATGACGACGGTGGGACAGGAAATTGATACGGACTTGCGTTGGAACTCGGCCTTGGCATTCCCGGAAATCATATTGACGAGTTCGCCCACGGCATCGACAAAGTCTTCGCTATTCGCATCGAACTGCATGCCGGTAAAGAGCGAGACGATCGAGACCGCCGTGTCATTGGGCATGCTGAGCACGATAGTGCCTGCCATCTCACCGGAAACGCCGATGATGCCGGATACATCGTTTGTCGCGGTGTTGTTGGTCTTGATGCTGGGTTCCCCGATCTCAACGGGTAGATGGAGCATCGTCGTGAATACATTCTGAATCGATGTCATGAATGGTGTGATATAGCTTGAGTCCATGTGTGGTTTCCTTGGTCAATCCATGGGGCAAATATTTGATGTGAATGAGGTGCGCAGGTTTCGTGAAGTGCGCATGAGTTCGGCGATGTCCAGAATAAGACTGACCCCGCCGTCACTTCGGACAGTTGCGCCGGAGATTGGCGCATCTCGTTGTATCCCATCCAGGGGCTTGATTACGATTTCCTGCTGCCCAAACACCCGCGTGACGCTCAGCCCGAAGATCTTCTGATTGAAGCGGATGACGATCACGAATGGTTCGTTTTGACGAGCATGCTTGGGGACATCAAAGATATCCTGCGAGCTTGTGAGTGGGTAGACGGCCCCCCGCAGATGGATCACGGGCACCTCGCCAACTTTGGAGAGCATGTCCGGGGTCGGGCTCACGATCTCGGATACATTTGCCAGCGGGATCGCGAAGATCTCCTCGGAGGCAGCGACCATCATGGCGGGCATGATTGCGACGGTCAGCGGGATCGCAAGAGTGATCGTGGTTCCCTTGCCTTTCGTAGACTCGATCGTGATCCCGCCCTTGAGTTTGGACTCGATGTTTGTGCGGACAACATCCATCCCAACACCGCGGCCGGAGAGATCAGAAACGGTCTCTACGGTTGAGAATCCGGGTTCAAAGATGAAGCGAAAGACATCCTCGTCGTGGAGCGGGGTGAGTTGTTTTTCTGTGGCAAGGCCACGCTCAACAGCCTTGGTACTGATGACGGCTCGATCGAGCCCCTTGCCATCATCGATGATCTTCAAGCATATATGCGAGCCCTCATGGCCGGCGACGAGCTTGATCGTGCCGGTTGGGTTCTTTCCTGCCGCTTCTCGATCGCTGGGCAGTTCTATACCGTGATCCACGCTGTTGCGGAGGAGGTGGATGAGCGGATCGCTGAGTGCTTCGATGATCGATTTCTCGACTTCGGTGTCGCCGCCCTCGATCTCAAGGCTGATCTGTTTTCCGGTCTTTGTTTCCAGATCGCGTATCAGTCGCGGGTATTTGCTGAAGATTTTCTCGAGCGGCTGCATTCGGGTCTGCATCACAGCGAGCTGGATATCTCCTGTGATGCGATCGAGTGTGCTCGCTGTGGTTTCCATCTGCTCAATGAGATCATGTTCGATCATGGACTTCGCAAAGTCCTCCGCCATCGCGCCGACTCGGTTTTTCTCAAGAACCAGCTCGCCGACGAGGTTCATCAACGACTCAAGGCGAGAGACTTCCACGCGTATGGTTTTCTTGGGCGTCGTCGCCCCAGCATCGCGGTTTGTCGAAATGGAGCAATCAACCGTCTCGGGTGAATCGCCGCTCCCGGTCATGCCGAGCCCACATGCGAGAAGCACATCGCGTGCGTCGGCGTTATCGGGGAGCACCGCATCTGGCAGATCAATGCCATCGGCGAGCATCTCGATCTGTTCGTAGAGCGTGTTGAGTGTCCATGTCACGAGAACCTGATTCGTGAGCTCGGTTGTCTGCTCGTCGATCAGGGCGCATAGGGCCTTGAGCCGAGGCGTGAGTTGGGCGATCTGATCATCGCTCAGGTGCGCGATGTTGTCGATCGACTGATCAAGCACGGTCGCGATCTGCAGAATGGGATCAATCTCAAAAAAATCGATCGTCTTGACGATATCCTCGAAGAGTTCCTCCAGGTTCGCGCACGCGGCTTCGCGGGAGTCGGGGGAGGCGAGTTCATCGAGACATATGCACGCCTGGGCCAGCGTGATTTTGATGTCGTTTGCCATGTGCTCGATGAGATCGAGTTTTCCCTCGTCGAGTTGAATCCGCTGGCGTCTACACTCGAAACCGCTGAAGCGAGATTCATCTCGAAGCTGCATATCAAGCGCAGAACCGGTTGATAGTTCGTGATCTGAGTGTGAGACGCTGTTTCCCAGCCGATTGAGTTGAGCGATCAGGCGCGGGGACGCGGTGATCAGATCGGTGCTGCCGCCTCTCAGTTCATCGAACTGGACTTTGAGCACATCGACGGCTTCAAGGAGCAAGTCCATCTCAGGCTTGCCGATCAGCAGATCACCATTGCGTGCGATGTTGAGCACACTCTCGGCACAATGCGCGATGGCAACAAGGTTTGCCAGCGAGAGGAACGAGGCGCTGCCCTTGATCGTGTGGAGTGAGCGGAAGATCTGGTTGAGGAGATCGATATCCTGTGGGCTCGCCTCAAGATCAACGAGATCTCGCTCGAGCTCTTCGAGGAGCTCACCGGATTCCGTGAGGAAGTCTTGCAGAATATCGGGATCAAAGTCCTTGGTAGACATGTCTTAGATCTCAGCATTGGAGTCGCTTCGAAGGAGCGCGTTCGTTCAGGAGCTTGGGAAAGATCATCATCTCGAACACTTCGAGCGATGCTTCATTGCGAATGGAGCTGGTATCGTCGGTCGTGATTCGGTTGAGCATCTCCTGGAACTCGTCCATCGGGGCCGGTCCCATCGTGAGGCTTGCGATGTACTGGTCGTCGTGTTCAAGTTTGAGTTCAATCAACCGAGCTGAGTGGCGAGACTCGAAGACAGGCTTCTCGTACTCAGGGAAGAGGATGTCCGATCCATCGAAAATGACTTTGGCCATCTTGATGTACTGATCTGGGGGCATCGAGATTCTGGAAGATCGTGCAGGCAATATTTACTCCGCTTGGGTGTTCCTCTCGGGTCAGGCCGCATGTTTCATGTTGTTGATGCGTTTGAGAGATTCGGGGCTGAACAGGTTCTCAAGCTCGATCACCATGATGAGCTTGTCTTCGATATTCGCGACGCCGGAGAGAAAACGCGCATCGATCGGAGCGACCATTTGCGGAGATGGCTCGATGATGTTCGATGAAATGCGAAACACATCTTGGACGGAATCGACAACGAAACCGACGATGTCCTCTGAGATCTCGACCACCACAATCCGCGTACGCTCGCTGTGCTCAACCTTCGGGTAACCGAACTGTGCGCGTAGGTCGAACACTGGGATGATCTGACCACGGAGATTGATGAAGCCCTCGACGCCGGGTGGACTCTGAGACACCTGTGTCAGCGCCATCATGCGGTTGATTTCCTGCACACGCTGAATATCAACGGCGAACAGCTCATCGCCGAGCGTGAAGGTGACGAGCTGTAGCTGGCGTCCGCTCGGATCATTGCTGACATGCGTTGTTTGTTTATGCCGGGTGTTCATCTCGTCTCATCCATGGCTATTTGGTGTCGGGTCTGAACTCGATCGCCCTATTGACGCCGTCCTTGCCGACGCGTGCGGTGTGGGGCATCTCGGAGAAAGTTGTTTTTCATAAATGCGGAATCATCAACGACTAAGGGCGCACGGGATGCCTCGGCAGGAGTGCGGCTTCTGATACCCCTGTTCTCGGTTGATCTTGTGGTTGCCTTGATGAGAGTCCGGTATTTCCACCGCACCTACGCGGTGTTGACGGTTTCGCATCAGCGTTCGATGGTGGAATACTGCGCATGAAAAAACGACGCCGATTGGCGTCGTTTCAACTAATGCCCAGGAGAGGACTCGAACCTCCACTCTCGTAAAATGAGAACCACCACCTCAAGGTGGCGCGTCTACCAATTCCGCCACCTGGGCCAGTTGTGAGGGGAAGTATACACCCAAGTTTGTCGTTGTCGAGTCTATGAGTCCCGCTTTGATCATGATCTGGTCTCGGATTATCGGGTCTGACGAACACGGATCGTGCCCCTTGCGTCTATGATGCAACGAAAGCCGGTTCCGGACGCATGATGGGCGATCGGGAGGGGCTCTTCGAGGTCTAGACGAGGAAGTATTCGACATGACTACCGACGCTGCTGATACCAAACACAAGTTGTACGAGCATGTCCGCGCTGGTGCGGAGAAGGCGGATGTCTTCGCGGATGTCACACTCAGCTCTGATGGTGTCCGTTGCGAGGCGGATGGGTCCGCTGAGCCCGCGTACTACCGGGTATATATAGAAGAAGGCGATGTCTGGATCTCCCTGGAGACCGATGACCGCTGGTTGTCGGGATCCATCGAGGGTGATCTCGTGGGGACCGGTGATAAGCTCGACGAGTTACTCGAAGAGGAGATCATCGATCTCGGGCATGTCGATGCGGTCGTCGAGTTTGAGCATTTCCGGTCACCGCAGAAGGTGTATGTGTTCCGATCGAAACTATCGACCCCGTTAAGCAGTCCCGATGCCCCTGAGCATGCACTCATCTGGCTGAAGGGATACGAGACGGTCTTCCGTGAACTCGGGGATATGCAAGAAGACGACGAGGACTAAGGGCAGGGTTCGCACCCCGTCCTGAACGCGAGCGAAGGCAGCACGAATCATGCGCATACTCATGCTCGGATGGGAGTTTCCCCCTTTTATGGCCGGCGGCCTTGGGACCGCGGTGGAGGGGCTCACGCGCTCACTCGTCAACCAGGGGCATGAGGTGGTCTTTGTCCTCCCTCAGGCCGTCCCGGAGGGGCATCAATCTCATGTCGAACTGATCGGGCCCAGAGTGCTTGCGCATCGGGCACGATCTCTGCGAAAGGGTGCCATCGTGCCCCAGCCCGCGAGCGGGGGGAGTGAGCCCGAAACGCTCGATGAGTTGCAGCAGCGAGATCCGGAGTTGATTCAGACCCTGACACGACGGATCGAGGAGTTCCGGTCGAGTTACCCCAGTTCGTACCCCGGGGTCGATGTCGAGAACACCCTCACCCGTTTGATCCAGGAAATCCGAGAGTCGCACGAGGTGCAATCGCATGCACAATCGGCGCTTCGTGACCCGAGTGGATTCAAGGCACTGCAGACCGCAAGCGCGACCCAGATCGCAGACGCGTTTGATGCCTTGCTCGATTCCGTCGAGGGGTTGGGCACCGGCGACAGCGGGTATGGGTCCGATCTGTTTGGTGATGCGCACCGCTACGCCCGCCTCGTGGCGGCGCTGGGGTTGACCGAGAAGTTTGATGTCATCCACGCGCACGATTGGCTGACCTATCAGGCGGGGCTGCTGCTCAAGCAGATCACCGGCAAGCCGCTCGTTTGCCATATCCACGCGACCGAGTTTGACCGCTCGGGCGAGCACATCAATCAGGGGGTGTACGACATCGAGCGGGCGGGCATGCAGGGCGCGGACCGGGTGATCGCTGTTTCTCGCCTGACCAAGGCGATCGTGCACGCCAAGTACGGCGTGGACGACTCCAAGATCGATGTGGTCTACAACGGTGTCGCGCAACACGAGGTGCAGCCCGAGCGTGGTGCTGCGATCGAGAAGGGCGACAGGATTGTGCTCTTCCTGGGGCGCATCACGATGCAGAAGGGCCCAGAGTACTTCATCCAGGCGGCCAAGCGCGTGCTGGAGAAGGAAGAGAAGGTCAAGTTCGTTGTCGCGGGCTCGGGCGATATGGCAGTTCGGATGATCGAGCACGCCGCGGCGATCGGGATCGGGCACAAGGTGCTGTTCACCGGGTTCCTGCGCGGGCGCGATGTCGATCGCGTGTATCAGATGGCGGATTGTTATGTCATGCCCAGCGTCTCCGAACCCTTCGGGATCGCACCCCTCGAGGCGATGCGGAACGATGTGCCCGTGATCGTGTCCAAGCAGTCGGGCGTGTCCGAGGTCCTGACGCACTGCCTGAAGGTGGACTTCTGGGACACGGACGAGATGGCGAACAAGATCGTGGCGGTGCTCAAGTACCCGCCGCTGGGGCAGACACTGCGTGAGCACGGGCGGTTCGAGCTGCGCGGGCTCAACTGGGACGGCGCGGCCGAGAAGTGCGTGAAGGTCTACGGACGGGCGATCGCCGGCGTGTCATGAGCGAGACACGCGAAGAGCTTATTGCACGGCGGGATGCGCTGATCGGGCATTTGCAGGGTGAGTGGGGGGTTGATGTTGACACACGCTCGATGAATCGAAAAGCGATACTTGCGGCGATCATCTCAATGGTTGGGATGACAGTATTCTTCGCGGTGATTGTTCCGGTTCTGATCTTCACTCATTCTGATCCTGAGCTATCAGCCGAGTGGTCTGTCGTTGAGATGTTGTTTTTCTTTGGCGGCAGTAATCTTGTTGTTGGTGCTGTGTTTTATGTCTACATCTGGGGTCACGCGTTCTGGTATAGGCGACTGAACCCGATCGTTATTGATGAGAACCGACTTGTGTGGAAAAAGCGGAAGGGCTTCGTGCCTGAGCGACTCGACCTTCTCAATGTGACGAGCGTGTCAAGATACGACGGCACCGGTTCAAGCAAGCTATTCATGAATGTGATCAATCGGTTGGAGCGCGGCTCATCGACTTCGTTGAGCCCGGTGATGTTCGGCTCGATGGGAGAACACAATACCCCGAAGATCATCCCTGCGATGTTCAAGGATGGCCACAGGTTTATCAGCGCAATTGAACAGATCGCAGAGATCAATATCCAGCTAAAACAAATGGATGAATCTGATCCCGCTTAACCCACATCTCGACTCTGGAACAGGATCACCGCCAGCGACAGGAACACCACGATCTGGCAGATGCCGTATGCGTACACGAGGAACACATGCGTGAGCGGGATCGGCTGATTCTGGGTGATCGCGTCGAGCAACCAGAACGACTGCATGTTCGGCACGACGGACCAGATCGCGAGCGGGACCGGGTGTGTGACCGTGCGTTGACGGAAGAGCGAATCGCCCGGAAGTGGGGGGCGGGTGAGTTCGACGGAATCGCGTCCGATCTGCATAATCGAGATCCGCGTATCGTCCATGTCCACGATGAACAATCCGGGCTCATCCCGTGCATTTTTCTCCAGCGGGGTGCCCGGTTCGAGTGGGGCGAACTCGGGGGTGATCATGCCGACGCCGGAGGGGGAAGCACCGTAGTAGACGGGATCACCGATCTGGATGTCCTCGCGGGGTGGGCCGAGCATCGTGATGTAGAGGACCGATCCGGGCTCCCGGAGCATGACCTGATTGAAGTATGTGTCGTCCTTGAGCGGTTCCTGATCGAAGCTCAGGAGCTCGTTGAGCGTGACATACCGACGCGGGTCGAACCCGGCCTCGATGAACTCTTCGAGTTCCATGTTGTTGCGTTCAGCGGCGAGTGCCCAGACCTGATCGTTGAAGAAGTCGTAGACATCCAGGCCCGTCGGTGATTCGACGAGCGCGACCTGTCCGAATCGTTGGTTCTCGAAGATATCTCGACCAAACCAGTAGTTCGATAAGAGGCCGATGATAAATATGCCGGCACAGAACGCGATGGTGATGACCTGCCCGAATCGGGTTGAAATCGCTGTCGCGATCGAGGTCATAACCAGCAGGGCCATCCCGAGACAGGCACAGGCGAGCATGATCTGTGGCTTGAGATTCTCGCTTGGGTCCATGAGGGCCCAGTCTTCATCGACGAACAACGAGATGCCGTAACCGATCCAGAGCAGCGGCAAGAGGGTCAGTGCAGCAGTTTGCCCAAATGACCATCCATAGGCATAGTTTCCTAAGGCGCCGATGATGATTGAAAGCAGGATGGAGCCGACGGAAAAGAGGATGACCGGCCAGACGGGGTCTTCGGCCGCGGTTGAGAGGATCCCGTGGCGAACCCCGAACAGCAGGTACGCGACCATAATCAGGATGGCGATCAGCATCGCGATCGAGATTCCGAGGAACTTGCCCAGAATCACGCTTGTGCGTGAGATGGGCTTGGAAACCACCGTCAGGACGGTTTTGTTCTCGATCTCACGGGATATCGCTGCGGTCGATATGAATGCGGCGAGCATAATCCCGAGCAGGAAAATGCCCCCCATAGACACATCGAGGAGCATTTTGTCGTCCCCGGTGACCTCTCCTGGGACATTGCTGGGTCCCATGGTGAATCCAACGATCCAAGTGTTGAGGAGCTGGATGAACGCCGCGAGCAACAGCATGACAAAGAACACCGGTTGACGGATGCTCTCTTTGAGTGCGTTACGGGCAATTGGTATGACAGTCGTGAGCATGGACGCGGATGATAGGGTGGTTCACGGCGTGTGTGGGAGCGCAGGGTCTGCGCTGATGCCCCTTCGTGGGGATGCTGGTGATGTGTGCTACGCATCTGTCTGAGAACAGTTCGGTGGGCGTAGGGAGAAAGATAAAGATTCTATGCTTGTGGGTGTGAACCGGATCGCGATACCGCTCGTACGGTGGGGCACAGCAGGAGTCGCTCATCGTGGGGACGCGATCAAGGCGACGAAACCGCATTCCGGACGCGTACCACAGACGCGGTTGATGCACCTAGTATCACCACCCCGGCGTGTGGGCACGGGGTGACGCGCGAGGCGCGATCCAGAAACACACAGCTGGCGTACGCGCCACCGCGACCAAGACAGAGGACGACGCACCCAATGAATCAGGGCGACTATCTGACTTACCGCAAGGCCGCGAACACGGCCATCATCGGGTTGGTGATCCAACTCGTTCTGACGCTATCCGTTTTCTTCTATGCTCAATCATCCGGCGATGACAGCGCGGCGGCAGGGACGATCTTCCTGCTAAGTGGCGTTCTTGTCTGGGGTGTGCTTCTGCTGGTCTTCGATCAGCATCGGCGCGAGCGGATCGAAACCATGGAAGCGGAGCAGCTCGCCGTCACAGGCGCAGCAGCCGCGAGCGCGTTCGAGAGCACGGGTGATGAGCTGCGAGTCGCGGCGCGTCGGCTCGCGTTCATGTACAAATGGATTGTTCCTGGCACGGCTGTCCTGCTCGCGTTAATCACAATCTGGTTTGGTTTCGGCGCGTTCCAGAGCATCGAACCAGACACGCTCAATACTACCTCCAAGCCGGGCTGGGCGCTCGCGGTCGGGATTTCGATCGCCGTCGTCGGGTTTGTCTTTGCCCGCTTTGTATCCGGGATGGCAAAGGTCGATGCGTGGTCAAATCTGCGTGCAGGCGCGACAACCTCCGTCGCGGCCGCGCTCGTTGGACTTGTCCTCGCGATCGGCGGATTCCTTGAGCTCGCTCTCGGAATTGGTTTGCTCGTTAACTACGGGCCGTACATCATCTCGATTGGGATGATGGCGTACGGTGCGGAAATCATCCTCAATATCCTGCTTGATCTGTACCGGCCTCGCAAACCGGGCGAACTCCCACGCCCCGCGTTTGACTCTCGATTCCTCAGTCTTCTGGCGGCCCCTGATCGGATCGCTGAGAATGTTGGTGAGGCGGTCAACTACCAGTTTGGTATCGATGTCACGAGCTCGTGGTTCTACCAGCTCCTGAGCAAATGGATCGTGACATTGGTTGCGATCGCAGTCGGGATCGGTTGGCTCATGTCCTCGCTCGTTGTGGTCGAACCCCATGAGCGTGGGCTTATTTTGACCAATGGCGTGATTTCTGAGCCGCTCTTTAGCTTCGGCGACACCGGTGACGGGGATGTCGGGCCCGGGTTGCATGTTAAATGGCCCTGGCCGTTCTCGAGATACGAAACCCCGGTTTCGGTCGGGCGTGGCGATGAGGAAGTCCGCACCACGACTGGTGTTCGGGTTCTTCATCTCGCATCAAATCCTCCGGAAGAAGATAAGAACATCATTCTCTGGACGGAGAATCACACACGCGGCGAACGGCTGAACATCGTACAGCCCGAGCGAAATCCCGAGATTGAGACCCGCGGAGACGACGAAGCGACAAGCACGGTCGCGGAGCTTTCTCTCGTGGCGGCCGAAGTCCCCATGCACTATGTCGTGAGGAATGTGAAGCTCTTCGATCAGTTCGCGGCTCCCGGTCAACGCGAGCAGGTGCTCCTTCAGGTCGGTCGTCGTGTTGTGACGCAGTACCTTGGCGAGCGTGCGATTGATGAGATTCTCGCCATGAGTCGGACCAGTATGCCAAAGGAACTCAAGCATCGTCTATCGGAGGCCTATGGCCAGTTCAACGACGGGCAGGGTGCCGGAATTGAGATTCTGTTCGTCGGCGTCAACGGCGTGCACCCACCGACGCGGGTTGCGCCATCGTTTGAGCGAGTCATCTCGGCGCGTCAGAACCGTGAGTCCTTGATCGAAGAGGCACGCAAATCACAGATCGCCAAGCTTGCGGATATCGCAGGTTCGGTCGAACTCGCGGAAGAAATCAGTGCCAAGCTTGTGGCGCTGGATGATCTTCGCCGGAGCTCGGGCAGCGATTCAGACGCGTTCATTGAGGCAGAACTTGAGGTTCAGCGTCTGCTCGAGCGAGCGGGTGGCGAGGCCGGCGAGTTCATTCTCAGCGCCAGCGCAAACCGCTGGGTACGCCACATGAGCGAGCGCGGGCTCGCGAGCCTGCTGCAAGGGCAGCAGGAAGCGTATCTTGCAGCGCCGGAGCTCTACCGCAGTAACATGTACTTCGAGGCACTGATTGAGGCGATGCGTGAGTCACGGGTGTACCTGACACCCGGCGAACTCGAATCGCTCAAGGTCCGTCTCGAACTTCAGGACAAGAAAGCCGGCACGACCGTGTTCGACGCGGAGCGCGGCGAGGCTTTCCAGTAAACCAGTACCCCTTGATATGAACGCCCGGGCATGCCCCGGAGCGTCTGATCCTTGCCGAGCAGGGCAACAATGGAGAACGAGCCGTGTTGAAGCTCAAGTCAGTATTCATTCCAATCTTTGCGGTACTCTTCATCCTGATTCTGGTCGCATTTAGCGCGACCTACACCGTGCGTTTCACGGAGATCGCGGTGAAGACGACATTCGGGAGCGCGAATGACGATTCGATCGTCGACGAGCCTGGGCTGCACTTTAAAGCCCCTTACCCGTTCCAGAGTGTGACGAAGTATGACAAGCGGACACGGATCGTGCAGACGCGATCGGAAACGGTGCAGACGGCCGATGATTTCCAGATCATCGTTGAGTCGTACCTGTTCTATCGCGTTTCGGACCCGCTGAAGTTCTTCAGAAGTTTCTCGAACGCGGGCGATCGTGCTCAGGAGCACTACGCGAAGGCAGAGAACGATGTGCTCAGAGACCTGCTCCGCAGCGCGCTGGGTGAAACAAGCCGATACCGGATGGAAGACCTGTTCACCAGCGAACAGGGCGAGTCGGTGATCCCCGAACTCGAACGCTCTGTTCAGGGGCTTCTGACTCAGGGTGGCACCGGCGGCCAGTCACTGGGTGAGTACGGCATCGAGATCCTGAGCGTAGGGATCGATCGAATCGTTCTCCCCGAGGAAACGACCGCGGCGGTGATCAACCGCATGGGGGCCAACCGCGACAGACTGGCAGAGCGGTACGAATCAGAAGGACGCTCGAAGGCACGCCTGATCAATGCGGAAGCCACGAGCCAGGCCGAGCGTATCCGTGCGTTCGCCCAGAGGCGCGCCGACGAGATTCTCGCGAAGGGGGAAGAAGAGGCCGCACCATATTTGGCGAAGCAGAACATCAACCCCGACCTCGCGGTCTTCATCCAGAACATCAAGCTGATGCGCGAAGCGATGGCCAAGAAGTTCACGCTGATCTTCTCGACAAGCGATTATGGCATGCAGCTCTTCGACCCTGAGATTCTCAAGCAGTCGCAGGGCGAGATCCCCGCGCCAGACGCGAGGCAAAGGGCCGAAGCCGGAGCGGAGGACTGATCGATGAGTGATCCTCACGAACAAGATCAGAGCAGCCCAGAGACATCTGTGGTTGGGCAGGACGATGCCGTGAATGGCGCCGAAGCCACGCCCGAACCCGGCTTGATCTCGGGGCGAACAGCATCCGTCCGGTTCGATCGGCGCTCCACGAGCGCCCACACGAATAACCGGGCACGCATGGATGCGGCGAATCAGTCGCTCGCCGACGCGCTGAAGATCACATATGTCTTTCTTCAGTTCGGTATGGTTGTCCTTGTGGTGCTGTTCTTCTTCTCAGGGGTGCAGCGGATCAACGAGGGTGAGCGCGGGATCAAGGTCTTCCTCGGCAAGCCCACACAGACCAATATCGAGCCCGGTGCTCACTTCACTGCGCCCTACCCGATCGGGGAGATGATCCGAGTCGGTGCCGGCGCGGTCGAGATCCCCATGGCTCGGGATTTCATGCCCACCCGCCCCGGATCTATGAGCGACGACGAACTGCTCAACGCCGACTTCGGCGGATTCAACTCCAGCGGTCGCTTGAACCCAAGCGCCGATTCAATGATTTTGACGGCGGATCAGAACATCGCGCATGCACAGTTCCGGGTGAACTATCACCGATCGGATCATCGCGAATATGTTGAGAATATCCGCCCTCAGGACGAGGAGTGGGTCGTCCGCCTCACTGTGCGTCGCGCGATCGTGCACACGATGGCAGAGACGACAATCGATGATCTTCTCAAGGCATCTGCTGAATCCATCGGCGAGCGAATCCGCGAGCACGCACAACGCACGCTCGATGAAGTTGATACCGGGATCGTGATCGATCGCGTGGTGCTGGTCCGCAAGACCCCGCCGCTGTATCTCTCAGATCGGTTCGCTTCTGTGCAGTCCGCAGCACAAAACGCTGGTAAGGAACGCGAAGACGCGTTGCTCCAGCGCGAGCAGATGCTCAACGAGGTCGCGGGTCGCGCTTCAGGTGTGCTCATCTCCATGATCAACGAATACGAGCGTCTCACGGAGCTTGGTGAATCGGATCAGGCAGAGGTGCTTCTCAAGAAGATCGACGCGGTCATGATGGGCGATGAGGTTGAGTGGCAGGGAGAGTCGACTCTCGCACTGGTCTCAGGCGAGGTCTCCGAGATTCTGAAAAATGCACAAGCCCAAGCCTCGTCACGCGTTTCCCGTGCAATCGCGGATTTGGAGCAGTTCTATGCAAAGCAGTCGCAGTTTGAAGCGAACCCAACTCTGATGATCGCTCGCGATTGGTCTTCGGCGATGGCCGCTTTCCTGAACAAGGATTTCGTTTCGACGATGTACCTCCCTGAGGGACGCGAGGCGGAAATCATCATCAACCCCGATCAGGACTGGGAAGAAGAGCGCGTACGACTCGAGCGTCGTGAGCAGGCACGCCGACAGCAGGAGCAGCGCCGACTCGAAGCACAGCAAGACTTCTACAGAACCCAACGCGGGATTCAGGCACAGGACGCAGATTAAATGACCCAGGCAACGACGAGCATGTCATCCAATACGAGTCAGCACGCACCTGATGGGCGAGCCGTCGTCGGCTGCCAGCAGCTGACCAAGGTCTTCAAGGACTTCTGGATGCGTGACCGTGCGCGTGCGGTCGACAAGCTCGACCTGGTCATCAAAGAGCATGAGGTGTTCGGGCTCCTCGGTCCCAACGGTTCAGGCAAAAGCACGACGATCAAGCTCATCCTCGGGCTCCTGAAGCCCACGAGCGGTCGCGTTGCGGTATTTGGCAAAGCGCCCACCGATGTGGCCATCAAGAAGCGGATCGGATATCTCCCCGAAGAGAGCTATCTCTACCCGTTCCTCAACGCCCGTGAAACGCTCGATTATTACGCGAAGCTGTTCGGGCTCGATGCGAAGACTCGCAAAGCTCGCATCGACGAGCTTCTGCACATGGTCGGGCTCGAGCACGCCCAGTTCCGACCGGTTCGAGAATACTCCAAGGGGATGCAGCGCCGCATCGGGATTGCCCAAGCGCTCATCAACGATCCCGATCTCCTGATTCTCGATGAGCCCACAACGGGGCTTGATCCGATCGGTACGCGTCAGGTCAAGGACCTGATTATCGAGTTGGGACGAAGGGGAAAGACCGTGATCCTCTCAAGTCACCTGCTCAGCGATGTTGAAGATGTTGTCGATCGCATGGTCATCCTGTACGGCGGCCGCATCCGCGGCGAGGGAACCTGCGAGGAACTTCTCTCAAGCAACGAACGAACCATCATCGAGACGGATGAGCTCGACGACCAGACCATCGCAGAGATCGATGAGGTTATTCGCAGACGAACCGGCGGAGAGAAGTCCATCCGAGGTGTCACTGCGCCTCGCCAGCGTCTCGAAGAACTGTTCCTCGGGATCGTGGAGCAGGCGCAGCACGACAAGGCGAGCACCTCTGGCGCGATGCAGGGCGGCGAAACCGCGGCATTCCTGCGTGGCGAGCAGACTGAAGCACGCCAGGGCGAGGATCTCATCGAATCCCTGCTCGAAGACCAGCAGGATGAGCCGGCGGATCAGGTCTCAGAACAGGTCTCAAGCGAGGCGAGCGAAGGTATCGAGGAGCCCCCGCCGGAACCTGCTGGCGAAGATACATCGCTCATCGGTTCGCTAATGGAAGAGCCAGAGAGTGAGCCGACCCCCGAAGCGCAGAAGCCTGGTGAACTTCAGACTGAGGCCCCAGGCGATGAGGATGTTGACTTGGGTGTGATCGGGTCGTTGCTTGATGATGATCAGGACGACGAAGAGGACGATAAGCGGTGAGCATCCAGCAGCGCCTTTCCCAACTCGATCGCGTCCAGCGCCAGCGCGGGTTCAAAATCGCGATGAGCATCGTCATCTTCGTGGCCATGGTCGTCATCGCCGGCTACGGGATCTTTAACGATCAGGTATCGACGGCGAGCCTCGACGCCCAGATCAATCAGCTTCCCGCCACCGTAGAAAATGTGGCTGGGGAGATGATCGCCAACCCGGATATTGAGCGTGCGAAGCAGATCAAGCAACTCATCGAGAATGCGGATGTTGGGAGCATTATCACCTATGTGGCTGTCGCGGGCGGCCTCACCCTCATCCTTGTCATCTGGCTGAATCTCGGGTTGATCTACCCGTTTATTACCCTTGTCGGATTGGGCTTTTTCGCGATCGCACAATGGCTCGGCTTCCCCCTTACGGGCGGGATCGTCCTCGGCATGACCTCGCTGACACTCGTGTTCATCTTGTTGATGCGTGGTCTGAGCCTGGCGCTGGGGTTCGCAAACCCGGTCCTCACAATCGCACGAAATGTGCTCGCAGAAGCGGTTCGCATGAAGATCTCTCTGGTCTTCATCGTGATGCTGTTCTTCGTGCTCGCCGCGTTGCCGATGCTGCTCAATGAGAATGAATCGCTGCGATACCGGGTCCAGAGCTTCCTGCAGTATTCAACGGGATTCACATATCTGTTCTCCGCGTTGTTGGTGGTGTTCTTTGGCGCGGCGACCGTGACCTACGAACAACGCGAGAAGGTCATCTGGCAGACGATGACCAAGCCCGTCGCGGCTTGGCAGTACATCCTCGGCAAGTGGCTCGGCGTCTCATGCCTGGCGGCGATTATTCTTTTCGTTTCCGCCTTCGGCGTGATCCAGTTCACCGAGTACCTGCGGAACCTGCCAGCAGATGGTGAGACCGCGCCGTTTGTTGCCAAGGACGGTTCGGACATCACCGAAGATCGGCTCAAGCTTGAGTCGGAGGTATTGGCCGCACGCGTGGCTCAGCGTCCCGTTCTCCCGTTCCACATCAGCGATCAGTCGTTTGATCAGGCGATGGAGTTGCATATTGAGAACGAACGCCGGGTGAACCCGAGTTACAACCCTGATGCCGCGGAACGCGCGGTCATTCGGGAGCAACTCTTCAAAGATGAGTACACCCAGTATTTTTCGATCGATCCTCGTGCCGAGCAGTACGCAGAGTACACCTTCACGGGGCTATCCGAGGCAAGGGCCAGGAATCTACCGCTCACGCTGAGATACAAAATCAATGCCGAGGGTAACCGACCGGATGTCACATACATCCTGACCTTTGTCTTCGCTGACGGCACGGTGCTCCCACCCCGCCGAACGGGGCTGGGCTTCTCTCATAGCATGCCGATCCCTGCTCATGTGATTGATAATCAGGGCAACCTGAAGGTGCAGATCTACAACGGGCAACTTATTGCCGACGGCGGTGGTTACTTTGATCTCCAAACGAATGTGAATACATTCACCATCCCGCCCGATGGGCTCGAAGTGTCGTACTCCGTCGGGAGTTACCGGGCGAACTTCGTTCGGGTGTACTTCGTACTCTGGGTGAAGCTCGCGCTGCTTGCGATGCTCGCGGTCTGGGCGTCCACATACGCAAGCTTCCCCGTTGCATGCCTGATCGCCGGCGGGTTGTTCTTCATGGGCGAGACATCTGGGTTCGTGCAGGGTGCACTCCCGGGGTGGGGCAAGACCACTGTTGACGGAGATCCGTCGTTGTATCGCACGATCATCTACTACATCGCGGACAGCGTCAGCTCCATGTTCACGGTCTACAACGAGCTACGCCCAACGAAACGAATCTCCGAGGGCGAACTGCTCTCATGGGGACGGGTAGCGGGTGGGGTATTCACGCTCGGTGTGGTGTCGATGCTGTTCTTCGGTCTCGGTACGCTGATTTTCCGCCGCCGACAACTCGCGATCTATTCGGGTAACTGAGCAAGGAGCTGCGAAGATGGTTCACAACTCACGAGTTCGGTTCATTGCGCTGCTTTGCATGCTTGCTGGGCTGGTCGGATCAGGAGTCTTCGGCACACAGATCACCGCCTCAACCGGGCGTCATGGATTGTCGTACACGGACACCGCAGAAGAGAACGATCCACCGATGGTGGCATTAGGTGTGGCGATGGGGGCGCTCCGCGGCGTGTTCGTGAACTACCTCTGGCTCCGCGCCACAACCGCGAAGGAGGAGGGGCAGTACTACGAAGCGGTTGAACTCGCGGACTGGATCACTCGCCTCCAACCTCGTCTGCCCGCTGTTTGGACATTCCACGCCTGGAATATGGCATACAACATCTCCGTCACCACGCACACACCGCAGGAACGGTGGTCATGGGTGAACGCTGGGATCCGATTGCTCCGCAACCGAGGAATCCGCGCGAATCCGAATGACATGCACATGCACAAGGAGCTCGCGTGGATCTTTCTACACAAGGTCGCGGGTTTCACGGATGACGCGAACCAGTACTACAAGCGTCAGTTCGCGTACGAGTGGCAGAACATCCTTGGTCGCAAACCCGTAATCGATCCCAGCAAGCGGGATCGTGACAGTGTGATTGAGCAATATGTGGGTTGGATCCAACCGATCGTGGATGCACCCGAGACATTCGCGGGACTTGAGAAAGCGAATCCCCGTGCAGCGGAGATCGCACGCACCTACGAACGAATGCTCGGCGAAACCCCCGGGCATCGATTGCTCGAGCGGTACACGCTTCACATAGAACTCGAATCTGCCGGGCGGATGGGCGGGATCCGCAAAGCATCCGGACCCAAGACTCAAGCCTTCATTGAACTGATGGATCGGTATCCCCGGAACCCTCAGCCGGGTCAGCAGTCATGGGAACAAGACTGGAATGATCTGCTCAACCATCTTCGCAAGCGCGTCCTTGAGGACGAGTACTTCATGGAACCAGTCCGGATGGTGCAGGTGACCCGGAAGTTCGGTCCGGTTGATTGGCGCATGCCCGCGGCCCACGCGTTGTATTGGGGGGCACGAGGCACAGATGTCGGACGAATGGAAGTCAATGAGCACAACGCTGAATCGCTTGACTTCGTAAACGCCTACCGACTCGTGATGCAATCCGTTCAGGATCTCTGGCGATTCGGTGATCTCTACTTCAACTACCTCGATGTGCATGAGGATCGCCCCGCGTATTACCAAGGGGTCCCGAACCCGTATTTCGTGCCAAGCTACGGCGGAATGCTCGAAGAGGTCACGCTTGCGTCTGGGCTCTTCGAAGCCGAGCGACGCGCATATCGACAGTTTTCTGCCGGGTATCTGAACTTCCTGCGTGACGCGGTCCGTTTCTTCTACCGCCGAGGGGATACGGAACAGGCGTTGTATTGGTACCACAAAGGTCGGAACTGGACGGGTGTGAACATCAACGACACGATGTTCGTGGATGAGTGGTCACTCTCACTCGATCAGTTTGCTGACAAACAGATTTACGATTCGATGGGATCGCCACAGGTCGCGGTGTCCGAGGTGTACGGAGCGTTGCAGGGTGCCTTCTTCCAGGGGCTGCTCGCGGGTGACATCGATACCTTCAACGGCATGTGGGAGTACGCTCGAAAAGCGCACGCAGTATTCTTTGCAGAACAGTTCCGCGATGTGGTGGCGGCCGCAGACACCGCCCGGATGGAGTTCATGGATCGCGATTTCCCGTTCCTCGCGGGCAACGCGTTCGCGAACAACATCGCGAACCTGCCATTCGAAGAGGCCGAGCTTCTCTATGGCAACGCTCCAGAGGACTTACAGCGTTATGCCTACGACGCGCTTGTTATCCGATTTAAAGACTACATCGACGAGCAGCACGAGCTCGGCGTGATCGATGTGAACTTTGATGAGGCATTCCCGGAGCCGGCGGGGATGGATCGCCATCGTGAGCTGTATCAGGTCAAGATTGATCAGCGACGCGATAGCAATGTCGAGGGTGTGATCAAGGATTGATCCTCGTCGCCAAACGCTGCCGCAATCAATGACCTACGAGCATGTCGCGAGCGCTCTGATAGCGTTCGTATGTCCCCAGCACCACTTCGACGGGAAGTTCCGGACCCGGAGGGGTCTTGTCCCACTTGCCCGACTTGGTCAGAAGCTCTAGGTATTCACGCAGATACTGCTTATCGAAGCTCTTCTGCGCACGACCCGGTTTATAGTCATCCGCCGGCCAGAACCTTGATGAATCAGGAGTGAGTGCCTCGTCGATCAGGATCGGATCATGACTCGTAATCTGTCCTTGTTCATCGAGAGGGAGCCCGAACTCAAACTTGGTATCCGCAAGGATGATCCCGTGATCCAAGGCATACGCGCTCGCTGCCTGATAGATATTGAATGATCGTTCACGGAGGCGTTCCATCAGTGTCACCCCGCCCAGGTGCTCTACATGTTCGACTGCCTGAGCAAAGCTGATATTCTCATCGTGCCCTGAATCCGCCTTGGTCGCAGGAGTGAAAATCGGTTCGGGGAGTTTGTCGCACTGGGTGAGCCCGTCCGGGAGTTGAATCCCGCAGACATGCCCAGTTTCGTTGTATTCCTTGAGCCCGGAACCCTCGAGGTAGCCACGGACGATGCACTCGACAGGGATGACCTTGCAGAGCCGCCCGATCGTCACTCGTCCTTCCAGCAACTCACGCGGGGTGGTTTTCGTGAACGCATCCTCTGGGATCAGGTCTGTCTCAGTTCCGATCAGATGGGTGGGGGACAGGCCCTGATCCTCGATCCAGCGCAGCCAGAAAGCCGCGATCTGCGTCAGCAGACGCCCCTTCCCCGGGATCGGGGTGGGCATGATCACATCGAACGCGGAGATCCGATCCGAGGCGACCATAAGCATCGCTCGCGGGACATGGTGCCCGAAATGATCGTCATGCGCAGGAATGGAATAAGTATCGCGGACTTTTCCGGCACGCTTGTCCGGGAGGTTCAGATCAGATCTGAAAACCGGCGTGCCAAGTTCCGACAAACGATCATCGTGGGATTCATGGGTGGGGGCGTTGGTGCTCACACCAAACCATAGCATCATGTGGGTTCGTGTGTCTGACTCGGCGCGTGAATTCGGTCTTCGATCGGGCGAATCGCTCGCCCCGAGTACGCGAATCTCATATCCTATAAGGTAGAGCCCAGTCCCGGGCGTCTGGAGAAGACCTGAGTTCCATGTTGCGTTTCATTGCACCGCACAATCTGAACCCGATGGCGCAGCGTGTTCTTCCCGGCGCATACCTCATTGGCCCGGACTCCGTTCCAATCGCGGGTGAGGTTGTGATGGAGCAGGAAATCGTCCGGTGCGAAAAGGGCACCCGCGAAGCAGCTGCTGTCGCATTGCAGATCGATCTCGATGCGCACCGCCTGCAGGCATTGGGTTACGAAAAGCCCATTATCGATGACATCCACCTCCGCCCGCTCGGGGTGCTGACGCTTCAGACCTGCCTCCTCCCGGATCGGGAGCGTCCGTATGTGCTCACGCTCGAGCTCGCACGACATCGGATCATGCTTTTCCAGACCAAGCTCGAGGAGTGGCAGGTATTCGAGCTCCCGGAAGACACGACGGAGATCCGACTGCTTGATGCGGCGCGGTCCGTGTTCACCCAGGCACTGGTGAAATCGAGCGACCCGAATGCCGCAGAGGAGACTTCCCGTCTTGGGATGACCGCGCTCTGGATCGCGATTGAGGCGACGGAACGGCTCGCGCTGCGTCAGGCGCGTGCCGATCTCCAAGCACGCCAGGACGGTTCCCTGTATGAGAGCATCGCAGAAGACGCGATCAATGCGAAAAAGTCATTGCCCGTTCTGCACCCAGGACGAGGCGGGGTGGTCCTCCCAACGCGTCCCGCACTCGGGGTAAGTGTCTCTCCGAGTATCCTGAGTGATCAAGCAAAGGATGCGCTCTCGCAAGGAGCGGACTTCGTCACCGTCCCGATGCGTTGGATCGAAATGGAACCCATCGAGGGCGAGTACGCCTATACGCCCACAGATCGGTGGATCGAGTGGGCAATCCGGCAAGCGAAGCTCCCAGTAGTCGCTGGGCCAGTCGTCGACTTTCGCCCGCACTGCGTACCCGAATGGCTCTACATCTGGGAGAACGATTACGAGACGCTACGCGATCTCGTCTATGAGCACATGAAAGCAGTCGTTACCCGCTACCGAAGAACGGTTGGGCGATGGACGGTCTGCTCTGGTCTGCACTGCGGCGAACACTTCAAGCTCGATTTCCAGCAGATGATCGATCTCACAAGAATTTGTGTATTGGTCGTTCGCAAGCTACACCCGAGGGCGAAGGTCCAAGTGGAGATCGTGCAACCGTGGGGCGGCTACCACACGGCTGATCGCCGATCACTCCCTCCTCTGCTCTATGCCGAGATGCTCACACAGTCGGGCATTCCGATCGATGCGTTCTCGCTGCGGGTTCAGATGGGGTCATACCGGGCGGGGCAGGACACACGCGATCTGATGGCATTCTCCTCGATGCTCGATCAGTACGCGATGCTCGATCGTCCGATCTCGATTTCCGGACTGGGTTGTCCCAGTGGCCCGCTCTCACCAAACGAGCACCCGGAACGATACGCTCAACCGGGATCATGGCGGGGGTTGTGGAACGAACAGAGCCAGGCCGACTGGCTCGGTGCCTATGCAGCACTCGCGATGTCCAAGCCCTATGTCGAAACAGTGTGCTGGCACGAACTGGCAGACCCCGCGGGAGCAACAGAAATGCGTACAGGCGGCCTCTTGGATCGACGCATGGAAGCCCGGCCTGCGTTGAAAGAGTTCCACGATCTGTGCAGTGCCATAGTCGATCAACGCATACCCAATAGTCTTCAGGACAACCAACTCGATCGCGAAGCCGCGTCCACATCAGTTGGTTCCAACGCATAAGGGGGTCGCATGGCGAGCGATGCTTCAACCGTGGGTGGAGATTGGGCCAGTCGTCCCAGCGCTCTCTTTGCCGCCGCCGTGCTTGGGGTCGCGTCGCTTGCGACGATGGGCGTATCGCTGTCCCGCGATCTGCGATCGGATCCTGCGCCGATCATTGTCCCGCAGCAAAGCGACGAAATCCCCGGAATCGCAGCATCGCCAAAGCCCAGTGCTATCCGACTCATCGATGTCAACATCGCGCCGCTGAGCGAGCTTGATCTTCTCCCCGGGATCGGACCGGCCCTCGGACAAAGAATAATCGACCATCGCGATGAACACGGCCCGTTCAATCGCATCGAGGACCTCACTCAGGTCAGCGGCATCGGTCCCCGGACCCTGGACAAGATGCGTACCCTCATCACGCTTGGCGAAGCCGGCGAGTAGCATACACTTGAGTCATCGAAGTCCTGTTGTACCAGGGAGGTGCGTGTCGTATCTCTCGGGCACGGGTACGCGCATGCGCGGAAAGTAAAACGCTTGGATCTCCTGACCCCGATCATCGCGGACGCATCATTCAAGTCTCTCGCGAAGGGACTCGACGCGGGTCAGCGTTCGATCGCGACGGGGTCTGTCGGCGCATCAATCTCCCTCGTCGCAGCGGCGATGCATCAACAGACGAAACGCCCCGTGCTCATCGTCTGTGCGCACCTGGACGAAGCGGAGGACCTGCTCGCCGAGACACACGCGATCGGTCAGACCGGGTCGGAGATTTTCCCAGCGCTGGAGCTCGCGCCGGGTGAATCGAGCGTCAGCGCCGAGCTCTTCGCGAACCGAGCAGCAAAGATCGCGCAGATCCGCGCAGGGCAGGTCCCCGAGATCCTCATCACGCCGATCGCGGCGCTCATGCAGCCGGTACCCAGCGCCCAGCGCATCGATGAGCTCGTCCGTGAGATCAACAAGGGCGATCAACTCGAACCCCAAGCGCTGATCGATTGGCTCGTGGGCGCGGGGTACGAGCGGATGGACACGATCGAGTACCCCGGGCAGTTCGCGTCCCGAGGCGGGATCATCGATATCTACCCAACCACCGGCGGTGGGGGAGAGCCCATCCCCGTCCGACTCGATTTCTTCGGCGACGAACTCGACACCATCGCTGAGATCGATCTCGACACGATGGGGTCGGATCGCAACATCGATCGTGTGTTGCTCGGTGCCGCGGGTGAGGTCACGCTCAAAGCAACCAGCGCGGATAAGTCGGTGCTTGAGTATTTGTCGAGCGATTCGGTCGTGCTGCTCGCGGAGACTTTCGAGGTCGTCGAGCAGGGACGCGGGTATTACGAGCGGATCAGTGATGGGCGTGCGATCTTCGGCCCGCCCGCGGTGCTCAAACTCCTCGAGACCCGGTTCCACGCGCTGTGCGAGGTCAATCAGTTCTCAGCGGGCAAATCGGGCGCAGACGCGCTCGTTGATCTTCCGGTCGAGACACTGCCGCCGTTCGATAAGGAGGTCTCGATCGCGATCAAGGAACTCGCGGAGCTCAAGGATCGGGTCGAGACGATCATCTTGGCGTGCGGGTCCGATGGCGAGTACGCGCGGTTGGGCGAGCTGCTCACATTGCACGCGCCGGGGATCGAGATCAGGCGCGAGATCATCGACATCCGTCGCGGATACATCTGGTCCGGGAGTGACGAGGGCGCCGGGATCGGGCGTTATGCGCTGGTCCCCGCGGGTCAGATGCTCCACCGCTCAAGCGTACGACGCCGGATGCAGAAGATCCGCGCGGGTCGCACGATGGATACCTTCCTGGATATCCAGGCGGACGACTATGTCGTGCACGCGGAGCACGGGATCGCGAAGTTCGTCGGACTCACGGTCATGGATGCCTCGGGCACCGCGAAGACGCGTGACAAGTACTTGATCAACCCGACCAAGGCGAAGAAACGCAAGGAGGACCAGGAGGAATACCTGACCCTTGAGTTCGCGGGGCGGAGCAGATTGCATGTGCCTTGTTCGCAGATTGATCTGGTGCAGAAGTATGTCGGCGGGTTCAAGGGCAAGCCGCCCCTGAGTTCGATCGGCGGGAAGAAATGGAAAGCCCAGAAGGAACGCGTCTCCGAGTCCGTCAAGGACCTCGCGAGCGAGATGCTCCGCGTGCGTGCCGCGCGTGAGCATGTGCCGGGATTCAACTACCCGAGCGACACCCCAATGTTCCAGGAGTTCGAGGCCGAGTTCCCCTACGACGAGACGGAAGATCAGCTCGCCGCGATGATCGAGATCAAGAAGGACATGCAATCCACACGCCCAATGGATCGGCTGATCTGCGGCGATGTCGGGTTCGGAAAGACCGAGCTCGCGATCCGAGCCGCGTTCAAAGCGGTCGAAGCCGGGCGACAGGTCGCGGTCCTGGTCCCGACGACCGTGCTCGCGGAGCAGCACGAGCGGACCTTCCGCAACCGGTTCGCGGATTACCCGTTCCGGGTCGACTCATTGTCCCGCTTCAAAACACCCGGTGAGATCCGCCAGACACTCAAAGACCTCGCGCTCGGGCGCGTGGATGTGGTGGTGGGGACGCATCGGCTGCTGTCCAATGATGTGCGATTCGCAGAACTCGGCATGGTCATCATCGACGAGGAACAGCGCTTCGGGGTCGAGCACAAAGAAAAGCTCCTGCGTCTGCGATTGACGGTCGATGTGCTCACGCTGTCAGCGACCCCGATCCCGCGGACATTGCACATGTCGATGCTCGGATTGCGGGATATCTCGAGCTTGACGACCCCGCCGGTCGATCGACGCTCGATCGTGACGGAAGTGATCCCATACAACAATCACCGGATCGCGCGTGCGATCCAGCGCGAGCTGGCGCGCGAGGGACAGGTGTACTTCGTGCACAACCGAGTGCACAACATCGAGAGCGTCGCAGACAACATCCGTCAATTGGTCCCTGACGCGAACATCATCATCGGGCACGGGCAGATGAACCCGAACGATCTTGAGAGGGTCATGCTCGAGTTCATGTCGCGCCGTGCCGATGTGCTCGTCTCGACAACGATCATCGAATCGGGCATTGACATCCCGACCGCCAACACCATGATCATCAACGACGCGGACCGGTTCGGGTTGTCGGAACTCCATCAGCTCCGCGGGCGCGTTGGTCGCTCGCACCATCGCGCGTACTGCTACCTGCTGTTGCCCGAGGATCGGACGGTCAAGGAGGTCGCCCAGAAGCGACTCAAGGCGATCGAGGAGTACTCGATGCTGGGCGCAGGGTTCAAGATCGCGATGAGGGACTTGGAGATCCGCGGCGCGGGGAACCTGCTGGGCGCGGAACAGTCCGGGCACATCGCCGCGGTGGGCTACGAGATGTACTGCCAGCTCCTCGAGCAGACTGTCCATCGGCTCACAAACGAGGGCGAGCCCGAGCAGATCGAGCACACATCCGTGGACATCGGGGTCTTCGGGTACATCCCCAAAGCGTACATCCCCAGCGACACCCGCCGGATCGAGGTGTACCGCCGACTCGCGACGGCACGCACGCAGGACCAGATCGACCAGGTCGTCGCGGACATCACGAGCGCATACTCGGATCCGCCGGAACTGGTGCGTCGTTTGATTCTCCGTGCCAGGGTGCGAGCAGCATGTCAGTTATTACATATCCGCAGCTTGGGCTTACGGGAAAAGGATGTAGTTGCACTCACGAGTGTCCCGGAACGAACCCGTGGGGTGCTTGCGAAAATCGATGCGGAAGTCCGAGTCGTGGAGGGCCAACTCGCACAAACGAACGCTCGTACGAGAGACGGTGTGCAGCTGAGCGAGATCTATATCAGGCCATACGCTGAACCCAAGTCGCCCGTGCAAAGGGCGAAGCAGTTGCTTGCATGGATGAGTTGATGCGTGCCGGAGTGGCCCGATGCATTAATTCTTGATGTGGACGCGTGCTCAAGCGCTTTCTATACAGCCTGAAGTCCCGCACCGTTGGCAGCCCTTCTTGATTTGTGCTACACTCTCAGGTTAATCCGGGCGGAGCCCGGCGCTTTCCCTCAAGGACGCACAATGACTGAAGCGAATACAAACGATAACGAAGCAACCGATCCGGCACCGATCCGAGTCGCGACGGATATACAACTGGATCACGAGCTCGCCGCCCTCCGACGGCGCCTCATCAAGGAGGCTTCGCGGGCCACCGATCTGTTGGCACAATCCATCAAAATTCTTCAGGGATCATCCGACGAAGAAGTCAGCGAGATTCGAGAGATCGAAAGACAGATTGATGCCGAAGAGGTCCGTATTGAGGAGGAGTGTTTCCGCATTCTTGCCCTCCAACAACCTTTCGGGTCTGATTTTCGTATGCTCACCTTCTGTCTGAAGGTTAACTCGGACATCGAACGCCTCGCTGATCATGCGGCATCAATGGCCAAGATTAGCAAAAAACTACGAGATGCCGAGCTCGTTTGGCCTCAGGCGATGCTTGAGATGATGCAACGCGTCCCCGTGATGTGCGAAGAACTCGTACGGGCGGTGATCAACGCGGATCCCGACGCGGCCAGAGAGATCGTTCTGCGAGACAAAGCGATTGATAAACTCGACAAGCAGGCCTTCAGAGAACTCACAGGCATCATCCAGGAACACCCGGACGAGGCGAGTCAATACATGCTGATGTACCGTATCTCACGCGAACTCGAACGCGTGGGTGACCTGCTGGGTAATATCGGCGAGGATATCGTTTACCTCGTCACAGGCGACATCGTCCGCCACGAAAGCAGCGGCAAAAACAAGCAATCAAACTGAACTAATAAAGCCAGTTCTGGTATGCTTGATACATGCTGTATGTATCGTTCTTTGTCACTATTGTTGCGTTGGTTCTCATATTCATCGGGCTGCGTGGGCGGCGGTCTGTCCGTGGGGTGTACTGCCGGGGCTGCAGGTTTGATCTCTGCGGAACAGACCTCAAGTCCGACGAGCCACGCTGCCCCGAGTGCGGGGCTGATCTCACTTCGCCCAGATCACATGCCGAGACTGTGCGGAATAAGCGGCATGGAGCGATGTGGGCCGGGGCGCTCACGCTGCCCATCGGGGCGATTTTGCTAGCCGTCTCATTCATGGGCGGCTTTGGTGCGATCTATACAAATCTACCAATGAACTCGCTGCTGACACTCACCGAATGGGGTGACGACGAAGCGCTCGATGAGCTGGTTCGCCGTATCGGCTTGCCCGAATCAGTACTCACTGAACGCCACTGGGATCGCGTTATTGAGCACGGGCTCAAGTTGCAGGCACACGAAGCCGTCGAGTGGGATTGGCGATGGGGCGAACTGCTGAGTGTGGCACTGACGACAAACCAGATGAGCCAGGAAGAAATCGGGCAATACTTCCTCAATGGGCTGGCACCAGAGCTCACAGTCAGGACCAAAGCCCACCCCGGCGTTCGAGGTATCCCGAACCGACTTGATCTGACCCAGAACCGCATGTGGGCAATCAACTACAAACCCACGAACTTTTCCGTCACCTGTCAGCTGATCGCATTCGGCGAGGTCGGTAAAGAACCCGTGATGAAGCTTGAAGTGCAGGAGTACTCACGCCCTTTCAATATCAGCGCAACACCCGATCAACAAACCGGCGGCTCGTTCGGGGGTCCCGGCGGGATGAACCACCGCATCCAATGCGCACCGGGAGATACCGCCCGGGTCTACTTCGACTATGTGGTACGCGTGCAGTTGCTGAAGGATGAAACGCTAATCCTCGACACGACTGTGCGCGAAGAGTTCGACATTGAGTTCGTGGATCCTGAGGAACCACTTGTCGCGACGGTACACGATGACGCGCTCGTGCAATCGCTTGGAAGGGAGATGTGGTGTTCCGTGATACAAGTCCCGGCCCAGTTCCCCGAACCGAATCAGTTTGGTATGTACAATGTGCTTCTGGGTATGGTTCATTCACCCAGTATCCGCGAACATCTCGCGTTGCGTTTCTACATAGAACTCGATGGCGAGGAGATCGAAGTCGGTAAACGAGTCATACAGGCCTCAACACCGTACGATCATGGTGCCCATTTATGGGCAAGGACCCGCCCCAGCAACGAGTCGGAAGTTGAGCGTTTGCGTGCCTTGCATCAACGCCTGCTCGAAGCGAGCGAAGCACGGGTGATCGCACGATCGGATCCAGTGCTTGCCGCCGAGGAGCCCGATGCCGACGAGATCCTCGGCGTCGAGATCGTCTTTGATGATGTACCCATCACGATCCGAGAGCAGATCCCCGCGTACTACTCAGAAATGCCTGATTCGGTAACTGCAACGCGGCCGACATCATTCCGATCAGTCGGTGAGGATGACATCGGCAGCAGGACCATTGGAGAGGAGTCGCCATGATCTATTTGTCTATCGGTCTGGTCTGCACCGCCACGCTGCTGATCGTGATCGCGCTGCGCGGGCGTGTCGTCTCACGCGGCGTGTTCTGCCGCAAGTGCCGGTTCGATCTGGCGGGCATTGACCTCCATGGAGACCAACCCAAATGCCCCGAGTGCGGGCGGGATGTCGCCGACCAACGGGCAACCCGCTCGGTCTTACGCCACAAACGCCCGATTGTGCTTACTCTGGGGGGCCTGCTGCTGCTCACGGGCGGCTCGCTCCTGGGCATCGTGGCCTCCAACAACACCGCACGCATCCTCGCCGTCATGCCCGATCGGGTGGTGCTCACGATGCACGATATGGGCTTCGAGTCCGCGTTTACCGAGATCGCGACCAACCGACTGACCCGGATCCCCCCGTTGAGCGACGACACATGGGCGGAACTGATCGAGTCTGCATTAGAACATCAGGCCAACACGAACATCGTCTGGGATCCGCGCCACGGCGAGGTGCTCCTTCAGGCGTTCACCCATGCCAGACTCTCGCCCGAGCAGATCGAGCAGTACTTTGAACTCGGGCTGGTAACCTTCGTCGATTTTCAGAATGAGATCAGGCACGGTAGTGAAAGTATCGGGTTAAAGCTCGAGGTACAACCGGACGGGCGTCTGTACAGTCTCAGTGGGTCCACGGGGTTACTCACCGACGGTACGGACACTGTATGGAATCTCAATGAAATCATCTCCGGAGGAGTGGTTGATCCCGCGTTTGAGACCCCGATGCGGAACAGGGGTGGCTACACATCGCTGCATATCCCGGGCAAATCAGGTGGTGGGCGAGGATCAGTTGGTGGAACAATCGAACTCAAAGAACTCGATTGGGATTCAATCGAACCGGGTCAGGAGTACGACTTTTTCATCAAGTACAAGATGGTTGTGAAACGCATGTCTGATGGGTTCAGCCACTATGAGCGAGAGGGAATCTTGCAGCAGCCGGTGCGCGTAGTGCCCAGTGATGCCCAGCTAGTGCAGCTCGACACGAACCCCGATACGATTGCTCGCTTCGAAGACCATGTCGCGATCCGTCTTGCCCCGCTCCACATTCTCCCCGTTGAAAAACGACGACAGACCGATCGCGGCGTGCGCCTTGGCCAGCTTGGCACCATCTGTGACAGCCTGCCCACGGTGGTCGCGGGACGCGTCATCGCCATCTTCGAAGGGCACGAATATGAAATCGGTCGAGTTGGACTTGATGTGTTGAGTGGACACGGCATCAGTAGTGTGCAATGGACGACCGAAGATCCACTGCCCGAGCCCATCATCGAAGCGATGCTCGAAGCGGGCAGCGTCACGATCGAGATCCGACCCGATGCTCGTCTCGCCGAACGCATGCCCGGTGTGCAAAGCATCTTCGGCCTGCCGATCCGATTCGATGATGTCATTGTCACGAGTGAACCAATACCGAGTTCCCAGTCAAGCGTGCCGCACCCCGATCAGCGAACCGGGCGAGTCGTCACAGATCCAGTAACCGATTAATGCAATCCCTAGCCCGCTGCCAGTGTCCCACGAGGTATGTATATGCTCCCTATCTCTCTGGTTATCTTCCTCATCGGGATTTGTGCATGTGTCTCTGGGATGCGTGGGCGATTGCTCAATACCCACCCGCACTGCCGCGGGTGCCGGTTTGATCTCGATGGCATCGAGCTCGATTCCACCACCCGATGCCCCGAATGCGGGCGTCTGATCTCCACAGGCGGCTCATCCGTGCGGATCGGGTTGCGCAAGAAGCGCCCAGCGGTGTTGGTGCTTGGGCTGCTCCTCACGCTGATCGGCACGGGTGGGCTGAGCTACCCGCTCTGGTCGCAGATTCCCGCCTGGAAGAACATCGACTGGTACGAGCGCCTGCCCGAGTCGATGGTGCTCACCATGGCTACGAACGGAAACACCAAGGCGCTCGATGTGTTTCACAATCGCCTGATCCCCAGCGAGGTATCCGACCCAGTCCAACTCAAGCTGGTAGAACACGCGCTCACACTTGTTGATGATGACTCCATCGTGTGGGATGAACGCTGGGGGAATGTGATCCTGTACGCCTTCATTATGGAGAAACTCCCCGACGAGATGCTTCATCAGGTCATGGAACGCTCGTACCGCACCCAAGCCCACATCCATGAAGAAATCGATCTGGAGATGGAGGATGTATCAGTCTGGTTGGATCTGGATTCGCCACCCAATGGTGGGAGCAGCGCCACCTTCCGAATGGAACTTGCCCGCACACTCATCCCGGGCGAGACCTTCCCGGATCTCCCCACGCCGTATCAACTCCGGATTGAGACAGCTCTTCCATACAAGCCGGGCCCAAGAGAGCAAGGAGGTAGTTCGGCCTCAATTGGAAATCACGACCCGGATCGTCCGGGGTGGTGGTTGCCGTTCCCAAGCACGGGACATGGCATGGGCAGTACGATGCGTGTCCCCAAAGACCTCGACACCTTTGAAACGCATCTCGAAGCCCGATTCCTCATGTACAAGGGAGATGAGCTGGCCCACGAGTGGACCGAGTCCGTGATCAAGCAGGTCAAGCGAGTCCCAGAACCGGACTACATCGACCGTGTCACGGACATTTCCGAGCTCGAGTCCGTGGTCCGGTCTATCACCATTCAGTCGGTAGCCGTCCCGACCAAGCTCGACGAAGCACGGAAGCACGACCGGATTATCAGCGGCTCGCCCATGACGCTATCTCTGATGACCACGATCGAAGCAGAGATGGGATTGCTCGGCGAGCTCTGGTTTGACAACGGCGAGTCAACCCTCCAGTTCGTGACGCTCAAGATGCCCCAAATCCGTTCAAATCACAGCCTCGGTGTTTCCGCGCCGCATAAGCACAACCAGCCCGGGCAGACATGGATCGATTGGTTCGATCGGAACGCGGCATTCTGGGAGATCGCGATCGCGAATGGGGCGGTTGATGTCATCTACATGCCCGAACCGGCTCTTGCATCGACCGATCCTCGCATGTCGACGATGATCGATGTCCCGATCGTGTTCAAGAATGTGCCGATCCAAACACAGGTCCCACGACAACGCCAGATTCACATCGGCAGCAGCAACGGCCCGATCGAGCAGCGGTGGGGGATGGAGAATGAGAACCAACCCGAGGTTGGGGTCAGCTACTCAGCAGAAGAGTCCAAACGCCTTTTCGGTCGCCCTGACCCTGTCGCTGGTGAGGTATACGAGCAGGCAGAGGACGAGGAGACGCCGTAATGGTTTTTGGCTCGGCGTTGGTATTGGTTGTGGGGCTGATCGCGGTCGTGTTCGGTTGGCGTGGGCAGTTACTCAATCGTCGCCCGCATTGTCGCAAGTGTGGGTTTGATCTTCACGGGGTATGTACTTCATCTGAGGTTCAATGCCCTGAATGCGGAAGCCAGTACTCTATCAACGGCTCATCTGTGCGTATAGGGTTACGCAAGAAACGCCCCGGTGTACTGGTGCTCGGTCTGCTCATCACGCTGATCGGGACAGGTGGACTCAGCTATCCTCTCTGGTCGCAGATTCCCGCCTGGAAGAACATTGACTGGTACGAGCACCTGCCCGAGTCGATGCTGATCAGCATGTCCACGAGAGGGAACGCACCAGCTCTGTCAGAACTGTACGCTCGAATGATCACTGACTCGCTCAGCGATGCCGGGCTCAATCGAATGCTGACATTTGCACTATCTCGGATTGATGATGAGTCACAGGAATGGGATGAGCAGTGGGGGGATGTCATCGTCTGGTGCATGCTGACAAGCCAAATGACTCATGAGCAGGTGGGGTCTCTTGCAGAAACAACGATGTACGCCGAGATCAGAACCCGACCTGTGATTCGGGCCTCAGACGATACGATCGGGTACACGCTGGGTGTGTACGGCAAGCAGCGAGGAGCTGCGGTCTCATTTCTACACTCAGTGAAGCTCGACGCCTGGGTCGCAAATGACTGGGAGCGTTTCTCAGGGAGGAAGAATCCCTGGAGCATTGAGGTCTCAACCGAGCAGGTATGGATTGATCAACCTCCCCGGATCGAGATGAGCGGCGCATGGATGAACCTCAACGAATGGGTGCCGGTCGATGAGGCCTACTTTGAGCATGCTGCACTTGTTCGCCTCCCTGGAGGATCACAAGCATCGATCATTCTGAACCCGAACGCACGCTTCAAGCTCAGACACAAAGGGAACGAGGTGCATTCGTGGGATCAGACCCTGACAGCAACAGTGGGGTTGTCTGAGGAGGAGGTTCAGTACGCTGTACCCTTTACCGATCCGGATGAGATCGACAGATATGTCTCAACACTGAACGCGAGCTATGTTCAGTATCCACGCAATCGGATGCTTGGCAGGTTGATCGAAGGTACGAAGGATTGTCAGTGGGCACGAACGATCACAGTTCACTCATTGGAGAAGCCCTTGGACGGATCGATCAGTGCACTCTTTGATCTCTATGTTCGAGTGGATAGCGAGGAGATCCTTTTCACTTCACTCACCCAAGGAGCAGATCAGTCGCTTGAGTTTGAACGAGGCTGGTCAGAGTCACGCAATATGCTCGACTACTTTGATGAGCACCAAGCGCTTTGGGCCAGGGCGGAAGAGCAGGGGTATGTGGGTCTGATCCTACGACCAAACCCCGATCTTGCAGCTCAGGACCCTCGTCACACACAGTACATCGACGCAGAGGTGATTTTCAGGGAAGTGCCGTTGATGATACTTGAGCCGAGCGATACGGGTCGTCCAAGCCCTGCGGGCACGACTTGGAGTTGGGTTCAGGTTCCGCGGGATCCTTATCCATTCATTAAGGGTGAGTTGATCAAGGATTGATATGGAGCAACATCATGTGCGCGCACGAAAAAACCTGCACTTGCGTGCAGGTTTTTCATCGGCCTTTGACCGGTGAACAGTTGGGTCCATCTTCACGACTTGTTACCAAGTCATTATCCGCCGACTGAACCTCGCGAGAGATCAGTTGATGGCGGGCGAGAGTGTGCTCATGGGATCTCGATCCGGTTCTCACCGGGACGGAAGCTGTCTGATTCCTCTTTGAGGTTTCAGATCAGTTTTCCATACAATCGAGTCTAAGGAAATCCCTTAGAAAGGAGGTGATCCAGCCGCAGGTTCTCCTACGGCTACCTTGTTACGACTTCGTCCCAGTCACCACTCTTGCCGTAGGCACCCCTGAAACGAGGTGACTTCGGGCACTAGCAGCTTCCATGACGTGACGGGCGGTGTGTACAAGGCTCAGGAACGTATTCACCGCGTCGTAGCTGATACGCGATTACTAGCGATTCCGGCTTCAAGCAGGCGAATTTCAGCCTGCTATCCGAACTGGGGCACGGTTTTTGCGATTTGCTCCACCTCGCGGTATCGCATCGCTTTGTCCGTACCATTGTAGCACGTTTGCATCCCTGGGCATAAAGGCCATGAGGACTTGACGTCATCCCCACCTTCCTCCGGTTTGACACCGGCAGTCTCGCTAGAGTCCTCGCCATAACGCGTTAGTAACTAACGATAGGGGTTGCGCTCGTTAAGGGACTTAACCCGACACTTCACAGCACGAGCTGACGACAGCCATGCAGCACCTGTGTATGTTCCACCCAAGGGCGTCACTCTTGTTTCCAAGAGCTAATCCATACATGTCAAGCCCAGGTAAGGTTCTTCGCGTTGCCTCGAATTAAGCAACATGCTCCACCGCTTGTGTGAGCCCCCGTCAATTCCTTTGAGTTTTAGCCTTGCGACCGTACTCCCCAGGCGGCACACTTACCAGTTTACCTTCGGCCGCGAGAACATGAGAGTTCCCGCGACCTAGTGTGCATCGTTTACGGCGTGGACTACCGGGGTATCTAATCCCGTTCGCTACCCACGCTTTCGTACCTGAGCGTCAGAACATGCCCAGTCAGCTGCCTTCGCCATTGGCGTTCCGATGTATATCTACGCATTTCACCGCTCCACACATCGTTCCACTGACCCCTACATGTCTCAAGACTTGTGGTTTACTCTGCAGTTCCACGGTTAAGCCGTGGGATTTCACAAAATACCTACAAGTCCGCCTGCGTACGCTTTAAGCCCAGTGATTCCGATTAACGCTCGGGCCTTCAGTATTACCGCGGCTGCTGGCACTGAATTAGCCGGCCCTTCCTCTGGGTCTGGTCAGTATTCCTAGACCCTGACAGTGGTTTACACATCGAAGATGCTTGATCCCACACGCGGCATTGCTCCGTCAGGCTTTCGCCCATTGCGGAAGATTCGTTACTGCAGCCTCCCGTAGGAGTCCGGGCAGTGTCTCAGTCCCGATGCGGCGGGTCATGCTCTCACACCCGCTACCCGTCTTCGGCTTGGTGAGCCGTTACCTCACCAACTACCTGATAGGAGAATCGCTGCTCCCAAGGCGGTAAACCTTTCCTCCGTAGAGCACATGGGGTATTACCTTCCGTTTCCAGAAGCTATCCCCCACCTTGGGGTACATTCGATTCTATTCCTCGCCCTTTCGCCACTCTCCCCGAAGGGATCGTTCGACTTGCATGTTTTAGCCATGCCGCCAGCGTTCAATCTGAGCCAGGATCAAACTCTTCAATTGATTTATTGTTGCACAGCCTTCCGAAGAAGACCGATTCGCATCAAATGAAGCCGATCCGACTATTCCCGCCCGTGCTCCAAAGGAGGCGGTGCGGGTTGGTCATTTCACACAAGAACAAGTTCTCATGTGTCCGAGACGGCAAATCTCGGAAGCGTTCATCACTCTTAGTGATTGTCCAATAAAGATTGGGGCATCCACTAGCACAAGAATGTGAACGATGGTTCAGCTGTGAAACTGACCCATCAACATTTCTGTTAGACCCTCATGTGTCCCGTCAAGGACCCGATTGTGCATCGGTATGAAGGCCTCACATTCTCGCGGTGGACCCAACTGTTCACTTGTCAAAGAGGCCGACTTGTGCGAGCATCAAGCTCGCGGTTGTCGTTGCCGCCGTTCTTGGTGGCGGGGGAAAGCATAGACCGCATCCCTGCATTGTCAAACAAGGAGGGCAAACATCTTGTTCAATTTCTCAAGTTTCCACAACATCTTTCTGCCCCTTTTCCAGCAAAGCCCACAACGGTAGCAGATAGAGGCCAGAATCACAAGGATTTACATCGCTTCCCGCCGGTTTCGCCCTTGCGCAACCCCGACGGAACAAACCCAAATCGCCGTTTCTGAGCCCTGACCCCGTTTGGGGGAGATACCGGATCGTAATGCCTTGGATGCCGCCGTGAAGGTCGCGCCGGTAGTCCGGACATCATCGATCAGCACCCAAACCCGGACAGGGGCCCGATTCTTTCTGATGGCGTCGTGGATGGCCTTCGGTCGCCCGCGGAACGCGTTTTTCATGTTCCGGGCCCGAGCGGTAGAAGAAAGCCCAATTTGCTCCGGACGATGGAGTGCTCGGAGTGCTTTGCAGATTCGGATACCCGAAGATGCAGATGCCGCCTTTGCCAAAACCTCGGTGTGATCGACTCCGCGACGGATCCTCCGCAGCGGATGCATCGGGATTGGCACGATCCGGGCCGAGCTGACAGGGATCTGGGAGTGGTCAATCTGTTTTCGAATGAGCTGCCCAAGCATGCTGCCCAGTGCACGCCCACCCGGTCGCCATGCTTTGAACTTGAGTGCGAGGACCTCACGCCGGATCTCATCCTTGTAGGCACTCAGCCGCATCGCACGATCCCAGGGGAGCCTGGTCGCTCGGCACGCCGCGCAGCCCTCTCCATCCTGCTCGTGGGGGCCAACATTCCCTGCACAACGCCAGCAGAAGGTATCAAGGGCGTCGGGAGCCCATTGGTTTCTTGATGCCCATCGATCGAATGAGAGCCCAACCCGCCCAAGAAGATCCGTTTCGATCGAATCGATCAGGCGTTCGATCGGACTGATCGAGGGTGGTGGTGGGGGTGGGGCAGTTCCGGGCTGCTCGTCGATCTGGCGCGGTGGCCAGTGGAAGAGATCTGTTGGAGATGATTCAGGACTCATCGCTCAAACGATCGGTCACACCCGCGGAGTTGGCGTTGAGTTTCTTGCGGATCAGTTCCGCCCTTGCCGAGCGTCGCTGTTGCTGAGTCAGCGCTTGCCCAAGTGTCCGTTGAAGATGCATCGGCTGTGTCGCGAGCAAGAGCACATGGATGGACTCGATGGATACATCGGGGATGATCCCGCTGAGTACGCCGAATCTCACGAGGCTGAGCAGTTCCATCGCCTCATCGGTTTTGATTGAGCGTGCATACCTGAGCGTGCCCAAGGCTCGCCATGCTTGGTCCTCGAGCAGCTCACGGCGTTTGGAAATGATGTTCTGGCGTGCAGTGCGTTCGTACCCGACGATTTTGGGGATGATGTCCTGCTCCATTTCACGAAGGAGCATGTCGTCGGACTTTCCGAGTGTTGTTTGGTTGGAGACCTGATAGAACTCCCCGGGCGAGTCTGAACCCTCCCCATAGAACCCACGGACCGCGAGGCCCATGTCACGCGCCGCTCTGCGGACTTTCTCGATCTCCCCGGTCATCTTGAGCGCGGGCAGATGGAGCATGACGCTCAAACGCAGCCCCGTCCCGACATTCGTCGGGCACGCGGTCAGATATCCGAATCGAGGGTGGTATGCGTAATCGATCCCGTTCTCGATGAGATCATCGTATTCGTTCGCCTCCAGGAGGCAGGCCCCCAACGCGAGCCCCGATTTCATCGCCTGCAAACGGATGTGATCTTCCTCGTTGATCATGATGCTCACGCGTTCATCGGGGATGAGCACCGCGACCCCGCGTGGCTCATCGAGCCCGCCCTGTCCATCGGAGAGCTTGCCACGCGCATGCTGACGGGACATGAGCTGCCGTTCGACCAGCAGGTCTCTGTCCTCGCGTTGCACCTTGTGCAGATCGATCCAGAGGAACCGTGTCGGCGTCTGGGTCTGCATGTTGAGGATGCGCGCCTTGCATGCTTCGAGGATCTGTGCGCGATCGATCCGCGAGGCCTGCGGTGTGAACGGGAAACCCGCGATATTACGCGCAAGACGAACGCGTGAAGACATCACGACATCCGAGGCGTTACCTACGCCCTTCAGCCATTCAGCATTATTCGCAAAGGCGGCTTGTTGCATCGCTCGTCCTTGATGACGCGTGTGTGTGAAGGAGGGTGCTCAGCCGTTGTTCGACTCGATCTGTTCGTTTGCGCCTTTCATGGGGCGCGGCTCGATCTCCGAACTTGCGAGGGTGGTGAGACGGGTGAGTTCATCTCGGAGCATCGCGGCTTGCTCGTATTCCTCATCGTGAATTGATTTCGCGAGCCGCTGACGGAGCGATTCGAGTCTTTCTTCACGCTGGCGTACATCGCCAAGAAGCGATTCGAGCCTCGACTGATCGCCGTGCGATTTGCAGTTGTGGAGGGCGCGCTTTGGCACCTTGCCAACATGATTACAACCGCCCTCATGGGCTCGTTCAATCATCGGGCCGATGCGATCACAGAATGTTTGGTAACACGCAGGGCAGCCGAGAAGGCCGTGCTTTTTAAAGTGTGTAAAGCTCAACCCGCATCCGACACAACTCGTGGGAGACTTCGGTGCCTTGGCACGAGTTTTCTCGCTGGGAGTGTCGTGTTGATCTGACTCTGGTACCGCGTCATTGGGGGTGCCCTTTTGCGACTGCGTCAGGGCTTGTCCCATGATGTAGTTCGTGGTGGAAATGAGCTGGTCGATCGGGATATACGGATCGGAACTCACGCCTTGTTCGCGAGCGCAGAACTCGCATAAGTGTCGTTCCACCTTGCGTTTATCGCTGGTGATAATGACTTCGTGAATTGTCGCCTCGTGCTTGCCGCATTCGCAGAGCATCCTGTGCCCTCCCTGTGTCGGATCCATCCCGGACGAGCCTGAACCCTATTAGTATACAGGGTTTGGGACAAAAACGAAACACCCCATCGGAGATCGATGGGGTGTATTTGATCTTTCTTCAACCTGAAAACACAGGTGCTCAGCCTTCTGCGGCCTGCTTCTGCTGACGGGTGTACCCGTACTTACGCTTCAGGGGCTTCTCAACGAGACCCGAGCGGATCGCGTGGGCGGAAACATAGACCCGCTTGGTGGTCTTGGATCCGTCTTCATTGGTGATGACCGCATTGACCTTCTGGAGGTTGGGCTTGAAGGTGCGCTTGGTCACCCCGGTGGTCTTGAGACCGAAACCGCCCTTGCTGATCTTCGCACCGCCGTAGGCCTTCTTGTTGCCTGAAGTGGTCTTTTTTCCGGTGTAGTGGCATTCGTAAGGCATGATCTTCACCTCTGTTCATTGACCCGCTCTGGGTAATGGGTCGTGATGATAGCCCTCGATCAGGACAATTCCAACACGCACGCGGGAGCAAATTCAGATCCGCCAAGATGATGCACGCGTTCCTTTGCAATTTCGATCTCTCCGATAAGAAAAAATATAGGCTGTATTTGAAATTGAGACTCAGTTGCAATTAGATGGGGGGGCGTCGATCCGGGTTCAGTTCACCGGGTCATCCATGTTTGCCATCAATCTGGCAGGAGAGAAATCAGATGATCACTCCACGATTCCCCATTTCGATGTTCGTCATTGGTGCCGTCGCATCCCCGTTGATCGCGGGAACGACCGTGTACACCGATCGCGATTACATGACCTCAGGGTTCTTCAGCATGGACCCCGCAGTCCGAGGCGACAATGACGGGCGCGCGATCAACCGCGTCTCAACGATCCAACCCTTCGGCGTGTTCAATGAGAACACCTACCTCGAGTTCAACGATCACGATTGGTCTTCCTTCGCAGGCCCGGTCGAGTCCGCGATCTTCCGGATCGAAGTCGTCTCAGGTGGGTTTGGCGCAGACTCGAGCGAAGAGAGCCCGTTCGACATCTCCGTACATTCCCTGGCTCAGGACCCATGGACAACGATCGACCAGTCGTTGTTCTCTGGCCCGGACTCATACCAGGACTTTGCGAGTTCCCACATCACAACGGACTCCATCGTCGATACCACCCGCGTGTATGGCGCAGGCGTATACGAGTGGGATATCACGGCACTCGTCAACGATTGGATCGTAAACGGCGATGCGAACTTCGCTCAGACGATCGCGCTTTCTGGGATCCTCGATACATCCGGTGGAACATTCCTCCAAGGTGTCGTGAACTCAAGCAACCCGGGGCTGACAGGTTCGGAGACAATCGGGCAGATCGTCGTTGTTCCTACGCCGGCCGGGATGATCCTGTTTGCGGGGTTTGGTGTGATCGCCTCACGGCGTCGCCGGAACTGAACAAGAGTGGGAGCCGCTGGGTATCACGCGATGTGATCTCCACCGACATATCGCGTGCGAGTTGCTCACCCAGCATCCCAGACCCGGATCGTGCTCGCACGGTTCGGGTTTTTTCATGTCACGACGCGGGGTTCAAAAACGGCAACCGCCCAAGGAGCCGGATGTCTCCTCGGGCGGTGATGTCCCGTATGTTTCGGGTGCCTTGGTGTGGGTCGGATTAGTTGTTCGAAGCCATCGGCTTGCTCGGCTGCGCCACTTCCGGGGTGATTTCGATCACGGTCGGCTCGATCAGGAGCTGATCGGGCTGCTCGAAGTTCTGTACACGCCCTTCCTGATCGATGATGAACTTGGCCTCATCGATGTAGCTGGTCGCGCTGTTCTTCTTGGTAATCGACTCGATGCGTGAGCGCTGCTCTTCGCGGATCTGCGAGAGTCGCGAGTTGAGCTGATCGAGCGAGTTCGCCTGGAAGCGTGAGTGCTCGTCGATCGTGGCCTGACGATCTTCCATCATGTCGATCATGCGATCGTTGCGTGCGATGGAGTCGATCTGAGCGTCGAGCTGCACGAGCTTCGCCTGGAACTCATCCTGCTCGGTGGTCAGACGCTCGTGGAGCTCTGCCAGCTGGGATTCCTGATCGCGGAGGTACCCGAGATCGGCGTGGAGGTCCTGAGCACGCGATGCGTACAGATTGCGGTTCTGCTCGATCTGCTGACGCCTTGCGTATGCGTCATCGAGGTCGACCGGCTGATTGTTGAAGCTGATGCGGACGATCGCGCCGGGGTTGGCGTCTTGGGTGACGCGTGCCTGTGCGATCTGAGAGTCGACGACTTCGAGATCGCCGCTTGCGAGTTCAACGACCTTCGTTGCGATCTTGAGTTCGCGATCGAGCTGGGCGATCTGTGTCTGAACTTCGCTCAGGTCTGAGCGGACTTCCGCGATCTTCCCGGGGTACTGTGCTTCGAGCTTCTTGATCTGTGCTCGCAGCAGGACGGGGTCATCGATGTTGTCGTCGATAACGCTGACGATGTTGCCCCGGGTCTGCTGGACGAGTGCGCCCACACGGTGCGGCCCGGCGACGGCGACCAGGACACCACCGGCGAGGGCGGTGATCACGACGCCGCGTACTACTGTTTTGCCAATGCATCCCATGATTGCCTCCAAGTGCTTCTGAGCCGAGCCGTTGTTTCCTGCAAATGCTCGGCGGGATTTGGTCATGCCGGTATTGGTTCTGCCCGGCGAGTGTTTGTTCGTTTCGAGCCGCGATGGCCCGATGGAGAGTGAGTGGGAATGCATCGCGGGCAATTTCACATCACGAAGAAATTTTCTCGATCCTGAGCGTGCGTTGCAGTGAAAACCGGATTTAGACCCGATAAGTGGGTATTTTGCACCCTGAACTATCTTTACTGGGTACAAACTCGGTAGAGTGTGGGACTGAAACCTGCCCTGTGTTTCTCGGAAGAAACCCGCGGATCGGCGCGAGGATCGCGCCGGAGAGGGTCTTACGCATGATGACGAATATGACCACCGGGTTTATCGCCCGGCTGCGTGACAACGACGAAGCCGCTTGGTTTGAACTCTGGGAAACCTTCGGGCCAGTAATCCGGGTTCAGCTCTCCCGCTGGGGACGCGGGCGCATCGGGGTGGAAACCGTTCGGGATCTTTCACAGGAAACCCTCGCAGCACTTTCAAACTCCATCGATCGATATGACCCGGCGAGGGGAGCAAGGTTCAGCACCTGGCTGCTCGCGATCGCGAAGCATGTGCTCGGCGACGAAATCGATCGACGAATGGCCCTCAAACGGGGAGGGGGGAAGGCGAACGCCCAGTTCGACGAATCCTGGATGAAAGCGGACGCATCGCAGGGTGTGGATGCCCAGTACGAGACATCGATCTTCTGTGCCAAGGTCGAGGCTGCGATCCGCATGGTTGAGCGGGAAACGGACTTCACCGACTTTTCCATTTATCGCATGCGTGTCCTGGACGGTCAGTCCGGCAAAGAGGTCGCATCCGCGATCGGAGTCAGTGAACCCACAATCTCGCGTCGTCTCACCAAGATACGGGGCGTGCTGCGTTCGAGGTTGGGCGAAGTGATCTCGACATATTCCTTCACAAAGGAAGAACTCGAGGAAGCGGAGCGAAACGGGCTGTCTCTGAATCCCAACAGTGAGGGCGGCGGGGAGGCCGGCCCTGCTGATAAATCCGCGGATGCCATGTTCGACGAGGCAATCGCAGAAATCTACCACCGGCAGATGCAGCTGCGTGCTGAGGACGAGCAATCCCTCTTGGGATAATCGTTCCGGACTCGCAGCTCGAAGGGGCAGCGAATCATGAGTGTGGCCACCTTAGTCACCGTACTCCTTGCAATCCTCGCGGGTGCCTTTGCGCTTGCCGCGATCATTTTCCTGATTGGCAAGATCTTTGGATTCACCTTTCTGATTCTCGGGAACATCTTCCGATTCATCGGCGCTGAGGTGACAGATGCGCTTCGCTTTGTGAGTTCCGTGCTCGCCAGTGTGCTCTTTGCCCCGTTGGTGGTTCTGAGCATCGTCATCGGACGCTGGTCCGCATCGAAGCACTACGCGGGATCATTGATGGACGAGCTCCGCGGCGCGACGCGCTGCGTGTACCGCTTCTTCATCGGTAACCCCGCCCGCCTGTTCGGTCTCGGCGGTGCTCTCGAGGGTGTTGAACGCCGCGTCCCGGATGCGATGGCTGCAGCACCGACCCGAGATAAGCCCAGCAAAAAACGCGTCGGGATGTTTGAGGGATACAAGATTGTTGGTTCGCTCAAGGGTGGCGGATCTGGCGGCAAGCTCTATATCGCGGAGCCCGATGAGGTGAAGCGTGCCGTTTTCGCGAAGCGAAAGCTCGGCGAGGTCGACCAGGTCGTGATCAAGGTCTTCTCACTTAACGATGGGTCGAGTCTGCCTCAGATCGTTCGCGAGAGCCGGGCACTCGATGCGGCACGCCAGTTGGGGCTGGTCCTTGAGCATGAGATGTCGCCAGATCGCTTTTACTATGTGATGCGATATGTCCCTGGTGAGTCGTTGTCTGTCGTGACCCAACGAATGCACACTCTGAGCCCCGCCGATGGGCTCGGCGACAGCGAAATGGGCAAGGCGATGGGTTACATGCGTGACCTGCTCGTCGCGCTCGATACCTACCACAACGCGGAGCTTTGGCACAAGGATGTGAAGCCCGACAATATCATCGTCGATGGGCGCGAGGATCACGCGCACGCACACCTGGTCGACTTTGGGCTCGTCACGCCCATGCGATCCGCGATGACCCTTACGACTCATGGCACGGAGTACTTCCGTGACCCGGAACTCGTTCGTCAGGCCCTGCGTGGTGTGAAGGTTCATCAGATCGATGGTTCGAAGTTCGATGTGTATGCCGCGGGCGCGGTGCTCTACTCGATGATTGAGAACTCATTCCCCGCCCACGGCGGATTGTCACAGATCACCAAGCGATGCCCAGAGGCGCTGCGTTGGATTGTGCGTCGGGCCATGGCCGAGTACGATCGGCGTTACCCGAGCGCGGCGGCGATGCTCGCGGATTTGCGGGTCGTGATGGAATCGTCCGATCCGTTCTCGCTCAAGCCCATCGATCTCCCGAGCGTCGCTGAGGGCGATGCAGCTGCTGAAGATTTGGTCGAGACAATCCCGGCCCCCGAGTGGGACGATAGTGTTCAGCCGGATTTCGCACGCCGTGCGGGCTCACCCGTGCCGCCGCGAATGAATCCGAACACGCCCAAGCAAGGGCGCGTGGGGCGTCCGAGTACCGTGACTGACTTCTGGTCAGGGCGGTACACCATCTCGGGCTCGCCCATCGCGACGCCTCATAAGAAGAAGAGCAAAGACGGATCAAAGAAGAAGCGATTTGTTGTGGCAGCGGGTGTCGGGAAAGACGGCCCGTTCATGAATGTCAATGACAATCCCGTCGGTCGTCGACCGTTGCGGGATCCCAACGATCGTCGCCCGGCACGCGAACAGGTAAAGAGTGCGCGAGCACGCGCCGAGCTGCGCCGCGCAAATGCCGCCAAGCGGATCCGCTCCGCTCGCGCACGCCGTGGAAATCGGAAGTCTGACTACTCAAACACCCCCGGTGCGGCTGTGGTGTTCGGTGGGCTCCTGGGAATCGCGGTACTCTTTGGGTTGGGAATCGTGGGGATTGCGGTCGTGAAGTCAGGGATGGAACAAAGCAAGGTGTCCCACTACACGCACGCTGATTCTCACGGCAGCGTCGCGATCGCACACAACGGCGAGGCGGAGTTCGACAGCGGACACAAGCACTACGACGATGCGTACAAAACCCCAGATATCGACCCGGCTGAGCTGCTGTCGGATGCGGTTGCTGTGCATCAGATCGACGCAGAACTGCTGCTCATTCCGATGCTCCCACAGCCGATCGAGCCCGAACTGATGAACGAACTCGTCAACGGGACCAAGGCGATGGAAGCCGCGGGCGTCTCATTCATCGGATCGATCTTGCCCGATGTCGAGGATGAGTATTCCATCGAACTGATTGCGCAGCTCCAGAACTCGATCGGGACCACCCCGATCGACTCGCATGAGTTTCACGAGATGGTGCAGGATTGGTTGCTTGCGATGCCGTTCGACGGCGTGCTCGTGCTCTACAACCCGCCGGTCGATTCCGGGCACACAGGCGAGCGTGCGTTTCTCATTACAGATCAGTTCTTTTCGGATCACGCGCTCGGATACGAGACGGTCCCTGTGTTGCTTCACGAACTCGCTCAAAACGGGTACGGCCAAGAGTAAACGAATCAGTCATATCACCCACGGCGCGACACTTCGATCAAGCGATCGAGTGTTGCGTTTGTCGTTCCGGTATCGAGCGCATCCTGCGCAAGCGTAATTCCCTGCTTGATGGACTCGCATGCGCCCGCGACGACGAGTGCTGCGCCGGCGCTGAGGGTGACCATATCCCGGTACGGGCTTGGGTTGCCCGCAAAGATATCGCGGATGATCTCTGCGCTGTGCTCAACGCTCGACGCCTGAAGCTGATCGAGACTCACGCGTTCCAGCCCAAGGTCCACCGCGTCGATGGATTCTTCACTGAGACAGCCGTCGCGGACATGCATAATTCTGGTCGGTGCTGTGGTAGAGAGCTCATCGAGCCCGTCCTTCGAGTGCACGACCATCGCACGGGTCGCGCCCAGATTCGCGAGTGTCTGAGCCATCGGCTCAACGAGCGCGTTGTCGTAGACCCCTATGAGTTGTCGATCCGCCCCCGCTGGATTCGTCAGGGGGCCCAGCGCGTTAAATATCGTGGGGAACCCGAGCGATCGTCGCGGCCCGATCGCGTGCTTCATGGCGGGGTGATGGTGGATCGCAAAGCAGAAACAGACCCCGGCTTCCTGCAGACAGATCGCCTGTTGTTGCGGGGTCGCATCAACATGCACGCCCAGCGTCTTGAGGACCTCCGCAGACCCTCGCCCGGTGCGTGAACGGTTGCCGTGCTTCGCCACGACGATGCGTGTGATCCCCGACTCGCTCGGCGGCGTAACAGACGCTGCGACGATCGCCGCCGCGGTGGATACATTAAAAGACTTGGGTGCGCCACCCGTTCCGCAGGTGTCGAGTAGGGCTTCTTTGGGCTGAAGTGAGTAGGGGACGCGTTCGACATTGGCCCGCATCGCGCGTGCCGCGCCCGTGAGCGTGGCAGCGTTCGGGGGCATGGTTTGTATCAATGAGAGCAATCCCCCGATCTGCGCCTCGTCAAAGTTCCCGCTTAGGAGCGCGAGGAAGACGGTTTCCGCTTCCTTCTCGCCCAAAGGGTGTCCTGCGATGAGGTCGCGGAGGATCAGCGTGATATCGAGAGGGGGGGCGTCATTGCTCATGCATCGAGCGTAGCACGGATCGACCCCGATGGGGTGCATCGTCGTACAGATGGGTGTTGTAGAATAAGGTATCCATGAGCGTGATCTCCACACCCAACTCAGTCCGAGCAGTTACCCGCAGCGCGAGGCGGGCGATCATCCGGCGTGACGCGATGAACCGGGTCGGTCCCATACTCGTCGCCGTGTTTGGTATATCGGCGCTCGTGATCCTGATTGATCGATTATGGATGAGCACACTCGGGCTCTGGTGGATCGTGCCGATTGTGATGGGTGGGCTCGCGGCCTTGTGGGGGTGGGCCGACGCGATTCGAAATGCGCCGAACAGCATGCGATCGGCCGGGGTGCTCGACGATCGGCTGCAGCTCAACTCCCGACTCCGGGCAGCAATGGAACTGCGAACCGAAGTGGATAACTCGGGCTTTGTGGAACTCGCGATGCGTGACGCTGAGAACATCGCTTCCTCGGTGAACGCAAACGCGGCACTTCCCGAGCAAAGGACGAAGCCGTATTGGTACGCCGGATTAGCAGCAGCGGTTTGCGTCGCGATCGGGGTCTGGGTGCCGACGCGTGCAAGATCGAATCCCGTGCCAACGCCAGTCCCACCGGCGAGGGCGATGGCCGAGATCGAGACAGCCGAGGAGATCACACGCGAGATCAAGCAGGGTGAGGACACGCCCGAATCTGTACGCGAGCAGCTCGAAGAGCTTGAAGATCTCAAAGAAGAGCTGTCGCAGGGGGTGACGAACGAGCAGGAGGCGGACGCTCGAACCGCGGCGAAGTTGGAAGAGATCGCGGACTCCATGGAGCAATCCGCCTCAGAATCGAAGGAGCGGGCGGACGCGATGAGCGAGTCGCTCGAATCGCTCCTGAATCGCAAGCAAGCCGAGCAGGAGCAGTGGGACCCGCGACTGGAGGAGTTTGCTGAATCGCTTGAGCAGCAGAAGTTCGAGAACGCGGCCGAACAGATCGGGGAACTGAATCAGGCGATGGATTCCATGACTCCGGAGCAGCGGGAACAGATCGCGGAGCAGCTTGAAGAAATCGCAAATGCAATCGATCCCCAGGACATCGAAGAACCTGCAGAGCAGACCCCTGAATCAGACCCGGAACTGAGTGACGCGATGCGCGAGCAGGCCGAGCGGATGAGGGAGCAATCCCCTGTTGATGAGCAGGCTGAACCCCGTCCTGAATCCGGGCCTCAAACGGAGCAGACAGAGGATACACGGCAACAAGACCAAACACAAAGCAATGAGCAGCAGGATCAAGGCGACCCGGAGTCCAGCGACCCGGAATCTAGCGAGCAGCGCGAGAACGAGCAACAGAACGAGCAAAGCAATAAGCCTTCCGAGCAGCAGCAGCAACAGGACGAGACGCAGCGCGAGCAGGGCTCTGAACAATCGCAGCAAAGCGAGAAGGGGAGCGAGCAGGGCGATCAGCCAACCGAGCAAACCACCCCAGAGCAGGGGAATGAGCAGCAGCCCACGCAGCGTGAGACGAATGATCAACAACAGCAGCAATCCTCCGAGACACAATCGGGGGATGAGCAGTCCAATCGGGAAGGCGAAGAGCGGGTTCGCGAGGAGCGTGGTGACCAGGGCGAGCCGCGCGAAGCGGTATCCCCAGAAGACCAGGATGGCGCTGAACAACGGGAACAGACGCCAGAGGAGAACCAGCAAGGCGATCAGCGGCAGGAACAATCACCACGCTCAAACGAATCGCTCGAAGATCGCCTACGCCAGATGGAACAACAGCAACGCCAGAATCAGCGGCAGCGCGAGCAGGCGGAGCAGTTGCGTGAGCAGGCAGAGCGATTGATTCGCCGTGAGCCGTCCGAGGAAGAAGTCCAGGGCGCAGGCAGCGCACCGGACCGGACCACCCCGCCCGGGATGAATGAGGGTGGCGGGAACGGAGAACGCGATCCGAACACGCCCGACGCGACCCCGAGCGGCACAGATTCAGAGTTCGTCCCGGTCGATGCGCGCGATCAAGAGAATGATGCGGATGGCAAGCCCATCGGTGAGTGGTACGCGCCCGATGGAGAGCCCGTCGCGCCGGGGACGAACGAACAGACCGCCCAGCGGTTCCGGCGGGCATCGCAGGAAGCACAAAGAGCCGTGGATGAGCAGCAGGTCCCGCGACGGTATCGGCACCTGATCCGTGAAGTGTTCCAACGCGTCCAGGAGCGTGCGGACAAGATGGATGGTTCGGGCCCGATTGCGCCTCAAGGACAGGACGCGGTGCCGAGTAATCAGAAATCAACAGGATCGGAATCGGGCGGGTGAATCTGCACATAGATCATCCCGTCTGGTTGGTACTCGCGGGCGTAGGGCTTCTCAGCGCGATCCTCGGGTGGCGGATGATGGTGGGCATCCCCAAGGGACGACGCGCTATGGCGGTCGCTTCGCGTGCGTTGCTCTTGATCGCACTCGCTCTCGCTATGAGTGGCGTGTACCAGATCGAGGAGGCTGACGAACTGACCGTGATCGGTGTCGTCGATGTCTCTGGGTCCGTGCAGAGTTTCGGATCATTCGGCACTGATGATCTCGGGCAACGCGTGGATATCGATCAGGCAGCACGGGCGTTCCTCGCGCGTTCGATCGGTGAAAAAGCGGATGAAGACCGACTGGGGATCGTTGCGTTCGATGGAACATCCTCAGTGATCGCGGCGCCTTCGCGGGCGGTGGTGCTCGATCGATCGATCGAAAAGCCGAAGGTCGATGGCACGGATCTCTCAGGGGCGATCGGACTGGCAAGAACGCTCGTCCCGACAAGTTCCAACACGCGTCTGATCGTGTTCAGCGACGGTCGATCCACCCAGAGCGGGCTTGAACGGATCCCCGGTGATGTCCAGATCGATGTCGTGCCGATCCGATACCAGATCGAAGAGGAGGTCGTTGTCGAGTCCATCGAGGTCCCCACCCGGGCGCTGCCGGGCGCACAAGTTGAGGCACGCGTCGTCATCCGGTCGCTCGGGCGATCATCAGGCGAACTGCGGATCACGGACAACGGCGAAGCGGTCGATCTCAACGGCTCTGCACCGGGCAGTGCCATGCGGGTCAATCTCGAACCGGGTCAGCGTGTGCTCATGGTCCCCATGACACTGGGCGTGTCTCGCGTGCACCGATTCGAGGCGAGGTATTTACCCGATGAGGTCGGCGAGGGTACGGGCGTCTTCGTTGGTGACACAAGCCTCCAGAACAACCGTGCGGGGGGGGTCACGATGATGCGAACCCGCGGTCGCGTGCTGGTTGTATCACCCAGCGGGATATCGGGTGGATCGGACGGCGCCGAACTCGTGCGGGTCTTGCGTGATGCAGAGTGGGAGGTCGACACACGCGTCCCCGATGTTTTTCCGAATGAGTTACTTGAGCTCGAGTCTTACGATTTGGTGGTGCTCGTCAACACACCCCGCGATGCGATTCCATCGCAAGCAGATGTACTTCTCACAACCTACACCCAGGAACTCGGCGGCGGAGTGATCTTCGTCGGCGGGCGCGAAGCATTGGGCGCGGGCGGTTGGCAGGGATCAGATATCGAGCAGATTCTTCCGCTCAAACTCGAAGTCCCAGATGATGTTGTGGTCCCTGCGGTGGCTGTCGTGATCGTTCTCGATTCCTCCGGTTCCATGCGTCGCAGCGTGCTCGGATCGCTCAAGAGTCAGCAGGAAATCGCAAATAACTCCGCCGCCGCGGCGTTCGAGGTGCTCGATGAGAATGACCTGATCGGCGTCGTTGCATTCAACAACGGCGCCCGCGAAGTGGTCCCCATGGGGCCCAACAATCGCCCCGACGACACACGCGTGCGGATCGAATCGATCAGCCCGGGCGGGGGGACAAACATCGGCGCGGGACTACGGCGTGCCCGCACCATGCTCGAAGGGGTTGAGGCTGGCAGCAAGCACATCGTGCTCTTATCCGATGGCGAGGATATGAAGCCCGAGGAACTCCCCGGTCTCGCGGACGATCTGAGCGGACTCGGGATCAAGGTATCCACAATCGCGGTGGGGGATGAGGCGGACACCGGATCGATGCGTGAGATCGCGGTACGATCGAATGGTGCGTTCTATCGCGTTCTCAACGCGTCCGTGCTCCCTCGGATCTTCCTCAAAGCCATCCGCATCGTTCGTGCACCGATGATCCGCGAAGGCGACTTTGACCCGATCGTTCTCGATCCGGTCTCTGTTGCGACGGGCCCGATCGGGGATCTCCCGACGCTCGGCGGGCTGGTGATGACGGATCGCATCGACGACGACCCGCGTGTGCAGACACCGATCGTTTCGCCCAAGGGCGAGCCCGTGCTCGCGTATCACCAGACGGAGCTCGGACGCGTCGCGGTGTTCACTTCCGATGTCTCCATCTGGTCACGCCGGTGGATCGAAGACCCAATCTTTTCGCGATTCTGGGGCACGCTCAGCGCGTGGGCGATGCGGAACAGCGATGAAGCACCGGGCGAGCTCGCGATCCGGATGGAAGGCACCAGCGCGATCATCGAGTATGACGCGATCGATGAGCAGGGCGCGCCGATCGATGGATTGGACATCGGGGTACAGATCTACGACGCGTCGGGCAACGCGCAGGATTTGTTGCTGACCCAGGTTGGCGCAGGGCAGTACCGTGCCCAGACGCCTTCGCTGTCGCCGGGCGTGCATGTGGTCATCGCGTCCCCGACTCTCAACGGCGAACCGCTCGCACCGACGATCGCGGGGCTGGAAGTCTCTGGATCAACGGAATACACGCACCTGCGTGCGGACCCCGACGCGCTGATCGCGCTGGCTCAGCGCTCGGGCGGGCGCGTCTTTGAACTGGGCGACACCACCCCGGTCGATCTGTTCTCCCGTGAGGGCCTCACGGTGCGCCGCTCGCTGCAGCCGGTCTGGACGACGCTCATCGCGATCGCGTTCGTGCTGTTCCTGATCGATCTGGCGATGCGCCGCGTGGCCTTCGACCGCTGGGTGGCCCAGGCGAGAGAGGACACGATCGCGGCGGCGCGAACGATCCGAGGCGAGCAGTTGCAGCAGGCCTTCGCAACCCGTCAGCAGGCCCGGGCGAGTGCGCCCGAGACGCCGGACATCGATCGCTCGCCGATGATGCGTGCGAAGCCGGAGAAGAAGTCAGAGCCTGAGCAGAAATCGGAGGAGCTCAAAAGCGACAATCCTCTTCTCGCGGCCAAGCGCCGGGCGCGGGAGCAGTTTGACGATTGATCAGTAGAATCGACCAGGCCAGATTGAGTTCAGATGTTCTCGATCTTCGACGGGTAGGTCATCCCACCAGATATTGATCAGCGCAAGATACACATCATCTGGCTTGCCTTCGAAGTGTGTGGATTGCATCAACTCAACATAGAGTGCGAGAAATCGTGCGACACACCGACGCTGAGACGCGTTGAGTAGATTGTGCTTCTCACCACTCCATTCACTTGTAGAAGTCAAACTGAAGATGATCATATCCTGCCCGTTCCACGGATCGTGTTCCACTCCGTCTAGGTCATGATTGCCAACAGTGAGTTGGTCGATCATGTAGGCAGGGAGGTGGTATCTATAGCCTATTGGATCAAGAAAAGCGGGTCCGATGCCGCACGGATCATGCTTCCGCAAGTCCACTTCTGACCAGTGTTTATCCCGTTGTTGTGCGCGGATGCGTTTGCATTGCCGTTCATTGGCACCCGCATCGAGCGGCTCAACTTCCGCGAGTGATGTTCCGCCCTTGCGCGAGACTTCCGAGAATGCGGCACGGATATCTTCCACGAGTGTATCTCGCTTTGCCTGAAGCGCAGGAAGGGTCTCATTCATGCGCGCGAGCCAACGCTCGTATTCTTCCGCCCATTCAGGGTCGAACATCTCAGACCAACTCACCATTCAGATTCAGCCGGTCCGCGGCTGTGATCTTCGCCCGGACCATCTGCCCAATGTAATCGCTCGGTTTGGTCGCGCCGTCGGACGGGACATCGAAGAACACGATCAGGTCGCCGTCGGTTCGTCCGGAGAGCTGAACGGTTTCGCCGATGGGTGTTTCATCGATTACCGCGACGGGTGCCTTGGATGCCGCCCCGTTGACGGTGATGCCGACCATGCCCGAGCCGGGCTTGATGTCGGTGCCTCGCTTTTTGTGCTCGCGTCGCGACAACCCCTCGACGAACACATCGAACTCACGCCCGATCTGTTCATGGGCGATCGAGTCGGAGATCTCCGTCTGCATGGCCAGCAGCTCGTTGTTTCGGACGCGCTTGATCGCGTCGGGGATGTCATCGGGAATCTTGTCGTACGCGACGGTTCCGGGGCGTGGTGAGTACTTGAAGATGAAGCAGTTCTTGTAGCGGCTGCGGACCAGCATCTGCTTAGTCAGCTCGTGATCCTCATCGGTTTCCGTGGGGAATCCAACGATGATGTCGCCCGAGAGCATGAGCGGCCGCCCGATCTCCGGCTGATCGAGGTGCTCTCGAACACGATCGATGAACTCGTTGTACTCCTCGATCGTGTACCCGCGGTTCATCATCTTGAGCATCCGGTTTGAACCCGTCTGGGCGGGCACATGGATGTACCGGCAGATCCGCGGGCAGTCTCGGATGACCTCGAGGACATCGTTCCCAAAGTCACGCGGGTAGCTCGTCACGAATCGGAGGCGCTGGATCGCGGGGACTTCTTCATGGATCCGGTAGAGCAGATCCGCAAAGGTCGTGGTGTTCGCACCCGCGAACGCATCACGATGGTGCGAGCCCTTGTAGGTCCGCCCCTTCTGAGGTTGAAGAACGCCGTCGAGCGTGACGGCCGAGTCGTGCTCGTAGCGGTAGTGATTCACCGTCTGCCCGAGCAGGGTGATCTCGATGATCCCGGTATCCGCGAGGGCCTTGATCTCATCGATGATGTGCTGGGGCGGGCGGTGGATCTCCGCGCCGCGGGTGTGGGGGACCACGCAGTAGGTGCAGAACTTGTTGCACCCGCGGGTGATCCGCACATACGCGCTGCGCCGCCCGTCGGTATCGATCGGCGAGACCATGCGGCCGAGATCGAGCGATTCGAGCGAATCGCCCGCGGCTGCGAGGGTCGAGGATCGGCGCGAGGCGCTGCCCTGGAGCGCGACCTGTTTGGCGGACCGTCGACGGGCCTTATCCGGGTCATCGCTTGCGAGTGACGACTTGGTCCGCACCGCGTTGTCGAGGAGCTCGGGGAGCTTGTCGAGTTCGGCCGGGCCGCACATGATGTCCACAACGGGCATGCGTGCGATCAGGTCCTTGCCGTCCCGCTCGGCCATGCACCCGAGGACGCCAACGACGAGGTTGGGCTTATCGTGCTTCGCGTTACGCATATCGCCCAGGCGTGACCAGACCTTCTGTTCTGCCCGTTCACGCACGGAGCAGGTGTTATAGAGGACGATGTCCGCGTCCTTGGCGTCACGGGTAAAGGTGTACCCGAGGGCACCGAGGGAACCCGCGACGAGCTCGGAATCGAGCTCGTTCATCTGGCAGCCGAAGGTCTCAAGATATACAGTTTTCTGTGGCATGGACGGGTAGTGTACGCGCAGAACCCACGATACCCAACCCTTGCTCGCAACTTGGGATACACTCGGTGCAGTGACCACGATCGAGGACATCCGGGATTGGTTCGGGGAGCTGTCCCTGGCGACCAAGTGCCTGCTGCTGGTAGGGGGGGCGACGGCCCTCGTTATCACGATTGCGCTATCCCTGCCCCTTTTACGGATGAACGGGCTCGTGGGGACGGGTGAACTCGAACTCGCCCGGACGGTGTATGCGACTTGGATCCATGATAACGACCCCGGAGAGCCGTCTGAACAGATCAAGGCCTCTGGCGCGACGATCCAGTCATTCACCCGGAATCAGGCCGATGCGATGCTCGAGGACAACCGATTCCTTGCCCGCGCGATGCAGCGTTTCAATCAATCCACCACCCGGGTCGAGCACTTCGATGCGGACTGGAGCGGGTGGAACCGGGTGTACCGCTACGCCCGCGCGGTTCGAGACAGCAACGCTCAGGTGACCGGTGTCGTCCTGCTCGAGCACCGCGCGGACGGCGCGGGGTGGTTGCTTGTCGTGAACCTGTTGTATGTCTTCATCGCGGGCGCGGTCGTCCTCGCGGTGGCGCTCGTCGTGTATGTCACGATCATCAATCGGCTGATCCTGAGCCCGGTCGCATCCCTGCAGAAAACCGCGGAGTTGGTTCGAGACGGGGATCTGGAGACCCGGTGCCAGATCGATACTGGCGATGAGTTCGAGGAACTCGCGGAGACAATCAACCTGATGCTCGCCGCGTTGACGCGACAGCGGGATCAGCTCCGTGACGCGAACAAGGCGATGGACATTAAGCTCGCGGAACTCGCGGAGGCCAATACGGCGCTGTTCGAGTCCGCACGCCTCAAGGGTGAGTTCCTCGCGAGCGTCTCGCACGAACTCCGCACGCCACTGAACGCGATCATCGGGTTCGCGGAGCTGCTGCTGGAGATCGCTCGCAAGGAGATCGCGGAGGCCGCCGAGGATGATATGGTTCCGACGCCGGGCCCCGGTCGCGAGATGAATCAGGAGTCGGGCGAGCTCAACAAGCGCGAACGCTACCTGGTCAACATCGTCAGTGCTGGGAGGACACTCCTGGAAATGATCGAATCCCTGCTGGAGATGGCGAAAATCGAAGCGGGACGCGTCGAGCTCAATCTCGCGCCCATCAGTCTCGGGGATACCTGTCAGGCGCTCGTTGGGCTGATCCATCCGCTCGCGCGAAAGAAGGGCATCACGGTCCGACTCGATGTCTCGCTCGATCTCCCGATTGTCGAGACGGATGCGAAAAAGTTCCAGCAGATCATCTTTAACCTTTTGTCCAACGCGGTGAAGTTCACGGGTAACGACGGCGATCAAGGGGAGATCATCCTCCGTGCCGAGCCCATGCGCGACGATGGAACGGGCGAAGATCGTGTGCGGATTTCCGTCATCGACAACGGCGAGGGGATCGCGCCCGATGATCAGAAACGGATCTTTGATAAGTTCCAACAGGTCGACTCGTCCCACACACGCAAACACGCAGGGACGGGGCTCGGGCTCGCGATTGTCATGGAACTGGCGAGACTGCTTCAGGGTGAGATCCAGCTTGTATCCGAGCTCGGATCGGGATCCATGTTCTCGTTGATCATCCCCACGAGCATCGACAAACATGAGTACGAAGAGGCCAAGCTCGAAGCCAAGTTCCGTGGTGCTCTCCGTCCGCCATCACAGTATGAACGCGTAGAAGACCTTGCGGAAAATGAGGAATCCTCGTCGGCAGACGAAGACGAGGATCAGGAATCGCTGACGCAGCCGGGGTAGTGTCGAATTTCGGGCAATCGCTGACCGTGCACAAATCGCACGGACACAACATCGATCCGAATCGGGCGAGACTGATACCGCGGCACTTTCTTGATCGACTTCGCAAGTGAGACGAGCTTGGCCCGTTTTCTGGCAGTGATATTCGCGGTCGGGTCGATTCCCTGTGCACCTGCCTCCGCGTATTTGCGTGCTTTCACCTCGACAACCACGATCGTGCCCGACCGGCGTTCAACGCACAGCAGATCGATTTCGCCGTGTGGCAAACGGATGTTTCGCTCTATTGTGCGGATGCCTCGGCGTTTCAGGTATTTCTCTGCGGCTCGTTCACCCTGTTTCCACACGGATGGCTCACGCCGAGGTTGAGATCGATGCCAGAGTCTCATCGCGGCGAGGTTGGGGCGTATCGCTCTTCCGCGATCTCGAACAACCGCATCAGCACTTCGTCGCGCGACGACACGCGTGCACGCTCCTGCAACCGAGAAAGATACTGATCCCGTGCATCCTCGCGTCGCTCGAAAGTCAGCTCACGCTGAATCGCCAGCTGGGCGTCATAGAGCGAGATGACTTCCTGCTCCGTATCCTCATAGAGGATCCAGTAATAGCTCGAGCCTAACTCGACAGGGCCGGTATGTTCACCGATCGAGAGGTTGTGGGCCGCATCATTCAACTCGTCGCGCCCGAAGAACTGGGTTTCCTCGAAGCTATCCTCAAGCTGCTTCTTCAGGACCCCCTCGGTTTCAGTGCTGTAGTTGTTGAGATCGCTGGTAGCGATTTCTATGAAGGAGTCACCGTTCTCAAGACGGCTCGTGATTTCGTTCACGATCTCGTCCTCGTCCTTGAACGCTCGGATGACGCGCAAGACAGCCGAGGGTGGCGGGGCGAACTGATCGATATCGCGTTCGTAACGCTGACGGATATCACGCCACGACACATTGACCCGCCGATTGATCTCACGGATGAGGGTGAGCTGAACGAGCGTGTCTACTTCTTTCTGACGAAGCGCTTCATCGAGTGTCAATCCCTCTTGCTCAAGTATGCGCCGCTCAGCGAGTTGCGAGCTCCCAAGGTTCTCCGAGAGCAGATTGTTGCGGAAGTTACTCAGGAATGCCTGAAGCCCCACACGCTGAGTTGGGGAGAGTGCCGCGAGCGCCTCGGCTCGGAGCAACTCGTCGGCGATGATGCCATCGAGACGCTGTGCGATGATCCGCCCTGCGCTCGCCCGCCAATCGTTCAGGCTCAGTCGTTGTGCTTCGGCGAGCAATCGATCCTCGATCGGAGAGAAGAATGAGCTGGTGAAAACCGGCTTCCCGTTCACATCCCCGATCTTCGCGTCGAGCAGTTGCAATGACCCGATACCGTTGTCTCGGGCCGCGGACTGCGTTGGGTTCTCGATCTCGACCGGTCGGGCGACCGGGGCAGATCGGGCAAGGGTCACACCGTCCGCGTTCGTGTTCGATGAGTTCTGCCAGACGGAGTTCTGCCTGCTCGTTGGCGCGGCGCTGGCCTGCTCGGGTGCGGTTGGAGGGGCGACCTGCTCTGCCTGCTCCCCTCTGAAATCCGTGATATTGAGTCGCTCGGGGTTCTCGGTGCGTGCGCCGCCGACCTTGTCGAAGGAACATCCCGTCGAGAGCAGCGAAGCACCCGCGATCAGGGTAAACGCAAGTGTCTGAGCCGGGGTTGTGCATTGTGTATTACGGATCATGTCGTGTGCTTTCATGCCCTTGGGCGCTATGATGGATGATAACCGAATGGAGGCGGATATGTCCGACCCGGATACCCCGAAAATCATCGTGGACGACGACTGGAAGTCCTCGGCCAAGGCTGAAAAAGAGAAACTCGCTGCAGCGGAAAAAGAGAAGGCCGAGCAGGCCGGAGCCGCAGGCGGGATCCCCGAGCAGCTCGGATTTAAAGAACTTATTTCCTTGTTCGCGACACAAGCGCTGATGTACATGGGGGCGATCCCGGATCAGTCCGGGCGATCCATGGTGTCGCTTGAAGTGGCCAAGCTCAACATCGATCTGCTCGCTGTGGTCCAGGAAAAGACCAAGGGCAATCTGAGCGATGAAGAGCAGCAGATGATTGACGGGACTCTCAACGAACTCCGTATGACTTTCGTCGAGGTCGCCAAAGCTGTTGAGCAGGCCGCCGCCGACGGGACCCTCCAGCAGATGCAGGATCCCAATGTCGCCGGGTCGATCAATCCCAACGCGGGTTCTGGCCCAGATCTGAAGATTTGATCGGTTCTACCGGATCTTTTCCGGTTGGGCCGTCGAACTCAATTTAGCCGATACACCCAATATTCAACGAACGAGCATCATCGCTCACATGCCCAATCGGGCTTAAACAACCGAACCCGGAGTCTCAAGGTGAGCAACCCAGACGGACCCCTTCAGCAACATCACTTTCTCCTGCGTCGATTGCACTCGCTAACAGGGATAGTTCCCGTCGGCGTGTTCCTGATCATGCATCTCACGACAAACTCCACAATCGCGTGGGGTGGACTCAACAGCAGGGCACACGGAGATGGGTGGTTTGATCGTGCGATCTCAACATTCCAGCACGAGGTAACCTTCATTAACGAGGCGCCGCTGCTCCTCTTGATCGAAGTCACCCTCTGGGTCTCTATCGCGTTCCATTCGATCCTGGGCGTGTACTACGCGATGAGTGGTAAGCCGAACAACGGCTCGTATAAGTACGGTGGCAACACCCGCTATCTACTCCAGCGACTCACTGGGTATTTCGGGATTTTCTTCATCTTCTACCACATCGCAACGCTTCGTTGGGGCTGGTCTTTCCTCGTTCCGGGGGGGACACAGTGGTCTCACGAGTACGCGTCTTCGACCCTCGCCGCAGCGCTGCAGGGTAGCACAACCGATGGCATGCAGGCATCCGGCATCGCGATCTCGATCTTCTACTTCGTCGGCGTCTCAGCGCTCGTCTTCCATTTCGCCAACGGGCTCTGGACGGCTGCGATCACTTGGGGATTCACGATTTCACGCCCCGCACAGAAACGCTGGGGAGTTGTGTGTGCGGGCTTGGGGGCAGCGCTCATGCTCATGGCTTGGGCTTCGGTGATCGGATTCGCAACCCTCGATTACGACAAGGCGCGTGCGATCGAAGAATCCATGCTCTCGGGTGAAGAATACCCCGCCGAACTCCACGACGAAACGCACGCCGAGACAGCCGCGGTTGAGCACGACAACACCGACGGTTAATCCCCGATCAGAAGCACGAAAGTAAAGGCAAAGCCATGGCTGATGAAAAACGAGTGATTGTCGTCGGTGGGGGACTCGCGGGTCTCGCGGCATCTGTCCGCATCGCCGAAGCGGGCGTCCCGGTGGACCTGTTCTCGATGGTCCCCGTCAAGCGATCGCATTCTGTGTGTGCCCAGGGCGGCATCAACGCGTGCAACGAAGTCTCACGCCAGCAGGGATATTCCGAGTACCAGCATTTCGACGAGACCCTCATCGGGGGGGACTTCCTCAACGACCAGCATCCCGTCCTCGAGATGGCGAACTGGGCACCCAAAATCATCGATCTCCTCGATCGGATGGGCGTGCCGTTCAACCGCTCAAGCGAGGGATTCCGCGATCTACGCTTGTTTGGTGGCTCGCTCTTTAAGCGAACTCACTTTGCTGGCGCGACGACAGGGCAACAACTGCTCTACGCGCTCGACGAGCAGACCCGCCGCTTCGCCGCCGAGGGCAAGGTCAACAAGATGGAGTTCTGGGAGTTCCTCTGGCCGATCACCGAGGGTGAGGGCGAGGACAAGCGGTGCGTCGGTATCGTGGCCCAGGACATGCGGACAATGCAGATCCGCTCGTTCCGTGCGGACGCCGTCGTTATGGCGACCGGCGGGTGCGGGCTCGTGTTCGGCAAGTCCACCAACTCCATCATCTGTACCGGCGGTGCCGCGTCACGCTGTTACCAGGCGGGCGCTTGGTACGGCAACCCCGAGATGATCCAGGTCCACCCGACCGCGATCCCCGGAGCGGACAAGTGCCGGCTCATGTCCGAGTCCGCACGCGGCGAGGGCGGCCGCGTCTGGGTCCCCAAGAAGAAGGGTGACACCCGCCGACCCAACGACATCCCCGAAAACGAGCGGTACTACATCCTCGAAGAGCGTTACCCCAAGTACGGGAACCTCGTGCCTCGCGATATTGCGACGCGTGAGATCTTCGATGTCTGTGTCAACGAGGGCATGGGGATCAACGGGACCAACCAGGTCTACCTCGATCTCACGCATCGTGACCCCGAGTACCTGACCCAGAAGCTCGGCGGGATCATGGACATCTACGAGAAGTTCGTGGGCGACGATCCACGCTACACCCCGATGCGGATCTTCCCGGCCGTGCATTACACGATGGGCGGACTCTGGACCACCTACACCCCCGGCGATTATCAGCCCGATCAACCAATGGGTGAGCACAAGCCGGGCAACCCGATCCCGATCGATGCACAGCCTGGGCACGGACTCACGATCGGTGCGCACAACAACGCCATGACGAATCTCAAAGGGCTCTATGCGTTCGGCGAGGTCAACTTCGCCTATCACGGCGCAACGCGACTGGGTGCGAACGCGCTCCTGAGCTGTATCTTCGACGGGCTGTGCAACGGTGTGTCTGTCGTGAACTATGTCCGTGAGGGTGTCGAGGCCCCCGCGAGCGAGCTTCCGCAGACGCTCTTCGATCAGGCGGAGAAGAGCGAGCAGGATAAGCATGACAAGATCATGTCCTCAGTCAATACGGGCAAGGGCGATCAGGCCCTCAACCCATACCAGATCGCCAACGAGCTCGGCGAAGAGATGAACGCGGCATCGACGGTTGTCAAGACCGGCCCGCGTCTCGAAAAGTGCCTCGCCAAGCTCGACGAGCTCTGGGACCGCTACACCCGCATGGAACTCGGCGACGGCGCGATGTGGACCAACCAGTCCCTGAGCTTTGCCCGTTCCGTCGGCGACATGATCATCTTGGGCGAGGCGATCGCCAAGGCCGGGCTGCTGCGAGAGGAGTCCCGCGGGTCGCACTACCGCACGGACTTCCCCGAGCGTGACGACGACAAGTTCTGGAAAGCTTCCGTTGCGAAGTTCAACTCCGACACCAATAAGAGCGATATCGAGTTCATGCCCGTCAAGGCAGGGCTCGTCAAGCTCCGACCCCGCAACTACGGCAAGGTGGATTCCGGAACGAACAAAGAGAAGATCCCCCCCAAGCAGGTCGCGGAAGCGAAGGCGTAAGGCGGAGACAACACGATTTGAATCTGGCTGCTCGATGCAGGAGCAACCGAAAGGATACGACCCATGAGTGATGCAGAAGCACACGCATTCGACGCAGACATGCGACGCGCCAACCGCAAGAAAGCGGTCGAGGGACGCTCCGTGATCTTCAAGATCAAGCGCTGCGACGGACCGGGCAAACCGAACCGCTGGGAGTCGTTCAAGGTCCCCGTTGAGCAGGGCGCGAATGTCATCTCGTCGCTCAAGCTCATCGCGGCGAACCCGATCACGACTGAGGGCACAAAGACAACCCCGGTCGTCTGGGACTCCGGGTGTCTCGAAGAGGTCTGCGGTGCCTGCACCATGGTCATCAACGGCCGCGTGCGTCAGTCCTGCTCGTGCCTCATCGACGAGTACGCACCACTGGAGGGCGATGTCATCACCCTCGAGCCCATGAGCAAGTTCCCGGTTATCCGAGACCTATGGGTTGATCGCGATCGCCTATTCAACGCTCTCACTCGTGTGAAGGCGTGGGTCCCGATCGACGGCACATACAACATGGGCGCCGGTCCGAAGGAATCACCAGATCATCAGCAGATGCGCTATGCCCTCTCCGAGTGCATGAGCTGTGGGTGCTGTCTCGAAGCATGCCCGCAGTACAACAAGGAAGAGGACCCCGAGAAGTGGGATACGAGCTTCGTGGGTGCCCACGCGATCTCGCAGGCCCGACTCTTCAACGAGCACGGCACTGGTAAGCGACTGAAAGGTGAACGATACGATGCGCTTTCTGGCCCCGGTGGGGTTAACGATTGCGGCAATGCACAGAACTGCGTCAAGGTCTGCCCCAAGGGGATCCCACTGACGGAATCCATTGGCGCTGTCGGACGCGGAACTACGGTCCATGCGATCAAACGCTTCTTCGAGGGGAAGAAGTAAACAGATCACTGTTTCAAACGATAAACGCGAGCCGAACGGCTCGCGTTTTTTCATGCAGATATGTATGTCTGATATCAAGCGTTCAGATCGAGACGCCCGGGGGTCTGGGGACGCTTCTGCGCGTGAGGGGCATACCCGGATTGCTGTTCTCGATCCTCGCGTGCGTCTTCCTGATCCGCATCCGCAAGCTTGCGGATCGCATCGATCTGCTCGGTCTGCTCGACCTGCGCGATATACTCGTCCTGAGCGCGTCGGCGTTTGAGCGCCTTCTCGAACTCCTTGCTCGACTTGGCTTTCTGCGCCTGTTTCGCCGAGACGGGGTTGCCCGCTAAGCTCGATGCCAGGTTGTTGACAGCTCCGGTCATATTCAACATATCGGTTATCTACCCCATGCGCGACCAGCAAAAAGTGCCGATGACGCACATTTGTTTGCAACATATTCGGGATTCGGGGAAGGTCTTGCGGATTACGCCCCGAGGGTATTAATCCCGCAGTCCACATAGATATTCTCGCCGGTAACACCCGAGCTCAGTTCCGATGCGAGGTAAACCGCCGTTTTCCCCACATCGCCGCCCTCAACGCCGCGCCGAAGAGGTGCCTTTTCCTTGGCCGCGTCATCCATTTTGTCCGTGCCGCCCACAGCGGAGGAGGCGAGTGTGCGGAGGAACCCGCCTGAGATCGTGTTGACACGGATGTTGTGCTCACCGAGCTCAAACGCGAGATAGCGAGCAGTAGACTCAAGCGCGGCCTTGGCAACACCCATGATGTTGTAGCCGGGGACGACCTTTTCTGCCCCGTAATAGGACATAGCCATAATCGATCCGCCGCCATTCTTCGCCATCTGGTCCTGAGCACGCCCGGCCATCGCGGACAGGGTGTACGCGCTGATGTCGATCGCGTCGAGGTACGCCTTGCGGGGGGTTTTGGAGAACATGCCCGGCTGAAGCCATTCGCGATCCGCGAACGCGATCGAGTGAACGAGGAAGTCCAAGCGATCGTGATCCTTCGCGTACGCGTCGAAGAGCTCGTCGAGTGACTCGTCGCTCGCTGCGTCGCAGGGGTGCAGCCATGGGTTATCGTGGATCTTTTCAACCGCTTTTCCGGTGCGGCGGGCGTTTTTGTCGCCGGGCAGGTGTGCGTACGCGATTTTCGCGCCCTGCTCGTGCATCGCGTTCGCGATATGCCACGCGTACGAGCGATCGTTCGCAATCCCGACGACCAGACCGACTTTGCCTTCAAGCAGACCCATGTATGCGTCCTTTCCTTCGACGATTCGTGAAGTTCGTATCAGCCGAATCGTAGGGCGATAGCCTGCGTGTGTGTACGATTACCCATGCAGAGCGAGCGCCATCGATTGACTGATCCCAACAACTTGTCACTCAATGACTTCGCGCAACAGCTGCGCCGCGGCGGGCTGATCGATCGCCTGATCAATCTCGCACGAGATGAGGACCTGGGGGTTCCTGCCCGGGATGTCACAGGAGAGCTCATGTTCTCCGCCGCAGACACCCGCAAGGTGTGTCTGCGAGCTCGGGAAGAGGGCATTGCGTCCGGGCTTGCCTTTCTCCCGGACCTGATCGCGGTCTTCAGCGCCAACAACGACCTCGAGTTCGAGACGCATATTCAGGATGGAGACACCATCGAGCCCGGGGCAGCCCTCGCGACGATTCAGGGAAATGCGCGTGAGCTGGTCGCGCTTGAACGCACGATGCTCAACCTGCTCTCACGCATGGCGGGTATTGCAACCCTTACGCATGAGTATGTCCGGATCGTGGATGGAACCCCTGCGCAGATTTGCGATACACGCAAGACGACCCCTGGTCTGCGAGTTCTCGAAAAATATGCCGTTCGATGTGGAGGAGGAACAACCCATCGCTTGGGGCTCCACGACGCGGTTCTGATCAAAGATAACCATATTGCAGGCTTGTCGCCCGATGAGATTGCAACCCTACTGCATGATCTTGCGTACACCTTGAGAGAGACGGGGTCGTCACTCTGGTTTGTGCAGGTCGAGGTGGATACGCTCGATCAGTTCAGGGGGGTGCTCTCGGTTCCTACAGGGGTATTGGACATCGTCCTGCTTGACAACATGCCCCCCCAGATGCTTCAAGAAGCGGTCGCCATGCGGAACGCATGTGAGAGCAGCCTTCTTCTCGAAGCTTCCGGCGGGGTGACACGGGGAACGCTCCGCTCGATTGCCGAGTCCGGGGTTGATCGAGTCAGCATCGGTGCCCTTACTCACCAAGCCCAGAGCATTGATCTGGGCTTGGATGCAGTTTCGTGATTGGGCGGGAATGACTCCCACCCTTTCGTGGGGGAGTTATGTACCAGAGTTACACTGACGACATTTCCACATGGGCCGGGCGCATCGATACATTGATCAGCAGCCTCCCGCAAAGCGTCGTGTCTCGTGTCGTCGTGATCGAATCCACGGACAGCACACAGGATGCCGCGCTCCGGTTTGCACAAAGTCAGCCCGGTCTGCTCCTCGTGGCATCACGCCAGAACAATGGACGCGGTTCGAATGGTCGGCGTTGGGATGACGGAAACCGGGCCACGCTGCCCTGCACATTCGTGCTCAAGGCGTGCTGTGCAGACGCGATTCGACTTTCCGCCTGCGTCGCGTGCGCAGTGCACGAAACCGTTTCCACATTTATGCCTCGGACCATGCGACCAGGGATCAAATGGCCCAACGACATCGTTGTGCGAGACGATGAACAGGAACGAAAAATCGGTGGGATTCTGATCGAGAACCGAGACGGGCTCTCGCTCGTGGGGATCGGGATCAACTGCAATCAGCATGACCGGGACTGGTCCAGCGAGTTTGCTCAACGAGCCGTTTCATTTGCAGGGCTGGGGCTCAAGGTGTCGCGATTCGATGTCCTGTGCCAACTCGTCACATCACTGAGTGAGTGGCTGACATCGTGCGACGAGCGTGCGATCAGAAGCTACTACGAGCATTTCAATGCGATGATCGGTACATACCGTTCCTTTATGCATGATCACACCATGTACCACGGAAGGGTCGAGCATATGGACCCCTTCGATTCCATCACAATCGATACAGGAGCAGGGTATAAGACGCTGCCAATCGCGCAAACGACGCATCTGCGAGCAATGCCCCACACACTCTCAGAAGATGGCTCTTGCGGCAGCTAGAGCAGGCGTTTGATTTTCTTGCCAGTATCGAGCAACTCGTCCTGACTCGGAGAAGTTGCGTTCCAGCTCTTGTCCAATCCTTCGCCCGAAGATGCGCCCGGCATGCAGGGGATGATGTGGAAGTGCACATGCATGACCGCCTGGCCTGCCGTCTCGCCATTATTCTGGAGGATGTTGTATGACTCGGCGCCAGTCACTTTCATGATTGCCCGTGCGATACGGGGGAGCACGCGGCCCACAGCCGCGGCGTGGTCATCACCGAGCTCGTGAAGCGTCGTAGCGGGTTCCTTGGGAATGACCAGCGTGTGCCCCAGTGATAGAGGTGCGATATCAAGGATCGCGATCACATGATCGTCCTCGTAGACCTTGTGTGAGGGGATCTCGCCGCGGATGATTTTGGAGAAGATGGTGTCGCTCATGCAGGATGGTATCGGTTCCGATCGTCGGAATCGTGTACCGGATCGGGTCGTTTTTCGCCCTTCGCGACCGCCTTTTCCGACTGGGGCGTGTGTAGAGTTCTCGGATGTCTCCCGCGGAAACCCAATCTCAACCCCAAACGCAGATCCGAAAACTCTCTGCGCTCCTTGTGAATCAGATCGCGGCCGGCGAGGTGATCGAACGCCCCGCGTCCGTGCTCAAGGAACTCGTCGAGAACTCGATCGATGCGGGGTCGACCCGGATCGAGGTGGAACTCGAGGAGGGCGGCGTGGAGCTCATCCGCATCTCCGACAACGGGCACGGCATCGCGCCCGAACAGATGACCCTCGCCCTGACACCACACGCAACGAGCAAGATATCCGAAGCAGAGGACCTGGATCGGATCGGCACGATGGGATTCCGAGGCGAGGCGCTCGCATCCATCACCTCCGTTGCACGCGTAACGATCCGCTCCCGCGCAATCGGGGAGGACGAGGGCCGCATCATCGAAGCCGAGGGCGAGACGATGGGCGAACCGCGTCCGATCGGGTGCCCTGTCGGGACCACGATCGAAGTCCGAAATCTGTTCTTTAACACCCCCGCGCGGCGCAAGTTTCTTCGAACCAAGACGACCGAGCAGACCCGATGCGTCGAATGGCTGCGTGATCTCGCGATGGCCAACCCGTCTATCGCCTTTCGCTGCATCGGGGATGGCAAGGTCAAGCTTGATCTCCCACTCGGGCAATCACCGCGTGATCGGGCGCTTTCTATTGTCGGGAAGGAACTCGCGGATCAACTCCTCGAGGTCTCCGTGGATCGGTACGACGACGCACGCGGGATCCTCGTCTGGGGCCTCGTAGGGCTTCCCTCGATCGCACGCGCAAACTCCAAAGCCCAGCATGTGTTCCTCAACGGGCGGACCATCCGCGACAAGACCGTCCAGCACGCGATCCGCGAGGCCTATCGCGGGCTGATTGAGCCCGGGCGTCACCCGACGGCGGTCCTGATGATCGAGATGTCGCCGACGGCTGTGGATGTGAATGTCCACCCCGCGAAGCTCGAGGTTCGTTTCCGCGATCAGTCCATGGTGCATCGAGCGATCTACCACGGCGTGCGTGAGACACTCCAACGCGCCGATGTCACCCCAACGATCGCCCAGAGACTCCCGGAGTTCGGGAGTGCGCTGACGCCAACGATCGATCCGATCGAGCGGGCGAAGACGATCGAGAAACAAACGGACGAACTCGTCGAGTTCATTCGACGAGCACCGGAGGATACTCGAGATGAAACGAGTGTCCGTGACTCGATCCGCGAGGTTCTCGAGCGATCGCCTGCCCCCGTGCCTGCAGGCCCGTCGTTCGATCCAACCCCAATCGAACCCGGCGAGCTGCCCCGTATTCGACGCGTGGATCAGGTGCTGCAGGTGCACTCGAGTTTCCTGCTCGCACAGGATGAGCGGGGGGTGCTCATCATCGATCAGCACGCGTTGCATGAGCGGGTCATGTTCAACAAACTCATCGCACGCGTAACGGGGAATGGGGCGCTCGAACAGCAGGCGTTGCTCATACCCATCGTGATCGAAGTCCCCAGCAGCGTTGTCGATGTATTCGACGAGTTGGGACAGCTCCTCGAACGGATCGGAATCCAGGCGGCGCCGATGGGGCCTCAGAGTGTGGGGGTGCATTCCGTCCCGAGCTTCCTCCTTTCACGCAAGGTCGAGCCCGAACCATTCCTGCGAGAGTTATTCGAACGGATCGATGCCGAGGGATTCGTGCCCGATTCGGAAGAAGCGCTCCACGAAGTCCTCGATATGATGGCTTGTAAGGCCGCGATTAAGGCTGGCGACGCGCTGAGCGAGGACGAGCTCGCAGCGATCATGCGTCTGCGCGAGGAACACGAGCGATCCGGCTCCTGCCCGCATGGACGCCCGACGACAGTCCGATTAACGATCGAGGAGCTTGAGAAGCTGTTTGATCGGCGTTGAGTCGATGATGCCCGGCTCGTGATCCAAGCTTCGAGCAGGCAATGCATCGTTCAGATGTAAATAAAGCCCATATGAGTTTTTTAGAGACGGGTGGGCATATTCCCCGGGATGCTTTTAATTCAGCAATTGCTTGCAACCTTTGCGTTGCCGATTATAGTTAAAGAAATATACTTCTAAATCCGTAATTCTCGAGGCCGCTGATGTTATCGATAAAATTTTCCGTAGCTCTATTGCCGACATTGATCATGCCGACGCAGGTCAGCTCAGCGCCAGTTCAGGTTGAAACGCAGAATAGTGACTTCGCCCGAGATGTATACGCATCAAGGACCTCTCTGCTGATTATCGGAGATTCAACCAATAACCCTCGGGGTGCGGATGCGTTCGTGCCTTATTTTGAGGGGTTCATCTTGGAACTTCCAGAGGATATCAAGCTCTGTGGCATGCGGATATCGGGTTCAACGGGCAACACAGGCGTCAATCGCTATACATCGTTTGGTGGTGGTCAGACGAGTCAGCTTCAGGATGGCGGTGTGAAAACCGCTAACCCATCTATCGATCCTTACGGTGAAACCGTTGCCCCGCCCGGCCCACGCAATGAGTTTGTGATCGTGGAAGGTGGTGCGTTGTTAAACAGTGGTCGGGTCGCATCTATTGGCGTTACAAATCTTGGGGGTTTGTACCCATATGCCTCAGGGTGGGCGTATGGCAGCACGCTCGTGCTCCGAACCTCATTCATGACAAGTGAGCGAGGGGTGATGTTGAATACATTTTCGCTCGTGAAGCTATCGGATCATGATGAATCAGCAGGATCCAATGTCTGGCTGTTTGATGAAGAGGAATCGTTCGATGTGCAGCTCAGTTCGACGAAAACAGGTCTTGAGCAGGTCGACCTCGAGTTTCCTGATGTGCCCAGCCCAAGGGTGGGCATCCTACTCAGGGGCGATTCCGATGATAATGACGAAGATGAGAGCGGCAAAGATCTGACTTGGTGTGATCATGTGCTGTTCAACAAGGATCTTGCGGATGAGGACCGCGGGCTGTACTTCGACAGCATCTCGATCGGCGGATTTACTGCGAGAGATCACACGGAGAATCTCGACGATGTCCTGCTTGATGATTATCTCCGTCAAGCACCTCGTGACATCAACACAGTGATCGTCTGGCTCGGACAGAACGCGGAACTCGACGAATGGAATGGTGAGATTCATTCTGTATGGACAGATCGCATTGAGCTGCTTGCAGACAAAGCGATCGCTGCGGCAAAGGTGAACGGGTCAGCAACACCCAAGATTGTGCTTTGCACCCCCCCGAATGCGAACGGGATATATCCGAGCCAGCGGTTCACCGCGATGAACAGCGAACTCTCTGGGCTCGCGGAGAAGCGTGGCTGGGCTCATCTCGATCTTCAAACACTGATCGGTCAATCGTTGATCTCGATTGATCCAGACTTCATCGGGACCGGGCCACACCCATCGGAATCGGGCGCCCGTTATGTGTCGGACCTCTTCTACCAGCATCTCGACTGTATCCGCACAGACTACAACGGCGACGGGAGCAAGGATTTCTTCGATGTCTCGATCTTCCTGGAGCATTACCTCAACCAGAACGAAGAGGCGGATCTGAACGGGGATCGGGTGTTTGATTTCTTCGATGTATCCGATTTCCTGACATCGTTTGCCCAGCAATGCGATTGAACCCGACTTGAACCTTGAATCGCTCCTTCGTCGCCTCGTCATACTGGTTTGGGCACGCCACGAACACGACAACGACAAAACCCCGCAAGCGGGGTTCTGGAGAGAGTGAGAGTCATAGAAATGTGGTGATGATCAGTTTGCAGCAAGCATCGCGAGCCGATTGATTGTGTTCTCGGCGAGATCGGTCAAGAGCGAATCCGCGCTTCGCTCCTCTTCAAGGGTCTTGTGGAGCAGCTTGTAGGCTTTATCGAGATCTAGCACCCGGGCGTATGCACGGAGAGACCCGTAGGTCGCGATCTCGTAGTGCTCGATTTTCTGAGCGGCACAGATCAGTGCAGCATCCTTCGCTTCCGGTTCGCCGTCTTCATTGATGATCTCTTTGGCTTCCTTGACTAGGCCGTCCATCGCTTCGCATCGGTGCCCGCCGGGTTCGAAGTCAAGGGTCTCGAAGATGCTGTCGATGCGTGCGATCTGCCCCTGAGTCTCTTCCATGTGCTCGCGGAACGCGTCTTTGAGTTTCTGGCTCGTCGCGGCTTCATGCAGGCGGGGGAGTACATCGAGCAGCTGATGCTCCGCGCTGTACATGTCCTTGAGCTGGGCGACGAAGACTCTCTGGAGTGAGTCGAGTTTGACTGACATAGGTGCTTCTCCTTCGGAGTTGCGTGGGTGAGCGGATGATGGGTTCTGCTGGAGCTGATTCAGGCGTGCGAGATCTTCTCTGCATCGAACTGCTCAAAGATGTCCTTCGCTTTGTCGCACTGGTCAGAGTTCTCGCAGTTCACCCCGATCATCACATGACCCTTCTCGATCGCGTCCTCGTAATGCTTGATCTCGTGCTCTGGAATGGCCGAGCCAATCAGCCCGCCGAGCACCGAGCCGCCCGCGGCCCCGGCACCAGCACCAGCCAGCGCGGCGACAAGCGGACCCGCAGCAACCAGCCCGATCCCGCCAGTGGCGACAGCGCCAACGGCGGTGAGTCCTGCAATGACGGCACCTGTTGCGCCGCCAAGCGTCGCGCCGACCGCGGTTCCTTCCGCAAGCTTCGAGTGTGTTTCGACGCCGAAAGAATCCTTATCGAAGTTTTCGGATGCGACCAGGCTGATATCTCCGCTGTCGAATCCGTGGGCGACGAGGGTTTCCAATGCTCCCGCTGCGTTCGTGTCGGTACTGAAAACTGCTGTGACTACCTTACTCATCGTGCACCTCCTCAAGGTTGCATGTGTCTTGTTGAGGACAAACCCGTCCTCACTGATACACATGTTCACGGGGCGGCGTGAGTAGCCGGTGAATGCCGAATGAAAACGATTAAATTTCCTACTCCCGGATCTGGGGGGTCACCACTCAAAGGTGTCGAGGTGCCGGCACAAATGCCACGCCGTCGGATAACGCTGAATAATCAGGGTGCATTTGAGCCCGAGGCAGATCCGCTTGATCACATCCGGTTGCGATGCGTAAAACGGTCGACCTCCGACGAGGTCGTACAAGATCCGCACGATATCGCATACATCCTGCTGGATGTGGTACCTGTTTGCTCGACCTCGATCGTACATATCGACGAGTTTGATATCGAAGTGCACCCCCCGGCGACGCACGAGGACATTGCCTGCATGGAGATCGCCGTGGTATTCGCGTTTCTCGTGCAACTCCGCAAGCCCCGACGCGATGGCATGGAGAACCGTGAGTGCCTCGTGCGGGGGCATCCGCTTCCCGCGATACTGCGACAGCAGGTCGGGCAGGAGCATCCCGTCCACGAACTCCGAGATCAGCACACTGACGGGCTGTCCACGGAGCCGGATCTGCACCGCGTGGTGATATTGGATCAGGATCGAGCAATCACGCAGCCGCTCGAGCTTTTTCGCGTAGTGCGTTGCCGCATTGTTGCGAGGGTTCCGATCAGGATAGAAGATCTTCGCGGCCCGATGTGCGCCCGTGAGGACCTCGCGGACGAGATATACCTCACCCTCATACCCACGCCCGAGCAGAGACTCGACGATGTACTGATTCGCCAGCACCCGCCCGGGGACGAGATCGTACCGGCGGGGGGGATTCATGCGTCGTCCAAGAGATCGACCGCTTTGAAGGCCTTGCCCTCGAGCATGGCGAGGCTTGCACCACCGCCGGTGGAGACATGCGAGAGCTTGTCGGCGACATCGAACTGCTCGGCCGCTGCCGCGGAATCACCGCCGCCGACGATCGAGGTCGATCCGGCCGCGGTTGCGTCCGCCACGCCCTCCGCGACGAGTTTCGTGCCCATTTTGAAAGGCATCCACTCGAACACGCCCATCGGCCCGTTCCACACGATCGTCTTGGAGCTCTTGATGATCTGGGTATAGCGGGCTGCGGTCTTGGGACCGATGTCCAATCCCATATATCCATCTTTGATCTGATCGTCGAAAACCTCAATATCCCCGGCTTTCTCCGCGAAGATCGTCGAGCAGATATGGTCCTCGGGGAAATGCAGATCGGTCTTGGATTCCGCCGCGAGCTCGATGATCCGCTTTGCCTCGTCGACCATGTCTTCTTCGACGCGCGAGGTTCCGACAGCGTGGCCGAGCGCTTTGAGGAAGGTGTACGCCATCGCCCCGCCAACGAGAATGTGGTCCGCCTTGGGGAGGAGGTTCTCGATCGCGGGGAGCTTGTCGGAGACCTTCGCGCCGCCGAGGATCACGCAGAACGGGCGGACGGGGTTATTGAGCGCATCGCTCAGGTACGCGATCTCTTTCTCGACGAGGAACCCTGCGACCTTGGGCTTGGAGCCCATCGCGGAGGGAACACCAACCATGGAGCAGTGCTCACGGTGGCAGGTGCCAAACGCGTCGTTGACATAGACATCCGCAAGGTCTGCGAGTTGTGCTGCGAACTCTGCGTCGTTTCGCTTCTCGCACCCGTGGAAACGCAGGTTCTCGAGAAGGATCACATCGCCGTCATTCATCGCGTCAACCGCGGCTTTGACTGCGGGGTCTTTGCATGTCTGTGCGGGGATCGTGACATCCTTGCCGAGCAGTTCGCCCAACCGCTTCGCGACGGGAGCCATGGAGTGAGAGGACTCGTACCCCTTGCCCTCCGGGCGTCCCAGATGGGACATGAGGACCGCCTTTCCGCCGCGATCGATGACGGACTTGATCGTGGGGATCGCGGAGACGATGCGTCGATCATCCGTGATCCTGTCGCCGTCGAGGGGGACATTGAAATCCACACGGATGAGTACACGCTGTCCTGCAACTTCAGTCTGCTCGATCGATTTCTTTGGCATCTGGCAATCCTTTCGGTAACTACTCAATCATACGCAACGCGCAGAAAAAAACGGGCCTCGGGGCCCGTTCGTTGTATTTGGATTCGATTGTTTTGGTTCAGTCTTCGAGCATCTCGCTCGAGCGCCCGCGGACTTCGCCCGCACCCTTATTGAGCAGGTTGTCTCGCATGCGGCGGAGTTCTGCTTGGATGGACGCGTCGATGAGCTGATCGCCCATGCGGAGCTTGATCCCGCCGAGCATCGTCGAGTCGGTGTAGGGGTGCATGATGACATCCTTACCGAGCGAATCACTCAGACGCTTACGGACGCTCTCAAGCTCGTTGGCGCTGATGGGGGCCGCGGTGAACACATCGACCTCGATACGCCCGAACTGCTCCTGGACGAACTCGTCCATCGCGACGGCGATCTGCGACAGGTTCGCCAGACGGCCCTTGCGGTTGAGCTGGCGGAGGAAGTTGAGGGTCAGCGGGGAGACCTTGCCGTCAAACATACGGACGAGCGATGAGTCACGCTTGTCGGCGTCGATCAGACGCGACGCGAGCAGCTCATTAAACTGACGATCGTTGCGTGCGATCTCGATGATGTCCTCGAGTTCGCCGAGGATCTCTTCGGCGTTCTGCTGCCCGCCCTGGGCGTGTGCGATCTCGAAGAGGCTCTTGGCGTAGACCTTCGCGAGTGCGGTGGGTTGTGCTTCGATCAGCGGCATGGTTGCTCCGTTCGTGCGAACCGGTGGGGGGGTGGGATGATGAACTCGATCAGCTGACCGACTTCATCTCCTCGATCGACTCGTCCATGAGGCGCTGCTGGTCCTCAACAGTGACCTGACGCTGGAGGATCTTGCCCGCCATGACGGACGCGAGGTTGACGGACTCGTTGTAGAGCTCGTTGAGTGCCTGCTTCTTGGCGCCGTCGATTTCTGCGAGCGCCTTCTCACGCATCGCGGAAAGTTCCGCGTCCGCGTTGGCCTTGAGCTGTGCCGCGAGCTGCGACTGCTGAGCGCGGGTCTCTTCGATCATCCGCTGCGACTCGGCGCGTGCTTCCGCGAGGTTCTTCTCGTACTCGTCGAGTGCTTCCTTCGCCTGCTTGCGTGCTTCTTCTGCAGCGGCGATCTCGCCAACGATCTTCTCGTTGCGTTCGTCAAGGCCCTTGACGATCTTCGGCCAGACCATGGTGCTCAGGAGCCCGAACACGACAAGGAAGAGGACGATCGCGGTCACGCCGGTCCAGAACCCTTCTTCGACAGACGCGAGTGGGTTTGCAGCGTGGTGATCGTCGCCGTGGCCGTCCGCGTGGGCATCAACAGCGTGCGCTGCGTCATCTGCATGAGCGGTGTCGGGTGCCGCGAAGCTCGTCATGTTGAAGAGCGCGAGTGCGAGAACAGTGATCAGAAGTGCAATGCGGTTCATGGTGCATTCTCCGTATGGGTCGTTCAGAAGCCGATCCGAGCCGTGTTTCAGACGCGGATCGGTGTATTTCAGTATTCGCGTCGATCAGGCGAGGAACGCAACGACGATCGCGAAGAGGGTCGCACCTTCGATAAGTGCAGCCGCGAGGATCATGTTGGTGCCGATGGTGCCGGATGCATCAGGCTGACGCGCGATGGACTCGAGCGCACCCTTGCCGACCATACCGATGCCGAGTGCACCACCGATGACGGCGAGACCAGCGCCGATGACGGCGAAGCCCTTGGTGGTGTTTTCGTTTGCAGCTGTAGCCTGATCGATAGCAAACTGACGTGCAGCCTCGAGTTCAGGTGTGACTTCAACTGCGGCAGTGAGTGCATCTTGTGCTACAGCACCAGCAGCAGCAAAAGCGGCAAGACCAGCTGTTGCCAGAGCGACTTTCTTGAGAAGCTTCATATCTCAGTTTCCTTTCAGAGGCCTGTGAGTGAGACTCGTTTGGAGGCCTGAACCACTGTCATGCGGGGAGTATCCACTGTCGATCCAACTCGGATCACAATGGCCTTGGGCGCCTCCCCGCGGTGCCCCAGGCCGACTATCGAAAATCACGCGTGCGCGGGGTGCCCCTCGTGCGCGTGGTCATGATCGTGATCACCATGGTGCGAGAGCAACGAGATGAACACGGTCGTCAAGAACATAAACACGAACGCCTGGAGGAAGGCGACGAAAAGCTCAAGGAAGTAGATCGCGATGATGCCCAAGGAGGACACGATCCCGACAAAGATCCCGAGGATCGCGTTGTCGCTCACGCTCAGGAACCCCTGTGCGGCGAACCCGAGGAGCACCGCGACGAGGATGTGACCCGCCGTCATATTCGCGAACAAACGAATCGCGAGCGCGATGGGTTTGATGAAGGTACCCATGATCTCGATCGGGATGATGATCGGCCACACGAAGATGGGGGATTCCGCGGTCAGGTGCTTGAGGTACCCGCCGAGACCAAGTTCCTTGACACCCGCGTAGTTGATCATGAGACCCGCGATGATCGCGAGTGCGCCGGTGACCCAGATGCTCTGGGTCGCGGTGCCGCCGATGAAGGCCTTGTGCTGCGCGACGACCTCTGGTGCCATCTGGCCCGCGATGACATTGTGGATGTCAAGGATCGGGACCAGACCCATCAGGTTGTTGATGAGGATGAAGAAGAACAGTGTCCACAGAAAGGGCATGAACCGGTTGGTCCGCTCGTGGAGGAGGGGACGCACGGTGCTCTCGCGGAGGTACCCGCAGATCACCTCGATCATGTGTGCGAAGCGCGATTTGGTCACGAAACGCCAGTGCCCCTGCGAGTCATCGCCTGTGCTGACCGCTTTGGCAACAACCGACCCGATCACAAGGAGCAGGATCGCGGAAAGGACCATGTTTGTCTGAGCGCTGGACCAGATCCACCACCCGTCGACCTCAAACCATTTATGGTTGATGACATGTGCAACAGGATCCGCAGCAAGGGTGAGACTCGACATCAGCAGACGCCCTCCGATTCACGACCCGCGTTCATCGCGGGGGCGTGTTTCTGGATGAGGAACAGAACAGACGCGACATCGATGCTCAGGGTGACGAGCAACGACGCTAGCAGCGTCATGAAGAAGATTGTTTTATCCGACCCGATGATGGTGTGCACCACCAGACCCGTTGCCATGACGATCAGGGCACGGAGAATGGTCAATGCGAGCACGGGGACCGCCCAGACCCCCGCGGGCTTTGCGGGCATCATAAAAAGAATGATGGTGGGGAGAAGCACGCCTGGCACGATCGCGATCAGGGCGTTGAGCCCGTCATTGAAATCGCCGCCGCGTTGGGTGCTCAGGTACCCGCCGGCACACGCGATGAGGACACACAAGACCATCGAGATCGCACCGATCAGCAGCGCCGGGAGGCGGACTAACTCGTTGTGCTCAATCTGGGTGCTCATTCGCTGTGCTTTGCGTTCCCATCTCGGTTCAGATACGCCACAGTGGCGCGTGGTCTGGGGCGGAAAGGATAGGAGTCACTCACCGCATCGGCGAGTCAGAAAAGGACAGTTTTGCACCCTTTCTCCACATCTTTTGGTCTGACAGAAACCGGATCCCCGATGTTGCCCACCCGCTCAGGTGTCCGGGTTGCCGTCCGTTCGGGATGAGGACCGGGTTTGCTCCTTGTTCAGGGCCATTGCTTCGCGGATAAACCGGTAAAACCCCACGATCAACCCCGTGATCCCCAGCGCGACCATCCAGGTCCGCCCGGATCCCACGACCCAACGATCGATCGCGAACCCGAGCGCCCCGAACCCGATCATGCCGTAGATCGGGTCGAGCGCGAGGACCCACGCCTTCGCCTGGCGCGCCCGATCCCGATTTTGGCTGTCGTTCGATGGTGCCATGCTCGCTCCTCGTTGATCGAGAGTTGGGTTGGGTCAGGAGATCTGACCGAACGCGAAGGTGCGTGCATGCGCCGTCGCGTCTTTGAGCTTGGAGATGTCTTGCCCGGATCCCTGGGCGTTGTCCGGGCGTCCGCCGCCCTTGCCGCCCATGATCCCCGCGACCTCGCGGATCCAATCGCCGGCCTTGAGTCCGCGTCCGACGATCCCCGGAGGGACCGCCGCCATGAGCGCGACACGCCCCGCGCCCTGATCCGGGCTCATGAGCATGACGGCTTTGTTCGGGTTCGCGCTCGTGATGGTGTTCATCGCCGCTTCGAGTGCCTTGCGATCCGATCCGAGCTCGAGCGACGCGATCACGATCTCCTCCGAGGAGTTCGCGGCACTGCTCGCGATCCCGGATGCGAGCTGCTGGGCCTTCTTGGCCTGTTCCGCAGCCGCGGCCTTCGAGAGTTCTTTGAGTTGTTTCTGCACATCCGAGAGTTTGGCGCGGATCGCGTTTTTCCGCGGCGCGGGGAGGACCGCGCCTTCCACTTCCTTCGTCAGATCCACATGCGCCGATTGCAGCGTGTCCGCGCCGAGCTTGGTCAACCCATCGGCTTTCGACTCGAGCTGATCCGCGAGCGCATGTGCCGCGATCGCATCATCGCCGGTGATCGCGGTGATACGCCGAATGCCCTTGGCGATGCCCTCTTCGCTCAGGAGTGCGAATCGTTTCGCGTGGGAAGTGGACTCGATGTGCGTTCCGCCGCAGAACTCGATCGACGCGGATTTCCACGCGTCATTCTCGGGATTCCCGATGAGCTGATCGATCTCGATCCCAATCGAGACCACACGGACAGGGTCCGGGTAGGTCTCGCCGAAGACCGCACGGAGCCCTGAGATGTTCTGGGCTTTGTCGAGCGGGGCAAGGTCGGCAAAGACCGTCAGGTCCTGCTCGATCTGATGATTGACGATGTCCTCGACCTTCGCGATTTCTTCCGCGCTCACCGGCTGGTTGTGCGTGAAGTCGAACCGGAGCTTCTCGTCGTTCACCAACGACCCGCGCTGGTCCGCGTCGCCTTCGACGACCTCGCGGAGCGCGTAGTTGAGGACATGGGTCATCGTGTGGTTGCTCGCGACCTTGGCGCGGAACTGGTTGTTGATGTGGCACATGACATCCGAGCCGACGGAGAACTTGCCGCGTGTGACGCGTCCGATGTGCACGACATACCCGCCGAAGGACTGGGTGTCCTCGACCTTGAACACGGCGCTCCCGCCGAGGAGCTGGAGCTCGCCCTTGTCCGCGACCTGCCCGCCCATCTCCGAGTAGAAGTTGGTCTTGTCGAGGATGATCCCGACGGGCTTCATCCCCGCGGTGGTGTTGTCCGCGTGCTCGTCGAAGTTCTTCCCGTTCCAGATCGCCTTGACGGTGCCCTTGATATCGCGACCCGCGAACTTTGCATCGTCGTTGGTGGGTTTGATGTTCAGGTGCCCGAGCTTGGCGATCTGTTCGGCGCGGAGCTCGATCTTGTGCCCGCCCTCGTCCTTGCGCCCGCCTTGGCGGGAGCGCTCTTTGGCTTCTTCCATCGCCTTCTCGAATCCGTCGAGATCGACCTTCAGCCCGCGTTCCTCGGCCATGATCTGCGTGAGATCGACGGGGAAGCCGTAGGTGTCGTAGAGCTTGAACGCGTCTTCGCCGGAGATGGATTTGGATTCGCCCGCGATGTCCTCGAACATTCTGATCCCGCGATCGAGCGTTTTCCCAAAGCTCTCTTCTTCGTCCGCGATGATCGCCTGGATCTTCGTCGGGTTGTCCTTGAGTTCCGGGAATGCATCACCCAACGACGCAACAACGGTGGGGGCGAGCGCTGCAAAGAACCCCTCGGGCGCGTTGAGCTTCTGGCGTCCGTACCGCACCGCACGACGCAGGATTCGACGGAGCACATACCCGCGACCTTCATTACCCGGCATCTGCCCGTCCGTAATCGCGATCACCAGCGTGCGGATGTGGTCCGCGATGACGCGGTACGCTTCATCAACGCCGTCGGTGTCTTCGGCGCCGACCTTGCCTGAGTAGGCGCGAGCGCCCGTGAGCTTCTGGATCGCGTCGAACAATGGGGTGAAGATGTCCGTGTCGTAGTTGCTGGGCTTGTCCTGCAGGACCGAGACGATCCGCTCCAGCCCCATTCCGGTGTCGATGTGCTTGTCTGGCAACGACTTGAGCTCGGTGGGGCCCAGACGGTCGAACTGGATGAACACGAGGTTCCACAGCTCGATGACCTCGGGGTCGTCCATGTTGACCATCGCCGAGGCATCCCGCCCGCCGATGCGGTCGTAGTGCAGCTCGGAGCACGGCCCGCATGGGCCGGTGTCGCCCATCTCCCAGAAGTTGTCCGCCATCCCGAAGGGCATCACCCGTTTGGGGGGCAGGTGGCGCTCCCAGAGCTGCTTGGCCTCCAGGTCGGGCTCGAGGCCTGCGGATTCGTCGCCTCCAAAGTAGGTGGCGTACAGGCGCTCCGGATCGAGCCCGAAGCAGCCGTCTTCGACCGGGCCGGTCATCAGCTCCCACGCCCACGCGATGGTCTCGGCCTTGAAGTAGTCCCCGAAGGACCAGTTCCCGAGCATCTCAAAGAAGGTGTGGTGGTAGGTGTCCTTGCCCACATCGTCCAGGTCGTTGTGCTTACCGCCCGCGCGAATGCACTTCTGCGAGTTCACCGCCCGCTTAAGCCCCTGCAGCGGGGAGTTGGGGTCCAGCGTGCCCTGGAAGATCGGCTTGTACTGGTTCATTCCCGCGTTGGCGAAGGTATCCCGCAGCGAAGGGTCGTTGATCGGGCAGGTTGTCGAGGAGGGCACGAAGGTGTGCGATCGCTCCTCAAAGAACTGGATGAAGCTTCGACGGATCGCGCTGGCGCTGAGATCACGAGCAGTACTGGCATTCGATGGCATCCGGATGTTCCTGTTCTGTTCAGGTCAGTTCCACGCACCGGGCAATCCGTTCACCCTGTGCGGGTCAATCGTAGGGGCTCGGCGCGTGTTTGAATGGGTTGCACGCGTCCGAAAAGCACCCCCAAACCCCAGTTTCATTGGCGGTACGAGTGACTCTGGGGTCTATTAAAAGGAGTACCGGACGCGGTACGCCTGTCTCATCCGAAGATCCGAAGGAGCAACGATGCGTGCATGCTCGAAGATGATGTTGTTGATTTGCGCCGGAAACTCAATCGCCCACGCGGGGGTGATCCGGCACGATCGAGACGATGCGCTGTATCAACAGCTGGGGCAGCAGTCGCAGTTCGACGCCGTGGGTTCGCTCGGGCTGAGCTTTACCGGGGGCGGAAGCACCAACTGTTCCGGGACCCTCATCGGGGACCAGTGGGTCCTGACCGCAGCTCACTGCGTGGATGACGGGGTGAGCTTTGGAACATTCGTCACCGATACCTCCTTCTCATTCGTTGAGGAGGTCTTCATTCACCCCGACTGGGTGGTCAATGATTTCCTCGGCGGCGGCGATCTCGCGCTGATCAAACTCAGCGCCCCCGTTTCGGGCATCGATGCTGCGTCCCTGCACGAAGGCGGTGGGGACCTGGGGCAGGTTGGAACGGCCGTGGGATATGGGAGAACCGGCACCGGTCTCACTGGTGCCCAGTTCGGGACCGAGGGCACCCTGCGTGCGGGCACCAATGTCATCGATGTGCTGGGCACTGCTCGAGGTTGGGATGAACGCATCCTTCTTACAGACTTCGACAGCCCGTTGAGCAACCAATCGAACTATGGCGATTCTGAGCCTCTCGACCTTGAGTACTCCATCGCACCCGGTGATTCGGGCGGGGCGTTGTTTGTTGAGTTCAACGGAGTTTGGGAAATCGCAGGGGTGACTTCGTTCGTCAACTCCACCGATGGGAATCCGAACGGAGATTACGGTGATTCGAACGGTTTTACCCGTGTGAGCGACTACACAGGCTGGATCAACTCAATCGTCCCGGCGCCGGGGACCATGCCGATCTTTATGGCCGGGCTCGGGTTTGCCGCTCGTCGCCGTCGTTGATCGACGCGTGCGATATACTCTGATATCGCATGGCTAAGAAGAAAACGACACGCAAGAAAGCCCCCAAACGCACGACGATCAAGGACAACCGTCCTGATGTCATGATGTACGATCCGCCGATCGGGCTCGATCGGGTGGAGGGGCAGTCGCGTGCGCTCGGGGTTCTCAACCAATCTGCCCAATCCGGGCGTCTGCATCACGCCTGGATCTTCCACGGCCCAGAAGGTGTTGGGAAGTTCACGACCGCTGTGTCATGGGCTGCGACGCTTCTTGATCCATCGTCCGCACCCGATCTGAGTGGGAACATCGCGCCCGACCCCGAATCGCATGTCCAGCAGCTCATCCGATCGGGAACACACCCGGATTTCTTTGTCATCCGCAAGGAACTCACCCCGTTCGCGCGAGAGACGAAGATCCGCAGCAACAAGCAGAGGACGATCCCCAAGGACATCCTCGTCGAGTACCTTGTTGAACCTGCGGCGCTCGCGCCGTCGATGACGGAGGGCGCACACGCGGGCAAGGTCTTCATCATCGATGAGGCAGAACTCATCGGTCGCGAGGGGCAGAACGCGATCCTCAAAACCCTCGAAGAGCCCGGCCCGGGCACACTCATCATCCTTGTGACATCGAGTGAAGATCGATTGCTCCCCACGATCCGCTCGCGCTGTCAGCGTGTGGGTTTCATGCCTCTCGATGAAGAGTCCATGCGTCGATGGGTCAACACACAAGATTTCAATCTCGCACCCGAAGCGCACCACTGGTACACGCAATACGCGAACGGGTCACCCGGGCGGTTCGCTCGAGCGGTGTCCTCTGACTTGTTCAGTTGGCACAACCAGATCGACCCGATGCTCAGCAGAGCGATGCGGGGCGATCACCCCGCCGGGCTCGGGACCCTCATGAGCACCCTCATCGATGGCTGGGCGAGCGATTGGGTCAAGCAGGGCGACAAGCTCGGCGAGAACCGCTCGAAGGAAGCCGCGAACCACAAAGCCGCGGACATGATGCTCGCGCTCGTTGCGCAGCGGGCTCACATGGGACTCACGGACCCATCGCGATCGCAAGCGTCCCTGCGCACGATCGATTCGATCACGCGTGCGACAGAATCGCTGCGGACGAATGTGTCGTTCAAGATGGTGATGGAACACCTCGTCGCGGGGATCAGCGACAAGGGGTAAACGCGATCACGCCTGGAAACTGATCGGTTGGTGGGCCTGCTCGGGTGTGGTCTGCGTTGGCATCGGGTATGAGTTTGAGATCCCGTTCGCGTTCCGCTCTTCCACGACTTTGGACATGGTGAGGACCCAGGTTTCCCGCTCGTACTCGAGCAATGAGAGAACCTCACGCAGGATGTCTGGATCGCGATTGATGCTCGATTTCACGAGTTCGCCGTACATAAAGGTATAGAGATCCTTCACGCTCTTGGCGACTTCGGGAGCGTGCTCGGGCTTGATCGTATTGATCAGCTCCAGGACGATGTCCCGGCATTGCGAGAACCCCGCGAAGACCTCCTCGTGATCGTTGGTTTCAAGGCCGTGCAGCGCTTGCTGCGCGAACTTGATCGCTCCGTCGATGAGCATCAGACGGAGCTCCTCCTTCGAGGCGGTCATGACCTTGGTCTTGAGATACGCGTTGGTGTTTGTATCGTTCATCACGCGGGAAACATCGGTCCGAAAAAAGGGGCACTTCAGCCCAATCGCAATCAATTATCCAAGTGCCGCGAGCTGGGAGAGCGACGCGCCCTGGGTCTGGAAGGAACCGATCGCCTGTTCCATCGCGAGGAACTGCTGTTGGAGGACCGACCGCTTGCGGTCAAGCGATTCCTGGATCTGCACGATCCGATCCTCTTGGAGCTGGATCTGCGAATCCAACGCGTTTCGTCTGTTCTGCAGGACGCCGCCGATCGTGGAGACATAGCTGTCCGCAAACTCTTCGAACTGACCAAGCACACTGAGCTCGGAGTAGGAGATCTCATCGATGGTGTTGGGATCGCCGTCGTCGTTGTCGGCAAGGGTTCGTTGAGTGAAGAGCGCTTCAACAGCCGCCGGATCCTCGTTGTACGCATCGCGGAACTTGTCGGCATCGAACTCGAGCACACTTCCGGACCCAACCGTGATCCCAACCTCTGTGAGTGAGTTGAATGTATCCTCGAATCCTTCATTCTCACGACGCAGCACTGAGAACATCGAGTTCCGAAGATTGAGCATCGTCGAGTCGCCCAGCAGGACGCCCTTAGTCTCGGTTTCTTCATCGTACCGGGTGCGGAAATCAATCCCCTCGATCACGCTGTTGAACGCAGCAATGAACTCGGTGATCTTGGACTCGATCGAACTCACATCCCGGCTCACGCTCAGCTCAACCGCTTCTTCCGAAGCCGAGAGCAGGTTGATGGATACCCCTTCAACCACGCCATCGAGCGTGTTCGTCGAACTGGTAAGCAGCACGCCCGAGGCGGCATCGCTCGAACCGAAGAACACCCGGGCGTCGTTGCCCTCGTCTAGCACGGTCAGACCAAGATCGAACCCGTTTGTGTTGATGAGGAACCGTCCCTCCTCGCCGGAGTTCTCGCTCGCGAGACTCAGACGGAAGGGTGAGGAACCAGATCCCGTGTTGATGATCGACGCGGCCACACCGACATCGGCGGAGTTGATCGCATTCCGTACATCTTCGAGCGTCGCGTCTGGATCGAACTCAATCGTGGTTTCTTCACTGCCGCTGAGGAAGTTGTCTCCATCCGTGCCCGCGGATTCACCCGCGATTCCAAGGAGTTCCGCGACATTCCCGTCCACATCCTCGATGCGGATATTCTGGGTGCCCGCCACACCATCGATCTCTTCAGAGACGGTGATCCCGTCGCCATTCGCGTTGATCGTTGCAACGACGCTGATGTTGTTGTTTCTATTGATCTCGTTGAGCAGATCGCCAACGGTCGAGATCGAGTTGTCAATATCGATCGTTGCGGTGTTCCCGTATGAATCGGTGATGATGAACTCGCCGGTCCCGATCCCGCTGCCGCCGTTGAGCTCGCTGATCAGTGTCGAGTTGCTGATGTATGCCTGCTGTATGTTCGTGCCTGTGATCGTGTTCGTCGTTGTGGAGCCGCTGATTCCGAGCGCCTCGGCGACATCCGCACCGTTGGTGCCCGAGACCGCGAAAGTTCCAACGCCGCTGGTATTGTCGATGATCTGAAGCCCGGTGCCCTGGCTGTTCACCGAGACGGTGACGGCGGGACCGGATCCCGTGTCCGTCGCACTATGGATCGCGTTGATGATGTCGTTGACATCATTCAGCCCCGACAGATCAATATCTGTGAAGCTCTGCCCATCACGCGTGGTGATGTCGAGCAGCCCATCAGTGTCCGAAAGCCCGCTTCCGCCATTGATCGATGAAACGAGGCGAGTGTTCAGGCCCGCAAATATGCGATCTCCGCTGGCCGTGCCACCGGTGTAGGTACCCGCAATCCCCAGATCCGAGGCAGTGGAATACTCACGCGAACCCGAGGTCCCGTTCTGGATCTCAATGTCCCGCCCTTGGGCGTCAACAATATCAATCCCACCGGTTGTGGTGTTGATGGACGCCGTCACATCCGCATAGCCCGCCTCTGACAGCGCATCGTTGATGCGGTCGATCACCCCCGAGAGTGTCGAAACCGCACCCTCGGTGACCTCGAGGGTTTCTCCGCCCTCACCGTCGTCGACCAACTCCTCAATCTCACCGATTCGCACACCGACCTCATCGCCGCCCGCGATGATGATTTCAAAGTCTGTCACTCCCGCCCCGGATGCCTGGCGGATCTCGACACCTCGCCCATCATTCAGGGCACTGAGCGCGGTCGTCCCGGTCAGTGAGTAGACACTCGAACCTGTCAGGGTGTTGCTGGCGATGTTGCCGTCGAGCCCGAGCGAGCTCAGCACATCGGTTCCGGAGGTTTCAGAGATGGCCGTTACACCCTCGATGACAAACTTGTCATTGTCGACATACGCGTTGATCCCCTCGACTTCGTTAAACGCATCGAGCACATCCGAAACCGTTGCGGCACGGGAAAGATCGACCTCACCCGAGCCGGAAGCAGAAGTAACCGAGAGCACGCCCCGGTTGATTCCATCTCCGCTATTGAGATCCGCGAGCGCTGTATCCGAGTCCACCCGAGCAACGGGGGACTCAAATGTCAACGAATCGATCCCGATCGCTGAGGAGTTGGAATCCGCGAATCCGCGTGTGAGAAGCTGTTGGGATGAAACCAGCCGATCAACGATGAAGTTGTAGCTTCCGGGCACGGCGCTGTTGCCTGCGCTCGCGGTGAGGATGCTCTCGTTATTGCTCGCTGCGCTGCTCGCATCAAAGATACTGTTCACCCGGAACGATGCCGCGGCTGTTTTGAACGCACTCAGTCGCGAGTTGATATCCAGATACGCTGCCTGCTGGGCATTCAGATCTATGACCCGGGATTGCGCCAGAATAAGCGGGGTCGACTGCACCGCGATCAACTGATCGATGAGTGAAGCAGAATCAATGCCTGAAAAGATGCCGACGCCAGTGGTGATGCCGCCCATGTTCGATGCTCCTTGCGAGTCTCGCACCGGGATTCAGCCCGGTCGCGTGGGCGCATACGCGCCCCGCCCCAACCCCCTCTATCGGAAGAACTTGGGGGGTGACTGGATCATGGCTATACGATTTCGTTGTACACGAGATGATGCAGCAGATCATGCGTCAATCCGGCGCAGGAAACCCCGCATGCATGCGCAGATCATGCGCAGTTCCAAATGAGTGGATTCGTCCGACCCACACGATTATCGTTGAGCAGGTCACGCGATCGACCGATCCCACCCCGAGCGGCTGGCGTACCAACCCATTTCCCACCTTGGAGCGACCCGTATGAGCAACCAGACACCCGCGATCTTCCGCATGTCCACAGTGCTTATCTGCGTTCTGGCAGCACTCTCCACGCTCCCATGGATCTACCTGAGCTTCGGCAAGTTCGGCGGTTTCGCATGGGGGCTGTTCGGGTTTGAGCTGATGGTGCTCCTGGGCGCAATCATGACATTTCTGGTCGCGATCGGGAAAGTCCAAGTGCATGGTGCGTTTCCTCTCGCCCTACTCTGTTTTATTGGCACCATCCTCGTTTCGTCCGTCTTTGGCATCCATGTCGACGCACGCAATGTCGTGGGCAGCAATCACCCAGCCATTCAACCCTGGGTCGATCGCACGCTGATGCTCCATCTCGTGATGATCGGGGCCCTCTCCGTGATCGCGGCGCTCGATGTCTACCGTCGAGACCCGAGATCATGGGGGATGCTGATGCGTTCGCTCCCGTTCTTGATCCCCGTGCTCGCCGCGGGCCTTTACTTCCAGCGATCCGGATTCCCCGCGATCACCGATCCCAACGGCGAGATGAGCATCGTTCGCATGCTCTCTTTCATTGTCGGCGGGTTGGTGTTCGGGATCCTCTTGAGCGTCGGTGGGCACTTCCTCATCCGCTCATTTGAAGTCGCACTTCCGGAAAAAAACAACGCGGAGCACACATAAAACCTTGTTTTTGAGCGCTGCCAGCGTTTCTTGAAATGCGATCCTCGCCCCCGCCAATAATGGGGTGTGAACGATTTTCTGCTCTTACTGATCGCGTTGAGTTTCGCAGCCATCATCGGCGCGGGTCTTGTCTTCTACTTCGTCACGGTCCTCAAGAAAGGCCGCAAGGGCGGGGGCATCGACACCATCAACCTACGGATGCTGACAGAACGCGTCCGCGCTGTCGGCAAGCTCGTCGGGCTCGAGGTCCACGCGAAGGAAATCGCAACCGCGACCAAGGGGTTCAACTGGCTGCCCCCAATCCTGCTCTCGCAGGCCAAGATCGCAATGATCTTTCAGTTCGAGAAGCAGTACGCAGTCGAACTCGGTGCTCTCGACGATCGCAATGTCGTTGATCTGGGGAACGGTCACTTCCGGGTGACCCTCCCGCCGATCATCGGATCGCTGCGTCTGATGGATGTCGAACCCTACGACATCCAGCAGGGGCGTGTCCTGGGCCTCGTCGATGTCATCAATATGAATGCCGAGCGTCAGAACGAGCTCATGAAGACCGCGCAGCAACAAGCCGCCGAGCTGTTCGAGAAGAACGATGAGCGATACGAGAAGCAGGCACGCGACGCGATCGAGCGACAACTGCAGGCCATCGCGAAGCTCTTCAACGGCTCACTCGAGATCGAGTGGCGCGAGTCCGCGAACCGCGAACAACCCCGCCTCGTGATGGACGAGTCGCTCAAGACCGGGCCGGCAAAGCTCGCTCAGTAGTCGAGAGATCGATCACACCGCGCTCGGGTGCCAGATCGTCTTGAACTCAACAAACGGATCAATCCATGCGGATGATTCGCACGCCTCTTCATCGAAGAAATCAACCTCGCCGTGCACATGCACACGCTTCAGGTTATCCGCGCTTCCTGTGCGCAAGAGCGTCCGATGTTCGTCGGAGACACCCGCCGCGTGGATGGCATCGATTTCACGATGAGTACTGAAATGCTCGACGAGCTCTTCGCGGAACCCGGAGAGGGTATTGACGATCCCGCCGGGCAGATCGCTTGTTGCAATCGCCTCCGCGAGCACCAGGGCGGGGACCGGATTTGTTTCAGAAGCCAGAGTAACGCACGCATTACCCATCGCGATCACCGGCGCGATCAGACTTACAAGGCCAAGCAGTGGGGCATCATCGGGCGCGATCACCCCGACAACGCCCACCGGGAACGGCACGGTGAAATCGTGATACGGACCAGCCACGGGGTTGCTGCCGCCCATCACCTGCGCGTACTTGTCGCACCAGCCGGCGTAGTGCACGACACGATCGATCGAAGCATCGACCTCGCGTTGCCCGTTCTCGCCGATCGCATTCGCGAGCTCGTCGCGTTTGCCTTCCATCATCTCCGCGAGTCGGTACAGCACCTGCGAGCGAAGGAACGCCGTCGCATTCGCCCATCCCGGCTGCGCCTTGTGAGATGCATCCACGGCGTCTCGCACATCCTTGCGAGAAGCGCGACAGACATGCGCGACAAGATTCTGCGACGCATCATGGATGCTCGTCGAGCGACCGGACTCTGTACGCGGGAACTTCCCGCCGATCGCGAGCTTGTAGGTCTTGATGATCGGCAAACGCTCACTCACAAGGGGTACTCCATCTCGATCTCGTGCTTGATCGCGATCCCGTCGAACCCGATGTTCGGGATCTCGGGTTTAAGCTTGCGTGCATCCGTCACGGCGCCGCGATGGAACGCGACAATATCAAAGTCACGGCGCTGGTAGAACCGCAGCGCGGGGGTGTTGTCGTTCGTCGTGATCAACCAGAGGCGCTTACACCCGGACTCGCGTGCCTTGTTGCGCACCTCGTCGAGCAAGCACGATCCGATCCCGCCGTGCCCGGCCATGGAGTTGTGCGTGATGATCTCGCACTCATCGCCCTCGATGTTATATGTCAGGAGCCCCACCTCAGAACCGTCGCGCTGCGCGACCAGCCCCGGGAGTTCGTCCGCGAGGTACTTCTTCCCACGAGTAATCTGAACGGTTGATCCCCAGTACTGCACAAGCACACGCTGAACCCAGTGCTTGTCTTCAGGGGTCAGCTCGCGGATATCAAAGCTATGAATGCCGGGTTGATTGACCATGTGTATGTTCTCCAGCCGATCGCTCGGCAACTAATCCCCGATTACTGGCAGTAGGCCATCAGCCCATGCCGCCCACCCTCGCGTCCGAAACCGGACTCCTTGTACCCGCCAAACGGGCTCGTCGGATCGAACTTGTTGTAGGTATTCAACCAGACAACCCCCGCGTCGAGACGACGCGCGACATCAAAGATTTTCGATCCCTTGTCCGTCCACACGCCCGCGGCCAGCCCGTACGGCGAGTTGTTCGCACGGGAGATCGCCTCGTCCGGTGTCCGGAAACTCATCACCGCCAGCACCGGTCCAAAGATCTCTTCCCGCGCAATCGTGTGGCTCGGCTGCACCCCGGAGTAGAAGCATGGTTTGCACCAGTACCCTTTCTCAGGGAGCGCCGATCCACAAGCATCATGACGGACGGCACCCTCTTCATCGCCGAGCGCCAGATACTTCTTGATGGTCGCGAGCTGCTCCTTCGAGTTGATTGCGCCCACATCGGTGTTCTTATCCATCGGATCACCAACACGCAGCGACCCCATCCGGTCGTTGAGCTTGTCGATCACCGTATCAAGAATCGACTCCTGCACGAACAACCGAGACCCGGCGCAGCACACATGACCCTGATTGAAGTAGATACCCTCGATGATTCCTTCGATCGCCTGGTCGAGCGACGCGTCCTCGAAGATGATGTTCGCGCTCTTGCCGCCGAGCTCAAGGGTAAGTTTTTTGTCAGTCGCTGCGACACTCTTCGCGATCATCTTCCCGACCTGAGTCGACCCGGTGAACGCGATCTTGTTGATGTCGCTGTGCTCAACGATCGCTTTGCCCGTCTCGCCCGCGCCTGTGACGATGTTCACGACGCCCTTGGGCAACCCGATCTCGGCGCAGATCTCAGCGAACCGCAGGGCCGTGAGCGAGGTCGTCTCCGCCGGCTTGAGGACCACGGTGTTCCCACACGCCAGCGCCGGCGCAATCTTCCACGCGAGCATCAGCAGCGGGAAGTTCCACGGGATGATCTGCCCGCACACCCCAACCGGTCTGGGCTCACGGCCGGGAAGCGCAAACTTCAGTTTATCGGCCCAACCCGCGTGGTAGAAGAAGTGTGCACACGCCAGGGGCACATCGATATCCCGCGACTCCTTGATGGGCTTGCCGCCGTCGAGTGTCTCAAGCACCGCGAGCTCGCGAGCCCGCTCCTGCATTCTTCGCGCAATTCGGTACAGGTACTTCCCGCGATCCTTGCCCGAGAGGCCCGCCCAAGTCGGCAGCGCCTCGCGTGCCGCCCGCACTGCCCGATCGACATCCGAGACAGAAGCCTGAGCGACCATCGAGATGGTGTCCTCCGTCGCGGGGTTGATGCTCGCAAACCGCGCTCCGTTCTCGGGTTCCACAAACGCACCGTCGATGAACAACCCGTATGAATCCGCGATATCCGGACGCACAGACTCTGGCGCCGGGGCGTACTCGAAAAGCCCGCCGCCACTTGCGCCGCGAAGATCCAGCCGAGCAGGTCGGGTTGTGTTCTGGTTCACGCCCTCAGATCCAGCGTGCCCCGCGTTTTGTGTCCCTGAAACGGTCGTCATGCCCATATTCTAACAGCCCAGACCCTCCCAGCCGGACCCAACACCCCTCCGATTCGTTCTGTTGGGGGAATTTCCGCAAAGTCAAGCCCCGAATATGCCGCTCATGCGGATATGACCCAGCCCAAACCGAATCACAGCAACGAAAAAAGCAACCCCGATTCGTGCGAGTTCATCCATCGCACCGAGTCACGGATCGAAACTGAGCAACTCGCATGCTCCCAGGGTCAGGTTGCAGATATCACGGGGTCCGGCATGCGCCTCATCTTCCCGAAGGGGCAACTCCCCGAAATCGGAGAAGTCCAGAGCTACACCTTCTCTGATGGTTCTGATTCGCTCGAGATCACCGGGTGCGTCAAGTGGGTCCGCAAGGGTTCCGCGTTCTCACGCCAAGCGGAAGCAGGCATCGAGTTTGTCAAGCTCGATCCAGAGTCACGAGACGCGATGATCCGACTGGCGGTCCAAGGCAAAATCAAGGAACCTCGCTCGCGATATGTGCAGATCGAGCAAGCCGACCTCTACAAGATCCTTGCCGTCACTCGTTACGCCAGCGCCGAGCAAATCGACAAGGCCTTCAACGACGCGTGCAACCACTGGAACGGCGACAACGCCGATCACCCGCAGGCGACTCAGAAGCTCGACGAGGTCTACAAGGCCTACGCCGTGCTCAGTGATCCCGAAAAGCGTGCAAACTACGACAAACGCTTCGCCGATCAGCACGACCGCGCAGCCTGATCATCCGATTGGCGTGCCGCACTCCGGGCACTGCTCCATACCGGTCAGGTCATACCCGCAGTTCAGGCATTGCCCACGAGCATTCCGGCGCCTGATCCTGATTCGGGCGGGTAGGTGCCAAGCCTGCCACAACAACTCCAACAACACAGCGGTCACCAAAACGCTGGGCGCGAAAAACCGCCAGATCGGGCGCAGTGGCAGTCGGCGATCCGGCTGGGGCTTCCCCGGGATTGCAACCCCCAGTTCATACAACCTCGCCAGCGCCGATTGTGGAGCAGGGCGAGCATCGTCCGGTCCACGGTGGACCATGGTGTGTATGGGCCAACCCACTCGCACCTGGTCGAGCACATGATTCGGGTCATCATCGAAGTCGATCACCGTCCCCTTGGGCCCGCTCTGCACGCTGACCCCGAGCCCCATGCCCTGACGAACACGAACGCGGTTGCCACTGCTCAGGCTGATCCCTGCACTTCCTCTTGGGACAATGACAGAAGTCCCCCGTGGGGTATCCGGCCAGTCGCTGGGAACAGGTTCGAGCCAGTTCGCGATCGCGCCGGGGACCCCGCTCATGGTGTACGCGGGGCGAACAGCGTCTGGCGTAATCCATGCGAGTGTCCATGCGATGAGCACTGTGACAGCGAAGGCAAGGGCTGTAGTGATCACCACATGCTTCAGGAATCTACGATGAGGCATTGAATCTCGCATCAACTATGATGGCATACGCCAATCAGGTGAACTGATTGCACTACGCATCCGAGAAGTCATACCCCGCCGCGTACTCACCCGTTGCGAGCTTCTGCATGCTCCGCAGCACATCGTTCAGCAGCGAGCTCGCCCCGAAGCGGAACCAGTCCGGGCTCAGCCAGCCCTCGCCCAGCGTCTCGTTGACCATGCACAGGTAGTGCCAGGCCTGCTTGCCAGTGCGGATGCCGCCCGCCGGCTTCATGCCATACTTCTTCCCGGTCTGCTTATACGCGTCGCGGATTGCCTCGAGCATGACGAGTGTCACCGGCATCGTCGCAGCGGGCGAGACCTTGCCCGTGGAGGTCTTGATGAAGTCGCCCTCCCGGATGCACGCGATCGCGATGTCGCTGGCTCGGCGGACATTGTCGTAGGTCACCAACTCGCCTGTTTCGAGAATCACCTTGAGGTGCGCCGGCCCACACGCGTCAACGACCGCACGGATCTCGTCGGCGACCACGCCGTACTTGCCCGAAAGGAACGCCCCCCGGTTGATCACCATATCGATCTCGTCTGCGCCGTCCGCGACCGCCTGCTCCACATCACGCACGCGGATGTCAATCGGGTACTGCCCCGAAGGGAACCCCGTCGCGACGGAAGCGACATTCACACCCGACCCGGCAAGGTATTCCTTCGCATACGGTACCATCGAGGGGTACACGCACACGGCTGCCACATGCCCGATCCGATGACCCAGGATCTCCTCATCCCGCTCCCACGGGCGCTTCGCCTTGACACACAGACTCCGCACTTTCTCCGGCGAGTCCGCGCCCTCCAGTGTCGTCAGGTCGATCATCGAGACCGCCATCTCCAATGCCGCCAGCTTTGAGCCCTTCTTGATCGATCGGGTCGAAAAGGACTTGGCGCGCCGATCCACCATAATCGCATCCACGGTGGGGGAGTTGGGCATCTTGAAATCGGACGGGGTGGTGCTCATTCGTCGCCTTCGCTCTGCTCGGGTGTGTCGGACTCGACCGGGAGCCCGGTGATCTCCCATTCTTCCCATCCGCCGGGGAAGACCTTGACGCGCTTCTTCACGAACCCGTTGTACCCAACCTCGATCAGACGCTTGGCCATCGCATTGACCGTCGCGGTGCCGGGGTTCTCGCCGTACACGATCAGGTTCTTGTACCGTTCCAGCGCGGGGTCGGTGCCGTAACGCAGATCAACATCCGGCGTGCGCATGTTCCGCGCCCCCGGGATGTGCCCCTCCGCGAATCGCTCGGGCTTTCGGGCATCGATGAAGAGGGCGGTGTCGTTTTCTTTCTTCTGCTGCTCAAACAGATCAACAGCCCGCGCAAGATCGATGTATTGGATCTTCTTGTCTGAAATATTGGACTTGAGGCACCCGCCCATCATGAGCGTGAGTACACCCAAAAAGAGGAGGGCGGATTTGGTCATGAGCGTGATTCGGGGTGTCTGGTGCATCTTTTTCCTCAATTGGTCAATAAGTATACACATTCGGGCGTTCATCACCCTGAACCCCGCCTGTGGGTTTGTATCGACGCGCCAAGCACAAGCTGGCCATCGTAGATGTCATGGAGGACCCTTGAACATGCCTTTCGTTCCATCCCAGAGCTTGATCGGCGCCTTGGCCATGACGGGCGCGATCTCCTCAACCCAGGCACAACCCAACATGGGCGCAGAACACCTCTCAATCGATGCGAAGACCTCCGTGAGCACGGTCCACCCCGGATCGAGCGGGTTCTTGGCGATTGATATTATCGCCGCGGATGACTGGCACACCTACTGGCCGGGGCTCTCAGATACTGGATTCGGGATCGATTTTGAGATCGCTACGCCCGACTCGATCGAGTTGAAGGACCCGATCTGGCCGACCCCAATCCGATACCTTCAGAAGGGTGACATTCTTGATCACACATACGAAGGCACGGTGACGGTTCTGTTCCCATTCGTGGTCAAGGACGACGCACAGCCCGCGGGCGTGACGATCAATGTGGAGTCCAACTTCCTCGTATGCAAGGATTTGTGTCTCCCGGGTTCGGATGAGGATTCTGTTTCCTTCGTGATCGTCCCAGAGGATGAAACGGAGACATCCTCGGAATCCGAGAGCGAGATCCAGCGTGTATATGAACAGCGCCCGGAGCAGTTCCGTCCAACCGATCCCGCGGTCCGTCTCCAATGGATCAAAGATGCCGCGGCCGTCTTGTTCCGCGATGCGACCCGCATCGAGTTTTATCCCGATACCGAATGCACCCCCATCAAGGACCTCATCAAAGACGGTGTCGCTGAAGGCAACCGTCTAGAGATTTACTTCTCCGAAACGGAGAACAAGCGTCTCTCAGGACGGATCCGTGTTCAAACACCCCAAGGGGAGATGTTCTACGACATCGACGAGAAGGCCCCCTGAGTCACCAACACACAAGGAGATCACAACCATGATCAAGCTCACCAAATCCCGTTCAGTCCTGTTCGCACTCGGCGCTGCCGTCACCGGCACCATGATGGGTGCAGGAAATCTCGAAACAGCCAAGCCCATCGAAGTCGGCGCGAAAGCACCCGATTTCACCCTCACCGACATCAACGGCGAGAAGCACACCCTTTCGGATTACACCAAAGAAGGCAAAACCGTCGTCCTCGAGTGGTTCTCCCCGGATTGCCCATTCGTCAAAAAGCATTACCGTGATGACACGGGCACCATGCTCGCAATCCAGAACGACATGAAGGATCAGCCCGTTGTTTGGCTGCGCATCAACTCCGCTCGCGAGGGACACCCCACAACCGGTGTCGAACACAACAAGGCCGCAGCGGACAACTGGGGCATCACCACCCCGATCCTTCTCGACGGTTCGGGGCAGGTCGGCAACTCCTACAACGCGAAGCGTACCCCTGAGATGTACATCATCGACGATCAGGGCGTTCTGCGATACCACGGGGCAATCGATAACGACTCCAAGGCCTCCAAGCCCGGCGAAGTGAACTATGTCCGCAATGCGCTTCAGCAGGTCCTCGCTGGCGAAACCGTCACCAAGTCCACCACCAAGGCTTACGGGTGCTCAGTCAAGTACTGAATTCAGTTACTGACCAGTCTGTATGTAGCCATTTGAGATGAGACTCCAGAAATCTCTCTCTCCAGAAACACGCCCCGCGACCCCGGGGCGTGTTCTTTCTTCTTGATCCTCCCCAGCACCAAAGGCGTATGGACCGATAGACTCCGTATCTGGACGAATGATCGGGCAGGGACCTGCCCAGGAGCAACGCATGTTTGATTTGCCGGGCCCGCTGGGGACCTTCGCCAACTTTCTCGTGATCGCAGCCGGTTTCGGGTTCATCATCTTTATCCACGAACTCGGCCACTTCCTCGCTGCCAAATGGGCCGGGATCCGCGTGCTCGCGTTCTCGATCGGCTTCGGGCAGGTTGCGTGCTCATACCGCAAGGGGATGGGGTTCCGCTTGGGTTCGAGTGAGCGAGAATACCTCAATCGCGCACACGGGCTCAACGCCGAACAGACTCAGGAACTCCACAGCGAGATCAGCCCCACGGAGTACCGCCTCTCCTGGCTCCCGCTCGGCGGGTATGTCAAGATGCTCGGGCAGGAGGATCTCAACCCCGACGCCGTCTCCAACGAGCCCGATTCCTACCAGAACTGCTCGGTCTTCAAGCGCATGGTCGTCATCAGCGCAGGGGTCATTATGAATGTCATCTCTGCCGCGATCCTGTTCGTGATCGTGTTCAACGCGGGGCTCAAGGTGTTCCCGGCCCAACTGGGGTATGTTGCGCCCGACGGGCCCGCAGCACTCGCGACGCCCGTAAATCGTGAAGATGTCGGGGTGGGGTTGCAGCGCGGCGATCATGTCACGGAGATCAACGGGAAGAAGATGTACTCTTTCGAGCACATTCTCCCCGAGATCGCGATGTCGCGCAAGGGGCAGCCTGTGTTGATCACCGTCGAACGAGATGGTGTTGAAGGTCCAATCCAGTTCGAGGCAAACCCCACGAAGAACCCGATGTCCGGTCTACTGGGCATCCAGATCGATCCGCCCATCGCCACCCAATCCAAAGTCGCTGAGACAGAGGATGAACGCCGACAGGTCAGGATGCTCGCACGCAGCGCGGGGATCCCGGAGCTTGTATCCGGCGATATGCTCACACGCGTTGGCGATCAGCCCGCGATCTCACCGCTCGATCTGATCGATGCGGCGGAGCACTCCGATGGCATCCCGTTCACGATCACGCTCCAACGCGATCAAAGCGAAGAGATCACGGCACACATCACCCCGGTTCACGAGCTGCAGTCCGGTGCTATCGCGGTGGAAGATGGCCTGGCGGGCATCGAACATGTTCTCGGCCTCCATGGCGTCATGATGGTCAATCCCCACGCATCTCTCGAAGATACCAAGCAGGGCCTCATGCCCGGCGATATCTTCGCTCGCATTGGCAGCGTCGAGTTCCCGAGTATCGATGAGGGGATCTCGATCGTGCAAAGCAACGCGGGCAAGCCGATCCAGCTCGAAGTCCTGCGACGCACCCCTGATTCTGGGTATGAGCGGCTCAAACTGGATGTTGATGTCACCCGTGATGGTCGGATCGGCTTCTTCCCGACCATGAGTACGGGGTATGCCCCGATCGTACACAAGCCAATCAAGGTCGCAGAGTTCGATCCGGTGCGCTATGCCACGGACGGTGGGTACGACCCGATCCCGGCCACAACCCCGGCACACGAAATCATCGACTACTCCGGCTCGCAGATCCGTTCCGTCGCGGAAACCGAGATCGCGAATCTCCGCGATATCGTCGGGATTATCGTCGATACCACAAACGAAGCGTTTGAATCCGGAGCCGAGACTTTCTCGATCCCGATCACGATCGAGCTGCCCCTTCCTGTTCAGCCCGATGGGTCAATCCCTACCACGAGCAAGCAATGGAAACTCGCCCGCGCGGACATCGAGCAACTCCGTGAACTCGGCTGGGCCCTCCCTGGCGGCTCTTCGATCGCACAACTCTTCCAGCCATATCAGGTCATCGATCGATCGCCGAGTCCCGTAGCCGCGATCGAACGCGGGATCGCGGAATCCCGCCGTGTGATGATGCAAACCTACCTCACCTTCCTGCGTCTGTTCCAGGGATCCGTCGAGGTGCGCCATCTCAAAGGGCCCGTCGGGATCGCACATCTGGGGACTCAGATCGCCTCGCAGGGATTCATCTGGGTGCTGTTCTTTATGGCATTGATCTCGATCAACCTCGCCGTGATCAACTTTCTCCCAATCCCGATCGTGGACGGCGGTCAGTTCCTGATGCTCTGCTACGAGTGGATCCGGGGCCGGCCCGTACCGATCGTGGTGCAGAATGTCGCGACCCTCGCGGGGCTGCTTTTCATCGGGATGATGTTCCACTATGTCACTTTCAACGACATCAAGAACATCTTCGGCGCGTGATCGGGTACCGGATCGGAAGACTACCATCGCACCATGACCCCTATCCTCGGGCTCATCCAGATCCTTGCGATCGGGTTCGCGATCGGACTCGTGGCGATGATTTTGACGACGGCGTGGATGCTCACACACCCGCCGCGCCGTTCCTACGCATGGGCAATTGCGCGTTCTCAGCCGGGAGAGCCGAGCGAACTCGACGAGCCGCTCCGCTTTGAAGACGACACCATCGAAACCAAGAACGCGATCGTCCCGATCTGGGATATCGAGGGGCGAGACCCCAACGGCCCGGTGGTGCTGATGACGCACGGGTGGGGTTCGAGTCGGCAAGGGACGCTCAAACGCATGTTCCCGATCATCGAGCATGCGTCACGAATCATCGCGTGGGATCTGCCTGGGCACGGCGAAGCACCATCGCAAGCACGCATGGGTGTTGATGAACACATGATCGCCATGGAGCTGATCGAAACGCTCGGGATCGAAAGCACACCGATCGTGCTTTTCGGGTGGTCGATGGGCGCGGGGATATCGCTCGCATTGTGCGCACAGATCGAGAGTTCTCACGATATCCGAGGAGTGATATGCGAAGCCGTGTATCGCACCCCCCCGACCCCGGCCCGTGCGGTCCTCGATCTTCGCGGGATGCCTCATCGACTGAACCTGTCACCCGCGATGGCGTTGATCGGGATGAAACTCGGGGTCGGTGCTCGCTGGGGCGGTTTCGATCGTGCCGAGATCGCATCGGGCATCGAAGCACCGATACTCCTGATTCATGGGGATGCAGACCCCGTGAGCCCGGTCGGGGATTCGCGAAGCATCGCGGACGCAGCGAAGCAAGCGGAACTGTGCGAGATCGAGGGCGCTGGGCACAACAACATCTGGGCGGATCCGATCTATCGAGATCGTGCATCCGAGGCTGTGCGTTCGTTTATGACGCGTTTTTGTGCTCGTTGATCGCGTATTGCAACGCGTGCTCGGCCATGATGTCCGACGAGTTGTATAACGGGACATCGCAGACCTCAGGCGTGATCAGGAGCGGTGCCTCGGAGTTGCCCAGGATGATCCCCTCGCACCCACGGTCACAAAGTCGTCGGATCACACCGAGCATCGCATTGCGGGATTCCTCTTCAATGATCCCGTACACGAGTTCTGAGAAGATGATGTGGTCCAGCAGCTCCGTATCCTCGTCATTCGGGCGGACGAGCTTGATCCCTTTGATTCCCAGCCCCGTCTGATACGCCGACCCGGATGTCACATACCGGGTCCCGATGACACCCACAGTTTTGCGTTGATCTTCGATGATCCGGGCCGCGACAGCGTCGGTCATTTTCAGCCATGGGATGGGTGAGTTGGTCTTGGCAAGCTGCACCGCGTGCTGTATGGCGTTGTCCGGTGAGAAGCAGAACTCTGCGCCGATGCTCGCGAGCCGATTCGCGGATTCGCTCAGGTAGGTACCGACCTGGACCCAGTCATCCCGACGCACAGCGTCGATGTACTGTGCGAGAGGCACATTGTGCACGCTCACCGTGGGGTGTAGGTGCGGCTCGAGCATGATCGCAGCGTGGCGGAACAGCTGTTGATAGCACAACGCGGCGCCCTCAGGGCTCACGCCAACAATTCCGATGTGCATCGTCATGGGTCCCGGCCTTTCTGTATCCTCAATCCGGATCGGACACACCATCGTCGCGGATCATCGTATCCGCGTCAAGGAGACGGGGCATCTTGTCCCCACTTCGGGTGATTCCCATCACACGCTGCGAACAGACATACCATACGCGAATGACGCAAGAACAGTTGCAGAACCCGTTTGAGACGCTCGGAATCCCGATGCGGTACACCATCGAGCGTGATCAGGTGGAACGCGCGTATCGTGCTCGATTGAGTGCCGCCCATCCCGACGCGGGGGGGGGAGCGGGCGGGACTGACCCTGCCACCCTGAATAAGGCCCGTCAGGCACTCCTCGACGACGAGCAACGCGCGGTGATTCTCCTCGCGCTACTCGATGGACCGGGGGCCTCGGACTGCAAGGACCTTCCCGATGGGTTCCTGATGGACATGATGATGCAGCGTCAGGAAATCGAAGAGGCGATCGAGTCCGGAGGAGAGCAGGAACGCGAAGATTGGGAAGCGTGGGGGATCGAGCAGCGTCAATCCTATCGTGATCGGGTTGAGGCGATGTTCGCCGCGCTTGGCGATGCCCCGAAATCGGAAGATCTCCGTTCCATTCGGGTTGAGCTGAACGCATGGCGATACATCGAACGGCTGATCGAACAGCTCGATCCTGAGTACGACCCGTCACGGGCAGATTTTTCCTGATACCCTGATCTGCCCGAGTGATGGGCGCTCGCACATGGACGCATCGGATACACCATTTATCATCGTGCTCGCGGTCCTGCTTGTCGGGTCCGCTTTCGCATCGGGTTCGGAGACGGCGCTCTTCGGGGTGACGCACGGGCAGCGAGCCACGCTCCGGCGGGGGAATCCGACGCTCGCGAAGATGGTGGATTCGCTGCTCTCGCGACCGCGAGAGCTGTTGATGCAGGTTTTGCTGCTCAACATGGTCATCAATGTCAGCTATTTCATCGTGACCAGCGTGCTGACCCTTCGTGCGGAGACAGCGATCGCGCGGGTCATGATCTCTGTGGTGTCGCTCGCGACGATTATCCTGATGGGGGAGGTGTTCGCGAAACTGTTCGCGTCAGGTGCCACGCTACTGTTCCTCCGGATCGCGGCACCGGCACATCTGTTCATCCGTGGTCCTATCGCGGGATTGCTCCGGGTGCTCGATGTGTGGGTCGTTTCGCCGCTTTCGCGGCTCGTGGCGCCCACAAAGTCGGATGAGCCCAACTCGGATGTGACGCCCGAGCAGCTTTCCACCCTGATCAGCATGAGCGCTGGGGAGGGTGTGATCGATCGTGGCGAACAACTCGTTCTGACTTCGATTGTCGAGATGGGGCACCTGCGTGTTGAGCAGGTGATGACCCCGCGGGTTGATTTGGAGTGGGTCTCGCCGGACATTTCTCTTGATGAGCTCGCGTTGGTATGCAGACGGACCGGGCGAACGCGCACGCTTGTATGTGAGCGAGATCTGGACGATGGGCTGCTGGGGATCGTTGATGCCCGGATTGTCTTTGAAGGGACGGCGCTGCGGGATGCGATCCGTCCTGTGCTCTATGTCCCCGAGCAGTGCCGGCTCGATACATTGATGGAGCAGCTCAGGGAATCGGGGCGGCGTGTAGGCGTCTGCGTCGATGAGCATGGCGGGGTTGCTGGCGTCATCACAATCGCGGATATCCTCAAGGAACTGCTCGAAGAGCTTGAACATCCGGATGAGCGGGCCGCGGTTTCAGTCGAGAACCTTGGGGATGGGCGATGGCTCGTCCCGGGTCGACTGAGCATCCGTGATTGGTCGGTTCTGTTCAAGGATCGATCACTGATCGAGCATGCTAAGCATGTCAACACCCTCGGTGGGCTGGTCATGGTCCTGCTCGATCGGGTCCCGCGGGTGGGTGATCGAGTCCATGCCGGGGCAATCGAGTTGCGTGTTGTGTCGATGGATGAGCGAGCGATCGAGCAGATCGAAATCCGGGTTCACTCGGCTTCAGAGGATGAAGCGGAGGAGATCCGATGAGCACGAGCGAGGTCATCCTCTGGGCAGTCCTCATGCTTGTCGGCATCGGCGGATCCGCTTTCTGTTCCGGGCTCGAGGTCGGGCTCTACAGCGTGAACCGGGTCCGCGTGCAGGTCGAGGGGGCGCAGCGATCTGGCGCCCGCGCCCGGAGATTGCAGAACATACTCAACGAGATGGTCCCCTCTCTGACCGCGCTGCTCGTTTGGAACAACATCTTCAACTACATGGGGACGCTCGCGTTGACGACGCTCGTTGCCATGTTTGGTTTCACTGATCTGGGGATGATCCTGATTCAGGTTGTCGTTCTGACTCCAGTTTTGCTCGTATTCGCCGAGTCGACACCCAAAGAGGTGTTCCGGGCGAATGCGGACATGTTAATGCCGAGGTTCGCGATCGTGCTCATCTGGTTGCGACGATTGGTGACATGGCTGCCGATCGTGCCGGTTCTTGGATGGTTCGCTGTAACGACATCCAAGCTCGTCGGGGTCGGATCGCTCGGGTCGCTGGGGGATGCCCGCGAGCGAATCGCAGAACTCCTCAAGTTCGGGACGATGTCGATGAGTCAGGCCCAGGTAACCCTCATTGACCGGGCACTACAGCTCGAACACGCGAAGGTGCAGGGGGAGATGATTCCCCTTGGTCGTGTGCGGAGTCTTCGGGCAGGTTGGACGATCGAGCGGGCCAGAGTAGCCGTGCGCGGACGCCCGTACTCTCGATTCCCGGTGATCGGCAAGGACGGGCGCGTCGCGGGTATCGTCCATGCGATTGATCTCTACACGCATGAGCTTGCGTCCGATCCGTCGATGCCGATTGACCAACTGATGATCCCTCCGGTCTTCCTCGCGCCCCAGATGAGCGTTGAGCGAGCGTTGCGGACCATCAACCGATCAGGCGGGCACCTCGGTATTGTGCGTCGTGGGGATACGGATCTGGGAATTGTGACGCGTAAGGATCTGGTCGAGCCGCTCGTTGGCGAACTCGAGGAGTGGTAGTTCGGGAATAGTGATCCCCGCAGACGAGTTGTTCGCGTGTGATCAGATGGTTTCGACTCGTTATGGAGATCCGATGAGCAACAAGAAGAGTGTTTTTCCCGTTCTATTGATCATCGTGTTGCTGGCAATGTCACTTCCCAGCATCATTTCGCTGATTCGTGGGCCTGCGCCGATGCCGGATGTCTTTTCGGACGGGTACACGCTCGCTCAGGCGCGAGAAGTTTCCTCAGAAACCGGCAAACCGATCTTTGCGTTGGCAACTGCAGACTGGTGCGGGCCGTGTCAATCGCTCAAACGAGGGGCTCTTCAGGATCCCGAAGTTATCGCGATGATCAGCGATTATTCGGTCCCGGTCTATCTTGAAGATGGCGAAAACCGCGATGAAATCAAGCGACTCGGGCTGCGTGGCTATCCCACGAGTTTCATCATTGAGGGCGATCAGGTTGTGGCCGCACTCCCGGGTGGCGACAACTACAAGCAGTTTTTGCAGCAGGAACTTGTTCCGGTCCAGTGATTGGGTCTGAATCCCCAATCCCATGAACCGGAGCGAACCGATCCACCCCCAGCCCGGTATAGACTGTATGTACGCGGAGTGTGCCCCGGCGATCGTTGCGCTCGAGGGTTTGCCGCGGATTGGAGTCTGAAGATATGAGCAAGCGATCGATTCTGCCTCTCGTTGGGATTCTGGGCGTTGCTGTGGTCGGGTCCACGATCGCTGTTGCAACCAACGCGGTTCGGATGAATGATGACCAATACTCATTTTTCGACCCAATTGTTGATGTGAGCACGCTGATCAATGCGTTGTATGTTGAAGAGGCGGATATGGACGCCATGCAGATCGGCGCGATCGAGGGCATGCTCGATGAACTGAATGATCCCTACACGACCTTCGTGCCCAGGCGCGATACGGAAGAGTTTTCGAAGGACCTGACTGGTGAGTATGTCGGGATCGGTGCCGAGGTGCAGATCCGCGATGGATGGCTGACGATCTCCTCGCCACTTGACGGCTCTCCGGCATGGAAAGCGGGGGTCATGGCAGACGATCGGGTCATCGCGATCGACGGCAACTCCACGGAAGGGTTCACGATCGATGAGTCGATTGATCTGCTCACGGGCGAACCAAAGACCAAGGTAGTGATCACAGTTGAGCGCGACGCGGAGACACTCGATATCGAGATCATCCGCGATCACATCAAGGTTCAGGCGGTCAAGGGGTTCATGCGCGAGGACGGCGACGGCGAGTGGATGCACCTGATCGATCCCAGCGCGGGCATCGGGTATATCCGTCTCACGCAGTTCACCCCCGGATGTGCTCAGGAGGTCAAGGACGCGATCGAGCACACGAAGCGTGAGCTTGGTGGTGACCTGAACGGGCTGGTCCTCGACCTGCGTTTCAATCCGGGCGGACTGCTTGATGAGGCGGTTGAGATCGCGGATCTGTTTATTGAGGATGGCACGATCGTCTCGACGAAAGGTCGTGTGTTCGAGGAAGAGATCGATCGTGCGACCCGTGCGGGGACGATCACAGACCTGCCGCTGCTCGTGATGGTAAATGGCCAGAGCGCCAGCGCGTCAGAGGTTCTCTCGGGTGCGTTGTCGGACCACAACCGTGCCGTGATCCTCGGGACTCGGAGCTTCGGAAAAGGGTCCGTGCAGACCGTACGGCCTTTGGAATCAGGCGCCGGGGTCCTCAAGATCACAGAGCAGTACTACTACCTTCCATCCGGACGGCTGCTCCATCGTCGCGACGATTCGACCGAGTGGGGCGTTGACCCCACGCCGGGCTACTTTGTCCCGATGACAAATGACGAGACTCTCGAGATGCTCCGTGCCCGACGCGAGCAGGAGATCATCGAGCAAAACGACGAGTCCGAGCAGGTCGATCTTCGCGATACGGACGCGGTGCTCGATGCGCTCAATGATCCGCAGTTATCCGCAGCGGTATCCGTGATGCAGAATCGCGTGAATACCGGGGAGTTTGCGCCCACGGGGATCGAGGAGAACGAGCCGATGGATGTCGCGCTCGCCGAGCTCAACACCCTGCGTGCACAGGAAGAACGACTCCTGCGTGAGCTCGCGCGGCTCGATCGACGCATGCAGGCGGCGGAGCAGGAGGTCCCCGAGGAAATCATCACGCAGGATCCGCGTGATTTCTGGGACGACGAGACGAACCTTGAGGGAGGCGAACTCGTCGTTCGTGACGCGGACGGCAATGTCGTCACCACCCTGCAGATCACGGGCAATAACCTCGAGGCATGGCTTGTTGACGCGGATGTCGAGAAGAAGGACGGGTCGTCCAAGGGCGAGGAAACCGGTTCGTGATTGTTCTCGGGATCGAGTCGTCTTGTGATGAGACCGCCGCGAGTGTCGTGGTCGACGCTCGCGAGGTCCGCTCGAGCGTCGTTGCAAGCCAGTACGATCTTCATGAGGAGTTCGGCGGGGTAGTTCCTGAGATTGCCTCGCGTGCACACGAGCAACACATCCTCCCGGTCCTGCGTGATGCGATCGAACAGGCGGGGATCCAGCCATCCGAGATCGATCTGATCGCGATCGGGCATCGCCCGGGGTTGATCGGGTCGTTGCTTGTTGGGCTCAGCGCTGCGAAGGCGCTCGCGTGGTCGTTGGGAGTGCCTCTGGTTGGGGTGGATCATGTTCACGCGCACCTATACGCGGGGATGCTCGGACGCGAAGAGCCCGCGTATCCGGCGCTCGGTTTGGTCGTCAGCGGCGGGCACACATCGATCTATTCAATCAAGAACGCGCTTCTGGTGAAGCGGTTGGGGTCGACGATCGACGATGCGATCGGCGAGGCGTTCGACAAGGTCGCGGCGATCCTTGGGCTCGGGCACCCGGGTGGGCCTGCGATTGATCGAATGGCACAAGAGGATGGGGCGAACGATCGGGCGTTCGATTTTCCGGTTTCGCGATTGAAGAAAGACTCACTCGATTTCAGTTACTCAGGGCTCAAGACGGCGGTGTTGTATGAGGCAAAGGGTCGGCCAGCGCCGCCGGCATTGCCCGGGCGTGACCCGTTGCCCGCGCCGGTGGTTCCTGAACTCACTCACGAGCGGATGCGGGACATCGCGGCAAGTTTTCAGCGGGCCGCGGTTCGGGCGCTCATGCTCAAGCTCGGACGCGCGATCGAGCGCGTCGATGGATGCAAGACCCTCATCGTCGGCGGTGGGGTGAGCGCCAACACGCTCGTGCGATCGGAGATGGATTGTTTCGCGTCGGAGCACGATCTGGAGCTCATCATCCCGCAGATGGGGTACTGCGTCGATAACGCGGCGATGATCGCGGGGTTGGGCGCAAAGCTCCATCAGAACGGGCAGGTCGATGATCTGACCCTGTCCGCGGTTCCCACGACGGCGTGCTGACGATGGACTTCAGTTTCCTCGACAATCTCGATAAGCCGGTTGAACGCCCCATCCACCCGGCGACACTCGATCTCGATGCGCTGATGAAGCAGTGCACGCTGACGCGCGGGCGAACTTCGGGCCCGGGCGGCCAGCATCGCAACAAGGTCGAGACCCACATCACGATTGTGCACGATCCGACGGGGATCGAGGGGCAGGCGGGGGAGCGTCGTCTCGCGAAGGAGAACCAGCGGGTTGCGATCAAGCGATTGCGTCTGAATCTCGCGACGGCGCACCGTGTGCTTGTGCCGGATGGGGAGATCCGATCGGAACTGTGGAAATCGCGCTGCAAGAACAGGAAGATCGTGTGCGCGGTTCGGCATGATGATTTTCCGTCGATGTTGGCTGAGGCGATGGATGTTCTCGAAGCGTGCGGGTACGACACACGCAAGGCGTCGGTGCGATTGCAGTGCTCGGGCTCGCAACTCGTGCGATTGCTCGGAGATCACCCCCCGGCGCTCGTGAAGTTCAACGATGAGCGGCGTTTACGGTCGATGCGCCCGCTCAAGCCGTGATTTTCTGAAGATCGCGGGTACACTACAGGTCCATGCCAGAACCCAAAGAGCGTCAGAGTATTAAGGTCCAGGCCGAGCGAACGGTGCTCGCAGCGGTGCGGTTGCCCGAATCGAAGTTCGATGAGCAAGATCCCTTCGGGGAGTTGCGTGAGCTGTCGCGTCAGGCGGGCGCGGTCGTAGTCGGCGAGATCGAGCAGCGCCGCGATCGTCCCGAAGCCGGCACCTATATGGGCACGGGGAAGATCGAAGAGCTCAAGGGCATGTGCGAGGCGCTCAACGCGAAGACGATCATCTTCGATCACGATCTCTCGCCCAAGCAGATCGCGAAGATCGAGCAGATGACCGAGCGCAAGGTGCTCGATCGCTCCGAGCTGATCCTTGATATCTTCGCCTCGCGTGCAACAACGCACGAGGCGAAGCTGCAGGTTGAGATCGCGCAGCTCGAGTACACCTACCCGCGATTGCGTGCGATGTGGTCGCACCTCGAGCGTATCGTGGGGTCCGGCGGGATCGGCGGCGTGGGGACGCGCGGCCCTGGTGAGCAGCAGCTGGAAATTGACCGTCGATTGGTCCAGCGCCGAAAGACCCAGCTCAGGCGTGAGCTGGAAGAGATCCAGGCACGCAAGCGGCGCGCTGTCGAGAAACGGAACCAGGACTTCTTCACGGTTGGGCTCGTCGGGTACACCAACGCGGGCAAGAGCACGCTGTTCAATACACTAACGCAGGGGGGCGCCTACGCGGACGATCGTGTTTTCGCGACGCTTATGACACGCACCCGCGAGTGGGATCTGGGCGGCGGCCACATCGTGATGCTCTCCGATACCGTTGGGTTTGTGCGGGATCTGCCGCACCATCTGGTCGCATCATTCCGAGCAACCCTTGAAGAAGCGACGCACGCGGACCTGTTACTTGTGCTGCTCGATGTCTCGGATCCGAGTGTAGAGATGCACTACGAGACGGTGGTCGGGACGCTCGAAGAGTTGTTCAACGAAGTCGAAGAGCGAGAGGTCAAACGGGCCGAGCAGGCGAAACGCGATGGGGCCGGGGATATCACTCGGTATGAGCGACCGGAGCTGCTGATTGTCCTCAACAAGGCGGACAAGGATGATGTCGACGAGCAGGACCTGCTCTATTGGCAGTCCCGTGCGGTCGGGGCGATCCCGCTCTGCGCACTCGCGGGCGATCCGGATTCGGACACCCTCCCGATGGGGCAGGCGGAGCTGATCGATCGGGTCAAAGCGTTCTCGATCGGACCGATCGAGGAACTCGAGATCACCGTCCCGATGAGCGATTCCAAGACCATCCACACGATCGAGAATCGCGCAGAGGTCGTGAGCCGCGAATACGGCGAGAAGACAGTTACCCTCCGTACGAAGATCGGCAAGAATCAGCTCGCGAAGCTGCGATCTGCTGGCGCCAAGATGTGGGTGATGAACACTGACGGCGAGCCGTACTTCAGGGATGATGAAAAACACGGCTGGGTATATGACCCAGCCGCGATCGATATCGATTTCTGATTTCAACCCTCAGGCGAGTGGGTTGACCCACAGCCCGGTCGCGAGCTTGGGGTAGAAGAAGGTGGACTTCTGAGGCATCAGCTCGCCCGCACGCGAGATATCGCGGACCGCATCGAGCGGGGTCGGGCGGACGATGATCGCGACCTGAGGTTTGCCCCCGCCTGCGATGGATGAACCGGTCTCTTCGCCCTTGCCGATCGCGATGACCTCGTCGATGGAGTGGGGGAATGCCCATTTGACGGGTTCGCCGTTGTTGAGAGCGGGCTGACAGACCTCTTCAACGATGAGGTGCTGGATGAGCGCGACATCGAGGGTCCGCCATGCTTCGGACTGGTTAGGGAACTGGGCATCGAGCGGATCACTGACGGCCGGCCATGCGCCGAAGCAGAGCCCGGTCGCGTAGTCATAGATCCCGAACACATTCTTGGAGTGCTCGCGTTCCGCAAGGGTTTCCATCTGCGATTCGAATAGGTGCGGGTCGTTGTCAATGGGTTCGATGTTGAGGATACCGGCGGAGGCCTCGATGAACTTCTCGATGGAGTAGTCTTCCATCCCGCCCAGCACACGGTGGGTCGGACCGATCGCCAGGCCTGGGTCAGACATCGAGACGAGGACATACATCGTCTTGCGAGCGGGGTGATCCGCGGGCACATCGCCGAGTGATTCGAGGTAGTTCAGGGCCGTGTTGTAGCGGTGGTGCCCGTCGGCGACGAAGATGTCCTCGCCTTCGAGCGCCTTCTGGTACGCGCTGATGGTGGTTTCATCGTCGATCGTCCAGATTTCCTGCTTGATCCCATCCCCCATATCCGCGGTCATATCCGCCTCGCGTGAGTCCATGACGGAGTGGATGATCTTGACGGCCTCGCCGTTCTCGTCCGGGTGGAGCCCGAAGATCGGGGAGGTCTGGGTCTGCGTGGCCTTCATGAGGGCCATGCGGTCTTCCTTTGGTCCGCCGAAGGTCTGCTCGTGAGCAAGGATCCCGCCGCCATCGCGGTTGCCGAAGGGCACGGTATCAACCGCCGCGACCATACCGCTTCGCTGGTAGCTCTCACCCTGAAACTCGAAGGTCTGCCGGTAGGCATAGATCGCGGGCTTGTCCGATTTGGACATCGCGCCCGATTCGATCATGGATGCGAGCTTGTCCGCGGATGCCTGGTAGGCTTCCTTGGGGCCCAGTTCTTTCGCAGGAACATGGGGCAGATCGACCGAGACGATGTTGTTTTCGTTCTTTTCGAGCAGCGCCTGTTTCTGGCTGAGATCGAGAACATCGTACGGCGGTGCGATCAAATCGCTGACATCGCCTTTGCCTTGTTTGTACTGAACCGCTTGGAACGGATGGATTGCGGGCATCGCTGAGTTCCTTGTTCGTCGCCTGATTTGGGCGCAAGATTCGAGTTGGTACGGGATCATCCCCTGCGTTCAATGACGCGTTGTTGCGATCATAGCGCCCGTTCCCCGAAACCCAAACTCGGGTTGGGGAGAATCGGCGTGGGCAATGATGCGAATCGGGTCTACGATTATGCATGAGCACGCCCAGCGCCTTGGTTATCCGCACAGCGGGGATTAACTCGGAAGTCGAACTGTGCCGGGCGTTTACGCTCGCCGGTGCCCAAGTGGACCTGGTCCATCTTGATCGATTGATCCAAGACCCGACCCAGATCCGAAGCTTTGACCTGATCGGGTTTCCCGGCGGGTTCTCTTACGGCGACGATATCAGTTCCGGGCGCATTATGGCGATGCACACCCGTCAGAAACTCCTCCCCGAACTCGTCTCGGCGGCGGATCGCGGGGTCCCGATGATCGGGATCTGCAACGGGTTTCAGGTCCTGACCCAGATCGGGTTGCTGCCCGGATTGGATTCGGATCGCAACGCGAGTGTCGCGTTGTGCGAGAACACGAGCGGGCGTTTTCAGGACGATTGCGTCGTGATTGAACCCGACGACGCCTCGCCTTGCATCTGGACGCGGGATCTCGTAGAACGCACAAACGCAGACAACGATGAGCCCGAACTCCTCATGACTATCGGTCACGGCGAGGGCCGATTCGTGACCAAGAACAACGCGGTGCTCGAGCAACTCAAGCAGAACAACCAGATCGCGTTGCGGTACCGGGACGATGTGAATGGCTCGGTGGATCGCATCGCCGGGATCTGCGATCCGAGCGGTCGCATCATGGGGTTGATGCCGCACCCAGAACGGATGCTGGATTGGAACCGACACCCGTACTGGACGCGTTTGCCCAAGAGTGTTCGTGAGACACCGGCGCCGGGGCTTGGGATGTTCATCAGCGCGGTGGAAGCGGTCAGCACCCAGACGGTTTGAGCGATCGGAGCGATCAGATGAGCGAGAGCGCTGTGTATGCCGGGAGCTTTGACCCGCCGACGAACGGGCATGTGTGGATGATCGAGCAGGGCGCGCTGCTGTTCAAGAAGCTGATCGTCGCGGTGGCGCACAACCCAGAAAAGGCGTATACCTACCCGCTCGAGCAGCGCGAGCATTGGCTGCACGAGATCTGCAAAGCACACGACAATGTCGAAGTCACGGTGATCGAAAACGAGTTCCTTGCGCATTACGCAGCTCGCGTGAACGCAAGGTTCGTGATCCGTGGGATCCGCAACGAGGTCGATTATCAGTACGAGCGTGCGATGCGTTATGTGAACTCGGACCTGAACCCGCAGCTCACGACGGCGTTCATGATGCCGCCGCGCGAGCTGTGTGAGATTTCGTCGAGCTTCGTCAAGGGCATGATCGGCCCTGACGGGTGGGAACCTGTCGTAGAGAACTATGTGCCCAAATGCGTTTTTAAAGATCTTCGCCACGAGGCGGAAACCGGGGAAATGCTCGATGGGTAACGAACATCAATATCCGAGCCAAGACAAGACGCCGCTCGATCAGAAGGTGATGGCGATGCGGATCGTCACGATGCCAAAGGAGACGAACCCGTACGGAACGATCTTCGGCGGGATTATCCTGAGTTACATCGACCAGGCGGGATTCGTTGAGGCACGCCGCCATGGCGATCTCGATTGGGTAACTGCTGCTATTGATAAAGTCGAGTTCCACGCCCCAGTGCTTGTGGGAGACATCGTGACCCTCACGACTTGCACGACTCGGTTCGGACGCACGAGCATCGATGTGCAGGTCGAGGTAGAAGCCGAGCGGTTCAAAACCCACGAGGTCGTGCATGTCACGAGTGCGCGACTGACGATGGTGGGGATGCGCGATGGCGTGCCTCACCCGTTCCGCGAGCACCCGATCCAATGTCCAACGGATTGTGAAGAGGACGCTTCGTGAGCTTCGACGAACTCTCCATGTTCCACTCGCCAGTCCGGCTAGGCGTGATGCTTTCGGGGTCAGGGCGGACTTTGGACAACCTGATGTCGCGGATCGACTCGGGCGAACTCGATGCGACGATACCGGTCGTGATCGCGTCCAAGGAGTGTCTGGGGGCGCAGAAGGCACGCGATGCGGGGATTGAGACGCATGTGCACGGTAAGCGTGTACAGCCTGAGTGGTTGGATTCGATTTGTGAAACCCACAAGATCGACATGATCGTGCTCGCGGGCTACCTGAAGCTGGTGCCGATCACGGATCGGGTGCGTCATCGGGTGATCAACATTCATCCGGCGTTGCTTCCCAGCTTTGGGGGCAAGGGCATGCACGGGCACCATGTGCATGCAGCGGTGATCGATGCGGCACAACGGGGCGAGCTGTCGGAGTCGGGGTGCACGGTCCACTTTGCGGATGAGCAGTACGACACCGGCTCGGTCATCGTGCAGAAACGATGCCCGGTTCACGCATCGGATACCCCCGATGACCTCGCGGCAAGGGTGTTCGAGCTTGAATGCGCGGCGTATCCCGAAGCGATCAAGTTGCTCATCGAACGCAACGAATCCAATGCTCGTGCGAATAACACAGCATGAAGACGCCATTTCTGATTACGATCGCCCTCACGCTCAGCGTCATCCTGAGCTCCCACGCGATCGCTGGCCCAATGCCCAGCGAACTCGAAGCGAAGGGCATCAGCGCGATGGAGTCGGGCGCGTACGAGGACGCCGAGCAGATCTTTCGTGAGCTGATCGGGTTGCGACCCAAATCATTTGTGGGGCATTACAATCTCGCCGCGGCGCACTCGATGCAGGGTGAAGTGGAAGAGGCCATCGATGCGATGAGCACGGCATTGGCGCTTGGGTTTTGCGACAAAGCCCAGATGTATCGAGACCCAGATCTCAAGGTACTGCGACTCGATCCGTGGTTCGATATCCTGATGGAGCAGTGGGACGGGCTGATCGATGCTCGGCGCGGCGCTGACATCGCGCAGATCGAGCTGCTCTTTCCAAACAAGCGCAAGCTCTGGTCGCACACGGACGAGACGCTCCGGTTCGAGTTGCGATCGGCCCACGGCGAAATCGCGACTGACGAGGCGATGGATGAACTCCGCATGATCGCGGACTGGGCACATGAGGAGTTGTTTCCAGAACTACCCGGAATGGACCTGTCCGATTCGGCGTGGATCATGATCGGCTTACCCGATCAGGCGGGGTTCGCGAAATGGGCGGTTTCGGTATTCGGATCGGATGTTCGCGGATCGATCAGTTCTGTCGGCGGTGCCTACGAGCATCAGGCGCGTCGACTCGTGGCGCAGGATTTGGGCGCGACACTGCGCCACGAGTTCGTGCATGTTCTTCACTGGCGCGATATGTCTCGTCTGGGGCAGGTCCATGCTCCATGGGTGCAAGAGGGGCTCGCGTCGTTGATCGAGGACTACGACATTCGCGGAGAACGGCCCGTCCCGGTGCCATCATGGCGAACAAATATTGTTCAACGCTTAGAGCGGATCAATCGGCTTCCGAGCTTTGAAGAGCTTTCGCAGATCGAGATGAACGCGTTCACAGCAAAGCGACCGCTCGCGAAGTACGCGCAGGCACGGACGGCGATGCTCTGGTTGCTCGACACTGACAAGCTAGACGAGTTCTACACCCACTATTGCACGAACTATGAGGACGATCCAACTGGCTACGCCTCCGTTCTCGCGGTGACGGGTCTCGAGCCAGATGAGTTGGAAAAACAGTACCGTAACTGGGTGGAGGCGCTCCCCGCGGTCCCCGAGACGGGATCGGATCTGTCGGCGACACTCGGCATCGAGGTTGAGAATGGCACGGGCGACGGCGTCGTTGTTCGCGGGCTGCCTGCGGGTGCATCACGAAGAACCGGGTTGCGGCTCGGCTCCGTGATCACCCACATCAACGGGCGACCAACACGCGATCTGCTCGAGTTGATCCGTGTGCTTGGCGATTATGGGGCTGGCCAGCGCGTGACGCTGCATCACCGGCGCGGCACGGTGCACAAAACCTCCGAAGCAACATTAATCGAAAGATAAGTACCAAGTTTTATCTTGCAAGGTGATTTTTCTCTGTGTTAAGATGTGTATGCCCGAGCAGTTTGGGCAGGAACACAGGAGGAGGATGACATGCTGAAGCTCGTTACATTGGCAACAGCGGTTGCCGGATGTGCCTCGCTCTGCGGGGCGCAGGATTTTTCACTCGTGCTGGTACCTGAGCCGGTTCTCCCAGAATGCCCTGATGGATCGTTCACGGTGTCCGTCTATGGAGATTCGAGTTTCGGCACCCATCTACTGGGCGGGGCGTTCGGGCTGGAGATTGGCGACGGTTCGGAGTTCATCACGGATATCACCTGGACCAACGCGGCTTGGTCCGCGTTCAATACCGATGGTGGCTACGCGGGCAACGGCGTCCACAACCAGGTGATCTTCGGGCAGCTCGTGATCCCCGGCATCTTCCCGCCAGCCCCCGGGTCAGAGAACGGCGAGCTCATCGGGTCCTTCGAAGTCGAGTACGCATTCGCAGGCCCCGTTTTCATGGAGTTTCAGCTGACCGCGGGATCGCCGTTCTCACTCGAAACCGTCGATTCCGTGACCGGCCAGACATATCAGGACAACGGAAGCAACATCTCGCTAGGCAGCGCGAGCATTCTGGTCTGCCCGAGCCCGGGCTGCGGGGTGCTGCTTGGGTTGGCAGGCATCGCCGCGACGAAGCGGCGCAGAAGTTGAGTCATTCATCATCATCATCATAAAGGAGATAGAGATATGAAAAAGGTCATGATCGCAGCAGCAATCGCCGGGTGTGCATCGGTTTCGGGCGCACAGAACTTCTCGCTATTTCTCGTACCAAGCGTGACAGCCCCGGCTCCGAGTTCCTCATTCACGCTGACTGTCTATGGCGATGCCGATGTCGGAACCCATCTCCTCGGCGGGGCATTCTCCATCGAGTCCAACGGCGAGTGTGTGCAGTCCATGCAGTGGATGCCGGCCGCATGGTCCGCGTTCAACACTGACGGCGGCTACGCGGGCGATGGCGATTACAACCAGGTCGTCTTCGGCCAGCTGGTCATCCCGGGGATCTTCCCCCCAGCGCCCGGTTCGGAAAACGGCTCCCATATCGGCTCGTTCCTCGTCCAGCTCGACCCGGCGATCGGTGATTTTTCCATCACCTTCGACCTCGTCGCTGCCTCACCGTTCACCCTGGAAACCGTCGATGCGGTCAGCGGTGAGACCTACCAAAGTTCCAACGGGAATCTGACGCTGGGCTCCGCGACCGTCGCGATCATCCCCGCGCCAGGCGTGCTCTCGCTGATTGGGCTCGGTGGGCTGGCAGCATCGCGTCGCCGGCGCTGAGCGCACGGGCCTTACAACTGAGGACCTGATATGAACAACCATGCTCTCATTTCGATGTGTCTTGCGGGCATGGCTGTTCCATGCGCCGCACAGAACTTCTCGCTCACGCTGGTGCCAAGCGCTCAGACGATCGACACGAGCGGCGGCCCCGTATCGATGACGATCATCGTCATCGGGGACGCGGATATCGGCACGCATATGCTCGGTGGTGCCTTCTCAATGGTCTCCAACAGCCCGAATGTTCAGGATATGACCTGGGCCCCGGCATCCTGGTCTCAGTTCAACACCGACGGCGGATATGCCGGAAATGGGAACTACAGCGAAGTTGACTATGGGCAGCTCTTAAATGGGGGACCATTCTCCCCCGGGCCCGAATCCGCGCTGGGTATGCCGATTGGCATGTTCGAGATCACACTCGCCGGAACCGGGGTGGTTGAGTTCAACCTCCTCGAAGGCACGCCCTTCGCACTGGAGACAGTCGATGCGAAAACCGGTACGACCCATATTAATACAGATGGCACGCTGACTCTACAGGGAGCATCAATCACACTCGTTCCCGCACCCGCGGGGATCGCATCGCTGCTCATCTGTGGGCTGCTCAGCGCACGCAGAACTCGAAAGGAAACCTGATCATGAAGAAGCAGACAGCAGCCATGCTGGGTGTTTGCGGGCTCGCGGCCGCCGCCAGCGCGCAGAACTTCTCGCTCACGCTGGTGCCGAGCGTTCAGACGATCGACACGAGCGCCGGGGCGGTCACGATCACCATGAGCGTCATCGGCGACGCTGATGTCGGCACGCACATGCTCGACGGGGCATTTTCAATGCACTCGAATAGCCAGCTTGTGCAGGACATGGCGTGGAGCCCGGCATCCTGGTCGCAGTTCAACACCGACGGCGGTTACGCTGGCAACGGGGACTACAACCAAATTGCCTACGGTCAACTCTGGCCGATCGGCGGCATTTTTCCACCTCCGCCAAACTCGGCGCTGGGGATGACGATCGGCACATTCGAGATCACGCTGGCTGGCACCGGGGAGGTTGAGTTCAATCTCCTCGAGGGCACGCCGTTTACTCTTGAGACGATCGATGAGTTCAACGGCGTGATATACACTGACACCGATGGCACGCTGACTCTACAGGGAGCATCAATCACACTCGTTCCCGCACCAACGGGGATCGCATCGCTGCTCATCTGTGGGCTGCTCAGCGCACGCAGAAATCGAGAGGAAACCTGATCATGAAGAAGCAGAAAGCAGCCATGCTGGGTGTTTGCGGTCTCGCTTCATCAGCGTTCGGGCAGAACTTCAACCTCTGGCTCGAGCCCAGCGGAATGTCGCCGGAAGGTACATTCACCGTCTCGGTTTACGGCGATTCGGATCTGGGCGGTGTGTATGTCAGTGGGGTGATGGGGCTCCAGGTCAGCACGCTCAGCGGTCAAGGCCGTGTGAGCAACATCAGTTGGGACTTCGATCTTGTCGGCAACTATCTCCAGTTCGACGAGGTGGGCTATCTCGGCGACGGTATGCACGGTGAGGTCGGGTACGCGTGGTTTGTTGGCTGTGGGATATTCCCGTGCGACACCACATATCTCGGCGCACCGATCGGGCACTTCACGATCGAGGTCGATCCGGATGCGTTCGAGACCTATCAGATCGATCTGATCGCCGGGCCTGATCTGCACCCTGCGTACCCGTACACGATCGAGGTCGCGGATCCGCTGGGGAACCTGTACAACGATTCGCAGGGATCACTCACGCTCACAGGGGCGACGGTTTCGGTCGTTCCAGCACCGGGCTTAGTTTCAATGATGACGATGTGCGCCATGCTGTCCTCAAGACGGCTTCGCAGAAAGGAAGATTGATGATGATTCGTGCAGCAATGGTGAGTGGTGTTGCGGGGCTTGCAACCACGGCGTTCGCGCAGGACTTCTCGCTCTGGCTCGAACCCAGCAGCATGACGCCGAATGGCACATTCACAGTGGGCGTGTACGGCGATGCGGATGTCGGTACTGCATACTTATCAGGCTCATTCGGGTTATCCGTTGAATCGCTGGCAGGCGAGAACCAGGTCTCAAACATCACCTGGGACCTTCATTACGGCGGAGGACTTGGGTGGGCTCAATACTTCGATTATGGGTACGGGGGGGATGGGACGCATCTCGGTACATCCTTTTACCAGGTGATTGTTCCTTCCTGTGGTATGATCTTCGACTGCGGCATTTCGTATGGCGAACTGATGGGCACCTTTACGATTGAGATGGATCCGCACGCGATGGGAGACTACGAGATCTCGTTACTTTCGGCGCCGGATCTTGATCTGCCCGTTCCGCATACATTTGAAGTGTACGACGAGACAACCGGGGATCTTTACAATGACTCACAAGGCACACTGACGCTGACCGGCACGGCAGTGACGATCGTGCCCGCACCCGCGGGGCTTGGATCGCTGCTCTTGTGTGGGCTGCTGGCATCACGAAGAACTCGAAAGGAAGCTCGATCATGAACAATCGGACAGTAGTCGTGCTGGGTCTTTGTGGGCTCGCTTCCTCGGCGCTCGCCCAGAACTTCTCGCTCACGCTGGTTCCCAGCGCCCAGACGATCGACACGAGCGCTGGGGCAGTGACCATGACCATGACAGTCTTTGGTGATGCCGATGTGGGCACCCATATGTGGGAAGGGGCATTCGCGATCGAGTCGGACAGCTCGAATGTCATTGATATGAGCTGGACCCCGGCTCTGTGGTCGGCATTCAACGTGGACGGCGGTTTCGCAGGAAATGGAAACTACAATGAGATTATCTTCGGTCAACTCACATTGGGTGGGATCTTCCCGCCATTCCCAGGGTCTGAACTTGGTATGGAGATCGGGAGCTTTGAAGTGACCTTGAGCGGGACCGGCTTGGTTGAGTTTGAACTTCTTCCGGGCTCCATGTTTACTCTGGAAATCGTTGATCAGATTACCGGCAATCTCTTCTACGACACCAATGGCACCCTCTCTCTTGAGAGCACGCAGCTACAGCTTGTGCCCTCTTCAAGTGTCGGTTCTGTGCTGGCTGTCGCTGGGCTCGTCGTCATACGTCGTCGCCGTTCAACGACATACTGATTTTGAAAAGGGAGCATAGTTTGATTCGCACAGCAATCACTTTGATCAGTCTTGCAGGTCTCACATCAACAGCCGCGGCCCAGAACTTCTCGCTCACGCTGGTCCCCAGCGCCCAGACGATCGACACGAGCGGTGGCGCGGCGACCGTGACCGTGACGGTCATCGGTGATGCAGATGTTGGGACCCATATGTTGGGTGGGGTCTTTGGGATCCAGACCGACAGCGCCTCGATCATCGACATGCAGTGGCAGCCGGCGATTTGGTCGACTTTCAATGCCGATGGCGGGTATGCCGGGAATGGGAACTACAACCAGACCCTTTACGCGCAGCTGATTCCAGATCATTTCCCGCTTCCCGACTCATCACTCCTTGGAAACCCGATCGGATCATTTCAGGTGACCATCGCTGCGGATCAGGTTGGTCAGGCGGAGATGAGCATTTTTCCGGGTGAGCCGTTTGCCATGGAGACACACGACGAGGTGTCTGGGCGCCTGTACCGATCGAGTGATGGCAACCTGACCTTGAACGGCGCCACACTCATCTTTGTTCCCGCGCCCGGCGCAGCATCGTTGCTGGCGTTCGCGGGCGTTGTTGTCACGCGCCGCCGTCATTGATTCAGACTCTGGAGGACATCATGATTCGTACAGCAACTATTGCCATCAGCCTCGCCGGGTTTTCATCGGCGGCCTTATCGCAGAACTTCTCGCTCACGCTGGTTCCCAGCGCCCAGACGATCGACACGAGCGGTGGCGCGGCGACCGTGACCGTGACGGTCATCGGTGACGCCGATGTGGGCGACTATCTCTTGAATGGGTCGTTCGGTATCGAATCGACTAGCGCTAGCGTCATCGATATGCAATGGGAGCCCGCCGACTGGTCCCAGTTCAATGATGATGGCGGACATGCCGGCGACGGGAACTACAACCAAGTCATCTTCGGGCAGCTGCTCGCAAACTTTTTCCCGCCTCCAGACTCATCGCTCTTCGGTAACCCGATCGGCGCGTTCCAGGTGACCTTTGCAGAAGGAAGCATTGGAAGCGTCGACATGAGCCTAGTGGAGGGAATGCCATACACGCTCTCCACGATTGCCTGGCCGTCGCTTGATGAGTACGAATCGAGTGATGGCAACCTGAGCTTGAATGGCACCACACTTACCTTAGTCCCCTCGCCAGGCGCCGCATCGCTGCTCGCGTTCGCGGGCGCAGTCGGCGCTCGCCGGCGTCGTGGATTCAGACAGAGGAGTACAGCATGATTCGCACAGCAGCAGTTGTCATCAGTCTCGCGGGGCTTGCTCCGTCCGCATTTGCCCAGAACTTCGAGCTCTCGATTGTGCTCTCGAGCCAGACGGCGGATACATCCGGTGGTTCGGCCGTCGTGACGGCCACGGTGTACGGCGACGCCGATGTCGGTACGCACATGCTCGGCGGCAGCTTCTCACTGGTTTCGAACTCGCAGATGGTTCAGGGCATGACCTGGACACCCGCGTCATGGTCGGCGTTCAACACCGACAACGGCTACGCGGGGAATGGGAACTACAACCAGATTATCTTCGGGCAGCTCGTCATCCCCGGCATATTCCCACCCGCACCGGGCTCTGAACTCGGTGGGGAAATCGGCACATTCGAGATCACGCTGACGGGCCTTGGCCAGGCGGACTTCCAACTTGTCGCTGGCTCGCCGTTCACGCTGGAGACCGTCGATGAGATCACAGGATCGACGGCCATCGACACCAACGGCACGCTCTCGCTCGGCAGCGCATCAATCAGCGTCTTGCCCGCCCCCGCCGGGCTGTCCCTCTTCGCATTCGGCGGTTTTTGCCTCTCCCGCCGTCGCCGACGGTGAGTGTGGCTGGCCAGTATCACAAGCCCCCAGATCGGGGGCTTTTCTTGTTTTTGCCACACAGCCGCAACCGGTACGCATACTTTGTAGTACATAGTATGCGATGCCCAGCATGACGCCGGGCGGGAGGTTACCCAATGAAACTCGAACGCGAACTCATGCGCGGTGCCGGTCCCACGGCCGTGCTCAAACTGCTCTCACGACGCGCCATGTACGGCTATGAGCTCGTCGAGGCCCTGGCCGCCCAGTCCGACGGCGTGCTCGCGATGGGGCAATCGACGCTCTACCCCATGCTTTACAACCTCGAAGCCAAGGGGCTCATCGAGGCCGACTGGCGCGACGGGGACAACGGGCGTCAACGCAAGTACTACGCCCTCACGGGGAAAGGGCGTACAAAGCTCAAGGCCGATGAAAAGGCGTGGAGCAAGCTCACGCAGGCGATGGGCGATTTGGGGATCGTGAAGGGAGCGCCGGCATGAGCAACGCATTCACAAACGCGTGGGGATGGTCTATCAAGCACTCACCGCTGCTCTCGGTCTGGAGAGCCGCCCGTGGGTTCGTTCGCCCGAACCGCGAGGCGTTTGCTTTGCTCGAGAAGGCCACGCTGCCCGAGTCAATCGACGAGGTCATTCGCAGCACCATTGTCCGAACCAAGCTCTGGCGCGATGAGCGCGAGCAGATCGCCCGAGAGCTGATCGCACATGCACAGGATGCGATCGACGCGGGGCGCGAGCCGGACCAGATTGTCAGCACCTTCGGCGATCCGCAACGCGTCGCACGCCTGATGCGCCGCTCGATGAAGCGGAAGCGTCCACTCTCATGGCAGGCCTACCGGTTCTCGCGCAGGGCAGCGGGGGGCTTGCTGCTGGTGCTATTTGTGTCATACATCGCGGTCGTGGTTCGGTTTTATACGAGCGAGCCGCAGATCAAGACCGATTTCGGGGCAATCCTGGATTCCCGCAGCGATGGGTTCAGCGAGGATCAGAAGTCCTGGGCAATACTGATGGATTGCGGCGTGGTGTGGTCGAAGATCGAACATCTGCTGGCTCAGGAGCAAGCCGATCGGGCCATGCTTCAGACTGTTGCAGACGACGAAGCACAGGACATCGGAGTCGCGATCTTCCCGTACATTGAACCCGATCACCCGGACTATCAAGCCTTCGAGGAAGCGGTGCGTGGCTTTGCGCCGTATCTCGACGAACTCCGTGCCGCCGCACAACGACCCATCATCGGGCTGCCAGTCGGGTACGAGCCGATCATGGAGAAATGGGAGGGACGCATGTTTGTTACGGGTGTCGTCCCGGCAGGGCCGGATGAATACAAGCAACAGTCCGTGATCGGAGTCCAGCTCATCCACCTTGGCTCGTTGCGTCGCCTCTCGCAGGTGCTGATCTACGATGCCCGTCTAGCGGTGGAAGAGGGCGATATACAGCGCGCGTGCACGAACTACATCGCCGCGATGGGGTTGGCCCGCCAGACCCGCAACGAGTCGATCCTTTACTCGGAGCTTGTCGGGATTGCGATCCACAGCATGGTCGGGAAGGAGTTGGCGCATCTACTGCGTGATCGCCCGGGCGTGTTCGAATCTGAGCAGCTGACACAACTGGCGCACGCGCATGCCGGGCTCACCCAGCTCCCCGTAATCTCGATCGAGTCCGAGCGGATGTCGTTCCTTGATACGCTGCAGCGTGCCTATTCAGATAACGGGCACGGTGACGGGCGGATGACACCGGAGGCGTTTGAGTACTACGGGCTAATGACGGCACCGCCGGATGACTTCGGGCCAGTGTCCGTTGCTGACGCGATTTCGATCGATCCCCGTATGCGGGCGGCGACGATGCCCCTGAGCATTGTGCTGTCCAACAGCAGGGAGCAGGAACGGGCGCTCCACGGTGCGGTCATGGATCAGGCGCAGCTCGTGCTCGATCGGGGTGTCCAGTGGGTCTCGGTCATGCGGGATGCCGAGCTGATCGTTGAGAAGGTCCGTGCGGAAGAAACGCCGATGCGTATCTCCTTCGCGGCCATGATGACGCCCGGGATGAGCCAGGTGGTTCACCGTTGGTACCGGTACGAGCACACGATGGGGGCGATCTCGCTGATGCTGGCGATCGAGGCCTACCGAGACGAGCATGGGCGGTTGCCCGATTCGCTGAGCATGCTACAGGCGAGGTACCTGCCCGAGATCCCGCTCGATCTCATGGACCCGGGCAGCTCGATCAAGTACCTCGTCGAGGGCGACCGCTATGTGCTCTACAGCGTTGGCAGCGACGGGGATGACGACGATGCCCGAGCCCCTGAGAAGCCTGTCGATCCATACCTGAGGAATCAGGAGACAAGCTTCGATCTTCGATATCCCCAGGCGAGGTCACCCATGACCAACAAACCGATCTTTGAGTCCGGCGGCAAGCCCATGCTTGCGGAGCCAACGGGCCCCGACGGCGATTGGATTCTCATCGACACCCGCCCGGTTCCTGATTCGGATGCTGAGGCGTCCTGAGCCCTACGCTTGGGCATGAGCGAACCAGATTCATTTGATCCCCGCGCTTTCCATGCCCAGTTCGATATCGCGATGATTGTCGCTTGCTCCCGGAATGGGGTGATCGGACGCGATGGGGATCTTCCCTGGCACCTCCCCGAGGACCTCAGGCATTTCATGCGATCCACGAAGGGGTGCCCTGTTGTGATGGGGCGGAAGACATATGAGTCATTGGATAAACCGCTCCCGTCCCGATTGAACATCGTGGTCTCGCATTCCATGAAGGATCCGGGGCTCACGGGTGTCATGGTGGTGGGGGGGCTCGACCAAGCGATCGAGGTGGCTCGTAGGGCCATCGACGAAGGGGAGGTGGGGGCACCGATCTGGATCGCGGGCGGCGGAACTATCTATACACAAATGATGGCTCGGACAGAACTGGTTGTGCGGACCCTGGTGGATTGCGTGGTCGATGGGGACGCATCATTCCCGGATCTGGATCCAGAGTTGTGGACAATGCGAACGAGCTTTCGCGTGGACGCAGATGATCGGCATGACTTTGGGTTCGAAATCGAGTGGTGGGAGCGGATTTCTGCCCAGAAATGAGCCTGGTTTGGTTTTGTTTGGTCCGAGTATGCAAATTGCAAAAAGACTCGCACGGAAGGACATTTCCCCCTTGCAATGGGGGACCATCCCGTTTACGATCATCCTGGGTCAGGAATGTTTCCCATTCCGAATATGTGGCCTCTTTAACAGAGGCAAAATCTCACTAGGAGAAAGAGAAATGAAGACTATCGCTCTTGCAGCAGTCGCTGGTATGGCCACCGTCGCCACCGCAGGCGGCCCCAGCCTTACCATCGTCCCTTCCGCTATGACTGTCGACACCTCCGGTGGCGCAGCAACACTCACCATGACCGTTTACGGTGATGCTGGCTTCGGTAGCCACATCCTCGGTGGTGCTTTCGGCGTTGCTGGCTCCGGCGACACCGGCGTTGTTCAGGATATGGCCTGGACCGCAGCTGACTGGTCGGCATTCAACACCGACGGCGGCTACGCTGGCAACGGCAGCTACAACGCTGTCGTCTTCGGTCAGCTCGTCATCCCCGGCATCTTCCCGCCCGCACCCGGCTCCGAGAACGGTTCAGCCATCGGCTCGTTCCAGGTCACGGTTGACGGCATGGGTATGGTTGACTTCCAGCTCACCGCTGGCTCGCCCTTCACCCTCGAAGGTGTTGACGATGTCACTGGTGCAACCCAGAACGACGGTGGCGCCGTTTCGCTCGGCAGCACATCGATCAATGTCGTCCCCGCTCCGTCGGCGATGGCACTCCTCGGTCTCGGCGGTCTCGTCGCTGGCCGTCGTCGTCGCTAATCGCGATGACCGACTCCAGTCACTGCCTGCAGTGATCTGAAGCCAAAATCAAACCCCCGATCGGGATACCGATCGGGGGTTCTTTTGTATGTCATCTCTATTTGTCTGGGCCGTGGTCAATCAATCTTGCAAGTTGCTCCTCGCCCATTTCGTCCTGTATCCGGGGAATTATCGGCAGAATCAGGCTTCAAAGCCTGAATTCCAAGGAATTGCAAAATCATTTGCCAATCGACTGGCAGTTCTTCTGGCTTGGTGTACTTTTCGAGCGGGTCACGAACGAGTCGTTCGTTTCAACAGGTCAACGGTTAAATACGAATCAATAACCAAATGAGGAGAACTCTCAAATGAAGAACGCAGTTGCACTTATCGCTGTCGCAGGTATCGCTTCCGTCGCCGCCGCACAGAACTTCAGCCTTTCCATGACTCCTTCGGTCTCCCAGACCGTTGAGGGTGGTAACTTCACCGTCACCGTCTACGGTGATGCAGACATGGGCTCCCACATCCTCGGTGGTGCATTCGGGCTTTCGTCCGACAGCGCACTCATCGACAGCATGACATGGAGCCCCGCAGCATGGTCGGCATTCAACACCGACGGTGGCTACGCTGGCAACGGCAACTACAACGAAGTGATCTTCGGTCAGCTCGTCATCCCCGGCATCTTCCCACCCGCACCCGGCTCCGAGCTCGGTGAAGCAATCGGCTCCTTCCAGGTCAACCTGGCAGCATCCGGTGCTGGCATCATCGACTTCCAGCTCGTCGCTTCCACTGGTGACTTCTCACTCCAGAGCGTCGACAGCGTCTCGGGTGCACTCGCTGACGACTCGCAGGGCCAGCTCTCGCTCGGTTCGGCACGCGTCACCGTCACCCCGGCTCCTTCGGCACTCGCACTGCTCGGCCTCGGTGGCCTCGCAGCTGGCCGTCGTCGCCGCTAATCCCTCTGGGATTGACAGCACTCAGTTGATCTTCAACTGAAACGCGAATCAAAGACCCCCGATCATCTCGATCGGGGGTCTTCATTTTTGTCGATGCCCAACACATAGGTTGTGGGCTTTTATCCACGGATCGCGTTCATCGACGCGTCATACAGCTCACGCATCTGCTCATTGGCGATGCGTTGCCCAATGAGCGATGACCAGTACATTCCTATTGCGATCACGATCGGGATGATCATGAACATCAAAGCGCTGGGCGGTTTTGCCATCATCCATTGAGACACCCCGAACATCCCCGAAAAGAAGACCAAGGTAGCGAGCGCGATATAGGTCAGCATAAAACCCGTCCACACACTCGGGTTGGGGCTGAACTTGCCCACGACCTTTGATCCGGACTCCTGATCATGCACCTCAAGATTCAGCCAGGGAGACCAGAAGTGGCGTCGCTTGGGTGGGATAACGAGCATTAGATGATTCCCCGCCACGCGACCCTCGATGGGATAATCTTCGTCGCGAACGAGTGCTTCCAGACGCGACATCGCGGACGCCCGATCAATCGGAAACTCGATCGTGAATGTGGGTCTCATCGGAGGGATCTGCACGCGTGCTCCTTGTGTCTGCTGACGAGGATACCAGATCGAGAATGATACGGACATACACATCTTCAATGAATCGTTCTGGCATCGCGTGTATGATCGTCTCATGCAAAGCACCGAAGCGCACGACAAACTCAATGCCCTGATCGAAGAGGTCCCCGATTTCCCCAAGCCAGGCGTGGTATACAAGGATTTCACGCCGCTGCTCGCGGATCCTGGGGCACTCGCGCTCGCGGTGGAACTGATGGCCAACCCGTACCGGGGCAAGGGGATCGACCTCGTCGTCGGTGCCGAAAGCCGAGGATTCATTTTCGGGATCGCGATCGCACAGGCGCTCTCTGCGGGGTTCGTCCCAGTCCGCAAACCCGGAAAACTTCCCCGGATGGTGCACGGCGTGGATTACGATCTTGAATACGGCACCGATCGCCTGGAACTCCATACCGACGCGCTCATGCGTGGGCACAAGGTCCTGCTAGTTGACGATCTGCTCGCGACCGGCGGTACGATGAGGGCGAGTTGCGAGCTGGTCCAGAAAACCGGTGCAGAGATCGCAGGCATAACCGTGCTGATCGAGCTCAACTTCCTGCATGGGCGAGAAAAGCTCGGCGGGTTTGGCGAGGTCCATTCCGTCCTCAAATACGACTGACGAACAGCTTTCGTGCATGGACTGTGGCGTTCGCCCTGCGAGAATGCAGGGGTGAGGCGCTATCATTGCATCCTCTCCACAAATCCCACGATTCCACGCTGGGAAGGCACTTTTTCGAGACCGAAACGCATGAGCACCATCGAATCACGAGGCCGAGACGCAATGACCAACACCGATTCCGGCACACGCAAGCCGTACACCCCGATCACTCCCGCAGACATCGAGGCACAGGCGTTGTTCGCGACGCGTCACATCGGACCGCGAGAAGAAGACATCGATGAGATGCTCCGGCAGCTTGGTGCGAGTGATATGGACGCGTTCATCAATGAAGTCGTTCCCAGCGACATCCGGCTGGAAGGGTTGCTGGATCTGCCGACCGCCCGCACCGAGTACAAGCTTTGGCACGATCTGCGTCAGATCGCAGAGAAGAACAAGCTCTTCCGCTCGTGTATCGGGATGGGGTATGTCGGAACGATCACTCCGCCTGTGATTCTTCGCAATGTGCTTGAGAATCCACAGTGGTACACGCAGTACACGCCGTATCAGCCCGAAACGGCGCAGGGACGACTCGAAGCACTCCTGAACTTCCAGACCATGATCTCCGACCTCACCGGACTTCCCCTTGCGAGCTCATCGCTGCTCGATGAGGGGACGGCGGCAGCGGAGGCGGTCTCGATGGTGGTGAGCATTCTGAAGAACAAACGGAAGACCTTCTATGTTGCAGAAGATTGTCACCCGCAGACCATCGCAGTCGTGAAGACTCGTGCCGAAGCGCTCGGGCTGGATCTTGTTGTCGGTGCTGTGGAGTCATTTGACCTCTCGAACGAGAACGCAGCCGGTGTGCTCGTGCAATATCCAACTAGCGACGGGCGAGTCGAGTGCTACGAATCGCTTGCCAGGTCTGCTCATGACAACGGGATGATGGTCGTGGTCGCGGCTGATCTGCTGTCGTTGTCGCTGCTGCGCGCACCCGGGCAGTGGGGCGCTGATATCTGTGTGGGCAGCGCCCAGCGATTCGGTGTGCCCATGGGCTTCGGTGGTCCACATGCAGGTTTCATGTCGACACACGAAAGCCATGTGCGCAAGATGCCCGGACGAATCGTCGGTGTCTCGCGCGATGTCCACGGCAATCCCGCGCTGCGACTCGCGGTGCAGACCCGTGAACAGCACATCAAGCGTGATCGTGCAACGAGCAATATCTGTACCGCACAGGTCCTTCTCGCGGTCATCGCCTCGATGTACGGCGTCTACCACGGGCCCGACGGCATCACGAACATCGCGAAGCGTGTGCACGCCCAAACGCAGACCCTCCGCGTTGGGCTTCTCGAGCTCGGGCATGAGATCGAAGAATCTCTGGTATTTGATACCCTCCGTATCAAGGTCAACGGCAGCGCCAAGACCGTCCTCGGTGCCGCCCGGGCCCGTCGTATCAACCTGCGTGACTTCGGAGACGGGACCGTCGGCATTACGCTCGATGAGACCGTTGATGACGGGCTCCTTCACGACCTGCTCGAAGCTTTCGGTGGAACAGGCGAAGAAGATCTCATCGAGATGGCCCAGCGTGCGACGCTCGATATCCCCGATGCGTTCAAGCGTGATACAGCGTTCATGACCCACGAGGTGTTCAACAGCCACCGCAGTGAAACCGAGATGCTGCGCTACATCACCGAGCTGCAGTCACGCGAGCTGTCGCTGGCGCACAGCATGATCCCGCTCGGATCGTGCACCATGAAACTCAACGCGACCAGCGAGATGCTCCCGGTCACATGGCCCGAGTTCGCCCACATGCACCCCTTCGCCCCGCGCGAGCAGTGGGAGGGCTACGCGGTCCTCTTCGACCAGCTCGAGCAGTGGCTCAGCGAGATCACCGGCTTCGAGGCCGTATCGCTCATGCCCAACGCGGGCAGCCAGGGCGAGTTCACTGGGCTCATGACCATCAAGGCGTACCACAAGCATGAGGGACAGGGCAACCGCAACATCTGCCTCATCCCAGACAGCGCCCACGGCACCAACCCCGCGTCGGCGATCGTCGCGGGCCTCAAGGTTGTCCCGATCAAGACCAACGACAACGGCGCGATCATGATCGACGACCTCCGTGAGAAGGCGCAGAAGCACAGCGATAACCTCGCCTGCGCCATGATCACCTATCCATCAACCTGCGGCGTGTTCGATGACAACATCCGCGCCATGATTGATACCGTCCACGAGTTCGGCGGGCTCGTCTATCTCGACGGTGCGAACATGAATGCCCAGGTCGGGCTCTGCCGACCGGGTGACTACGGCGCCGATGTCTGCCACCTGAACCTGCACAAGACCTTCTGCATCCCGCACGGCGGCGGTGGCCCTGGCATGGGCCCGATCGGCGTCAATGCCAAGCTGCGTCCGTTCCTGCCGACCCACCCGGTGCGTACACCTGCAACGGCCGGCGACCATGCAGTTGGACCGGTCAGCGCCGCGCCCGAGGGCTCGCCGAGCATCCTGCCCATCTCGTGGGTCTACATCGCCCTCATGGGCACCCGCGGGCTCAAGAAGGCCAGCGAGGTCGCGATCCTCAACGCCAACTACATGGTTGAGCGACTCAAGGATCACTATCAGGTGATGTTCCAAGGTAGTCAGGGACGCGTCGCACACGAGTTTGTGATCGACTGCCGACCGTTCAAGAAGAGCGCGGGCATCGAGATCGACGACATTGCCAAGCGCCTGATCGACTATGGGTTCCATGCTCCGACCATGAGCTGGCCCGTCCCCGGGACGCTCATGATCGAGCCCACTGAGTCAGAATCCAAGGCCGAGCTCGATCGTTTCTGCGATGCCCTCATCACGATCCGTGCCGAGATCGCTCAGATCGAACGCGGCGAGATGCCGAAAGATGACAATCCGCTCAAGGGCGCCCCGCACTCGATCAAGGCGATCGGCAGCGACGACTGGTCCCACCCGTACTCGCGCGATGTCGCGGCATACCCGGCCGAGCACCTGCGCCGGTTCAAGTTCTGGTCACCGGTTGGGCGCGTTGACAATCCCTACGGCGATCGAAATCTTGTCTGCTCGTGTCCGAGTGTTGAAGAGTTGTGTTCGGTGGGCGACGAGTAACTACTCGCCTGAGCTCATCACGAAAGTTCCTCGCTGGCGATCCTTGATCGGTCCGGGGAACTTGAGTGCGCGGCCGTGGGCAACGACCCAGACGCCGGGCTCGAGCGTCCCCGTCGCGAAGATCGACTCGTTGAGGTTCTGCAACGCGTCGGAGCGTTTCATCTCGAACGGGCGCATGGCGCCCGTGAGGATGATCGGGATCTTCGGTTCTTTGAGTTGCTCGTGGAGGAACTCCCCGGTCTGGCACAGTGTATCCGTGCCGTGCAGGACGATGATCCCGGCACAGTCCGCGGGGTCATCCAGGAGCTCCACAGCACCCAGGATCCGCTGACGATCCGTTTCGGTCATATCGAGTGAATCTTTGTGCATCAACTGCAGCGTGTTGATGTTGGTATCCTCCAGCCGAAGTAGCCGGAGCATCTCCTGCACGATCGAGGCACGGTTGGACAGCGTCCCTGCATGCTCGTCGTAGGTTTTCTCGATCGTACCACCGGTTGAAATGAGCGTGATCTGTCGCATCTGCGTAAGATTATCCCCGGTTTGAGTCGATGTCTGTGCGTCACTGAGGAGGATGTTTGCGTGCCGATGATGAGCCTGAAAGATGCCTACGAGCAGGCGAAGGCACTGCATGATCGAGGATATTATCGGTCTGCGCTCAGTAATGCTGAGGTGCTCTATAAACAATCACCTTTTCATCCACCCGTCGTGGCGCTCTATGTCAGCTGCCTGATCCGGGTTCAACGCAACGATCTTGCAACGAGAATCGCGAAGAGAGCACTCAGGAACATCACCAACAAGCCCCATCGGGTCATGATCCTGACGAGTATGAGCGACGGCATGACTCAGTCTGGTGAGCTCGATGAGGCGATCCAGATGATCCGGGACGAGTTCGATGATCAACCCGACAATCTGGCACTCGCGAGTTCGCTCGGGCACATGCTGATGCTCCGCAATGACAAGGACGAGGCGATCGAGTTCATCGAATCACTCAGGGATCGGGGGCGTGAATCACTGAATCTGGCCGCCATCCTTGGTCGGGCACTCCTGCGGACTGATCGTCGCGATGAGGCGATCGAGTACATCCAGGACCTGCTTGAGCGATCACCCGAAGCGAGCGACGCTGGGAGGCATCTGGCACTCAACGCGCTCGGGCACTTGCTCGACAAAGCAAAGCGCTACGACGAGGCGATGGAGGCGTTTCGAGAGAGCAACGAGCTCATGAAGCCGGAGTTCAACGAGCGCCGTCTCGAGCACACGCTCCATTCCGTACGCGACGCATGGACAGCCGAAAATTTCGCGAATGTCCAGCACCGCCCCAAGACCGGTCATCCACGGCCTGTCTTCATCGTCGGCATGCCCCGGTCTGGAACGACGCTCACGGAGCAGATCATCGACGCACACCCGCGCGGGTATGGCGCAGGAGAACTGGGATTGCTGATCGACCTCTTCCGTGAAGCGGCGATTGACCCGGAAAATCCGTACAGCACCTCCCCGGATCAGTACGATCCAGAGGTGCTCTCGCGTGTCGCGACGGAGTACCGGGAATACACCCGGGAACTCGCGGGTGATCGTGATGTGGATGTCATCGTTGATAAGGCACCACTCAACTGTCTTTGCCTCGGTTTTATCGCGCTTGCTTTCCCGGATGCGAAGATCATCCATTGCCACCGTGATCCGCGCGACAACTGTCTTTCATGCTACTTCCAGCTTCTCAACGCCGGTCACAGTTACAGCTTTGATCTCCACTCATGCGGCGTGTATTACCGGTATTATCGTGACATGATGGGGCTGTACCGGCCGCTCCTGAAGAGCGATTCAGTCTCAATGCCGATCTTTGAGAATGACTACGAGGGCATGGTCGCGAACCAAGAGCAGCGCACCCGCGAGATCCTTGAGTACATCGGCTTGTCGTTTGACCCGGCATGCTTGGAGTTTCACAACTCCGGTCGCGTTGCGGTGACATTGAGCAATGATCAGGTCCGCCAACCGATGTATACATCGTCTACCAAACGATATGAACGATATGCCGAGCATCTCGCCCCCCTAATCGAGGGTCTTGGAGATATGCTTGAGCATGATGATTGAGAGTACACTACTACTGCACGGTTCGTGTGATCGGCGCAGATGTCATCGGAGTATGTGATGCAGCAGCAACAGCAAGGCAACCAGCCCACCCCCGCCCAGGTCTTTGAAGAAGCCCATCGGCTACTCAGGGTCGGGGATGTATTCGAGGCCGCCAAGCGCGCGGGCAAGCTGCGAGCGCATTTTCCCGATGACATCCCCATCCTCGCGCTGCACGGGTTTGTTCTCGCCAAACTCGGCGTGCATGCTCAGGCGCTGAGTGACCTGATCCGTTCCGCCCAGATGACCGAGGACGCGCTCAAGAATGACAAGGAAGAAAATCCCAATCGCCCACGGATTGTGGACCAGCTCATCCGCCTGAGTGTGCAGATCTGCCGCTCGTCCGTGGTCATCGGAGAGTACGAAGCCGCCGAGGAGGCGGTTGAGACGGCACTCCAGTGGGATCCAGACCGGGCTGACGCGGTTGGGGCAAAGGCAGAACTGCTCGCGGCTCAGGGCAAGCCCGATGAGGGCATGTCACTGATCAGTCAGGGCTTCAAGGACAAGCTCGATACTCGTCCGCTCGTGCTCGCGAAGGCACGCATCCTGATCGATGCTGAAAAGCCCGACACGGATGCGATCAAGGAAGTCATACCTGAACTTGAGAACGAAGCAGCGGTCACGGGTGTCCCCGCGCTCGAACTCGGCGACCTGCTCCGAACACTTGGGCACGCGCATGATCTTCTCGGCCAGCACGATGAATCGTTCAATGCATTCCGCCGTGCGGCAGGGCTCCGCCGCGGGAAGTATGACCCTCGCCACTATACCACGATGACGACGCGGGTCATCACCGACTGGACACTCGATCGGATGAGTAAGGTCATCAAACCCGACCTTCCCGATTCACGCCATACGCTGATTCTTGGGACGCCTCATTCTGGTGTGGAAGTCCTGTCAGAGATGCTCGGACAGTTCGATGATGTGAACAATGTTGGCCCTCTCGAAACGCTTTCATCTGTGTGTGTGCATCATCTGGGCGCTCGCCATGGTGTGCTGCGTCCAGTGCCCTTCGAGCCGCAGAAGCTCCGTGGGAATCAGCTCGCCGAGGGGGGCAAGTCATACATCGCACAGGTCCGCACGCTCGCCGGTGATCCGTTCTCTATGTGCCTTGATACGCACCCGTTGAATATTCCCCTTGCCGGGGCGGCTGCGCTCATGATCCCGGGGATCAACATCGTCCTGTGCCGTCGCGATCCGATCGAATCGGCACTCGCCTGCTATTGCAGCGAGATGCCGGGCAACCACCCCTACGCTGGTGATCTGCTGAACGCGGCGGGGTATGTGGCGGATTCGAACCGAATGATGGACCACTGGGCATCATCGCTCGGGGATGAGCATGTCGGCGCCAATATCATCGAGGTCCAGTATGACGATCTGATCAAGGAACCCGCGAAGACCGCCGCACGCGTTGCACGCGATCTGGGGCTTGATGCTCGCGCGACTTCCGTGAAGGACATCCCACGATTCGAGCAGGGACCCGCGACGCACGCGGATGACTTCAAAAACTACACGCGTCAAATCCGCGACCTGCTTGAGCCCGCGAACGCTTGAACCATGCCGAGTGATGTGGGGCGTTAGCGACAGCCGCAGCTGGGTTTGCCGCATCCACCATCGCCACAGGGTTCCGCGATCGGTGCAGGGCCGAGCAGCTTCTCGATCTTCGCGTTGAGGAACCATGCGTGGTGCTCAAGGTGATAGCAGTTGTAGTTCGCGATCTCCCGTGCGGTCATTGGACCATTGATCGGGTGTATACCTTGGCGTTGCCAATGCGCGTCATCGAGCTGCATCAGCAGGGCGCACAACCAGTTCCGGGTCGTGTGGATCATCGCAAGATCACCGCCCATGGGTGGTAACAGAGTCGAACCTTCGGTGCAGCCGTAGATTCCACCATCGATGAACGCGTGCTCATCCCAGAGCGCCAGTTCGGGGTTGTCTTCCGCAATAATCTTGCGGATACGCTGGGCCAACACGATTTCTGTGTCTGCAAGATGCCCGACGAGCACGCGGATAGGCCACACCCCGACGCCTGCATCCTCAAGCCACGCCTGTGAGACCTGATCCTGCGAGAGTTCTACGACGCGCGGGTCGAAGTGCTCAAGCCCGAGTCGCATCCTGGCACACAGTGACGCAGCATCCAGATCCTTGATCTCGCGCATCTGGGGGCGTGGCGCATCGAATGCGCTGGGGAGGCTCTCTGCCGAGGTCGTTGTCGTGTCGGTTGTGCTCATACGAAACTATAGCGCTTCGCTTGCTTACCTGTTCGGAAGGAACCATCGCAGCTTGAAGTTGAGGTCCTCGAAAACCACATCAATCCCGATCCAGTGCAGCCCCTCGTGGGTTGTGCTCGGGAGTCGGAGACGAAAGATGTTCTGTCCGATCGATCGATAGTCCACGCCGGGTGTGTACTCGCCCATGGGCATGAAATAGAACAAACGCCCCACATCGCGTTGCCGACGCACCAGTTCATCGAAAGCCATGCCCGGATCGAGCCCGCGATCGATGAACTCCCGCTTTGTTTTCTCGCTGAGCAGCTGATCCAGAAACAGCTCACGCTCGCCATTCGCGATAGTTGTCGTCAGATGGATCATGAGTTGCCGAACGGACTTTGAGTACAGCGTGACCTCCCCATCCTCATCCTCCACGCGGATACCCTGCTCGGGTGTACGCAGGAAGTCGGGGAGCATATTCGCTCTTCGCTTCGCAGGGATGCTTGATTCCGCGCCCTCGAGACCGGTCAGCAGTCCAGACTGGGACACGACGCGTTCATACCTGCAGGCGCTCAACGAGATGAGCACGCTCACGCAAACAGCTGTCAGCACCAATCGGTTCATGGGGTATCCGATACGCTCGGATCTGAGATCGGTTCGACTCTGGACTCGATGCTCAGCCCGGGCTCCGCGTCGAGATCGGATATTCTGGGCGTATAGACGGGCTGGTCGTTGCCCCGCGTCCACATCGCGTGCTCGAAGCATCGGGTTCGATCCTCGCCGCCTGATGTATCGTTGAGCGTGTGCGTTCCGATCGAGCAATCCCTCGCGAGCGCTGCCCGCGTGATCAACGCCCCGGCGGTGAGCATGTTCTGCACTTCCCATCCGTCGGGTGTTTCGAAGACCTTGTCAAGGGTGTATCTCGCCCAGAAATCAAGCATGTCGCACGCATCGTCGAGGCGTCTGCGGGTTCGCTCAACCCCGGCATTGATCCACATGCACGATCGTAGTGAAGAGCGAACATCATCCAGATCGAGCTCGGCGTGGTTCGATTCCTCGATCGTCGAGATTATCGAGTGGGGGGTGATCGGGCCCGCGTCCGCACGAGAGGCGGCTTGCTCGCCGGCGATGGCACCCATCACGAGCCCCTCGAGAAGCGAGTTCGATGCCAAGCGATTCGCGCCGTGCAGACCGGTGCAGGTCACCTCACCGACCGCGAGCAGGTTTGGGATGCTCGTGCGAGTCTGCAGATCCGTCCGTACGCCCCCGATCGTGTAGTGGGCCGCGGGGTGGACCGGGATCAGGTCTTTCTCCGGATCGAGCCCGAACGAGCTGAGGGTGGAATGAATCCCCGGGAATCGGGTTCTGAAGTTCTGGATGTGGCGGCAGTCGAGCCAGACATGCTTACCGCCCTGATGGGCGATCTGACGCACGATCGACCGAGCGACAACATCACGCGGTGCGAGTTCGGCAAGCTCATGGATGGCGGGCATGAACCTGTTCCCCGCATGATCGAGCAAGTGTGCCCCCTCGCCGCGAACCGCCTCGGAGATCAGCGCCCGCGCCGCCCCCGGGATGTAGAGGGTCGTGGGGTGGAACTGGACAAACTCCATGTCCGCGAGCTGGGCGCCGGCCCGATACGCCATCGCGATCCCGTCGGCGGTCGCGACGCGCGGGTTGCTCGTCTCACGGAAGACCTGCCCGGCGCCGCCCATCGCGAGGATCGTCGTGCGCGCCCAGATCACCTGCAGCCCATACTTGGGATGCCAGGTGATCGCGCCCAGAACCGGGGAGCCGGGGGTATGGTTGAGCGTCAGCAGATCGATCACAAAGCATTGATCGAATAATCGGATATTGTCGTGTGATCGCGTGTGATCGGTCAGGGTGCGTTGGAGTTCGTGACCGGTCGCGTCCCCGCCCGCGTGGAAAATGCGTGAGGCGCTGTGACCTCCCTCGCGCCCGCGTCGCAGGTGCCCCTGCTCATCACGATCGAAGCGCATGCCCCAGTCCATAATCTCATTGATACGCGATGGTCCCTGCTCGCAGACCAGATGTACTGCCTGCTCGTCGCACAACCCCGCACCCGCTGTGAGCGTGTCTCGGATATGCGATCTGATATCGTCTTGCTTCTGAGCACCCGCGGGGAGAACAGCCGCAACCCCGCCCTGAGCCCAGGCGGTGTTCGTCAGGTTCAGCTCATCCTTCGCGCAGACAATGACCTGACCATTCCGTGCTGCTCCGATCGCGCTTCGAAGCCCAGCCACGCCGGAACCGAGCACGAGGGTGTCACAGAAGATCTGTGGCAGCAGCCCCGTTCGGAAGGGGATGAGATACCGTCGTGATTCGAATATGGTGTTCAAGCGGGACTCCATCGCTGGGTGGGTATTCTACGCGGGAAAACGGGTTGTGGGCGTCTACGATACTTGGTCCTGCAGAAGTGGTGTATTGCCGAGAACATGATCAGGGAGAGACGAAAAAATGCCCAAGAACCCCGTCCAGGCCGCCGCGTTCCTCAAGAGAGGCGTGCAGGCGATGAAAGCCGAGCAATACGGGATCGCCAAAGGGCAGTTTGAGAAGGCACTCAAGCTCGATAAGGACAACCCTGAGATTCTGTGCCGACTGTCACAGCTATCGATTGTCATCTGGAAATCGGAGGAGGCGGTCGAATATGCGAAGCGGGCGCTCAAACGCCGAGCGAATCACCCAGATACCCTGCTCCTGCTCTCTCAGGCGTACATGCAGCTCGGCAACACCCAAGGCATGCACGACGCGCTCGATCGGGCGATCACCCACGATCCGAGTCACGACCCGAGTTTGCACGCGAAAGCCATCGCATACATCAACTCCGGAGAGACCGATCTCGCGAAAGAGGTGCTCGCGCGGGCAGAGGTCTTCGGCGAGACGCCGACACTCATTCATATGGCACGCGGCAAGGTCGCGCGGGCCAGCAAAGACTATGCCGAGGCAATCGGGCACTACGAGCAGGTGCTGGAACAGGAACGCGCGATGGATCGCCAGAAGCGTTCCGCACGCTATGAGCTCGGCCATTGCTACGACGCGATGGGTGAGTACGACAAGGCGTTCGAGTACTTCCGAGTTGCGAACGGCGGACATCTTCCGGGAAAAGCGCTCCACGCCCCGAGCCTGATCGAGCAATGGTCCAGTGAGGTTCTCGACTCAATCCCCGAATCCGGTATCGAGTCTCGGCGACCCGTGTTCATCATGGGCATGCCCCGCTCCGGGACGACCCTCACAGAGCAGATCCTGGCCGCGCACCCCGAGGTGTCGACGGTGGGGGAGGCGCCGTTGCTCGGACATCAATACACGCGGAAAGGCGCGAGCAACCTCAAGGGCGACGACATCAAGTCATACGCTCAGGAATACATAGACATGCTCGATATGCGGGCAGGAACAGAACCCACCCGTGTGGTCGACAAGCATATGGGCATGGAGCGCACGCTCGGTTTGATCTCCAAGATGTTCCCCAACGCGCGTGTGATTCATTGCCTGCGCGATCCGATCGATTCGTGCCTGAGCTCATATTTTCAGAACTTCGGGACCAATGTCGTGTACTCGCGTGATCTTCGCATGCTCGGTGAGCAGTATGTTGCGCACCGGCAGGTTATGGATTATTGGTATGAAACACTCGGTATTGAGATCATGCAGAGCAAGTACGAAGAACTCGTTGCGGACTTCGAACCCCGGGCGAGACAGATCGTGGAGCACACGGGCCTGGATTTCCACGAGGATTGCCTGAGCTTCCACGAGTCCAAGAAGCATGTCAGCACCGCCAGCAGCGTCCAGGTCAGGTCACCCATATATCAGAGCAGCACACAGCGATGGCGAAACTATGAGAAGCACATCGGCGAGTTGATTGAGGCGTTGGGCGACTATGCCGATACATCGGGGGTGAGCACCGCGTCACCCAAGGGAGCATGAGCGTATGAGTCAGTTCGGACCCACGATCACCACCGCGTACCAGCGGAGTGTCAATAACTGCAGGAACCTGATCGAGTCGGGCGAGTACGACACCGCGATCGGCATGCTCAAGGAACTCCGTGAGCAGCAGCCGAAGGATGTCTCTGTCCTGCGGATGCTCGGGCATGCGTTGATGATGCTCGACTTTCGCGATGAGTCGATGCGGCACCTGACCTTTGCGAGCAAAATCGAACCGAACAATGTGGATCTACTCGTTGATCTCTGCTCCGCGCACCGGCGATTGGACCAGGTCGGCAAAGCACACCAGGCAATCGATAAGGCGCTCAAAATCAACCCGGGGTATTCCCGCGCCGTTATGGCGAAGGCGAGAATTCTCCAATCGCACGGCAAGTCCGAAGAGGCTTATGAGCTCGTGCATTCCGCGCTGCAGAACACCAAGCAGGCGGATGTAGTTGCCGTATTCGGTCAGCTCTGCCGCGAGCTCAAACGACAGAGCGAGGCGATCGATATCCTGCGTGAGACACTCGACGAGTCGAGACTTTCCCGAGCCAACCGCCAAGACCTGCTCTTTTCGCTCGGACATCTGCTCGATTCGGTTGGGGAGTACGATGAAGCATTCGAGTGCTTCTCCAAAGGGAACGCGATGAGCGCGGAGTATCCTCAGTTCGAGTACGAGAGGTGGCTCGACAACTGGAGCAAGGAAGATTTCGATGGGATCCCGTCGAGCGATCATGATGGGTCGCGTTGTGTGTTCATCGTGGGGATGCCTCGGTCGGGCACAACACTGACGGAGCAGATCATCGCTTCGCACCCAAGAGCGAATGGGATCGGCGAGTGCGACATGATCGATAAGCACACCCGGAACCGCAAAACCGAGGTCTTCGATAAGGACTTCGTCAACAGAGCGGGGGGCGAGTATCTGGAGATGCTTGCACGCTTGTTCCCGGACAAGAAGAAGCACAAACGCATCTGCGACAAGATGCCGGAGAACTACTACTTCCTTGGCTTCATCGAGAAGGCACTCCCCGGCGCTCGAGTCATCCACACGAAGCGAAACCCGATCGATACCTGTCTTTCAATCTACTTCCAGCGTTTCGGGCCTCGCATCGTGTACGCCACAGATCTCGATCACTGCGCGGATCAGTACCTGTCCTATCTCAAAGCGATCGAACATCTCAAAGAAAACCTCGGCATTGAAATGCTCGATGTGCAATACGAACAAACGACCAGCGAGCCGGAATCATCGATCCGTCGCATGCTCGATTATGTCGGACTCCCCTTCGACGAGGCATGCATGAACTTCCACAAGAGCAAGAAAGCCGTCCACACGGCCAGTGTGAGCCAGATCCGTCAGCCGCTCTATAAGTCGTCAACAGATCGGTGGCGGAAATACGAGAAGCACATCGCGCCGCTGATTGATAAGCTTGGGCACCTGATCGAATCCTGAGTTTATAAAAAACACCCGCGACTCCGCGGGTGTTTGAACAGATCGATTTCGAGCTCGGGTTACTCTTCGTTCTGCGGCTCGGATGGCTCATCAGCATCATCCGCGCCCGGACCAATCATGATGGTCTCGACGGGTTCGTCGCCCTCAACCTCAGTGTCCACCTCTTCGGGATAGCCGAGTTTAACGCGGACTTCCTCCGTCAGGTCGGTCGCACTTGGAGGCGTCATGAGCGGTCGAGCGAGGATCTCCTGTGTGATCCCTGTGATCGTGTCCGTCTGGAGCAGCTCGCCATCGGAACGCGTCGCGAAGACGAAGGAGTAGCCGCTCTCTGCCGCGATCTCATTCGCTGCGGCGTAGATCTCTTCATACGCACGAGCGATCTGCTGCGCGATCAGGCCCTGATATTCAGCGCTGGCCTGCTGACTCTGATACTGCGCCTGACTCTGCAGCTGCTGGTACTGCTGATACGCGTTCTGGGCGTTTGGATCTTCGGCCGTCATCGTGCTGAGCTGTGTCTGCAGCGCAGCGATCTGCTGCTGTATTTGCTCGAGCGACGCGTTCATCGAAGTTTCGAACTCTGTACGCTCGGTCTTCATGGCGTCTGTGCTCAGCCCGCGGTCAATCAGGGCGAAGACATCGATCGAGGCGATCGATCCGCTCTCGATCCCAGAAGATCGGGTTGCTTGAGCACTGTTCCCGAATCCGACGATTCCGATGCTTGCGCCGATCGCAAGGGCTCCAATGAAAGCCGCGGCGGTATTGCGATTCATAAGTCTGTTCTCCGTGTCTCCCACGCCGATCGGGCGGGGCTTGGGTCATTGCGTATACTTCAGTCTCTGCTTAACAATACGGGCGAGATCAGCGTTCGTGTTCATTTCATTCTGAAAACCCCGATCCCAGCCCAGGAACCCCGCATGCGCGATCAACGCCTCGATAAACTCGCTGATGTTCTTGTCCGTTACTCCACCAAGGTCAAGAAGGGCGATCTGGTCTCAATCGGTGCGGATCCGGTCGCGATGCCCCTCGTCGAGGCGGTCTACGAGGCGGTGCTCAAGGCAGGCGGGCACCCGTTCTGGACGCTCAAGAGCTCCACCCTTGCGGACATCCTCTATGAGCACGCGAGCGACGAGCAGCTCGATTACCTCAACCCAGTCGAGAAGTTCTCAAACGAGACGATCGATGTTTCGATCGGGCTGTGGGTGGACAACAACACCAAGGCCTTCTCTCGCGTGGACCCCGCAAAGCTCGCGCGTCGTCGTCTCGCAACCGCACCCAACATGAAGACGGTGCTCAATCGTGCCGCCGAGGGCAAGATGCGCTGGACGGGGACGATGTACCCAACCAACGGCGCGGCCCAGGACGCGGAGATGTCACTCGCCCAGTACGAGAAGTTCGTGTTCGAAGCCGGGCTCCTGCACCTGCCCGACCCCGTCGCCGCGTGGGAGCAGATCCACGAACGCCAGCAGCGCGTGTGCGATTACCTCTCGACGAAGAACGAGCTGCACTTCAAAGCGCCCGCGGGCACCGACCACGACGGCACCGATCTGCGTGTCAATATCGATTCGAGCAAGTCCATCTGGGTTAACTGCTCCGGCGGCGAGAACTTCCCCGACGGCGAGGTCTTCTGCGGACCGCAGGGCGCGGACGGGCATGTGAACTACACCTTCCCCGGCGTCTACAACGGACGCGAAGTGGACGGGATCCGCCTGCAGTTCAAGGACGGGCGCGTTGTTGATGCGAGCGCGAAGAAGAACGAGGAGTTCCTCATCGCGATGCTCGATCAGGACGAGGGTGCCCGCACCATGGGTGAGATCGCGATCGGGACGAACTACGCGATCAAGGAGTTCTCCAAGAACACACTGTTCGACGAGAAGATCGGAGGCACCTTCCACGCCGCGTGCGGAATGGGATACCCCGAATCCGGGTCCTTCAACGAGTCCGCGCTGCACTGGGACATGGTCTGCGATCTGCGCGACGGCGGCGAGATCAGCGCCGACGGCGAAGTCTTCCACAAGGACGGCAAGTTCCTGCGCGATGGTTGGCCGGCGGCTGCGGAATGATCAGAGCCTCCTATCGCGTACAACCCGACGCGCCGCAACTGAGTCGACATTAACCCCGCATTCAGGGCAAACGGTGGGGCGGGGGAGTCGTTCGACATCGTACCCACAGAACGAGCAGTGCCCGCTCCCGGTCACGGCCCGGTCGCAGTCTTCAAGGATCGCGTCCCAGATCGATTCGATGGATTCTCGTGCAATACGCTCCTGAATCGCGTTGCCATCCATGAGCACCACGAGGAAACGATCGGGTTTGGCACCGGGTATGTCGGAGAAGGGGTCTTTGGACGGATTGTCGATCGCGTCGGCACGCACGCCTCGGATGCTCAGCCCGTAGAGGATCTGGGCGACATCGCTGCGAGTGGAAGCGCTGGTGATGATGCGCTCTGGACTGATCTGCGTACCCCGATTCGTCACGCGTGAGGATAGCCCGAAACCGGGTGTCTATCCTCACCCCATGGGCGACGAACTCACCCACATCCCGGTCCTCCCCGAGGAGGTCATCGAACTGCTCGATCCCCACCCGGGGCAGGTCTATGTCGATTGCACCGCGGGCCTAGGGGGGCATGCTTGCATGATCGCCGAGCGCCTGGGCCCGGACGGGACCATCATCCTCAACGACATGGATCAGGGGAACCTCGATCGCGCCAAGGTCAGTGTTGCCAATGCTTTGTGTCCAGATGCCCCCGGCTCGGCCAAGGTGCACGCGATCAGGGGGAACTTTGCGGAACTGCCCCGCGCGATCAACGAGCTCGGGCTCAAAGCGGATATGGTCCTCGCGGATCTGGGGTTCGCGAGCACCCAGGTCGATGACCCCCAGCGGGGGTTGAGCTTCCGGTTCTCCGGCCCGCTCGATATGCGTCTGGACCCCTCCATGCCGATCACGGCGGAGGAGTTAGTGAACACCCTTCCCGAAAAGGACTTGGCGCAAATCATCTTCAGATTCGGCGAAGACAAATCCGCGCGAAGGATCGCATCAAAACTTGTTGCTGCTCGGGAGGTTGAACCGATTACAACGACTGATCGGCTTGCCGAGATCGTGCGTTCGGCGATCCCCGGCCCGCGCGGCAGCATCCATCCGGCGACGAAGACCTTCCAGGCCCTTCGCATCGCGGTCAACGACGAACTGGGCAGCCTCGACGCGCTGCTCCGATCGATCGGGATCGCGCTCAAGAAGAGCCACGCGGGGAACCCGAGCTGGATCGCTACTGGCGCTCGTGTGGGGATCATCGCGTTCCACTCGCTCGAGGATCGTCCGGTGAAACGGGCGATCAGCGAATGGACGAGCAACGATTGGTGCGAGTCGATCACACGCAAACCGATCGAGGCGGGAGACGCCGAGATCGCGAGCAACCCGCGGGCGCGTTCGGCAAAGCTCCGTGGGATCCGGGCGGGAAAGTGACCCGCGCGGGACAACCGATCGGTGTGCGAGAGTACGCTCATCGACTTCATGATTTCTGAACGCGTCGTGCCAGGGATTCGGCACTACGCTCAACGATGGCATCACTCGGCAAGGAAGCGGCTGTGACCAAAGAAAGCAAGCTCGCGCTCATCATCGGTTTCGTCCTCGTGCTCGTCGTTGGCGTGCTCGTCAGCGATCATTTCTCGCAGGCGAACAAAATGTCGCTCCAGAACCTCGCCCAGGGCGAGCAGGAGACCCGCACCCCGATCGCGACGCTCGGCCCGCGTGAGTCTCAGGGCATCAACAACGCTTTCAGAGATATCGCCGAGCAGGTTCGCTCGAATGAATACGCCTCCGGTGCGCAGACACAACTGAGTCATGCGCCGGTCGAGATCGACAATACCAACCCCGGTTCGACCTCAATCCTTGATGACGCGATCAAGTACGCACAGGAAACCGTGAAGAAAGCGGAGTACCCCGTCGCCGGCGACTGGAAGCCGAAACAGCCGGTCCAGCAAGAGCCCATCCGGGAGATCCCCGAACCGACATATCATCTGTACACCGTTGAACCCGGCGATACGCTGATCGGCATCGCTCGTCGCTATCTCGGTGATGGTGACCGATATCGAGATATCGAATCACTCAACGCGGATAAGCTCGGCCCGGATCTGGTGCTCAAGGTTGGCATGAAGCTCCGGCTCCCCGGTGACGCCCCAATCATCACGCTGCAAGAGCGTGGGAAGTCATCGACCGTGAAACGCTCGGGTGATCGGGTCTACACCGTAAAACCCGGCGATACGCTCGGTGAAATCGCATACAAGCTCCTCGGTACCTCCAAGCGTGCCAACGAGATCGTCGAGCTCAATGAGATCGAGAGCGCCGACACCATTTTCGTTGGGATGACGCTCAAAATCCCTGCGAAGTAAATCCACTCGGAACGATGTTCCGAGTCGCTCACTCATCAACCGATCGGGTTCCGCCGTGTTTGTGAAGTTCGTTGCACTCATTCTGGTCTTTGGCGCAACGGGTATCGGGGTGCTTTCCGTGCGTCAGTCCAGATTGCAGGCCGTGCACGAAATGGCAGAATCCCGCCAACGCTCGCTCCGTTATAACGAGCAGGCGGGAGAGATCCGTTCATTGATCGTCCGTTCATGCACCCCCCAACGCGTGCATCAGCTCATCGAACCGCATGGCGAGTTCGTGCCGGCATCCACTACCCCCGCGCAGGTCGAGCTGGTACAACGCGTCGTCGAACGCGAGTTCACGCCGGATCCGAGCGTCGATTCAGTGGCTTCGATCGTCGAGACCCCGCAGGATGGCAGGCTCGTGTTTACGCTGGACGATGGGACCCGCGTGGTCTTTGTGGAAGAATAAGCGCACAAGTGTGCCCCGTTGCTTCATGAGGAAAGGACCGGAATGTCGAGTGATCGCGATGCGCTGATGGTTGCTCCTGCTCCTGGGATCTCTGCGGATGCCCGCGCCGTACTCGTCGCGTGGCTCGTTCGCATAGGGGTCATCGTTGCGCTCGTTGTGGTTGTCGCGCGTGTGCTTCAGCTCCAGATCGCTCCCAGCGCAGACCTTCGCGAGTTTGTGCAATCCCGCACGAGCACAAGCACGCTCGGCGCGACCCGAGGCGACCTGCTCGATCGGCGCGGTCGCACACTCGCCACGACCCGCATGGGGTACAGCGTGATTGTCGATCCCGAGGGGTTACGCCTCGCGATGCAGCGGGATCCGAACCTGCTCGATAAGACGATCGTGGCACTCTCTGGAGTCTTGACGACGAGCCCGAATGAGTTTGCACCCGACATCATCCAGAAGCTCGTTCGCAACGAACAGATCTCAACACGCGGCCAAAGCGATCAGGGGGCAACAATCCCCTCTCGATATTTGCGCATCGGGGAAGTGCTCAATCAGGAACAGGCCCAGAAGCTCCGCGAACTCAAGACAGACGGCCTGCTCCCCGCGATCACGATCGAGCACGAGCCTATCCGCGAACAATCGAGTGCTGAACTGCTCGGGCCGATTGTGGGAAAGGTCGCCTTCGCGGGTGAGGCAACAGAACGCTCAGGGGTGCTGGGAGCGGAGAAGCTTTTCGATGCCATGCTTAAAGGGGAGGATGGGTCACTGACCTATGTCCGCGATGCGAGCGGGCGCCCACTCTGGATCGAACGCGGCGCGTGGGTCGACGCGGACAAAGGGCAGGATGTCCGATTGAGCATCGACATCGAGATCCAGCGCATCGTGCGAGAGCACCTGCTCTGGGGCATGGAGCAGGCAGACGCCGCTGGTGGAAGAGCGATCGTGATCAACCCGCACACAGGTGAGATCCTCGCGATGACGGATCACCTCCGCGACATCCCCAACCTCGCTGAAGTACCTTGGTGGGATGAGGCATCGGGCGAGCCCCAGCCGGTCATGCCACCGGTCGACGAGCAGCCTCGCTATCGCGTATTCAGAAAGGAACTGCTCACGCAGGCCGAGCCCGCCCTGCGTCACAATCGTGTGCTCGAGGATGTCTACGAGCCAGGATCGACTTTCAAGCCCTTCGCGTGGACACTCGCAAAGTCGCTCGGGCACCTGCCCGATGACGAGATCCTCCAGATCAAAGGGAGAGGCATCTACACCGAATACGGGCGATACCTTGAAGATGTGTACTCATACGACGATTTGGACAACTGGGATGCCGTGCTCCGCTATTCATCCAATGTCGGAATGTACATGGCGACCCAACGGATGAGTCACGAGCAGCTGCACGGCATGGTGCGTGCCCTCGGCTTCGGGTCCACAACCGGGATCGAACTCGGGGGAGAGGCGTCGGGGATTGTGACGCCCATGAGCCGTTGGGGTGAATACACCCAGACATCTGTTGGGATGGGCTACGAGGTCAGCGTCACCCCCATTCAGATGGCCCGGGCATTCAGTGTCTTCGCGCGACGGGGAGATCTCGCAGGTACGCTCCCCGAGATCCGGCTGGGTGCCGTGGGCGATCAGCAGAAGCGTGGAATGCAGGATTCTCACGCGGTTGTCGAGCGTGTCTTTCGCCCAGAAGCGGCACGCCGGGCCATTAAACCGATGACGACGGTCGCAGAACGCATGGATCAGAACATGCATCGTCAGTACCCGGATCTTCCGGAACCCCGATACACCATGTTTGGTAAATCGGGTACATCGCTCATCGCGATGGTTCCTCCAGAATCCGGACTGCGAACGCCCAAGACCAAACTCGCGTACTTCGAGAAGCAGCACCACTCGAGTTTCATCGCCGCAGCGCCCGCAACAGATCCCCAGATCGTGGTTCTGGTTGTTCTGGACGATATCGGACCTGAGCGTGTGAAAAACCGGAAGCACTACGGTTCATGGGTCGCTGGCCCCGTGGTAAGACGGATCGTGGAAGACACCCTCCCGTACCTGAATGTGGCTTCTGACACCGATCATGACCCAACCATGCGTTAGTGGTCGCGGTCTGGCCTTTCGTGGATTTCTGTCCTTGCAATGGGCTGTTTTTGCGATTTGAGACTGAAAATCCCGTTGTTTCAGCAATGACTTTCGTGTATGCTTTCCAAACGGAACAGAACCGTTTTCATACCTCGGCGTTGTTGTAGATGCCGACCCCGAAAATGGACATCTTTGGAGAAGAGATATGATGAAGAGCACACTGAGTGTCGCGCTGGTTGCGTTGCTCGCTGGGACAGCATCGGCTGATGTTTACAACGACAACTCGGGCAACCACCTCGACGGTGGAGATGTCCACGACTTCTTCTACAGCCAGGGGTTCACACACCTCGACATCACCATGGTTGAAGTCACCAACGACTCAAGCTTCCTGTACTTCGATATCCATGTCGACGCAGACATTGATGCGACGAACTGGGGCAAGTACATTATCGGTTTGGACACCGGCCGCAACGCGGGCGACAACTCCACCGATCCGGGGTCATGGAACCGCAATGTCGACTGGGGCCGAGGGATCACCGATTTCGTCGGCTCATGGGCTGACGATGGCGGATCCGGCGCAGGTGGCGAACTCCGTTCATGGGACGGCGCTGCATGGAATCTCACCGATGCGACATACGCCGCGGGTACCGACATCAACGCAGACGACTCGGGCCATGCCTCCGGGATCCAGCGGATCGGACTTTCGCTCGCGGCACTCGGTCTGAGCATCGGCGACACGATCGAGTTTGATGTGTTTTCCTCCGGTGGCGGTGCTGATCCAGGTATTGATCACCTGAGCCGCTCGGACTTTGCGACTGATGATTGGGGAAATACATCGACCGCAGGCGAGTTCCTGAGCTACACCATCGTCCCGGCACCGGGCTCCATGGCGCTCATCGGGCTCGGTGGACTTGCAGCAGTGCGTCGTCGCCGCTGATCCATATTTCAAGAAGCTCCATCTCCAAGCCCACCCGGGTACGCCGGGTGGGTTTTTTCGTGTCTGGCAGGACACCGGAACGGGTGGTTTTCGTGCGATTTTCTTGCCTTAAAAGCGTCTAGAGAAGGTTGATCGGGAAAGAAATTTCTAGTACGATGCGTCGTCTGCATTCCCTCGTTCGTGGGAGAGCTCGGGGATGCAAAGAGAGAGGATCAAGAATGAACTACATATCTTTGAGCGCGGTTGCCGTCTCGTTGCTTGCGGGGTCGGCACTCGCGGATACCTACAACGACGCTATTGGCGATCTCGCCTCGCCGAGCTTTGATGGCTTGGCACATCTGGATATCACTTCTGTCGAGGTGACGAATGATGCGAACTATGTCTACTTCAGTATCAATACCGCCGGAGATATGGACGCGGTAAACTGGGGCAAGTACATCGTCGGGATCGACACTGGCAGCAACGCCGGTGATAACTCGACGGATCCCGGGTCATGGAACCGCAATGTTGATTGGGGCCGAGGGATCACCGACTTCATCGGCTCCTGGGCTGACGACGGCGGCTCGGGCGCTGGCGCAGAACTTCGTTCGTTCGACGGCAGCGGTTGGGGCCTGACCGACGCGACATATCTCGGCGGTGGCGATGTTCTCGCGGATGACTCAGAACACTCAAGCGGAACCCAGATCCTTGCGGTTTCGCTGGCGGCACTTGGGCTGAGCAATGGCGACACGATCGAGTTCGATGTCTTCTCCTCCGGCGGTGGAGCAGACCCGGGCGTTGATCACCTGAGCCGAGGCGATGCAGCAACCCCAGATTGGGGTACCACATCCATCGCGGGCATGTTCAACAGCTACACCATCAACATCGTCCCGCTTCCCAGCGCTGCGTTCGCAGGGATGCTCGGGCTCGCGGGTGTGATGGGCGTTCGCGTCTTGAAGCGTCGCGCCTGATTCACGGCATATCTCAGCAAGACCAGCACCCGGCGATCGTCGGGTGTTTTTCATTGAATGGGAGATTCTCCCGCGACGATCGCGTTGCGTCCGCCAACACCGACGATCTGACGGATGAAACGCTGATACTCGGTGTCCAGTTGCGAGAGGGTTGTCCCCTCGGGCATGTACGCAAGGAGGGTCTGCGCCCCAACCCGGCGCGTGTTGAACTGGCGCAGGTCTTGCCCTTGGAGTCGTTGGGTGAAGGTGCCCGCGGCGCAATCCTGCAACAGCGTCTCGAACCCAGATCGGTAGATCCCGCCCTCACCCTCACGGAGGAAGTGGATGAGCGCCCATGCCTGGGCGTAGTAGACGAGTGCGGCGGGTTGTGTAGAGCCCGAGTTGGTCCCGCGTGCAATCAGGTCTTGCGGGCGGAGGGTCACGAGTGAATGGATAGGCATCAACGACCCGGACGACGATGCCCGGCGGAGCTGATCGAAACGCTCGATGTTCGCCCACGGATGGAAGCGGGGGTGATCGGGGAACTGCGGGTCCCATTTAAACCCTTCCATCACGCACGCGACCCCCTCGTCGAGCCACACGGGCATCGGTGACTCGAAGGTCGAGTGCGCGTACTGGTGCCACCCTTCGTGGGCGCAGATCACGAACGAGTCGCGTGGTCCGAGATCAAAGAACACCCCGATGTGGTTGTACGCGTACCCGCCTCGTTCGATCGAGAGATAGACAGGGGCACGATCGCCCATGAGTGCGTCGGTCATGGACGCCCATTGCGATCGCGTCTGGAAGAAATAGGTCTCGATCGGTTTCTTGGGGCGCGGGAGGCGCACGAGATCGGATTGGTAGTGGAGGATCGAGAGCTCCACGAACGGCGGGAGTCGTTCGAGGATTTTGCGATCGGTGCTCGTGGTGCGGATGATCGAGTTGGGTGTGCGATACTCGCGTCCGGGTGCGGCTCGGAATGTCCACGGCTGCATGTCCGCGACGAATCGTCCGACATCGGATGTCGGCGGCGGAGTCGAGGAGTCACGATCGCGCACGGGGGCGCTGTTGCACCCGATCAGAGGCAAGAGTGTCGCAGTAATCGCGATCGCGCGGATCACCCGAGCTTGTCCAGCGCCGCCTTGGTCGCGGCCTGGTCCTTCTCGAGCTGGGCGAGCTGATCGCGGGTCTGCTGAACAAGATGCGCGGGCGCCTTGTCGACATACCCCGGGTTGGAGAGGCGCCCCTTGATCCCGCCGATGCTCTTCTCGATCGATGCGAGTTCCTTTTCGAGTCGATCCCGCTCCGCGCCCGCGTCGAGCGCGTCCGCGAGATTCGAGAGCCGGTACTCATCGCCCTCGAAGGTGAACGATGCGGACTGCCCATCGGGCTCGTCGCTGGTCACGGTGTCGATTCCCGCGAGGGTTTCGACCAGCGGCGACCAGCGCGAGATGTCGTCGCCGAGCGGGCCGCTGACATGCAGCGTGATCTGACGCTTGGGTTTGACCTGGTTGGTGGCGCGGACCTCGCGGATCGCGGTGACGAGCGAGCGGACCCGCTCGTACGCCTCCTCGGCGACTTCATCGCGCAGCTCGTCGTTGGGCGTCGGCCAACCGGATTGGCAGAGCGTGGAGGTGTTCGGAGTGACCTCAAAGGTGAACCCCTCGATCTCTCGCATAGGCAGCGACTCGAATCGCTCGAAGAGCGTCTCGGTGATGAACGGCATCACGGGGTGCATGAGGCGCAGGATCGCATCGATTACATTGCGAAGCACGGCCGCCTGCGTGGGCGAGTCGGCGATGGTCGGCTTGATCGATTCGAGGTACCAATCGCAGAAGTCGCGCCAGAACAGGTCGTAGATCGCGTCGGCGTAGTCCTTGAACATGTAGTTGCGGAGTGCGGTATTCACCTTGTTCGTCGCGTGCGTGACGCGCGAGAGCATCCAGCGATCGATGAGGGTGAGTTCCTCGGGGTTGATGGGGATGCCCGCCGACAACTCGGCCTTCTCGAACATGCCCAGCGCGAACTTCGACGCGTTCCAGAGCTTGTTGCACAGGTTGCGCCCGAGGTCGAACTTGGGCGAGGTGTTCTTGCCCGTCGATTCGTCGAGCTCGACGGGCATGCGGACATCCTGCGTTTGCGTCGTCATCTGACACAGCGTGAAGCGCATCGCGTCGGACCCGTGCGAGTCGATGATGTCGAGCGGGTCGACGCCGTTGCCCAAAGACTTGGACATCTTGCGTCCCTCGCCGTCCTGGATCATGGCATGTATGAAGACATCCTTGAAGGGTGCAGGGCCGGGCATTGAACCGGTGGCACAGGCGTCTCGCCTGTGCTCTTCCTGATGCTCTTGAGATTGCACAGGCGGGACGCCTGTGCCACCGGCACCTGAGAGGAAGTACCGGTTGAACATGGTCATGCGCGAGACCCACAGCGTGATGATCTCGCGAGCGGTGCACAGCACGCTCGTCGGGTTGAACGCGGGGAGCAGCGACTCGAAGTCTGCAATCCCGGACGAGTCCTTGGCAGCGGTTGCGTCCGGCCAACCCATCGTGCTCAGCGGCCAAAGGGCGGAGGAGAACCAGGTGTCGAGGACATCGGGGTCTTGCTTGTACCCTAGTAACTCAAGAAGAGATATCGCTTCATCGTCTGATTCATTCCGGACGCAAACATAGTTCGATTCAAACAGAAGCGTATGCGCAAGTTCATGACCAGCTTTCTCAGACATCTTGGTATCAGAACGGAACGCTTCTAGCGAAGCTAAATCAAATGCAATCCGATCCTCTGCTTGTAGGTGTTTCAGTATCGATTCTGGCTTCAGAAGGTTAACTATCTCTTCAAGGCTCTCGTACTCTTTTCGCCACACCGGAATCCGATGCCCCCACCAGAGCTGGCGGGAGATGCACCAGTCGCGCAGGTTGTCGTGCCAGGTCTCGTAAGTCTTGGCGTAGCGGGATGGGTAGAAGGTCATGGTGCCGTCGGTGGTCCTTGTGGCGGTGGCACAGGCGTCTCGCCTGTGCTCTTCCACATGTTGCTCCAGAACAGTAAACTCATATTCCCACGGATCACACACCAACCCCACCTTGTGCGGGTTGTTGAGCATGTAGTTCGCTTTTTCCAAGAACTCATCCTGATCACGGATGATGCGATCGAACGACTCATCCTGCCAGATTGATCCCGAGCTGCCTCGCAGCTTGTTGATGGCGTGCGACGAGAATGACTTGATGCTGTGCATGACCTGGCTGAGTGTGTACCACTCGCCGTTTTCAGTCATTGCAGGCTGGATGATGAGATGCACATGATCGGGCATCACCGTCACCATGCGGGTGCGGTGGCGATCATTATGGAAGTGGAAGCAGGCATCAAGCACGATCTTTCGTTCTGCGTCCGTGAGCTCGCCCTGGGTGGTACGGAAGGTGACGAAGTAGGTACTGCCTTCTTTTTCCCAGTGGGGGAGATTGCGCTTCGCTTTTTTCAGGGTGGATGAGATTTGCACAGGCGGGACGCCTGTGCCACCGCTCTTCGGTGTTGACTCGGGCCAAGCCTGCAAACTTGCCTCGGTGCGCTGCTCAAGCACCAATGCCCGCTGGGCATTCCCGCGGAGCTTGTCGTCCGTCACCTTGCAGTACCACTGATCGCTCAGGTACGGCTCAACCGGCACATGGCTGCGGTACGAGTGCCCCACGCTGTGGCGGTGGGGGACCATCTTCTCGAGCAGCGATCCCTCGGAGCCCTCCGCGACGGAGCGGGCGTCGAACTCCTTGATCACGAGCTTGCGTGCCTCTTCGCGGCTCTTGCCGAGGAAGATGTGCCCGTCCTCGCCGCGCTCTTCGCGGTCCCACCCGTGCTGGTCACTGATACTCGCGTCGGGGGCCATGATGTTGATCATCTCAAGGTCGTGGCGCTGACCGATCATGTAGTCGTTTGGGTCGTGGGCCGGGGTGACCTTGAGGAACCCGGTGGACATCTCTGCCTTCGCGTCGCCCTCCTCGCCGCCGTACTTGACGGGAAGGACGACATAGTCGTCCTCGATGATGGGAATGATCCGCCCGACGATGGGCAGCATGACATGCATCCCCCGCACCGCGCCGGCGCGAGGGTCCTTCGGGTTCACGGCCACGCCCGTGTCGCCCATGTAAGTCTCAGGTCGGGTCGTCGCAACGGTGATCCACGCCTGCTCGTCGTCAGGGTGGTTCTCCGCGTCGGGGTAGCCCTTGGTCGCGAGTTCGCCCCAGGTGACCGGGATGGTGTCGTCGCCCTCGACGGTCTTCACGAGCGGATAGCGCAGGTAGTAGAAGTGCCCGTCCACTTCCTCCATCTCGACCTCGTCGTCCGCGAGCGCGGTTTGCGTGACCGGGTCCCAGTTGACCAGGCGCTTGCCGCGATAGATCAACCCGTCCTTGAAGAGCTGGAAGAACGCCTCCCGTACCGCCCGGGCGCAGATGTCGTCCATCGTGAAGCGCTGGCGTTCCCAATCGCACGAGCACCCCATCGTCTGCAGCTGGTGGGTGATGCGGGCTTCGAACTCGTCCTTGAACTCTTGGACGAGCTTGATGAACTCCTCGCGTCCGTTCCCGCCCGCGAGTTCTTTCTTCTTGTACTCAGCGATCCCGTCCTTGCCCTGCTCCTTGAGGCGTTTGTCGACCATGGTCTGGGTCGCGATCCCCGCGTGATCGGTGCCGGGCATCCAGAGGGTCTCGTACCCCTTCATGCGGTGGGCGCGGACAAGGATGTCCTGGAGGGAGTTGTTGAGCGCGTGCCCGAGATGGAGGGCGGCGGTGACATTGGGAGGGGGGATGAGGACGGAATAGGCGGGGGCCTCGCCGTCGAGGACGCGCTGGGGATCGGCGCTGAAAGCGCTCGCATCGATCCATTTCTGCCAGATGCGTGATTCGTGGTCGGCCGGGTTGTAGGCCTTGCTCATGGGGGGCATGGTCGCGTCCGTGGTCATCGTGGTTCGTTCCCTGCGTGATCCCGCGTAAACGGGGAGAAATGCATAACTTCCTTGGTTTCTGAGTGTACGCGTGGACGATATCGTGTGCATATGCGATACCTCTCAAAGACCCAGAAAGCATGCATTCGATACCGATCCCGTGCCGGGAGTGCCCGCCTGACCGGCGTGATCCTCGGCATCCTGGCGCTTGTGGGGCTTGGTGTTGCCGGATACGCGGTATGGTCGATCCTGCAGGCGCCAATCCCCGTCACGCCTGCCGGGAATCCGGAAGACCCGGAAACGGGGATCGCGGAAATGGAGTCGATCGAAGAGATCCTTGGTGCGGTGCAGGTGTATGTTCGGAATGAGGATTACGACTCGGCGCAACAGGTCCTGCAATCTGCCGTCGCGAGTTACCCTGCGGATCAGGAACTCCGGTATGCGTTGGGGGATCTGTACCTGCTGACAAATCAGGCAGCGCCCGCCTACGAGCAGTACCTCGCGGGGATCGAGATCGGCCCAGAATCGTGGAACGCCCACTTCACGGCCGGAACAATCGCCAACACCATCGGGAACCCCGAGATTGCGCTCGGGCATTACAACGCGGCGATGCGTCTGGACCCGAGCAACCCGGAGACTCCGCTCTATCTGGCCGCGATCCAACAGAAGCTCAACAAACTCGATGAAGCAAAGGCGAGCCTGGCGCTCGCGGGGAAAATGAATCCGAGCGACACGCGGATCTACGCCATGCGTGCCGAGATCGCGATGCGTGAGAACAAGGCCACGATCGCTCTGGACCAGATCCGCAAGGCACGGGAGATCGAGCCCAACGATCTGGGGCTGATCCTCATCGAGGCGCGGGCTCTGAAACGCCTCCGGATGACTGAGGACGCGATCGAGCTGCTCATGGCACTCCCCATGGATCAGGCGATGAGTCCGGATGCGGTGATTTTACTCGCTGAATGCCTGGGGTCGGTGGGGCGGTTCGACGATGCGGCATCGCGCGTCATGGACGCGGCTGATCGCCAGCCGGAGAACGGGGCGTTGCGGTTCGAAGCGGCGTTGTGGTTGCAGCGGGCTGGGCGAGCAGACGAGGCGGTCGTGTGGGCTGAGCAGGCGGCGAAGCTTGGCGAATCTCGCGCGAAGGAATGGCTCGAATCCCTACCCTGAGACGGGTGGGTCTTCGTCCGTGATCTCAGTTATCGAGGTATCGAAGCGTTTGCCGGATTCTTCCCATGCGTCTGCGATCGGTTTGCCAGGTTGCTTCCTGGAAGAGGAATCAACCCGGCGGCGTGCCCGCCGACGGGTCACGATGAACGCGAGGGCGGTGATCGCGATGATGCAGAGCAGGATAAAGACCATCATCAGCGCGGACCACTGGCGGTAGAGCTCGCGGCTCCGCTCATCCGTGGACTCCTGCACCAGCAGGGACAGCGTGCTGAGGATCGTGGGAAACATCACTCTAGTGTACGGCAAGCGGGCGGTATGGATGCTAAAGTTCAGACTGATTCGAACGGCAGAATGCCAGGAGCACCCATGCATCTTGAAGCGCATCACAATGTGATCAGCGACTTAGAGGCGCGGATTGTAACGATCCGTGACTCTCTTTGACTATGAAAACAAAAGACAACGACTGAGCGAGCTCGAAGACCAGATGGGTCAGGCGGACTTCTGGGACGATCAGAAGAAGGCCAATGAGATCGTCGCCGAGCTCAAGCTTATCAAAGCCCAGACTGACCCGATCTACAAAGTCTCCGAAGACTTCGAGAACGCAAAACTCGCGTACGAGATGTCGAAAGAGGAGGGCGACAGCGATCTCCTCACGGAGGCGGACCAGACGCTCTACGAGCTGATCGGGAAGATGGAGAAGATCGAGACGCAATCGCTCCTAGGCGGCAAGCACGATCACCGCGACTGCTTCCTGACCATCTCATCCGGTGACGGCGGTACCGAAGCCAACGATTGGTGCGAGATGCTCTTCCGCATGTATCTGTATTACTGCGAGAAGCAGGGCTGGAAGCTTGACGAAGTCGAAAAATCCCACGGCAGCGAGGTCGGGCTCGATTCGGTCACTCTGCATGTTCAGGGGGCCTTTGCCTTTGGTATGCTCAGCTGCGAGCGGGGCACGCACCGGCTCGCCCGGGTTTCGCCCTTCAATGCGCAAGGGAAACGCCAGACCAGCTTCGCGACGGTGGATATCACGCCGGAGTTTGAGGATGTGGATGTCGAGATCCCTGATCGGGATCTGGACATCGTGGTCTTTGCACGATCGAGCGGCCCGGGCGGTCAGAATGTGAACAAGGTCGCGACCGCGGTCCGTGTGACACACAAGCCGACGGGTATCCAGGTCGTGTCGAGCACGCACAAGGAAATGCCTCAGAACCGCAAGCAGGCACTCTCGATCCTCCAAGCCAAGCTCGAGCAGATGGCGGAAGAAGAACGCGAGCGGGAGATCACCGAGGCATCGGGCGGCAAGATCGAGCACCGCGGCTGGGGTGCCCAGATCCGCAGCTATGTGCTTTACGATAATCGCGTGAAGGATCATCGCACGAATGTTGAAGCAAACCCGAGCAATGTCCTCGATCGCGGCGAGCTCGACCCGTTCATCGATGCGGAGCTGAAGCGTCGACGCTCGAACAAGGAGTAACGCGTGAACACCCCGATGGGATTCATCGGAGCCATGTTCGAGCCCTGCGAGTCCAAGGGGCAGGCGCTGTTGACCTCGCTCTGCATGCTGATTGTTGCGGGCGGCGCGATCGCGATCGGGTACGCGATGTTCCAATACGGCGAGGGGTTCCGGGGCACGCTGCTTGAGAAGTATGAGGGCGGGACGGATTACGGGCACCGCAACGAGTCGGGCATGTATCAGTACATGATCTTCGGGTACGCAACCGCGGCGATCCTCGGACTCTTCGCGTTGCTCATGATCGTGAGCGCCATCATCGCGCCGCTGCGGACCCTCTTTCCGAAAAAGCTCCGCAAGCGAGAAGAAGTCCTGCGATGAGCCACGCGTTGAAAGAGGTCATCCAGCAAGCCCGCGCGGATGGGGATTACCGGTGTGCCCACTGCGACTATGCGATGCGCGATGTACCACTCAGCGATGATCTCGCGATCACCTGCCCCGAGTGCGGCTACGACATGGTGTTCGAGGTCAAGGTTCGCCTGAAACCGCGTGACCCGAACTTCGATCGGGCCGTTCGCGGACGGCTGTATCGGGTAGAAGTGGTTCTGATGATCGTCGTCGTCGGGCTCGTCGTCACCGCAATCGGCATCGGGATCATCATCATGGCCATCATTGGGCCTTGACCGCTCACTGATGCACTACTTGGTCGCGTGTTCGGCGTTCGCGAGATGGATCAGGTAGACGCGAATTTGTTCGAGCACGGAACGCTGATCCGAAGCGGCTTGAGCGACATTGCGTTCCACATGCGTTCCGGGGGCGTATTCCTCAATGATCGCCTGGATGCTTTGCTCTTTGTCACTTTGAAGTGCCCGCATGCCCCAGCGAGAGAACGAGCGGTTGGTGATCGGGCTCGATGACACGGTTGTGATATCCCGATGTCGTTGGTCTCGGAGGATCGCCGCGTAGACATCCTCTACGGCTTTCCGAGGTCCTTCCAAAATTTGTAGGAATCGACGCGGAGAAAACCACAAGCACCCAGTGATATTGAGGCGGCGGTTTTTGATCCCTGATGGGAGCACGATCCCATCTACAACTTCGTGGTCGGAGATGCCTTCGGCGCGTGTACTGACATAGATGACTTCGTGGAGATTCGTAGATTGAGTATGCAACTGGGTTCCTTAATCGGCGTTTGGCCGCTGTTCGAATTGTAACACCAATCAGTATGTCTGGGATAAGTAATCCTGATTTCGACAAACTTGATCGAGAATAAAACTCCTTTCATCCGGACAAGAAGAACCTCTTTAGGCATGTTTTGCAGACTGAAACGCGCTGCTCAGGAGACATCAACATCGCTGCGAGCAAGCAGATTCAGATCGTGCCTTGAGTGTTGTTGACAGCGCCCGAAATCGCAAACGAAGCTTGAAATGCAGGAGTTTTCGGAAGAGTGCGCGATACATCGGCAGATGATTTTTTCAACCGATTTGCTGACGGCAACTCGCTTTCAAATTGTAATGAATATCAGCTCCGTCAGACCCCGCCGGGGTCTTGCGCAGAACGGAATCCTCGCGACTGGTGCCCCATATCCAGGGGGATCAATCTTTCTTCTCCGAGTCTTTGAACATTCGGAGAGGTCGCGGACCCGGGCACATACCCACGGCACATCCACCGTCACAGTTTGCATCCTGGTCATCGTCGTCGTGCAAGTCGTTACGCGGCGTCTCGCCCGTGTTGAGCAGGGCACCCACAGCGATAGCTCCGAAGCAGAGCATCGGGACATAGGGCGGCAAACGCAGCCCGTAGTGAGGCAATACGATGTAGAAACCAACACCCAGCAGCACGATCAGAATAAACGCAACGAGCAGTCGACGGGCAAGCCGTTGCGATTCCTTGTTCTTGATATCTTCATCCCGAACTCTCTCACGCGCCTCATGAAGAAGCGTGCCCGGATCGTCTGCACTCTCTGGACCGATGAAGAACTGAGGCGGGTTGTCCGTGTCGCGGCGCGACATAGTGAGATCCCCGGGTTAGACCAAGAGCGACGCGGGCGACTCAAGCAGTTTCTTGACCGTGTTAAGGTACGCAGCGGCCATCGCGCCATCGATGATGCGATGATCCGACGAGATCGTCATGGACATCTCATGCCCGATTACAAGCTCGGGGGTCCCATCCTCGTCGTACTCGACGAACGGCTTCTCGATCGAGCGGCCTACAGCGAGGATCGCGGCATTCGGCGGGTTTACGATCGCGGTGAAGTGATCGACGCCGAACATGCCCAGGTTCGAGATCGTGAAGGTCGAACCCGAGAGCTCTTGCGGGCTCAGTCCCTTGTCGCGGGCCTTCTTGGCGAGCCGCTTGGTCTCAGCGGAGATCTGACGCAGCCCGATCTGATCGGCGTTGTTGATCGTCGCGACAACGAGCCCGCCGCCCTTCTCTTCCGGGAGCGCGACAGCGACGCCGACATTGACATGCCCGTGCAGATCGATCGAGGGGCCCTGCGGGTTCCAGGACGAGTTGATGAACGGGTGCTCGTGCATCGCGATCGCGCAGGCACGGACAAGGAAATCATTCACGGACAGCTTCACGCCCTGCGTGCTCAGCTGCTCGTTGAGTTCCTCGCGGAGTGCAAGCAACGCGTCCATGCGTGCGCTGACGGTCACCTGGTAGTGGGGGATCGTCGTCTTGGATTCGACGAGGCGCTTGGCGATGGTCGAACGCATGTTATTGAGCGTCACATTGCGTGACTCAAGCGTCGCACCAACTGGCGGCATCATCGGTGCCGGAGCAGACGCGGCACTCGGGGCCGATGTGCTGGGGGCGGCCGGTGCCGTGGACGCAGCGCCGTTGTTGAGCGCAGCTTCGACATCCTTTTTGACGATCCGTCCGGAAGGGCCCGAGCCCGAGAGAGAGCCCAGATCGATGTTGTGCTCTTCCGCGATCTTGCGAGCGAGCGGCGAAGCGAACACGCGATCCGTCGATTCCGAGCTCGTCTGAGGCGGTTCCGCAACCGCGGTCGAACCACCATCGCTACTCGGAGCGGGTGTGTCCGAACCCGACTCGGATGCAGCGGTAGACTCGGACTTGGATGATCCCGATGAGGAGCTCAGCGACTTCGCGGCTTCTTCAGCATCTTCGCCCTCTTCCGCGAGGATCACGATCGTCTCGCCGACATTGATCGTCTGCCCTTCTTCGATCGCGAGCGCCGCGACGGTGCCCTCGTCGAATGCTTCGAGCTCCATCGTGGCCTTGTCGGTCTCGATGTCCGCGATGACATCGCCGGGCGACACGGAGTCACCCGTGTTGACATGCCATTTGACAACCGTGCCTTGCTCCATGGTGTCGGACAGGCGGGGCATGGTGATGTTGATGGGCATCGTTGCGTCTCCGGTTCGTATCGTTGTGGTGGCTCAAGCAGCCGCCGGGTCAATCGTTGTGTATCAGATCCATTTTATCAGGCGCAGCACGCCGAGTGTGATCCCCATGAGCGTCAGCATCCCGATCGTGGTGATCCAGAACCCGAAATGGGTCTCCGCGAGGGGCACGCCCCCGACATTCATGCCAAGCATCCCGGTGAGCACGCTCAGGGGCAGGCATACGCCCGCGAGAACGGTGAGGGTGTAAACCCGTTGATTCAGTTGATCAGAGCGTTGCGAGATGATCTCGTCCCGGGTCACGGATGCGCGCGAGTCGATCGCGGCGAGCTCTTCGACGATCCGCCCGAGTTGATCCTTGATCAGGTTCGCTTCCGCCTTGAGCGCCTTGGAACTCGTGAGCTGGGGCGCGTTGCTCAAGGTGACAGACGCGTCATACATCGGCGAGAGGTACCGGTGCAGACTCACGGCCCGCAGGCGCAGGGGCGAGAGAGCGGAGATATCCGGGGTAGGGGTGCTCTCGTCGATGACGGTATCCTGGATCTCATCGAGCTGATCGCCGAGCTCTTGGACAACGGGCGCGATGAACTGCATCATCTGCGCGAAAAGCTGGACCAGCACCTCCGCGGGAGATTGCGGCGATTCTCCGGTCCCGAACTTCTGGGCGATGCTCTCCGCGGAACGCATCCGTCGTTTCACCACGGTCACGATGCCCGTCTGATCCACCCATACCCGGATGGACTTGACATCCTCGGGGACACTCGCGGGATCGAGGTTGACACCGCGTCCGATGAAGAGCAGTCCCTGATCGCTCTGTGTGCAGCGCGGGCGTGCGTGGTCCGCGATCATCGCTTTGGCTTCACCGATGGGGATGCCCGACTTATGAAGGACCCACTCCCTCGCTTCGGTGTTCGTCTGCGCCAGGTGCCGCCAAGACCACCCGCTCATGTCGGACGGGGTGTACGGTTCCGCGAGATCGCGCCCCTCGCTGTCGATCGCGAAGAGCACGCCGTTGGAAGCGAGCTGGGGGTCGCTGATCAGCTGCATACTGGTGTTACGCGTTCACCATCGACTTGACGGCGTCGTAAATACGGTCGGGGTTGGGCAGGTAGTTGTACTCCAGACCCTTCGCGTACGGCGTCGGGACATCCTCGGTGTTCAGACGCTGCGGCGGGGCGTCGAGCCAATCGAAGCAACGCTCGCAGATCTGGGTCACCACTTCTGATGCGATGGACGCGAAAGGCCAGGACTGATCGACGACGAGGATCTGGTTGGTCTTCTTGACGCTGGCAATGATCGAGTCGATGTCCAGCGGGCGGATCGTCCGCATGTCAAGAACCTCGACATCGATGCCTTCCTCGGCCAGCTTCTCCGCGGCTTCGAGGCAGAAGTTCACCGGGCGACCAAAGCTCACGAGGGTGATCGCGTCGCCCTCGCGTGCGACACGGGCACGCCCGAAGGGGATGTAGTACTCCTCCTCGGGGACATGGGCCTTGTCGCCGAGCATGCGCTCGGACTCGAGGAAGAAGACGGGATCCGGGTCGAGGATCGCGGTCTTCAGCAGACCCTTCGCGTCGTATGGGTTGGATGGAATCGCCATCTTGAGACCCGGGACATTGGCGTAGAGCGCTTCGACACACCACGAGTGCGTGGACGCGAGCTGCCCGCCCGCGCCGTCGTTGCCCCGGAAGACGATCGGGCACCCGAACTGCCCACCGGACATGTAGAGCATCTTGGGGGCGTTGTTGAGGATCGGGTCCGCAGCGACAAAGCTGAACGACCAAGACATGAACTCCACGATCGGGCGGAGCCCCATCATCGCCGCGGAGATCGACATGCCCGCGAACCCGTTCTCGGAGATCGGGGTGTCGATGATGCGCTCGGGTCCGAACTCATCGAGCATGCCCTGCGAGACTTTGTACGCCCCGTTGTACTCCGCGACCTCTTCGCCGAGGAGGAACACACGCTTGTCGCGGCGCATCTCTTCGGACATCGCTTCACGCAGCGCCTCGCGGAACTGGACGACGCGGTCGCCCTCACGCGACGGGAGCTCGTGCTCCGCGACGAAGTCGGGCAACTCAGGGTTGTCCACGGCGGGGTGGATGTCAGTCTCAATCATGGGCAGTGTGGTCATGGTGTGTTCTCGTTCGGCGTGTCAGCGAAGAGTTCGTCTTGAATCACAGTCGGTGGTTCACCCATCTGCGGGCGTGTTCGTTTCGTGGTCTCGCCCGAGCGGAGCACGAGCAGGATGATGACTCGTACCAGAATCGTCAGAGCGAAGGCAAGGCTCAGCAGGATGAGCGGGCCGAGGGTGTTCATCGATTCACATCAACGGATTCTTCGTCCCATGGCTGTAGGTCGCCGTGGGGGAGAGGTTCTTCTCGGGGTTGGCGTAGACATCCGTGAACAGCTCATCGTCTTCAGGAACCGGTGCGGATTCCGCAGCGTCGATCGCGGCGCGGACCTCGTCGCGGAGTGCCTTCTGCGTGGACTTCCAATCGTCCTCGCTCAGGTACCCCATCTCCATCAGATCGGAGACGAGCTTCGCGATCGAGTCCCTGTCCTTGTACTGATCGACCTCGTCCTTCGTGCGGTACTTCTGCGGGTCGGACATCGAGTGCCCCTGGTACCGGTAGGTCTTGAGGTCGATGAACGCGGGGCGTGATTCCTCGCGGCACTGATCGACGATGGGTTTGAACTCGTTGTAGATGTTCATGATGTCAAGACCGTCAATCTTGACACCGATCATCCCGTACCCCTTGGCGCGATCGATCAGGTTCTCGTGGTTCGCGGTATGGCGATCGATCGCGGTGCCCATCGAGTACGAGTTGTTCTCGAGGATGTAAATGACCGGCAGACCCCAGAGCGATGCAATGTTCTGGGCCTCGTGGAACGCGCCCTGGTCGAGTGCGCCGTCGCCCATGTAACAGAGGGTGACCTTCTTCTTCGCTTCGCCGCCTTCGAGGGTCTTGCCGAGCACTTCATGCTCGTATTTAGTCGCGAACGCGAACCCGGCACCCATGGGGGTCTGGGCGGAGACGATCCCGTGCCCGCCGAAGAGCCAGTTGGGACGATCGAACATGTGCATCGATCCGCCCTTGCCCTTGGCGCACCCGGTGATCTTGCCGAACATCTCGGCCATGCACGCCTCGGGGGTCATGCCTCTTGCGAGCGCGTGCCCGTGATCGCGGTATGCGGTGATGACGGGGTCATCGGAGTTGACACACCCGATGGTGCCGACGGCGACGGCTTCCTGTCCGGTGTAGATGTGACAGAACCCACCGATCTTGGCCTGCTGGTAGGCCTGCATGGTGCGATTCTCGAACTCACGGATGAGCTGCATATCGCGGAGCCATTTGAGGAGGACTTCCTTGGGAAGATCTCGTGCGTTCTTCGCGGTCGGGGCGAGCCCGGCGGTCTGAGAATCTGCTTTCGCGGTGGTCATGGACTGCTCGCTTTGGACAGTGGCCTGCGTCATGTGCGGGTTCCTGATGATGTCATATACACATGGTTGAATGTTGATGGGCGATGCGGAGTGCGCCGACAACGATGCCAGTCGGGAATGGACCCGGGGCTGGCAGAAGTTCATTATAGGGTCGCAAGCGAGGTGTATATGTTGAGGAGCGGGAAGTTTCGGGGCTGATTTCAGGGTCGGGAACCCAAGTTGTCGCCCATTTTACCACCGAAGTTCCTCGCCCCGATAGTCCAGGAATCGCCCGTTATCCTCATGGCTGAGATTCTCAATGGTCTCCACGATCGACCCCGTGGACTCATCGGGCTTGAGCGGTGCCGCTGACCCACCCATATCCGTCTGGACCCAGCCGGGATGGATGACGACGCTCGTAATGCCCTTCTGCTTCAGTTGATGCGCCACAACGCTGTTGCCCATATTCAACGCGGCTTTGGAAACCCGATAGCCGAGGTAGCCCATCTCACCCTTGCTCGCATCATGAATAGATCCCAGATTGCTCGTGATAGACACATTGAGCTTCCGTTCGGACTTGGCGAGATGATCAATGAAGGCACGCGTGGTGAGCAGTGGCCCGAAGGTGTTCACGCGAATAGCCCGTTCCAGCGATGAGAGGTCGAGATCGTTGATGTCATCGCACTCGTGCGGAAAAATGCCCGCGTTATTCACCAGGATGTCGATCGGGTGTCCTTTGAGTCGCTCTGCGAGCCCCGCGATGGACTCAGGCGAGTCTGTTTCGAGCTGCTCGATTCGCGTGGCAACCTCACGCAGTTCATTGGCATCATCGGGGTTTCGTGCTGTGCCGATGACCTCGTACCCGCGTGCTGCCGCGTGGCGAGCCATGCCGAGACCGAGTCCGCGATTCGCACCGGTAATAAGGATCGTGGTCATAAAGATACTCCTGTGGCTTTGATGAATGGGCGGCGATGTCTGATTCGTCCATGGGTATGCGGCGGACGCACGCGGCTACAGTACCACATGGCGACCAAAACCCATCCGAAGGGCAAGGACAACCCGCGCGGGCTCAAGGATATTCCATTCGCATTGCCCGAGGCGACACCCGCCCAGAAGCGGCGTGCGAAGCGTCTCGCGGATGCGCTCCAAGAGCACTACCCCGATGCGTATTGCGAGCTGACGCACTCGAACCCGCACGAACTCCTGATCGCGACGATACTTTCCGCACAATCCACGGACGCCGGTGTCAACAAGGCAACCCCCGAGCTTTTCAAGGCGTTCAAGACCCCGCAGGCGTACGCGAGCGCGTCGCCTGAGCAAATCGAGCCGTATATCAAAACGATCGGACTCTATCGGAGCAAAGCGAAGTCGATCCATGAGGCGATGACCCGCGTCGTCGAGCAGTACGACGGTGAGGTCCCCAGCACCATGGAGGACCTGCTCACGCTCCGAGGAGTGGCGAGGAAGACAGCGAATGTGGTGCTCGGAAACGCTTTCGATATCAACATGGGATTCGTAGTCGATACCCATGTCCAACGCCTCGCGTGGCGGTTCGGCATCACGGACGATCCCAACACGAACACAGCGATCATCGAGAAGAAGCTCATGAGCATCTTCCCCAGATCGCTCTGGTCACGACTCGGGCACCAGTTCGTATTCCACGGGCGATACGCCTGCACCGCGCGCCCCAACTGCAAACACGATCACCCCATCTGCATCAAGTTCGGGGTCAACTGCGACAAGGCACTCCCCCCCAAGTCGGCCAAGCGGAAGCGCAAATGAAAAAACACGCCCTTCCGGGCGTGCTTGTGTGATCGGAGATGGAAAGGGCGATCAATCGCCCATCGCGGCTTTGTGGGATCGATCGTGCACACGCGCCTTGAGAAGCACGAGTGCCGTTTCGACCTGAAGATCCGTTCCCTCGGTCAGGAGCGTGTTGGGATCAGGCCGCTCGGCGTCAACGATAATGTTCCCGTTCTCATCGAGCGGAAGCACATCCGCCTCGCGACGAAGAAGCAGCGCGTCCTGTTGTTGCGATGGAAGCATATCGATCTCGACATCGGGATCGATGCCCCAGACCGTCGCGCCTGGCACCTTATGGATCATGCGCGGCGCGTCGATGTGGTAGTAGTTCGTCGTGACCTTCATCGCTGCTCTCGCACCGGGGAGAAGGTAGACATTCTGCACCGAGCCCTTGCCGAACGAGCGATTCCCGAGGACCAGCGCATCGACCATGCCCTTCTTCGCCCCCGCCTGGATCGCACCGGAAAGAATCTCAGACGCACTCGCGCTGCCCTCGTTCACCAGTACGATCACGGGGAAATCGTTGAGTGACTTGCGATCAGAGACGCGAACCGCTTCGTTGAGCGAATCCGTAATCCCCGAACCGTCCACAGTCTTGACGATCATCCCCTCGGGCACAAACCGTGACGCGAGCTTGACCGCCTGATCGAGCAGGCCGCCGGGGTTATACCGCAGATCGAGGATCAGCGCGTTGAGCCCCTCGGACTTCATCTGTGATACCGCATCATCAAACTCGCCCGTCGAGTCCTCCGTAAAACCGGTAAGGCGGAGGTAGCCGATCTGGTCGTCCTTATCGATGAAGTAATCCCACTCGTCATCACCCGGGCCGGTCTTGGACCAGCCCTTGACGCTCGGGAGGTCGATCTTCTGACGCACGATCGTGAAATCGATCTCGTCGGGCTCGCCGTCGTCACCCATGCGTTCAACCGTCACAGTGACACGCGTGTTCGCAGGGCCTGTGATGAGCTCAACGGCCTGGTCGAGCCCGAGCCCAACCGCCGTGCGCCCATCGATCTTCTTGATGATGTCGTCCGAGCGGAAACCAGCACGCTGCGCAGGAGTGCCCTCAAGTGGAGTGACGATCTTGATGTTCTGGAGCTCATCGAGCTGGATCTGCACGCCAATACCAATGAACTCGCCCTGTGTCGAGCGACGGAACCGTGCAAGCTCGTCAGGCCAGATGATCGCGGTGTAGTCATCGAGTGCGCTCATGGCTCCGTTGCCAAACTCGTGAAGGAGCGCTTCCTCCATGATCTTGGCATTCTTCGTGCCCTCAACGAGCACCGCATCGAGCGCCCGACGAAGGTCATACCCGCTCGCGGGGGAGTTCTTGCTCGCGAGGCGGAGTTTCTCATTCTCGATCGTCCGAACCAGTGCATCACGGTTGTGATCCTTGCTCAAACCTTCGAAGACATCCGCGAGGTCGGTGGTGGTCGCCATCGTTTTCACAGCGTCAAGACCTGAGATGATCAGGTCTTTCATCGTGACCCCGTCCGGGTGACGACGGGTTTGGCGACCGACATGCTGATCAGCCGCACGCTGGATCGCCGTGCGAACAGTGATCGAGTTGATCCCCTGAAGTTTTTCGTGGAAGTCATCACCAAACGCGTTGTACGGTGGAAGCGGATCCAGATCCTCATCCAGACGACGCTGATTGCGGATCTCCCAGAGCCGCTCAGGCGCGTACAGGCGGATCATCGCCAATCGGCGGGAGAGCCGTTCTACATCACCCTTGAACTCGCCGCTCGTATCGAAAAGGGTGTTGAGGCGATAGTAGAGCTCAGACGCGACCATCCAGTCATTGTCCGATTCGGCGTATGCCGCATTCTCTTTCGCGAGCTTCACCGTCCGGTTCACAAGATCGTTGGCGAAGAGGGTGTCATCATCGTCGTACAGGATCTGCAACTCAATCACTGATCGCATCGCGTCGGAGAGCTCGATGCCCGAGCCGGTCTGATCAAACGCGTCGAGCTTCTCGCCCAGATTCGTGAGTGCTTCGTCGATCTGATCCGCCCGAGTCGTCTCGCGTTTCTCGATATTCGTGTTCAGCCGTTCAATCGTGAACGCCAGCGACGCGTCGACCGAGTCCCAGCGAGTCGCATCCAGGAGCGCCTTGAGCGTCGCGGAATCACCCTGAGTCGCGGCTTCCCAGATCGTCCCCGGGCTCACGGCCGTGGTCTGCGCGACCAGCGTCGTGTCGGGTGCATGCGTCGGCGTCTGAGTAAAGACATCACTCGCGCCGACCGCGCTCCCGGCAAGAAGGCCCAGGGTCGCCCCAAATGAGGCGATGACGCCGAGCGTGGTATTCCGGGCGGCGCGTCGTGTGAACTGATCGAGCATGTGCACTCCGAAGTGGTTGTCGTGAGGGTTTCTCCCCACAGGATAAACGAACTGAATGGTCCTGGCTGAGGGTATCGGCTGAAGTTGCGCCTCAAAGGGAACTCCAACCCGACTCCGATCATTCCAATCGGTATCGGGCGTCGCACAGCATCCAGCCCGCACAGGACCCGTCTCTGGTTCTACGCCCCAGCCGATAAAAAGTTGCCGCAGAAATCGACGGAACTTGGATAGATATCGGTTCTCAACCGCCAGGGGCAGCGATATGTACCCGCTTACCACGCACCCGAGATGCTCGCCCTCACCCCCCGTCCGCGTGCTCAACCAAGAGTCCCGGAGTATGCTGTTGGGATGCCCAACGCGATCATGAAAACCACTCCAGAAACCAAGCACGGCTCCGGCTGGGCAATCTTTGATCAATCCGAGGCATACCGCTACACGCTCGGACGCAAATGGGGTGACGGGAACAGGCGGGTCTGCTTCTGCCTTCTCAATCCTTCCACCGCAGACGCCTCGGTCCTCGATCCGACCCTCACACGCTGTTACGGCTACGCAAAGCGGTGGGGGTTCGACGCCATGGATGTGACCAATGTCTTCGCGTTGCGTTCGACAGACCCAAAGGGGCTCCGTGATGTGGAAGACCCGATCGGCCCCCAGAACGACGAGCACATACTGAAACTCGCACAGGAAGCCGACCTCGTCGTCGTCGGGTGGGGGACACACGCACGGCTCAACCATCGGCACTCGCGCGTGATGGAACTGCTCTCAGATGTGTGCGAGATGACCTGTCTGGGCATCACGAAAGACGGGTATCCAAAGCACCCGCTCTATCTCCGCAAAGATCTGGAACCAGTCCGCTTCGACGCTGCGATGGTCTAGATTGTCCCCGCATTCCGCCAGGCTTCGATGCCCATGCGCGAGGCGCTGATCGGATCGTCCAAGCCACGCAGATCGAGCGTGACCCACTCCTGCCCGGACACGATCATCGCACCGGTGTACCCCGTCAGGTCAAGCTTTGAGCCCGATCCGCCCACAATGCAACGCCCCATCGCGTTTGTATCGCACAGGCGGGCGCTCACCAGCTCTGTGCCCGCGCGGGTGATCGCCTTCGCGGGGGATTGCCCGTCCGTGAGGTAGAAGACGGGGTCAACCCCGACACCGATGCCCGAGAATGATTCTGCCTCATCTCGCATGATCGCGTGATCCGCGAGGGTGCTGCCATGGTGCGACGCGATAGACGCGAGGGTCGATCGAACCGTATCCGGAAGATCATCAGGCAACACAACGGACACCACCGCCCGCGATCGGCCCCCGACAAGTGGCACGAGCTCATGGACCATCTCGAGTGCCTGCACAGTCGCATCGAACGCGCGTTCGCTGTTGGCCGGATCAACGAACTGTGATGGGGGGATCCAGAGATCAAGACCCGAGAGTTCGAGTTCCAGCCGACGAAGGATCGATGCGATGTCTCGGCGTGCTGAGCGTGTCAGCTCGCGTGGGCGAATGCCCGGCGCGGTCGCATCGAGAGCGATTCCACGCACCCCAAGCGACGCAACCGCTTCAATGGCATGCCGCGCGTTGAAAACACCGGGCATGGCAAAGCCCGCGGCGGAGATCGAGATCTCGGGGAGGCCGATCATGGGTTCGATCATACGCGTTGAGGGGCACCACAGGGCGGATTCAGTTCCCGTTGGTCTCGGAGAAGATCGGTGCGATATCGGGATCGCCGCCGGCTTCGGCGTCCTGAACCCGATAGCGGAGGGCGCGGAGTTCTTCGCTGAGCACATCGATCGCACGCTGGTTCCGGGTTTCGCTCGGCTGTGCATTAAGCAGCCGTAATCGCGAGCGGAGCATATTCTCGCCACCGACCCAGGCCTCAATCGCCTGTGCCCTGTTCCCGGCCCGCCAGAACGCATCACCCAGGTGGAGCAGGATGGTCGCGTTAGAGCGTTCGCTATCCAAACGGTTTGCTCGTGCCAGCAGCGAGATCGCACCACGGCGCATGACCTGACCGCTCATCTCATCGACCTCATCCTCAAAGATGCCCTGCTTGTAACGCAGCCACCCAAGAGAGTCGATCACATTCGGCTGATCCGGAAGCGTCTCGGCGGCGATTTCAAGCATCGCGGACGCATCGTCGATCTGTTCGCCGCGTTCGAGCAGAAGATAGCCGAGGTCGTTGTTGCTCCATCCATGGTCCTCGTCGAACGAGATCGCCAGCCGCATGAAGGTTTCAGAATGCGCATCGCGTTCGAACGCTGCGGCCATTGCACCCGCGGTGTACGCGAGATCTGCACGCTGCTCGTCCGGGTTCAGGTCTTCCTGAGGCCGCTCCGGAGTACCGAGACGGTTCGTCGTGAGCTCGATGACCTGCTGCATGACGCCGGCACGGTCGAGTTCGTCGAGCACACCAAGAAGATCGGAGCTCTCACCCACAGCACCGAGGAGTCGGAACGCTTCAATAATCAGGTCATTGCGGATCTCACCGCCGTTGATCGCCATGCGCGTAACGAGTGAGATCGCCTCGTGCCCACGATCCTCGCCCAGCAAGACCTGGATGGGGAGGGCCTCGAGTTGCTGCTTCTGGGCATTGTCGTCAAACCTGGAAGCATAACTGCTGACGAGCTCGATGAGCTGATCGAGATCAAGCTCCGTCTTCGGCTTGCGGGAGTGCAGCAGCACCTTGGTGCGAGCCATGAAGAAATCGAGTTCGCCCGTACGGTCTTCAATCAGGTTGACGACCCGCAGCATCGGGGCGTCAATGCCGGGTGTTTCGGCGCGTTCCGCAAGTGCGTACACGATGCGGGACAGCAGCTGCACCTGAGCCGGGAAGAGCTCGACATCGTCAGGTATCGCGTGGAACAAGTTCTCTGTCGCCGGAGCGATCTCGTCTGGGTCTCCGAACTGAGCGATCAGCAGCACATATTCGAGTGCCGAATCGATCCCACCCTGAGTGCTGATCCGATCCGCCGTGTACGACATCGCCTCGTCAGCGCTCCCTGTTTCGCGAAGAAGCTGCTCGTGGACGCGTGCAACTTCCATCGATTTGGTTTGGGCTCTGAGTTCCGCAAGGAGTTCGAGCGCCAGATCTGGCTCGTCACGCTCGTAATGGATCTGGGCAAGGGCGAGGCCCGCTCGGATCGCACCGGGGTATTCCCGCAGCCGAACGCTCAGCCAGCCCTCTCCCCCCGCGAGCGCATCCTGCGTTCCCTGGGATTCTTGTGTCTTCCAGATGCTCAGAAGCAGATCATCGCCGACGATGTCACCGGGGCGTTGCTCATTGAGCTGGATCAGGAGCGATTCCGCCTCACTCAGAAGCCCGTTGCGTGCAAGCTCCGCCGCACGGAGTTGCAGGAAAAACGAGCTCCGTGGAGCCGCCTGCCCAACACGCCGGATCACCTCTCGGAGTGCTTCTTCGTCGGCAAACACGCCGCCAACGCCGTGCAAGCGTACGAGTCTCTCCGCGATACGAGTATCCGATGGCGCGATCGTGAGCCCACGATTCAGCGAATCACGAGCAAGCTCGTGATTCCCCATAACACTCGCGACTCTGGCGAGCAGGAGCAGGTCATCAGTGGTCGCATCTTCCGAGTCCGCCAGCGTGGTCGCATAACCGAGCGCCCGCTGCGGCTCCTGCAAACTGATGGCGGCTGCAGCGCCCTGGCGCAGCGCGTTCATGTCCCCCGCATCAGCACGAACGAAGAGCTCTTCGCTCACGGCACGGGCCTGAGTCCACTGCCCGGAGGTCGCGTAGACGGAAGCCACAACACTGAGCAGCTCATCGGGCAACCGCGATCCATCACGCTCCCAGGTGTACTCAGGCATCAGCTCAGGGCGTCCCATACGCTGGAGCAACGCGGTGGTGAGAAAAGCCGAATCAGCGGATTCAGTCATGAGCGTATCAAGCACAAGGCGAGGCTCATAGGGAAGCTGCAGCAACGCGTCCGCGACTTCGAGAACACACGACGGGTTGCGTTCCACGAGATTGGTAGCAGACTCCACACACCGCGATGCATCTTCAAACTTGAGCAGGGCGTGTGTGATCGCATCACTGTCGCGGGCGTCCGCACCAGCGCGTGCCAGTCGATCGAGCGCGTCCGAAGCGGAGAGGCCCCGAATCTCAAGCCGCATCAATGAGCGGCGAGTCTGGGTGCGGGATTCCGGCTGCTGGGTCCGCACGGACCCGATCGCATCGTTGAGAACACCCCGCAGAGACGGCAGCGACGCGAGGACCTCAACCCACTCGCCCTCCTGTGGGCTCAGGTCGTGCACATGCTCGAGCACATGATCGATGAGCAGCAACGCGCCGGTCGCGGGGTGCCCCTCGCGAAGGTGTTCCGCAATCCGTCTGGAAGTGAGGCCACCGATGCTCCCATTGCTCAGTTCCGCGGCCTGCGCGTACGCATCCGCCGCCCGCGCGTGCGAGCCGATACGAGCCCACGCATCCCCGACCACCACCCAGAGGGCGGGGCGTCGCCCCTGGATCTGAATCAGCTGCTGGCGCCAGCGGGTATCGCGGAGCTCCGGAGAGAAATCGAGCAAGGCCGACTCAAGCGATTCTGCACCGGCTCGAAGATACCCCAGGCGGATCTGGGCATTGCCAAGCATGATGCCCGCGAGGGTCCGCGCGATTTGATCTTCGCTGCGAGGTTGTTCCAACGCAAGAGTGCACAACGCCATGACGCGTTCATTGTCGTTGCGGGCGTACGCGCTGCTCGCGAGCGCAACGAGGGTCGATGCCGACCGATCTCCGAGCTCAACCGCACGGGTGTAGGCCTGATCAGCACTGAAAGCATCGCCGATATCGGTGTAGCTGTCGCCGAGTGTTTTCTGAAGTTTCGCAGAACCCGGATCGATCTCGATCGCCCGTTCGAGCCCCTCGATCGCCTGTTCATGCTGCCCCATCTGGCGGAGGGTCCGCACCCGCGTATAGATCTTGAGTGCGTGGTTCTGAAGCTGATTCGAAACCTGCTCCGGCTCGATCGCTGGGCCCACGATCGCTGGAATCTGCTCGAGCTCAATCTCGTCGGGACGCAGCAACGCACGCCGGTATGCCTCGGTGCCCGGTGTGAGCGCGTCGGTCGTGTCCTGGAGTAAACGCCGGATCAGCCCATCATCGACTCGCGGCAGCGGATTGAGGGTTTCAAGCTCGGCACGCGCCTCAAGCACCCGAATCGGATCCTCGATGTCCTCTGTTGCCTCGATCTGTTGATTCGTGCGGGCTTGCGGAGAGGCACACGAAAGGAGTGTCCCAGAACTCACCACCAGCAGCATCGCTAGACCCATGCTCGCGTGCGAGATCGGGACCAGACTGCGATGCTTCATGATGAGGCGCCTTTCGTGGCCGGGGTGCTCTTCGTGCTCTTTCTGGACTTCGTGACGGTTCGTGATTCCTGCCCCCAATGTTCCAGAAGGCGGTAAGTCTCAAGCGAATCATTCGCACGCACGGCCCGCTCAAGAACCGAGGCCTGCTGCTCAAGTGTCTGCGATGAGTCGAGAACAGACTCGCCCACAAGCTTTTTCGAGAGCCGCTCATCCAGCGGGATCGCGTGCAGCCCCAACTCGAGCAGTAGAACACGCGCGATCGCGTACTGCGGGAGCCCATCAATACCAGACAGGTACGCAAGCACATCACGCTTGTTCATCTCCCGAAGATGTCCAAGCTCAAGCGTGTTCTCACGCTCATACACCGTGTTGAGAATAGAAAGCAGCCGCAGGGCACGCTCCGAACTCCGCGGCATACGCGTCCCCATAATCGACATCAGCTCATCACCGGTGCAGACACGCAGCTCGTTAAGATCAACAAGGTCGGACCGGATCCGCTCGAACGCTTTGGCCGCGTGAGAGAAGGACGATTCCCAGATCAACATGGAAACAACGATCTCGTTCGTAATCGAGTCCGCGATCAGCCGCTCATCGGGGAACAAATCCGTCGCGCGAACCCCGCCCTGCTCGCCAAACTTCTTGCCGAGCTTCTTCAGGAATGCCCCGAGCTTGTCGGCCGGATCAGCACTCATCAGTTGCTCCCCTCCGAAGTTGCCGGGCCATCTTCGGAATCAACATCCTCTGTCTTCGAGCCTTGGCGTTCGCGCCGATCCTTCTCAAGAAGTGCCATGACTTCCATCTGCGCCTTGTGCCCATCGTCATAGACAAACTTCAGCGTGGGCATCTCCTTGATATGAATACGATCCATGACTTCCTTGCGGAGCTTCCGGGTCGCGCTCGTCAAACCATGCATCGTGATCTTCGCGTGTTCCTCGGGCATCACAGAGATAAACGCCTTCGCGTTCTTCAGGTCATCCGTGAGCTCAACCTTGGTCACGGTGATCATCCCCTTGATCCGTGGATCGGCGAGCCCACGCGCAAGCCGATTCTGCAGTTCACGCTGAATGTTCGATGCGATCTGGAGACTTCTTCTTCTCACGCGCTCTCCCGTTCAATATGAGCTTCTCCACGACGGATCATTTCCGTCTGAAGATCCTCAAGCCCGCTGTCGTCCGCTTGCCCCGCTTCATGATCAAAGCTCGCACCCCACCCATGAAGCAACTCCCTGCTCGTATGGGTCAGTTCGCACTCAGGCATCGCACGGATCCGTTCAAGAATGCGATCAAGCGTGACACCGATAGCGCCGCCCGAAACACCGACAATCGCGACGCCCAATGTCGCCCGGTTGAGGATCTCGTGACCCTCAACCTCCGAGACGGAAACCATGTGATGGCGGTGCAGGGTGTCGCGGAGGGACTTCACGACCCGCCGCTTATCCTTCAGCGACTGCGACCAATCGATCGCGATCTCGACCTGCATCACTCCAACGATCATGGTTTGCCTCGTGCTCAATCGAGCGTGCGTGCGACCTCGATGTTCTTGAAGCATTCGATGACATCGCCTTCCTTGATGTCGTCGTACCCGATCACCTTCATGCCGCATTCCATGCCCGAGCGAACTTCCTTGACATCGTCCTTGAAACGCTTGAGCTGCTCGAGCTTGCGGTTGTCCTCGATGATGACATCGTTCCGGGTGATACGAACGAACGCGTCGCGTTCGACCGTACCGTCCGTGACATAGCAACCCGCGATCGCACCGACCTTGGAAACCTTGAACACCTGGCGGACTTCCGCGTGCCCGAGGACCTCCTGGCGGATATCGGGGGAAAGCATACCCTCGACGGCCTTCCGCATGTCCTCAACGATGTGGTAGATCACCTGGTAGTTGCGAATCTCGACGCCCTTCGTCTCAGCGAGTGAGCGACCCTTCGCGTTCGCGATGACATTGAACCCGATGATGATCGCCTTGGATGCCTCGGCAAGAAGAATGTCGGACTCCGTAATACCACCCACGGCGGAGTGAATCACACGGACCTTCACCTCTTCGTTGCCGACTTTCTCGATCTCGCTCCGAAGAACATCGACAGAGCCCTGCACATCCGCCTTGAGCACCACCAGGATCTCCTGGAGATCAAGCTCGGCGATCTGCGAGAACATGTTGTCGAGTGTCAGCTTCGGCTGAGACAACTGAGTCTCGCGTTCGCGTTCGCGACGCTGATCAGCGGCCTTCTCAGCTTCTTTGAGAGATCCAACACAGTAGAAGTTGTCACCCGCGTCAGGAAGATCATTGATACCCGAAATCTGGACAGGCAATGGCGGGAGCACGCTCTTGTGCTTCTTCCCACGATCGTCCGTGATATCACGCACACGCCCGAAAGCACGACCCATGACGATGAAGTCACCGACACTGAGCTTGCCTTCCTGAACGAGAATGTTCGCGACATTCCCTCGCCCGGGTTCCGGGCGTGCCTCGATCACCGTACCCTGCGCCTGACCGGCAAAGTCGCTCTTCAGCTCAAGCACTTCGGCCTGAAGATCCAGAATCTCAAGAAGGTCCTGGATCCCTTCGCCCTTCAGCGCACTGGTACGGACGATTTCGGTATCCCCGCCCCAGTCTGTCGGGTTGAGCCCTTCCTCAGCGAGCTGACCCAGGATGCGCTGGATGTTCGCGTCGGTTGCTTCCTGCTTATCAATCTTGTTCAGCGCCACAATAATCGGCACACCCGCCGCCTTCGCGTGCGAGATCGATTCCTTCGTCTGCGGCATCACACCGTCGTCGGCCGCGACAACCAGCACAACGATGTCCGTGACATTCGCACCGCGTGAACGCATCGCGGTAAACGCCTCGTGACCCGGAGTGTCGATAAAGGTGACAAACTTCTCAGTTTCTCCCATCGCCACAGGAACGCGGAACGCGCTTGTCGCCTGCGTGATACCGCCGGCTTCCCCGTCAGCAACATTCGCGTTGCGGATGCGGTCAAGCAGCGATGTCTTCCCGTGGTCCACATGACCCAGAATCGTAACGATCGGACCACGCGGACGCTCGTCCTCGCGATCGCGTGTCGCGAACTGCTCAACAACCTGCTCTTCAGCGGTCTTCGCCGCGGTGACCTCGAGCTCGATGTCCCAGTCGATCATGATCTCCTGGGCCTTCTCCGAATCAATCGCGGAGTTAATCGTCGCCATGACGCCCTGCATAAAGAGCTTCTTGACGATGTCCGCACCCTTCACACCTGTAGCGGCGGAAAGATCCTTGATCGAGAATGGAGCGACGATTTCAACCTTGCCGCCAATCTTCGCCGGTGTCTGTGAAGCGTTCGCCGATGAGCGCATCTGCTGCTGGCGTTGCTTGAGATAGCCGCCGGAGCGTTGGAGCCGTGCTTCGCGTTCTGCGAGGTCCGCAGCGGTCCACCCGCGTCCTTCACCCGAATCGGGACCACGACGATCGCCGCCGCGCCTGCGGGTGTTCCCGCCCGCGCCACCGCCGCCGCGTGGTGGACGACCCTCGAAGGGCATTCCACCACCAACGCCGGCACCGCCACCGCCATATCCGCCGCCGCCACCGGGGCCACGGGGAGGACGACGCCTCGGTGCTTCCACACGCTCGGGCGCTTCAACACGCACAACCTTCGGACCGGAGAGCTTGATCTGCTCTTTCTTTTCAAGCTGCGGGCCTGCCGGCGCGATCGTCTTCGGACGCGAGGGCACATTCATCTTGGGCGGTTCGGACGGACCCTTGATATCGGGTGCGGGCGGACGCACGACTTCCGTATCCGAAGCCGCATCAGCATCAGCACCGTCATCCTTGGCTGCAGGGGCACTCGCCGCGGGTTTCGCTGGCTTCGCCGGTTCTGCAGGTGGGGGAGGAGCAGACGACAAACCCGCGGGCACGCGAACCGGTGCCGGGGCAGTTGGCTTGGCTTCTTCCGCGTCAGAATCCTTTGATTCCGCTTCGGGTTCAGGCTCTGGTGCAGGTGGGGGAGCCGCAGGCGCCGCCTTGACCGCCTTCGCCTTCGGTGGCTCAGCGACAGCCGTCGTCGTCGAGGAGTCATCGTCCGTGTCGTCGTCATCTTCAGACGCCTTCGCGGCTTTTTTCGATGCCTTCTTCGCACGCACCTTGCTCATGTCGACCTTCTCGGCCTGTTCAACAGCGGTGTGCGGGTTCTCCTCACCCTCAGACTCATTGGCGAACCACTCGCGGATCGTCTGCTCCAGACCGATAGAGACACTGGACATGTGATTCTTGATCACATCCTTGGGGATCCCCTCAGCGTGGCATTTCTCCACGATGGCCTTGGACTTGATGCCCAGTTCCTTTGCAATCTCAAAGATTCGTTTGTTCGCCAAATGGTGCTCCGCGTTTGTTTGCGTTCTGTCTACTTACTTGTGTCTGTGTTCTCTAACTAATCCGGGGAAAGCGGCGGTGAGCGTTATGCATCGCCACTCAGAATGTCCGCGGCTCGATTCTCAGAATCAGCGTCCGGCTTCACCGAGGTGTCGTCATCGGAATCCGAAACATCTTCTCCAGCGGCGGCAGCACCAAGGATCGCGGCAGCGGCCACATCCGGTGAGGCATCGTCGCCATCCACGGCACCAGAGAGAATCGCGGCCGCGGCCTGTTCCTCTTGTGCCTTGCGGGCCTCGGCTTCGGCCTTCTCCCGCTCCTGCTCTTCCGCAACTTCCTTCGCACGAGCCGCACACAGCTCCACAGCGAACTCTGCAGATTCCTCGCTCAGTTCGAGCTCGGTCATCAGCATTTCCGTCCCGATCTCTTCGATATCGAAGACCGAGATCATGCCCAATGCAGCAAGACGATCGACCATTTCCTCGTTGACGCCCTCGACCTTCGTCAGGGTTTCCACGAGGGTTTCCAGGCCCTTCGTGAACTCTTCGGGAGTCAGGATGTCAACATCCCAGCCAGTCAGGCGAGCCGCCAAACGGACATTCTGCCCGCGCTTGCCGATCGCGAGAGACAACTGATCATCCCGTACAACGACGGTCGCACGCCCAAGCTCGAAGCACAGCGAGATCTCGTTGACCTCTGCAGGCTTGAGCGCGTTAGCGATGAGGATCTGTGAAGACTCGTTCCAGCGGACAATGTCGATCTTCTCGCCATTGAGTTCTTCAACAATCGTCTTGATCCGGGAGCCGCGAATACCGACACACGCGCCAACAGCATCAATCTTGGAATCGATCGACGCGACGGCCATCTTCGTGCGGTACCCCGCCTCGCGTGCCATCGCTTTGATCTCGATCGTGCGTTCCAGAACTTCAGGCACCTCGACCTCAAAGAGGCGGCGAATGAAGTCGGGGTGAGCACGCGAAAGATAGATTTTGACCTGCGAGCCCATGTCCTTCACATCAAGAATCATGGCACGAACGCGATCACCAGGGTTGAACTGCTCGCCGGGGATCTGCTCGCTGCGGAGCATCACCGTCTCCGCTCGGTCAACCTGAACGACCAAGGCGCCCCGGTCGTAACGCTGTGCCGTACCGGTCACAAGCGTGCCAACCCGGCTCGAAAACTCGTCCATAAGCGACTGGCGTTCATCGTCACGGAAGCGCTGGATCATGACCTGCTTAAAGGTCTGGGCAGCGATTCGCCCGAAATCCTCAGGGGACATGTCGAGCGGCTCTTCGTAACGGTAGAGCTGGATATCACCCGTCATCGGGTCAACACGACACTGGAACTCCTCCGCATCGAGCGTGCCGAAGAACTTACGGCAGGCAGACACCATCGCAGTCTCGAGATCCGAGATGAGAAGTGATTTGTCGATGTTGCGCTCGATCGCGATCGATTCGAGGATGCGCATCATTTCTTGAGTGTTCATGCTGTACTCCAGTGTGCTCTGTCTGCCCGTCCGGGCTCAAGTTGATGAGATGGTGAGATGTCCGATTGTCAGGGCGTCCTGCCCGATATGGGGAAACCGCCTCGTGCGGGCCCCGTTTTTCCGGTTGCGTCAATCGCGTTCAAAACGCAAACGACCGCGTGCTGTGAAAGCCGCGGTCTGCAGTCGCCATGACGCAGGGAGGGTCCCTTCGCCGACAGGATGGATCACGCGTTTATCGCATAACCCATACCTTCCCCTCAGGGGCGGTCTCGATCCAGATCGAAACGCGCTCAGCCGTCATGGTGTGAAACCGTCTGCATACCGATGGCTCCTTTGCGTTGGGCAACTCACCCAACAGTCCAAATAAGTATAGAACAGAGCGGTGCACAGAATCAACACGCAGTCGGTGTCACTTCTTCTTGGGCAGTTTGACATGCCGGCGTTGGCCTGGGTCGATCGAACGCACAATCTGGATCGCCCGATTCCCTTTATGCTGGCCAATTCCGGCCTGGAACTTGGCTTCTTTACCAACCATCACCGTCGCGGGAGTGTCTGAGGGCGTCGAGGTCACGATCATGTCGCCCGGCTTCATCTCATTGAGATCACGGAGCGTAATCGTCGTTTCCGCGAGAACAGCAGCAACCTCAACACCCGTCTGATCAATATTTCTGGTGATCCGTTCCTGAGTCGACTGCGTTTGTTCAGTCCGATTGACAGCGAACCAGCTCTGAGAACTCAACTCCTCCATCACCGGCTCGATCACATTATAAGGAATGCACAGGTTCATCGTCCCCGCACGCGAGGCCATGCGCACTTCCAGACCGATGACCATCACGACCTCATTGGGCGGAACGATCTGGACCAGTTGCGGGTTCGATTCAGTCGCAGTGATCTCGAACTGAAGCGGGCGAACACTCTCCCATGCCTCGGAAAGCGCGTCAAGCCCTCGACCCATCACCGTCGAGATCAGCCGCTGCTCGATCGCTGTCATCGGACGCTGTGGGATAAACAGGTCCTGATTCGTCCCGCCAAGCAATCGGTCGATGATCGGGTAGATGATCAGCGGCGACACTTCAAGGCACATCTGGCCTTCCAGCGTGTCCGGCTGGATCAGGTTGTAGCTCGTTGGATTGGGCAGCCCCGCGACGAACTCCCCATAGGTCATCTGCTCACATGCCGCGACACGGACCTCGACGATCGTGCGAAGAAACCCAGAGAGGGACGCCCCAAAGTTCCTTGCAAACGCCTCATGGAGCGTCTCAAGCGCGAGCATCTGGTCCTTGGACACACGCTCAGGACGCTTGAAGTCATACTGACGGATCTCGACCTGCTCATTATCAGCATGGTTATGCGAGAAGAGCCGCTTCTCAGGTCGAGTGGGCGTATCTTCCGCTTCGGTCGCACTCGCCGCCAAGAGGGCATCGATGTCGTTCTGGTCGAGCATGCTCATTGGCGTCGATACCTCATCCGTGCCCACGCGGGCAAAGCGACAACCCCCACAGGGCGGGGATACACTCACTCACTATCGGTCCGGGATGACGATTCTCTTCATCTTCTGCCCCCGTAATCACGCGGTTTCTGGGCCGAGGGAACAAAACACAACGGAACAGGGTTCCTGCTCGACGACGGCGGTCCCCGATGTACCACGACCCAGAGAAATACACATGCTCAGAACCCTCTCCCTGTTGTTGATGATGTTCCTCCTGCCGGTCTCAGCGGTTGGTGCCCAGCCATCCTACGGAGATCCGTTTGGGTCCCAGCCGAGCGTCGCAACAATCCCCGCCGACGATGAAGACGCCTCCCCGCCAGTTAGCATCTCCGCTCAGCTGAGCACGGATTCCGCGGCCCCAGGCAGCGACTTCGTCGTCGCCATCACCCTCGATCACGCCGAGCACTGGCACACAAACCTCAACGATCCCATCGTCCCCGATGAAATGGGAAGCTTCCGCCCGGTTCCAACCCAGCTCGCCCTCCCCGAAGCCGAAGGCCTCGAGTTCGGCCCAGTCCAATGGCCAGAACCCATCAGCGTGCCCGTCGACTTCCTCTTCACCGGCACACCCGTGATGTATCAGGTCTACGCCGATCAGGCAGTGCTCTATGTGCCCGTCAGCGTGTCCGCAGAAGCACCCGCAGGCCAGATTTCATTCGATCTCGGCCTCACATATCAGGCCTGCGACGACAAGACATGCCTCCCGCCAGAAACAGAAAAAATGACCCTGTCGATCACAATCGACCCCAACGCAACGGTTGATCCTGCCGCGTGGCCCGATGTATTCGATGCATACGACCCCGATTCCATCGCAGCAGTCGACACAAACGATGCGTCGCAAGAAGAATCCGAAGTCCCATCCCGTCAGTTCCTCGGCTTCATCACCCTCCCCGCGCCCGACTCCGCGGCGGGCATCGCCGTTCTCGCATTCTTCGCAGCAGTAGGGGGCTTCGTCCTCAACCTCACCCCGTGCGTGCTCCCCGTCATCCCCATCAAGGTCATGACCATCACCCAGCACGCCGGTGAAAAAAGGTCCAAAGCATTAATGCTCTCACTATGGATGGCCGCCGGTGTCATCGCGTTCTGGATCGCCATCGGCATCCCCATGGCATTCATCGCACGCAAGCTCGACCCATCAATGATCTTCGGATTCTGGTGGCTCACCGCACTCATCGGCATCATCATCCTCGTCATGGGCATCGGCATCATGGGGCTCTTCCAAATCAAGCTCCCACAGCAGGTCTACGCAGTCAATCCCAAAGCAGACTCACCCTGGGGCTCACTCGTCTTCGGCGTCATGACCGCAATCCTCGGCCTGCCATGCTTCGGCTTTGTCGCAGGAGCCCTCCTCGCCGGCGCGGCAACAATGCCACCCATGCTCGTCATGACCGTCTTCGCATTCATGGGGATCGGCATGGCCTTCCCATATGTGGTCCTCGCCGTCTTCCCAGCACTCCTCAAATCCGTACCAAGGACCGGCCCCGCAAGCGAACTCGTCAAACAGGTCATGGGCCTGCTCATGATCGCAGCAGCCGCATACTTCCTCGGAACCTCAGTAATCTCATACGGCTCAGGAAACGGATGGAACTTTGTATGGTGGGGTAAAACAGTCCACTGGTGGGCAATCGGAATCGTCGGCATCGCCACAGGTCTCTGGCTCGCAATACAAACAATCCGCATCACCAAAAGCATCGGAAAACGAGCCGCATTCGGCATCATCGGGCTGTTCTTCGCATTCTCAGGTTCATATGTCGCATACGGCCAGACAATGCACCAGTACCACAACTTCTGGCAGCCATACTCGCGCGACTTCCTCCAGGCATCCCTCGACAACGGCCAGATCGTCGTACTCGACTTCACCGCAGAATGGTGCCTCAACTGCAAGGCCCTCGAAGCAACCGTGCTCGCAAAGGAACCCGTAAAACCCGAGCTCCTCAGCGCCGATGTCGTCCCAATGGTCGCGGATCTAACCAGTCTCAGCGCCCCCGGCTGGTCATTCCTCAACGACGAACTCGGCCAGACAGGCATCCCATTCCTGGCAATCTTCACCCCAGGGCAGGATCAGCCAGTATGGGTCAGCAACGCCTACACCTCCAACCAGGTCCTCGAAGCCATCGATCTCGCCCGCAGCAAACGCCAATAACACCAAGCACACCGCCGGACCCGTTCCAACGCCCGATTATCTCCCCAAATCCTCGCTCTCAGCACCCATTTGCAGGTTGATTGCCCAAAGAGTTTGACGCACGCCCAAATCGGGAATATCTTTACCCCCGCGAGGCCCCCCAAAGCCCCGCAGACAACCAAATACGCGGGTGTAGCTCAGTGGTAGAGCGTCACGTTGCCAACGTGAATGTCGTGAGTTCGAATCTCATCACCCGCTTTCGAAGAAGCCCCCAAGTGCCTGTCCAAACGGCGTTTGAGGGCTTCTGCCGTTTTGATACCAAATCACACACGATCAACGAATCGCCCCACAAGGCGACGACTCGGCCAAGAGCCCGCGCACCTCCCAAAGGGAAGCAATGCAAGCACACACAGTCACGCTCAACACACCCACCGACACACGCATCGAAGTCGAGCGTCACTTCCATACGCCCCTATCAAAGCTCTGGCGGGCAGTAACAGAGCCAGCACTCGTCAAGCAGTGGCTCCTCGGCCCACCCGGATGGACCATGCCGGTCTGCAAGTCCGACTTCCAAATCGGAGGCTCATACGAGTACCGCTGGCGCAGCCATGACAACGCACAGGAGTTCGGCTTCATCGGCGAGTTCCAACAGATCGAACCACACGCCCGAATCGTCCACACCGAGACAACCCCACCCGCGGCCCCATCCGCAAGCCCGCCCCCCGAATCACTGGTCACGATCACATTCACCGAGAAAGATACCGCCACCACGCTCCGCACAGCGATCGACTATCCCTCCAAACAAGCCCGAGACGCGGCCCTCCAAGCCGGCATGGCCGCAGGCATGCAGATGAGCTATCTCAAGCTCGACCATCTCCTCGCATCGCCCGATCTCAAGTAGCACCACCCCCGGGCATCCGTAGTAAGAGGGGCGAGACGGAGAGGGCCTCCGCTCCTGTCCCTCCCCGCCTCCTCCCCGGTTGTCGAAGATCCGCCGCCGGCGGAACGGGGGAGGTCCCTCGCAAAGTGAGGGGGAGGGAGCTCTTTCGCTCCTCTCAATCGGTCACAGATCCACAAAAGGCAGAGCGGAACGCAGACACCCCTGCCCGCCCCCCAAGCAAACAAGCCCGCACCCACCGCCTCACCCCGCCCGCATCCACCGAGCGAGCAGCGATCCCAATGTCCGTCCACTGCCCGCCCGTCCGAGCCGTGGAACCCAGACAATCGAGAAGCTCCGAGCCCCGGTCCCCACCCAACCAGCGGCACCAAAGCCCACCCCGAACAACCAATCGCAAGCCACCAAAGCCCCCAACCCAAAAGAGGGGCCGGCGGGGAACCCTCCCCGCAACAGGGGAAAGAATGTCACAAAGCCATTTCCTCGATAGGTATGTCAGGATCGCCATTCGGGCGAAACATTAATCATGCGATTGTGTGCGAATGAGCAAGGGCAAGGTCTGATAAAGTGATATTTGGGCCTGTAAATCAGAGTTGAAGATGTGGTTGTTTGACAGCTTCATGAAAATCTGCACAATGCTACGGTTTCATTAAGTCAGAGCATCTGGCCAGCTAGCTCATCGATTGGATGTACGGGGACATCGTTGAACATCAGCTATTTTATCAACTTGTATCCAGCAGTTACCCATACGTTCATTCGTCGCGAAATCAATGGGTTGGAGTCGCTCGGCCATGAAGTTCAGAGACTCAGCTGCCGCAGCGACACCGGTCTGATTGATGAAGACGATCTCGATGAGCGCCAGGTGACCACAGTTTTTAGAGAAACGGGCAAGCTTGATTTTATGAGCTCGATATTCAAGTACGTGTGCCTTCATCCAGCCAGGGTGTTCTTGGCATCATGCTTTGCGGCGGGATACTGCATAAAAAGAGGAGTCGCTCCACATCGAATGGCTGCGTATATCACGCAAGCCGTGCTGGTCTGTATCAACTGCAGGAAACATCACGCACACCACCTGAGAGTACATCTGGGTGGCAACGCGGCTGTGATCGCTCGATTAGCACATCGCATGGGAGGGCCGCCCTTCTCGATCGCTTACCACGGCCCAGACGAGTTCGATGCCGCATGCAGATGGGACATACCCGGGGCAGTGCATGAGTCGAGCTTTGTGACCGCAATCTCATCTGACTGCAAGGCAAAGCTGTGCCGCTGGGCATCGCCGTCCGATTGGGATCGAATACATGTTCTGCGATGCTCCATCAGCGAGAAGTTCATGCAGATTGCCCCGTTCCCTTCAGGCAATCAACACCGTATATGCGTTCTATCCAGATTAGAAGCTGCAAAGGGACTCCCGCTGCTGCTCAATGCCCTGTCGAAACTCTCGTCCATATCAGAACTGCCTCATGTTGATATCGTTGGCGAAGGCTCAATGAGGAATCAGTTGGCTTCGATGATCGCAGATCTTAATCTAGATGGCCATGTGCATCTCTGTGGGGCGCTGAGCGGAATAGATGTAAAACGAAGGATAAGCTCGGCCTCAGCGGTACTACTCCCGAGTTTTCGTGAAGGTTTACCAGTTTCACTCATGGAAGCAATGGCACTGGGCCGCCCGGTGATCGCGAGCTGGTGTGATGGCATACCCGAACTCGTGCGGTCAGGTGTTGACGGCTGGACCTTTGCTCCTGGGGATGCAGATGGTCTGGCGAATGCGCTTGAACAGTACCTTCAGGCGACCGAAGAAGAGTTAATCGAAATGGGAGAGGCGGGTCATCAGCAGGCTTGTAAGCTGCACAGCCCAAAGGTCCTTGCAGAACAACTCAGCAAAATATTGGTATCTGGACGCGCTTCATCACGCGCGGGCTCTCGATACGAACACCCAGCTGATCCATCGTCAGCAGGTGAGGTGTGTCCATGTGTCTCAGGGGATTGAATCTTGATTAGTACTTCATATCAACTCAGTAAGTCAAGCCCAGCAAATCTTCGGTCATCGTCGCCCTCCGGCGATGCGTACCGTGTAGCCATGGTTGATCTGAACAACTTCGCGACTTTCCCGACGCTGGCGATCGGGATACTGGTAGCGTCGCTCAGAGAAGCGGGATTTATTGTCGATGTACTCTCGCCTCTGGACCATGATGTCCCGGCAGCAGAACGCGAACGCCAAGAATGGTACGGAGATCATCTGCATCGTCGGATGCGCCTTTCCAACAGCCGCGTTGTCCGAGTTGCCCGCGAATCAAGCAGGACACTTCGCCGCCGCTGGTCGGAGAAGCCACACAAAAGGGTGATGCAAGAGGTTGGGCGGATGCTGGATACGAATCCAGACGCGATGCTCTTGTCTGCATACTTACAGCACTATGACACAGTCAAAGCGATCGCCTCGCTCGCGGCTGCCAAGCGCGTGCCTTTACTCATCGGTGGTCCAATGTTCAATCAGCCTGCAGTTGCAAGGGCTTGGGCAGGCATCGCCGGTGTGAGAGCGGTCATCGGTGGAGAGTCCGATCTTACACTCCCTGAAATAGTGAAAGCCGCGATAGAGGGCGGGGATTTATTGCAGTTTGATGGTGTCTTCTTGCCGAACGGCGTCAGCAGTAGCCCCGCACTACCACTGCGTGAACTTGATCGTTCTCCTATTCCTGACTACTCGGACTTCCCTTGGCATCGATACCGATTGCCGCTTATTCCAATTATGACGAGCCGTGGTTGTCAGTGGGGGCGTTGTGCTTTCTGCAGTGATGTCGTGAGCACGAACGGGCGTACATTTCGCACCCGCACTGTGGACTCGGTCATGAGCGAAATCAGAGAACTCGCTCAGCGTCATCAGAGTTCAAACTTCCTCTTTTTAGATTTAAAACTGAACTCAAGCCCCCACATGTGGCGAGCCATCATCGAGAGAATACAGAACGAAGCCCCCGGGGCACAGTGGGTTGGCACCGTACATGTCGATAAGAGAAAAGACAATGGCCTCAGCCAGGCGGATCTGATGGCTGCCGCCAATGCAGGTATGCGTCGCATCAGCTTTGGCCTTGAATCTGGAAGCCAGAGAGTGCTTGATGCTATGGATAAGGGAAGCACAGTAGAAGCAAACTCGGAGTTTATTCGTCATGCTCATCGCGCAGGAATCAGTGTCAGATGCACGATGTTTCGAGGGTTCCCAGGTGAGAATGCAAGTGATCTAATTCGAACTGCGAGCTTTCTTGAAGAGCATGCGGAGTACATTGATCGTATTCGATTTAATGAACTCGCCATACTTGAGGGCACTCCGCTCCATCGGGAAGCGACTGGAGCCAAGAGTCAGTATGCACAAATCCGAATCGTAAAGAGCGATGAAAAGAATGCAATCGTAAGATACAAAAACTCCGCAACCATGAGCAGGTCATACCGGAAGGCAATGAGGCGTGTTTTGGCTGCAGTATACAGAATCAATCGCAGGCCGGTTCGTGTCGAAGCTCGGGCTTTCGATGGCGTGATGTAAATTTCGTGAGCCTATTGCAAGCCAACTGAGTCACAAGCGCATCTCCCCCTTTGTGCGCAAAATCCATTCACTACCAATCAAAACCCAAAAACACCCTTGCCCACACCCCAGACCACCGCGTACATTCACCCCATGATGTCACGCACACAGCTCACGCCAGACCTCTTCTTCGACCTCATCGATCGGCGACTCACCGCCATCGATATATGCACACGCCACCAACTCTCCTTCGACCAACTCGAAGCCGTCGTCCAATCGCCCGCATTCCAAGACGCGGCCGCAAGACTCAAGTCCGTCGAGCAGACACGATGCACCGCCACCGACACCCTCCGACGCACGGCCGCACTCCGCACCCTCGAAGACATCGCCGCCCAACAACCATCCTGCCCAACCCACACCGAGACCATCCGCCTCGCCGCGGCACAGATCCTCCGCGTCACCAACGCCGACCCCATCGCAGACCAACAAACACCCCATCAGCCAGACCTCCATCAAGACCCAGAGCCAGAACTCCAGCCCGATCTTCACCCAGTCCCGCAGGCCGATCCTCAATCAGGCTCCGCCGCGACGCACCACCCCGCGCAGAACCCGCCCGCGCCGAACCCCAACACCGCAAACCACGCACCCCCTCCCGAGCCAACGCCCACAAGCGACTGGCCAGACGACCCCGACCCCCAGTCCAACCAAGCCGCCACGCCGCAGACAGAAACACGCAAACCCACGCCCGAGCCGACGCCAAAGCCTTCACCAAAGCCCATACCAAAGCCAACGACAACCGCTCGCGACCTCATCAACCGCGCAGGCGCATCAACACCAATCAAACCAGCATCGAACCCAGCTTCGAGCGCATCCAACATCGATGCAAGCCCAGCCCCGTCCGCATCAAAGACGAACAAGCGCGCACCCCCGCCCCAACACGCGGCCTAGCCGCCCATCACCCATCACCGAATAGAGAAAGCCCACCGATCCAACGATCACCGGAGCTTGCTCACATACATGATCGAATCGATTCGCCGAACGCCCCACGCGGCCCAATGTGTTGTACATGCTCGCCAGCTTGTTCAGTCCGGCTCATCGCGACACACATGGATTTCCAACTCGGCTTGAACCTCGTTCGCAAGCGACCGCCCGATCATGCAATCCTCGACTCTGGTAATTCTGCGCCCAAGCTCAGCAAGCAGCGAAGAAGTGCCGACAAATCGCAGGTCCTTCTCCTCAACCTGAGCAGGACGCCCATGCAGCAACAGATTCGCATCGATGTTGTATGCGCTCGATGACTTGCGGATAAAGCTTGCGCTAATGCGGCTCGCATCGCGGAGATACCTCCGCACCGTTTCCGCATGATGACCCGTAACAGAAGCAATCTCCCGATAGCTCTTGTCCGCAAGATAGCGCGTCAGCTGATGGGCAATAAACTCATTATCCTGTTCAATCGTTGATTGAGTCGGCATGTTCAAGATCTCCAATCAAATAATCCACGGTCTCCAAGAGATCGTTTCGCACACGAAGAGAAAGCTCGTATTCCGCATTCGGATCGAGCAAAATATGTATGACTTCCTGGCAGTTATTCAGCCCATCAACGATCTGCGAATCGGTCAAACTCGAGCGCAACGCGGACGACTGATACGCAGAAATCAGACCCACCGCATCATGCTCAAGCGAGCCATTCCGCATCGTTGAACCCGCCGCCTGAACATCAAACAGATCCAGAATATGATTGATCAGCACCTTCAATATCAGAGTTTCGCCTGCTTTCACCGTTCCCACAGACGCCATACCCTGAACAGACTGACCATGACAAGGCGTGGCATTCATCATCAAGGTGAGCAAGAAAACACCGCGTAGTCCCAGCGAGGAGGTTGCTCGAAGTATGGATGTTCGGTTATAGTTTTGATTCGACTGCATCAGTAGCTCCTGCATGCGGGTGATTCCGCATATGCAGGTGGCCGTCGAATCCAACAGTGGGACAACAAACCGGTGAGAATGCACAGAATTGGAAAAGCAACAGAGTCAACCGCGATTTGGTAGCGATGCGAGCGATGAGCACGAAACGCATGTGCTACGGAATCGTGCCGCAGATCTGCTCTTTTCCCAAAGAGACAAGGTCAACAGACGCATCCACTCAAGAATGCTGTCTCAGGCAAGAAAGATCACCGACACCGAAGAGGTCCTCTCAACGGCGCTGCGTCGTATTGACTCGCTCATACTCTCTGGCAAAGCGCGAGCAGAGACCGATGCGCAGCTGTTCGCACTCGTGCATCAGGTCATCGAACGAACCATTCTCGAGAAAGCCCGCAATGCCAAGCGCCTCAAGAAGCGTGAACAGGTCGTCGCAGCACTCGCAACCAACCCCGAGCTCAAGGCCACGATACCAACTCCGGAGCTGTGCATCCGTATAGGACAGTTCGCACAGGACCCGATTGATCGTGAAATCGCGATGCTCAGAGCGCGGGGGTTGAAGCTGCATGAGATCGCAGCATCGATCAGTATGTCTGACTCGGTCGTAAGGAAACGATGGACCAGGCTCAAGTCAAGAGCACGAGGCCTGCTCAGCGAGGGAAAACCCGATGATCATCGTCAATAGATTCTTGCAGATCGCTGAGCGATTCGGGAATACAAAGATTGAACTCGAAAAGGTCTTCCAGGACGCGCAGACGCATGAGGTCGATCATGTTCTGAAAGCGCTGTATGTCATCGCGGACAAACGCATGGATATGGGCGACCCGGTTCAGCTTGAAGAGATTGCCAAGTCGATCCCCGAGCTCATTGAAGACGAGAGCGTTCTTGAGGCGGCCGTCGAGATCAGTATCGATGGGTTGATCGCAACTGGGCGTGAGAGCCAAAGGCGTGCCGAAGATCTCGAAGAGCAACTCCGCCTGCTCGCACGCACTGAGATCATGCGTCAGGGTGACGACTCGGCACCTCAGGATCCCGGTCGAGCGCAATCCGATCTGCAGTGGGGGGCACAACTCCCCAGAGAGTTTGGTCCCAAGGATCTTGATGGGCGACCCCGGTATGAGCTCCGGCGGGTGCTCGGCGCCGGAAACCAGGGGGTGATGTATGAAGCGATCGATCGGTTGTTTTCAGATGAGTTCGAGCCTGTTTATGTTGCGGTAAAAATCTTCCACGAAGTGGACGAGGCCGAACGATTCAGCACCGAGGGCGTTGCTGCCAGGAAGGTGCGCCATCCGAATGTCGCAGCGGTCGTCGATCATGGGAAATCGGAATCGGGTGAAGTCTTTGTTGCCTACGAGCTCATCCGCGGGACACCCCTCGATGATTGGGTCAAGCGACATCCGGGCCTCAGCAACCAAGAGCAGATCCGCCTGGTGATCGAGATTGCCAAGGGCGTTCAGGCCGCGCATGCGGCGGGGATTGTGCACCGCGACATCAAGCCTGGGAACATCATTATTGATGATTCGGGCAAGCCGGTTATTACTGACTTTGGTATCGCGAGCACGAAGCATCAGCTCCCATCACTCTCGGGGCGGTATGGGACGCGTGGCTCGTTGGCATTCATGGCTCCCGAGCAGTTCAGGGGTGAGATGCAGGATGCCCCGCTCGTTGATGTGTACGCGATCGGGGGGCTCCTGTATTGGATGGTCACGACGAGCTATCCAAACGGGGATCGGGTAGGAGAGGCGATCGGGTGGCTCGACGAGCGAGAGGCCGGAGGGCCGTCGCGGAATGCCCTGAGCATTCATCACCCGACCGTTCGCGCGATCTTGCTCAAGGCGTTGGCGCTTGATCCGAGCGAGAGATATCAGAGCGCGGAAGCGCTGGCGCATGATCTTGTTTGCATGATCCAGCACAGGCCGGTGGCGGGCGTGGAAGAGGGGCGATGGACCAGGGCATCGCTTTTTCTCAGGCGCAATCGGTACGCCGTTGCGGTCTATATCTTCTTTGTCATTGCGGTTTCGATGCTCTTCGCGCTCATCTTGCGCCAGCGGTTTGATCGGCAGCTTGCACGCGAATCGATCGCCCATGTGCAGGAGGTGGAGCGGCTCAATCACCAGATTGAGATGGAGGTTCTGAAATCTGATCAGTTGACCGAGCGCATGTTGATGGCCAGAGAGATGGTTGGGTCGTGGGTGAAGACGCTCGATGCCGAAGCGACAGAGACCGCGGTGCTTTTCAATCTGCTGTTTCTCCATTCCCAATCGCTCAATGGGCCGCTCGTTGAGGATCCTGCGTTTTTATCCGATCTGTTGGAGCGTCGTGTGGATGTGGCGATTGAGTACGCAGAGGGCATCGATCCGGACCAGTCGTCACCAATCGAGCGTGCGCTGTGGTTTGAAATGATCGCCGGTTGGTTGGAGCACACCCAGCCCGAACGCGCCGGCCTCTATAAGCAACGGGCGGCTGCGCTGGTGGAGCGGTATGCGCCGCATGATGAGATCTGGCTTCAGAGTCTTCAGTCATCAGCGTCGGCGCACGCGACTGAGTAGTGCCTCCAGTTTCACTTGCTCAGAATCGGCTGGGTCTTCAGTCGTGCTGTTCAGTCCGTGTTGATCGCTGTTGGCGGGATGCGCGGAGACACCGATGGGGTTCGGTATCCTCTTGTTGGGTTTGAAGTTGCGTGGCGTTTCCTGGTGCGGCTGCTTGGGTGGGAAGCCGCGATTCCTCACATTCTGCGGGCATCCGTGCCTGCCGAGCTGGATCCGTGTATCGGTCTGCTCGGCGTGTTCTGTCACCATGTGGGTCTGTTGCGTGGCGATGGGCTCGGGTAGTGGTGTGCAGGGGGGGATGATAAAAATTTATGCACTAGTGTGCAAATTTATGCATTGATGTGTATAATCAGTCATGACACGGCTTCAGCGACAATCCCGGATCAAAGATTTGCTCTCGCAGACGCAGGCGGTGACTCAGGAAGAAATCGCCCATGAGCTCGAAAAAACGGGCATTAAGGTGACTCAGGCGACAATCTCACGGGATTTGGCCTCTATTGGTGCTGTGCGGGGTGCTCATGGTTATGCATTGCCGGGTGCTGGTGGCTTCGGTGGGGCGGGGGACCTGAGTTCGTTGTTGGGCGTGGTCCGTGATCATGTCATCCGGGTGGTCCCGGCCGCGAGCATCGTGGTGATGCATACGGCTCCGGGGCACGCGAACTTCGTCGCTTCTGAAGTCGATGCTGCTCGTCCCTCTGGGATGGTGGGGTGTCTCGCTGGTGATGACACGATCTTTATCGCGACTCCTTCGGGCCAATCAGCGAAGGAGCTTGCTGCGCTGCTCGGGAAGGGCTTGGAGGTGGACTGATGACTATGACTGAACTGAAAACGGCTTCGAAGCCCAAGCACTTTCTTTCTACCCAGGATTGGGAGTGGGAAGAGCTCTCGGCCTTGATCGATCACTCGATGGCGCTGAAGGCGCACCCGATCCAGCCGCTGTTGACGGGGAAGTCGATCGCGTTGGTTTTCTTCAACCCCTCGTTGCGAACGCGGGCGTCGTTCGATATTGGTGCGAACCAACTCGGTGCGCACGCCGTGGTTCTTGAGCCGGGTGGCGGGTCTTGGGAGATGGCGTTCGGTGATGGCGCGGTGATGGATGGTCGCGCCGAGGAGCACGCGAAGGAGGCGGCGCGGGTCCTCTCGCGCTATTGCGATATCATCGCCGTTCGTGCGTTCCCCAAGTTTGAAGACTGGTCGATCGATCGGCAGGATCTGGTGCTCAGTGCGTTTGCAAAGTATGCGAGCGTTCCTGTGATCAATATGGAAACGATCACGCACCCGTGCCAGGAGTTGGCCCATCTGATGGCGTTGCGTGAGCACTTCGGTACGAGTGATCTGCGCGGTAAGAAGTATGTCCTGACCTGGACCTATCACCCCAAAGCGTTGAATACGGCGGTTGCGAACTCTGCGGCGATGATCGCGACGCGGGCGGGGATGGATGTGACCCTGCTGTGTCCGAATGAGCAGTACCTGCTTGACGATCGCTACATGGGTTTCGCATCGCAGAATGCGCAGGAATGCGGTGGCGCCTTCAGCGTCTCGTACGATATCGAGTCCTCGTATGCCGATGCGGATGTCGTGTACGCGAAGAGCTGGGGGGCGATCCCGTACTTCGGTCGCTGGGAGGAAGAGAAGCCGATCCGAGATGCGCACAAACACTTTATCGTCGATGAGCAGAAGATGGCGTTGACGAATGGGGCCGCGTTCAGTCATTGTCTGCCGGCCAGGCGGAATGTGAAGGCGACCGATGCGGTGATGGATTCCCCGAACTCGTTGATCATCGAGGAGGCGGAAAACCGGCTGCATGTCCAGAAAGCACTCATGGCCGCGATTGCGGGCAACCACTGATACTTCCACACACACGCGTGAGCGTGCAGAGAACCCACATGACACAGAAACCACTGATTGTGCTTGCCTTCTCGGGCGGGCTGGATACTTCGTTCTGCGTGCCGTACCTCATCGAGCGGGGTTACGCGGTACAGACCGTTTTCGTGAATACCGGGGGCATGGATGAGGCGGAGGCGTCCCGGATCGAGTCTCGGGCGATTGAGCTTGGCGCGGTGGGGCATGAGACGATTGATGCGAGTGCTGCGTTGTGGGACTCGTTTGTCATCCCTTTTCTCCAGGGCGGTGCTCGCTACCAGGATCGGTATCCGCTGCTCTGTTCGGATCGGTATGTGATCGTGCAGGCGATGGTTGAGAAGGCGCATGAGCTTGGCGCTGTGGCGGTCGCGCACGGGTGCACCGCGATGGGGAATGATCAGTTCCGCTTTGATCAGTCGGTTCGTTGTTTGACGGACCTGCCGATCATCGCGCCGATCCGCGATATTCAATCGGTGACTGAAACGCCGCGTGCGTACGAGATCGCTGAACTGGAGCAACGCGGGTTCCGTGTTGACGCGAGCGCGAAGCAGTACACCATCAATGAGAATGTGCTGGGCGTCACTGTGTCCGGCTCTGAGATTGATGAGCTTGGTGCGCCGAACGATTCGAGCCGGCACCTGTGCAAGCCACGCGACGCTTGGCCCGGTGAGCCGCTATCGGTGTCGATCGGCTTCGAGCAGGGCGTACCAGTTGCGATAAACGGCGAGAAGATCGTCGATGGGGCATCCTCGCTTGCGGTGCTGAATGAATCGTTTGGTGCGTATGGGGTTGGGCGTGATATCTACACGGGCGATACCATCGTCGGACTCAAGGGTCGCATCGTGTACGAGTGCCCTGGGATTGAGGTGCTGATGCTCGCGCACAAGGCGCTTGAGGAACTGACGCTGACAAAGCATCAGAACGAGTTCAAGGCATTCGCGGCTACGAAGTGGGCTGAGCTCGTGTTCGGTGGACAGTTCTTTGAGCCGCTTCGTTCGAACCTTGAGGGCTTTATTGCCTCGACGCAGGTGCTTGTGTCGGGGACGGTTCGGGTGGAAACGCACGGTGGCTCGGCGCTCGCCGTCTCGGTTGAAACAGATCATGCGTTGATGGATGATTCCAATGTTTATGCCCAGAAGGCGGGCTGGGATGCGAAGGACGCTGAGGGGTTCATTCGTATCGCAGGGAACTCCGCGGCGATCGGTGCGTTGAAGCTGGCATCGAGCCGGGGTTCGGGCTCGGAACTCTCCTGCAAACCACAGGTTGAGGTGCACGCATGAGCAAGCCCGAAGCGATCCAGATCGAGACGATCCTGGCCCACCTGCGAGCGCTGGTCTCGGCGGATTCGTCGGATCCTGAGCGCACGATGTCCGCGAATCATCCTGCGATGCTGTTTGCGATGGGCGTTCTTGCTGACGCAGGCTGCGATGTGGAGATTACCGATCTTGGTGGGGGGTGTGTGAATCTCTTCGCGACACGCGGTGAGACTCGCACGCTGTTCAACTGCCATCTCGATACCGTGAAGCCGAACCCGATGTGGACACGCGATCCCTTCTCGCTCGTTGTCGAGCAAGGGCGGGCGTATGGGCTTGGTGCGTGCGACATCAAGGGGGCTGCGGCGTGTATGCTCGCGGTGGCGCAATCGACCGATGCGCCGATCGCGATCCTTTTCAGTTCGGATGAAGAGGGAGGCAAGGGTGTTTGTGTGGAGTCGTTTCTCGGCGCACAGGCGGGCCGCTTTGCTCGTGTCGTTGTTGCGGAGCCGACCAACGCGAAAGCTGTCTTCCAGCATCGTGGGTTTGCGTCCTTTGAGGTCGAGTTTTCGGGGACGGCGGGGCACACTTCCGGTGCGGATGCTTCGAATGAGAGCGCGATTCATAAAGCGATCAAGTGGGGCTCCGAGGCGCTCGAGTTTGCCCGGGAGGGCGGTGTGCTCGATGGATCTCGGTTCAACATCGGGGTGATCGAGGGTGGCAGCGCCTCGAATGTCATTGCCGCCAGCGCGAAGGTCCGTTTCGGGTTCCGCCCGGAGCCAAGCCCGGAGGCGAACGCGCTCGCGCAGCAAGGCATTGATGCGCTTCGCGCGTTGCTCCCGAAGGGTGGGGGCGATGAATGGTCTGAGCGATTTGTCGGGCCGGCCTTGATCCGTGATGATTCGATGATTGAGGTTGTCGATTCGTGGGGTATCGAGTCGGGGCCTGATGTCGATTTCTGGACCGAGGCGGCCCTGTTCTCGGCGGCGGGTCTTCCCGCGATCGTGCTTGGGCCGGGCGATATTGCGCAGGCGCACGCATCGGATGAGTTTGTGGCGCTCGATCAGCTTGAGAAGTGTGCTGGAGCGTATATGCGGATCGTTGCGTGTGCGTTGCAGACGCCGATGATGACGGGAGGCACGCATGCTCCGTGAGATTGTGATGAACCTGCTGCACAACCTCGGCGGTCGAGCGGAGGTTGATCGGTATCTCCGTGAGTTCACGGGGGCCGGGCGGTATGCCGTGATCAAGGTCGGCGGCGGGTTGATCGAGGATGACCTGGAGGAGCTCGCCTCCGCGATCGTGTTCATGCACCATGTCGGTCTGACTCCGGTCGTGGTGCACGGCGCTGGGCCGCAGCTGACGAAGGCGCTGGAAGAGTCTGAGATCGAGTCCCGCTTTGTTGATGGGCTGCGCGTCACGACTCCCGAGGTGCTCGGGGCCGCTCAGCGCGTGTTCCAGAGCGTGGGGGCTGAGCTCTCCGATGCCATCGACGCACGCGGCGTCCGGGCGCGTCCGTTGAGTTTGGGGGTTTTCACGGCGGATCAGACCGCAAACGCCGCGCTGGGGCATGTCGGTGAGGTTGTCCGAATCGATGCCGGTTCGATCCGTCGAGCGTGCGAGCTCGGGCAGGTTCCTGTTGTTGCACCGATCGGGACGAGTGCGCGTGGGCAACTTTTGAACATCAACGCTGATACCGCGACTCGTGCGCTGGCGATCGAACTCAACGCGACGAAAATCATTTATCTCACGCCGACGGGTGGGATCCTGAATCCGGATGGGCGGGTTATCCCTGCGGTCAACTGCACCGAGGATCTTGAGCCGATGCTTGATTCGGGTTTGATTAATGGTGGGATGGCCCGCAAGCTTATCGAGATCCGCGATCTGCTCGATGCGCTCGATGAGCACGCATCGGTCTCGATCACCTCGCCCGCAAAGATCGCTCGGGAGCTGTTCACACATCGGGGGAGCGGCACGCTGGTGCGTCGCGGACGCCCGATCAAGATTCAGGTGGGCGTTGATGGGCTCGATACTGATCGCATTGTGGAACTGCTTGAGCAGAGCTTCGGTCGGATCCTTGATCCGGGTTATATCGAGTCGCTCGCCGACGCCACGATCTATCTCGCCGGTGATTACGCTGCGATCGCGATACTCAAGGAGCATCGCTCCGGGTGGTATCTCGACAAGCTCGGGTTGAGTGAGCGGGCCCAAGGCATTGGGCTTGGTGCATCGTTGTGGAACCGTGTACGCCGCGATCACCCATCGCTATATTGGCGTAGCCGATCTACCAATGAGGCGAACAAGTGGTATCTCTCTCGCGCGGATGGGATGCAGCGTGCGGGCGAGTGGGTTGTTTTCTGGTACGGGATCGACTCGCGTGAACAGATCGAATCATGCATTCGGGACGCTCTTTCGCTGGGGCATTCATTCGGGGAACAGATCCCTAGTGCGTTTGCGGTGCCTGAGCACACGTCAAAGGAGGAGCCCGCTTATGCAGGTTGAGGCCAAATCATCGAATGTGCAGACGAAGACTGTCGGTCTCGTCGGTGCCCGCGGGTATGTCGGGGTCGAGTTGCTTGAGATTATTGAATCGCACCCAATGCTCGATCTGTCGTACGCTTCTTCTCGATCGTTCGATGGGGATCCGATCACGAAGCACGCGAAGGCGTCGTTTCATGGGAAGCGGTTTGAGGAGATTTCGCCCTCGGAGATCGTGACGCGTGATGCGGATATTGTGATTCTTGCGTTGCCTGATGGGGCCGCGACACCGTTTCTTATGGCGATGCAGGTTGCTCGGAAGATGCCCGAGCTGGTGCTGGATCTGAGCTCGGATCATCGATTCGATGATGCCTGGACCTATGGGTTGACGGAGTTTCATCGCGACGCGATCCGGCAGGCGACTCGGATCAGCAATCCCGGGTGTTACGCGACCGCGGCCCAGCTGGCGCTCGGGCCGATCGTGGATCGGCTCTCGGGAACGCCGCATTGTTTCGGTGTATCGGGGTACTCGGGCGCGGGAACCAAGCGGACATCCCGCAATGATCATCGTGCGCTGAAGAACGGGGTGCTTCCTTACAAGCTTGTCAATCACACGCATGAGCGTGAGATCTCGCGTCATCTGGGTGCCTCTGTTCGATTCTCGCCGCATGTCGCACCGTACTTCCGTGGGATTTCGTTGACCGTGCAGGCGACGCTTCGATCACCGATGGCTGTTGATGAGATGGTTGAGCTGTATCAGGGGCGTTATGACGGGTGCGAACTGGTTGAGGTCCTCGGAGAGGATATTCCACGGGTTCAGGATATTGTCGCACGCGATGGTGCGGCGATCGGTGGTTTCTCGATTAACCCGGATCGCCCGAATGAGTTCGCGATGGTTTGCACGATCGACAATCTCCGCAAGGGGGCCGCTTCGCAGGCGATCCAGAACATCAACCTCGCGATGGGGTACAACGAGCTGGTGGGTCTCTCCACGGGCAATGAGGAGGATGGGGTATGAGCTCGCCGAGCATCGAATCCAATCCGAACCCGATCTGGGCGAAGCCGGGCGTTTGCATCGAGCATGATGCGATGAGTTTCATGTCGCGTGACGATGTGCTGCTTGACCGGGAGCTGTTCCTCTTTGACATCCGGGCGACGCGAGCGCATGTTCATGGGCTCAACAGGATCGACCTTCTGCCCGACGGGGATGCTCGTGCGATCTGTGATGCATTACACGATCTCGCCGAGCGATTCAGGTGCGGCGAGTTCGTGCTCGATGATCGATTCGAGGATGGGCACAGCGCGATCGAATCGTTCCTCTTTGATCAGCTCGGGGAGACGGGGAAGCGCGTGCACCTCGGTCGTTCACGGAATGATCAGGTCGCGGTGGCGTTGCGTCTTTATATGAAGCATGCGCTGCACGAAGCTCGCACGATGACCGCTGATGTGGCGATCGCATCGTTGAAAACCGCACGATCGCACGAATCTATGCCGATGCCCGGTTACACCCATCTGCAGCGTGCGATGCCCTCAACCGTCGGGTTGTGGATGGGTTCATTCGCGGAGGGGTTCGTTGAATGCGCGGAGTTGTGTGGGCTCGTGGGCTCCTGGATTGATCGCTGCCCGTTGGGAACCGCCGCGGGTTATGGTGTGAACATCGCGCTCGATCGCGCAGGGGTCGCAGAAGAACTGGGTTTTTCCGGAATTCAGATCAACCCGATGGCGACGCAGGCCGCGCGGGGTCGGATCGAGCATCAGATCGTTGCCACGCTCTGGCAGATCATGCAGGAAGTCCGCCGGCTCGCGTGGGATCTGTCGCTCTTTTCCTCGCAGGAGTTTGGGTTCGTGACGCTCGGCGACGGGTTCATCACCGGGTCGTCAATTATGCCCAACAAGAAGAACCCGGACATGGCCGAGCTGCTTCGTGCGTCCACCGCCGTGCTTGGCGGGGCGCTCGCGGAGATTCAGCAGGTCATGAGTCTCCCGAGCGGGTACCAGCGTGATTTGCAGCTCACGAAAGGGGCGTTGATCCGATCCGTCAGGGTCACGCTTGAGGCGCTCTCGCATCTTCCGAAGATGATCGAGACGATGTCTCTGGACACCGATCGGATGCGGGAAGCGGTTGAGCCCGCGATGCTTGCGACGGATTATGCCGTGGATCTTGCGAAATCTGGTGTTCCGTTTCGTGACGCGTATGTGCAGGCCGCCGAGTCGATCGAGAACTTGACGCTCGATGATGATGCGATCGCGGCGAGCGTTCGGGCTCGATGCTCGCCCGGTGCGTGCGGCGATCTCATGCTCAACGCGATCGAGCAGCGGATTCACTCAGTCAGCACCGCAACGCCTTCACGATCCGCATGACGGACCCGAGATAACTCGATCCGAACAGGTTGAGGTGATTGAGCATGTGATACAACTGGTAGACGAGGGCTCGCTCGTCGAGGTTGTCGTGGTCCGGTTGCAGGCGTGTGTATTCCTCGTGGAACGAGTGGGGTGGTGATCCGAAAGCGTTGAGCATCGCGATGTCCGCCCACCCATCACCGATATACACGGCTGGATCGATGATTGCGATCTGGGTTTGGTCGTGGATGATGGTCGGAAGAACATTGCCCGACCAGAGGTCGCCATGGATCAGCGAAGGGTGTGGCCGGTGCGGGATATACCGGTCGAGGTGATCGATCACGGCGCGCACACGCGCAGCCTCCGTGGTGGAGAGTCGTTCATTGTCACTCGCGCATCTGAGTTGATAACCGAGGCGATACTCTGCGTTGAACTCGACCCAATCTTCACACCGGGTGTTGGGTTGCGGGGTTGCGCCGATGTAGTTATCGCTGTCCCATCCGTAGAAATGACCGTGATCGTCTGTGTGATGCCGCGCAAGTGCTTCGCCGAATCGTGCCCAGTCCTCATCACTGGCAGATCGTGCAGGCTCTAGATACGCCATGATTAGAACGGCATGGCCGTCGACGCGCACGATCGGGTGTGCGTGGGGGAGATAGAGGTGCCCCGGGTTGCGGAGTGCGAGCAGCCCGTCCGATTCTGCGACCAGTCGATCTGCATCATTCTCGCTGGTGATCTTCGCGACCCATCGCTGTCCACAAGCGGAGCTCACCCGAGATACGGACTGATGCGCGTCTGCGGAGAGCGGGTGGATCGAATCGAGAGTCGTCTGAATCCCTGATTCGATCATTGCCTGCGTGATGATCGAATCAGTGCGCATTGTGCTGATGGTTTGCGATCTGCTCTTCCCATGCGAGGTACCCGCCGCGGAGATTGATGACCTTGTGTCCGGCGCGTTGGAGCAATGCGCACGAACGCGCCGATCGAATCCCGCTGCGGCAATGTACCAGCAGCGGGTCGGGCGTCGGGAGATCGTCCATGCGTGCCGCGAGGCGGGTGTGGGAGATGTTGGTTGCGCCGTCGATGTGGCCCTCGGCGTACTCGGTTGCACGCCGTACATCGAGCACGCGGGCCTTGTTTCCGTCGATCAGGGTGGCTGCTTCTTGGGCATCGATTTCTTCGATGGTGTCCAGCGCTATCTCGGCGTTTGATTTGATATCGTCGCTCGGGCACCACCCCTTGATCCGATCGAGCCCGATGCGGATGAGGTCACGGACGACTTCGTCGATGTCATGCTCGTTGATGAGGAGGTAGATGTCGTCCGTGTCTTTCACCATCGATCCCACATCTGTCGGGAACGAGTTGCGGATCGGGAACGATAGCGAGCCCGGTATATGCCCCGCGCGGAATGAGTCCCAGTCGCGTATATCAAGGATCGCGGCCTCATTTGCATTGAGCTCGCTGATCGTCTTGATATCGACACGCGGCGGGTTGGGGATGCCGCCGAGCACGGACGGCCCTGCTTTGTTGTCGCGTTTCATATTCGCGAAGTACAGCGGGGGTTCCGGCTGGCCGCTGAGGATGAAATCGATGAATCCCTGCTCATTTGTCGCAGCACCGATCGCTGGGTTGAACCTGCGTTCGTATCCGATTGTGCTCATGGGCACAGCGCCCAGTGCCTTTCCGCAGGCGCTTCCCGCGCCGTGTGCAGGCCAGACCTGCACAAAGTCGGGGATCGAATCGAGCTTCGAGACGGTGTTGTACAGCCGGCGTGCTGAGGGTTCCATCGCCCCTTTCTGCCCCGCCGCGGATTCGAGCAGATCCGGGCGGCCGAGATCACCCACGAACACAAAGTCACCCGTGAGCATCCCGATCGGTTCGGTTGCGTCCGCTCCGTGGTCCGTGACGAGAAAACAGATGTGCTCTGGCGTGTGCCCCGGGGTATGCAGGACATTGAACTCGATGTTTCCGATGTTGAACGAGTCACCATCTTTGAGGAGTTTGTGGGCGTAACTCCCGCCGCGGGTTTTCTGATCGAGCCATTGGTATTTCCAATCGGCGTCCCCCTCATCGGAGACATAGACCTTGGCGTCGACACGCTCCGCGATTTCGCGAGCCCCGGAGACAAAGTCTGCGTGGATGTGCGTCTCCGCTGCTGCGACGATGCGGAGATCGTTGTTCGCTGCGAGTTCAATATACCGATCAACATCGCGCTCGGGGTCGATGATGATGGCTTCGCCTGTCGCTTGGCAGCCGATGAGGTAGGCGGCCTGGGCGAGTTTTTCGTCGTAGATCATCCGCATGAACATGATTCTGTTTTCCTTGTCTGATGGCGTGATTGATTCTATCTCGCTCGAACGCCAGCGCCATGAGATCGGGGTTGCTGTGTGACGCGAATCGCATTTCGTCTCCTGCGACTCTCCAAGTTGTGTTACAATCATTTTCAACCTGCTCGAAAGGGGGATCACATGATCCGTGGAGCGTTGAATATCAAGAAACTTCTCGCCGCGATGGGTCGGCTGGACGCATCTGACCTGCATATCAAAGTCGGCATACCCCCGACCTATCGCATCGGCGGCGAGCTCCGACCGATCGAAGCGGACCCGGTATCCGAAGACGAAGCGGATCATCTTCTCGACCCGATCCTTACCGAGGTGCAGAAGCGCAAGTACGACGAGACGGGCGATCTCGATTTCGCTTGGCACATTGAGGACCCCGAAGGGGGGCCCGGTGATCGGTTCCGAATCAACTTGCTCCGATCGGGCAATCACACCCACGCCGCGATCCGGCGTGTGAAGGCGGAGATCCCGAGTTACGCGGATCTGCATCTCCCGAAGGTGTATTCCGACATCGTTCATCGTGAACGCGACGGCTTGGTGCTCGTGGTTGGTGTCACGGGCTCGGGCAAGTCCTCGACCCTCGCCGCGATGATTGACGAGATCAACTCATCGCGAGCGGTCAATATCATCACGATTGAGGACCCCGTCGAGTACAGGTTTGTTCCCAAGCAATCGATCATCTCCCAGCGTGAGATCGGGATCGATGTCACGGATTTTCACGAGGCTCTTCGCCATGTGGTTCGACAGGACCCCGATGTGATTTTCATCGGTGAGATGCGCGATCAGGAAACCGTCCTGTCTGCGATCCAGGCCGCGGAAACCGGGCATCTGGTGTTTGCGACACTGCACACATCGGACACGATGGGGGCTTTCGGTCGGATGCTTGAGTTTTTCCCGCAGGAGGAGCGGACCTTCGTACGCAACTCGCTGGCGGGGACGCTGAAAGCCATCTGTGCTCAGCGGCTCGTCCCGGCAAACGAGGAACAGCTGAACTCGAAGGTTGTACCCGCCGTCGAGGTCCTGCTTTCATCGCCGACTGTCCGTGAGCTTATACGGGATGAGCGTGATTCGGATCTGCCTTCGGTCATTGCGACATCACGCGAGGATGGGATGTGCCTGTTCACACATTACTTCGCGGATCTTGTGAACAAGGAGTGGATCACGATGGCGACCGCGAAAGAGTTTGCGCCCAACAAGGACATGCTGACCTCGATCCTGAAGGGTGTCGAGGTGAAGGCGGCGAATCTTGTGGGCAGGATCAAGGGCTGATTCGGCATGATTCGACAATCGATCTTTGTTCTTCTGTTTGTAGCCACAGGTTTTGCGCAAGCCCAGACGCACTCTGCATTGTGGGGTGTTTCGGGCGAGTTGTATGATCCGTATGGGCGTCTTCCAGACTTTTCCTATGCGGGGTACCGATTTGGCGATGCACCGATCCCGGAAGTGGCACCATCCGCGAGCGTGACGGACTTTGGGGCGGATGGCAGGGATGAGCTCGATGACACCGAGGCGTTCCGAGCAGCGATTGAAGCAACGGAATCCGGGGCGATCCTGATCCCTGCGGGGCGGTTTATCATCAGTGATATTCTTTGGATCGAGAAACCCGGCATTGTGCTCCGAGGTGATGGTTCGGATCGGACCGTGCTGCATATCACCAAAGCGCTGGAGGATGTTCGCCCGAATATGGGTGCGACGACATCGGGTCAAGCGACATCGAACTACTCATGGTCTGGTGGGTTTGTCTGGGTTAAAGGCGGATACAAATCGACTGCGCGTCTCGCGATCTCCGAGCCGGCGCGTCGCGGGGATCGGGTCGTGCGTGTCGAGCATCCGGAGGGGCTGAAGCCGGGAGGACGGGTGCTGATCGAGCAGCGTGACGACGAGCATGGCACCCTGATGCAGCATCTGTATGGCGGCGATCCTGGTGATACACGAAAGCTCACCCGAACACTTGAAACGAGATTCCTGGCGCGTGTGGAATCGGTCGAGGGGAATGTCGTGACGCTCAATCGCCCGCTGCGGTGGGATGTTCGCGGGGAATGGTCGCCGACGATCCGTGTGTTTTCGCCGCGGGTGCACGATGTCGGGGTGGAGTCGCTGGCGATCGAGTTCGACGCGGTGCCCTACGGCGGACACTTCAGTGAGCTGGGGCGGAACGCGATCGCGTTCAATGGGACAAGTGATTGCTGGATCCGCGATGTTCGGACGGTCAACTGTGACAGCTCGATCTTCTTCACCGGGATGCATGGGACGATCGATGGGCTGGTGGTGGAGTCGGATCGCAAGCTGCATGGGAATACACGCGGGCACCACGGCGTGACGCTCGGGCTCGATAATCTGTTGACGAACTTCGAGTTCAGGACGCACTACATCCACGACATCACGATGACCCGTCTGAGCGCGGGGAATGTCGTCAAGAACGGTTCCGGTCTCAATCTTTCGCTCGACCATCACAAGCGTGCGAATCATGCGAATCTGTACTGCAATCTCGACGCCGGGGATGGTGGCGACCTGTGGCGTTGCGGTGGTGGAGCGTCGCTGGGCAAGCACGCCGGGGCGTGGACGACCTTCTGGGGTATCGACACGCGTCGGGCTGTCAGTTGGCCTCGCGCGTCCTTTGGTCCGGACATGATGAACCTTGTGGGGCTGCACACCAGCGAGGATGGGTCGATCAGCGAAGCGGGCAAGTGGTTTGAGGTTATCGAGCCGCAGCTGCTCGAGCCACGCGATCTGCACGCGGCACAGCTCGAGCGACGCAATGCACGGTTGGTGGACTGATCAGCCCGCCTGCGCGTGCTCTTCCGGATCGATACCGAGCTGTTTCATCTTTTTATACAGCGTGGTGCGATTGATTCCGAGGATCTCCGCGGTCTTCTGACGGTTCCATTCGTTGGCTTCGAGCGCCTTGAGGATGAACGCGCGTTCTGGGTGCATCATCGCGTCCGACAGGGTCATCGGAACCCAGTCTTCATCGGGGGCAGTTTCTTGCAGCATCAGCACCGGGTCCGATCCGTCGCATACCTGCGTCGGCAGATCCTCTATCCCGATCGTTTGATTCCGCGAGAGAACCGCTGCCCGTTCGATAATGTTTCCCAGCTCGCGTACATTGCCCGGGTAGGCGTACCGTCGGAGTGCATCGATCGCCTCGTCGCTGAAGCCCGTGAACTGTCGGCCGAGCTCGTGTGCTTGCGCGTCGAGAAAGTGCTGCGCGAGAATGGGGATGTCGCTCACCCGGTCGCGCAGAGGGGGCATCTCGATCTTGACGACATTGATTCGGTAGTAGAGGTCTTGTCGGAACTCGCCCTTCGCGACGAGTGATTCCAGGTCCTGATTGCTCGCGAGGATGACGCGGACATCGACCTCGATTGTTTCGTTGGAGCCGACGGGTTCAAACTTTCGTTCTTGGAGGACACGAAGGAGCTTGAGCTGCATCGCAGGTGAAGCGCTGTTGATCTCGTCGAGGAACAGTGTTCCGCCGTCCGCCGCGAGGAACTTGCCTACTTTGTCCGCGTGCGCGCCCGTGAAAGCACCTTTGACATGTCCGAAGAGTTCCGATTCGAGCAGTGTCTCGGGGATCGAGCCGCACGCGAGTTCGACATACGGCTCCGCGCTCCGATTGGATTCCTGGTGGATCGCTTTCGCGATCATGCTCTTGCCCACGCCCGACTCGCCGGACATCAGCACGGTTGTGCGTGAGCTGGCGACGGCGTGCACCGTCTCGTAGATCTTCTGCATCCGATGATCCGAACCGACCATATTGCCCAGACCGAAGCTGTGCTCCAGGCGCGACTTCATCGTTGAGTTTTCCCGCTTGAGCTCGTGCTGGCGGATCGCTCGTTCGAGCGAGATACGCAGTTCCTCGTCCACGATGGGTTTGGTGAGAAAGTCCACGGCGCCGCTGCGTAGTGCCTGCACGGCGGATTCGACGGTGCCGTACCCAGTGAGCATGATCACGGATAGCTGGTTGTGTGACTTGACGAGCTCGCGGAGGAGCTCGAGCCCGCCGATCTCTGGGAGGTTGATATCACACATCGCGACCTGGTACGCCTTGCCGCTGGTTGCGGCGCGATCGAGTTCGCTCAGCGCTTCGCTCGGCGAGTATACAGAGACCGCCGCGTGTCCCTCGCTCCTGAAGAACTCCGCGATCGAGTCTGCGACGATTGGGTCATCGTCGATAATGAGGATGTGTGCTTTCTGGCCCATGCTCACCCTATTTCCTCGTTCTGGTTGCCCTCGTCCAGATTTGGGATGCACACGCGCAGGATCGCGCCTGGGCGTGTTGTGCTTTCGCGATCGTCGCGCTGGGTCAGGGTGATGATGCCCTCGAGCTGTTCAACGATCTGGTGGGCCATCGAGAGCCCATAGCCGGAGTGGTCGTCCTTTGTCGACACGCCGTGCTTGAACGCCTGATTGTTGCGGACCTTGCGATCGAGCCCGATGCCATCGTCGAGGATCTCAAGAATCGTTTCTTCGCGTTTGGTATCGACGCGTGCCACGATCTCGATCTCGCCGCCCGGGTCGAGCGAGTCGACGCTTGTGGCGGACGCGATGGATTGGACGGCATTGAAAAGAGCGTTGAGCACCACCGTGTAGAGCGGGCCCGCTGGCAGACGCCCGGCCCGCGGGTCGATGCGGACTTTGATTCGTGCGCCTGATGCGCTTGCGATGGGGCGCACGACATCGACCGCGTGATCGATCGCCATCGCGATGTTGATCGCTTCGGAGATGCCGAGTAGTGGTGAGCCGATCGGCACACTTTTGGAACGCATGGCCGAGTTGACCATTGAACTCATCCGCTCGAGCGTTGAGAGCACCGTCCCGATCTGCTCGCGTGCCTTTGTGAGATCGTCTGGAGCAGATTCCTGCGCGTTCTCCGGCATCGCCGCCGCGGCGAGTGACAGCCAGCGCATCGAACCGTCGAGCATGTTGCTCAGATCGTGGGCGAGTACCGTGAGCTGGTCCGCTGTTTCCGGGGACGATGAAGGATCACGGACATCGTGCACGCCCGGTGGTCGTACCGTCCTTTTTTCTGGGACGGGGCTTGGGCTCGAATCGTCGCCCTGCGGGTTGTTGTTCGGATTGTCTGGGTTGGTGCTCATCACCCCGGATTTCGACCCAGTCCCCCTCGATGTTCGCTTCGATGTCGCAAAACCACAACACCCGCCGTTCGGGCGGGTGTTGCGTCTATTCAACACGGCATAACCGTTCGCTTCTGTGTGTTATCAGACCCCGAGCGCCGCGGCGTCGCGGTCGGAGAGCATGCCGCCGTCGGAGCGTTCCTTGACCGTTCCGTCTCGCTTCCATGAGCGTTCGCAGCGTGGCTCGTCGCGCAGGTCCATGACCTCGATCTCGCCATCGCCCTTGAGGGTGAAACGGGAGACGCCGCAGTAATCCGCGAGGTCGACGAGATCGAACTTGGCGAGCACGCCGTCCGTGTCGGGCACGACGATCCCCGCATCGAGCGGGTTGTCGATGCCTTTCTCCGAGCGGGCCGATTCGAGGACACGCATCACATCGCTGAGCATCTCTCGGGCTTTGTCCCATTCGGGCGATGCATCGACATCGACCGGATTCGGGAATCCCGTGAGGTGCACGCAGGTGTCGAGGTCCTTCGGATCGACGCCGTGCAGGTTGCGGTAGGCTTCGTCGGCGGTGTGGCACATGATCGGTGCGAGGAGCTTTGTGATCCCGTCGCACATAACGAACATCGCCTGCTGGGCACGCGTTCGACGCTCTGAGTCCACCGCGTCACAGTACAGCCGATCCTTCACGGCCGTCAGGTATTCACCCGAGAGTGTGTTGTTACAGAAGTTGTAGAGAAGCTTGTGCACTTCGTGGAACGCGTACCGTTCGTATGCGCTCACAACCTTGGCGCGGGTCCTCTCGAACTCCGCGAGCACGAACGCCTCAAGCGAGGTGGGTGGGAACGCGATCGAATCGTTCGGGGTGTAGCCGTTGAGGTTGCTCAGCAGGAACCGCAATCGGTTGCGGATGGTTCTGTAGCTCTCGCCCGCGAGCTTGAAGAACTCCTCGTCGACCTTCACATCGTTCTCATAAGCGAGCGAACAGACCCACCAGCGGAGGACATCGGCGCCGTAGCGATCGAACAGGTCCTTGAGCGCGGCGCCCTTCGATTTGGAGAGCTTCTTGCCGTCCTTGTCGACCATGAAGCCGTGGGTGAGCAGCGTGCGGAACGCGGGCTCGCCCATAACGCCAAGCGACGGGAGCAGCGAGAGCTGGAACCAGCCGCGGTGCTGGTCGGAGCCCTCGAGGTAGAGATCGATCGGGTAGTCCTGGCCATCGGAACGGTCGCGCATGACCGCGTTCCACGACGAGCCCGACTCGAACCAGACATCGAGAATGTCCTGGCCCTTCTTGAGCTGATCGAAGGTGACGGTGCCGTTCTTGAGTTCCGCGGGCGCGTCCGGGTCGGCGCTCGCGTCGTATTCAGCGAGCAGGTCGCCCGGGGCCATGGTGAACCACGCGTCGGAGCCCTTGGAGCGGATCAGGTCGGCGACGGCCTGTGCCGAGGATCGCGTCATAAAGGCGCTGCCATCGGGCATGGTGAACGCCGGTATAGGCAGGCCCCACGCACGCTGCCGCGAGATGCACCAGTCCGGGCGCGAGTCGAGCATGCCGCGCATGCGGTTGCGTCCCCACGCGGGTACAAAGTTGACGCTGCCACCTTCGCCCGTCGCGGCCAGCGCCATCTCGCGCAGGCCCTTGCCGTCGCGCTCGGTGGGCTTGTTGACATCGACAAACCATTGCTCGGTGCAGCGGAAGATGACGGGCGTCTTGGAGCGCCAGTCGTGGGGGTAGGAGTGCATGAATCGGTGGGCGTAGAACATGTGCCCGGACTCGGTAAGCTTCTTGGCGATCAGCTCGTTGGCGTCCCAGATCGACATGCCGGCGAGCCACTCGGGGACGGAGGAGTCGTAGACGCCGTCGCCGAGGACCGGGCAGTAGACCGGGAGGCCGACGCGTAGGCCGGTCTGGTAGTCGTCGGCACCGTGGCCCGGCGCGGTGTGAACCAGCCCCGAGCCGTCCTCGAGGGTGACATAGTCCGCGTCAACGACGGTGTAGCACTTGCTCGTGTCGGCGTCCGGCTCATTGACGGGGGTGGGGGCCTTGTCGCGGAACGGGTGCTTGTAGCCCAGCCCGACGAGCTTATCGCCGGTGGTGGTTGCGACCGTTTCGACCTCCTCGGCCTTGGCTGCTTTGCAAACCTTCTCGACGAGTTCGACGGCCATCACGGTGTAGTTGCCGTCCACGCGCACCAGCGCGTACTCGAACTTCTCGTGGACCGCGATCGCGAGGTTCGCGGGCAGTGTCCACGGGGTGGTGGTCCAGATCATAAAGCTGGGCGTCGCGCCTGGGCGGTCGTCTTCGCTGAGCCCGAAGGCGTCGTAGACCGCGTCGGCGTTCGCTGCTTCGAAGTCCACATACACCGAGAGGTCTTCGCGATCCTGGTACTCGAGCTCCGCGTCGGCCAGTGCGGTCTCGTTGGCGACGGACCAGTGAACGGGTTTCAGCGCTTTGTATACGAGTCCCTGCTCACACAGGCCCGCGAGCACATCGAGGACCGCGCCCTCGTAGCGGGGGACCATGGTGAGGTACGGGTTCTCGTAATCCGCGACGGTGAGCAGACGCTGCATCTGCCCGGTCTGGAGCTTGACCTGCTTGCTCGCGTAGCTCTTGCATTCCGTGCGGACGGCCATGCGGCGGGTGTCGTCGTCGAGCCCGTCGAGCTTGTCGGCTTTGCCGGACTCGACGAGGTCGGTCATCACCTTGTGCTCGATGGGGAGCCCGTGGCAGTCCCAGCCCGGGACGAAGCCGGTGTTGTAGCCGTTCATGAACTTGCTGCGGACGACGAAGTCCTTGAGGCACTTGTTCATGAGGTGCCCGAGGTGGATGGAGCCGTTGGCGTAGGGCGGGCCGTCGTGGAAGACGAACTTTTTGTCAAAGCCCTGGGCCTTGTCGCGCATGGCGTGGTAGAGCCCGGCCTTGTCGCCCAGCTTGTCCCAGCGTTTGAGCGATGCCGGCTCGTTTTGGATGAGGTTGGCCTTCATCGGGAACCCGGTTTTGGGGAGGTTCACGGTCTTTTTGTAGTTCGGCTTGTCGGTCTGGGTGTCGGACATATCGGTCGGCTCCTGCACGCGACGGGTCGGCAATGATCGCCGCGTGATGCATCGTATTCATTCATTGAGGTGGTTGTGCGCGTCGTCCGGGTGCGAGGGCATGATCTGCCCGCACGAGCCCCGCAAGGGTCGGCGTGGGTGGTTCGATCACCCATCGGCCCCTCAGCGGGGCCACATAATTCGGCGGCTCTGGATCTCCTCCAGGCGCGTGCCGGTCTGCCGAGATGGACGATTCGTGTGCATCGCACAAAGCATAGCCCGATCATCGTCTATCTCCCGCTCCGAATCGATCCGGGCATGAAAAAACCCGGGACAAGCCCGGGCATTTGCGGAGAATCATGTGTGCTGGTCAGACATGCTCGAAGAGCGATTGGGTTCTCAGGACGAGCCCCTCGCGGGCGATGAAGTGGTAGGCCTGCACATGGACCTCTTTGGCGAGGCGCTGGTATGCGAGGATGCTCATGCATGGGCCGATCTCGTCGTCCCAGCGGTGCACCATGGCCTGCTCTTCGCGAGCGAAGTCGTCGAGCTCTTCGAATGTGGACAAGTAGAGGTTTGCGCTGAGCTGTTCGGTCTGAACGCTTGTCATGAAGTTGAGTTTGGAGCGTGGGAATCGGTATTCGTACTCGCGTTCTCCCGCGCAGAGGAGCGCCTCGACGACGCCTGTATCGGGGAGTTCGCGATTGCTTTCAGACACAATTTCACAAGCGCATGCCCCAGAGATCTCGAAGCGGCACATGTGCCGCCCCTCCATGAGCCATGATTCGAACTGGTACGGCCCGAAAGTGACGCTGCGATGATCAAGGATCGAAAACAGTTCAGGATGCAGCGGTCGGGAGTACAGGACGGATTGATACGATTGCAAACAAGTTGCGTTGGTGTGTGCGGTTCTTATTTGGGTCATGGATTCCTTCCCATGCCAGGGTGGAGAGATTCAAACAAGGATCGAACAAAGAGACCCGACTGATGAAAACTGGTGTAGATGTCCAGAAATCAACGAAAGATGGAGTTTATGGGACGAAACCAGTTTTCCCAAGCCCTAAATGTGAAGACTTTGATTTTTGGTTATTTTCACCCCAACGCCCACAACATATCAGATTTCTACACGATCCATCCACAAGAAGTTGCGTTTGCAGATATGATGGGGACACATTCGAATCGATACCAAACATATATCGAACATGAAGCCGCGAGCACGCCATCAAAAACCAGGGGCACCCTTGGATCAAGCCGCCCGTTTGGGTGTGCGTGATCGCATTGTCGCTTTGGGGCATGGGCTTCGATCCGCGGGTGGCGAGCATCGCGAAGCTCAAGCGATCATGCTCATCGAGCTGGCGGCGCTTGGAAGTGGTGATGCGAATGAAAACCCATCTCGCGAGCAGGCGGCTGGGCCCATCGAACTGCTGACTCGGATTCCGACAAAGTGGCGTCAGCGGCATGCGGACGACGCGTTGCTCGCGTTGGCTCGTGCTTGGCCTGTGCTCCCGCATGAATCCAGACGCTTAGCGCTCGCGTTGGGGCGAGACCGTTGGCTGCATGCCGCACGATCGCTTGCTGAAGAGAACGACGCGGATGCAAGAATCGCGGTGCTCTCGCTGGGCATGGATACGGCGGATCCGGGGTTGGGCAAGATCGTCTGTCGGCTGCTACGCGACGAGGAGCAGCGTGTCCGACAACTGGCCGATGAGGTTGTTCTGCGCATGGGCCTTCGCCCGCTCCGCGCTATCCCCTCGGAAGTCCTCGGCGAGCATTACGCTCGTATCGCGAACACGCCGGTGATTGCGTTCCCCGCTGATCCGGATGTGCTTGAGCTTGAGCGTTCGGTCTTATTGCGTGCGGTTGCCGATGCGGCGTGGGGCTTCGCCGCGCATCGTTGTCGTTCCCCATTGATCGTGACCTTGTTGCTCATGGATCACCCGTGGGCAAATCGGATGGAACGAGAGATCAGCACGCGCATGCGTCGTTTGCTGAGTCAGCGCAATCATCCGAGTCACGCACCGCTTCGCTCGGTGCTGAAACGAACAGATTGTCCGCTCCTGCGTGAGCGGGCTCTGCGCTGGTTGTCGATCGATGCGATATCCAGTGCCGCGCTCGATCGTCTGCGGGTAGCGGAATCTGGCGTCGAGCACCGTCTGGTGCTCGAACGCTCGGCGCTGGCTTTGCGTCCGAAGCGGGGCGTGAAACTCGGGACGGTTTCCAGCCCGCGACTGCGGACCACATCGGTGGGGATGCTCCCAGAGCCCACGCGATGGAACGAGTACAGCGAGCGGGCGCGGGTCGGGATCATCACCCTCGATGCGCTGCTCGGGGATGATGATGTCACTCGACGCGGCCGCATCGAGCCGGCCCTCGCGGATGAGTCGGCACTCGTTCGTCTTCGCGCAAGCTCGCTCTGCCCGGCGATTGATCTTGCGGATTACATCTTCGATCATGATCCGAGTGTTGCACGCCATGCTGCATTCCGCTGGTCCACCTTGGGCATCGAGGCGCCTCGGGTTGATTCGCCCGCGTGTGTTTCGCGTATCAAGCTGTGTGATCTGAGCACACGCTCGCCCCACGCTCAAGTGCGTGGGTTCGCGATCGACGAGCGAGCCCGTTTGAGTGTGACCGATCCGCACCATCCCGCATCGCGACTGAGAGCCAGACGCGCGTACGAAAGCGACCCGAGCGGCACGATCCGTATCTTGCGTGATCGGCTCGCGATTCCGGCTTCGTGCGTGGACACGATCACGATGATTCGCATGCTCGGGATCGAGAAGCGGTTCGAGCTCGATTTGATCGGGCTGCTCCAGAACGAGCATACTGACCATCGTGCCCGGGCGAGCGCCGTCGCCGCGTTGTCGAGAGTGGATACGAACGCTGCTCGGTATGTGCTGAGCGAATCGGTGCAATCGGGGGATGATCGCACTCGTGCCAACGCGATCGAGCTCGCACCGATGCCGGCCGATTCATTGATCGAGTTCCGCGATGATCCGCACCACCGTGTTCGTGCCAATGCGATCCGGCGTGTGATCGATACCTGCGTTGAAACAGATCAGAAACTGGCGCATGACGCGAGTGGTTCGTTGATCGAGCTGTTGGGTGATCCGCGTCCCATGCACCGCCTCGCCGGCGCGTGGGTGGCGCAGCGTGTGGTGACGAACGGATCGCGTGATCGTCTTGGGGCGCGATGGAGCCCGATCATCGCACAGCTGGAAGAACTGGCAGCGACCGATGAGAATCCTGTACTCCGTGAGCGTGCGACGCGTTGTATCCATCGCCTGAGCGAGGAGATCCGCGCGGCTTCAACGCGTTCGCAGACCGGAGCGAGTGATGTCGCCTGACGCACCGACGACCCTGCACATTCCCGGGCAGGAGCCCGATGTGCCGGCGGGGGCGTTCGTGCTGGGTGGTGCGTGGTTGCTCGTGGCCTTCCCGCTCGTTTGCGGGCTGGTCTGGTTTGTGGTTCTGGCGAATCGGCGTCGTCGAGTTCGCCCCGAAGAGCACGCTTTCTTTGCGCTCTGCAAGCGGATGCGTCTGCGGCGTGGTCAGGTTGCTGCGGTGCGACGATATGCCGAGCGCGTCGCTCGTTGTGAACCGATCGAGGTGCTCATGAATGAACAGATGCTGGCGCAGGCGATCAGCGAGATCGATTAAGCGCCGCTGAGTTCGATTTTGATCCCCGAGCAGGTCACGCCCAATCGCTCGGCGAGTTCATTGAGCAACGCGTCCGGGACAGAGTTGATCAGTCTTTTGGAGAGGTCCGGGGGAACATCCATGATGCGTCCGTCATCGAGCACGATGTGCACATGCTCATCCATGTCCGCATCGTATCGGCATGCGCCGCCGCTTGTGTTCGCGGGGATCCGGTTGGCGAGCCCGCAATCCACGAGGGTGTCGAGCGTGTTGTAGACCGTGGCCTGGGAGACCTCTGGATCGACGCGATGGACTTCTTCGAGTAGCTGCTCGGCCGTCGGGTGATGGTGGCTGGCGCAGAGGGCGCGGTACACCGCTTCACGCTGTCGCGTGAGTCGCAAGCCATGGTGTGTAAAAATCTTGCGGAGTTCTTCCGCGTCGATCTCATGGTTGTGATGGTGCGATTCGTCGCTCACAGCAGTATTATGCCCAGAAAACGGCCAGATATCGAGAATCGTTCTAAAAAAAGCTGCGGGTTCAGCGTTCCTGATCGATCGGCTTGGGGGCTGCGATATACATCTTTTTGTGCTCGATCCCTGCTTCGAGGAACACTTCATCGTCAACGGACCAACCCAGACGCTCATAGAACGGCATCGCGTTGAGTTGGGCGTGGCAGTAGAGCTGCTCGAGCGCGAGCTCGCCAAACCCGCGTGCTTCCATCGCGATCATCAGTCTGCGTCCGATACCCTCGCCCTGTCGCTGTGGGTCTACGCAGACCTGCTGCACCTTGCCGATGCGCTGCCCGTCTTCGTTTTCAGAGATGTAGAGGGTCGCGGTGCCCACGACCTTGATCCCGGTGGGGTGGTCGACAATGGCGACATAATGCTCGGATTTCTCCTCGCGACCGGGCGCCATATCGAGGTAGTCATCGAATGTGAACCCGATCGGTTCGAGCAGGATGCTCGTGCGGAGTGTTTTCTCCTGCTCGTATAACGGGTCGTCTATCGAGATGTGCGTGATCTTGACCAAGCTTGGTTCCCCTGCGTCGTGTTGCACAGAATTTAGCAGACGCCAACCTCGTTGTCATGCTCCCGTTCCCAGAATCAGACTCGATCGTGTCGAAATCCGATCAATCGTCCAGCCAGGCCGGGGAGGCGCATTCGATCAAACGCGGTTCGGGGAGGCGATCCACATTTGTCTCGAATCTGGACCAGAGGATCGCGTTCCAGTCGTCGTGGTCGCGGAGGGGCTCGCAGATATCGTCCCAGCAGACAGATGAGTTGTCGCCGCAGGGACCGATCCCGATTCGGCAGTTCAGGTTCGCCGCGTAAGCGTCGGTTCGGATCTCGCCGTCGTCGTCCCAGTCGATGGGGGTGTTGCCGTCGATCCCGAGGGACTCGATGACGCGGGTCTCGTCGAGGGGGATGGAGACACCCAGCGAGTAATCCGGGAGCCCGTCGCCGATCGCGTCGAGGGTGATATCGACCCCGTCGAACTGGTATCGGTAGTTCATGACGGAGTTGTAGTTGGGTTTCCAGTTGAGCGATTCGTCGCCGCCGTGCTCGAGGTTGAGGTTGTGCCCCAGCTCGTGCATGATGGTGTTGGTCATGATCTGCGGCGTCCCGTAGTCCGCGAGGGTGACCATGAAGTCATCGCCGGGCAGTTCCGCGACACCCGACGATCGGTTCTCCGGGTCGTTGTAGGCGAACCCGAAGATCGCGTAGTGGAAGTATCCGTTGCGGTTGTCTTCGAAGTGCTCGTCCTTGAGGATGTTGAACTCGAAGTCGAAGAAGATGAAGAGCGGGGCACCGGGGAGCTGATTCCCGTTGGTGAAGGCGCCGCCCTGTCCGTGATCAAAGAACACATCGATCCCGGGTGGCGCGTCGTAGGGGTTGGGGACGGGTGCGTGTTTGAAGGCGTCGACGATGGGTGCGATGACCTCGTCGGTGGGGCGGTAGCTGGTTTCGAAGCCGTCGAAGTTCCCGGCGAACCAGTCGCACTCGACGAAGATGGTGCGCCGGAGCGGGTTGGCACCCATCGCGGGCAGGTCGAGGTTATCGATGGTGCCCAGGAGCTCGTCGCCGTCGGGGATGCCGTCGTTGTCCGTGTCGGGGTTGAGGGGGTCGGTCCCCGCGTGCATCAGGTCGATGAATCGTCCGTCGTTGGTTTCCGCAAAGTCGGGGATGCGGTCGTTGTCGGAGTCGGTGAGGTCCGGGCACCCGTCGAGGTAGGACTGGATGTAGTTGGAGATGTCGAAGAAGTCGAAGTCGCCGTCGCTGTTGAAATCGGCTGCGGGGTCCTCGTCGAGATACGCATCGATGAACGCGGAGATGTCGAAGAAGTTGAGTCGATCGTCGTTGTTGAAGTCGGGCGGGCAGAACGGGGACGCGAGCGCATGCGATGCACCCATGAACAACAACGCCGCGATGACGACGCGTTTCCGATACGCTCGGACTCTCCTCATGACGGATACTCTATCGGGATCGCGAGGTCGGACGCAAGGGAATCCCACAGAAACCGGGGGTTAGTTGCCCTCGATGGTCAGCGGGGTGTGTCCCATGCGTTGGGCGGCCATTTTTTCCCATCCGGACCCGAGTTCGCCTTCTGGATCGGGTGGGACGATGTCGACCTTCTTCTCGCCGAGTTTCACTTCGCCCGCGCGGACGCGCTCCTGGAAGGCCTTGCACTCGTCGAGCAATCGATCAAGGATCTCGTCCTCGCCGACGGTTGCGACCTTCTCGCCTTGGACATAGATGATGCCCTTGCGATCGCCCGCGAAGACGGCGACATCGGCGCCCTCGGCTTCGCCCGGGCCGTTGACGACGCATCCCATGACGGCGACCTTCATCGGGACCTCGATGGCTTCGGAGAGCTTGTCGTTGACATCCTGCACGAGCGAGAAGAGATCCACCTGGATGCGTCCGCAGGTCGGGCAGGCGATGAGCTCGGCGCCCTTACGCTCGCGCAGCCCGAGGGAGTAGAGCAGTTCCAATCCGTCCTCGACCTCGTAGATGGGGTCGTTGGCGTAGGAGATGCGGATGGTGTCGCCGATGCCGTTGGCCATGAGTGAACCCAGCGCAACGACGGAGCGGATGCACCCGGTTTCTTTAGGTCCGGCGTGCGTCACGCCCAGGTGGAGGGGGTGGGCGAAGCGCTTGGCGATTTCGGTGTAGGCGTCGATGACCATGGTGGCGTCCATGGACTTGGCGCTGATGGCGATGTCGTAGAAGTCGCGCTCGTAGAAGATGTCGAGGTATTCCTCGAGCTTGGCGATCATGATCGAGAGCAGGTAGCCGTGCTTCTGGTCGGAGAAGACCGCGCCGAGCTCCTTGGCGCGGGCCTGCTTGTCCTTACGCTCGATGATGGACCCCTCGTTGACCCCGACCCGGATGGGGATGCCCCGGTCCTTGCACGCATCGATGACGGCTTCGACCTGGTCGCGATCGTTGATGTTCCCGGGGTTGAGTCGGATCTTGTGCACGCCCGCTTCGACGGCTTCGAGGGCGCGCTTGAAGTGGAAGTGCACATCCGCGACGATCGGGACATTGGTCTGGGCGAGGATCTCGGGCAGCGCCTCGGTGTCCTTGCGTTCGGGGACAGCCACCCGCACGATGTCCGCGCCCGCAGCGGTGAGCTTATGAATCTCCGCGACGCACTTGTCGATGTCGTGGGTGTACCCCGCCGTCATGGTCTGGACACTGACGGGGGCGGCGGTGGTGGGGGCGGTGAGCCCCTTGGCGAGCGGATGATCGAGCGCGATCCCGCCTCCGATCTGGACGATCCCGGTGCGCTGGTCGCCGACGAAGATGGGACGGGTTGGGTTTCGAGGGTTCATCGGGAGATTCTAGGTCCTTGAGTCGAAACGAGCCGCGACCGTGAGGGAGCGGGTATACAGGAATTCGAGGGAGAACCACTCCCTTACGGTCGTGGCTCGTTTGGGTTCGGTGGTCGCACGCGATTGGCGTACTTGCACCGGCGGAGGCCGAGGTAGGCGAAGGTCTCAAATGCGAGAAGACCGACGCCTAGACCGATGAAGAAACCCGGGATCAGGATGTTGTCCATCGTGAAGCCGACCTGCTTCCGTAGCTCAAGCTCGGTTTCAGCTGGATTGAGCAGTTTGTAGACCCAAGCCGCCTTCCATGCCACGTTCCATATGAGGAAGGTGATGAGCCATCCAACCGCACCATGCGCCACAATCGTCCATGAAATGATCGGCGTGATTCGAGTTTTCTTCGTCCGCGAAAAGAACTGGAGCCCGATTGACTCGATCGTTGTGAGGCAGAGTAGAAAGAATGCAAAGAGGAATGAGATGATGAGGAGTACAACTGCGCTCAGGATCCAGTTGAGAACATCCATCGAGAACGTCTCAATACTCACGAGTAGCGCACTCGCGGCGGCAATCGACAGCAGTGAGTAGTGCAGCAAGCTCAGAAAACCGCGTTCTCGAAACTGCATCACATCCAGCGTCCGCAGCGGATGCCGCAGCGTCATCCACCAGGTCGCCAGCAGCGACTTCACACCCGGTGACTGCTGCCAGGGCGTGCCCACCCGTCGCTCGGGGAGCGATTCGGCGATGGGCTTGCCGCACTCGGGGCAGTGGCCTTGGGTGTCGAGCCCCTCGATGATGTACCCGCACTTCTCGCAGAGCAGGGTGTACTCGTCTTTCCAGGGGCGGTCGGGCATGGCTGATCGTACGGCTCAACATCAATGAAGGAACATCCCCTCCGCTGGGTGGGAGGAGGGGATGTTCCTTCATTGAGCGTGACGACAGAAGACGATTGAGGATCTGGGCCGATTTGGTCGATAAAGGGTCCGATGTCGCTGCGTATCTCGCCATCCAATCGCCCGCAAGAGCCCGTGAACGAGTCGACCGGGGCCCGCCCGTGGCTGGGGGTGCGCTTTGTGTGTTCGGGGCAGTACCAGCGGGTCTATCGCGATGTCAACGGCGAACGCTACCTCGCCCGCTGCACCAAATGCGGCAAGACGATCACCTTCAAGGTCGGGCACGGCGGGAGCGATCAGCGGTTCTTTGATGTGTCGTGCTGATCACGCCTTGGGCGTCCTTGTCCCTGTTCGCGTACAATCTGCCCATGGCCGGTGTGTTGTCCATCCTCCCAGACCCCCCAGACGCTCCCGCGCCCATCGGCGTGATCGCCGGGGGTGGGGATCTACCTCTCTTTGTCGCTCAGGGGCTCAAGCGGATGGGGTACGAGGTCCATGGGATCGGTCTGCGGGCACAGTACGAGGACGAGTTTCCCGATCTGTGCGACTCGTTCTGCGATGTGGGATTGCTCCGTATGCGGTCCTGGGGCAGGCGTTTACGCAGACGGGGCGTGCATCATGCCATCATGGTGGGTAAAGTGGATAAGGCCAAGCTCATGCATCAGCGATGGAAGCTGGTGCGGAATATCCCCGATATCACCACGGCCGTCGCGTGGTACAAGCACCTGAGGCACGACCGCCGATCGCACGCCGTATTGCGGGTGATCGCCGACGAGCTCGACTCCAGCGGCGTTTCCCTCATCGACTCGACTTTCCCGATTATGGACCAACTCTCCGAACCAGGCGTGATGACCTCGACCAAGCCCACCGCGAACCAGCGGGCGGATGTCGAGTTCGTGTGGCCGCTGCTGACCGAGCTGCTCCGACTCGACATCGGGCAGTCGCTCACGGTCCGCGATCGCGATGTGATCTCCGTCGAGGCGGTCGAAGGCACGGACAAGATGATCACCCGCACGGGCGAGCTGTGCCGACGCGGGGGGTGGACCTTGGTGAAGGGCGCCCGCGCCCAGCACGATCGTCGATCCGATGTGCCGACGGTTGGGATCCAGACCCTCGAAAACATGCACAAGCACGGCGGGACCTGCCTGGCGATCGCGGCGGGCGATGTGATCATGCTCGACCGGTTCGCGATGCTCGAACGGGCCGACGAGCTCGGGATCTCGATCGTGGGGGTTCCTGTGTCGCACGCGCCGGTGCCCCCGAACGATGCGCCCGCGATGACGCCGGCCCACTTCGAGCGTGCGTTCACGCCCAATCAGCACCCCACGGACGCGCCAGAGCCCGCATCGCGATCCAACGATGACTGACCCGATCGACAACACCCCAACCGACGCGACCCCGGAACCCGTGTTCGTCTCACGAGGCGGGCTCAAGCTCCACAAGGCGCTCGTCGAGCTGCCCTTCGATCCGACAGGCATGGTGTGCGCCGACTTCGGGTGCTCGACGGGTGGATTCACCGATTGCCTGCTCCAAAACGGCGCGAAGCGGGTGCATTCCATCGACACCGCGTACGGCGAGTTCGCCTGGAAACTCCGCACGGACGATCGCGTCGTGGTGCACGAGCGCTCCAACGCCCTGCACCTGGACCCGCCGCAACAGGTCATCGACGAAGGCGGGATCGACCTCGGTGTGATTGATCTGGGTTGGACGAAACAGGACCGGGCGCTGCACGCAGCGTCCAAGTGGCTCAAGCCGGGCGGGCACATTATCTCATTGGTGAAGCCGCACTACGAGGCGGCCAAGGACGACCTGGGCGAGGGCGGCGTGCTGGACCCTGAGCGGGCGGAAGAGATCGCCGAGCGGGTGCGTGATTCATTGCCCGAGCTGGGCTACACGGTGCACGGCTGGGTGAAGAGCCCGGTGCTGGGCGGGGCCGTGGGCAAGAAGCGGAAGAAGAAGGGCAAGGGCAACCCGGAATGGCTGGTGCTGGTGACGAGCGCGTGGTCGATCGGGAGCCCGCCGGGGTGAGGGTGGGGCGTCCATCGCGGTTTGGGGTGGTGGCGTTGGTGGTGCTGCTCCTACTCGGTTGTGTGTTGAACCTCTATGTCGCGTTCGATGGGCCTGGTGTTGATTCGTACCGCTGGCCGGATCTCGCCATAATCTCGATTCATAGTGATGAAGAGGCGGCTGCTCAGTACTGGTGGCCTTCCGTCCCGGACGAGGCGGCGCATCTGGGGAAGCCAAGCAGTTGGGTCCATGTAGACGAGGTTCTCATCCGTTCGTACTCGTTTGACCTGGGGTATCGGAATCCGTCCAAAGAAGTAGACTACACGCTGCACGAGAAGCATTTCGGTTGGCCTTTTACTGTGCGTGCGACGAAGGAAGTGGTCGGTTTTCAACACACAGACTGGAATGCTGGTGGAACGGTTTGGCCCGTGCCGCCCGAAGGGGAGCAGCATGGGCCGCTCGCGATTACCTACCGCCCGCTCGGTCTGATCCTGAACCCGGTCATCTACGCGATTCCGATTTGGGTGGTGGTCATGGTGACCGAGTGGGTCTTCATCGCGATGCGGCGCGAGCGTCGTAATCGACTCGGTTTGTGCGGCGTGTGCACATACGAGATTGGTGGGCTCAGCATCTGTCCTGAGTGCGGCACGGCGAGCACAGACTGGCGTATGAGATCGTCCTTCGGGCTTTGGGTGCAGATGCTCGTCGCGCTGCTTGCTCTTTCCATGACATTCAGTTTGGCGATGGCATGGGTCGGGTTGAAGTTGGGGCTCATCGATCAGGAGATGGACGAGGTCGTACATGTGATCGAGGATCAGGCGATTGGATGGCCTCATCCCCCAGAACGTGTACCTGACCTGGGCGATCCAGGGCTGGGCTATCGTTGGGATCATTGGATGGCCACGCACTATGAGATCGAATATGAGGAGCCCGCAGGGATCCCAGGTGCGCCCGAGGTATATCACCAGGCAAGGTTCGCGGGCTGGCCAGCGTTCACGCTACGGAGCGATCGGGTGAGCGATAGTTTTTACTCAGGGACTGTGCATTACCCCGCGCCGGGGCAGTGGTGGTACCGCGTCCTCCCGTTCGGGCTGATGCTCAACACCTTGCTCTACACCCTGCCTGTCTGGGTGATGCTCTTGTGTGTCCGTCAAGTACTCATATATTGGTCTTGGGGCATGCCCAGAGTGCGGGCGCGGACGGGCATGAAGGAAGGTCTCTGACCTGTCTCACGGTCACTTCGTGGGTTTACAGGGTCGTACAGGCATGAACTGACAGTGACAGTGGTGTCAGTGCGTCTTCCCCACCCCAGCAGGGGAGGTGTTCCGTCACGGTCGGATCGGAGGGGGTCTTGATCTGAAAGGTTCATCACCAACCAACCGTCCAACTCACCCCCAGGGGTTGGTTTTCTTCCTTCCTCGCTAAACGCACATGATCTCACAATGAAGGAACATCCCCTACCCCCACCCGGGGAAGGGGATGTTCCTTCATTGAGCCATCAAGTGGCACGGGTGCCCTGCTTTGACCCGAAGGGCAAAGCAGGAACGAAAGATGTCAGAAGAGAAGTCTTGTCCCTCCCCGCGCCCCGCGGGGAGGTGGGCCGCCAAAGGCGGGGCGGAGGGGTCTTCTCTTCAAAAAAATGATTGCAGGCGAGACATCCCCTGCAGTGGCATCATCCAACCAACCGTCCGGCCTCTTTCCCATTTGCCTGGTTGGTTGACGACCATGCCAACGAATGCCCAACTCCCACACAGAAAGGAAGGAACATCCCCTTCCCCGGGTGGGGGTAGGGGATGTTCCTTCCTTTAAAGACCTTGTTCGTTGTTCAAAGAAGGAACACACCTTCCTCTGGGTGGGGGAAGGGGATGTTCCTTCAATCATCGACCTACCATCCCCCATGTTCATCGATCGAGCACGCATCATGGTTTTCGCTGGAAAGGGCGGCGACGGGAAGGTCGCCTTCCGACGCGCCAAGGGTCTGCCCAAGGGAGGGCCCAACGGAGGCGACGGCGGACGCGGCGGCGATGTCATCCTCCGCGTGGACGAGGGGCTTAACACGCTCGTCGATTTCCGTGGGATCTACGAGTGGAAAGCCCAACCCGGAGAGGGTGGCGGGAAAAAGCAATGCACCGGGGCCGACGGCGACGATCTCGTCATCCGTGTCCCCGCGGGTACCGTCGTCTACAACGAAGAGACCGGCGAGGAACTCGCGGATCTGGGCGAGGGTGATTCCATCATCATCGCACGAGGCGGCAAGGGCGGGTTCGGCAACGAGCACTTCAAGTCCGCCGTCAACCAGACCCCACGCAAAGCAACCCCCGGCGAGGAGGGCGAGGTCTTCGCCCTCAAGCTCGAACTCAAGGTCATCGCGGAGGTCGGGCTCGTCGGGCTCCCCAACGCGGGCAAGAGCACCTTCCTCAAGTCCGTCACCCGCGCCGATCCCAAGATCGCCGACTACCCCTTCACGACCCTCTCGCCTCAGCTGGGCATCGCGACAGTCGATCAATCGCGCCGCCTGGTCATCGCCGACATCCCCGGCCTCATCGAGGGCGCATCGGGCGGCGCCGGGCTCGGGCACGACTTCCTGCGTCACATCGAACGCACCAAGGTCATCATCCATATGCTCGATGTCGAACCCGACAACCGATTGAGCGCTGCGGAGAACTACCGCACGATCCGCGCCGAGCTGCGTGGGTACTCCTCGGAACTCGCGGAGAAACCCGAACTCATCGCGCTCAACAAGCTCGACCTGATGACGGAAGAGGATCAGCAGGAAGCCATCAACGAGCTCCGCACCACGCTCCAGCTCGACGCGTCCACCGAGATCTACCCGATCTCCGGCGCCACCGGGTTCGGGTGCCCCGCGCTGCTCGAAGCCGCGTACAAACTCCTCCATCGCGATCGCGTTGAGTCGGGTTGGTGAGTTCTCGCACAATCGAAGTTCTCTTGTGCCTCCCCCGTCCTGACGGGGGAGGTGTCGAACGAAGTGAGACGGAGGGGGTCTTAGATCCGTTGCCTTCTACAAGCAGCCGCATCGATGTACATTCGTCTACGATCTGTTCATGCACGATGCCAAAACATTCCGTGCGTTGATACGCCCGACACCCGAAGCCAAGCGTCGTGCCAAAGAGCTTCGGGCGCAGCTCTCTGAACCCGAGCGGATGCTGGTCTGGGCGATCCGCTCAGATCAGCGCACGGGCCTGCGATTCCGTGTGCAAGAACCGATCGGGCCTTACATTGCGGATTTCTACTGTCATCGCGCTCGAGCTGGTTATTGAGATTGACGGAAAGCACCATCAGAATGAGCAACATGAGCACGACACACATCGAGACGATTGGATGCAACGCGTAGGCATCGTGACAACACGCATTCCTGCACAGGAGGTATTTAGCAACCTGCAAGGCGTGTACAACACGATGCTCGCCCAAGCAACCCGACGGATTGCAAGTCTTGAGAACAAGTCTCCTTAACGCAGCCATGCGTTTGTTGTACGATCCGTCCATTTTGCTCATGGTGATACGGGCTTGAGGCAACTGAAGTCCGTTGTGCCCCCTGACTTCATGGGTGATCTCCAAGACCCCCTCCGCCCCTTCGGGGCACCTCCCCCGCCAGGTGCGGGGGAGGCACAAGAGGTGCGGGAGCCATGCCAACCAACGCACGCACCGCTCATCCGGTATACACTCAACCCATGTCCGCCCCATACGACATCATCAAGACGCAGGATGTGTGCGCCCAAACGGGTCGCGCCATCGAGATCGGCGAGGAACACATCGCCGCCCTGATCGAAACCCCCGAGGAAGAAGCGCTCGTCCGCGTCGCCTATTCACTCGAAGCGTGGGGCAAGGGGCCCAATCTGCCGCCAGATGCGGCCCTTTTCGGGTTCTGGAAGCGAACGCTCCCCGACAAGGACGAAGCCCCCAAGCAGCTCGTTTCCCCAGATGAGATGCTCGACCTGTTCGAACAACTCGCGGACGCCACCGAGCACCGCCAGCTCGCGTTCCGGTATCTGCTCGCGTTGATCCTGATGCGCAAGAAGGTCCTGCTCTACGAACGCAGCACCCCGCCGCAGGGAGACACGCCGGGCGTGCTGATCCTGCGTCAACGCGTCAAGGGCGGCGGCGGCCCGCTTTTCGAAGTCACCGACCCCGGGCTCGACGACGAGACCATCGCCCAGGCCACCGAAGAGATCGGGCAGGTCATGAACCTTGATGAGGTCAGCGCATGAACCGGTTCGCCTTGTGTCTTCTCTCCATGATGGTCATGCTCGGCTGCTCAAGCACCAGCAAGGTCGATGTCGACAAGCTCCCCGCCCCGCCGAGCACCCAGGAACTCGTCGAGGCGCACAACGCCCGCATCGCGACCCTCGAAACCCTGTGGGCACGCGTCAGTGTCCGCGCCAAGGGCACATACGAAGACGGTACCGGGTACGAAGAGCAGGGCGAGGGGCACCTGCAGATCGTCCGCCCCGATCGCGTCTCGCTCTCGATCGGCAAACTCGGCGAGACCTACTTCGTGTTCGGCGCATCCGAATCGCAATACTGGTCGTTCAATCTCGCGGATGCGGATCGCAAGGTCATGCTCATTGGCTCGATGGATCAGGTGACACGAGGCAAGGCCGCCGCTCTCGGGCTGCCGGTGCACCCTTCCGAACTCATCCCGCTCTCAGGGCTCGCATCGATCGACCTCTCGCAGGCAGGCGGCACCCGATGGCGTGAGGACGCCAAGGCGTACGGGTTCTCCACCCCGGCGCGATGGGGATCGACCATGACCTGGTTCGACCCACGCACCAAGCATGTTGTTCAGACGCAGGCCTACGACGAGTACAACGAGCTCATCGCCAGCGCGGAAATGTCCCGCTATAAGGATGCCCAAGTGCCCGGCGAGCTCCCCGTCCAGGTGCCCGGAAAAATCGAGATCACCACCCCCAACGACAGCGGGTTCGTCCGTATCGAAACCTCCGAACCCCAGGCCCGCACCATCCGCGCGATGGTCTTTGAGCCCGAACGCCTCCAACGCGCCTACCGCGTCGATGAAGTCATCGATCTCGACGAGCCGATCGAGCCCTGACCCATCATGCCTACCCGTCTTCTCATCGCGTTGTTCTTCGTGGTGCTCGCTTCGATCACGCGTGCGGACGATCGCATCCTGATCACATCGAATATCGACGAGTTGCCCACGCGTGCGTGGGCGGTCTATCGCAACTCATCGGACGAGAACCTTCTGGTCTACTTCGCTCCGCGCGAGGACACCGCCGCCGTAGAGGGCGGAACGCTTGGGCAGATCCAGGCGGTTCGCACGCTCGGGCACCGTCTCCCGATCGCGATCAGCGCCCACGCGGACCGAGTCTACCTCGCGTACCCACCCGTCGTGACAAACCGGCAACGCCTCCTGCGGGTGTACTCAGTCCGCGCCGTTCCCAGCCCCGTCGGCGGGCTCTGGGTCCTGGACCCCGCGGGACAGATGCAGGTAGAGCAGCCCATCATCACCGACGCGAACCTGATCGGGCTCCAGTCCACACGCGACACCATCTGGGCGTTGCTCAAAGAGAACGGCACGCTCGAACTGCGACGCATGACCCCCGCCGGGTGGGATCGTGTCCCTGTCTCAGATGAGATCGATCCGCGTCGAGTTCAGCTCAGCGCCATCGGAGCCGACCCCGTACTCATCGACCGCAGCGGGCTGCGCTTCAAAGCGTACCGCCTCGATACGGCGGCCGGTGAATGGAGCGGCATCCCGCATGAACTGGAGATCGGGAACGATACCGAAATCCACGCGGCTCCCAACGCGCTGCGGATCATTGATCGAGCGGAATCGGGCAAGGCGCGGCTCCGATACTGGTCTGAGGATGGCGTCTTCCAGGTCGCACAGAACCTTGACCTTCCCCAGGATCTGAGCAACGCGTTCATGGGCAGCCAGGACGCCCTGATCGGGATCAGACTCGTCGATACTGCGGGTGACGACGACGAAGTGGAAACAACGGTTGAGTTGGTCGAGCTCGATGCCAAAGAAAACTCAGTCCTCTACGCCGGTGCTCCAGCCGTCACAGCCCCCGTATCTGCCGAGGAGTTCCGCTTTCTCATTGTGATGATGGTGCTGGTCATGTCGGGCGTGCTCGTCGTCGTCATCCTCCCTGATCGGGCCGACGCGATGCAACTGCCCGAGGGCGTAGTCATCGCCGATCCGGGGCGTCGCCTGCTGGCCACGCTCATCGATGTATTCCTGGTCACCACGATCGTCGGGGCCCTCGTCGGCGTTTCCGCCTTGGAAATCGTGACGCTCGCGGTCATCGTCCAGCCCAACAACGCTTGGTCGGTTTTCCCGATGACCATCATCGCAGGCATTTGCTATGCAACCTTTGCCGAGTTTGTCGTGGGCGCCACACCCGGCAAGCTGCTCATGGGCGTGCGTCTGGTCGCCGCAGAGCCCGGCATACCCCACAAGCCTCGTTTCTGGTCAGTTCTCACCCGCAACATCATCAAATGGGTGCTTCCGCCCGTTGCGGCACTGGCGCTGATCGATCCGGAGACGCTCCATCGGGGCGACCGGACCTCCAGATCGCTCGTGGTCATGCCCCGCCGAGATGAAGAGCCGGAAACCCGCTGAAGACCCGTCCCCCGAATGTCCGATAGGAGTTATCAGCCGAGTATTCGGTTTCGGTGCGCGTGCGCCGATCGAATCCTGACCCTGGATATCCCTGATGAGCGATGATCTGGACAGCTTGAACGAAACGGGATTTCCCGAGGATCCCGCCGTCGAGGTGGAAGAAGACATGCCATCAACCGACCTCGATGAGGACCCGGTTGAAGCAGTCCGCACCGGCTGGCGTGACGCGTGGCAGGTGCCCGTGCTGCTTATCGCGGGCGGGCTGATGCTCCTCGGCGTGGCGTACGGCATCTCCACCAAGCCGGATCCAGAGTTGCTCCCACGCATTCAGATCGCGAACAGGATGATCGAAAACGAGCAGTATCAGGAGGCGATCAATCTGCTCAATACCGAGGTGTATCCCTGGGTCGCCAATGCGGACACCCCAGTAGACACCAAGGCCTCGTACCACATCGCCAAAGCCCGCTCGATCTACTACGGTCAGCGCAAGCTCAAGATTCACGACGAACGCAACGACATCGCGATCATACGCGAATACGAAGAAGCCCAGCGCATGGGTGGTGTGCTCGAAGCACGCGACCTCGCTGCCCTCGCGAACACACACATCGCCCGCGACCAGTTCACCATCGCACTCCAGCACGCACGCGACATTCCTGAGTCCAAGCGATACCTCCGCGACGCCGTATATCAGCGTGCCATCGAGTCGATGCTCGATCGCTCCAACCCCATGACCGAAGAGGCGATGGGGCTGATCGCCGAGTTCCTGCTGGACCCCAGTCTCCCGACCGAGCATCGCATCTGGGCCATGGAAACCCAAGGGCGTGTACAACTCGAACAGGGCTATGCCGATCTGGTGATCACACGGATGCTCCGCGAGCTCCCGCGTCTCAACCATGCCCAGCCCTTCGATCGTTCCCGACTGAGACTCATCCTCGCCCAGGCCTATGTCGCTCAGGGCGCGGTTGTTCAGGCAGACGAGCAGGTGCAGATCGCGCGAGACCTCGCGGCCGCCGGCGATCCGCACTACCCCCAGATCCTGCTGATGAAAGCGATCGTCGAGGATGAACAGGGCAATACGAGCGAAGCACGAAACCTCTACGATGAAATCGTCCAGAACCACGCCACCTCGGACGCACTCCCGTTGGCGTTGCTCGGCCTGGGAGAAACCGAAGCCGCTCTGAAGGAGCCGGTGCTCTCGCTCGAGGCCTACCAACGCCTCGTCACAGACTACGACTCGTATCAGATCGAGTCCTACCCCTCACGGAAGCAGGTGCTCGAGTCACTGCTCTCCCGATCCGATGAGTCGCTCGCGTCGGGATATCCGTTCGACGCGATCGAATACGCCCGTTTGGGCGAAACGCTCTACGAAGATCAGCGGATCCCCGGCGAGGTGTATCTGGCACTCGCTGTCGCCCATGAGGGGGCCGCGGAGTCGCTGCTCGGGCGCCCAATCGAGGATGTGAAAACCCTGCTCGGGCTGGACCCATCCGCCCGTGCAGAGGTCCAGCGTCATCTGATCATCGCCGCGACCAACTTCAGTCTCCACGCTGAGCGTCATGTCGTGACGAACCTCCCCATGTTCGCCAGCTCGCTCTGGCGTTCCGCGGACCTTTTCGATCGTGCCGGCGATCAGCCCGAAGCGATCAACGCGTTTCAGACCTATGCCAAATCGATGCCCTCGGACCCGCGTTATGCCGAGGCGTTATTCCGTCAGGCAGAGGCATTGAGGGCGATGGGGGACTTCTCCGCCGCTGCTGATGTCTACAAGGGGCTGATCGAGGCCAAGGAAGAGAATGCGAACGCCGATATCGGCGCCCTCGCGGACGCGAGCCATGTCCCGCTTGCCCAGGCGTATCTCTATGACGAAGATCCGGAGAACGACGCACAGGCAGAATCGCTACTCGTGAACGCGATCGATGGTTCTATGGGGACAAACGACACCCAGCTCTTCCGCGATGCCCTCCTCGAGCTCGCCGGGCTCTACGACCGCACGGATCGCCCCGAAAGAGCAATCGAACGCTATGACGAGTTCCGCAACCGATTCCCCGATGATCCGGAGACCGCTTCCGTCGTGTTCCGGTTGGCGGATGCGCACCGCCGGTTGGGCGATCTGATCGAAGACTCGCTGAACCAGCCCATGCCCGCTGCGGAGCGAAACCGGCGGACCGTCGAAATGAACGATCACCGGCGGGACGCGATCAAACGCTATGACGACGCGATCGCCTTGCTGGGTGCCCGTCACGCCTCGGCGATGGGGATCTTTGAGTCCATCGCACTCCGCAACGCGCACTTCTACCTGGGCGATTGCGCCTTCGATCTCGGCGAGTACGAGCAGGCCATCAACTATTACGACCGAGCCCGCGATCGCTACGGCGACGACCCCGCCTCGCTCGTCGCGATGGTGCAGATCGTCAACGCATACATCCAGATCGGTCAGATCGGTCGCGCCCGCACCGCCAACGAGCGGGCAAAGCGCTTCTACGCGATGATGCCCGACGAGGTTTGGGACGATCCGACACTCCCGATGGACCGCGATGATTGGGAGCGTTGGCTCGAATCGAGCACGGAACTCATCGCCAACGCATCACCCTGAGCGTGTTTTTTGCGCACAGTGTGGAGAAATCCGCGCCAGTGACCGATAACCCACTCAGCACCACGAACGGGAACGGAGTCCCGGGTGTCTGGAAGTGAGGGTCACGGATGACCGCGCCTGAGTCGCACACAGAAAAACAGGACCAGACCGCCATGCTCAAGTCTCGGCTTGAGTCCCTGCTTGATGAGGCGGGCACGCTGGTGGATCAGTTGCAGGCAGTCGGTGCCGAGCAGCGTCACGCCGTCGAATCCGGTCAGGTTCAACAGATCGTAGAAGTTGTCGCAAAGCGTGATCCGATCGTGCAATCCATGATTCGGGTCGGCGAGGAACTCGGTGCATTCATCGAGGATCCAACGACCAAGTCTGCCTTGAGCGAGCAGACCCTGAGCAGTGTGCTCCTCCGTATCGCGGGGTACGAGCACACCATGAAGCGCCTTCGCGAGCAGGACGCGAAGGACCAGGCCTTGATGGAACAGACCCGCGACAAGCTCGCCGCTCAACTCGCGGGGATGGGCTCGGGTAAGTCGGCCCTGCGTGCCTACTCCTCAAAGTCCACGCCTCCAAACCCGATCATGCAGGATAAGAGAGGGTAATCATGAGTGAACGCATGATGCAACTCGTTCCTGAGATGGCTGCCGAGGAAGGCGGGACAGGTTCGCTTTCACCGACGGATCTCGCGGAGCTCATGTCCGCGTTTACAGAGGTCACCAGCAAGCTCGAGCACACCCATGCCCAACTCCGCGGCGAGGTTGCCCGCCTGAACGCAGAACTGCGTGATGCGAACGAGGCGCTCCAGCGTTCGCGTCGTCTGGCCGCTCTGGGTGAGATGGCCGCGGGGATCTCCCACGAGATCCGAAACCCGCTTGGCTCGATCAAGCTCTACGCGAGCATGCTCCACGAGGACCTCGAGTCGCTTCCCGATCAAAGGCAGGTTGTTGAAAAGATCGGGCGGGCTGTTCGGGGGCTCGACGAGATTGTTGGTGATGTACTGAGTTTCGCAAGAGAGACCAACGCGAAGTTCGTGGCGTGCGAAACAGCACCGATCATCGCGCAGTCGCTTGAGGCGTGCTGCGCAGAGATCGCAGGGGCAGTCGTGCTTGATGAACCCAGGGGGTCGATCGAGCTCGAATGTGATCCGTGCCTGCTGCAGCAAGCGCTCGTCAATGTGCTCCGCAATGCCGGGGAAGCCAACCGGATCTCAGGCGGCGATCAGATCGTAGTTTCTGTCGAACACTCACGCCTCGAGCGTGAGGACCGGTCAGAGGACTCGGTCGCGGTCACGGTCTCGGACAGAGGCGACGGTATCCCCAGTCAGGTCATTGAACGCATGTTCAATCCATTTTTTACAACCCGCGAAGCGGGGACCGGGCTCGGGCTTGCGATCGTGCACCGCATCGTTGATGCGCACCGTGGATCGGTCGAAGTTGGAAATCATGATGCCCACCCCGGCGCGTGGGTGCGGATCACAGTTCCCGTGCGGCAGCCCGTTGTGGTGACGCGGGGCGAGCTGAATCAGTCAAATGATATTCGGGCGGCCGTCCCAAACGCGGGCGCATCCCCAAGTGTGATGAGGTAAGCGGATGACACGGACTGTACTCGTGGTGGACGATAAAGAGATGATGCGTGATTCTGTCGGGTCGATCCTGACCCGCGCGGGGTTCAGCGTTCGGACTGCCAGCGATGCTCGCAGTGCCCTGAGTGAGATCGCATCGCGTCGTCCGGACTGCGTTGTCACCGACCATAACATGCCTGGCATGACCGGGGTGGAGTTGGTCGCTCAGGTCAACGCGCACGACGACGAGCTCCCTGTCATCCTGATGACCGCTTTCGGCTCCATCGAGATCGCGGTGCAGGCGATGAAGAATGGCGCGTACGACTTTATCACCAAGCCATTCGAGGGTGATGAGCTCATTATCGCAGTGAAGCGTGCGATCCAGCACGCCTCTGTTGTTCGCGAGAACGCGATCCTGAAGGCCAGTACCAGCACGGACGGGCAGCGGTCCGGGCTCGATCGGCTCGTCGGCGAGTCCGATGCGATGCGCAAGGTTCGCGAACAGGTCCGTGCCGTTGCGTCCAGCCATGGCACTGTGCTGGTGACGGGTGAGAGCGGGGTAGGTAAAGAGGTCGTGGCGCGTGCAGTGCACGATCTGAGCCCACGCGTGGCCAATCCGTTTCTCGCCGTGAACTGCGCGGCATTAAATGAGAGTCTGCTCGAATCCGAACTCTTCGGGCACGAAAAGGGCGCGTTCACCGGTGCTGACAAGCTCCGCAAGGGGCGGTTCGAACTCGCGAACGATGGCACACTGCTCCTCGACGAGGTCAGTGAGGTTTCTCCTCAGATTCAGGCGAAGCTCTTGCGTGTGTTGCAGGAGCGTGCGTTTGAGCGTGTCGGCTCGAGCACGACGATCGGCGTTGATGTTCGCATCGTCGCCACGAGCAATCGTGACCTGCCCCATGCGGCATCGATGGGCGAGTTCCGCCAGGACCTCTTTTACCGACTCAATGTCCTCCCCATCACGATACCGCCGCTGCGTGAGCGATCCGGAGATGTTGAGGTGCTCTCACAGCATTTCATCGACCAGATCGCCCAGAGGGATGGACGCCGATCCATGAGCTTCGATGACGACGCACGCCGACTCATGGACGAGTATGGGTGGCCGGGCAATGTGCGTGAGCTGCAGAACATCTGCGAGCGTGCTGTGGTGCTCAGCGATCCCAAATCAAGCACAATTCACGCGTCGCTCGTTGAGCCGTGGTTGATGTCCTCTCGCCCTGCTCTCAAGGCAACCCCCTTGCGAGCCGGGAGCATGAATGGTTCGCCCGTGAGCTCGATGACGGAACCCAAGCCCATCCATCATCAGGCGGCATCACAGAACGGGGTCGCACAGCAAGCCCAGCCATCGATTGCATCGATTCTCCCTGGAGACCGAACCCTCGCAGATATCGAGCGTGAAACGATCGTGGCGACGCTCCAGCGGTTCAACGGGCATCGTCAGAAAACAGCGAAGGCGCTCGGGATTGGGGTCCGGACACTCGGTTTGAAACTCAAGAAGTGGAAAGAAGAGAGTTTGGTGTCGCAGAGTCTGTAAGACCCATTCGGCACGCGGGTTGCGAATACCCATCTGGAGTCCAAGATGATCAGCGATTTATCCACAGCCGGTGCACTGCCTGCCCTTGAGAAGATGTTTCTCTTCTCAGGACAGCGCCAGCGTCTCATCGCGCAGAATATTGCGAACATCGATACCCCCAACTATCAGGGGGTCGACGCGGATCCGGTGGCTTTCCAGCGGGCACTTGGGCAGGCGATTGATAAGCGGAAGGCAAAGAACGGTGGCGCTTCAGGCGAACTCGATCTTTCCAGATCCAGCGAAGTCCGCATGGTGGGGGGGCGGATGCAGATCAACCCACAGACACCGATAGAGGGGGTTCTGTTCCAGGATCGAAATCATCGAGATCTGGAAGTGCTCATGCAGGACATGGTCGAAAACGCCACCATGTTCAGGGTCGCGGGTGACCTGATGCGAAAAAACCAGTCTCTGATCCGAGGCGCGATCGCACAGCGTGTGATCTGATCAAAGGGATAAGCAATGTACGGCTCACTCGACATCTCGACTTCAGGCATGATCGCCCAGCGGACCCGCATGCAGGTCATCGCGGCTAATCTTGCGAACATCAATACTCTGGAAAACACTCAGGGTGAGTATGAGCCGTATCTTCGCCGTGCCGCGATGCTCGAACCCGCCGGACACCCGGATCAGCCGCAGGGCGTTCGGGTTGCGACCATCGATGTCCAGGAGGGGGCCCTGCGTGAGCGCTCGATGCCCGGTCATAAGTTCGCTGATGAGAACGGGATTGTCATGGTCCCGGACATTGATTCGACAACGGAATGGGTCAACGGGCTTCAGGCCTCTCGCGCGTACGAGGCGAATGTGGCTGCGGCCGAAACCATGAAAACGATGGTGGCACAAGCATTGCGACTGCTCGCATGATAAACTGATATAGAGCACACCCCATGAGCGACCCACTCGGACTCATCCAGAACACCGGCGGCACCCACAACTTGCCGAACCCCGCACTGCGGAATACGCAGGGGAAGGGGAGTGGTCCGGACTTCAAAAACATGCTCATGAAGAATCTGAACGAGGTCAACTCGTTGCAGAAGGACGCTTCAGAAGCGGCGCAGGACCTGATCACGGGCAAGCGGAACGACCTCGAAGGCGTTGTTGCGGCGACCGAGAAGGCAGAAACCGCGTTCAAGATGCTCCAGGCGATGCGAAACCAGGTGATGGAAGCCTATGACGAGATCAAGCAGATGCGTGTCTGATACGCGTTGGTGATCTCTGCACAGCGCAAACCCTGCACAACTGAACAGACTTGAAGAAAAAGATGCGTTCGTCCGCACGGGTTATCAAGCCGCGCGCGCGCTTCGGCCGATGTTGCAGATCATCAGCGCGAGATTCGCGCGTGAGGAGTGCAAGGATTGCGCTCCACGAGGCAGGAGGCCGTTGAGGAATGGATCGTTTTCGTCAGGTAATCGCGCAGATCTCTGAGCAGTATGCGAAAATGGGTGCATCGCAGAAGCTCCTACTCGCGTCGCTCGCTGTCATCGCGACGATGACCCTGTTCCTCGTCTCCCAGTATGCCGCCAAGCCGTCGATGGTCGATCTGGTCCCCGCAAGCGGGGAAGTGGATACCGTCGGGATTCTTCAGAACGCAGGGTACAACGCGGAGGTTGTCGACGGCAAAGTCGTTGTCCCACAAGGGCAGCAGCGTGCAGCCGTTTCATACCTCACGCAGACCGGGCAGCTCCCGGGAGATACAACGCTCCTTTTCTCCAATCTGATCGGATCACAGGATTGGAAGGCTTCGAGTGCTCAGCACCGTCAGCAGTATTTTATCGCTCTGCAGAATGAGCTCTCGGGCATCATTACGGATTTCCAAGGTGTCTCCAAGGCGAGTGTGATCCTCGATGTTCCCCAGACAACAGGACTCGGACGAGCCGCTCGTCCTGCAACGGCCTCAGTGACAGTGTTCACCGGTGGGCTCGGTGGGGTTCCTCAGGATATGGTTGACGCGGTTGCGAATCTGGTCTCTGGAGCGGTGTCGGGCCTCGTGCCCAGCCGCGTGAAGGTGATCGATGGCTCGACCGGTCGTGCTCGCACCACAAGCGATGACTCGTCGAACTCTTCGGGGCGTTATCTCGAGTACGCCGCTGAGGTTGAGCAGCACGCACGGGAAAAGATCGAAGAACTGTTCGGGCACATCCCCAATGTGATTGTCTCTGTGACCGCTCATGTGGATATCACGAGTGTGCAGTCGACGGAGAATCTCTATACCCCCAAGGATGAGGGTACGGTCGCGGTTCTCCAAAGCGAAACCAAGAACGATTCATCATCACGGCAGGCGAACCGTGGGGCAGAATCGGGAGTTCGCTCCAATCAGGCCGTTTCGATCAATACCGGGGGCGGGACTGGAACCAGCACCGAGACCGGGTCTGCGGAGACAACATTCGAGACCGCGATCGGGAACCGGACCAAGACCGTGCTGGATCCGCGCGGTATGCCTACGCACTACAGCGCCTCCGTCATCATCCCTCAGGAATACATTGTCAGTATCATCGAGAGCAGCCGCCCCGCGGGGCAGGACGCTGAGCCTGATCCCGTCACGGCGGATGATGCGAAGGCGTTCTTTGAGCAGTCCAAGCCGATGTTTGAAGAACTCGTACGCCCGCACCTGCTCGGTCAGACCGCGGACGGTCAGCGTGCACCGGGCGATCTCTCGCTGCAGATGGCGCCACTGGGCGCGATGTACATCGCAGGGGGCATGAGCTCCAGCGGTAGTGGGGGGATGCTGGGCACCATCACGGGTGGTGGCGGGATGCTCTCAGGCGGGCAGCTGGTCGAGACCATTCTCGTTGGTCTGCTCGCGGCGATCTCGTTGGGCATGATGCTCATGATGGTCAAGCGTTCTGCCAAGCGTATAGAGCTGCCCACGGTTGAACAACTCGTCGGTGTACCCCCGGAAATCGAGGGTGGGAATGATCTCATCGGTGAGGCCGGTGAGGGGGAATCGGTCATGACCGGGATCGAGGTCGATGAGAAGCTTGTCCAGGTTCAGCAGCTGCGGGATCAGGTATCCGAACTCGTCAACAAGGATCCGGAGTCCGCGGCGACGCTCATCGATCGTTGGACCGAACAAGTGGATCAGGCCTGACCGAGGGAAGCATACATGGCACGCAGAATGAATGAACCATTCCCAACCGATATCAGCGAGCTCAGCGGCGTTGAAAAAGCAGCGATCCTGTTGCTCGCGATCGGTCCCGATGCCGCCTCGAGCATCCTGAAGCATCTTGCCCAGGAGCGGGTTGAAGAGGTCACGCGATCGTTGGCGAGCCTTGGGCGCGTGCCGGATCAGGTGCAAAACGAGGTGGTCGAGGAGTTCTACAACATCTCCATCGCATCGCAGTACGCCAACGAGGGATCCCTCTCGTACGCGCGGATGGTCCTGCAAAACTCGCTCGATCCAACAGTAGCCGAGCGCATGCTTTCGCAGATCCAGACCCAGGTCCAGAAGACTCCATTCAGTTTTCTTCAGCGTGCAGAGAGTGACAACCTGCTCACATTCATTCAGGAAGAGCATCCCCAGACGATCGCTTTGATTCTTTGTCATCTCTCGCATCACAAGGCGTCGGAGATTCTGGGCGGGCTCGCGATGGACAAGCAGCTTGAGGTCATCAAGCGTATTGCGAACATGGAGCAAACGAATCCTGAGGTCATCCGCGAGGTCGAACGAGGGCTTGAATCGCGTCTGAGCAACATGCTCATGCAGAGCATGGAAAAGGCGGGTGGCGTGCCGACGGTGTCCGAGATCCTCAATCTCACGGATCGCGCGACAGAGAAGACAATCATGGAGGGGCTCGAGTCCGACGACCCAGACCTGGTCGAAGAGATTCGCAGACTTATGTTCGTCTTCGAGGACATCAAGCTCGTGAACGACAAGGGGATTCAGGCGGTACTCAAGGAAGTCGAGAACGACGAGCTTTCGCTTGCTCTCAAGACGGCGAGCGAACAGCTCAAGGAGAAGATCTTCTCGAATATGTCCGAACGAGCCGCTTCGATGGTCAAAGAAGACATGGAGTTTATGGGGCCTGTCCGTGTCTCGGATGTCGAATCGACACAGCAGCGGATTGTGGACATTGTGCGTCGTCTCGAAGAATCCGGCGATCTGATGATCGAGGGACGCGGCGGCGATTCGGAAATGATCGTCTGATCTCATCAGAGGAGTTGCGCGATGGGGATGATCAAACGAGCGGACATCGAGCGGTATACACGCGATGCCTATGTCATGAACCTCACCGACATCGAGCAGCGCGGCAAGCAGCTCATGGATACCGCGAATACGAATGCGGCCAAGGTCGTCAAAGAGGCACAGGACGAACGCGAGCGACTCGTGGGTAACGCCCACGCGGAAGGGTTTGCGCAGGGACAGCAGGAAGGCCACGCGGAGGGCTTTGAGCAAGGACGAAAAGAGGGCATCGAGCAGGCGCGTAAAGAACATGCTCAGGTTCTCGATCAGCTTGTGGGGATGTGGGCGGATCAGTTGGGGGCGTTTGAGCAGGGCAGAGACGAGATGCTCGAAGCGGCTCGGGTACAGGTCATCGAGCTCGCCGCGGCGATCGCTCAGCGTGTCGTGCATCGATCGATCGAACTCGATCCGAGCGTTGTGATGAGCGAGCTTGAGTCGGTTCTCTCGGCGATCACAGAGCCCACACGACTGGTCATCCGGGTGCATCCTGATGATGCCGGGGGCGTACGAGAAGAGCTTCCCGCGCTCGTCGATCGGTTTGCGGCGTGTGAGCATGCGCAGGTTGTGACAGATCCATCGTTGCCCCGGGGTTCATGCGTCGCGCAAACCCCTTCTGGCGGGACCCTCGACGCGTCTATACACACGCAGCTCGACCGAATCATCGATGCGTTGCTTCCCAAGGGACACGCGCGAGGCGAGATCCTTGAGCTCCCAAGCTCATCAGAGTCTGATGTCCGCACTGATGGTGACCCACAGGAAGACGCGGCGTGAAACTCTTCGCGTCCGAACTCGACACACTCTCTCAACTCGAGACCCGTGCGATTGCTGGGCGCGTTGCCAGTGTGCGGGGGCTGACGCTACTCGCGACAGATCTTCCCGTGCCCATCGGATCGCTCGTTCGGATCGATGCGCCCGTCCAGAACGGTTTCGTCGCGGGCGAAGTGGTGGGGTTCGAGGGGCGGAACACCATCATCATGTTGCTCGCGGATACAACGGGCATTATCCCTGGTGCGGTCGTTCGTCTGGATCAGGTGTTCCAGGCAGCCCCGATCTCACGGCGGATGCTTGGTCGTGTTGTGAACGGGCTGGGCGAGCCCATCGACGAACTCGGCCCGATCAGCGAATGTGCGAACTGCGCCATTAACCCGACCCCAATCGGCCCGATGCGCCGCAAGCGCATCGACGAGCCCCTCCGGACGGGTGTCCGGGCGATCGACCTGATGACACCGATGGGTCGTGGTCAACGCATGGGTATCTTTGCGGGGCCCGGCGTTGGTAAATCGACCCTGCTCGGGCAGATCTCGCGGAACACTGATGCGGATGTCAATGTCATCGCGCTCATCGGCGAACGCGGGCGCGAGGTTCTCGATTTCATTCATCACGCACTGGGGCCCGAAGGGCTCGCACGGTCGCTCGTGGTTGTGGCAACGAGCGATGAGTCGCCGCTGCTGCGGGTGCGTGCGGCGAAACTTGCCACGACAGCAGCCGAATATTTTCGTGATCGTGGTCAGGATGTGCTGCTCATGATGGACTCTGTGACCAGATTCGCACACGCCCAGCGTCAAGTGGGTTTAAGCGTCGGTGAGCCACCGGCAACGAAGGGGTATACCCCTTCGGTATTCTCGAATCTGGCCACCTTGCTCGAGCGTGCAGGACGGGTCAATCTGGGAGAGGGCAGAACAGGTTCCGTCACGGGGTTGTACACCATCCTCGTAGAGGGCGATGACATGAGCGAGCCCATCGCGGACGCGGCACGCGGGATTCTCGATGGGCACATCATCCTGAGCCGCAAGATCGCACACAAGGGGCATTTCCCCGCGATCGATGTGCTCGATTCAGTATCTCGTGTCAGCGGGGATGTCTCGGACAATGCCCAGATCGCGGCGCGTTTGCAGCTTACCAAGCTCATCGCGGAGTATCGCGAGATCGATGACTTGCTCCAGATCGGGGCGTACGCGCCGGGATCGAATCCAGTGGCCGATACGGCGATCGATCTGATCGACCCCATACATGAGTTGCTGCAGCAGAGCACCAATGAAAAGGGGAACTTTGAGCAGTCCAAGTCGCTGATGCTCAAACTCGCACTTCAATCCAATGAGATGATCCAGCAACGCAAGGTCCTCGCTGGCGCTCAGCGTCAGCAGGCACAGCAGCAATAAAACCAGAGCCGTAACACATGCCCAGGTTTATCTTCAAACTCCAGTCAGTTCTCGACCAGCGCGTCCGCGAGGAGCGCGATCAGATGCTGGTCGTGTCGGAGCTGGAACGCGAGCGTTTGGCACTCGAATCGCGTATTCGCGGTTGCCAGCAGATGATGAGCGACGAGCGTCATGAACTCACCCAGACACTGGGGGTGGGACAACGCGTGGACCTGCAAGCCGTCAAGATGCAGGCCGGCGCATCGCTCAGGCACAACTTTGATGCCCAGCGAGCGGTACTCGATCTTGCGAGCGTCTTCAAGCGTCTGGAGGCCGAGCGTGCCGAACTTGTGCGGGTCTCGGCTCGCCGCAAAGCCGTCGAAATGCTTCGTGACCAGCAACGGGAGGCATTTATGAAAGCTCTGGAGCGCAGAGAAACGCGTGAGCTCGACGAGATGAGCGTGCTGAGGCACGGTCGTGATAAAGGACAAGTCGCATGAAGAGCATGAAACGGGCCATTCTGACAATCTTGATCCTGAACCTGATCGCGATTCTGGCGGGGATCGGTTGGTTGCTGAGTTCCAATCGTGTGAATAAGGATCGGGTGCTTGAGCTGACGCAGCTCTTTGATGAACCGGTTCATGTCGAGCAGGCACGCATCAAGGCCGAGGAGCAGGCCGCAGCAGACGCGGAAGCCGCGAAACCGCGTGAACTCCCCGAGGGGGCACTCAACAGCAGCGAGCGGAATCTTGTTCGTGTCGAGATGACTCAGGTTGATATGGCGCGGCTCGAACGCATGAAACGCGAAGTCGAGGATCTCCAATCGATCCTGCGACAGGAACGCGATGGGCTCAACAGCGATCGCGAGATGTTCGAGCAGGAGAAGACCGAGTTTGCGGCGATGCGTGCTCGACTCATGGCACTTGAAGGCGGCAAACAGTTCAAGAAGGCACTCGCAACCCTGACAACGATGGACGCTCAGGACGCGAAAACCGTGCTTCAGACGATGCTCGAGGACGGCGATAAGCTGGAAGAGGTCGTTTCTTATCTGAGTGCAATGGATGAGCGGGCTCGAACCGCGATCCTCACAGAGTTCCTGAATGAGGGCGAGGATCAGTTGGCAGCAGATTTGCTCGAATCCGTTCGGCTGCGTGGTCTTGAGACCGCGACCGCCGACGGAAACGAACCATGAGCATACTGACGACATCGAACTCCACACAACCTGACCCGCTGGCGATCCAGATAAAGGTGCCGGAACTGCGCACCAGCGCAGCAAGTGCATCCGGGTTTGCGCAGGTCTTGCAGACCTTCGATCGCGATCAAGATACGGGCACTATCGAATCCTCCAAGAAAGATGATTCCGTGGTCGCCTCGGAGGAAGAGTCCGTCGAAGCCCGCGCGGAAGCAGGCGAGGACGAGGCAACCGAAGCGGATGAGTCGGAGCAGGCGAGCACCAACGACGCATCGCAGGAGCAGGGGGGGCATTCGGGACAGAGTCAGGACGCGGTCGATGAGGGCAAGAGCGCCAAATCAACACCCGGTGCGTCCAATGCCGATGTCTCGCATCCGCCATCATCCGAGACAGAAGGACAGGCAGCAAATAAAGATGCAATGACCCAGGCAGCCAAGCAGGAGCCAGGCGGATTCGACGCGCTCAATAACAAGAGTGACCAGGCGAAGCTCAGCATCCGTGGGCTTGTTCGGGCGATCCGTGCCGATGCATCGCAGGATTCCACAACCATCGCAGTGCAGACCCGGCTTGGCAAGGCACCCGCGAACGATCAGGCGGCACAGACCCCTCCATCGCCTCAGCCAGAAGCGAACACGCAGGCTGTCCAGACCGAAAAGACTCCACAGTTGAAAGGCAGCGATCCGCGTGATGCGATCTCTGACACGCCGCCCATTTCCGATCGGGGAGAAGTGGAATCCAAACGAACGCCGAGTGTGCCCGGTGCGTATCTGACACCGGCAAAGGATGCGCCTGCAGAGCAGGCACGCGTTGACACGACGCAGGTTCGATCGAGTCGTGCAGATGTGTCGGTGCAGCCAACGACCACCAGATCGACTGAGCCGGTGCGAACGGAAGCGCACCACTCAGTCGCTCGCGCTGAAACACTATCGAGAGTCGAAGGCGCATTGACAACGCGAGCCGTGAGTGGTGTTGAGGCAGCGCAAACGCGTGTGGGGGCAGATCAAAGCAACGCACGATTGGAGCAGTCGCTCAAGCCCATGAAGAGCGAGCAGCAGGCCCTCCAGTCAAAGGTCATCGCACAGGTACAACGGGGGCTGGCATCTCTGATGCGTTCCACAAACGGCGAGATGACCCTCCGTCTGACACCACAACGACTGGGCGAACTGAAAATCGAGCTGAAGCGGTCGGGCGAACAACTCTCCGTTCGGTTGACCACCCAGAACGCTGAAGCTCGTGATCTTTTAAGTTCGGGAACCGATGAGCTTACTCAGCTCCTTCGCGCCAAGGGTGTCGATGTTGAGCGAGTTCAGATCGAACACCAGAACGAGCACACGCAGGGGCAGGGCGCGTTCGATCTTGATCAGCATGAGCATCGGGATCAAACTCGCGAGCAGGGAAACGCATCGCACCAGCCGAACCCCATCAGCGGGGAAGCGGTGGACAGCATTTCCGATGAAGATTCCCAGCGTGACGGAATCTGGACAGAACTAGGACTCGACGCAATCGCCTAAGAAGAGGTATAAGCCATGAGCAGTATCGACAGTATTGGTTCAAGCTCGAATGTCACGACCTCGACAGACGCTTTCAGTGCGCTTACCAGTGGCGAGTTCCTGCAAATCATCTTCACTGAGCTCCAGAACCAGGACCCGCTTGAACCAAACGATACATCCACGATGCTCGATCAGCTCTCAACACTGCGTGCGATCGAGTCGGACACGCAGATGGTTGATTCGCTCTCATCGCTCGTGAATCAGACAGAGTTCGCGGCAGCATCATCTCTCATTGGTTCGCTCGTCTCTGGCATCACGCTCGACAATCGTCGGGTCGCGGATCTTGTCGTTTCCGTGTCGAACACGCAGGACGGGCCGGTTCTCAACCTCTTCGACGGCTCGCGTATGTTCTTTGGCAATGTCGACGAGGTGGTTGGGCCGATCGATCAGCCGAACCCGGACGACCCGAACATCGATGATGATGACGACAACAACAATGACGACGACGGGAACAACAACGGCGGAGGGAACACCATCACGCCCAATCTCGGCGAGGTTGATACTGATGGTTTGAACCAGGATTCTGTCAATACCGATAACGGGACGACCCCGGTTCAGAAAACCGTTTCGAACGATGTTTGAGTAACCCCCCGTTATGTCACCTGATCAGATCCAACTCCTCAGAGCGCTAGGCAGCGGTATACGGCCGGTCGATCTTGGGGAGGACACCCGCGTCAATGGCGATCGTTTCGGGACCATGCTTCACGAAGCGGTCCAAGGAAGAGCACGGTCAGAGCTCGGGGTGACCTTCGCACCAAACGCTTCGGGGATGTTTGATTCCACTCAGCAAGACCGGATCGCCCGCGCGATCGATCTCGCGGCAGCCGCGGGAAGCGAGCACGCGCTTATCCTGCACGAACGGCACTCGCTGCGCGTCGATGTGCGCAATCGTGTCGTGCTGGAAGCGCCCGAGACTGAAGATATGCGCACAGTCACAGGCATCGATACATTTGTAAGTGCTCAAGTTCCCGCTCAAGAAGAGGATGGGTTGATTTCACAGCCCAGTGGACGGGGCGATCGCAGTCCGGCACGCATTGTGCGAAACGCGTCGTTGATGCGGACGCTTGCAGATGCGCAACCGATGCATGATTCGTAAAAAACGCTGGTGCATCGCATGGGATGTACCGGACAGAGGAAGGATTCTATATGGCTCTCTCCAGTGCGCTCTTCACCGGCCTGACCGGGCTCAACGCTCAATCCGCTCGGCTCGATGTGATCGGTAACAATGTTGCCAATGTCAATACCACCGCGTTCAAGAGCTCGCGCATGATGTTCGAATCGCTCTTCTCTCAGAACCTCGGGTTCGGTACGAGCCCGAGTGAGATCCGGGGTGGTGTCAACCCCAAGCAGATCGGGAACGGCGTCGGCATCGCAGGCATCCAGCGCGACTTCACCCCATCGAGCTTCACAGGCACCGGAGACCTTCGCGATATGGCGATCGATGGCCAAGGGTTCTTCCTTGTGCAGCAGAACGGCTCAACCTTCTATACCCGGGCAGGGACTTTCCGGCAGGATTCCGACGATAACCTGGCGACCGTAACCGGCGAGAAGCTTCTGGGATATGCGGTCGATGACGAGTTTAACATCCTGACCGGGCAGCTCGTTCCGATCAATATCCCCGTCGGCAAGCAGACCATTGCCGAAGCGACACAGAACATCGCGATCGTCGGCAATCTGAACAAGGATGGCGATATCCCGACGCAGGGATCGATCATCGATCTTCTCGCTTCCGCTACCAGCGGTCTGCTCACCACCGGCGGCGGCTTCATCAACTCGACGACACCGATGACGAGTATCGAAGATCCTGATCAGCCGGGCACAGGCACTGCGGCATTCTCGGCCGACCAGACCATCCGCCTCCGAGGCACCAACGGTGCTTCACGCGGCGGCACCGACCTACCCGATTCGGAGTTCACGATTACTGCGACCACGACCGTCCAGGATTTCATGGACTTCCTCACGGCCAGCCTTGGAATTCAGACAACGGGCAGCGCGAACCCAGACGGCAACACACCGGGCGTTACGGTCGACAGTGCGACCGGGATCATCACCATCGTGGGGAACACGGGTGAGGTCAACGACCTGACCATCGCGGATGGTGATCTTGAGTTGCTCGATACGGACGGTAGTTCTTTGGGAGCGCCCTTCACGACAGACAAGTCGGCCGCGGCGGACGGCGAGAGCGTCCGGACCACAATCGTTGGGTATGACTCACTCGGCGCAGAAGTCACCGCGAGCGTCACAATGGTTCTCGACTCAACACCGGACGCGGGACCCATCTGGCGATACTACATTGATTCAGAGGATGATGCCGGTGCGGGAATGGCGCTTAGCACCGGGACGCTCCAGTTCGATAACAACGGACAGATCGATCCGGACAGTTCAGAGCTGTCTCTCACGATCGACCGCAGTGATACCGGTGCTGATCCGCTGCTGAGCTGGACGCTGCAGTTTGATTCTGAGAGTGGGAGCACCACATCACTCGCCGCCTCGCCGTCGAGCATGATCGGTCTGACGATCGACGGGTTGCCTCCGGGAACACTCGAGTCCTTCGCTGCCGGCGAAGACGGCGTGATCTTTGGGCGGTTCTCCAACGGGGCCGTCAAAACCATGGGGCAGGTTGTCCTTGCAAACTTCACGAACTCTGCGGGTCTGATCGACGAGGGGGGAAACCTGTTCTCAACCGGGCCCAACTCCGGCCCCGCATCAGTCGCACCTCCCGGAACCCTGGGGATCGGTTCGCTTGTATCCGGCGCACTTGAGGAGTCCAATGTGGATCTCGGGGAAGAGTTTACGAACATGATTCTGACCTCTACGGGCTACTCCGCTTCGTCACGAGTAATCCGCACGGCCGACGAGCTCATGCAGCAGCTCCTCGTCCTGGGACGATAACGCGGTTTCTGAGCTTGATCAGGGAGCTTCGATGATCAGCGTCACACGACTCAACGGGCGGAAGTTTGTGCTCAACTCCGAGCTCATCCGCACGATTGAAGAAAACCCAGACACGATCGTTACGCTCATCAGCGGCGAACACCTTGTCGTGCGCGAAAGCTCCAAAGAGATCATCCAACGGGTGATTGAGTACAACAGGCACCTGAGATCCCTCTCAACACCTGCCTGACCGCTTCTCCAAGGTCTGATAATCGATCTCGATCGCGTAGATTCGTCTGAAGATCAACCATCCCCATCAAGGGTGGGTGCCCACTCGTCGATACCTCGTGTGTGTGACGGCCGCTCGGATGCAAATCCCGTCGCACGGAGGAATCTGGTGGATATCGGTACCGTCATCGGACTTGTGATCGCGTTTCTTTCAGTCGGCTTAGCCGTTGTGCTGGGAGGTGATCCGCTTGCGCTGATCAATATCCCGTCACTCGTTGTTGTGATCGGCGGAGCCGCGGGTGCCGTGATCTGTGCGTTCCCACTCGCCAAGATCACCAAAGCGCACACCGTGATTCTCAAGTCTGTATTCAACGAAGCCCCCGACATCGAGGGGGTCATCAAAGACCTCGTCAAGTTTGCCGAAATCGCGCGTCGCGAGGGCATCCTCAGCCTCGAGAATCACATCGGGGATATGAAGGAAGAGTTCGTCGTCCGCGGGATCAAGATGGCCGTCGATGGCACCGACCCTGAGCTGATCCGAGTAATCATGGAGACCGAGCTCGAGGGGGTCATGGATCGCCACATGCAGGGCAAGATGATCCTGGATCAGTTCGCCAAGTACGCTCCAGCGTTCGGTATGATCGGGACGCTGCTGGGTCTGATCTTCATGCTCGGCTCTATGTCCGATCCATCCGCGATTGGTCCAAGTATGGCGGTCGCGCTGATCACTACGCTCTACGGTGCAATCGTCGCAAATGTCTTCGCGGGCCCGCTTGGCGACAAGCTCTACCAGTGCGATCAATCAGAAGTGCTCATGAAGACCGTGATTATCGCGGGCGTGATGGCCATCCAATCTGGTGACAACCCTCGCGTGGTTGAGAGCAAGCTGCTCACCTACCTGCCACCATCTGAACGCGATGCGTTCGGGGAAGAGCAGGCGGCCTAATACGCCCTCAGGGCGATCGCGAGGTTTGTGATGGGCAAGAAAAAGAAAGAAGCCCCAAAGGCAGAAATCCCCGAATGGGTACTCACATTCGGTGACATGATGTCGCTGCTTCTTTGCTTCTTCATTCTGCTCGCCGCATTCTCCGAGATCAAAAAGCCACGAGAGTATAAAGAGATCATCGATTCAATCAACGAAGCGATGGGCGCCAGCGGCGGCCTCGGGCTCGCCAAGCTCCTCGAAGAGGTCGATAACTCCATGGTGAGTTATCAGGACAGCCGCGCAAAGCGCGACGGCAATAAGAAAAACACCAACGAGAACACCAATCCCAGCGTACCTGGGCAGGAATCGAAGACCACCGTTGTTCAGGAAGGTGCCCGCCACGCGATCGGTGCGAGTATCGAGTTTGAGCCGGGAAGCTGGGAACTGAGCAAACGATCACAGGACATCATCCGCGATCAGATCGCGCCAAAGATCCGCGGGCTCAGCTACATCTGCCCTGTGGTGGGGCACTCCTGGGGCACCGAAGACAAGAAGAGCGGGTATGGATTCGATGAACTTGCCTACAAGCGGGCCCAAGTCGTAAAAGACTTCTTGGTCCGAGAAGGCGGGGTCGAGCCCGCGATTTTGCGGGTTGAATCGGCGGGAACCTCGGAACCAGTCGAGATCGGCGGCAGTGGAGGCCAAGGCGGCGACTCAAATCGCCGAGTTCAGGTATTCCAAACCGGTCGAACGGTGGATCAGACCCATCCAGATCCAAACTTTACTGGTGCTGGCGGGTAATCGAAGGGAGCCAACGCATGGCCGACGAAGAAAAAAATGTTGAGTCAACCGAATCGGGGGGCAAGAAGGGCGGGGGGCTCAAAACGATCGTGATCGTCGCGGTGATGATGCTGGGCGAGGCCGGTGCACTCTTCTTCCTGATCAACATGATGAATGGCCCCAGCGCTGCAGATGCGTCCCAACTCCAGGGACTCGAGGATTCCGGAGAAGCAGCACCTGTCGAGATCGAGTTGATGAAAGGCCAGTTCCAGAACATGTCCACAGGGCGTGTATGGGAATGGCGTGCGGAAATCTTCCTTCGTGTCCGTCAGAAAAATGTCGCGGAGATTGAGAGCATCATGGAACGCGACAAGGCACTGATTCAAGAGGGGATCTCCAAGATCTTTGGCCGTGCTCAGGACCGGCACCTCCGCGAACCAGGGCGTGAGACCATGACCCGTCAGATCACGACCTATCTCAACGAGATCTTCGGTGTCGATGCAGACGAGTTCCCGCTGATCGATCGCGTGCTCATTCCTGAACTCAAGGGATTCCCCGCAGACGCCTGATCGGCGTCAGAGCCCAGATCCAGTGCCCAGATCGCGCAATCGATGCGCGATCCGGTTTCTTCTGCGCGAGGTGCGCAATTTGTGAATGCCAGGCCGATCTGCGGCCGATAACCGGTCTACCAGCAATCGGAGTGATTGCCCTGCGCACCCAAGGATTGGAATCGCGATGTCTGAAGATCAAGGTACCCCGGCACCCGAAGACCAGTCCCCAGAGGAAACCCCCTCCGAGGCAGAGCAACCCGCGGGCGAGAGTGGCGAATCTCCGGCGGGCGAAGGGCAGCAAGAAGCGGGCGACGAGACTGAAGCCGAAGCACTTGCTGCCGCGATGGATGCCGTCAACCAGGTGCAAGGGGTTGCGGATTCGGTAGCATCGCCCGACTCCGCACCGACGCAAGGCAATGCACACCCATTTATGTCTCCCGAGCTCGGGGGAGATCTGGGCGCTGGGCTCAAGAATGCCATCGATATGCTCTCGGATGTCCATATGGATGTCCGTATCGAACTCGGGCGAACGAACATGTATGTGGAGGATGTCCTCCGTCTCAACGAAGGTGCGGTCGTGGAACTCGACAAGCTCGCGGGTGATCCCGTAGATGTTTTCGTCAATGACCGGCGCGTCGCAAAGGGCGAGGTGCTCGTGCTCAACGATATGTTCTGCGTACGAATCAATGAGGTCGTCGATATCGCCCAGGCCGATCAGTAAATCAGTTATATGTGACCACGAGCGGGGGACCCGCTCGGCAGCAGCCAGGATGGCGACATGCATATTCACCCGCGCACAGTTGTGCTCAGTCTTCTAGCTTTCTCTGCGTCCAGCGCCCTCGCGCAGCTCGGACCAAGCCCAAGCGAGATCCCCACGCGTCCTGCAGCATCGACTACGCAGGATCAGGTCGTCGATTCCGACAGCGCTCGCGTGCGTCCAGCCATCGATGAACTGCTCATGGCTCGTGCCCGCGAGGGTACCGATCCAGTGTCCAATACGGTCGAGGTTCTTCCGGCATCGGGCACCCTCCGCAATGAACTTCGAGCGAGCGAGCCAACACTTATTGCCGGGGCATCGGCGAGCGTAGAACAGGCCACCGATGAGTCGCTCTCAGGCACATCATCGCTCCCGTCGCTCGGAGATGGGTGGGGGCAGACGATCATCGCGCTTGGTGGGGTTTTGCTGCTGATCTTCGGCGTTGCTCAGGTGTTCAAGCGGCTTGCTCGCTCACAGGGCGGGCTCGCAGGTCAGATCGGTGCCGGCGGCAACGCGCCCTCTGGGATCATCGAAGTCATCGGGCGATACCCTATTACAACAGGGCTCACTCTCGTGGTGCTCAAGTTTGATCGACGCGTTCTGCTCATCGCAAACAGTTCTGCAACCCGAGGCAAGCACGCCAAGAGCGCGAGCATGCAGACGCTGTGCGAACTCAGCGACCCTGAAGATGTCGCGTCGATTCTCCTGAAGGCCCGAAGCGCAAGCGGTGAATCGATCGCGCATTCCTTCGAGCGGGCACTCCAGGACGCGGATGATTTTACTGATGAGTCGATCTACCGCTACGACGAGCCGGTGCACGCCGCTCCGCGTACCAGAACCTCCCGGGCGACCCCGCCCAAGACCATCACGAGTGATGAGGGGGATCGCGCAGAACTCTGGTCCGGAGGCGCGGACGGGCAGGCAGCGGCAAAGGTCCTCCGTGAACGCCTCGCAGCGATGCGGCCGGGAGCTCGGAGCGCATGAGCCGAGCCACGCTCATCCTGGTCTCGTTTGTGACGCTGCTGCTCGCCGGCAGCGTTGCGAGTGCGCAGGGTCTTGGTCCTGCGGTTCCCTCATTCAGCGACTCTGGAGCGGGTTCCGACTTGGTGGGTGTGCTCGGAGGAGGCGGCGAGGATATCAACCCGCTCACCGTTCTTCGAGACGCGGGGAATCTGATACAAGGGGCCAGCAACACCGGGAACGCGATTCAAGGCGGCAGCAGTGCCCAGAGCGAGGGCGGGATTTCCGTTGCGCTCAACATTATGCTGCTGCTCACGGTCATTGCGCTCGTGCCATCGGTCATGCTGATGACCACAAGCTTTGTGCGCATTATGGTTGTTCTCGCCTTACTCCGGCAGGCGATGGGTACCCAGTCACTGCCTCCGGCGCAGGTCATCACCGGGCTCGCATTGTTCATGACAGCGCTCGTGATGAAGCCCACGGTTGATCGGATCTGGAACGAAGCAGTCGTCCCGTATCAGAACGGCCAGATATCTGATGTCGATGTGCTCTGGGATCGCGCTTCAACCCCGATGCGGGATTTCATGTTCGATCAGATCGAGGCAACAGACAACTGGTCGAGTCTCTTTATGATCCTCAACTACCAAGGCATAGACACAAGCGAGCCCGAGAAGATCAAACGCTCCGATGTCTCCACGATCTCCTTGATCCCTGCATACATGCTGTCCGAGCTCAAGGTGTCATTCCTGATGGGTTTCAGGGTATACCTGCCTTTCCTCGTGATTGACATGGTGATCGCGTCGCTGCTGATCTCCATGAGCATGATGATGCTCCCGCCGGTGTTGATCTCGTTGCCGTTCAAGCTCATGCTGTTTGTCATGGTCGATGGATGGTCGCTTATTGTCGGGTCTCTGCTCGAGAGCTTTGTGAGAGAGGGAGACGCGGTCCGAGCCAGCGCCACAACGGCGATGCTTCTCCCGATCATGCTCATCGTGAGAATCCGCGAACCCGGCGCTAACCCCGCGCTTGAACTCAAAGAACCAAACCCATGGAGATGGCGATGCAGTATGACGAGTCATCGATCGAACTGATCCGGCAAACGCTCATGGTGACACTCAAAATCGCCGTGCCGTTGCTCATGGCCGGGATGCTGATCGGGCTGCTGATCAGCTTGTTCCAGTCGATCACCTCGATTCAGGACCAGACCCTGACCTTCGTGCCCAAAATCGTTGGGGTGATTGCGATCGCGATTCTCCTGCTCCCGTGGATCATCGGATCGATCATCGTGTTCACAGCCGAGATGCTCCAACTCTTCTGATTGACCGGGGGGGCGATGCCCGACTTTACGCCCATCCTGACGCACGCGTTCCCGTTCATGCTGGTCCTGACCAGAATCACGGGCGTGTTCCTCTTTACTCCCTTGCTCACGAGTCAGAGCATCCCGCGCTCATTCAAGACGCTCCTCGCTTTTTCATTCGCGCTTGCGGTGTATCCATTCGTCCCCTCCATGGCGATACCGCTCGATGTAACACTCACCCAACTCGTCCCGCTCATGTTCTCTGAGTTGCTGATCGGGGTCGTCCTCGGGTTGATCATGGGCATACCCATGGTGGCGATCCAGATGGGTGGGTACATGATGGGATATCAGATGGGACTCTCATTGGCAGAGTCTTTCAACCCCGAACTCGACACAAACTCAAGCGTGATCGGGCAACTCCTCTTCTATCTCAGTATCTTTATTTACATCGGGGTCGGTGGATTTGAGATCGTCTTCGTGACCCTTGCGGATTCATTCCACACGATCGGGTCCGGGACCTTTACCATCGCGGATACGCCGCTCAATCTGCTGATTGATGTCATCAACTCCGGTTTCGAACTCGCACTTCGCGTGGCGTCACCGATCCTCGGCGTGATCTCGATGCTCCTTATCGCGATGGGGTTCATTATGAAAACCATGCCGCAGATCAACATCATGAGCATCGGTTTCGCGATCCAGATCATCACAGGGCTCACGACCCTTATGCTGCTAATTGGAATCATCGGGACCGTAGCCGGTGACGAGATCCTCTCTGTTTTGACGCTTGTTCAGGAATGGGTCCAGAGCTTCTCCAGGAGCGCACATGGATGATCTTGGTGAGCGTACTGAGGACCCGACGGCACGCAAGCTCGATCAGGCGCGCCAGCGAGGGCAGGTCCCGAAAAGCCAGGATCTTTCCGGGGCGATCACGCTCCTTGGGGCGTTGCTCATCTTCGTGGTGCTTGGCTCCAGCGTCGCGGCGATGTTTGACCGCATTCTCCGAAAAGCCCTGAGCGGTGAGATCGCGGCGGATATCCGGTCCACCGATAGCATCGCTGCCGCGGTGAAGATTGTCGCGTACGACGCGATTGTGGTGCTTCTCCCGATCATGGTGCTGGCAGCGATCGTTGCGTACATTGCAAACTTTATCCAGGTCGGGTGGTTGATCTCGGCTGAGCCCATCCGGCCAAAGCTGAGCAAACTCTCTCCTCTCGCAGGAATCAAGCGGATCCTCGGAGTCCGTGCGTTGGTGAAAACGGTCGTGAACTCACTCAAACTCACGGCGATGGCCACCGTCTCGACCCTATTCATCGTTGCGAACCTGGATTCGATCGCCGCGATGCCCAAGCTCACGCCCGCAATCGCGCTCATCGAGGTGCTCCGGCTGATCTTCATGCTGGCCATGGTCCTCGTTCTGCTGCTCATTTTCATCGCTCTGATCGATTACATCTATCAGCGTTGGCAGCACACCAAGGACCTGCGGATGACCAAGCAGGAGGTCAAGGACGAACGCAAGACGATGGAGGGCGATCCGCTGATGAAAGGCAAGCATCGTCAGATGGCCCGCGAGATCGTGATGCAGCAGATTGGGAAAGCCGTACCGGATGCGGATGTCATCGTGACGAACCCCACGCACTTTTCCGTTGCGATCAAGTACGACCCGGACACGATGGGGGCGCCGCGGGTGACGGCGAAAGGCGCTGATCTGATCGCATTTCGCATTCGTCAACTCGCTCGCCAAAACGAGGTTCCGATTGTTGAACGCCCACCATTGGCGCGAGCGCTCTACTGGGGGACAGATGTCGGGCAGGAGATCCCCATCGAGCACTATGAAGCGGTGGCGGAACTGCTCGCATATGTCTACAGGATCGATACCCGGGCCCAACAGAAGTTCGAACGACAAACGCGAGACCAATCGCGTGCAAACACACCCGCAGGGGTGTAACCTATCGGTGACAGGATGTCACTCATAAACAGGTGCAGGAGGCACCGAACCGTTGGCTGAAAACCAGTCCAACTCGATCGCGCTCCCCGCATGGGTGCTCAGAATCGCCGATGCGAAAGGGGTCATCGTACCCATCGGGTTCGTGATGCTGCTCGGGGTGCTGCTCGTGCCGCTCCCCCCGGCGATGCTCGATGTCCTCATCTCCATCAACATATCGCTGGGCGTGATCGTACTCCTCACCACGCTCTACATGCGTCGCCCACTCGAGTTCTCAGTTTTTCCCTCACTTCTGCTCGCGACAACGCTCTTGCGGCTCGTGCTCAATATCGCATCGACTCGGCTTATTCTGACCGCGGACGCCTCGAGCCCCGAGCAGGCGATGGGCGTCGCGGGCCGAGTGATCAGCGCCTTCGGGAGCTTCGTCGCGGGCGACTCGCTCTTCGTCGGTGTCATCATCTTCTCGATCCTGATGATCGTGCAGTTCATGGTCATCACGAAAGGTGCGGGGCGGATCGCGGAAGTCGCGGCACGCTTCACGCTCGACGCGATGCCCGGCAAGCAGATGGCGATCGACGCAGAACTCGCCAATGGCATGATCTCTGAGGATCAAGCCCGCTCTCGACGCGATGAGATCGGGCGCGAAGCAGACTTCTATGGAGCGATGGACGGTGCATCCAAGTTCGTCAAGGGCGACGCAATCGCGGGCATCATTATCACCGCCGTCAATATCCTCGGCGGTTTCGCCGTGGGCACGATCGATCGTGGTTGGCCCGCGGGGCAGACCGCGGAGGTGTTTACCCGCCTCACCATTGGCGATGGGCTCACATCCCAGGTTCCGAGCTTCATCATCTCGATGGCCGCAGCGCTCATCGTGACCAGATCGGGTGATAAGAACAACCTTGGGACCGAGCTCACATCCCAACTCACCGCCCAGCCGATGGGGTTGCTGATCACCTCCGGATTCCTCGGCGTACTCGCATTCACTCCATTGCCCACGCTCCCCTTGCTTGTCACGGGTATTGGGATCGGTGCGATCGGGTACGGGATGATGCGGACGACCAGATCCAAGGCCCAGCAGGCACTCGAAGAAGAGATCGCACACGCTCCATCCAGCGCTCCGGAACCGCCTCCTATCGAAGACCTGCTCAAAGTTGATGTGCTCGAGCTTGAAGTTGGATACGGGCTTGTCCCGCTGATCGATACAAGCCAGGGCGGGGATCTGCTCGATCGAATCAGTGCGGTTCGACGCCAACTCGCGGTCGAGCTGGGGCTTGTGATGCCGCCGGTGCGTATCCGCGACAACATGCAGCTTTCACCCGGTGAGTACAATGTCAAAATCCGAGGCAATACCGTTGCGAATGGTTCTGTCGAACCTGGAAAACTTCTCGCGATGGATTCCGGGCTTGTATCACAGCAGATCGATGGCATCCCCACGAAGGAACCGGCGTTCGGGCTCGATGCGATGTGGATCGATGGGCAGCAGCGTCAGCGTGCCGAGGCGCTCAACTACACCGTCGTGGACCCGACGAGTGTGCTCGCAACGCACATCACAGAACTCGTGAAGACTTACGCAGATGAACTTCTCACGCGTGAGGAAGTGAATAATCTCCTCGAGGGGCTCAAAGAGAAAGCCGGGAAGCTCGTTGAGGAGACCATCCCCGCGGTCATCAAAACTGGGGAACTCCAGAAGATCCTTCAATCGCTCTTGCGTGAGCGTGTGCCCATACGCGATATGGAATGCGTGCTTGAAACACTCGCGGATTGGGGCACAAAGACGAAGGATCTGGATGTTCTTGTTGAGTATGTTCGCAACGGTCTCCGCAGGACAATCTGCGCGATGTACGCATCAACAGACGAAAATGGTGGGCAGCGACTGCTTTGTGTCACCCTCGATCCGAACCTTGAGGACCAGATCAACGCGTATATTGACCGTGGTGCGCAGGGAACAACCATGAATATGCCAGCTCGGGTCGCACGAGAGATCGCGACTCAGATCAGCACAGGGCTCCAGCAAGTCACGATGGCGGGGGGAATGCCCGTGGTGATCGCATCGCCTCAGGTCCGGCAGGCAGTATGGCAGGTCATCGAGCCGCATGTTCCTGCAGTTGCAGTACTTGGGTACAATGAGATCGTCCCCGGGATCGATGTCGAATCACTCGCACTGATCGAGCCGCTCGGCCAGCAGAATCAATCTCAGCAGGTGGCAACCCCCGTCGCGTCCTGACACGACATCTGCAATGCACACCTTATGCACAACACAAGGTGTGGTGGTATCCCACACAGACAGCGGGTACAGTAATACCATACCCCTTTCGGTGTCCGGATTTGGGTGATTCGGCCCATGCTCTGTCCCATACCAGCGATTGCCAGGACGGCTTATGAAACTCAAAACCTATACCGCGGAAACAATGGCCCAAGCGCTTGCGCAGGTCCGCAAAGAACTCGGCAAAGATGCCATGATCCTGCACACCAGGAGCTATCGCGTCGGGTCGTGGCTCGGTCTCGGCGGCAAGAACATGGTCGAGATCACCGCTTCATCTCCTGCCCAGAACGCCAGGCCTCGACAAACGAGACCCATGCCGCAGGTCGAGACGAAGCCCCGAAGTGTGCCCCAAGAACACGAGGCAGAGATTGTCGTTCGCCGTGGCCGCACCGTGACGCGTCAGCGCATCGCCTCAGAAGCAAACTCAGAAACAGGGGGGACGGCACCAGCTACATCCTCTACCGCAGTTGAGCAGCAAGAGGACGAGCGCGGACTCAATGGTCGTGATGCATTGTTCGGAGCAGACACCCCGCGTCCGCCCAAGCGTCCCGCACCAGAATCAAGGATGCCCAAACCACTCAAACCTCTGCGAGATCGGCCCGAATCACCGGCCGCGCCTACCAAACCGGTTCAAACACCGGAGCCACAACAAGAGCAAACAGACGAGAATGCGCAGCTCCGAGCCCAGCTTGAGTCCATGCAGAAGATGATGGGACAGGTGCTCGAGTCGACCCGAAAGACCGCTGTTGCGGTGAACACCGGCACCGGTTCAAATGCGCTCCCAACGGGCGAGATGCCCGCCCCCTTGTTCGCGCTCTACAAAAAGATGATGGACAATGATGTCAGCGCGGAGATGGCGGACCATCTCGTGGGTACTGTCCGCGATCGGCTCGACAAGTCCGAGTTGCACGACCCGATCGTGGTGCGCCAGGCCCTGCTGAGAGAGATTGAGCAGACAATCCGTACTCGATCCGAGTCACTCCTGAACATCGATCACCACGCCACAACCTCGCGTCCACGGATCATCGCACTGGTCGGACCTACGGGCGTGGGAAAGACGACGACCGTCGCGAAGCTCGCAGCCACATACAAACTCCGTCATCATAAAAAGGTTGGGCTCATCACCTCGGACACCTACCGCATCGCCGCCGTAGACCAACTCAAGACCTACGCCGGGATCATCGGACTCCCGCTCCGGGTGGCGAACACCCCTGAGGAAATGAAGGACGCGATCGATGAGCTCCACCATCGCGACATCATCATTATCGATACCGCCGGGCGTTCGCAGAACAACCTGTCACGGATCGAAGAACTTGCCCAGTTTGCCACCGTTGCGTCGCCCGATGAGACCCATCTGGTGCTCTCCACGACGGTTGGGGAAAATGTCATGAGAAAGACCGCGGAGCGATTCCGTGCTCTGGGCCCTGACAGGTGTATCCTTACCAAGCTCGATGAGGCAGTCACCACCGGCCCGATCGCGGGTCTGTGTGATCGCATCGGTCTCCCGTTGAGCTTTGTGACCGTGGGACAGGAAGTCCCCGACGATCTAGAGCCCGCCCGCGCCGACCGATTGGCACGATGCGTACTCGACGGCCCGGACGCCGTGCTCAGCAGAGACGAGGAAAACGGATGAGCCAGGTTGTGTCGGCACAGGACTCAAATAACCCTACCCACCAGAACACCGGTTCCGAGGATCAAGCCTCGCGCCTGCGTGATCTTGTCAGCTCGCTCGAACAGAGTGATCAACAACAAAGTCAGAACCAGAATCAGATCGATCCAAACGATCGTCGATTCACCCCGCCCGCTCGGCGGATCCCGGTTGTCGCGATCGCATCGGGGAAAGGTGGCGTCGGTAAAACAACGACCTCTGTCAACCTGTCCATCGCGCTCGCCAAGCACAACCGCCGAGCCATTCTTCTCGACGCGGATCTCGGGCTCGCCAACGCGGATGTGCTCTGCGGGCTGATGCCCAAAGCCCGTCTTGAATCAGCGGTGGGGGAGGATTTCTCACTCGAAGATCTCGCGATCGATGCCCCGGGCGGGTTCCGCCTTATCCCGGGTTCCGTTGGCATCGGACGCGTTGGAGAACTGGACGACGCCGAGCGGCGCGTGCTGCTCAACCGCCTCAATGATCTTCACGAATCCAATGATGTCATCATGATCGATACCAGCGCCGGGCTTGGCCCGAGCGTGACCGCGTTCATTGATGCCGCGGACGCGTGCCTGATCGTGGCAACGCCAGAGCCCACGAGCATCGCCGATGCGTACGCACTCATCAAGGTCCTCGTCACTCGTCAGCACGAAGACCCCGACGCGCGTGTCCCGACCCTTGCGTTGATCGTGAACCAAGCGGTGAACGAGAAAGAAGCGAACACAGTTCACGCCCGGATCTCCGGAGTCTGTGATCGCTTCCTCGGGTATGGGCTCCCCATGATTGGCTATGTCCGTAAGGACAAGAAAGTTGTGAAGGCGATCAAGGCGCGTACACCCTACATGATCGAGTCGCCCAAGAGCAGTGCCTCGCGCGACATGGCAGAACTCGCGGCATCCCTCATCGATTGGCTTGGGATCGAAGGCCGAGCCACCGCGGCGCCGAAGCGACGATTCTTCGGCCGTTGATCCACAACGCTCGCTCGCTTATCCCCATTTGCTGCACATCCGCAGACTGGCGCGATATTTGCGACATCGCTCAATGCACTGACATGCGCATGATCTGCGCTGATACCTACTCAGGGTTCAGCTGTGTAGGGAATCGAGTCGATGGAAGAGAGCAACGATGCCAGAATCAAAGAGCGATTACGATTTCCTCTCCGAGGAAAACCCGCTTGCGGATCCGCGAGAGTATCTGGCGGATATACCCGCATCCCTCATCTCGGGGGTGCTCGGGCTCGTCGCATTCATGCTTTCATGCATAATCGGCTTGCTTGCACAGAATCCCGGCCATGTCATCCTGATACGAGCCATGATCGCGATGCTCATTTGCACAATCATCGGACGCGTGCTAGGCACGGTCGGCGAAATCTGCATCCACGAGTTCGCCGTGAAATACAAATCGAATCGTCCAAGGCCCCAAAGGCCACAGCAGTTGATCGAACTCGAAGAAAGACAGCGGGAGCATGAGCGCGCTGTTGAACACATGAAAAAAAGCGGATAAAAGTGATCGTTGACGGGCACAACCATATCGTGTAATAGATATACTCGTAACAGTTATGGGCAAGGATCGCCCTGCATAGTTTCAGTACTTCCCGGTCGATTTCAGTTCTTGATATCGGACACAGGTCAGTGTCGCGGCCGGGGGACAGATCACACGCTCAATCGTGTGTGTCAATGGTCAAGGAGCCGACCGATGACAGCCATGAGATCAAAGTTCTCATCGCGCCAAAGCGCGCAACACGCGACATCCAGCAATCTTCCTTCTCGTTTCGATGATATCGAGATGCCCGAAGTCTGGACGATGTACCAATCGAATCCAGACGAGGAGCTTCGCAACTTCATCATCGAACGATTCCTCCACCTCGTGCGTTACAACGCAGAGCGTATCTATCAGCGCCTCCCCGATGAAGTGGATCTTGAGGACCTGATGTCCGCAGGGCTATTCGGTTTGATGGACGCGATCGATGCATACGATCTCGATCGCGGTGTCAAGTTTGAGACCTACTGCGCTCCGCGTATCCGCGGCGCGATTCTCGACGAGCTGCGTTCGATGGACTGGGTTCCGCGTCTTGTACGCCACCGCACATCCAAGGTCGAAGCCGCGAAGCAGCAGATCCAGATGGAGATCGGTCGAAAGGCGACGGATAAAGAAATCGCCAATCGCCTCGAAATCGACAAGAACGAGTTCGTGAAGTACAAGCGGGACTCGTCTGCCGTCGCTGTGACGAGCATCACCCGCAAATGCTACCAGTCAGAGGGCTCTCGCGAACTCCGCGAAATCGATGTCATCAAGGACGAGGCCCAGGAAAGCCCCGTCAAGCTCATCCAGCGTCAGGACCTCAAGGAACTGATGACCAAGGGCCTTACCCGTGCCGAGCGTCTCATCATCGTGCTCTATTACTATGAAGGCATGACGATGAAGGAAATCGGTACCACGCTCGATCTATCCGAATCGCGCGTATCGCAGATGCACTCATCAATCCTCGCACGGCTCAAGGCTCAAATGCAGCACCGTATGCGGGAGCTTGAGCCAATGCGTTCGCACTAATCGAAGTGTCATTTCAGACTCTCTCTCGACCGGCCCTTCGTTAGGCCGGTTTTTCTTTGGGCCCTCACGCTTGAACTCATACCGTCGAACGCATTCACTGGGTGATGCTACTCGACGCGTACATCGCACTCGGCTCGAACCTGGGAGACCGCGCATCCAACATCCGCGGAGCACTCGAGGCGATCGATACGATCGAGGGGACTCATCTCGTCAAGTCCTCTTCGATCATCGAGACGGAACCCGTTGGCCCGGAGGGGCAGGGGCCATATCTCAACGCCGCTGCCCATGTACGAACAAGACGATCTCCACGCGAGCTGCTTGAAGACCTGCTCTCGATCGAGCAGGATTTCGGACGCGACCGAACGCGTGAGAGACGATGGGGTCCCCGCACGCTCGATCTGGATCTGCTGATCTACGCAGATCAAATCATCAACGAACCCGGCCTATGCGTCCCGCACCCGCGTTTGCACGAACGGGACTTTGTGCTCATCCCGCTCGTCGAGGTTGCGCCTGAGGTGCATGTGCCCGTCCATCAAAAAACGCCCCGAGCGATGCTCGAGGCGTTGGTTGGTTCGTAACCGGTTCGTCGTTGATCAACCCGCTTCCGCTCGCGGATGTGCGTCTTTGTATGCGTCTTCGACACGCGAGGTAGACAGATGTGTGTAAACCTGTGTGGTCGAGAGTGACTGATGCCCGAGCAGCTCTTGGACACTCCGCAGATCTGCGCCGTTGTCGAGCAGATGTGTCGCGAATGAGTGACGGAGCGTGTGTGGGGAAATCGTTGGATCGAGACCAACCGCACGCAGATACTTATCGAGCTTCCGGCGGACACTCCTCGAGGAGAGACGCTTGCCATGCTTGTTGAGGAACAGTGGGAGCACATCATCCGCGCTGTGTCGGTTCGACCAGATAGGTCCAAACTTGGAGTCGTTGCTCATAAGCTCGATATACCGACGGATCGCGTTCAGAGCGTGCGAACCGAGTGGGACGATGCGTTCTTTGCGTCCCTTGCCTCGGACATGCATCGCCTCGTTCTCAAAGTCGAGATCATCATGATTCAGCCCGACGAGTTCGGAGACACGGATGCCTGTTGAGTACAGGGTCTCAAGCATCGCGCGATCCCGACGCCCGAGGACATCGTGCTCGTTGGGGGCCGCGAGGAGACGCTCGATCTGCTCGATAGTGATCGCTTTGGGCAGTCGCTTGGACTGGCGGGGAGTTCGGATCAGGGTCATCGGGTTGGTTTTGGTGTACCCGTGACGGTGACCCCACTTGTAGAAGGAACGCAGGGTCGCGATCTTCCTCGCCATCGTTGCGGGGGAATAACTCTGCTCACCCAGGAATCCCAGGTAGGCACGAATCAGGTCCGCGTCCGCGTCGCAGATAATGTTGGAAACAGTAGGGCGGTCGATTGTGCCGGCAACATCGCCGCCGGGAGACTTGCGGGAGTTCAGCGCGTGCTGCTCCGCGTCCTGATCGATACGAATGCCTGTGTCATTCACGATGTACTCGATGTACTGACGCAGATCCGCGCCATAGCAACGAGCGGTGTAGGGGGAGAAGTGACGCTCGTCGGTGAGGTAACTCGCGAACTCGTCAGTAATCGGCAGCGTGGTCATGCGTATGCTCCGGCGATCCGCCCGTAGGCGTTGATAAAAGTGGCTGTGTGATCTGTCTGGTTGTGCTATCGGGCTTTCGAGGACCCCTCTGAAGGCGGATCGAGATGATGATGCACAACAATTTCGGACGCGATGCGTTCAGCATCGTCCCATGTCAGGGTCGTGTTGGGGTTGTCCGCAAGGTCCGCCAGTTGCTCAAGCAACTCGCCCGCACCATCGGATGAGCATGCGAATCGCCAGAAATGAGGGGGGCGTTGGAGTGTCACACACACGACATCGTCGTGAGCACGATCGCTCCGATCCGTGTGGGTGGTATTGGGAGAGTGCTGATCCGGGTTCACATCATGCTCCGTTTCCCGGAGCACAGGCCCCGTTCAGTCGTACGCCCCTTCGCTCGCGGGTTGTCGCGCGAGCCGGAGCCATTCCTCGTCGATCAACCGACCAACCGTGTGGTGGGCGGCGAACTGTGTGTACAGATCCATGCTCGCAAGGTAGATGCGCCATTGCATCGCGCTTTGTCGTTCACTGCGACCCTCTGCGTACGCTCGGGCCGCGTACTGCACCTCATGGTTTCGTCCGTCGAGGTGCTCGCTGACAACAGATACGGGCTGGCCCGCAAAGTTGTGCCTGGCGGTGGTTCCAAAGTCGCTGAATGCGCTGGTGAGTGCTCGGGTATCAAGCGAAGCGCTTGTGGTCTGTGCCATCGCACCTGGCTTGGCGTACAGCGCCAGTGCGAGCCCCAGTGTTGGTGGGTCATATGGGTCGTAGGCGGTAATCGAACCAACAAGGACCCCATCCGCACCAAGGTATTCCGCGATCTGGTGCGCATCGCTCGATGTCTCAATCCCGCCCAGGAATCCGAGTGAACGCATCGCGTCGATGGTTCGGTTGAGTGGGAGGCAGCGAACGCCGCGGATCTGCTGAACGGCAGCGACGATCGCGTCCCCGACCTCATTGGGATCCGCGATCGAGGTCCCGGATTCGTTGAGCGGTGGGATCACCGCCCAGAGGACATCTCCCTGCGTCGCGTCGTATGGTGAGACGATCACGCCGGGAGGAGTCAGGGGATCTCGTTCCTTTGTCATCGAGCACGCGGTATGAACCACGAGCATCGACGCGAGCATCGCGATCGTGATCACCCGGTTGAGCATGGTCTGTGCACTTGTCATGGCGTCCTGCCAAAGTCTGAGACGGGCGTCCGTTCCCGTCCGAGTATCGTCGTGGGGCATCGAGCCCCGGGAAACGCCGGGCGTGATTTTCATCACGCCGAGCGGGTGGGTGGGTTTATTCGTTGCCCTCGGTCGGAACCGTGGCGAATGAGTTTGCGATATCAGGCATGGTGACGCTCGCCGCGCGGATGGCTGGTGATAGTTCCATCGACCAAAGGTGGTCTTGGCCATCCATATTCGACACGAAGAAGATATCGTTGTTGCGCCCCCAAACCGGCATCAGGTCGATCGTGTCACCGTCGGTGAGCTTGATTTTGCCGGTACCTTCGGTTGAGACCATCCAGATCGTGGATGATTCCGGGCGAGCGGTTCCGCCCTGTGACCAGGATTCGGAGTTGGGGACCGCGGCAAAGGTGATGAACTTGCCATCGGGCGACCAGGACGGGTTGATCAGCGCCTGGTTCGGGCCTGCGGCGATCTCGGTTTCGCGACCAGCGGTCCCTGGAACGGGGTTGTAATCGAGGGTCCAGACTGAGAATGCCCGATCGCCACGCTCACGAGAACGCTGGAACAGGATCTGGTCGGCACCCGCGATACCCGTTCCCGAGACTGGGCACCACTCAGGGAAGAGCCCGAAACCAACAAACTGCGGCCCCGCATCGCTCATCACATCTTTCACCCAGATTTCCCAGCGGCCAGACTGCTGACCCAAGCGACAGAACGCCACCTGACGCCCATCGGGTGACCAGGTCGGGTGCAGGTCGTGAGCACTCTCGGAGGTGAGCTGGACAACCTTGCCGCCTTCAAACGGCATGATGAACAGATCCCACGAACCGGTGCGATCTGACGAGAACGCGATGTAGTTTCCATCGGGTGATACTGCGGGCATGACATCCTGTGAGGGGTCATCCGTGAGCCGGGTCACCACAGAACCGGAGTTGGTCTTGACATAGATATCCGCGGTCGGACGGTGCTGGGTGCTCGCGAAGACGAGGTACTGCCCGTCAGGCGTGACGGTTGGGTCAAAGTCCGATCCCGCGTACGAGCTGGTCACTTGGCGAACATTGACAGTGGCGCGGACAGCTTCTGAGTTCGATTCGCTCGGCAACTCAACGCCCATCGCATTGGCGTACACGAAGGCGCTGATGTCGCCAGAGCGGAGTGCCGCGGGTGATTCGGTGGAGTTTGTGAAATACGGCTCACGCTCGACAGGGGTTTCCGCGTCGGCGGTTCCCAGTCGCAGGTTCTGCTGCTCAGCGTTTCCGCCAAGGTTGTTGTCCTTGCTGCCCGTGTTCACGGTGTTGCCAGATGCAACCTCGGTGCGTTGTGCCGTGTTCTCCAGCGGTTCCGGTGTCGGGTAGGTCTTGGGTGTGCTGTTCGTGTCCTCCGCGCTCATCGCGTCGATGCTCGCGCTGGAGTTGCTCTTGAGGGAACCTCCGAGCTTGGGCTCTGCCTTCGCATCTTCATTGTGTGCGACGAAATAGCTGCTGGTGCGTGCTTGTTCGTTCTGGATCTGGGACTGCTTGCTCTTGTTCCAGAATCCGGTGCGCTTGGCGCCACACGCGGGCAATGCCGCGAGCGACCCAGCGCACGCGATCATGAGAACAGGACACAGCAACGAGCGGCGGTTCTTGGTGTTCATAGTTTTCCCTGATGTATTTGATGCGTGGCGCATGACGGCACTCCGCTGACGCACGCCGGATCAAATCCGGCGCTGCTCCCCGACCCATACCCGCGGGGTGATCGTCCGTGGTCGGCGGGCTCCGCCCGATCGAACCGTATCTGGGTGTCCGTTGCCCGTTCATCCGTTGGGCGTGGTGGTGGACACCAGGCGTCGTGCGTGCGAGGCTCCGCTCGCGGCCGTGCACGACCCGTTCAACTCCCCTTATCGGACGAGTTGCGATCGGAGCTTGAGACTCGATAACCGCGCCGGGACCAAATTTTCGATCTGAGTCAAAAAGAGAGTCGGGCGGACCCCACCACAGATCCGCCCGACACGGGAGAGAGCGTTCGTTGCACGCCCAGTATGCCTATATAAGGTGTCTACGCCACGCGTCGACGCACCATGATCGCGGGCGCGTCGCCCGGGCGATCCCAGCGGGATTCACGGCCGCGAGGTTTCTGGGTTTCCAGAAGATGATCGAGGTACTTATCCAGCGATTCGCGTTTGAACTGCTTGAGGTATTCCACGGTCGCGGAACGGTTGATGGTGATGATCTGATCGACGACCTGTTCGATAGAAAGCTCCGCACGAGGGGCGGCGTCTCGGTTCAGGTCACGCTTGGTGTTGGAACGGGTCCACGAAAACAGATCAGTCATGGCGAGTCTCCGTACTCACGCAGTTCTTCGAATCACACCCAGGAGCAGCCCTGCTCCCTCATGGGTGCCCGCTCGATATCGGGAGGTTCCTGCGCCAACGCGCAGGGAATAACCATCGCGGACCCAGCGCAGCCGTGAATTTGTCCGTTGAGAGCGCAGGATTCGCGTGTTCGTGCATGGGGTGTGGATAGGGTTGTGCATGAGCATCCTGATCCGTGATCAACGATCGACGCACGCCATCTACCATCCGCTCGGCGATGCCGATCCGATTGCGATCGAGCCCGCAGGGTCGGTCTTCGATCCCCAGATCGACGCGATCGGACTTTACCCGGATGTGATCATTCTGTCTGATGATGCGGGTCATTCGAGCGACTCGCCGGACGATGACGCGGGGTCGTGGCTGCGCTCTTGGTCGCAGTCCGGGTGGGATCGCTTCGATCGGGCGTACCGCGACACGCGCGATCTTGTGCAATCGAAAGATGCCCAGCTCGTCATCCGCCCGAGCAGTTCGGGGATGTTGTCCGATGCGGTGTGCACCCTCAACTGGTGCACCCGAGGCGGCGGACAGGACGCGATGCTCCTGCTCGACCCGATGGGTTGGATCGTCCCATCCATGATGCGGGACCTGGAGGACCACCTCGATCGGATCGTGGAGCTGAGCCAAGAGATGATCGCGCATCGAAGGGTGTGGGGGATCGTGGTTCGCTCGATCGCGTGGAACGCGGATCGGAGCGGGCTCGTCCCGAGCTCGATGTCCTCAGGCGAGCCCGATGAGGCGATGCTTGACAAGAAGCTGCGTCCGTTGCTCGCCAATCCCGTGTGGCGTGTGCTGTGGGACGAGTCAGATATCGCCCGAATCCACCCGGACGCGTCGATCGAATCCTGAACTCCGCGGGGCACCCTGCTAAGATGGGTGACAACGCACGAACACCGATCCCATCGTGATCGAGGAGCATCATGGGCACAGTCAACCACCCGACATTCAAGCGTGTGAAGAGCCAGTTTCCCAACGCGAAACTCCGCGCGAGCGAGTTCCGTGATCAGCCGACCCTGGTGGTTGAGCCGGACGATCTTCACGCGATCATGAAGTTCCTCAAGCACGACGAGGAAAGCTCGTACGACTTCCTCTCAGATGTGATCGGGATCGATTACCTGGACTACCCCGCCAAGACGGTGGGGCGGTTCGCGGTCGTCTATAACCTGTGCTCGACCGTCCGGAACGATCGGTTTTTCGTTAAGGTGTTCCTTGATCCTTCGCTGCCGACCGATGGGATCGAAGCAGATCCGGCCCTCGCCGTCGATTCCGTGTGTGATCTCTGGCCGGGCGCTGAATGGACCGAACGCGAGGTCTTCGATATGTTCGGGATCCGATTCAACAACCACCCCGACCTGCGCCGCATCCTCCTCTGGGAAGACTACCCGGCGCACCCGCTCCGCAAGGACTACCCCCTGCGTGGACGCGGCGAGCGTGAGTCCTACCGCGTGGTCGATCGTACGAGCTCGTAAACAACCCAAAAGCAACTCATCAATAACCCGGTCAATCAGACCGGGCTATTTCATGGGCGTACCTTCATACGGCAAAGTATCCGGCGCCACAAAGACCGGCGTCGTGAAGGTCACATCCAGGTCCTGATGCGGGATGTCGAAACGGACCTCAAAGAAATACGCGATGTACCCTTTCTCCGGGACCTGGATCTCTACACCAGCCCGGTGGTCTCGCGTCGCATTCAGAGGCGTTGCGACCCAAGCGTTCCCGATCGTTGATTGACGGAAATCCCTCCCATCGGGGTTGTGTGCTTTCCAAAGAACAACATGGACGGGGTCTCGGTCGCAACGAATACTCAGGTTCATCTGTGCCGGCCGATCACCCGTGAGATTGACGCCTCGTGCGTGCACCCAACTCAGTCTGGGCAGTTCCCGGCCATGCTCGATCGCTTCATAAAACCCCGCGAGAGACTCAAGCGAGCCCTGATGTCCATCGGGTTGGGTGTCATCCTTCTGATCGAGATCGTGATCCGTGTTGGGGACAAATCGCAACCGTGTTTCACCGGGGAGTTCGTCGATGTAGTTCTGTGTCGTATCGGGCAAAAAGAACTGATCACCCGCAGAGTTGAGCAGGTACTTGGGCATCGTGTACCGATCCCGATAGAAGTACGGATCGACATTCTGACGCACCACGCGACCTCGGCGCGTGCCGAGTGGTTTGAAGAGTTTGCGATCGGTGTAGTCATGGATCGCGGGGGACCACTCGCCGTATGAGTGCCAGTGATGCTCAACGGACTGGGTGAGTTTGAATGTATCGATTACGATCGGCATCAAACCACGGATGCGATCATCGACAGCCCCCGTCAGCCAGGTCGTCCATCCTCGCTTCGATGCGCCCGTGACGACAAAGTCTTCGATGCTGATCGCATCGGGTTGAGACGCGAGGAAACCTTGCGTCGCGTCCATCGCAGCGATCGCGGATTTCACCATCGCGATCTGTGCGATCCAAGACGCGTCGCGTTCGTCGATCGCACGCACCCATGATTGCGCGAGCAGGTCGTCCTCAACACGCCCCTTGGTTCCTAGAGGATCATCTTCGTCGATGATCACGAGGGGTTGATTGGGAACATTGGGGAGCAGCACGCACACCGATCGAGTCGCTTTCGCGAGTTCGATCAGGGTTGCGTCGAGCTTCTCAGGCGAGGTGTCCGTGCGACGCCCACCCGCGATGAGAAGCAGCGCGGTCTTCGAGTCCGCATTGTGCGGACGGACGATCTGCAGATCATGTGTCCATTCGGGGTGGGAGACTTCGGTTTCGTCGCGCCATATCTGGCTGATCAATCGCAGCGTGTACCCCGTCGCTTCATCCCCCAGTTCGTGCGTGTGCACCAGTGCATACGCAAACGCCGGGTCGCGTACCGCTGTTGAACGATCGAGTTGGGTGCGGCGCGCGGGGTGATTCTCACCGCGGTGGTTGAGGAGGCCGCAGCCCTGAATCATGAGGGTGAAAAGCACAATCGCAAACATGGTCCATTTCATCATCCCTTGATTGTCTCAGAGAGCGGGTGCGTTTGGGGCACATGCTTCGATCTTCTTCTGAGCTTCATAATCAGCGGTGGGAGATGGGGACCTCGATGGGTATGCAGCCCGATTCTGTCGCTTGGACTGCATAGAATCATGTTCAGAAACGGAATCAGTACGGAGCATTGCCAGATGGACCCCGAGACCCGCATAACCCAGTTCCAGCGACTCATCGCAGACGACCCCAACAACGACATGGCCTACTTCTCGCTGGGCAACGCGTTCCTCCAGAACGAACAGTTCGAGGAGGCGGGGGAGACCTTTGCCAAATGCGCCCAGATCAACGAGGCGATGACCAAGGCCTATCAGCTCGCGGGTGACGCGTACATCAAAGCCGGCAAAGTCGATCTCGCGAAGGTCGTCCTGACCAAAGGCTACATCGAGGCCACGACCCGCGGCGATCTGATGCCCAAGAACGCGATCGCGGACCTCCTTCAGTCCATCAACGAACCAATCCCGGAAGTGCAGGACGAACCCAAGAAGGCCCCCGAGCCCGAAGGGGACTTCAAATGTCAGAAGACGGGGCAGATGGGGACGCAGCTCCCGCGTCCGCCATTCCGCAACGAACTGGGCAAATGGATCCAGGACAACATCTCCAAGCAGACCTTCGACGAGTGGATCGGGATGGGCACGAAGATCATCAACGAGCTCCGTCTTGATCTGTCCCGCGACGACCACGACGCGGTGTACGACTACGCGATGCGGGTCTACCTGGGGATTTCAGATGACCTGTTCCGCGAGTTGCTCGGCAAGGAGCCCCCGATGCCTGATGGGCAATACAAGGGTGTGATCGACGACATCATGGGCCGCGGCGGTCATCTCGAGAGCGAGCAGGGGAACCTGCATACCCGCGTGGATGATTGAATCGGCATCGGGTTGCTTTCATCTGGATCCAGATTGTCTCACCGAACATGTTGCTAAATCGATGTTTGGCAATGGTTTTCGTAGATTTTCTCGGGTTTTAGTGTTTGGGCTCTCCGGCGTTCTTGTTACGCTGAGGTGTTGGCATGCAAGGCGAGGCATCGGACGAGTGTCTGATTCTCGTCGAATCGTGCCCATAGAGAGAAGAGAGACACCAAATGAAAACCACACTCACAGGCGGATTGGCCTTAATTGGACTGTCGGCAGGGATTTCTAGCGCGGACATCATGTCGATCTCGGGCGGGATTGACACGAGCATCGAACAGACGGGCGTCTCATTTGATGCAATGCTGGATTACAACCACACGGGTGGTACAAACGGCACGCTGACGATAGAGATTGCAAATACCACGGCCGAGGCAGCCATAGGTGGGTATCTCACTGGATTTGTGTTCAATATCCTGAGTTCAGACGCTGCCGCGAGTGCGGTATTGATCTCTGGTACAAGCACGAGTTTCCTGAATACCGGGATCGAGAATGCCTCTCCATTTGGGACTTTTGACGCAGGTGCCGCTCTGGGCGCGAACTGGACCGGTGGTGGGAATCCGAGCCTTGGTCTCGGGGTTGGTTACTCAGGCACCTTCGAGTTCTCAGTTTCGGCCTTGGATGCAGATTCGCTCAGTTCGAGCAGTTTCGTCGGGGGCGGAGAGCACTTCGCGGTTCGATTCCGAGGATTGAACGATGGCGGATCTGACAAGTTGCTCGCTCCTGCGCCAGGAACCGGTGCTGTGGCATTGATAGGACTCGGGTTATTCTCGCGTCGCCGTCGCTGATCTCAGAAAAACAGTGTTCCATCAGAAGAACCTCCCCGCTCGGATTGGTCTCCAGCCCGAGCGGGGCTATTATTTATGATCATCAGTGTGGTACTGGTGATACACACGCATCGGCGGCGTAAGTGGTGGTATGACAGGTTTCTATGTGAACCGACCCACGGCTGCGTACGCGACGGAAGGAAGAACGAATCCATGCCATTGCCAGTTGAAGAGAAGCAGCAGATCATCAAAGACTTCGCCCGCAAAGAGGGTGACTCGGGCAGCCCCGAGGTCCAGATCGCGCTGCTGACCGCACGCATCAAGCAGGTTGCGACGCACCTTCGCCAGAACAAGGGTGATGTCCACAACCGACGCGGGCTGGTCATGATGGTTTCCAAAAGAAACCGCCTGCTCCGCTACCTGTCCAAGAAAGACCACGGGGCCTACCTTGAGCTCATAAAGAAGCTCGGCCTGCGTAAGTAAACGAGATACAAATCGCCCCGCGTGTACGAGAGTGCACGCGGGGCTTTGTTGTAACCGGCTCAACCGAGCCGATTGGAAATAGACCCGGACCCATTGAGAGTGGCAGCAGACGACGGACAGTCCAACACACGCGTGCGACTGTTTCTCGTCTTCTGCCTCTCAAATGCGTGAGGATGGGTCCGCATGTTGGCGATGCGTGCGCGGATCAATCGGTGATCCGGGGCGCATCATCTATCGGCAACCTCACAGCCGAGCTCGGCGCAATCATCGCGCCACCATTTGGAAGGCATATCACACATGACCACTACGAGTAAAGCTGTTGTCGTCGAGAAGGAAATCGGCGGCCGCACAATGCGGATCGAGACCGGGCAAATCGCCAAACTCGCATCGGGCTATGTCCTGATGTCGCACGGCGAGACCACCGTTGGTGCCTCGCTCGTCCGCGCTGATCCGCGTCCGGGGCTCGACTTCTTCCCCATGCAGATCGATTACCGCGAGAAGCTGTCCGCGGGCGGCAAGTTCCCCGGCGGGTTCCGCAAGCGTGAGGGCGCTCCCAACGAGAAGGAAGTCCTCACGATGCGCATGATCGATCGCCCGATCCGCCCATTGTTCCCCGACGGGTTCATCGAAGAGATCCAGATCCAGTGTTGGGTCATGAGCCACGACGGCGAGAACGATGCGGATGTCATCGCAGGTTCCGCAGCATCCGCGGTCCTCGCGATCTCCGACGCGCCATTCGAAGGCCCGACCGCGACGGTTCGTGTTGGTCGCATCCACACGGAAGACGGCATCGTCCACATCATCAACCCCACGAACGCGCAGCTCGAGTTCTCGGATATCGATCTGGTCCTCGCGGGGCACAAGGACGGCATCAACATGATCGAGGTCGGTGCCGCTGAGGTGCCGGACGAGGAAGTCCTTGAAGCCGTCAAGTTCGGTTATGAGCACGGCGTGCAGCCCATCCTCGAACTCATCGAAGAGCTCGTCTCCAAGGTCGGCAAAGAGAAGCGTCTCGGTGACCACATGAACCTCGTCCCCGACGATGTCATGGCCGAAGTCACCAAGCTTGTTGAGAAAGACCTCACCGAAGCACGCAAGATCAAGAGCAAGAACGATCGAGGCAACAAGGTCGGCGAGATCAAGAAGGCGATGCTCGAAGAGCACTTCCAAGTCAACGAGTCGGGCACACCCGGCGAGTGGGAAGCAAGCAAGAAACGCCGCGGTCATGCGAGCGAGGCGTTCCGCAAGCTTGAGAAGAAGATCACCCGCCGCCTGATCATCCAGGAAGGCACCCGCGCCGACGGTCGTGGGTTCGATGAGATCCGTCCGCTTGAGATGGAAGTCTCCAAGTTCCCCCGCACCCACGGGTCCGCGATGTTCCAGCGCGGCGAGACCCAGTCGCTCGTGTCCTGTACCCTCGGTACGGGTCGCGACGAGCAGGTCGTCGACGGGCTCATGCCCGAGTACTCCAAGAAGTTCTACCTGCACTACAACTTCCCGCCCTTCTGCGTGGGCGAGGCCGGCCGCATCATGGGCCCGGGTCGTCGTGAAGTTGGCCACGGTGCACTCGCGGAGCGCTCGCTGCTCGGTGTGCTGCCCAGCGCGGAAGACTTCCCCTACACCATCCGCCTCGTCTCGGACATCACCGAGTCGAACGGCTCGTCCTCGATGGCCTCGGTCTGTGGTGGCTGCTTGGCACTGATGGACGCCGGTGTCCCGATCACCAACACTTGTGCCGGTATCTCTGTCGGTCGTTTCACCGATGACAACGACGAGAACGAAGTCTTCGTGACCGACATCATCGGCGAAGAGGACTTCTTCGGTGACATGGACTTTAAGGTCTCCGGTACCCGCGAGGGCATCACGGGTATCCAGCTTGATCTCAAGGCACGCGGCCTGAACTTCGATCAGATCGAGACCATCTTCGTTCAGGCGAACAAGGGTCGCATCGACCTTATCGAAGCGATGGAAGAAGTCATCCCCGCCCCGCGTGAGAAGACCAGCAAGTACGCACCGATGATGATCCAGCTCAACATCGATGTCGAGAAGATTGGTAAGCTCATCGGCCCTGGTGGCAAGACCATCCGTGCACTCCAGGACAAGTACGATGTCAACATCGATGTCGAGGACGACGGCACCGTCATGGTCTCGTCCACGAACCGTGAAAATGTCGAGAACGCAGAAGCCGAGATCGGCGCACTGTGTGAGGATGTCCGCCCCGGCACCATCTACGAGGGCAAGGTCGTCTCGACCAAGGACTTCGGCGCGTTCATCGAGATCGCACCGGGGACCGACGGCATGTGCCACATCTCCGAGCTCGCCGACGGGTATGTCGAGAGTGTCGCGGATGTGGTGAGTGTTGGAGATATCGTCAAGGTCAAGGTCATGCTCGTGGACGATCAGGGACGCATCAAGCTCTCGATCAAGCGTGCCGATCCTGAGTGGGACGAGGGAAAAGCGGAAGCCGAAAAGAGGGCTCGTCGCGAGAAGCGTTCAGAAGATTCTGATGGCGACGGAGAAGCCGAAGAATCGAACGACGGCGAACAGAAATCCAAGAAGAAGCGCCGTCGCCGCAAGCCCCGTCGCAAAGACGAGGATAAGCAGGAAACCGCATCAGCGGAATAAAATGCCCATTCAACGGGCGTAAACGCTGATTTGTTCTGATATGAAGACCCGCCCGGTGCTCAGTGCCGGGCGGGTTATTTGACGGGCGCGTCGATTCTGGTATGCTAAGCAGATGCTTCGGCACGGTTTGCGGGGTTTCGTTGAACCGCAGCGTGCTTCAGTTGTCTTTCATCCCGAGGGGTTCGCACACTCCCGTTGGGTGAGTAGCTTTGTTGTTGGGGATCGGGACATCCCCGGGGGAACTACGATGTCGGAGAATGAATCAAACCCGATCGCAGAAGGCGGATCATCCAACGCCATACGCGATATCACAGGGACGGTGAAGTGGTTCGATCCTCGCAAGGGGTTTGGATTCATCATTGGGCCTGATGGACAGGATATCTTCGTTCACTTCACGGTCATTGAGGGCGACGGTTTTCGCGTGCTCAAAGACGGTTCAAGTGTGACCTATGATGCGGAACACAATGACAAGGGTTGGCGTGCCACTAAGGTGCACCGCGAACAACCCGAGGGCGAGGAAACTGACGCGCCCGAGGTTGTGGTTCCCCGTCGAACATATTCGCGTACCTCGCGTCGCTGATAGCGATCGCTCGAGCTGCGTACAGTTGAACCGGGTGAGCATGCGCTCTGCCCGGTTTTTCATTCACACCATGAGAGTGTTGCTTGTCATTTCTCCTCCCCATCCTGATGCTCGTGCTCGGCGCTCTTATGGGCGGGGCGATCGCGTACATTCTCGCCGGGAGACGGGTGCGACTTTCTGTCGCAAGAGAGCAACTCGCCCAACGCCGAGCACAAGCCGCGGAGCATCTCGCCGAGATCGGATCGATGACGGGCGGTCTCGCGCACGAGATCAAAAACCCCCTCTCGACGATCGGTCTGAACGCGCAGCTGCTCAAAGAGGCGATCGAGGACTCTGCGATCGATCCCGCAGAGAAGCAGCGGCTCGTTCGGCGGATCGAGGCGTTGGGGCGCGAGACCGAGCGTCTGCGTGGGATCCTCGAGGATTTTCTTGAGTACGCCGGCGAGCTGCGTCTGAGTCTTGCGAACGCATCGATCAACCAACTCGTCGAGGAACTCACGGACTTCTTTGTACCCACAGCAGAGCGTGCGGGTGTGCGACTTCGTGTTGAACTCCCAGAGCACTCTCCCGAGCTCCGGATCGATGTGTATCACCTGAAGCAGGCGCTGCTCAACCTGATGCTCAACGCGGTCAACGCGATGGAGCAGCAAGGTGAGGGGACGAAGGACCTGATCCTCAGAGTGACGAGCGGCGTGGATGAGCACGAGCACCCGTGCGTGTCCATTCATGTGACGGATACCGGTCCCGGGATCGAGGATGAGACCAGATCAAAGATCTTCCGTCCGTACTTCACGACCCGATCGGGCGGGACGGGGTTGGGGTTACCGACGGCACGCCGAATCATCGAGGCGCATCATGGGCACCTCGAGCTTCATTCGGAAGTGGGGAAGGGAACGGACTTCGTGATCGTGCTCCCAGAATCGGACGCTTAACTCAGCCAGATCCGAGCACGCGTCCGACGCGCTGTGCTGCACGCGTGAGTTCGTCGCGGGTGTTGAGGAAGTCGGGGCAGAACCGGATCACCCAACGCCCGGAACGCGGCAGTGGTCGCGCATCGATATTGACCCCCGCGTCTTTGAGGCCCGCCATCGCCTGATGCCCATCGTCGTGCTCGACGAGCAGGTAGGCGCCGCGGTGATGGATGAGTCGCGGTGTGATTCCGTTTGCGACGAGTTGGTCCGCGAGGTGCTGCTGTTGATCAAGGGCGTACGCGCGGAGCCGGTGAATACCGATCGCGTTGCTCAGCATGATCCCCGGGAGCGCTTGGTAATATGTGAGGATGGGCGGAGTGGCTTCGAGCCACGCGTCGCCGCCGGGCGCGTATGCGGGTTCATCGGATCGTTTGTACGCGAACGGTTCTTCCTTCGCGAACCACCCGGTGTCGATCGAGAAGATTGATCCGCGATCGGGCACGCCTCCGGAGGGGCTCAGGTGCCGGGGATGGATCGCGAGAAAACACGCGCCCGCGCCGCCTCGGGTGTACTTGTAGTTCCCACCGATAAGGAAGTCCGCGCCCAGTTCCAGATAGTCGAGATCGAGCACGCCCATCGCGTGATAGGTATCGAGCAGGACCAGACACCCGTTCGCGTGCGCGTGCTTGATCAATCGATCGAGCCCCTCGACCTGCTGCCCGGTCACAAAGCAAACCGCCGAGACCACGACAAGATCCGTTGATTGATCGATCGCATCGATGATGGGTTCAACCCGGAGCAGGTCCGCCTCATCCGGTTCGATCCAGGTCACACTCGCGCGTCCCTTGTGGGCGTAGCTCTTGAGCACAAAGTCAATCGAATCGAACTCACATCGGGTGGAGACTATGTTGGGGGTACTCGATGGGAGCGCGTTGATCACCGCGCGAAGCCCTTGGGCCGCACTCGTCTTTGGGACGACGCCTTTGGGGTCATTCCAGTTGAGCAGCCTGGCAACTTGTTCACGGTACGCATCGCGGGCGTCGAGCCACGGGCCCCAGACGCCGTCGAGATGCTCATACCACCCGTCGAGAGCACCCTGAATGAGATCGGCGACCAAATCGAGCGGCCGCCCGAGCGAGTGGTTCGCGAGATAGATCTCGTTCGTTCGATCATTCCGGGCAAGCACCCGCGAGAAGTGCGGAAGGATGTGCTCGACGAGCGCGGATTCAGTGAGTTCGTCTTGCCCGAGTTTGGCGACGGCATTGTTGATGATCTGCTGGGCGTCTGTGATCTGCATGTGGATGACTCAGAGGTGCGTGCGGACTTCCCAGAGCTCAGGGAAGAACCGATGATCGATCATCTTGCGGAGGAAGGGGACGCCGGATGAGCCGCCGGTGCCGGTTTTGTACCCGATGACGCGTTCGACGACTTTCATGTGCCGGAAACGCCAGTGGGAGAAGGTCTCCTCGATGTCGACGAGTTTCTCCGCCATCTCGTAGGCCTGCCAGTACTCTTTGGGGTGCTGGTAGACCTTGACGAACGCCTGGAGAACATCCGGGTGCGATTTGTGGGGGATGGTGATGTCCCGCTCGAGGACCTCCGCAGGGATATCGAACCCGTTGCGTGCTAGGTATCGGATGAACTCGTCGTAGATGCTCGGGGCATTGAGAGCTTGGGTGAGTTGCTCGACATGCTCCGCGTCGTGCGCATGCACGGGGATCATCTTCGCGTCCTTGTTGCCCATGATGAACTCGACAATCCGGTACTGCACACTCTGGAAACCTGATCCGGTGCCCAGCGCATACCGGAACTGGGTGTACTCCGAAGGCGTGAGGGTCGCGAGGACATCCCATTGGCTGAGCAGCTGGGCCTGGATGTGCTTGACGCGGCTCATGATCTTGAAGGCCGGGGCGAGCTTGTCTGCTTGGATGTACCCCAGCGCTTCACGCATCTCATGGATCATGAGCTTGAGCCAGAGCTCGCTCGTCTGATGCTGAATGATGAACAGCATCTCGTCGTGGTGAGGCGGGTCGGAGTGGATTTCCTGGCAATCGAGGAGCTTATCCAAGCGCAGGAATCGCGAATAGGTCATTTTGTCGCCCAGATCCGTGTGGATGGTGGACTCGATATCACGCGGGCAGCTCATGCGTTCGCTCCGGATGCGAGGAAAGGTGTGTTCCAGAGTCTACGCCTCCCCGATCGGGTGTGCAGGGGCGGGTCGTGTGACATACACTTAGGGGGTGCCCGAGTTGGGCATTGTCAATGTCTTGCCACACAGGATCACACGGCCATGAAGATCGCGTTCTCAACCCTTGCCTGCCCGACGATGCCATTGGATCAGGTCGCCTCGCTTGCGTCGAGTTGCGGGTACCTCGGGGTGGACATGCGTTCGTTCCTCGATGAGTCCCATCGTCTCGCGAGCGATCCGATGTCGCACGACCCTGCAGCGGTTGATTCGATCTTCGACAACGCGGGTGTGATCCCACTATGCCTGTCCACGGGCGTGAGTTATCACAAGGCGATCGACCCGCCGGTCATCGGACGCATCTGGGTGAACGAAGAAGCGGGTGTCCCCGAAACCAAGGCATTCGTGGATTGTGCTGATCGGACAGGGACGAAGTTCGTGCGTGTGTACGGGAGTGAACTGCCGGCTGCGGAGCCCCGCACCTGGAGCATGCGCCGTGTCACGGAACGACTCGCGCTCGCGACACAGACCTGCCGGAACACGGATGTGCGTCTGCTGATCGAAAACGCGGGCTCATTCGCCAAGGCGGAAGCGCTGCGTGATCTGATCGATCTGGTGAACCTGCAATGGCTGGGCGCGTCGTACAACATCCAAGCCGCGGTGAATGCGGGTGAATGCCCGATCGAGGGTGTCAGCGCACTCGGCGATGCGCTCCGCGTGATTCGCATCATGGATGTCGATGATGACGGGAACCCCGTCGAGCTTGGCAAGGGCGTCTACCCCCTCGAGAAGCTCTTCCAGACGCTCCAGGCGATGAACTACGACGGTTGGATCGTCTACGAGTATCCCAAGCACTGGTGCCCCGAGCTCCGTGACGATGCGGATTCAGTCCTCAAAAACGCGGCGGATCTGATGTACTCGTGGGTCGCACAGCCCGCGGGTGTCTGATCGCCGCTACGATCGGGCGTGGATTCGCATTCTCTATCGCAGCAACTTGGTGAACATCTGATCGAGCGTTCCAAGGCGCTCGGGTTCGCGTGCGCGGGAATCGCATCACTTGATCCCATCGAACATCCGGACGCGTTGTACACCTGGATCGAGGCGGGTATGCACGGCGAGATGGGGTACCTCGCGGAGAACAACGACAAACGAACGAACCCGAGCACGATCCTTGAGGGTGCGAAGTGTGCTCTCGTGGTGGGGGACCTGTACGCGTCGCGTGATGAGAGTGTGGATTCGCCGCTGAAACCTGGGCTAGGACGGATCGCTCGGTACGCGCGTGGTAAAGACTACCACAAGCTCATCAAGAAGCGGCTGGTGAAGCTTTTGCTCGAACTGCAAAAGGAGCACCCCGACGCGGCGTTCAAGGCTTTCGTCGATACGGCGCCCCTGCCCGAGCGGGAACTCGCAAAGCGCGCGGGGATCGGATGGGTGGGCAAGCACACGCTGATCATCCACCCGCGATTGGGGAGTTACATGTTCCTCGGCGGGATCGTGATGACGCTAGATGCACAGAACCCGCCGGGTGTAAAGCGGGTCACAGACCATTGCGGCACATGCACGCGATGCATCGATGCGTGCCCCACGGAGGCGATCACGCCGCACCGAGTTGACGCACGCCGATGCATCAGTTACCTGACGATCGAGCATCGGAGTGAGATCGATCCACAGTTGGCTTCGAGGATGGGCGATTGGGTATACGGGTGCGATGTGTGCCAGGAGGTGTGCCCGCACAACTCGCCAAAGCCGAGTGATGTGCTTAGTGAGGGTGCAAACCCCGCGTACCGATCCGAGCGTGATAGCTTCGATTTGCTTGAGGTGCTTGGATGGAGCGAAGAAGATCGACGCGAGGCGTTCCAAGGTTCCGCGATGAAACGGGCGAAGCTTGGGATGATGCAACGCAATGCGGCGATTGTGCTGGCGAATCAGTTCGACGCACTGGAGGCAGCCGATCAGTCGCGTGTTCGATCATCAATTGAGCGGGTCTCGAGTGACGATCAAGCAGACTCACTCGCTCGCACGGGTGCCCGCGAGGCCTTGGCGGCGATTGACCACGCCGATGCCGGCGATCATGAGAACGAGCGCCATCCCGGTGAGCAACCAGACTGACTCACCCTCGATAAATCCCATCCAGAACATCGGGATCGCGAGGATGATCGCGCCCCATACGGCGCCCATCGGCATGGGCTTAGTACCCTTGCGTGCGAGCACCGCGCGGTACAGGACATAGGTCGGGAACACCAGCCCGTACGCGCCCATGAAGCACCGGTAGATGATCTCGCCCGCGTTCATTCCGGCATAGTCAGGGATGTTCTTGGCGAAGAACCCCACGAGACCCGCGAGCAGCCCGATCCCGATCAGGTACTTGTATTCCGGGACTCGACCCGCAGGGAGAGTCTTCGCCCGATCCATATGGACCTGCACCGTGAACACCCACTGGAACAGGATGTGCCCGAGGAGTACCGCGCCGATCCAAGGGGTCTGCGTCGCGTTGGCGACGGTCCCGTTGTCGAGTGCGTCGATCATCATGGGGGCGTACCGCGTCGTCAGGACGATCATGGACGCGAACATGATCACGAACCCGATCGTAAACCCGATCCGTCCGCGTTGTTTGGTGTCGAGCTGTTGACGCGCGTGGTGGAAGGTGATGTCGAGGTAGGGGCAGAGCAGGAACCCGAAGGTGCTCAGCGGGATCAGGAACAATCCCATCGCGTTGCTCGGGTGCGATTCGTGGAACCGATCCGAGATCGGCCCAAGGTCCGGGGTCACGAATGTTGAGACGAGCACTAAGAAGCTCAAGACCCAGAGCACCACGCTCAACTGTGGCATGCGTTTGAAGTAGCCCGATCGCTTTGTGACGAGCCAGAACGCGATGAAAGCAGCGATGAGCCCATAGCTCGCGTTCTGCGTCATCGGAAGCGCCATCCGCAGGTATTCAAAGACCCACAGGATCCAGAATACATGGAACGCGATCGTGACGACACTGAACCACCAGATGGCCTGGGGGTGCTTGGAGACGAAGTCTTCGGATTGCTTGCGTGAGGTGAGCACCCATCCCATCGCGGCCGCCCCAAGGACATTGGGGATGGCGAAGACAAGGTACCCGAGCCAACCGAAGTCACGCAGCAGCAACGCGGGCATGAACATCCCGATGCACCAAGTCCATGAGCACGCGAGATACGCGCCCCAGACGATGGGGTTGGAAGGCTTGTGGTCCGGTGCGATCGCGTGCTCGTGCGCGTTCATGCGTTCTGGGTCCCACGCTGCTTCTTGGCTTTGTGGTGGGCTTTGGGTGTCACATGGAAGGTCGCGGTGCATCGTCCGACGCGTTTAGGTTTGGGGGCACTGGTGCCCGCGTCCTCAACTTCTTCCTTGAGACGCTGCTCACTCATCGGGACGAGGACCTGCACGATGTCCATCCGGATCGCGATATTGAACTCCTCGCCCGACTCCACAAGCGCATGGATATCGTCGAGCGGTGTCATTCTGTATTCCGCAGGCCCGTGGCATGGGCGTAAAAACTTGTATTCCAAGTGCTTACAGACGACCGTGTAATCTCCGCCGCAGACAGAGAAGACATAGTTGCCACCCGCGATCTCGGAGTTGCCCAGAAGAGCAGCGCCGGCCATGGCGTTGTACCAGTTCTTGTTGAAACGGCGGAACGGAAGCGTAGCGCGATAGGTGTTCTCATCGCCGGACATCGTGATGCCCGAGCGGTAGGCGTAGGGCAGCCAGATCATCGAACAAACCCGATTCCAGAACTTGTTCCGCGTGGAAAGACGCGAAACAAAGGCCTCAACACGCTCAAAGAGTGATTTCTTCGGCGGTTTGGGGGGCTTCTTCTCTGTCTTCTCAGCAGAAGCATCGGCTCGCTGTTGATCAGCGTCAGAAGGAGCCTTGGACGCACCGGATTGGGCGTCCTGTTCGTTCTTCGAGATGGGTTGCGTTTCAGTACTCATCCGCGTGTCGATTATAGGCGATCAACGCCCCTCTTCGAGGTCTCAGGCGGGGTCGATGCCGCAGTCTTCTTCGACAAGATCAAACCATCCCTTGTCGTTGGTTTTGACCCGGAAACACGGGTTCCCGGGGTCGTGATCCAGCACGAGGATCCAATCGCGTTCAGATGCTTCCTTCAGGAACCAGTGCTTGGTGACCATAGAGGTGTATGGCTCGACATCGTATCCGAGCGAGTATGGCTGCCCGATATGGTAGTGCGTCGGCATCACATCCGAGGTGAAGGTAATCGTGCGCCCCTGTTCGTCCTCAAACTGGATCGCCTGCTGTCCCCAGGTATGTCCGGGGACAAGAAACACCCTGATGCCGGGGAGCACTTCGGTCATGCGTTCGTCGAGCGTATTTTTCGGAAGCTCATTTCGCGAAGGTTTGCGATTGAGCGGGAACGGGCGGGCAGAATCGATAAGCCGCAGACGAGGCCGCCCGTCGCTGAGCGGCATCCGCTCGTCCTCGAACGGGAGCAGATGATCTCTGTAATAGGTCCTCGTCATGACGGAGTCGTTGTTGCGCGCATCAACCCACTCGCGGCGTTGGGTGATCAGTTCCGCGTTGGGGAAGGTGAACTTCACATCGTTGCAGTCGCCGGACGCGGCGCCTGGTTTGGACGCGACCCAATCCGCCTCTTCGCCCTCGCGAGCGCGGCGGGTGAGCCCTCCCGCGTGATCGAAGTGCAGATGGGTGACGATCGTCGCATCGATGTCGTTCACATCGACGCCAGCACGGACAACCTCGGACTCGATGGTCCGCCCGTCGAGCCCGAAGATGGTGCTCATCTTCTCGTTGAGCTTGTCGCCTGTCCCGGCCTCGATGACATACCGGCGTGGCTTGCCCGTATCGGGATCGGGCTCGGTCGATTCGAGCAGCAGGCAGTTGTGCATCAGTCGCACGCGGTGCTTGTCATCGGGTGTAACGGCGCGTTCCCAGACGACGCGGGGGATGATGCCGAACATCCCGCCCCCATCGAGGAGGAACTGGCTGGCGCGAAGGAGTGTCCATTTGTATTGCATTGAGCAAGGGTAGGGGGGTGTTCGAGCGGATTCATTGCGAGGCGGGATTGTGCTTGTGGATCCGTGCGATTTCTGCCATACTGTTGCCAACTCGTGGGGAGTTCTACAACATGCGCGAAGTTTCCGATGTCGTGATCATCGGCGGTGGTCCCGGTGGGGCCACCACGGGGTCTCTAATCAAGAAGTACATGCCCGATCTCTCGGTGACGATCATCGAGAAATGCAGGTTTCCGCGCGATCATGTGGGGGAGAGCCAGCTCCCCCTGATCAGCAGGGTCTTGGATGAAATGGGATGCTGGGAGAAGTGCGAAGCCGCGAACTTCCCGATCAAGGTCGGCGCGACCTACCGGTGGGGAAGCTCGGATGATCTCTGGGATTTTAACTTCGTCGACCCGGAGCAACTCAACGGGCAAACCCGCCCGGGCAGCTATCAGGGTGTGCGGACGAACACGGCTTGGCAGGTCGACCGAGCGGTGTATGACGAGATCCTGCTCGATCATGCATCCGAGCTCGGGTGCGAGGTGCATCAGCAAACGCAGGTCATCCGGGTTATTCATGATGAGTCCGATCCGGACGGGATCGATCACATCGTGGTTTCAGACGCGCAGGGGGAAACACACGAACTGCGTGCGACACACTATATCGATGCATCTGGGAATGCCGCGATCATCCGCAAGTCGATGGACATCCCGCTTGAGCAGCCCGCAACCTTACAGAATGTCGCATTCTGGGATTACTGGGAGAACGCGGAATGGGCCGTGCAGATCGGAACCGGTGGCACCCGCGTGCAGGTGCTCTCCATCGGATCGGGTTGGCTGTGGTTCATCCCGCTCGGCCCAACGCGTACAAGCATCGGGTTCGTGTGCCCCGCGAGGTTTTACAAGGACTCCGGGAAAACACCCGCGGAGATCTATCGCTGGGCGGTCGAACAGGAGCCGCGTGTGCGGGAACTTACCAAGAACGCGACACCCCGAGACGAGGTTGAAGCGACAAAGGACTGGTCGTTCCTCTCGGAGCGTTTGGTCGGGAAGAACTGGATGCTTGTTGGTGAGTGCGCTGGGTTTGCGGACCCGATCCTCGCGGGTGGGATGATGCTCACACACACCTGCGCTCGTCACGCGGCGTATGTCATACTCGAACTCCAGCGAGGGAAGCACAACGCGAAATGGCTCAAGCATGACTACGAGCAGACCCAGCGTCGAAGGATCAAGCAGCACATCCGATTCGCAGACTTCTGGTACGCGGGGAACGGTCAGTTTAAGGATCTGGAGGCCCATTCCGCACGGATCGCAAAGGACGCGGGGTTGGATATGAATCCCAGGGATGCGTTCAGGTGGTTGTCCACCGGCGGGTTCACTGACGACCTGCAAGGGGCCGTCGGATTGGGCGGTGTCGATCTGGGCGGTGTGAAAGCACTCGCGGCGCGATTCGGCGGCGAGGATGAGCTCAAATGGGAGATCGGAAAGTTCAATGTGTTCGAACTGAATCTCGAAGACGCGGACAAGCTACCGGCGGCCTTCCTGCACAACGGATCGATTCGTGCTTCTTTGGAGTTCGAGCGAGACGGGAAGCGTCTACCCACGGTTGGGATGTTCAACATCGTGATGGGGGTGCTTCAGAAGAAAAGCACCATTTATGACATCCGAGATCTGTTCGCGAAGGTATGTCAGAAGCGGTACGGTGATCATGCGAAGCTCCACATGATGCTCTGTTTTCAGTGTCTGGAATCGATGGTGAACGATGGGTGGGTTGACGCGAGATTTGACCCGATGCTGCCGTTGATCGATTTTAAGAGCTATGCAGAGAGTGGCAACTTTGTCAGAAACTCAGACGGACTCGCAGATCGGATCCGCGCTTCGGGCGGATAATATATGCGGCGGCCATCGATTTGATGAATAGCCATTCGCATAGTTGACATGAAATATGATCGGAGATCCGTATGGACATCAGAACAGTGCTCGTGCCTTTGCTCATCTCTACTACGCTTGGGCTTGCGGCGTGCGATCAGAACTCTTCCGGATCGGATTCGATCGATCAGGTCAATAAAGATATCGCCGCGCTCAATGAACAATCGCGTGAGAATCAACGCAGGCAGATCGAGGAGGAGGGCGTCGCCAATGTGGATGATGAACATCTCAATGAAATGGGAAACATCCTTGAGAACGCGGCAGAGAACTCCACTGGCAAACAAGCAGAAATCCTCCGTGAGCAGGCATCGCTCATTCGAGAACTGCAAAGTTCGGTCCAGGCCTACGACGAGATCTTGGATGAACTGGTCACGGCGGGTGGTATTGATGCCTCAACGGTAACGAGCGCGGATGATATTGCCAACCGGATCGATATTGTCGATCGCCTCGACGCGCAGAACGAGCGCATGGCCATCGCGCAGCCTCGAATCCTTCGTCGCATGGGCGAGATCGAAGGGACATCTGCGACGATCGAGAAGCAGATTGTCATTCACAATCAGATCCGCGAGATCGATCGTCAGTTGTTCACCGTGATGCGGGGAATTCTGAATATCACCGGTGACCACCTCGATGGGATGCAAGTACTCGACGATGGATCAGTCATGTTTGGTGAAGATATGCCCGACGAGGTTCTCGCGGAGTACAACGCCCTGATCGATGAGGTAAATCAACTGAGCGCAAATCAAGGCCAGCTTCAACTTGAGTTGTTGAAGCTGGCCCCTTGATCTGCATCTAAATGTCGGTCGGTAGCTTAGAGCCCGTCCTTCTCCGCCATCATCTTGAGCATGTCAACGCACCGGTTCGCGTAACCGGCCTCGTTGTCGTACCACGAGACGACCTTGAAGAAGTTGCTGTTCAGCTCGATGCACGCGCCCGCGTCATAGATCGAGGAGTGTGGATCACCGATGAAGTCACTGGAGACCACATCTTCCTCGGTGTAACCCAGCACACCCTTCATCGGGCCCTCAGCGGCGGCCTTCATCGCGGCGTTGATGTCCGCGAGTGAGGTTGCCTTCTCCGTGCGGAAAGTCAGATCCACACAAGAGACATCAGCGGTCGGCACGCGGAATGCCATGCCTGTGAGCTTCCCGACGGTTTCGGGGAGGCAGAGCCCGACGGCCTTGGCGGCACCAGTACTCGCGGGGATGATGTTCTGGTAAGCGTTGCGTCCGCCGCGCCAGTCCTTCTTGGACGGGCCATCCTGCGTCGGCTGGGTCGCGGTCGCCGCGTGGACCGTGGTCATGAGCCCCTCGACGAGCCCGAAGTTGTCCATAATCACCTTGGTGATCGGGGCCAAGCAGTTGGTCGTGCAGCTCGCGTTGGAGATGATCGTGTCGGTGTCCGGGTTGTACTTGGCGCAGTTTACCTTGTGGACATAGGTCGGGACGGTGTCCGGGCTCTTGGTCGGTGCGGAGATGACCACACGCTTGCAGCCGTTGTTGTCGATGTGCTTCTGCGCTGCTTCGCCTGTGGTGAAGAGGCCGGTGGATTCGAGGACATAGTCAACGCCCATGTCGCCCCATTTGAGGTTGGAGGGGTCACGCTCCGCCGTGGTGAGGGTCTTGTGCCCGTTGACAGTGAACCCATCATCGCTGACGGAGATATCGGCGGGCTTGCCGTCGATCAGGAAACGCCCGTGCATGGTGTCGTACTTGAGCAGGTACGCGAGGTTGTCCGACCCGACGAGGTCGTTGATCGCGACGACTTCGATACCGGGTGTGTTGGCGGCGATGCGGTAGACGAGGCGTCCAATGCGGCCAAAGCCGTTGATTCCGATTTTTACGCTCATATCTGGTTCCGTCCTGAGTGGAGGGTGATGAAACACGGGTGTATGGCACCCGAAAGAACTTGCCTAGGCGCATCCTAGGTCGATCCAAGAGGAACTTCCCTGTGAGGGCATGTTGTTCCTGCTAGTGATCACGAATATCGGAAATCACCCGGGGAGGCCAGGCCGCACGCAGCGCATTGACCACGGCGAAGACATCGATGACCTCCTGGGCAATCGCACCCGCAACCGGCGGGAGGTACCCGAGCGCGGCGAGAATCATCCCCACGATGCTGAGGATCATGCCCCCGATCGCGGACTGTAAAGCGATGCGACGCATGTGCTTGGAGATGTGGAAGAACTCGTCGACACGCTCAAGCGAAGAGTCCATCACAACCACGCCCGCGGCCTCCGTCGTGATATCAGAAGCCTGCCCAAACGCGATCCCGACCGTGGCGAGAGACAAAGCGGGGGCGTCGTTGATCCCATCGCCGACGAAACAGGTCCGAGCCCGCTCGGATTCCTGACGAACGATTTCCACCTTCTGTTCCGGGGTCTGCTCGGCGATGATGTCCTTAATCCCGACCTTGTTGCCAAGATAATCCGCTTCGCTCTGGCGATCACCGGACACGAGCATGACCTTCTCATAACCATGCTTGCGGGAGAGATGCTCAATGAAGAGACGCCCGTCCTTGCGGGGTTCGTCACGGAACTGCACCGTCGCGGCGTATTTGCCATCGATCGCAACAACGCATTCAAGCCCGGCTGTGCGTTCGGGGAGGCGTTGCGCACCCTCCGGGTCGATCTGGGTAATCGTTTTGCGTCCCGTGATGAGGATCTCCTGATTCCCGATGAGTCCACGGAGTCCCTGCCCGGGTTTTTCGGAGACTTCTTTGGGTTCGGAGATGGAGACGCCGCGTTGCTCACCCAGATTCACCACGGCATCCGCGAGGGGGTGTTTGGAGTATCGTTCGAGCGACACGATCTGGGAGAGCATGGCTTTTTCATCAATGCCGGGCGCTGTGAGGATGTCGGTGATGATTGGTGTGCCGTAAGTCAGAGTGCCGGTCTTGTCAAAGATGATGGTCTTGCATGTGTTGATGACCTCGAGTGCGCCGGGGTCCTTGATGACGATCCCACGCTTCGCGGACAGGGAGATCGAGCCGATGATCGCGACGGGGATCCCGATGAGCAGCGGGCAGGGCGTCGCGACCACGAGGACCGCGAGGAATCGTGTCGGGTCTCCGGAGACAAACCACGCGATGAGCGCGAGGGCCACGGCGATGGGGGTGTAGATCGCACCGAGCTGGTCGCCCATCCGTCGCATCTTGGGCCGGCGCTGCTCCGTATCGCGCATGACCTGCATGATTTTGGCATACCGAGAATCATGTGCCGGTCGTGTCGCCTCGATCGTGATTGCGGACTCGCCGTTGATAGACCCCGAGATCACAGAGGATCCCGGTGCCTTGGACATCATGTAGGGCTCACCAGTAAGGAACGACTCGTCCATCACACCATGCCCGTCGATGACGATCCCGTCGACCGGTGAAGTCTCGTGCGGAAATATCGTGACATGGTCCCCGACGCGGACCTCGTCCAGCGGGACATCTTCGAGCGTGCCGTCGCGTCGAACATGCGCAACCGAGGGCATGCGTTTGGCGAGCGCCTTCAGCACGCTCGATGCGTTGGCGACGGCGTACTCCTCGAGCGCCTCGCCGCCCGAGAGCATCAGGACGACGATCGAGCCCGCGAGGTACTCGTCAAGCAGCACAGAGGTGACGATCGAGATCCCGGCGAGGAGGTCGGATCCGAACTCACGCCGGAGCGCCTTCATCGCGAGTTCGAAGACGAGCGGGCCACCACCGATAAACAGGCAGATGAGCAGCGGGATGCGTGCGGCGTCCGGGTCGGAGTCCATTCCGAACCGCATGATCAGGTGGGCACCGATGGTCACGATCGCAAGGATCGCGATGAAGATTTCACGCTTGTCCCAGATGAACCTGATTGGGGTCATGCTTCGATCATACTTCCCATCTCACTCGCCCGCCCACGATTGTCATGGTGGGGCGTGCGCCAAGGTCCCATCCGATGAATGGGATGTTCTTGGACTTGCCGACAAGGTGGTCCTCGTGGAGGGTCCAGTGGTGATCTGGATCGATCAGGGTGAGATCCGCGGGGCCGCCGACTTGAATGGATCCGATCCCACAGGAATCGAGGTTGCAGAGCTTCGCGGGGTTGATCGTGAGGAGTTCGATGAGTTTGGGTAGATCGATATGACCTGTCTCGACGAGCGCTTTGTGATACAGCGAGAAAGCCGACTCGAGCCCGATGATCCCGAACGGCGCGTCGGACATCGGGTTGCGTTTCTCGTCGGCGTGGTGCGGCGCGTGGTCCGTCGCGAGGATCGTGATCGTCCCATCCGCGACACCCTTGCGGAGCGCCTCGACATCGGACTGCTCGCGCAGTGGCGGGTTCATCTTCGCCATGGTGCCGTGGGTTTCGATGGCTTCGTGCGTGAGGTGCAGGTGGTGAGGGGATGCCTCCGCGGTGACGGGGAGTCCCTCGTCCTGCGCTCGCGCAACGAGTTCGACCGAGTTGCCAGAGCTCATGTGCTGGATGTGGTATCGGCACCCGATCGATTTGTTGAGTCGGATATCGCGTTCGATGATGAGTTCTTCCGCTTCGCGGGGCCAGCCCTTCTCACCGAGCTTGGTGGATACGGACCCGGCGTGCATGGTTGCACCCTTGGTCAGCGTCAGCTCTTGGCAGTGCTGCATGAATACCTTGCCAGTGGTTTTCACGGTCTGAAACACCGTTTTCATCATGGCTGCGGATTCGATTACATCTCCATCGTCGGAGAATCCCACAGCGCCCGCCTTATCGCAGAGCTCGATCTCCGCGAGGCGTTCACCCTTGCGACCCTGGGTGGCCGCGGCGACGGAGAACACCCGGCAGTGGCCCTCACGGGTCGCCTTTGCTGCAATGTACTCGACGATCTCGGGGGTATCGAGGCAAGGGTTGGTATTGGGCATGCAACAGACTGTTGTGAACCCGCCCGCGACGGCTGCGCGGGTGCCGCTCTCGATGTCTTCCTTGTGCGTCTGGCCCGGATCGCGCAGATGGACATGCGGGTCAATGAGCCCAGGCGTGAGAACCTTGCCCGCCGCGTCGATCATCCGATCCGCGGTCTCGGTGATGGTTTCCTCGATCGCCGTGATCTGTCTGTCACGGATCAGGACATCGCGTTGGGCATCCAGACCCGATAAGGGGTCGATGACGCGGGCAGAACGGATCAGGATTGATTCGGAGGCGGGGTGTGTGTCGCTCATACCGGGGAGCATATGCGGATTGTGAGCCGTGCGTGCCCATTTTGCTTGGCAACCCAGCGGATACGCGCTATGCTTGACACCTGCCTGATCTGCTCAGGTATCCCGGGGTGTAGCGCAGCTTGGTTAGCGCGTTTGACTGGGGGTCAAAAGGTCGGAGGTTCGAATCCTCTCACCCCGATTTGCACACAGGCCCTGACGCTTTGTCAGGGCCTGTTGTCTTTTTGACTGGGGTTGCGATCGAGATCAGATCTCTTGGTCCGACGGGGTCAGGAATGCGAGATGATGGGCCGCGTGCGCCGCATGGAACCGTCCGAACTCCTGGTGTGACATCCGCCCGAACCCAGGGTGCGCGTGCAATGGCGAGGTGTACGAACCGAACTCCTGGATACAGGTATTGAGCCTTTGCACTTCATCCGTGTCGTCGAGCCCGGAAGGGGGGACAAACATCCCCGCCGTCTTTACGCCCTTGATCGAGTTGCCCGCGAGCAAACGCGGGAGCGCAAACTTCCGAAGGAAAGGGCGGAGCGGTAGCCCAAGCAGCGTCATCCATCGCGGATACCCCCGCATGTTCGATTCCATCGTCAGGCGGACATGATTGCACATCTGTGCAAGCGTCCATTTTCCGCTCATTTCGTATCCGCTGTTCAAGAGTCGATCGCACTCGGCGATCACTTCATCAAGCGTGCTCAGTTTCAGATCGTGTCGCATCGTGTTCTGATTCCGATTTCATGTCTTCCGCTACCGCATCAGCGTGCAAAGAGGGTGGTGAATCCGGTCGATTATGCCTGTATCCAAGACAGGGGATCACCATAGAACAGCAGCCCACCCGTGTCGGGTGGGCTGTTCGATTTTTCCGGTCATCGCTGATTAATCTAGAACAATCCGATACGGTGCATTCGTTCGGACATAGACGAGCGTTTCGTCCTTTCCGACGGCATGTACACCATGAGCCATCGGGGAATCAGACCCGAAGTAGCTGCCCGCTCCGAGCGATGCGTCGGTGGTTTCAACCTCACCTTGGATCACGATCGCGCGAAAGAGATCCGCGTTCGTTCGGATCTCGCCGTCAAACCCTGCGGGGAGTTTGATCATCGATCCATATAGCTCGCCGTTCTGTGGATCACCCCAAAGCATCGCGATCTGGGCACCATGCTGTGTGTTCCCCGGTCGATCGGCATCGATCCAGGTCATGCTCGATGCATCGAGCCAGACAAGGTTCGATTCATCGACATTGATCGAGATCTCCTCATCGTGGAACGCATCATCCGTCGGTTGAACAAGATACGGGCCTTCATCGATCTCGATGTACGCGAGATTGAACGCGCCAGTCGCGGAGGTGATATGCACATCCCCGGCCGGTTGTGTCCAGAACGACCCGCTCGGCAGCCACATGTTTTCTGCCTCCGGATCGTCGTTGTGGACCAGGCCCTGAATCACCACCCCTCGGTAGGTGATGTTGTGGATATGCGGCGGAGACGAGAACCCGTCCACAAACTGGACGAGAAAACCCGATGCTTCGTCCTTGGTGCGATCGCCCCAGAGCGTCCCGGCTCGCGGACTCTTGTCGCCGCGAGCTGGGTTCAGCGCTCCCCATTCGATGTCGTCATACGCAACGACCGATGCGGAATCCGTTTGCGCGTACGGGGACGAGGTTGTCGCACAACCGGCGAGTGTAAGAAGGTATAGGGCGGATACAGTGACGAGTGTTGTGTGTCGTTTCATGAGTATTTCCTGTTCTGGTGAGTGGACATGTTCATCAGTTCGAGTGGTCGATCACGACCTTGCCCATCGCTTGCCCGCTCTCAAGGCGTGCGTGCGCCTCGCCTGCCTGCTCAAGGCTGAAGCTAGTCTCGTCGAGGACGGGTTTCACCGCACCCGACTCGATGATGGACGCGAGATCACGGAGGATCTCGCCGTGCGTTGAGCGATTGTGATTGTGCAGCATCGGGATGAGCATGAACACGACATGCAATGAGAGCCCCTTGAAGTGCATCGGGTTCAGGTCGAGCTCGCACATGGAGACCGTCGTGGCGATCTGTGCGTTGAGGGCCGCGGCTTCGAACGAGCTGCTCAGGTTCGCGCCCCCGACGGAGTCAAACACAAGATCAAAGCCCGCTCCGCCGGTATGCGTCTGGACATATTCCGCGACCTTCTCAGTCTTGTAGTTGATCGGTGTGGCGCCCAACTGCTTGATCAGCTCGAGTTGTGCATCACCACCCCCTGTGGAGTAGATATCCGCGCCGTAGTGCTTTGCGAGCTGGAGCGCGATGTGCCCGACCCCACCGGACCCGCCGTGCACGAGCACGCGCTGTCCCGACGAGATCCCCGCGCGATGGAGCCCCTCGTAAGCTGTGATCCCAACGAGGGGAATCGCGGCGGCTTCACGCATGGAGAGGTTCTTGGGCTTGTGTGCAATCAGGTCCGCATCCGCGACGATGTACTCTGCGAGTGTGCCCGGCAGATCCGCGAGCCCGCCCACGCAGCCGTATACCTCGTCACCGACCTCAAACCCGTCGACGCCCTCACCGATCTCCTCGATTGTTCCTGCCATATCCATCCCAAGGATGGCGGGGGTATCCGGGGAGAGCGGGAGGTTCTCGCCCATCTTGCGGATCATGGTGTCCACTGTGTTCACGCTTGAGGCGCTGACTTTGACGAGGACATGCCCCGGCTTCGTTTGCGGGCGATCGATCTCGGCGTGTTCAAACTTCGCGTTGTCGCCGTATGCGTTGATCAGCATGGTGTTCATGTGTGTGCTCCTTGCGTTGGTGCTCAGGGCAAAATGGCCCGGTTTGTGTTGCAGAACCCACAAACTTACGGCTATACTTTGATTGCGACAAGTACCCACAAAAATGTAAGTATGAAGATTTTTGACAAAGGCCCCCGGAAATGGCGAGAAAGTACAACTGGAAAACCGGATGTGATGTGGAAGCTACGCTCAGCGTGATCGGTGGACGCTGGAAACCCATCCTCGTGTGTCATCTGCTCAGCGGTCGGAAGCGGTTTGGTGAGCTTCGTCGCCTCACACCCAACGCGACAGAGCGGATGATCACCCTCCAACTCCGCGAACTCGAAGCTGACGGTGTCCTGGATCGGCATGTCTTCGCGGAGGTGCCGCCGCGCGTCGAGTATGAACTCACGGACTACGGTCGGACCCTTGAGCCGATACTGGTTCAGATGCAAGCGTGGGGGCGCGATTTCAAGGCCCGCCAAGCTGCAGCGGACGCGACTCACACCGATTGCGTTCTTGAATCGGTTCCGGACTAATCAGGCTTCGAATCGTTCAGAAGTTGTAGAGCTGGTTCGGATCGTGCAGAAAATCAGCATCTATGAAATACCTTTCGTGATTCGTGGGTTGGATGATGGGTACACATCACTCCGCTAGGAAATTTCCACCTGATGAAACACGACGGCCTTAATCGACGACGCTTTCTCGCATACTCGGCTGCAGGCGCCGCGGTCAGCTCGACCTCAGCCCTTGCCCACGGTGCGCTGCGCACCACACATGAACCACAGGAGCACCCGATGACGCGACCAAAGTGTCTGTTCTTCGATGTCAATGAGACTTTGCTCGACCTGACTTCAATGAAGAAGAGTGTCGCAGATGCGCTCGGCGGGCGTGAAGACCTGCTCTCGCTTTGGTTTACCACCATGCTGCAATACTCACTCGTTTCCTCGGCAGGTGGGCAGTACGAGGATTTCGGGGTCATCGGCGCCGCAACACTTCGGATGGTGGCCCGCAACAACGGGATCGAACTCAGCGAATCCGAATCCAAGAACGCGATCATGCCCATCCGCTCGCTCCCGCCACATCCCGATGTGCGCAAAGGGCTCGAACGCCTCAAGGCCGCAGGTTTCCGCATGGTGACCCTGACGAACTCATCGAACGGGGGAGTTGAGGCCCAGATGGCGAATGCTGGTCTGACGGATATGTTCGAATCGCGTCTGAGCGTAGAAGATGTTCAGATGTATAAGCCTCATCAGCATGTGTACGCCTGGGCCGCCCGAAAACTCGGGCTTGAGCCACACGAGTGCATGCTCGTAGCGGCGCACGGTTGGGACATCGCTGGGGCGTTGTGGGCAGGTTGGCGTGGAGCATTCCTCGCCCGACCCGGGGCGCAGCTCTACCCGCTCGCGCCTGAACCGGAGATCCATGTGCCCGAGCTTGGGGCAGCGTCGGATCGATTGATCGCGATGTCATAGCGCCGACCTGACAACGAAACCCGACTGCCAGCGTGAGCTGAGCAAAAGCGATAGTACTGAACCTCTGTCATAGGAGTTCAGTCCTTATTCGTTGGCCGTTTGCTTTGAAACTGATCTGGTTACGACCCGGGCACCAAGGTGCTCGTCGTAGACATCAGCGGCGGTAGGTGATTCGTGCGCGACTCAGGTCATAGGGAGAGATCTCGACCGTGACGGTGTCACCTGGGAGGATACGGATGTAGTGCTTACGCATCTTGCCTGAGACATATCCGATGATCTCGGACTGCTGCTCGTTCGGCAGGCGGAGCTTAAACATCGCGTTGGGCAGTGCTTCGAGCACAATCGCATCCATGGTGAACTTGTCGTCTTGCTTGGCCAAAGTCTTCTCCGTTTGTTCCCAGCACGCCGTTCGTGGCGATTTGTTTCCTGTCTCTGGGGACCTCAAGAATAGGGCATAATGTCGCGTAAACCACTCAAACTGCACCGACGCAGGTGAAAATTCACACCGTTGCATGGATTCTTTTCGGGTTTATGCCTGTGCGAACCGGTCGAGCCCGAACCGGGTGGGCTCGTCCTCGAGCATAACCCGTGCCGCGTGCCGCCCTGTCTGGTACCCCATCGACATGCCATGCCCGGTCAGCCCACCGCAGAACCAGACATTCGGGTTGTCGAGTGTGTGAACCTTTGTTTGTGTGACGATGGGCATTCCGTCGGGCGAGAATCCCATGATCCCAGACCAACGGGCGGTGACCTGATAGTTCTCCGTGATGAGTTCACGGACGAACTGCTCCAAGTGTCCCTGAACCTCATCGCTGACATCGTCGGCGCTGGTCTGCTCGTGCTCTGCGTGATATGTGCGGGCACCGCCGAAGATGATCTGCCCATCGGGTGCCGCGCGGACATATTCAGACCCGTGATTAAGGTAATACGCGAACTCCAGATCCGCGTCGCTCGGATCGTCTGGTTTGATCGCGAGCATTTGTCCTCGATTGGGCGTGATGATGCCGTCAAGATCACGGATGAGCTCAGACGCGTACGCGTTCGTGCAGACTAGCACACGCGAGCAGACGACATCCACCGGGCGGGTCCGGATGCGGATCCGGTTTCCATCGTCCTCAATCCGATACACCTCCGCGTGCTCAAACACGGGGGTTGTGGACAGCGAAGCCGCGAGGAGCTGCACAAGATCAATCGGTGAACAAACCGCGTCTTCTGGGTTGATCAATCCGAGGGTCGGCTTGCCGGAACGCCAGAGCGAGTCATCTGGTGCGGTGCCGGGCTCGATCAGAGAGACATGCAGACCGTCCTCCGTCATGAGCCGATGTGATTCGATCAGCTCGGAGTGCTCGGGGTCTCCGATCGCAACGACGCACGAGGGGCGTTGCGCGAACCCCGGGGTGGATTCGAGCCCGAGTTGTTTGAGACCGATCAGGTTCTGCTGGGTCCATTCCCATAGATACCGAGCCATATCGCGACCGAGATTCTGACTCGCGAGCGCGTAGTTTTCCGCGGCACCCCGGATGAGATACCCCGCGTTGCGACCGGATGCTTTCGATCCGGCGTAATCTGCTTCCAGGACGATGCACCGGATCCCACGAGATTCAAGTTCGAGTGCGGCGGACAACCCGCTGATCCCCGCGCCGATAATTGCAACATCGCATTGCTCGGTCTCGTGTGTGGGTGTGCGCTGCCAGAGTGAGATCGTCATGGTGTCCTCGTTGCGGGTGCGTCAGTTCCAGCGGATCGCGATCGCGATGTCATTGACATTCGTGCCCGTTGGGCCCGTGCGGATCGTTGCCCCGAGTGTATCACAGATCGAGAGGGTGTCGTGGTGTCGAAGCGAGGACTCGATACCCTGTCGCTTGATCGGCGCGTTGAGCATCGAGGCAGTCAGCCCGCACCCCGCGACGCCGCTGGGCCCGTCGATGCCGTCGGTTGTGAACCCGATGACACTCCAATCAAAGTCGTGCTCCGAAAGTGCGAGCGATGCGCTCAGCGTGAGCTCAAGAGTTGGGCCTCCGATGCCCCCCGCACCATGGGTGTTCACAGTAGATTCTCCACCGATCGCGACAGCGGTGGGGGCGTTGAACGACGCCCGCGCAAGACGATGAGCCAGCGTTCGCCCAGCATCAGCGGATTCACTCGTCACCCCGCGATCGATATGGAAACAATCGATCGAGGCCCCCGCGCACCACGCGGCGACGGCGTCCAGAGCGCTGGCGTTGCTCGCGACGATCACATGAGGCGTGCGAGGCGGGAACGCGTCGTGCATCGGTCCCGATCCGATGATGCTCGGGTCATTGCCGATGACATCGGAGAGGAGGAAGCAGTACCGATCCGTGGTATGCATCAACTCCTTCGCGAGTCCTCCCGCCTTGAGCGTTTCAAGCGGCGAACGCGCAGCGTTGATTTCCTGAATACTCGACCCGCGCGCGAGCATGTCCTTGGTGATCTGTCGGATCTGCCCGAGAGTGGCACGGGGCTGGGGATGGCACAGCATCGCAGAAGCCCCGCCCGAAATGAGGACGAGGACACGATGGTCGTCCGGGATGGAACGGGCGTGCTCAAGCAGCTGCTTGGTGGCCTCAATATTCCGTTCGGTCGGGAGCGGGTGATCGCAAGGGTAGAGGGCAACAAGCTTGCTCTTGAACTGGGTGTTGAGCGTGTTGGCCTCGGGCGCGAGGACCGTGGCCCGGGCGAATGTCGAACCCAACGCATCCATCGCCCCGGCACACATCGCGATGGATGCCTTACCGAACGCGAGGATGTGTGTCGGTGTGTCCTTGGGCATGTGAGACAGGTGCGTACGCATCGCACGCTCTGGGTCGGCGCCACGGAGGACCGAACGGATGATTTCCGTGGCGACGCGTTGCTCACGCTCGGGCAACCCGCGTTGGAAGCGAATAGGCGTCATGGGTTGCTCAGCACCGCGCGGAGCCGACGGATCGCCTCATCGATCGTTTCGGTTTTCTTGCAGAACGCAAACCGGACAAGCTTTGATCCATCACTGGGGTCCGAGTAGAAAGCGCTGGGCGGGATCGCCGCGACACCGGCATGCTCAGGAAGCCAACGGCACAGATCGACATCGCCGCTCAGCCCGAGTTTCTCTGTCACACGCGAGTGATCCGCGAGGATGAAGTACGAACCCTGCGGCGGGGAGAACTCAAATCCGAGTTCCTGGAGCGCCTCGCCCAGAAGCGATCGGGTATGGGTGTAATGGCTGACGAGTTCTTGAATCTGGTGCTCGCCGTCGTTGAGGAGGGCCGCGACGCCGTGCTGCAAAGGGGTCGCGACGGCGAATGTCAGGAACTGGTGGGCCGAGCGGATCCCAGCCGTCAGCTCCGGCGGGGCAATCGCCCATCCGATCTTCCACCCCGTCAGGGAGAAGGACTTGCCCGAACTCGAGAGGACCACCGTACGCTCTCGCATGCCCGGGAGGGTGGCGATGGATCGGTGCGAGTGTTCGTCATAGACCAGTCGCTCATACACTTCATCGCTGATCGCAATCGCATTATGTTTTACACATTGGTTCGCAATCTCGCTGAGTTGAGCTTCAGAGAACACGGCTCCCGTAGGGTTGTGCGGGGTATTGATAAGCACGGCACGCGTGCGTTCGCTAAACGCGTGAACAAGCTCTTCAGACGAGTATGAGAATCCGTTTTCGGTCTGACGCATGGTGACAAACCGGGGGATCGCGTCCGCCATCGCCAGGCACGCGCGGTACGAGTCGTAGTAGGGCTCAAAGACGATAACTTCGTCTCCCGGGTTCAGCAATCCGAGCATCGTGGCCGCGATCGCCTCCGTGCACCCGCTCGTGACCGTAATCTCGCGATCAGGGTCGCATTCGATGCGGCTGACCCGTGATGCCCACCCCGCGATGGCCTCGCGGAGCACGGGCGTTCCGGGGAGCGGTGCATACTGGTTGTGCCCGGATCTCATCGCATCGATCGCGGCCCTCTTGCCCAGTTCCGGGCCATCGAAATCGGGAAATCCCTGCGATAAGTTGACGGCACGATGCGTATTGGCGAGCGCCGTCATCTCAGCGAAGATGGTCGTGCCAAACGGCGAGAATCGATCGGCGATGATGGATCGGGGCGGTGCACTCATTCCCAAAGCATACCGCATCAGTTGTCCGGTTGCGGGTATCCGAGACGAGACGCGGCTTCCCAGGACTCGGGTGTGTAAGGGACGGATTTCATGATCTCGATGAGCCGGCGACGGATCGCTGGTATGCCCGTGTCCTTGCCCTTCGTTTCTTGCAATACATTGCGTGCGTCGTCGAGGGCTTCCGCAATCTGTTCTCGCCGGGACTCATCCACCCAGAGGAGAGCATCCCGGAACTGCTTCTGGCTCGGATAGGAGTGGGCCATCCCTTCGATAACATCAATCTGTGCATCGACCCCATCGCGATTGAGGAGCTCAGTGCGAATAAGCATCTCGGGCTCATTAAAATCCGCGGTTCCCGTGATCGATCGGATACGCCGTGTCTGAAGCAGTTTCATCCATCTGCTGCTTGGCTTTCCCAGTGACTTCGGCCAGTACTGGTTGCCTTTTCCAGTCGGGGCATTGTGGTAAGTATCGAGCCCCACGATCGGGACTGCGCCCGCGAAACGCTCCGGGAAAGCGAACTGAAGGATTCCCGAGCACCGTCCCCCGCCGGACATGCCCGTGAGATAGATCCGATCTCTATCGATGCGTGCGTGCATCGCAAGAGTCTCGATCGAATCGAGATGATTCTGCAGCCGATCAGTGATTTCTCGCTTGTTGCCGTTGTTGTCCACACCGATGGCGATCAACCCCAGTTGATCGCACGCGAGTTGATACGCTTCATGGATTCGCCCGCTCGGGGATGGGCTGATACACACCAGAACACCAGAAGGTGTGAGCGGATCGAAGCCTTTGGGCAATCTCACATGAAAAGTCTCATTCCCGACCTCGCGAGTTAGTGCTGGGAAGTTGTTCTTGATCCGTGACCGGACGGTGCGTTTGTCGAGAATCAGGTCTGATTGAACATGTGGCGGTGGGATCGTCGTCTCCTGCGCATTGGCTGCGGATTCGAACCAATCAGGAGTAGACACATGTGTCGGGTCAATCGATATCCCAAGCCGATCGAACGCCTCCCGGCGGATCGTCCATGCCTGCGTTGGGGCGTCTAGCGTCTGAAGGATCACTGTTTCGGTTTGGGGGTAGATACCGAGCGTGTTTCTATCGGTCCCGTGGCTGAACTGGAGATAGAGCGGGGGGGGCTCGTCACCATCAATCGGCGATTCAATCGATCGAGCAAATCGGTTCAGCGATGAAATGGAACTGCTATCGAGTGCGGCGACCACCCCGAGGCGATCCCGGAGCATTACGAGCCCACTGAGGTCCTCTGGAATCTGCGAGGGGTTCCTCGTGATCAGCCCGGATCGGGCCAGACGCCCTTGTATTTGGATCGGCTTGTCATCCGAAGGAATGGAGGGCTGCGCCAGCACGCCAGAATTACATACTGGGAGGGTAAAAAAGCATGCGAGCAGGGTCCAGTGGAGGCGGTAGCGTCGTTGCATAACCGGTTATACGGTCCTGAACTGGAACGGATGAGGGTTCTGTGTGGGAATCGAAAGGAAAATCGAAGAGGGCGACGGGCTTGACCGAACAGAGTTTGGGGATAGTCTTATCCCTCAACAGATCCTCCGTAGCTCAATGGTAGAGCGAGCGGCTGTTAACCGCTAGGTTGCTGGTTCGAGTCCAGCCGGAGGAGTTTGGCTTTCTGGGTCTATGTTCTTTTCAGCGAAACCGCTCATAAGCGGTACATCGGGCAAACCGATGATCTGGATCGACGCGTGCGAGAGCACAACACCCCTGAGCATAACCCGATGAAGTTTACTTCCAAGCACCCTGGTCCATGGGTGCTTGTTTATTCTGAGCAGTACGAGACCCGGTCCGAGGCGATGAAGCGAGAACGCTGGCTCAAGTCCGGTCAGGGACGCGTGTGGCTCGATAAGCAGGGTATTGGTCGAGCGAGTCCGCCGCAGGCGGATTAACCGCTAGGTTGCTGGTTCGAGTCCAGCCGGAGGAGTTTGATTTTCTGGGTCTATGTTCTTTTCAGCGAAACCGCTCATAAGCGGTACATCGGGCAAACCGATGATCTGGATCGACGCGTGCGAGAGCACAACGACCCTCAGCAGAATCCGATGTCGTTCACTTCCAAGCACCCCTCCGTGGGTGTTTGTTTATTCTGGGTGGTTCCAAACCCGCTCCTAGCTCGATAGGCCTCAATACGAATACGAGTCCACGGTCGCGTGCGCTGCCATAGTTATCGAGGCGAGCCGAATCCGAGTTCGATAATCCGCTTGCCGTCTTCCACGATGAGATACAGGCACGGAACGAGCAGCAGGATAATCGCGGTTGCGAAAACGATACCGAACCCGAGCGAGATCGCCATGGGCACGATGTACTGTGCCTGCAGCGAGCTCTCGAGGATGATGGGTGTAAGGCCGAAGAATGTTGTTGCTGTGGTCAGGAAGATCGGTCGGAACCTCCGAACGCCCGCCTTGAGAATCGCGTCGAACGGCGTGTCGTCTCCGCGTTTGCGGTTCGCGTAATCGATCATGATCAGCGAATCATTCACAACCACGCCAGAGAGGGCGATCACGCCCATGAGACTGACGAGCGAAAGGTCGTAACCAAGCAGCATGTGCCCGATCACCGCACCGATGATGCCGAACGGGATCGCCGACAGAACAATCAGCGGCTGGATGTAGCTCCGGAACGCGATCGCGAGGAGCGCGTAGATCACGAACATCGCCAGCCCGAACCCGCTCCAGAGGGCGGAGGTCGCCTCACGCATCTCCGCGTCGCTGCCCTCGAAGGTCCATGTGAGCCCTGGGTAGCTGGCCCGCAGTTCCGGCAGCACTTCCCGGTTGAGCGCCGTGATAATTTGGCCGGTTGTGCGGGCTGGTTCGACATCCATTGAGACATTCACGACGCGTCGCCCGTCCCGGCGGTTGATGCTCGTAAAGGCCTCGCCCTGAGTGATCTCGGCGACATCGAGCAGTGGCACCTCCGCCCCGCTCGGGGTCTGAACGACAAAGTCCTCCAGATGATGGATGTCTTTTCGCTCGTCCTCCGGGAGCTTGACACGAACCTCGATCTCGTTTGTGCCCCGCAACAGGCGCAACGCAAGCGATCCATAAAAAGCACCGCGGATCTGCCCACCGATCTCCGCAGGGGTCAGGCCCAGTGCGCGTCCTTCGGGTGTGAGTCGGAAGTCGAACTGGGTCTTCCCGCTGTTGTAGTTATCGCTCACATCGCGGGTGTTGCTGAACTGCTCCGCCCGGGCGACCAATGCCATCGCGGCCTGCTCAAGCGTGTCGATGTTGCTGTGGCTCAGGTCCACACTGACATCGGGACGATGCCCGCCAGGACCCCGCTCGGCCTCGAAGGTGATCTGATCGATGCCCGGAAGATCGCCGATGGAGTCACGCCAGAGCTGGATCACTTCACGCGCGGTCATATCACGCTCTTCCGGCGGCTTCATCACGATCTCGACATCGATGAAGTTCTGCCCACGCACATTGGTCTTGATGCCCTCGGCAACCTCGTAGAGGTTGTGCTCTTCAAACATCTCGAGGCTCGCGGTCGTAACGATTTCCGCAACGCGTGCCGCCTGATCGGGAGTCGTGCCTACGGGCAGACGAACGCCAGCCTCGATCTCATCCGCGGAAACCTCGGGCATCAGTATCATGCCCATATGCGCGCTGAGTGAGTAGCTGCCCACGACCCAGAACAGGGCGAGCGCGGCCGTCGCGGTCACATAGCGGAACCGAAGCGCCACACGCAGCAGGGGGCGATAGATCAGATCGATCAGGGTGCTAAAGAATCGCGAGAACGCCTGCTGTGCACCGTGCAACTTGCGGGCGACCCAGAGCTTCCCCTTGGCCTCCTTCGCGTGGGCGAGGTGCGCCGGGAGAATAAAGAGCGCCTCGAACAGCGAAACCGTGAGCACGATGATGACAACCACGGGCAGCGGCTTCCAGAACTTGCCAGTCTCGCCGGGGATGAACAGCAGCGGGATAAACGCGACGATGTTCGTCAGGATGCTGAATGTCACCGGCCCAGCGATCTCACGGGCGCCCAGCACCGCGGCTTTCAGGTGTCCCATCCCGAGCTGACGGTTCTCATAGACATTTTCGCCAACGACGACCGCATCATCCACCACGATGCCCAGCACCACAAGAAACCCGAAGAGTGAGATCATGTTGATGCTCAGCCCGGAGGCGGGCATGAACATGATCCCACCTACGAACGAGATCGTCATACCCATCATGACCCAGAACGCGAGCCGCAGCTCGAGGAACAACGCCAGAATGAGTAGCACGATCACCACCGCGATGATCCCGTTCTCCATGACGAGCGAGAGGCGTCGGCGGAAATCCTCGGCGTTGTTGTTGTCGATCCGCCAGGTCACCCCCTCGGGCAGCGTCTGCTCGTAGCCCGCCATGACCCGATCGACCGCGTCCGCGATATCAATTGGGGACTGAGACCCGACCCGGTAAATCTTGATCTCGACGGACGGCGTCCTGTTGAACTGTGAGTGGAAGTTGCCCTCCTCGAACCCGTCACGGATCGTCGCGATATCGCCGAGTGTAACGATTGCCCCTTCATCGCTCGCGACGATTTCGATCTGTGCGAACTGCTCGGACCACTGCTTCCGCGCCGAGACACGCAGCAGGATCTCCCCGGCGCTGGTCTGCACGGAACCCGCGGCGATGTCCTCGCTGGAATCCTCGATGAGGCTCGCCACATCTGGCAGGGTCAGCCCGTACTCACGGAGCCGATTTCTAGGGATCTCAATATGGGTGATGTAGTCTGGCACCCGTCCCAGCTCGACTTGCGTGATCTCCGGGTCCGCAAGCATGGTGTCGCGGAGCTGCTCCGCGAGCTTCCGAAGGGTCCAGATGTCAATATCGCCGTAGAGCCCCAGTGACATGACCTCGGTCCTGCGCGATTGCAGACGGACTTCCGGCTGCTCAATGTCATCAGGGAAAGTCCGGATGCGGCTGACCGCCTGGTCGATGTCCTGAAACGCCTTCATCCGCTCGGTGTCAGGCACCAGCTCGATGCTGACCGAGCCGTTCCCTTCGCGGGCCTCAGAAGTGATCTCACGGATGCCATCGATGCCGCGGATCGCTTCCTCGACCGGACGCAGGATGCCCTGCTCAACCTCTGCAGGTGCCGCCCCGGGATAACCGACATCGACCTCGACGATATCGAGTTGGAACTCCGGGAAGACTTCTTTCTGGATAGAGAACGCGGACCAGACACCGCCGACAAGCAGGATGACCATCAGCAGGTTTGCAGCAATGGAGTTCTGCGCCATCCATGCGATCGGTCCCCGCATCGGGGTGCTGGTGTCATGTCCATCGTCGGGGATATCGCTCATGGCGTTTCGTCCCCTGACTTCGATTGGCCGGATTCTTCAGGCTCTCCCTGAACCCGCAACGCAAGCCCCTGCGAAACCGTAGCCAGCGATGTCGTGACAACATCCTCGTCGTCAGCGAGCCCGCTGCGGATGTAAGCGTACTGCGAATCCCGGTACACCACATCGGTTTCCCTGATGTCGAGTTGCCCGTCGGCCTTGACCCACACGGTATCGTTCTGCCGCAGATACTGACGATCGAGGCGCACGACATCGCGGATCTCTTCGCCCTCGATCTCAAGCTCAACGATCGTGCCCAGAATCATCCTCGGACCATCGGCTTTCAACGCCAGCGGATCAGGGATCGAGACGAGCACCTTCGCGAGCCGTGACTGATCATCCACGGTACCGATCAGGCGAGCCACAGTGCCTTCTCGGTATACCCCAGCCGGCCACGCGGCCTTGTGATACACCTGCACACGAGCACCCGTGCCGTCCCGGTCACCGAATCGAATCCATGGGAGATCACGCAGCGGCACGCTCGCCATGACCCAGTACTCGTCCGTCCCCACAAGGTGAGCGAGCTCGTCGGAAGAGCTGACCTGAGATCCGAGATTCACCGAGCGTGTCATGATCTGCGCATCGAAGGGGACACGCACGCTCGTGCGCTCCAGATCGAGCTCGGCCTGACGGACCGCCGCCTCGGTTGCGGATAAGCGGGCACGGATCGCTTCGATCTGCGGCTCACGCAGCACAAGCGATCGGTTCTCTTCCTCGATCTCCTCACCAAGAAGCTCGAACTCCTGACGGGCTACGGCCTGGCGTCCCTCCTCGATGGCCAGCTCAGCCTGCACCTGCCGATGCTCACTCTGCATCATGGTCAGGGCCTGCTCAAAGTCCGCGGGATCAATGCGGACAAGCTCATGCCCCTCTACGACGATCCCGCCGGGGATGAACTGTGGGTCCATCCCGATGATCTGGCCGCTCACGCGTGGGCTGAGTATGAGTTCCCGCGCGGGTTCAACAACACCGAGGACCGCCAATCGCGGTCGGAAGTCCCCCCGCTCTGTTTGGGTGACCTCGACCAGGGCCGCACTCTTCCTCGTCGCCGCCTCGCTCTGCGCGACGGGTTCAGTGGAGTAAATGAGGTAGGTGACGGCGCCAGCGCCAGCGATCAGCATCACGCAAATCACCACGGAGAGCACGATGCGTATCCACAGACGGGTCCGGTCGGATGTGGTTTTCTTAGCCAAGCGTTTCGTCTCCATCGTGTGGTTCATCCGTCGATTCACCGATTTCATGCGGGGTCTCAAAGCCGCCCGCGAGTGCCCGATAGAGGGCGATCCGGAAGGTGATCAGCTCGAGCTTGGCGCTGAGCAGATCCCGCTCGATCTGCTGCTGTTCACGAAGAGAAGTGAGCACATCGATGAAATCAGTCGCGCCATTGAGGTATTGCGTCCGGAGTTGCTGATAGGTCTAACGCGCGAGTTCGAACTGAATCTCCAAACTCGCGAGACGACGAGCCTGCTCCTGCTCTCGTGTCAGCGAAACTTCAACCTCGCTGAATGCGTCCAGGACCGTCTGGGCATACACCGCGAGCAGTTCCCGTTGTGCGGCTTCGGCCCGTGCAACATCAGAAGACCGCTCGTCGCCGTCGATGATCGGCGCAACAGCATTCGCAGCGATGCGTGCGATCCAATCGCTGAACAGCCCCGAAACATGATCAGCAGCGGTCGAGACCGAGGCGCTCAGGCTGAGGCGCGGGTAGGTGTCAGCAACTGCGACCGCTATGTCCTCATCCGCGGCTCGGAGCGTATACATCGCGCTCATCACATCGGGGCGGCGTCGGACCAACTCCGCCGGCAATCCGGTGGCGGGCGCTGCAGGCACACGCGGGAGAAACGCCGGGGCATAGGCAAACTCCTGCTGCGGGGGGCGTCCCTCCAGCACGGCCTGCTGGTGCTCAAGAACCTGCACAAACGACTCGGCCACAATGACCTGCTCGCGGGTCGATTCCACAAGCTGGCGTTGGCGCAGGACATCGGCGCTCCCCGATTGCCCGACAGCGAAGCGGCGTTCCAGTACATCAAGCACCTTCTCGTTCGTCTGCAGCTGCGATCGGATCAGGTCGACCTGCAGCTTCGCAACCGAGAGCGTATACCAGTTGGTCGCGACCTCACCAGAGAGCGTCAGCGCGGCGGCCTTGTAATCCGCTTCACTCGCGAAAGCACGCAAACGCTCCGCCTCGATCGCGGCATCGATGCGTCCCCAGAGATCGACCTCGTACGACGCCTCGAGCCCAACCGAGAGCTCGGTTTCGTCTGGTGCGCCATCGTCGCGATCCGTGCGTTCAGCGCCAACAACCGCATCCAGATCGGCCGACCGTTCCGAACGGGCCCGCCTCGCGATCGCGTCCGCTTGTTGCAGCCGCTCCCACGCTGCCGCGAGCGAGAAGTTCTCGTTCAACGCCCGATCGATCCGTTCGTTCAGTGCCGGGTCATCGAAGGCGATCCACCATCGCTCCGCCAGTGCCGCGCTGCCATCGGAGCGGAATGCCGGCGCATCCTCGAAGGGGACCGGGCTCGATTCACGCGTCTGCTGGCAGCCAGGAGCGATCACCAACAATGGGATGATCAAGCACGCCGCTGTGATCGGCGTGAGAACTCCATGCGCATACGCAAAATGAGAAACCCGGTCTATGCCTCGCATCAGTGAAGCATACACCGTAGTGATTGCACAGTGTTGCACGAAATGGCTGCTCTTCTTACATACATATTGGTCCCGTTTGCATGTCTCATCTATCCGCAGACTCAGACTTCGTGAGTACGCCCATTGGCGATTCACAAAGTTGAAGATCGCGGCACTTCGTGTGTACGAGTGAAGAAACCACGGGTGACGACGGATCTCAGACGGCCTTCGCGCTGAGTGTGACCTCGATGTTGCCACGCGTCGCGTTCGAGTACGGACATACATCATGACCGGTCTTCACGAGATCTTCCGCCTGGGACTGGTCCACGCCCTTGATCTCGTTATCCAGATGCACTCGAAGCCGGAACTCGCCGGCGTCGGTCGAGAAGAGTTCCACTTCCGCGGTCGTCTTTACATCCTCCGGTGCCAGCTCGATACCCTTGTCCTTCGCAACAAAGATCACCGCGTTACCAAAGCACGCTGCATACCCGGCCGCGAACAGCACCTCTGGATTCGGCTTATCACCCTTGCCACCCAGACTCGGTGGTACGGTCATCTGCATATCAATAAGACCGTCTTCGCTCTTCGCGTGCCCGTTACGCCCGCCAGTTGATGCGACGCGTGTTGTGTACAGTGATGGCATGATTGTGCTCCTCTCGGTGTGTGTGTCTGCAGGTGAGTGTACGGCGAAAACCCACCAGGAGCACGAGATCAGTCCGCATTGATCTTGGCGTCATCCTGAGGATACAACCGCCGCCCAAGCCACAACGACACGCTCACGAGGGTGATCAGGACCGGCACCTCAACCAGCGGGCCGACAACCGTCGCGAACGCGACACCCGATCCAATGCCGAAGACAGCAATCGCGACAGCGATCGCGAGCTCAAAGTTGTTCCCCGAAGCGGTAAACGCGAGGGTCGCGGACCGCTCATAATCCGCGCCAACCTTCTTCGCCATCAGGAAGCTCACGAAGAACATCACAACGAAGTAGATCGTCAGCGGAATCGCGATGCGGAGAATATCGAGGGGGAGCTCCACGATCCGATCACCCTGCATGCTAAACATAAGGATGATGGTGAGCAGGAGCGCAACGAGGGTGATGGGGCCGATCTTGGGGAGGAAGGTCTGGGTGTACCACGCGTCGCCCTTTAGCGGGCGGAGGATGAATCGCGTGAGCATCCCCGCGAAGAACGGGATCCCCAGATAAATCATGACACTCGTAAAGACCTCAACGATGGAGACATCGACAACCGCCCCTTCCAATCCGAGCAGCGGGGGGAGGAAGGTAATGAAGATCCACGCGTAGACGCCAAAGAACAATACCTGAAAAATGCTGTTAAACGCAACAAGGCCCGCGGCGTAATCGCTGCTGCCCCGCGCGAGATCGTTCCACACCAGCACCATGGCGATGCACCGCGCGAGCCCGACCAGAATCAGCCCTGTCATGTACTCGGGGTAGTCGCGCAGGAACAGGACCGCGAGCAAGAACATGAGCGTTGGGCCGACGACCCAGTTCTGCACGAGCGAGAGCACGAGAACCTTCCAGTCCTTGAACACCTCAGGGAGCTTCTCGTAACGCACCTTCGCCAGCGGCGGGTACATCATCAGGATGAGACCGATCGCGATTGGGATGTTCGTTGTCCCGATCGACATGCGATCGAGTTGCTCCGACACACCCGGAACGAGCCGCCCGAGCGTGACGCCGATGGCCATGGCCAGAAAGATCCAGAGTGTGAGGAATCGATCGAGCAGCCCAAGCCGCTTGGGCTTGGAATCCAAACACGCGGGCTGATCGACGGCGGTGGGAGTGGTCGGGGCGGTGCTCATGTCGTTTTTTCCGTATTCAGGCATTGGGCTGGGAACTGAGGAGTTCGGGCAGTTCGCTCATGAACACCCCGATCTCATCGCGGACTCGCCGGTAGTGGGACAGGGCCTCGTCTTCGGTCTTCGCATCAAGCGCGAGCTTGGGCGGATCATCAAACCCCCGATGCACCACCCGTGCATTGCCAGGGAACACCGGACAGGTCTCGTGCGCGTGCCCGCACACGGTGACGACCAGATCGAAGTCCAGACCCGCGAGATCGCTCAGGTCCTTGGAGAAATGATCGGAAATATCAATATCGACCTCACCCATCACCTTCACCGCGTTGGGGTTGAGACCATGCTTCTCGATGCCCGCGGAGTACGCTTCGATTGCGCCCGCGTGCAGATGCCTCGCCCATCCCTCGGCCATCTGACTCCGGCACGAGTTGCCCGTGCAGAGGAAAAGGACCCTCGTACGCTCATTCGTCATGATCTGATTCCTTCCTGGTCACAGCACCCGCACCCGTTGTCCTCGATGCATCCGTCCTGTGGCGTCAACTCCTCGATCGCGTCTGCGAGATCGCGGAAGTGCAATGCGAGCGCTCGCGCGTCCGCGTTGTACCAGACTGTGCGTCCCTTCTTCTCGCTCGTCAGGAGTCCCGCACGAGCGAGCGTCCCCAGGTGTCGGGCAACCATGGAGAAGTCGATCGAGCAGCACTCCGCGACTTCAGTGACCGAGCAAGGACGCCCGCATTTGAGCAGGCACGAGAGGATCTGGGCACGGGAGGGTTCCGCGAGGGACTTGAGTATCTCCGGTTCGAGCAGGCGGTCAAACCGGGCACGCCTCCGGGATGCCTGTTTCGGGGTCTTGGGATGTTTGTATACTGACGCCATAACGCAAGTGTATGCGCGAGGTGGCTCAGCCGTGAACCCCTTCGCCCAATCTTAATCTTGATTGAGTGTTTGCTGCCTGAGCAGATCTCGGATCTCGCCCAGCAGCACAACATCCGCGGCGGGTGCCTTCGCGGGCTCTGCCATCTTTTCTTCCTCAAACCGCTTCTTCGCCTGGTTGACGAGTTTCACCATCACGAACACGATGAACGCAAGGATGAGAAAGTTAATCAGGATTGTGATGAAGTTCCCGTACGCGAAGACTGGTCCAAGATCGCGTGCCTCTTCCAACGGCATCGGGGCACCGTTGTTCGCATTCTCATAGTTTGTCACACCCACCCGGACATTCTCAGTGAGACCGAAGTAGAGGTTCTGGAACTCGGCTTTCCCAGCGAGCCCGATGATCGGCATGACAATGTCGTCGATCAGCGATCTCACGATCAGACTGAAAGCGCCGCCGATGATGATGCCGATGGCCATATCGAGGACACTGCCCCGTACCGCGAACTCCTTGAACTCTTTGATCAGACCCATGCTGCACCTCCCAAGGTCACGCCGCATGCGTGACGATCGGGAAAGTGTACCGGCACAAGATGAAAGCCGATTTCATGTTGAGGTCGTGATCAACGCTCGGCGCGGTTCCGAATGCGCACGCGTCCCTTGCCCTTGGTGACCTTGCCGATCACATGGACCTTCTCGCCGGCTTTCTCAAGCTTGCGTGTCACCCCATCAACGAAGGTCGGACGCACAATCAGGGTGTACCCGATGCCCATGTTGAAGACCACACGCATCTCGGCTTCATCGATGTTGCCGTGCTCTTGAAGGAACCTGAAGACCGGAGGCACTTCCCAGCTCGACTCATCGATGACGGCATCGACCCCGTCATGGAGGGACCGGTTGAGGTTCCCTTCCATCCCGCCCCCGGTGATGTGGGCCATACCAGAGATGACCTTCTTCACCTTGTACGCGCGCAGGAGCTTGACGATCGAGGACGCGTAGATCCGGGTGGGCTCAAGGAGCACCTCGCCGAGCGTACGATCGGTCTCAAGTTCCGGGTAGTTCTTGTTGAGCTTCAGCTTCCCATGCTTGAGGACCTTGCGGACGAGCGAATAGCCGTTCGAGTGCACACCCGAGCTCTCAAGCCCAAGAATGACATCGCCGGGCTCGACCCGGAGGGGGTTGGTCGCTTTCTTGAGTTCAACGACACCCACACTGAATCCCGCGAGATCGTAATCGTTGGGCTTGTACAGGTCGTTCATCTCAGCGGTCTCGCCACCGATCAGCGCACACCCGGCCTGTTTGCACCCATCGCTGATCCCCTTGACAATGTCGTACAGCACTTCCTGATTCACCGAGTTGACCGCGATGTAATCAAGGAAGAGCAGCGGCTCCGCGCCCTGCACGATCAGGTCATTGACATTCATCGCGACCAGATCGATCCCGACGGTGTCGTGCTTGTTCATCTCGATCGCGAGATGGACCTTGGTCCCGACGCCGTCGGCACACGCAACAAGTACTGGGTCCTTGTAGTTGTGCTTGAAGAGCTGTTCGTTGTAATCCAGACGCAGCAGCCCCGCGAACCCGCCCGGGTTGTCGATGACGCGTTGCCCGTGGGTTCTTCGGAGGAGTGATCCGATCGACCCGACGAACTTGTCGCCGGCCTCGATGCTCACGCCGGATTCGGCATAAGTCAGTCCCTTGGTCTTGCTCTTCGATCGCGTGCGGGTGCTGGGCATGCGTAGAGGATAGGTAGGTTGAAAACAGGGTGTACATCGGAATCCATACGGATCTCAAACTCAACATGAACTGGGGCGGTGGCTATAATCCTCAAATCCGAAACAATGGCTGAAGCAAGAGGCCGCGGAAGGAACACAACATGAGCGAAACCCAGCTTTTCACCTCCGAGTCTGTCTCAATGGGACACCCTGACAAAGTGGCCGATCAGATCTCGGATGCCATCCTTGATGCCATGCTCGCAAACGATCCACACTCACGCGTCGCGGTCGAAACCATGGTCTCCACCGGTATGGCCGTCATCGCGGGCGAGGTCACGACGCAGGGCTATGTCGACATCCCGGAGGTCGTCCGGGGTGTCATCCGGGACATCGGCTACACGGACGGCGAAATGCGATTCGACGCCGAATCGTGTGCCGTGCTTGTCTCGATCAATCAGCAATCCCCTGATATCGCGCAGGGCGTCAACAAGGAAGGCGCAGGCGATCAGGGCATGATGTTCGGGTTTGCTTGCAAAGAGACTGAAGAACTCATGCCGCTGCCGGTGATGCTCAGCCACAAGCTCGTGGCCCAGCAGGCACATGTACGCGAAAACGGCGCGATCCCAGGCCTTCGACCCGACGCAAAGAGCCAGGTCACCGTCGAATACGACGGACGCAAGCCCGTCCGCGTCGATACCGTCGTCATCTCCACCCAGCACGACAAGTCCTGGAACGACAAGCAGGATCAGCTCAAACGCGAAGTAATCGATCACATCATCAAGCCCGTCCTCGGCGAATGGTGGAACCCAGGCATCACCGTCCATGTGAACCCCACAGGACGCTTCGAGATCGGCGGACCCCACGGCGACGCAGGACTGACGGGCCGGAAAATCATCGTCGATACCTACGGCGGGCGTGGTCGTCACGGCGGCGGCGCATTCAGCGGCAAGGACCCCACCAAGGTCGACCGTTCCGCAGCCTACATGGCCCGCTACATCGCGAAGAACATCGTCGCTGCGGATCTCGCGGACGAGTGTGAGATCCAACTCTCCTACGCGATCGGCGTTGCCGAGCCAACGAGCGTATTCGTCGAGACCTTCGGGACTTCCAAGGTTGACGAAAACGCGATCGCGAAGGCCGTCCGTGAGGTCTTCCCACTCACACCCCGCGGCATCATCGAGACACTCGATCTCCGCAAGCCGATCTATCGACCCAGCGCCCGCCACGGTCACTTCGGGCGTCAGCCGCAGGAGAAGGACGGAATGAACTTCTTCCCATGGGAGAAGACAGACAAGGCAGACGCACTCCGCAAGGCATGCGAATCGGCACAGCCGGCCTCAGTCTGATCACCCGCGATAGAGCCCGTGATCAAGAATGTAATCTTGAACCCGATCGTCGAGACCGGCGATCGGGTTTTCTCTGCGCTGAGGATCCGCAAGGCACGAGCGAATATGAGTCGATGACGCATCGATCAATGGCACCTGAACGATCCGCCGTTCCCAGTGCTCAAGGTCAGTCTCATCCCACACCCCAATCGAGCGAAGCGAGTCAATCAACATCGAGGGAGCATCGTGGTCATCCCGCAACATCACGACAGCGTCGCGCCAGAACGATCGGTATCGGTGCCAGCGATGCATCGATAACGCCTGATCCGCACCGATGAGGAATCGGTCCGGTGCGTCCGGGCGTTGTGATCGAGCCGACGCCCATGTTACAGACCAATAACTCGGGGAAGCGGGATCCACGCCCGCTCGCTCGATCTCATCGGTCCAGATCCGAGCATTCGACGCAGAACGAATCGCAAGCTCAAGCATCCTCAGGCGATGCTGCCCACCAGTCGGGGCGGATTCCTTGTGCGGCGAGCGGGCAGCAGGGACATAGACGACGCGATCCAGATCCGCCCCTAGCGTGGCAAGGACCGCTTCCGGAAGCTTCACATGCCCGATGTGGGGGGGGTCGAACGATCCTCCAAAGAAAAGGATCCCCACAGATGCCCGGACAGGGCCAAGGTCTCGCAGAATGGTTTGAGAGGCGGGATCTGTCATCAGGAGCATTGTTCGCGAGCGAGAACGGCAGGGGTACTCCAGGTTCCGATAATCACGATTCATCCGGTCTGGAGCGTCTGTGCGTATGAGTCATCGTAAAGACACTGGGTAATTCTGGGTACGGTGGGGGCCAGCTGGAGGGATGCGATAAACCCATGACTCAGATCACCCGATCTACTCGATTGGAGGCTTGTGATGAACGCACCCGATCCCAACGCATTCAGTCTGGATATCAACGACCCCGAAGACGCGGAGTTAATCCAGTACTTCCTTACAGAGCTACCCGATCGCGTAGACACGATCCTCGCAGCCTTCACGAACGATGATTTCCGTGAACTCGAGCGGATCGCCCACCAACTCAAGGGTGCTGCCCCCGGCTTTGGGTTCCCCAGCATTGGAACAGAAGCCGCAAAGCTGGAGCAGCAACTGAAACTGACAAGCGATCCCAGTGAATCGGTGGAGACACTCAGGTCGCAAGTCGATCAACTCGTTTCTCTCTGCAACTCGTACATCAACCCGAGCTGATTTCAGATCTCGAACGACCTTGACCCAACGGAGCCAGGCGGATCGATTAAGCGAATGAGTGAAACCCAGCCCAACCCGTACACAGAAACATCACCAGTGGTGCTGTTGGTCGATGATTCGCAGTTTGTGCATCGTTTGCTCGAGGCGCGTCTGCGGAGTGAGTCGATCGTCCTTTCGAGCGCAGAAGATGGCAAAGCCGGACTCGAGATCGCTCAAAGAGACGAACCCTCCCTCATTCTGCTCGACCTGGATATGCCGGTCATGGACGGGTTCGAGACGCTCAGAGAACTCAAGGAAGATCCGAGAACACGCGACATCCCTGTCATCGTCCTCTCGGGCATGAACTCGTCGCAGGACAAGGTCGCGGCTTTCGACCTGGGCGCGATCGACTTCGTCACGAAACCATTCGAGCTCACCGAGCTGCGAGCACGCGTGCGATCATCCCTACGGATGTCCGAACTGCTGCGCATGCTCGCGCAGAAGGCCCATATCGACGGGCTTAGCGGTCTCTACAACCGCCAGTACTTCGACGAGAAGCTCAGCTCAGAGTTCAATCGCACACTCCGACACGGGCAGTCCCTCTCGATCGCGATGATCGATATCGATCATTTCAAATCCGTGAACGATACATACGGGCACCCAGCCGGAGATGCAGTAATCTCGGGTGTCGCGAACCTGATCATGCGTGAGACACGCTCGATCGATATCGCCTGCCGCTACGGCGGCGAAGAGTTCGCAATCATCATGCCCGAAACCGATCCGAATCAGGCCCAGCTCATGTGCGAACGCATCCGCCAGGGCTGCGAGCACCTCGCCTGGTCGCGTCATCCCGCACGCAACATCACGATCTCTGTGGGCGTCGCGGGGACCGGTAATACGGACACCGTGACCATCACCCCCGAGGGATGGGTCGAGATGGCGGATAAGAATCTGTATCACGCGAAACAATCAGGACGGAACCGTGTTGTCACCACCGGGCTCGATGGGACGCATATCTCGCTCGCCCAGGCGGGGTGATTCAGGTACCATGCACGGCTAGACTCGGGTATGAGTCGTCCAGAGCACCATCACGACAAGCGATTAGAGAAACTCGAACTCTCCACGGGTTATACCGAGCGACACATCGAAGTGCTCTCGGCAGAGATCGCCCAACTCAATAAGACCATGACCAGCATGGCCCGCAGGATAGAGCACCTGGAATCTCGTCTGATGGAAATCAACGACAAGGTGGGGGAAGCCCCCCCCATGGTGCCGCCTCCACACAGTGCAGGCCCCGATGTCCCACGCGAACCGCTCTAATTCGTTGGGCTTTCACCAGTTATCGGTGTACAGTTGGATATGCAAATGAACAAATCCATGCGGCAAATCATGATGATCTCGATGGGCGCGGCACTCTTGGCATTCAACGCCGGATGCCAGCTGCAACAGCGCCGGGTCGATGTCAAACAGCCCAGCGGGGCCGATCAGTCTCTTGAAAACCGGTTCGGGCTGACAGCCGATGCACAGGATCCAACCGAGAGAGATAAAGAACTCGGCTACGGCATGTGGAAGGCGAAACCTGAGCCAGAGGGAACCGCGGCTCCGTCCGACCCATCCCGACGCGGATCAAACTGGGGAACCGTAGACAACTGATCCTGCCTCGCAGAAGCGGGAAAAACCCGCTATCATCTATCTATTCCAGATGATCAGGCAATGACAGGAGGTCAGATGTCCACCCTCGAACAGCGTTACACGGAAGTCAAGCAGCGCGTTGCGGATGCCGCAGGTCGCTCAGGCAGGACCCCGGGTTCGGTCTATCTCATCGCCGTCACCAAGTTCGCAGAGCCCGAAGATATTCGAGAGCTCGTTGAGCTCGGGCACCGGGATTTCGGCGAAAACAAGGTTCAGCAGCTTTCCCAGAGGGCAGGCGTCATCAATGAATGGTTCGAACGCATGCGATTGCACCCCAGGGTCGCGGGCGAGCACACCGGGTTCGATCCATCCGAACCCGTCCGTTGGCACATGATCGGGCATCTCCAGCGAAACAAGGTCCGCAAGATCGGTGATGTCGTTCGTCTGGTTCATTCCGTTGACTCGCTACGACTCGCCGAAGAAATCCAGCAGGTAGCAAACAAGCTCGACCGTCAGATTGATGTCCTGCTCCAAGTAAATGTCTCGGGGGAAGAATCCAAGTTCGGCGTCCCCATCGCAGCAGCGGGGGCCATCGCTGAGCAGATCGACACCATGATCAATGTCCGTGTTCGCGGCCTCATGACCATGGCGCCAATCTGCGACGACCCCGAGGAAGCCCGCCCACATTTCACGAGATGTCGTGAACTCTTCGATGACATCCGCCGTGTCGGCATCGGCGAGGGGCATTTCGACCTGCTCTCCATGGGCATGAGCGGCGATTATGAAGTCGCGATCGAAGAAGGATCAAACATCGTACGGGTTGGGTCCGCGATCTTTGGTCAGCCGAACGCAGAGCACGCAGGTACCGAGTCGGCATTAAGCAACGCCGACTGACCGGTTTAGAGCTCACGCTCTATCAGTGTTCAATTTCAACTCAGGCGAGCAGGACTGGCGATGTCGATCGGATGATCGTGCTCAAACGACCGTTGCTCGAGCGGGTCGCGTTCATCTGCGCTTGCAGATTCTGCCCAGGGCACGCCGTGGGACGCAGCTCACGATGGGTATAGACGCGGCTGATCGGAACCCCGAACCGCTGCATGCCATATGAGAGCAGCTGATCAAGCGATCTGAGTGACGCGGAAGTCGGGCGAATCTGCTCGTAGTTTCCAAAGACCACAATCCCGAGATTGCTCGGATTGTTGTCCTTCACATGGGCACCCTGCAACTCAAGCGGTCGTGCCTGCCAGACGCGTCCGCTCGGGTCGATCGCGAAGTGATAGCCAATGTCCGCCCAGCCATTATTCAGATGACCCTTGCGAATGAGCTGCAGCCGACGCAGAGAATCGGCATACGCACCGCTGGGAACCGGCATGATCGCGTCATGATGCACGGTGATCCGGTTGATACCCGTCATCGGGTCCGCGAGCCAACGCTTGGGGCCCGAACTGGTCCACTTGGCCCGTGGGATCACAAACGACGGAATCGCCGAGAGCGAATCGTTCGAGCTGACGCTGTGCGTGGTCGAAGGACGAGTTTGGATCGGGCTGGGGGTCGAAGAGTGGACGATCGGGTCCTCAGGGATCGGATCGCCGAGCGAGCCGCCCTTGGATTGAACTCGTTTCTGCGCACTGGAACTGCAGCCGATAAGCGAGCCGGCGATGCTCAAAGCAAGGCCTGTCTTCGCCACGGACGAAAGCGCAGAGCGTCGGGTAACGCTCGGCGTCTGGTGCGTCAGGTCAGGATCCGATTGAGGAGTTGGCTGTGTCACACAAAGTCCTTCGGCATTTCCCCATGCTTCGGTGCAATCCTACCACGCGAAGCGATCAACTTGGCAGAAGATCAGTGCCAAACTGAAGGGGATTTCGCAATCCACTTAGGTAATTTGGCACGATTTGCGCTGTACACCGGCACGGACACACGAAAACAGCGTATCTGTTTCGCTTTCAGGATAAACAAGGGTTAAAGTTCGAAAAGCATACGGCGTAAAGGCAAAGGTTGCCAGGGGACTCAATCGCCGTGTGTCGAACTTCGAGAGGAAACACACATGCTTTTCATGCAAGAGGAAGCGGCCACTGAGGTCGCGAACGGTGCCGAAACCGCGGCTGAACCCGCGAACGAACTCGTCAGCGGAGGCACTGAAGCCGCGAGCCGCCTGATGGAAGGCGACTTCAGCAGCGACACATGGATCCTGCTTTGGGATTCCGTCGGCTGGCCGATCACCAAGGCCGTCATTCTTATTATCCTCGTCCTGCTCGTCGCGGGCTGGGTCAGCAAAATCACCGGCAAGGCCGTACGCAAGGCCAAGGTCGAGGAAACCCTCGCACGATTCCTTTCCAACCTCGCACGCTACATCGTCCTCATCGCAGGTGGTGTCGCGATCCTCGGCGTCTTCGGGATCCCGACAGCAAGCTTCGCAGCACTGATCGCTGCGGTCGGCTTCGCCATCGGTATGGCCATGTCCGGCATGCTCGGCAACATCGCCTCCGGCGTGATGCTCCTGCTCTTCCGTCCGTTCAAGGTCGGCGATGTCGTCAGCGCAGGCGGCACCACGGGCAAGATCTTCGAGATCGGCCTCTTCACCACAATCTTCGATACACCGGATAACCGACGCATCATCGTGCCCAATAACGAGATCTTCGGCGGCACCATCGAGAATATCTCGCACCACGCCACCCGACGCGTCTCGGTCGATGTCGGCACCGACTACGGCGCAGACATCGACAAGGCACGCGAGGTCATGCTCGCAGCCGCATCGGGCACCGAGAATGTCCTCACCGACCCCGGCCCCGCGGTCGTCCTCACCGGCCTCGGTGGCTCGTCCATCGACTGGTCCGTGCGTGTCTGGGTCAACGCCGCAGACTACTGGGCGGTCATGGACCAGCTCACCCGCAATGTGAAGGTTGCGTTGGACCAAGCCGAGATCGGCATCCCATTCCCGCAGATGGATGTCCACATCGATGGCAAGGTCGCGCAGAGCTGAGCCCATTTGATCATGTTCATCAAACCCACGCCCGGCGTGGGTTTTTTCATGCGCTCTACTCGCTGCCCTTGCGGACCCGCTCGAGCCACTTGGCCCAGATGCTCAGGACGAGCAGCATGTAGAGTCGTTGCGAATGATCCCGCCCGTGCCACGGGTTGACTGACTTTTCCCCGGCCGCATCGTGCTCTTTGAGCATCTGCTCCACGAACTCCATATTCAGCTCCACCCCGGTCTCAGCCAGCCCCGGGAACGGGTCGGGTGAGTGGAGGTGGTCATACAGCAGCTGCCGCATCCCGCCGTAGTCCGTGCGGAACCACTCGCCGATGGGGATCGCGAAGCCCTGCTTGGGCCGATCGACGATGTGGTCGGGGAGGTACTTGCGGGCGACCTGTTTGAGCAGGCCCTTACGCTCGCCGTTGGGCATGAGGATATCCAGCGGCGTGCTAAGTGCGGCCTCGACCAGATCCTTCGCGAGGAACGGTGCACGCACCTCAAGCCCGACGGCCATTGAGGCTGTGTCGGTCTTGCGGAGGAGGTCCTCGGGGAGATAGTGCGTAAAGTCTTCACGCAATGGGTCATCGACTTTGTAGAAGCGACCAAATCCGGTTTGCTCACCTTCGATGCTAGTGATGAGCTTTCGCAGATCGGGGGTGGGAAAGATCGCGAGCAACTCGCGATAGCCACCGAACCGGGCAGCAGTCGCAAGACGGGCGAGGTAGGACGATCGGTTTCCGGGCCGTCGCTGATTGAGCTGGGAGGATGGAATGAGTTTGAGCAGCCGATGCCATTTATTGAGCATTGGGGCGATGGTGTGTCTGCGGTACCCACCAAATAGCTCGTCTCCGCCGTCACCGCTCAGTACGACCTTGACATGCTCAGTGGCAGCTTTCGAGACCCAGTAAGTGGGTAGCAGCGAGCTATCGCCGAAGGGAAGACCGACTTGCTCAATGAGCATCTGCATGTCTTCTGCCGGGTGTGGGTCGCAGTCAAGGATGTGGTGCTCAATCCCGATATGCTCTGCGGTTTCGGCAGCGGCTTGCGATTCATCAAATCGAGCATCGGGCATGCGGACAGTGAAGGCTTTGATATCGGGACGGAGTTTGTGTGTGATGGCGGCGATCAGTGCTGAATCGATCCCGCCGGAGAGGAAGACGCCGAGGGGAACATCAGCTTCGAGTCGTGAGGAAATTGCTCTCTCGATCAAATCAACAGTGCGTTCGGGGGATCGCAAATCCCTTCCACCAGACTGATCTCTTTCGCGAAGGCGATGGCGAAGTCTGGCAGATCGCATCAGTGATTTGGCATATTTCGGATCTCTTGGTTCGGCGCCTTGCCGAGGGAGTTCTGGGCAGATACACCACTCTCGAGGATCAACGCCGAATGCTGGTAACGGTGGAATGAACTCAGTTCCATTTTGGATCCAACCTTCGAAGCCTGGAAGGTAGATTTCTGTGTGCCCATGTTCGGCAAGCGACGGAATGCAGGAAACGAGTATTCGAGCATTGCTTGGCAAAGCGCCGTGATAAAGCGGTTTTTCACCTGCGAGATCACGTCCCCAACCAAGCTGTCCCGTTGTGCGATCCCATGATATTGCAGCGTACATGCCATCGAGTTCATCGATCTGGCGCAGTCCCCACGCCCGCCACCCATGCACCAAAACCTCCGTATCCGAGTGATCCGTCTCGAACACATACCCCTGCCCCTCAAGCTCCTTCCGCAGCTCACGGTGGTTGTAGATACACCCGTTAAACACCACCGCCACCAGCGGCTTCTCCGGCTCAACCTCACTCGCGATGATCGGTATCTCGCCCGGCTGGTAGGTCAGGTCTGCCCGCAGTCGCTCGCCGTCGTGCACCATCGGCTGGTGCCCGCCGGCGTGGTCGATGATGCTCAATCGTCGGTGCACGAGCGCGACATCGACGATGGTGCCGTCTTCGCGGGTCGCGCGATCGCGGAGCCGTCCCTGCCCGTCGGGGCCTCGGTGTTTGATGGATTCGTCGAGGATGTCCAGCCACTGCTCAGGGATCGCCTCAAGTGGCGGCGGTGGGGGCCCGTCCTTCGGGTCGTGGATCTTGATAACACCCGCGATGCCGCACATCAGGGAGCAACCTCGTCCGTCTTCGTCGGCTTGGGTGTTGGCTTGGGCTCGGTGGGCTCCTGAGCCCTCGCCTCAGATTCAGCTTCGGCGCTCAGATTACGCCCGATCTGGATGTCATCATCGATCACAAAGTCCACGGTGTCCTTAAAGGTCCCAGAACGAATCCCCCAAATCGTGTGGATGATCCGTGTAGTGATGATCGCCGCAACAAACGCGATGACGAACGCCCAGGAGTGTGTGATGTTCGCGAACCGCTGCAACGCCCACATCCCCCCCGGGCCAATCAGGATGAAGATCGGGACGAGCGCCATGCGTTCCGCCTGGATCCGCGTCGCGTCGTGCACAAACCGGCGGCTCTTGGGGCGGTCGTCGTGCTTGGGAAGATGCCCCTGCGGGTTCCAATGATTCGCGATCCAATGCAGCGCGTAATACACCATCACATCAAAGATCGTGTCCACAATGTACGCGATCGCAGCGATGATGAGCTTGTGCTCAGGCCCGATCCAATCCCCAATAAACTTCACCGGGAACTTCGCAAGCGCGATCGCGAGGAAACCGGCGGCAAGGATATTGATGTTGATATTGACGACCCGCTTGCGTTGGTAGAACTTGAATACGCGTCGGGGCATGGGCCGTCCTCTGTTTTCGTGATTAGTAGGATCGGCGGATGACCGCGTCGGCCATGAGTTCCAGCATCCGCCGCCCGGGAGAATCAGGAAGCTCGATCAACGCCCCCCTCGCCTTCTCAACATACGAAGCCGCGAGCGACTGGGTCGCCTCGATCGAGTCAGTAGCTCGGATCGCGTCGATCAACTCGGGCACACCGGATCGATCACGGTTCTCCGCCAGCCGAATGAGCTCAAGCGTACCCAGCGTCTGCTCGTCGCCCGCATGAGCGAGGTGGTGGATGAGCGGATAGGTCAGCTTGCCCTTCTCAAGATCCTTGCCCACGGACTTACCGACCTGCTCTTCGGACCCCATGAGATCAAGCACATCGTCCTGAATCTGAAACGCGATCCCCATCGCCTTGCCATAACGCAGCAACGCTTGGACAACCGGATGCTCGCGCTGATCAAACCCAAGCGTGCACAGCGCCCCCAGCTCGCACGCCGCGCCGATAAGTGCCGCGGTCTTCCGATCAAGAATTTCAAGATAGGTCGCCTCGTCGAGCGAGTGGTTGTTGCGATGATGTAGTTGCAACAACTCGCCCGTGCACATCACCGCCGACGCGTTGCCGACGATCCGCGAAGGAACGGGCGAGTCGAGCGACGAGCAAAGCTCGTACGCCGAAGCAATCAGGTAGTCCCCAAGGATCACCGAAGTCTCGTTCCCGTGGAGCATATTGAGCGTCTGCCCGCGTCGGCGGATCTCTGCCTCGTCGAGGACATCGTCGTGCACGAGGGTAGCCATATGGACCATCTCGCATACCGCCCCGCACACCTGGTGCGCACGCGAGCAGATCGAGCCGTCGTCCCCGGTTTCGATCAACGCATTATGCTCGGCGTTGCTCGCGATCCCGCAAAGCAGCACGAGCGTCGGGCGGAGCATCTTCCCGCGATAACGCTCAACATATCGACACATCTCATCGACCGGCGGAAGATCGGAGACGAGCTGTGCCTCAAATATCTCGATCACACCGGGGAACGCATTCGCGATGACCCCCTGGACGCCTTCGAGTTCGGACGGGATATCGAGCACACCTTGCAAGTGAAACACCACCTCAGTCGTAGGCCACGATGTAGTTGATAAACGCGGGGTCGGCTTCGCCCTCAAGCGTTCGTTCGTACTCGCCGCTGCCCTCGCCCTCATCGTCCTCGCCCTCCCAGTAGACATGGACCTCCGAGAAGCCTGCCTCCGAGAGAAGCTCACGAATCTCCACAAGCGACCAAAGCCGCCAGTGGTAGACAAACGCATCATTCATACGAGTTTTATCTGGGAACTTGAAGTGGATACGGCACTCCATGTCATTCGTGATCGGGTTGTAGCTCTTCTGCTCCCAGACATAGGTGAACTTCCGACCCGGACCATCATCGATCTTCTTGGATTCCCTCGTCTCCGTCATCGCCTCGGACCCACCGTAGTGGTCGAGGAAGAAGACCCCGTCCTCTCCGAGACTCGCACGAACCGCCTTGAAGTAGTTGCAAAGCTCCTCGCGCGTCTTGAAGAGCCAGTAGCTGAAGTTCATCGCGAGAACGATGTCCATACCCGTCGCATCACCCGGCTCAAGCACATTGCGATTCAGCAGGCTGATCCGAGATTGTGCGTCCTCATCCAGCTCCAACACATGGGTCTGCAGGCCCCAATCGATCGTGGGCTGATCGATATCGAGCCCGATCGCCCGGTTCGACGCCCGTCGCCGGACCCACTCCGCGCTCGTGTTGCCTGTGCCACAAAAATCTTCACGGAGCGTAACCGCATCACGCCCTCGGATCTCCTGAAAGGTTTCATCGACGAAGTCAATCTCCGCTTCCACATTCTGGACGGAGAGCTGATACAACTCGTGCTTATTCGCAGTCGCGGCCGTGAACGCCCCCGTCTTGGCCGCCCGCTTGGCAGCCTTCTCTTCGAGCTTCTTGCTGCGTCCGGACTTATGGGACATGGTCTGCGTACTCATGGGTTAAAGATCCATTTCCTGATGTGTTGAGGGACGCCCGTCCCCCGGTCCTTCACCGTGAACTCAATAATAGTGCATCCGGAGGATGCAATCCGTTTCAGGGCGTGATGAACTCGGTTCCAAGTGGCTTCGATGCATACACTCGGATTCTCAATAGAGGAGTTGCAACGATGCGTTTGACCATGGTAGGAACTGGGTATGTCGGGCTTGTCACCGGCGTCTGTCTCGCAAACTCGGGCAACGATGTCATCTGTCTGGATGTCAGCCCCGACAAGATCGAAAAACTCGAAAATGACATATGCCCGATCTATGAGCCGGGGCTCACAGAACTGATGGTCAAAAACCGCAAGGCGGGGAGACTGACCTACACCCTCGACAAAGAGAAGGCATATCAAGCCGCTGACATGATCTTCATCTGTGTCGGCACCCCATCAGACGACAAGGGCCACACCGACATGACCTATGTCGACGGGGCCGCCGACGACATCGGCCATGCGATCAAGCAACTCGGCCCGGGCCAGAAGCCGAAGGTTGTCGTCGTGAAATCCACCGTCCCAGTCGGCACCACTTTCCGCGTCCGAGATCGAATACGCGAAATCGTCGGCGATGACATCACCTTCTATGTCGCAGACAACCCCGAGTTCCTCAAAGAAGGCGATGCGGTCAACGACTTCAACAAGCCAGATCGCGTCGTCGTCGGCGTCGAGAACGACACCGTCGGCGAGATGTTCCGAGACCTCTACGACCCCTTCGTTCGCAACGGACACCCAATCTTCGTCATGGATGTCCTCTCCGCAGAAATGGTCAAATACGCCTCCAACAACTTCCTGGCCACCAAAATTTCCTTCATCAACGAGATGGCCAACCTCTGCGAGGCCTACGGCGCCAACATCAACCGAGTCCGCGAGGGCATGTGCTCAGACTCACGCATCGGGCACGCGTTCCTGCACCCGGGCCTCGGATACGGCGGCTCCTGCTTCCCAAAGGACACGCTCGCATGCATCATGATGGGCGACAAGGCAGGCGTCACCATGCAGGTCTCCAACGCGGTCCACGGCACAAACGAACGCCAGCGCAACCTGTTCTTCAACAAGATCACCTCGCACTTCGGCGGTGAATCCGGGCTCCAGGGCAAGAAGCTCGCCTTCTGGGGGCTCGCATTCAAGCCCCGTACAGACGACATCCGCAAGGCGCCAGCGCTCACGCTCATCCGCAAGGCCCTCGGCTGCGGAGCAAGCTGCACCGGCTTCGACCCCGTCGCAGCGGAGAATATCGCCAATGAAATGGGCTCCACCGTCGAACTCATCAACGACATGTACGAGTGCGCAAAGGACGCCGACGCGCTCGTCATCTCCACCGACTGGGCAGAGTTCAAATCACCAAACTTCGAGAAGCTCGCCGAGGTCATGAAGGGCAAGGTCATCTTCGACGGCCGCAACCTCTACCGCCGCCAGCACCTCGGCCAACTCGGATTCCACTATTACTCCGTTGGCCGGGCACCGGTGAAACCCGCCTGATCAGTTCTCGTATACCATGGGGTCATGCCGATTCCAAAGGACGACCGCGATCGACCATGCGCCGTCGCGAGACTGACCAGTCGTCAACTCGCGTGGCGATCCATCGGCATCAAGTCCCTGACCAAGGACGAGCTCGTCAAGCAGGAACAACAGGTCACCCTCAACACCGAAATCGGCATCGCGCTGCTCGGTGGCGTGCTCGGCTGGATCCTGTGGACCGCCGTAATCATGCCATTCACCAGTCTGCAGAACACGCTGCTGGGGCATCTCCTGATCCCGTTCGTGTTCTCGATCGTCATCTCAACGCTCATCTGGTTCATCACCCTCACCTGGGTACGACAACGCAAGTTCTCAAAGATTGCAGGAATCCACCTCAAGCACGGACACTGCGCAGGTTGTGGCTACGAGCTCAGGGATCTACCCACCGAAAACGACGGCTGCGTCGTCTGCCCCGAATGCAACGCCGCTTGGAACGCAGATCGCATAGGTGCCGAGCATGCATGATCCACACCGAGTCATCCAACACGATTGGATCGATGCCATTTCGAACATCGATGATGCATCGATCGACCTGATCTATGTCGATCCACCGTTCAACACCGGCAAGACCCAGTCCGCAATTGCCGGCGAATACGATGACGCCTGGGCGACAACGGAAGAATGGCTCGGCTGGTTTCGTCCCAGATTCGAACGCACACTACCCAAGCTCAAGCCCACCGCATCGCTGCTCATCCACACCGATTGGCGAACAACCCACCATGTCCGGCTGCTCCTCGATGAACTCCTCGGCGAGGACCGCTTCGTCAACCACCTCATCTGGAAGTATGGCCTCGGCGGTTCCTCCCCGCGCCGCTTCGCACGCAAGCACGACGACATCCTGTTCTACTGCATCGACCCGGACACATACCACTTCGAAGCGCCAATGGTCCCCGCAACAAGCAACCGCATGAAGGGACAGATGAAGAAGGCCACCGATGTCCTCGACATCCCGACCCTCAACAACATGGCGTCCGAACGCGTCGGCTACCCCACCCAGAAACCCCTCGCCCTGCTCCAACTCCTGATCGGCGCTTGCTGCCCGCCGGGCGGCACCGTGCTCGATCCATGCTGCGGATCAGGAACGACCCTCGTCGCGGCCAAGAATCTGAACCGATACGCAATCGGTTTCGATCAGAACCCCGACGCCTGCGAGATCACGATGGACCGACTCAAAAAGACACCGGCCCCGCACGACGCATAGGTCGGCGGGGCCAGTGTGAGAGGGGGCAAGTTGTGGTATCAGAGCCGCCGTTTAGCGACGACGCCGAGCCGCGGCCAGACCACCCAGGCCGAGAAGTGCCAGAGCACCGGGGGCAGGCGTGATCGCGACATTGTCGAGATCAAAGTCAACAACCAGCGGCGTGGTCAGCCCGTCAGGACGATCCGCGGAGACCTGGATGTTGCCAACGCTCTGCATGATCGCGTTAAACGCTTCAGGAGTCGGCGCACCCTCGATTGTGAGGAGCGGGTTGAAGAAGCTCAGATCGAACGAGAGGGTGACCCACTCGCCCGAAGCGACCGGGCCGTCAAGCTCAACAGCGAACGCGGGGAAGTTGTTCGAACTCGCAACACGCAACGCGATCCCCAGATCCTGACCCGCGTTGTGGCGGAAATCAAAGCTGATACGATCGATGCCGCTCGCGAGGTAGTCGCCGACGAACGCATCACCCGACGCGTCGAAGTCATCCTGCCCACGGAAGATCGTCAGCCCGAAAGGGCCAGCGCTGTTCAGATCCGCGGTCGAGGTAATGAAGGCGCTGCCGTCGAGTGCGCCCGTTGCGTTGTAGGTGGGTGCGCTGAAGCTGCCCTGCAGCCACCCGTTGGCGCCGGTTTCGAAGGTCTCGGTGAAGGAGGAAACGCCTGCGTTAGCGATCCCTGCGGTCAGTGCGATCGCGGTGATGGTGCGGATGCTCATCTCGATACTCTCCTCAGAGTGAGTGGTGGGGTTTGTCTGTTCAGCCGGCGCTGTAAGCCGAAAGGAACGCGGAAACATCAAAGAAGTTCAGGGTGCAGTCGCCGTTCAGATCAGCGCTGATATCACCAGCGTTGAACGCGGTCAGAAACTCGGATACATCGAAAAAGTTAAACTCGCCGTCGGAGTTGAAGTCGCCCGGGTTCCCGACACGAACGGTGAGTTCCAGTCGTGGGGCAAACCCGAAGAGCGACGCGATCGGGTTTTCCTTCGTGTACCAGAACGGGTAGGTGACATCGCCGGTCCCTCCGCCGTCGCCGCCGTTCGCAGCATGCAACGAAGTGATCGCGAACCGGACCTCGCCCAGCGAGAGCCCCTCCGCGAGGTAGTTGCGGATGCCAGGCTGGCACAAATCAACATCAAAGCTGAAGTCCGTGTCCACGGGGACGAACTCGCCCGGAAGGACCGCGTCGGTGTGCGCGATCGCCATCGGGGTCGCATCAAACTCTTCCTTGAGGTTGTTGGAGATGTTGACCGGCTCACTGCCCTCGAAGGGGAAATAGGCCGCGTACGCGTAACGCGAACCCTGCGTCGGATCAACCTCCGCGATGCCGCCAAACGCCGAGTACTCGCCCCAGTTCGTCTGATCGAACCCTTCCTGATACCCGATCGCCCACAGGTGCACCGGGCGCCCGTCGTCCGTGTCGAGCGAATCGTCAAGGAACAGGTAGGTGTCATGCGTGTCGTAGGTCGGGTCGTACCGGAACTCATCGCCGTTGGAGTTCGTGATAATCACGCGAGCGCTGAGGACCTGATACTCCGATGCGTCGAGCCCATCCGCGATATCCGCGAGCGTCTCGAACCCAACGACGAACTGCGCGTCGTGATCATCAAACCCGTCGAGCTCAATCGCACCGAAGGTCGACGCAGACAGACGCGTGCCCGGCGAGCCGTTGAACGGGTAGTTCCAGCGATCAAGCGAGGGTGCGTCATACTCAACCGTAATCGTTTCCGATTGAGCCATAACACAACCAGCGAGCACAGCGATGGCAAGTGAGGCAGAAGTTGCGCGATTCATATTCTCGATCTCCCATGGTGGAGCAGGGTGGATAAATTCAGCCGGACCTTGTTGAGATTCAGTCGCAGCAGGAAAACAATACCCCATCGATTCGATGAGATCGAGTCTCAGTTGCAGACATTTTTAGTTCTGCAAGATAGAATCTCATTCAGCGGGATTTCAGAGCCCCAAGACCGAGGCCCAGCATGACGCACCACCCAAACCAGAACAGGACAAGGTCGTCCGCATTCACGCTCATCGAACTGCTCGTCGTCATCGCGATCATCGCGCTGCTCGTAGGCATCCTGCTCCCCGCACTCGGCAAGGCCAAGACCACCGCCGCCGCCGTCAAAGAGCAGTCAGGTATGCGACAGGCCATGCTCGCCTACACCATGTACAGCGATGATAATCGCGGCAATCTCCTCATCGGATTTCCGGATCAGCAGCTTTGGAACCGCATGGTCCAGCGCGGCGATGAGCCAACTGATTTCAACGGCGAAACACTCGGCCGAACCATCGGCTCTCGCTACCCCTGGCGACTCATCTCCTACTTCGATGGTAACTTCGAGGGCCTCTATCAGGATCAGCGAGTCGTCGAACAGCTCTCCGAAGGTGTCAACGCCCCGGTCGCCTCTGGCGCCAACGAGGCCATGAAGTATGTCATTAGCCTCTACCCATCCTTCGGGCTCAACTCCTACTTCATGGGCGGCGGCGCACCCGGCGATTCCATCCCATTCTCCGAGAGCGGGCTGCGACTCTTTGGCCAGTACTACGCCACCAAGTTCTACGCCATTAACCGCCCCAGCAATCAAATGGTCTTTTCCAGCGCACGCGACAGGGCCGAGCCCAGCATCCTCCCCGGCTACGGCACCGTTCAAGGCTCGTTCATCATCAAGCCGCCATACCTCTACTCCACCTCCGGCCGTCAGTGGTCCAACAGCTACGACGATTACGCCGAGACCCCTGACCAGAACTCCGGTCGCATCAGTTTGCGATACAACGGCAAAGGCATCGCCGGGATGCTCGACGGGCACGCGGAACAGTGGGGATGGGACGAGTTCAACGACATGCGGCGTTGGTCCGACAAGGCCACTGACCCAGAGTGGCAGCTGGAACCCAACCTGCCCTGACCAGATCGCCGACCTATCCTCTAGGTCTATGAGCGAGAACACCAAAACCGCACAGATCCCCGACCTCGTCGCCGAACTCGAGTGGCGCGGTCTCGTCAAGGACGCCACCGACAAGGAAGCACTGCGCGACCACCTTGCCGATCCAAAGGGCACCCCCCGCAAGGTCTACTGCGGCTTCGATCCCACCGCCGACTCGCTCACCATCGGCAACCTCGTCCCCATCATGATGCTCGCCCATGTCAAACGCGCCGGCCACACTCCCGTCGTCGTCATGGGCGGCGGCACCGGCCTCATCGGCGACCCCTCAGGCAAGTCCGCCGAGCGACAGATGATGACCACCGAAACCGTCGAGCATCATGTCAACTGCCAACGCCCCATCTTCGAGAATGTCCTCGGCCAGATCGAAGGCCCCGAACACCTCATCAAAAACAACCTCGATTGGCTCGGCGGCATCTCCTACATCGAAGCCCTCCGCGACATCGGCAAGCACTTCTCCGTCAACATGATGATGCAGAAGGAGTCCGTCAAGGAACGCCTCAACAACCGCGAACAGGGCATCTCCTACACCGAGTTCTCCTACATGATTCTCCAGGCCTACGACTTCGCCTACCTCTACGAGAACGATGGAATCACCGTCCAGTTCGGCGGAAGCGATCAGTACGGGAACATCGTTGCAGGTGGGGATCTTATTCGCAGAAAGAGAGCTCACCTTGTAGCAGTTGCTCAAGAGCTAGTACTCTTGCTGGCAAAAGGGTTTGGGATGCCTGAGGCTCATGATTTTAAATTGGAGCAGTCAGTAGCAATAGCGATTAAAGATCTTCTTTACCCTGTTCAGCACGACTCTCAGCTACTTCAATCAGTCACGGGTGTACTTGAATACACGGTACAGATCAGAGACATACTTAAAAAGAAGGGCAAAGACTACCACGACCTTGTTGCCCATATGAACGGTTTGATTCATGGCATGTCGTGGGCGGCGCAAGGTGAAACCTTCGGCCTCACCGCCCCCCTCGTCCAAAAAGCCGACGGCGGCAAGTTCGGCAAAACTGAATCCGGCGCCATCTGGCTCACCGCCGCGCGCACCTCGCCCTTCGCCTACTACCAGTTCTGGCTCAACGCCACTGACGAGGACGCCAAGAACTGGATCAAGGTCTTCACCTTCCTCCCCCAAGCCGAGATCGAATCACTCATCGCCCGCCACGACGAGAACCCGGGCAAGCGTGAACTCCAACGCACCCTCGCCCAGCACGCCACCCAGATCCTCCACGGCACAGACGCCATGGAAAACGCCGAAGCCGCCGGCAAGGCGCTCTTCTCGGGCGAAGTGGGGACCCTCGATCAGGAAACCCTCGTCGAGGTCTTCGCGAGTGTCCCAACCACCGAGCACGCCAAGAGCGACCTCGATGGCGATGGTGCCGACCCCGTCGACCTGCTCATCGCCTGCGACCTCGCCTCCTCCAAACGCGAGGCCCGCGAGTTCCTCTCCGGCAACTCCGTCTCCATCAACGGCCAGAAGATCGACGCCGACACCCGCATCAACGCGTCGCACCTGCTCCACGGCTCATTCATCGCCATCCGCCGAGGCAAAAAAAAGTGGCACATGACCAAATGGTCATGAGCCCCAACGAGCCGCGACCGTGAGGGAGCGGTAGCCCTCGTTCAAGAAGAAACCGCTCCCTCACGGTCGCGGCTCGTATTGCTGATTCTAATTCACATCGACAGCATCAACTGCTCGACATCATGCGGCGACTCCCCCTGGCCCGTCCGCGTGCTCAACAGCGCCGCGTGCGTCATTGACAGCACGCTCGAATAATCAATCGGTGGACGCGACGGCGCGACCCCCGCGCACAGCTCCGCAAGACCAGACTCCAGCGCACCCGCGTCCGTATTGAGTTCCGCGTTTGGCGACTCATGCGAATCCACCTGGTTGCCCGTCGGGTTGAGCCAGCGGAAACCGTGCTGATCGAGCGATATATGACCCTCGGCGCTCGCAAGCGTCATCTCAACTTCGCTCATGTGGAACTGATCCGAAAGATATACCGAGGCACAACGCCCGTCCGAAAAACGCAGGTTCATCGTGATCTCGCCGTGCAGGTTCCGCAGGGTCTCGCCGGGCAACGGGTGCATCCCGCGACCAGCCCGCGGCGACACATACGCTGCCTCAATCACACTCGGAACCCCGATCAGCCAACGCGTCAAGTCCAGCATGTTAAACAAACGAGCACCGAGCGATCCCAGATCCGACGGCCCCGTAAAACGAAGCATCGCCGAACGAACAGGCGCATAAGTTTCCAGCACGCTCGTGAGTTCCGCAACGATCGGGCGATAGCGAATCAACGGAACAAAGCTGGCAAAGGACCCGAGCACGCCCTGATGCAGCACCTCCGCAAAGTTCGTCCCCGCGATCCCCGAAGCCGTCGCAGGGATCGGATCGAGTGTCGCAACGCACACATTGCGTGCGTGCGCCGCCCGCAGTGCATCCAGATCCGCGTCATTGGGCTCCTCGCCAAAGGCACCCGCGCCCCCCAGCAGGATCATGTCCGTATCCAGCGTCGTCAGCGCCTGCCGAAGATCGTCCACAGGATCACACCCGATCTCGGTCGCGACCTGCCCGGTGCGCGCGGAATCCGGGCACCCGGCACCGATCAACTCGATACCCGCCCCGCCAAGAACTCCAGCAAGCGAAGACGCTTGATCGGGGTTCGTCCATAAAACACATCTCGGCTGCGTCATACGCACGCATTCTATGGGATCTCAACGGATTCTGCTTGATCGATCCCGACGAAGATGCCGAGCGTACTATTCAAGCAAGACGCAGCAAGGCGGCTGCTCATGAGCAAAGAGCTCATGGGAGGAAAGTCCGAGCACGAAAGGACACGATGGTGGGTAACGCCCACCCGCCCCAACACACCGAAAGGTCCGGCTGGGGGCGAGGGACAGTGCCACAGAGAACAAACCGCCGATGGCCCGGCTCGCCGGGCACAGGTAAGGGTGAAAAGGTGCGGTAAGAGCGCACCGCCCGTTTGGCGACAAACGGGGCACGGTAAACCCCATCGCGTGCAAGCCCAAGCAGAGCTCGTGCGGTCCGCACAATGAGCTCGGGTCGGGTGCTGGGAGCATTCGCTCCTCACCGTGTTGGCAACAACGCGGGCAGAGAAATAGCCGCCCAAGGGCGAAGGTCCGATCGCGAGCCCCCGTCAATGGAGCTGATCGGAAACCACGACCTGGACAGAACTCGGCTTAGCAGCTGCGTCCAGCCGCAAGATCGCACCCCCCAGGGATCACTCTGGGGGGTGCGGCTCTTTGTTGAGCAAACAACAAAAAAAGTGCACCCGGCGACGAGGGGTCGTGCCGGGTGCGTGGTCTCAGAGGGATTGAGACCAGGTCTGGAAAAAGAGGATCTGTGTTACGGGCAACCCGCGTTGTATGCGCTGAGGAAGGCGCTCACATCGAAGAAATCAAATACGCCATCACCCGTGAAGTCCGCGATCGGATCGCCGGCGTTGTACGCGTTCAGGAATGCGCTCACATCAAAGAAGTTGATCACACCATCGCCCGTCAGGTCTGCCGGGCAAGACGCGCTCCCACCAAGCGACCCGTCCGCGTTCAGGTTGTGCGATTCAATATCCGCGTCACCGAAGTCGCCGACCTGCCACGCCGCGACGATCTGATCGCCCGAGACCGTGGACACCATCCGGGAGCGGTACGCCGGGTCAGACGCGAGCATGGTGCTCCAAACGCTCATCCCGTCCGTGCCCTGTCGAACCGCATGGATCACATCGTTGCCGATGCTGCCCCCGCCCTCGATCCACATCGTCACAAGCTCACCATCGAGAACCTGCATATTGATCGTTGCCGATGTGTTCGCATCCGGCGCGGTCAGCGACATCCCGCTGCTGCCCCAGAGCTTGTTGCCCGATGCATCGAGCGCTTGCGTCGAGACACCCTGAAAGCCCTGATTGTTCGCAAGCTCAACCCAGCCGACATAGGTATTCCCCGTGATCGGGTCATAGGTAGCCGTCGGCGAAACCCGCTCTCCCAACTGATCCGAAGCAGCCACACCATTGTGCGGGAACAGCTCTGTACCATCCGCAGCGAGCCGCTGGGCATACACATTCAAACTGTTCTGGGTGTCGTACCACGAGAAGGTCGTCGAGCCATCCGCCGAAGCATGGAACTCAGGGAAGTTGCCAAACTGCAGCGAACCACCGTCATACACCGCGACCCGGCTTGCCCAGGACTCGTTCCCGTTCACATCGATCTTCTGCGCGTGCAGCGTCTTCTGCCCGAGGAAGAACGCGTACTGGATCCAGGAGAGAACAACAGAGCCATTCTCCGTGCCGTGCATCGACGCCACGAGCGTCGTCAGCCCGTCCTCTTCGATCGCATGGGACCACTGGACCGCCCCGCTGGAATCAAGCTTCACCATCTGGGTGCTGCTGTCACTGCCCCAGGCGATCACCGCACCGCCGTCGGTCGTCGTCGCAACATCAGGCGTGGCCAGAAACGCAGTTTCACTCCCAAACTGCAACCCGTCAACGCCCCACTGAGGCGTGCCATCAGGCGAAACACGCTGCGCCGTAATCTGATCAGCGCCGAAACGATCATCCCGGAACGCCAGAACAGCGTAGCCGCTCGAATCAACATCAAGGTCGTAATCCTGCGTCGAGGAATAGCCACGATCCGTGATCAGAATCCCGTTGTCGGCCCACATCGGATTCCCCAACGAATCCAGACGCTGTAGCCGCACATCGTACCCATCGATGCTGGTGTACCAACTGATGTAGCAGCCACCGTCATCCGTCGCCACGATCTTGGGCTGAACCTGCTCGCCCGGGCCGTGCGCAACAACCTGGTGCTGGGTCGAGTCATCACTCCATTGCGCGTTCGCGCCAAAGCTCAATGTGCACAAAGCCGCCGAGGCGATCGCGCATGTGTGTCGGGTGCCAGTATTCATTTTCATCGCTCCTGTATTCCATATTCGGTGATCAGAGATCAATCACGAGCATAGAGGATACCAACTGATTGATCTGTAATAAATAACAAATCTCGAAAAATACACCAGAATCAATCATTATTCTGTGCTACTCTTCATGCTGTGGCTTTGAGGGGAATCACAAAGATGAATCAAACGGCGGAGATAACGAGTTAGTGCGAAAAGCCGGAAGCGCTTGGAGCACGCCTGCAGCTCACGCTTGGTGCCGTGCTCAAACACATCGACGGCTGCACACAACGACCAACCGATATCGCAAGGCATCTCGATGTCTCCCGCGTCATGGTCTCAAGGCTGCTTAACGCGATCCGAAAACCAAACCCGATCGAGACCCTCACCCGCATCCCAGGTCCCGAAACACTGCGATCCATCGTCAGAGCCGCATCGAAGTTCGGCGTATCCAGAGCTGAAATCCAGGACGCGCTCATCAGCATCGACGAGTTCGACAGCCTCATCCGTGATCAATACGGAACCCGCACGGCCATGAACGCCGCGCTCAGCAGCGCCAACGAGCAGACACTCGAAAAGTTCGAACAGTCCAGCCGCTACCAGGTCTTCAAGGGCATGAGTCAGATCGTGGGGGCACAGAGTTCCCTCTGGCTGACCGCAATGATGCTCACAGAAAACAAGGACGACCCGAAGGGGGTCGATGTCTCCACGATCCACGGCACATCCGGACTCCGCAGACTGCGACCCGACACACCCGTCCGCTTCGTATACGGGATCCCCCCGGAATACGAAGACCACCGCCAATCACCGAAACGCGAATCATTCGATGTCAGCTCGTTCATGCTCCATGAGCCCGCGCCGATCACGGTCGAGGAAGAGAACGGACAGATCATCAACACCTTCTCACCCGATCAGGTCGGCAAGGACGCCCTCTACGACATGTTCTCAGAGGTCTACATCCCCAAGGGCTCCTACAAGTACGCCAAAGACGGACGCTCGAAGCGAGGCACCACCGTCATCCCGGATATCCCCGTTGTGACACTCGTGAGCGATGTCATCCTGTGCGACGACATCTTCGAAGGCATCGAACCCGAACTCTTTGTCTACAACACCATGCCCCGAGGCGGCGCGGATGTCGAAGACAGAAAACGCGATATCGACCGGGTCCCCGTTTCAGAAGAACTCGTAGAACTCGGCAGCGGGCTCGTAGAACTCGAAATCAACGAGTTCCCCAAGTATGTCGATATGGTCCGCTACCTCTGCGAGAAAAACCGACGATCGATCGATTCAATCCGCGTCTATCGCCTGCGGGTGCAGTACCCGGTCTTCGGCTTCCAGTACACCATCGCCTTCAGAGTCCCAGAGGACCCGACCGCTTCATGAAGTCATCATGAACCAGACGATGATCCCGATCACCGTGAGACTCACGGAAAAGCTGATCCATCCGCAGATGCGACCCGTCATCGAGAACCCGCGGGTGCTCCCCGCACGCTCACCCCGCTTGAACTGACGAATAGACAGCTCCCCGAAAATGATCGCCAGTGGGCCCAGCACAATCCCGGGCAAGCCGTACATCACACAACTGATCAGCGAAACAATCCCCAGAACCATCGAGGCGATCGAGAGCCCCGAGGTCGGCGGGTTGATGTTCGAATCCCAGATGGGCTTGCCGCACTCCGGACACTTTTCGTTGACGCTCAGCCCCGTGAGGATGTACCCGCAAAAAGTACATTTGGGATCATTGGGCAACGCACCACACTTCAAGCAAGGCGTGCTGATCTCGAGCCCGTCGCGGCTATGGCCACAACGCCCACAGAACGCGTGCGGAGCCGAACGCTCAAGCTGTATGCCCGCCGCCTCAGACTCTCCGGAGTTGTGCGATTCATCACGATCCGGATCGCGTGGGATGTGCTCATCAACAGGGCGTTCATCACTCATGGTCATTTACTCGGAATCACTCGGCTCGTTGGTCGTCACCACCCGCAGCTGACAGAACTGACGGTGCCCCAGCGGGCCCGAATGGTACCCGATACCGGACTTGCGCGCCCCAACCCACGGCGCGCCACCAGTCCCGCCCATCGAGCGATTCACGCCGATCATGCCCGCGGTCAATCGTCGCCCAACCTTGCGTGCGACCTCTTCTTCGCCGAAGACCACCGCCCCCAGCCCATACTCCGTGTCATTCGCCAGCTTGACCGCCTCGTCGGCGTCCTTCACCGTGGCAACACAGGCGATCGGGCCAAAGGTCTCGGTGACCATGATGTCCATGTCGTGATCCACGCCGTCCAGAATCGTCGGCTCCACAAAGTTGCCCTCGTGCTCGTTGCCGCCGAAGAGCACCTTGGCACCCTTGGCCTTCGCGTCTTCGACCTGCCGCAGCACATGCTCCTTCTGCTCACGCATGACCATCGGCCCGATGTTCGCGTTCTCATCGAGGCAGTCGCCGATCGTGAACGCCTTCGTCTGCTCCAGCAGCTTGTCCATGAACTGGTCCTTGATCGAGTCCTGAACATAGATCCGCTCGGTCGACACACAAACCTGCCCACAGTTACGGAACGAGTTCCGCGCCGCAAACGCCGCCGCCTGCTCCAGGTCCGCGCCCTCAAGCACGATGCACGGGTCCTTCGAGCCCAGCTCAAGGATCAGCCGCTTCAGCCCCGGAGCCGCGGCCGCCATGATGTGCTGCCCGGCGTTCTTCGACCCGGTAAACGCGATCATGTCCACATCGCCCGCGACCAGCGCCTTGCCCTGGTCGTCCTCGCCGTGGATGATCTGCAGCACGCCCTCGGGCAGGAACTCGTTGAGCACCTTCACATACGCGTCCGCGATCAGCGGCGTCTGCTCGCTCGGCTTGAGCACGCAGGTGTTCCCCGCAACCAGCGCCGGCACCACCGCCCAGTGCGGCATCAGGATCGGGAAATTCCACGGCGTGATCGCCGCGCACACCCCGAACGGGTCATAGTTCAGGATCGACTTCGCACCCTCGCCAGTCAGCACCTCGGGCTGCACGGCCTGCGCCACCTCGTCCGCGGTCTCCGCCATCCCCGCGCCGCACGCATTGACCTCACCGACCCCCTCCGCCAGCGGCTTGCCTTGCTCCAGCGACAGGATGCGTCCGAGTTCTTCAGCTTTGGCCACCAGCGCCTCACCCGCCGGCTTGAGCATGTCCGCCCGCTCCTGGGCACTCAACGCCGCCCAAGCCAGCGCAGCCGCCCGGGCCTTGGCGATCACCGCATCAACCTGCTCAGCAGGCGTCACCGGCACAGACCCAACGAGCTCGCCGGTCGAGGGGTTGTAGGAGTTGAGCGTATTGGTCGCGGTGGGGGTATCGATGGTGGTCATGCGGAAATGATAGCGGCCTACGCGAAGTAACCTACCCAGTCCATGAACCCCGGCCAGAGCTCGTCAATCCAGAGAAAGATGGCAAACTCGGCAAACCACGCGTAGGTCAACGCCCTCGTCAGTCGCAGCCGCTGTGCAACGCGGAACGGGATCCGGTAATCGGTATGCCCTGCCCTCAACCTTCCCTGAGCTCGAATGCTGAGAAAGAGGAACACAAACGCGATCGGCGGAAGGAGCAACAGACAAACCATCGCGCTGATGATGTATGTCAGCCCACGCTTCGCCAGAAACGTGGCCTTCGGATGATCAGGACGACGATCGAATGGTGTGCCGCACTCCGGACAGAGATCACCCTCTTCTCGCCCAGCCATGCTGTAGCCGCATCGATGACAGTTCCACCGATCCTGATCAACCGGATTCTGTACCGCTTGGTTCACACCCGCCCAGCCACCAGCACAATATAGCTCTCCTCAAGCTCATCCTCGCCGTCTTCGACAGGCATCACATACGCATTACCCTCGTCGTCCATCGCATCCGCGAGCTTGGTATAGACCTGTGTTTCGGCGAACCCCGCGTCATCCATCGCGTCGCGCAGCTCCGGGATCGACCACAGACGCCATTCATACACAAACGCGTCCTCAAGCTCGTACTCGATCACGCCCGCCCGCTCAACGCGGAAATGGATCAGGTTCGTGACCATCCCGGTGGTGGGGTCGGCCGCGTGCTGTTCCCATGTATACCGGCACAGCTTGCCGCCGGGCATCGGGTGGGCGCGGTGCACGCCGCCGAGGGTGTAGGCCGACTCGCCGCCGTAGGTGTCGCAGACGAAGACGCCCTTTGATGTTTCGAGTCGCTCGCGGACATGCATCAGATACTCGACAAGCTCCGCGCGGGTGTGCAGGTACCCGATCGAGAAGTTCCCGACGAATACCAGATCGCACGGGTCATCGACCTCGCGCACATCACAGAGGTGTTTGGTGATGCGTTCGTGCTCACCGCGTCGCGCGAGGGTTTCCTCGTCGAAGTCCACCGCGATGGCGCTGCACCCGTCATGCTCCACCCACAGGTGTGAGACGGCAGCGGTCCCCGCGAAGTCCTCGCCGAGCACCGCAGGGCTGTCGCCGTGGATCGCGCGGAGCAGCGGCACCAGGTCCTTGGGGGACTGCACGCACAGCTCATACAGATCGTGCTTGTTGTAATCCATGCTCAGAACGGCAGAAGACCAAACGGAAGCAGCGTCGGGTTGCTCGCGGCACCAGCGGCACCGGCCGCGACCACACCAACCGCGATTAGGATCATAAAGATAAGGTAGATCAGCGCGAGCGAGTTGAGCACAATCCCAACCCATCCGCACACCGCCCCGGCCTTGGCCATGCCAAGTGACGACTCAGGAGCATCTCCGGCGGCAACCGCGTTACGCGCCTTCTTCGCGAACACGATCGCGACGATGGCACACGGTAAGCCGAGGATACCGTAAGAGAAACACAACACGAGCGAGCAGATGCCGGTGACCATGGAAGTGATCGCCTTGCCGCTCGATTGCTGCTGCGGGGTGTACTGAGGGCCGGGTGTTTGTGGTGCTTGTTGGTCCATGTGCGGAGTATACCCCAATTTTAGTCAGGCCATGCGGACCCATTTAATCAGTGTACGAAGATTCGGCGGCTTGCCGAACATCAGCAACCCGACACGGAACACCTTCGCGGCGAACCACAGGAAAACCACCACGGCGACCGCGTTCACGAGGATCACCAGCCCCGTCTGCCAGACCGGCGGCGGGTCATTGGACGCCACACGCATGATCATGATGAACGGCGAGATCGGCGGGATAAAACTCGTCACCGTCGAGAGCATCGAGTTGGGGGCGCGGATCACCGGCATAAAGAAGAAGTAGGGCACCATCATCAGCAGGATGACCGGGGTCATCAGCGACTGCGCCTCACGCATCTCATTCACCGCCGAGCCGATCGCGGCCATCAGCGACGCGAACATGAAGTACGCCAGGATGAAGAACACAAAGATCAGCACGATCGTCGACCACTCGATCAGATCAAACCGCTCCATGAAGATCAGCGCGAAGATCCCCAGCCAGCTGTACACCACCAGCAGCGAGAGCCCCACAAACATCTGACCCAGGATCTTGCCGGTCATCAGCTCCATCGGAGAGCATGCCGAGAGGATTACCTCAACAACTCGGTTGGACTTCTCCTCGACTGTCGTCGTGAGCAGATACTGCCCACCAGTCATCGAGGCAATCAGAAGCAGAATCATCGATGCCATCGGGATAATGAACGTCGTGATCGCGGAAGAGGCCTTCTTCTCGCCCTCCTCAGTGATCTCCTGGCTCGCCCGCTCGCTGATCTCGTGGATCTCGCCAACCTGATCACGGTTGATCCCCGCATTCACATAGCGACGCTCACGGATCGACCAACGGACACCGTCCTTGATCTCGCCGATCGTTTCTTCATTGAGCTTCGGACGAAGGAACACCTGGAACCCGCCGTAGCCCTCTTCCTCGTTCACCTTCTGCGACGCGTCCGCATCGATATCGACAATGGCGAGGATGGATTCAAGATCGCCGGTCGCCTTCCCGTAAGCAGCGACCTGCTCCTGCATCTCGGCCTTGAGTTCCTCGATATCCGTATCAGGCCCAGCCGGGATCACGCGCAGCTCTGGGTAGCGGATCGAGTCCGAGGCCTGATCGATGCGATCGCCGATCTGCTTCTTCTGATCCTCGCCCAGAGGAATCGCGTTCTGCGCGATTTCCTTCACATTGCCGAACCGCTCCTTCCACCTCGCCTCGACATTCTCTGGCGACAGGCGGTTCTCAATCGTCGGCGACACATCGGCCGAGCGATCAAGGATGTACACCGTGCCGGTATCAGCCGGTGGCTGCGCCTTCATCGTCAGCAGGATGATCAGCGGCATCAACGCACCGATCGCCGCCGGCATGACCAGCGCACCGATGATGAACCCCTTGGTCATCGCGGTCGAGGCGAACTCGCGGCCAGCAACCCTGGAAACCTTCGAGAGTTTCATGATTCCACCTCCTCGGCATCCTGATTGTCAGCCAGCAACTCGGCACGGAGCTGCTCAGCATCCTCGCCCCGCTTGCCGCTGGTCACGATCTCGATGAACACATCTTCCAGCGTCGGACGCTTGATCTCCACCCGATTCATCGGCATCGCGTCGAGCAGCGACTTCATCGCCTGCTGCGGATCGATGCCCTCGTCAAGAACAACCTCGAGCGACCCATCGATCGGGGTAACATGCGCGACACCCGGAACCACCGAGACATCGTGCGATCGACCGACGCCCCCGATCGGATCGACATGCAGCGCCCGCGGATCGAACCGCTTGCGGATGTCGTCGAGCGTGTCGTCAAGGACCTTCTTGCCCTGATGGATCATGACAACATGGTCGCAGTTCTGCTCGGCCTGATGCATGACATGGGTCGAGAAGATCACGGTCTTTCCACGCTTGTTCTCATCATCGATCAGATTGCGAAGCAGACGCATATTCACCGGGTCGAGCCCGGAGAAGGGTTCATCGAGGATGATCAGATCGGGGTCGTGCAGCACGGACGCGATGAACTGCACCTTCTGCTGCATCCCCTTAGAGAGCTCCTCGCACTTCTTCTTGTGCACATCCGCGAGGTCCACGCGATCGAGCCACTCCATCACACGCGGCTTGAGCCCGCTGCGATCGAGACCCTTGAGCCGTCCCATGTGCATCAGGAAGGCGCCGACCTTCATCTTCTTATAGATCCCGCGTTCCTCGGGCAGGTACCCGATCCGGTCCTTGGACTCGATGGCCGATTTCTTGCCCAGCACGGACAACTCGCCGCGGTCCGGGAAGAGGATCGACATGATCATGCGGATGGTGGTGGTCTTGCCCGCGCCGTTGGGACCGATGAACCCATAGATCGCGCCCTCGGGGATCGAGAGATCGATCCCTTCGACGGCCACCTTGGATCCGAAGGTCTTCCGGACGCCTTGCATCGAGACAGCTTGAGACATGGAAACCCCTGTAGTGATTCGTGAGCACGAGTGTATGCACCTTGTATTGGGGAACCCGCGACGAAGGTTGCAGCCGGGCAGGATTGACGCATACGCTTGGTGTCATGGCACTCGCTGAGATCGATCCCAACCTCCGCACCAAACTCGAAGAACTCGATGAGAGCTATGCCGAGCTGACCAGGCGGCTTGAGGACCCCGCGGTCCTCGCGGACCATCGACAGGTCGCGTCGCTCTCGATCAAGCGGGCAGCGATCGAGCCGGTCGTGGAGGGGTACCGCGGGTATATGGACCTCGCCACCGAGGCCGATGAGCTGGAGCAGGCGATCAACGGCGATGACGCGGAACTGGCGGAGTTCGCACGCGATGAGCTGCAGACGGTGGTCGATCGCGCCAGCGAGATGATCGAGCGAATCAAGCAGACCCTCGTCACGAGCGATGATCTCGCGATCGGGTCGGTGATTCTGGAGATCCGCGCCGGGACCGGCGGCGACGAAGCCGCGCTGTGGGCCCGGGACCTGCTCAGCGTCTACACCCGATACGCGAGCACCAAGGGCTGGAGCGTCGAGGAACTCGACATGACGACGGATCCGAGTCTCGGCGGCATCAAGCACGCGGTCTTGAACTTCAAGGGCGAGGGCGTCTGGCATCAGCTCAACTTCGAGTCCGGCGTGCATTCCGTCAAACGCGTTCCGGAGACCGAGACCCAGGGGCGGGTGCACACGAGCACCTGCACCGTCGCGGTGCTGCCCGAGCCCGAGGAGGTCGAGGTCGCGATCGATTGGGGCAACGATGTCGAGGAGCACATCACGACCGCCCAAGGGCCCGGCGGGCAGAATGTCAACAAGGTCGCGACGGCGGTGCACCTGATCCACAAGCCCACCGGGGTCGAGGTGCGGATGCAGGAGACCAAGTCGCAGGCGCAGAACCGGGAAAAGGCCCGCCGCCTGCTGATCGCACGGGTCTATGAGATCGAACGACAGAAGATCGAGGCCGAGCGGGCGAAGGATCGCAACGCCCAGATCGGTTCGGGTGCTCGTTCGGAGAAGATCCGGGTCTATCGGTATCAGGACAACATCGTGGCGGATCAACGCCTCGATCAGAAGTTCAACAAGAGCAAGATCGTCGACGAAGCGGATCTCGGTCCGATGTTCGACGCGCTGATCGAGCAGGAGACTGCCCGGCGACTGGCGAGTCTTTAGGGCGATTGATCGCTGATTTCCGTTGGAATCGAACCGTGGTCGGAGGTGTTCACTGGTGTGCTGGGCCGCTATACTTGCCCCTGTATCACGAATCCACGCTCGCACCCCCTGAGGACAGGCAGCCGCTCTATGGAACGAAGCGAAATCTTTGAGAAGATCCAGGAAATCCTTGTCGACGCCCTCGCGGTGGATGATGACGAGGTCACGCCCGAAGCCAAGCTGATCGGGGATCTGGGGGCCGAGTCGATCGACATCCTGGATATCTCCTTCAAGCTTGAGCAGGAGTTCGGCTTCAAGATCGCACAGGGCGAGCTGTTCCCCGAGGGTGTGACGCAGGATCCGGAGTATGTGCAGGACGGCAAGGTGACAGAGAAGGGGCTCGCGACGCTCAAGGAGCGCGTGCCTCACTTTGATTTCACCCAGCTTGAAAACGACCCCAGCGTCGAGAATGTCTCCAAGATCTTCACGGTCGATGCGCTCGTGACCTTCTGCGAGCAGAAGCTGCAGACGGCCTGAATCTGATTTCCAACCGATTGGGGGAATGCTCATGCGTTGGATGTGGATCGATCGCATCGTGGAGCTTGTGCCGCGTGAACGCATGGTTGCCATCAAGCATGTCTCGATGGCCGAGGAACATCTGCACGACCACTTCCCGAGCACATCGAGCCGCAAAGCGATGCCGATCATGCCGATGTCGCTGATCGTCGAGGGCATGGCCCAGACCGCGGGCGTGCTTGTTGGGCACGCGGAGGGGTTCAAGGAAAAGGTTGTGCTCGCCAAGGTGTCCAAGGCCCAGGTCACGCGTGATGCGACGCCGGGGTGCACGCTGCGGTATACGGCGACGATCGAGCAGTTCACACCGGTCGGCGCATCGACCAAGGGCGTGGTTGAGCTGATCGAGCCGGCGGCAGATGGTTGTGGCGAAGCGGAAGTTATCGGGCATATCGATCTGCTTTTCTCCCATCTGGACAACAACATGGGGGGTGTGCAGTACCCGGAAGAGAACTTCGTCTTCAGCGAGAGCTTTAAAACGCTGATGCAGACGAGCGGGATCGATGCGGATTTCTGAACAAGGAACCCCGGTTTCGCCGTATACTGCATAGAGATACCCCCCGAACCGTGGTGGAGATAGAAGATGCCGAAGATGATGAAATCACTGATTGCCTGCTCGCTCGTTGCTGTTGTCCTCAGCGGATGCGGCACGGTCCGCGAGATCGACCGCACGGAGCGCCGCCCGCACACCGCAATGCGCGGCCCCGCGTTCAAGCGTCTGGTCCTGACCTACAACGAGGCCAACAACCTCGCCTACCGAGCCGACCGCTACGCCAAGGCCCTGCGTGACGCGGGCACGGTGGACCCGGACACGCTGCTCGAGGCACAGGAACTCGCTTCCGACCTCGCTGAGTTCAGCGACGACATCGAGTGGTGCCTGGCGAACCTCCAGCGGATGACTTGGCACCGCACCGAGATGGACCGTTACTGGGACCGTTTCCTCGACCTGTACCCCGAGGACGAGGACTTCATGGCCGCGTATACCGACAAGGAGATGCGCAAGCCCTCGCCGAAGCTCGCGCTGAAGAACCAGGAAGAGTACCGCGACCTGCACGAGTACGAGCACCACGACGCGGAGTGGAGCACCTTCTTCCACCCTGTTGGCCGTAAGGTCTACGACCGCCAGATCGAGAAGCAGGATCAGTAGGATCAACGCAAAGCGAATCCCGAAGGGCTCCACAACGGAGCCCTTTTTCATGCGCTCTGTCGTCTGGTCGGTGGTGGGTGATGCGAAGTTGGTTGGCCTGCTGCGTTCCTGATTGTGTTGGCATGGGCGTCGGCTGTGGCGGTGTGATCGGGTGGTGGTGGTGCTCTGTGTGTTGGTGGGTTGTGCGCGGGATGGGGGTCGTCAATCGAGGGGGCGGGATCCGGCTCGGGTTGCGAGGTTGTCTCGTTCTCTGGTTCCGTGGGGTTTGGCTCGATGGGCGCGGTGCTGCGGAGGTAGAACGCGGCGGCCTTGCGGACGGTTTCGGCGTGGGTTGGGCCTGTGGGTTGCTGAAGCATGATGGCTTCGAGCGTGCTAGTGGCGCGTCTGCGGAAGATGGGCGTTCTGAGGCGGTCGATCGTTTCGAGCTCGGTGATGATGGCCGCGAACTCTTCGGACTCGAGGAGTTGTCGGAGTTGCGTAAGGTTGAGCTCGTGCTTGGCGCAGATGTCGAGGGTTGGGATGGGTTCGACGACGAGGTCGTGGACGAGTTCGGTTGTGAGTTGCGTGTGTGTCATGCGACGAATGTATGCGTGTGTTTGCGTGGCACAAGCGGGAAGTGGGGTAGTGACATGATTCTGCGCACAGAGCGTGAGATGCGCGTGAGATTTTGGGGTTGGTGACAGGCCACATTGCGCCGGAGACGGCGATTTCGGGCACCCGGAAGAGCGCGTTTGGGCGGCTTGTGTTTGTCGGTGGGGTTGGGTATTCGCCGCAATGCGCCGATGACGGCGATTACGGGCACCCAGAGGGGGGGAGTTTGGTGTTTGGGTGCCCCGACTCGCCGTCTTCGGCGCAGTCGGGCGAAATCACTGATTGTGTGACTTTGGCTTTGTGGGCGGGTCGATCGGGATCGTGTGCTCTCTGCATCCTGCGTACCAGCTTGCCGATGACCATGGCCAGTCGGTCTGGGTCGGTGCGAGTCCGCGTTTGACCGGGTTTTGATGTATGTAGTGAAGTTTTTCTTCCAGCTCAAGCCGGGAAATGATGTTGCGGTCGTATCCACCGCCGTGCTGCCAAAATCGAATCTTGCCTTGCGTCGTGCGGAGCTTTGTCAGGATCGGGGCATCGAGTTCATTCCATCTGCCGATAACCATTTTCGCAAAATCTCGCTTGAGTCGCCAGACGATCTTCGAGACCGGTGCTCTCTCGATGTCCGGCCAGATGAGCAGGTGCACATGTTCGGGCATGATGACCCAGGAGATGAGATGGAAGTTCGTGTTGATGCGTGTGTTGTGTATGTGATCGACAAACGCGTCTTTGATGCGGTCGTTGTTGAAGAGCGGGAGTTGTTGGTAACAGGAGAATGTGAGGAATCGGATGTGGTTGGGCGCTTCGATTCGCTTCATCTTCGGCGTGCGTGACATGGGTGGAGTGTATCAGATGGATGGAGTTTGGCCGCACTGCGCCGGGGACGGCGAGTACGGGCACCCGGAAGAGGGCGTTTGGGTGGCTTGTGTTTGTCGGTGGGGTTGGGTATTTGCCGCAATGCGCCGAAGACGGCGATTACGGGCACCCGGCACCCAGATTGGGTCACTCGGAGAGTTTGTTGCGGACGAGTTGGTCGAAGAGGTCTTCGGGGGCGGGTTGGCCGGTCCAGATTTCGAACTGGGCGGTGGCTTGTTTGACGAACATCTGGACGCCGTCGATGGTGCGGTAGCCGCGTTCTTTGGCGGCTTTGAGCATGGGGGTTTCGATGGGGTTGTAGACGGTGTCGAAGATGACAGGATTTGGGTTGTTGGCTGGGATGCGGGCGACAGGTATGGCAACGCCTGATTCATCCGGGCCGCCTGTCATGCCGACGGGGGTGCAGTTAATGTAGACATCGCTCGATTCATCGAAGTCATCATCGGGATCACCAACAAAAACTTGTCCGCGATCCGCGTTATCAAACAGCGAATCCAATAGCGCAGAGTAGAGATTATGGGCGCCCATGTAGTTCCGGTTGAATATGACTGTGTCTGCGCCGGATTGAGCGAGTGGGAATGCTGCTGCTCGAGCAACGCCGCCTGAACCTTGAATCATGATGCGTAACGAACTCAGCTCTCGGTTGGAAGTACTCTCTTGCACACACGACAATACTGCCATCGCGTCGGTGTTTTGAATACTGAAGCTGTACTCGTCACCTAGGTCATCACAACTGATATTCGTGATCGTGTTTGCAGCACCAATTGTGCGTCGCAAGTTCTCAGGATCTGCGGTATCGAGATTGAGCCGCTCCTCGCCGAGAGATTCAAGAAGCTGCACGAGGTGTTGTTTGTGAGGGATCGTGACGCTCGCGCCATAGAATGACAGCTCTGGGAATGTGCAGAGCGAACTGACCGTCGCCTTGAACGACTCGTAGCTGCTCTCGACCGGCATGGGCACATAGACACCGTCCCACTCGATCTGTTCGAACCCCGCATTATGCACGAGCGGGGACATGGACTGCTTCACCGGCCAGCCGATGATGCCGTAGACCTTGGTAGTGGGTTTGATCGAGCGGAAGCGGTAGAGCTTGAGCAGGTCTTCGACGGTGATCTGGCCGGGGGCGGTGGTGGACTCGTCGCGGAGGGAGGCGAAGGTGAGGAAGCCGCCGAACTTGGGGGCGAGGATGCGGCTCATCACGCCGAACTCGCCCATGCCCAGAGCGATGGTGGGCTTGGTCTGGTCGAGGAGGATCTCGAAGAGTTCGAGGTTGTCGCGGATCGAGCGGGCGCGGTAGGCGATCTTGACCACGCTGCACGCGGGCTCGTCCTGCATCTGCAGGATCTTGCGGGTGAGATCGCTCGGGCGACCCTCGAAGTCGTGCGTGGACAGGATCAGGCGGGTCGAGACCGAACGCTGCTGCTTGGGATGGTTGACGCCGAGGTTGATCTTCTGGCGGATGTTGGCGGAGCGGGTGTAGGTGGCGAGCTCGACATCGATGTAGGCGGGGGGGTGGTCGGAGGTGCCGAGGGCTTCGTAGAGCGAGACGCGTTCGTCGTCGTCGCCGTAGTACTCGCCGCCCTCCCAGTGTGGGCGGCAGGTGACGATGCAGGGCAGCGGTGAGGCCTTGACCAGTTCGAGGACGCGGTTGATGCGGTCCTGAAGGAGGTCGGTGGACTCTTCTTTGTCCTCGAAGAACACATCGATGCGGAACTCGACGAGGTCCGCGCCGTGCTCTGCCGCGAGGGTCGCGTCGCGGATCGCGGACGCGTGTTCTTCAACCATGATGGGTACGCAGATCTGTGTCATCACGGCGATGGTACACCGGTTCTGCGATCAAGGCACGGATCAGGGGCAACCCGCGTTGTACGCGACGAGGAATGCGGAAACATCGAAGAAGTTAAAGAGCTCGTCGTTGTTGAAGTCCGCGGCCGGGTCCATCGAGTTGAACGCGGTCAGGAACGCGGAGACATCAAAGAAGTTGATGTCGCCGTCCATGTTGAGATCCGCGGGGCAGTTCTCGATGACGGTCACGACGATGTCGGAGCCGATGGCGTTGACCGCGTACTCGATTCCAGATCCGGACGCGTCGATCGCAGAATCGGGGAGTGCACCGATGGTGCCGGAGACGGTGGCGATGGTGAATGAATCACCAACCTGCGGCTCGTATGCCTTGAGGGGTGTGATGGAAATGTTGCCTGTGATGTCGATGTCCCCGGTGTGGTTGATGCTGCTGGAGAGCGCATTCGCACGGGCATTTATCTGGAGGGTGCCTGTGGGGTGGATGGTGAGGGTGCCGGTGGTGTTCATCACGCCGATATCGTCGCGGATGGGTGTGAGGTTGGCGTGGATGTCGATCGTGGGGGCGATGATGGATGGGGGGGGCGTTTGCCCAAGGGAGAGCTGAATCACGCCGGTGATATCATCGGTGATGGATGGAAGCATGATGTCGTCGGAGCCCGATGTGATGGAGGTGTTGGATTCAAGCGATGCACCTGACTGAAGCGATATCTGGGACCCTTCGCTTGCGGTAATCGCTCCCATAGCCGAGAGCGTTCCGTCCTGTTTTACTTCAGCGGTGCTTCCTGAGAAGAAGAGGTCAGTGAGCGAGCTCGTAAACGCAGTAGAAAAAGAAGTAGATTCCATCCTTTTGATTCCACTTAGAGCAGGCATGTAGTCATCGTCAGCATCGATTTCGGCATCCGGTCCACGAACTAAAGTTGGGGCATTCTCAGGGAAAAGAATCTTGCCGTTATTTAATGAGATCCATCTCCCTTGGAGCACCATCTCGTTGTCGGAGTCGACAGTTACAGCGTCTGTGAACGAGACCTGAGCGCCATTAGCGATGACGGTTCCATTGTTTCTGAACTGGACATTGACGAAGGAGGCGCCTCCTTCGAATCGCATCTCGCCGTTATTGCAAAAGAATCGGATCTCATCCAGGTCATCGAGGGTAGGGATAATCTGTACGCCAGCGAGTGGGATGGTCCAGGTGCCCTTGTTCGTGCAGAGGGTAAATGGTGAGAGCAGGAGTGTGTTCTGTTGAATGACATTCCCTGCGATCTCGTTCACGAGTGGCACACTCAAGAACGTGGTCGCGCTGGTGATGTAGAGACTGCCTTCGTTTTCGACGCGTGTTGAATATGTCGCGCTGCGATCGAAGTCCATGATGCCGAGGTTCCGGAGAATGCTGTTTTCATCTCCTCTGACCTCGTTGACGCGGATATCGACCCTGCTTCCGCTGCCTTGAAGATTGAACGTCGCTTCGCCGTCGATCTCGAAGACGGGTTGTACGGATGATCCGTTGCCGATAAAGATTTCTGCTTGATTGCCGGAGCTGACGAACTCGACGCCACCACCGACTTTGTATGTGTCGCTTGCCGATCCGTTGAACAGAAGCCGAGGGAATCCGCTAGCGCTGGTATCGGTGAGGGTGACGACACCACCCTGAATGTCACTCCCGCCACGAAGAATGAGTCGGCGATCATCGATAATGAGACTTCCCCCTGATCGAAGTGCGAGCGAGACATCATCGATGGAAGCGTCATTGCTGTTCACATTTGGCAATCGCAGAGCGCCAAACACGATCAGATCCGGGTTCGGTCCGAGCGAGCCGTTTGGTTTCAGGATGCCACCGGTAATCAGATCGAGCGTTCCACCTGAATCGATCCGCAGCGTGTTGTTGAGATTGAGACTTGAGTTGAGGAGAATGGTCCCACCTGATCGCACGATCGTTTCGGTCTCCAGCGTCGGCCCTTGCAACACGGTCATTGTCCCAGAGTCGATCGTGAGTCGTCCATCGCCGGTTACAAACCCACCACGAAGTTGCACGATTTCAGAGCTGCTCAGTTCACCGTCGATGTTCAGGAACCCCCTGATCCAGAGCCCCTCCCCTGTTACGGACGATGTGGCTGAGGTATTGCCCATGTCAATGAAGTTGCCTTCGAGTTCGACTCGCCCTTCGCCTGAGAAGAGATTCACACCGAGTTGATGGTCGGCGGTGTTGGTCCCGTTGGCATCGAAGACGACGCGGCCGCCGTTGGACACCTTGATCTGGGCATCCTGAAGCACGAAGTGGTTTGAAAACTCAAGCTGTTTGGTATCGGCGCTGACGGTTCCGCTGGTGACGAACACATGATCGGAGACGATGAGGTCGGAGGTGCCCGCGAGTGCGAGATCGCCGCCGTCGAAGAACCAGGTCGCGTCGGGGTCGCTCGCCTGTGAGTTGAGTGTTGAGTTGATGAGCGTAAGAGAACCGGTCACGGAGACGCTCGAGCCGGGGCTCTGGCGTGCAGGTCCACCCGCGAGAATCGCGTCTGCGTTTATCGTTAGGTCTGCGAAGGGGACGAAGACAGGATCATTGAAAACAGCATTTCCCTCGATGATGTGCGAGCCGACAAAAGAAGGGGATCGCTCGAAGACATGATTTCCGAGATATGTGATGGAGCCTCCGCCGGAGTCGAGCATCGTTGTGCAGCAGCCGGTGAGGAGGAAGTCATTGATCGTCGAATCAGATGTTACATTCAGAGAGGATGACTTCAGTTCGAGTCCGTTGAAGACGTCGATTGAAATCACTTCAATCGGCATGGATTCCGCGAGTACACGCCCCCCCGACTCAACCGTTACGGAATCGAAGCTCCCGGGGACTCCGTTGGGATTCCAGTTGTCGTCTGAGAACCAGAGCAGGTCGCCCGCGTCGCCGTCCCAGTTGACAGGCGCGAATGCGTTCGTCGTCCCAGCAAACAGGGCCACGGCGAGATTGATTGTGACAAAGGCAGCGTTGTGCGCGCGTGTTTTCAGAGTCATGCGTCGTCCCTCCCGATGCAGTACCAATCACAGGGTACCAGCATCGGATTCGACGACCAAGGAGAGATTCGGGGTTTTACCCCGCTTCGACAGCCCGCATCGTGATGCGACCCGAGCACGCCACAGGGTGCTCTGCTTTTTCGGACGAGTCGGGTTCGATCAGACGAACATCACCCTTGAAATCGATCGACCCATCATCGTTGTCTTTATGCTTGGTCATGGTGACGCGGATGGTGGCGCCGGGGCGGACGAATGAGCCGTATTTGAGGGCCCGCGCCTGGGTGAGGACCCAAGGGGACTCGGCTTGGTCGTTGGGGTCGATGAACTGGCGGGCGGCCTGTGTCATGGACTCGAGCATCATTACGCCGGGGAGGACGGGGAACCCCGGGAAGTGGTCCTGGAGGTACTCTTCGGCGCTGCTCACATGCTTGAGGGTCACGATGTGCGTGTCAGAGCGTTCAATGATGCGATCGACGAGGTTGAAGTGCATGGGGTGAGCATAGGTCACATCGATCGGATGGACCTACCCTGTGGTGTGCCAACGATTGAATGCGAAGCCGTTTGTGTCCGTCATTGGGACTGGTCTGAGACCTCCCAGACGGTATCGCTGATTACTCGTGATCACGGCTTGGTGCGCTGCTTGGCGAAGGGGTCCAAGCGTGAGAAGGCGCCGTTCTCGGGTGGGCTGGAGATCGCGACGGTTGGGCACATGGTTTCGATTGTGCGGCCGAACTCTGAGTTGGTTCTTCTGACGAGTTGGGATCTGCTTGACCCGGTGTACCTGTTGCGATCTGATCTTGGCCGGTATCACGCGGCGATGTACGCGATCGATCTGATCCCGCGTCTGATCAATGATCATGATCCGCATCCGGAGTTGTACGACGCGATCCGGGATGTTCTTCGTCTGCTTGGATCTCGGATCGAGTGCGGTGAGGGCCAGATCGCGAGTCTTCTGGTCTGGTATCAGTGGGTTCTGTTGGGGAGCATCGGGTCTGCGCCGGAGCTGCGGGCGGATGTCGAGGATGGGGCGGTGCTTGATCCCGGGCGCGATGTGTATGGGTTTGATGCGCATCGCGGTGGGTTCACCCAAGATCCGGGGAGTGCCGGGCGTGGGGATATTTGGCGTGTTCGATCAGAGACCTTGGAGTTGTTGCGTCGGCTCGACGAGGGCGGGGAGATGGGATCGATCGCTGAGGCAGGTTTGCAGGCGAAGATCCGGGCTGGTGCGTTGCTTGCGATGTATATCCGGACCTTGGTGGGGCATGAGATCCGATCGGCCTATCCGATTTTTCCGCAGACCCGCCCCGGTATCTGAGTCGAGGGTGTGGGATTCGATCAACTCCGCGCGTTATCCCGTCGATATCGATGCCGAGGGGCGGCCTGAGACGGATCTTGGGCTGGTCGAACATGTCATCAGAAGACCCGATTGCTTGCCGACATGGATACGCAGTTACTCGATGACATCCTGAGTTGCCCGACACTACCGTCGTTGCCTTCGGTCGCGATTCGCGTGCTTGAGCTGACATCCGATCCGGATGTGGCGATGGACGAGCTTGCGAAAGAGATCCAGTACGACCAGGGTATCGCGGCGAAGATTCTCCGCACAGTTAACTCGAGTTTCTTTGGTCTGCGTCGGCGCTGTTCTTCGATCGACCACGCGTTGGTGATGCTTGGCCTTGGGCCGGTGAAGTCGCTCGTGCTTGGGTTCTCGCTGGTTCAGACGGTGCGAGGTGAGGACGGAGACGAGTTCGATTATCAGAACTACTGGCGGCGCTGCCTGACGAGCGCGATCGCGGGGAAGTACATCGCCGAGCAGGTCGGGAACAAGACGATCATGGACGAGGTCTTCCTCGCGGCTCTATTCCAGGATGTGGGAATGATCGCGATGTATCGCACGCTGGGTGAGGATTACCTCAAGGTTGTGCGTGAGGCCGGTGAGGATCATTCCCTGCTCGCGAAGCTCGAGCTTGATGCCTTTGAGGCGCAGCACTCGAGCATCGGTGCGATGATCTGCGAGAAATGGAAAATGCCCTACGAGATCACGATCCCTGTGCGGTATCACGACCGTGCGACGGCGTGTCCGAGTGATCAGGGGCAGATTGCGCGTTGTGTCGCGATGGGTAATCTGATTCATCAGGTGCTTGTGTCTGAGGACCCGACCGAGAATCTTCGTCTTGCGTATCGCAAGGGCATGCGCTGGTTGGGTCTGAGCGAGGCGCAGGTTGACCAGGTCATCAAGGACACCGGCGGCTCGACCAAAGAACTGGCGAATCTATTCAGTATTGATGTTGGCTCGATGGAGGATCCCGATGCTGTGCTCGCGCGGGCTGACCGTCAGCTGATCGAGATGGCGCGGAATCAGCAGATCGAGGGCTACGCGGCGAAGCAGTTCGCGGAGCTGGTGGTCGACAGCGAGGGCACAGATCCGCTGACCGGGGCGTTGAGTCGTGAGGGGTTCTCTCAGGCGATCCGGGAAGTCTTCCCGCCCGCGCACAGCGGCGAGCATGCGCTGAGTCTTGTGCAGATCGTGATCAACCATCTCGATGAGATCGGTGCGAGCATCGGTGAAGCGGCGAAGGACGAGGTCGTCATCAGCACGGTTGTCATGCTGCGGAAGCACTTTGAGCCGCTCGGCGGCGTTGTGTGTCGATTGGCGGATTCGATTTTCTCAGTAGTTCTCCCGGCGGTGGAGCGGGCTGACGCGGTGAATGAGGCGAGCGTCTGCTGCAGTGAGTTTGAGAATCGTCTGCAGCAGTGGGTGCCCGATACGCCTGAGATTCAGGGGATGTGTTCGATCTCGATGGGGGTTGCAGCGGTCGACGACGATTCTCGTGGGGTTCTGAGTAATGCGGATCTGCTTGTGAAAGCGGCGAGCCAAGCGGTTGTGGTCGCGAAGGCGGTTTCCGGTTCAACAGCCCGAGCGTTTGTGCCACGCACAAAGGCCGCCTGAACGGACGCTGAATATTTGCAAATGGCTGCGGGACAGGTTACGCGGGGATCATTTTTCCCAGCGTGCATTTGTCGATTGGGTATTGGTCGCAGAGCGATCTCAATGAGTCGAGAGTGATCGATTCGATCTTCTCGAGTTCGTCTTCGAGTGGCTGGTATTCACCGGTCATGGTCCAAAGGCGTCCGAGGCGCTGCATTCTTCCGCCGGGTCGTTCGGCGGCGACCATTGCTGCGGTGGCCATCTTCGATCGCAGGCACTCGAGTTCCTCCTGGGTGATGGAGTCCTTGAGTGCTCGGATTTGCTTGAGTGTGACATCCCAGATCGAGTCGAGCTTGTCCGGATCGCCGGAGGCATAGACGAAGTAGTCGCCGGTGCCATCGAGTCCGTCGTACCCGGCTTGGGCCTCTTCCGCGATGCCGGTTTCGATGAGTGCCCAGTGGAGCTTTGAGTTGTCCATGCCCCCGAGCATTTGTGCGAGTAGTGCTGCTGCGTAGCGTTGGTCGTCGTTGGCCGCGGGTGCCTGTGCGACGCCGATCAGGTATCCTCGGTTGACGCGTTCGTCCTTGAGGGTGAATGTGTCCGCGCCGACCTTGGGCATTTGTGTTTCGCGTTCGCCGACGCTCTGTTGCCAGTCTGCGCAGAGTTCATTGATCTGGGTCACGGCTTGGTCGAAGTCGACTTTTCCTGCGAGAGCGACGACGGTTTTGTCGGCTGCGTAGCGCTGGTTGAAGTAGTCTGCCATCTGGTCACGGCTGAGTGCGGTGATGGATTCCTTTGTGCCGAGGACGCGATGCCCGAGTCCGTGTGTCTGGTAGTGGCGTGCGATAGCTTCCTCGTAGAGCACCCAGAACGGGTTGTCGGCGTACATCGCGATTTCTTCGAGGATGACACCTTTTTCGGTGTCGAAATCGTCTTGGCGGAGCGCGGGGCGCATCATCTTTGCGAGGAGTGTCTGTGCGGAGGATAAGTGTTCCGGGAGGACACTCGCGTAGAAGCAGGTGAGCTCGCGTGATGTGTAGGCGTTGTTGCTTGCGCCCAGATCGTCGAACCCCTGATTGATCTGCTCGGCGGATAGATCATCGGTGCCTTTGAACATCATGTGTTCGAGGAAGTGGGAGACCCCCATGATCTTGGTTGCTTCGTCGCGTGCGCCTGCTTTGACGAAGAAGCCCGCGGCCGACGAGTGTGCGTCGTCGTCTGTTTCCGCGATGATGGTCATGCCGTTGTCGAGGGTCGTTTGATGATACTGGATGCTCATGCGTTGATCGTAGGGGCGTCCGCGTCGGTGTGTTTGCGGATTGCGTCCACGATTGCACGCGTTGCGGTGAGGGGATCGTCACTGGAACAGACTGCGCTGGAAACCGCGACCCCGGGGCAGTTGATGGCGCTGAGCTGGAGTATGTTGGAGGGGGAGATGCCTGAGATCGCGAGCATCGGGGTTGTGTTGGTTTGATCGTTTTTGAGGTATGACTCGATCAGTGTGAGCCCCGCGAGCGTGGGCTTTGACTTGGTCGTCGAGCTGAATATTGGTCCGAGCCCGCAGGTGTCCGCGCCCTGTTTGATCGCGTCGATCGCGTGTTCGATCGTGGGGCAGGTGCGTCCGATCCAGGGCTTTGGGCCGAGCAGTTCGCGTGCGGCGTCGATGGGGAGGTCGTTCTGGCCGAGGTGGACGCCGTCTGCTTCGACGAGCTTTGCGATGTGGACCCGGTCATTGATCATGACATGCATCCCCAGCGCGTGGGCTTGGTTGGTGATTGCGCCGGCGTGATCGAGCATCTCGGCGTCGGGCATGGATTTTTCGCGGATCTGGATGCATGCCGCGCCGCCCTCGGCCGCGCATTCAATGATTTGCTCTGGTGTGTGGTGCGTGCAGAGTTCACGGGTGATCAGAACGCAGAGCGCCCATTGCGGGCATGGCGGGTGCAGGGCGAGGCAGAGGTCGCGTTCGATGTCATAGATGGCGTAGCGGATCGATTCGAAGGTCGCGCCTGAGACGCCGAGGGATTTGGATGCTTCTTCGATCACACGGAGTGCTTCGGTGGCGCGTTTGGCGGCGGCGCTGATGATGTCACGCATTCCGAGGCGAGCTTGTTCGGCGCTGGTGGTGATTTTTGTGCCGACATCTCCGGCTGTATCCCGAGAGGCGATGAGGGTGTCGGAGGGGATCGGGAGGTTGTCGATCGCGGTGCGGAGTGAGTGGCGTGCGGTTTTGAGGCGTTCTGAGATCGCGGCGTCATTGAGCGCGAATCGGGCGCAATCCTCCATTACACGCATTCCTTCGCGGGTGCGGTTGAGGTTTGCATCGATCATGCGGTGGATAGAATCGTCGAATCGTGGCATTGGAGCCGTCCTGGGGTGGCGAAACATATGCGGTGTGCGCAGAATGGAGTGTCGTGAGCGAACACCCAGATCCATCCTATGGCCTTGAACCACTCCCGGAAGTCCCAGAGTTGCCGGGGAGTGTGCGGATGGGTGAGGATTCCGAGGTTGCTTTGGATATGTTGGCTGCGGATCTCTTCGTGCAGTCCTCGAACTGCGTGTCGAGTTTCGGGCACTTTCATCTCGCGCTTTCGCTGGGGCGTGGTCCTGAGCGTCTGATCATGAAGCTCATGACGGATCCGAAGTACCGATCGATCCCTTGGGATCGGACGCATGTCTGGTCTGTGTCGGAGGGGGTGATCGAGCCGGGGCATCCTGAGCATTCGATGACGCATTGGCGTGAGCTTATCGCGGAGCCCGGCGAGGTCCCGGAGGATCAGCTGCATCCGATTGTGGCGCACCGTCCGGACGGGGCATCGATGTATGAGCGGGAGCTGGTGGAGCACCTGGAATGGCGAGAGCGGGGGCATGATCGTCTGGATTATGTGATTCTGGGTGCTGATGTTGAGGTGCTCAATGGGGTTGAGGACCCGATGAGGGGTCTTGTGGGGATGAACGACGATGAATCGCGGGTGGTGATGACGAGGCGGTTGCTCAATGCATCGCGGACGATCGCGGTGGTGGGGGTCGGGCACGAGGGACGGGGTTTGGTCGATGTTGTCCGGGAGGATCATGGCCAAGTTGGGTTATCACCCGATGCCGGGAGCCTGAAGTGGTTCCTTGATGCGTATGCTTGCCGATGCACGGAAGAGGAGCCTCATTGAACAAGCCCAGCGGACAGATCGAACCCAATGAACGCGTGACTTACTCGATCCGTCACGCGGACGAGGACCTGCTTGTGGTTGAGAAGCCGGCGCGGGTGGTCACGCAGCCGGGCGTGGGGCACCAGCACGATACGCTGCTCAACGGCTTGTTTGCGCACTATGGCGATCGGCTGCAGCAGTTGGGTGTTGCGCGAGACTTTGGGCTTGTTCATCGTCTCGATCGTGAGACATCCGGGCTGCTGGCCGTTGCGCTTTCGGCGCGGGCGTATGACGGGATGCGTGCGTTGTTTGAGACGCGGAAGGTCAGCAAGTACTACTGGGCGATTTGTCACAAAGCGCCCAAGGACCCGCAGGGTGTGATCAAGAAGGCGATCGCGGAGCAGGTGAAGCGGAAGGATCGGTATACCTCGATCAAATACGCGAAGATCTCGAACTCTGGCAAGCCCGCGGCGACGGCGTACCGGGTGCTGGCGAGCAATGAGCTTGGTGCGTTGATTGAGGCGAGGCCGGTGACGGGGCGTTTGCATCAGGTTCGTGTGCATCTGGATTTGATCGGGAGTGCTGTTCTGGGTGATCCGCAGTATGGCCCGAACCTGGTTCGTAAGGCGTCCTCGCGGTTGGCGTTGCATGCGCACCGGTTGGTGTTTGATCATCCGATCACGGGTGAGCCGATGGATATCACGACGAAGTTTCCTCGTGATCTCAAGGGCGTGCTGAAGAAGCTGCGCCTGCCGGGTCCTGAGGAAGCGAAAGCTGAACTCGAGGGCTGATCAGTCTTCGATCAACGCCCCGATGAACTCGCGAGCGACGCGATCGGCGAAGAGGAAGCCCTCGTCGCTCAGGGTCCAGCGTTCGCTGTTGGCGTTGCGAATCCAGCCTTGGTCAGCGCACATGATCGCGGCGCGCATGAGTTTCTGTGAGGCGTTGAGCTGGTCTGCGGTTTTCATGACCGAGATCGCGTCTGTGCCCTCGCTCAGTCGGATTGTTGTCATCAGCAGATCCATGAGTTCTCGTCGTGCGTTGGGCGGTTCATGGTCGCAGATGGGGGCGAAACCCTCGTCGTCCTTGTTGAGGTAGTCGTCGAGGCGGGGCGTGTTCTTCCAGCGGTGCTGCTGGAAGTGTCCCGAGGCGCTCGGCCCGATTGCGAGCCAATCCTGCTGTCGCCAATATGCGAGGTTGTGCATGCATTGGGCACCGGGCTTTGCGTGGTTGGAGACTTCGTAGCGTTCGAACCCGTTGGATCGGAGTGTCGCGATGGTGTGGTCGTACATCTCGGCTTCGAGTTCATCGGGTGCCTGGGTGAACTCGCCGCGCACGAGCCGGGCGGTCATGGCGGTTCCGGGCTCGTAGGTGAGTGCGTAGGCGGAGATGTGTTCGATGGGCATGGAGAGTGCGGTTTGGAGATCGTTGTTGAGGTGCTCGATCGTCTGGCCCGGGATCGCGTAGATGAGATCGAGTGAGCAGCGTTTGATCCCTGCCTGTTGGAGCGTGTTGATGGCGGAGGAGACTTTTTGTGGATCGTGCCACCGTTCCAGCGTTTTGAGGTGTGCCGCGTTGAATGATTGTGCGCCGAGCGAAGCACGGTTCACGGAGCCTGATCTGAGGACATGGGCGAGCTCTTGTGTCACGGTCTCGGGGTTGCACTCAACACTGAACTCCCCCTCGTTGGCATCGATGAGGGACATATCGAAATGGTCGTGGAGCGCGTCGAGGATTTTTGTCCATAGATCGGGTCTGAGGAGGGAGGGGGTCCCGCCTCCGACGAAGATGGTGCGCAGGGGCAGTGGGGCGAGCTTTGATTGGGCGATGAGTTCTCGGACCAAACGCGATGCGAACTTCTCCTGACGATCACGCGTATCAACAATGGAGTAGAAGTCGCAATAGTGGCATTTATGTGTGCAGAATGGGATGTGTATATAGAGCGATCGGGGCGTTTGATCGTTGAAATGGGGTGGTTCCCCAGTGAGCGCGTGTTGAAATACCGCCCGGGTTGTCCCGATGGAGCGTTGCTTGAGCAGTGAAAAGGCGGTATTGTCCGCCATAGGGCCTTGCCTCCGTGTCGATTCGTCGCGGGGTGACGCCGGGAAGGATAGGAACGCTTTGGAAGTCGTCTTGATTCGTGTGACGGAAAGTGGTCAGCAGCAGCCCGTGCCTCTGACTCGAGAGAAGACCATCATCGGACGCATGGACGATTGCCATCTCCGTATCCCTATCGCGGGTGTTTCTCGAAAGCACTGCGAGATCGTAGTTGAGGACGGGTCGGTGACGATCAATGACCTTGGGTCGAGCAATGGGACATATGTCAATCAGGATCGTATCGAATCGATCCCGGTCTCGGCGGGTGATCTTTTGTCCGTTGGTGGGCTGGTCTTTGTTGTTTCGGTGAACGGTGAGCCTGAGGACATCGATGCGGGGATCATGTATGAGGATGGTCTGCCCGATGTTGCGGATGCCTCGGCTGCCCCCTCTCCGGTCGCTTCCGCGCCTGAGCCGGCCCCGAAGGCGGTTCCCGCTTCGATCCTGAACGACGATTCCAGCATGATGGATTTCGAGTTCGACTTTGATGATGAAGAAGATCAGCCGCCGCTGTGATCAGCGGCGTTCTCTGTGGATCTCATTCAGGCTTTGCCTGCTCCGTGTCTGTCGGTGCGGGCTTGCTGAGTGGGACTCGGATTGTTGTGCCGCATGATTTGCAGCGCACGGTCTTGCCTCTTGCGATCTCAGGGATCGTGAGGACCTTGCGGCAAGTCAGGTTTGGACACATAATTCTGACCAACTTCTGGTCCGTCATCTGGCAACCTCCGGCTCGGTAAGACCATCGGCAAAAATCGTGAAGCTGTTTCTCGGATGCTGTGATAATCCGGTGATTTTCGCGTTTGATTTGTGTTCTGGGCTGACTATCCGCACTTCGTGGGTCTTGGCGAGATGGGTTCTTTGGGTGACCGGCGCTATCGTACTGGCCGATAACCTCGCCGCCGGTTTGGGCGGATTACTCGAAGAGAACGAAGGGCCCAGTTTATGACGGGTGAAGGCGCGAACACCACGGCTGTTGTTGGACTGCAATGGGGCGATGAGGGCAAGGGCAAGCTTGTCGATTTGCTCGCTGGTCGTTTCGATGCGGTGGTGCGTTATAACGGCGGTGCGAATGCTGGGCACTCCGTTGTGGTGGGTGGTGAACGCTACGCGTTGCATCTGGTCCCCTCGGGTATTCTGTCGCCTGGTGTCAAGGCGGTGATCGGGAATGGAGTTGTGGTGGATCCGCAGCGTCTTCTTGAGGAGATCGCGACGCTGAGCGAGCGTGGTGTTGATACCTCGCAGCTGATCATCTCCGATCGTGCGCATGTTGTGATGCCGTATCACAAGGCCGAGGACGAGCTGCGAGAGCAGATACTGAGCGGGTCAGTGCGTGATGACCAGACCCAGAGCAAGGGCGTGATCAACGCGATCGGTACGACGAAGCGTGGGATCGGTCCTGCGTACGCGGACAAGGTTCAGCGTGCGACGGCCGTCCGTGTTTGCGATCTGCTGCGTCCTGAGGTTCTGCGTGAGAAGCTCGAGATGATCTGTTCGATGAAGAACTCGGTCTTTTCGGCGCTGCATCCTGATGGGATTGAGCCGTTTGACGCGTACGAGTTGGCGGATCAGTATGCCGCGCTTGGGCAGCGGCTCGCGCCGATGATCCACGACACGGCGTACCTGCTGGATGATGTGCGCAAGGGCGGCGGGCGGATTCTCTTTGAGGGTGCGAACGCGACGATGCTGGATGTGGATCATGGGACATACCCGTATGTGACGAGTTCGAATGCGTCGGCGCTGGGGATCGGCGCTGGTTCAGGTGTTCCTCCGCAGTGCATCGATCGGATTATCGGTGTGGTGAAGGCGTACTCGACCCGTGTCGGCGGTGGGCCGATGCCGACGGAGCTGTTCGACGCTACGGGCGACGCGATCCGCGAGCGCGGACGCGAGTTCGGGACGACGACCGGGCGTCCGCGGCGTGTGGGTTGGTTGGATCTCGTCGCGGTGAAGTACGCCGCGATGGTTTCGGGTGCGACGGAGCTGTGCATCACGCTGCTCGATGTGCTTTCCGGGGAACCGGAGCTAAAGCTTGCGACGGGGTATCGGTCGGGCGATCAGATCTCGGATCGGTTTGTCGCGGACGGCTACGCGCTGGACGGTGTGAGCCCGGAGTATGAAACCATGGCGGGCTTTTCCGAAGATATCACCAAGGTCCGCACTTTCGACGAACTCCCAGAGGCTGCTCGGGCGTATTTGGAGCGGATCGAGTCGTTCGTCGGCGTTCGCGTTGGGATCGTTTCTGTCGGTCCTGATCGTGAGCAGACGATCATTCGTTCATGAGCCGGGTTTGGTTGACCAATCAAGAGGTGACGGGTTTTGACGAGTGAAGCCGTGAGTCGAGGGGAGACGGGTGCGTTGCGTTTCGATTCGCCAGAATCGGTGGCGGCGATCACGCGCATCAAGTCGCGGTATCCTGACGCTTGCCCTGAGCGGTTGATCGGGGATGTCGATCCGGCGCGGATCCCGCGGCATGTGGCCGTGATCATGGATGGCAACGGGCGCTGGGCTCAGGAGCGTGGTTTTCCTCGGATCTTTGGTCACCGCAATGGTGCGGCCGCGGTTCGTACGGCGATCGAGACCTGTGCCAAGCTTGGTATTGATGTCCTGACGCTTTATTCTTTCAGCAGCGAGAACTGGTCGCGTCCGAGCGAGGAAGTTCAGGCGCTGATGTCGCTTTGTGTGGATTATTGTGATGGGCAGCGAGAAGCTCTCCGTGATCACAATGTCCGCGTGCGGGTGATTGGACGCCGAGATGGGATGCCGGATGATGTTGTTCGCGCGCTTGAAACGCTCGAGCAGGAAACGGCTGGCTGTACGGGTCTGACGCTTTGTCTTGCGATTAACTACGGCTCTCGGGATGAGATTGTGGACGCGGTGAGATCGATCGCTGAGCGTGTCCGCGCTGGTGCGCTTGATCCGGATTCGATCGATGCGGATCTTGTGTCCGATTCGTTGTATACGCGTGAGCTTCCTGATCCTGATATGCTGATTCGTACGGGTGGGGATCTTCGTGTGAGCAACTATCTGCTGTGGCAGATCAGCTACAGTGAGATTTATGTGACTCGGACATACTGGCCCGAGTTCGATGAGGGCTGTTGGTGCGAGGCGGTTCGTGAGTTTGCCCGCCGTCAGCGTCGGTTTGGCGGGCTCATTGACGACGAGGCGTCATCGGATGATTCTTCTGAGGTCTAACCCTATCGAGTGCCCGTGCTGAAACATCGACTCACATTCGGTCCGATCTTCATCCTGCTTGTCGCGTTGCTCGCGTGGCTTGATGAATGGCTCGATGCCCAGCCCGCGCCCGCGTTTTTGGGTCGTGAGACTTTCCCTCCGGGAGTTGGCGTGTTCGTGGTGGTGGGGGTGCTTGGCGGTATGGGGGCGCGTGAAGTCGCGCGGATCCTTCGAGCCAAGGGGATTGAGATCGGAACCGGGGTTGCGGTGACGGTTCAGCTGCTGGGTCTTCTGGCGGTGGCGTTGACACCATCGGACTCGAACGCCACGATCGGGCTTGCGGCGGGGATGAGCAGCTCGATTCTCGCGTATGTCATCGGTGTGCTTTACGCGGTGCGTGATCGTGATGTGCAGGGTGCGATCGGGATCGGGTCTGGCGTGCTGATGATCCATGTGTATATGGGTTTGATGTTCGGGTTTCTTGTGCTGATCCGACGGGAGCACTCGATCTGGTTGCTTGTCTGGGTGCTGGCGAGTGTGAAGTCGTGCGATATCGGCGCTTACTTTACTGGCACGACGATCGGGAAGCACAAGATGATCCCTTGGCTGAGTCCTGGTAAAACCTGGGAAGGACTCGTTGGCGGTCTGCTGACATCGGGTGGGATCGCTGTGCTGGGGAGTTGGTTGCTTGCGAGGAACGGTATCGGCGCTCCAACACTCGGTGTTTCTGCGGTGATGGGTGTGCTCATGGGTGGGGTCGGTCAGCTTGGTGATCTTGCTGCGAGCCTGCTCAAGCGTGACGCCGGGGTGAAGGACTCGGGGACGAGTCTGCCTGGGTTTGGGGGGGCAATGGATGTCATCGATTCTCCGATATTGGTGGCGCCCCTTGCGTATTGGGGTCTTGAGATCGCATACATTCTGGGGTTCTGGTCCACGACCAGCATCTGAGTGGCTACACTCTTTGTATGAGCGAATCGACAGTTCAGGAGGACTGCATGTCCGTCACCCATCAGTTGCTCGGCGTGTTCCGTGTTGATAAAGAAATAAGCGGGCTTCAGAGCCGGCTCACCTCAGCGGAACGGTTCCTGAAAGAACAGACCCGGAAGCTCGCAGAGATCGGCGCTCAGGCTGAATCCCTGAACGCTCAGATCCGCCAGCTCAAAGCATCCGCGGCGAACGCGGAGGGCGAGAGTGAGCGGATCAAGACGCACATCGACGAGCTCCGTGAGAAGATGAACAACTCAACTTCGAACAAGGAATACAAGGCGCTGCTCAGCGAGGTCAACAACCTCAAAGAGCAGCGTTCGGTCTTTGATGAGCAAGCGCTTGAGCAGATGGAAAAGATCGAAGAACTCAACACGCAGCTCGGTGAGCTTGAGTCCGCGAAGAGCGAACGCGAGAAGATGCGAGGGGTTGCTGAGAGCGACCGTCAGCAGCGTGCCGATGAGATCGCGGGCAAGCTGGCGGAGCTTCGTGAGAAGCGTGAGCGGCTCGTTGCGGATGTTCCCAAGCATGCACTGAATGTGTATGAGGAGTTGCTCGAATCGCGTGGTGAGGATGCGATGGCCCCGCTGGAGATCATTGATCGGAAGCGGCACGAGTATGTGTGCTCGTCCTCGATGATGTCCGTGCCGGTTGAGGTCGCGGCTTCGCTGATCCAGGGCAAGCTCACGATATCACCGAATGACGGGTGCATTCTCTACCTCACTGAAGAGGATGAAGAAACGCTTTCCGACGCCTTCAAGAAATAAACGGATCGACGAGAGATTGATCTAGAACAAGCCGGAGACCGGATCGGTCGTCGGCTTTTCTTCTGCGCCTGGCGCAAGCGGTGGGAGTCCGAGCTGATCGCAGGCGCGCTGGGTGATCATGCGTCCGCGCCGGGTGCGAGCGAGGAAGCCGAGCTGGAGCAGGTACGGCTCGACCACATCTTCGAGTGTGCCGGCATCCTCATTGAGGGTTGCTGCGACCGCTTCGAGCCCGACGGGGCCGCCGTCGTAGACACTTCGGATTGTTTTGAGATAGCTGCGGTCGAGTTCGTCGAGCCCCAGGGCATCGACGCCTTCGAGTGCGAGCGCGTCGTCGACGATCTGTGTCGAGATTTTGCCGTTCGCTCGGACGACTGCGAAGTCTCGGACTCGCCGGAGGAGTCTGTTCGCGATGCGAGGGGTGCCTCGTGATCGAGATGCGATTCGCCCGAGCGAGTCAGAGTCGCATGTGCCCATGGAGAGCAACGACGCGGATCGCGTGAGGATATGGACGAGGTCGTGGTGCTCGTAGAAACGCAGGTGGTGTGTGATGCCGAAGCGTGAACGCATGGGCGACGAAAGAAGGCCTGCTCGCGTTGTTGCACCGATGAGGGTGAACGGGGCACACATGATCTGGACTGTTCGTGCGTTGAGTCCCGTATCGACTGGTACATCGATTTTGAAGTCTTCCATCGCGGGGTAGACGAACTCTTCGACAGCGATGGGGAGGCGATGGATCTCATCGATGAAGAGTACATCGCCTGGCTGGAGGCGGGTGAGCACGGCGACGAGATCGGTGCCGCGTGCGAGCGCTGGGCCTGAGGTGATATGTACCTTCGTGCCCAGTTCTGCCCCGATCACATGCGCGAGCGTTGTTTTTCCGAGCCCGGGTGGTCCGTGGAGGAGGACATGCTCGAGGTGTTCGCGTGACTCGGTGTCGTCCTTCTGGGCTTGGCGAGATTTGACCGCTTCGATGGCGATGAGCAGGCGTTCGATGAGTTCGGGTTGGCCGATGTACTCGTCGATCGATTGGGGCCTGAGCGCCCAGTTCTTGTGCTCTTCCGCGGGTGAGGCGGTGGGTGCGATGATGCGTTCGGTCGCCATGTGATGAGTCTATCGGGTCTTGGTCGGGTCTGCCGTGAAAACGACCTGTTCTTGGGTGTTTCCGCGCACGAAAAAGGGAGGCGTGTGCCTCCCTTCGGTGTTGGTGTCTGGGTTGGGTTACTCGGCTGCTGCCGTGGTATCGGATTCTTCGTCGTTCTCGAAGAGTTCGCCTTCACGCGGGAGCAGATCGGGAGCGTTTGCGAGGTTGTAGGCGACGATGGCCGCGTTTGTCGCGGATTGCATCAGGTATTCCTCGATGGCGAGATCGAGTCGGTCGTTCTGGGTGTGCCAGCCGTACTGGTAATCGGCACGCCCGACCTCATCCCAGAAGAAGCCCGGGACGCCTGCGCGGTTGAACGCTGCGTGGTCGGACCCGCCGTGCGTGTCGATTTTGTCTCCCGTCGGTCGGATGTTGACATTGAGGTGCTCGCCGTCGGTTTCGGAGTAGAAGACCCCGTTGATTGGAGCGGTTGCGGCTGCGAGGTATTCGACCATGAAATCTGCGGCGGGGATGCCGCCTTCGTAGTTCGTTCCACCGTCGTCGACGAACGCTGCGGAGATGTTCGCGAGTTCTTCTTCCGAGAGTGATTCGATGTAGGCCTTGGACCCGAGGAGCCCTTGTTCTTCACCTCCCCAGAGTGCGAAGCGGATGGTGCGCTTTGGCTGGGCGCCGACAGCGCCGAGGATGCGTGCGGCCTCGATTGTGACCGCTGTCCCGGTGCCGTTATCCACGGTGCCCTGCGACCCTGGGCCGTTCCATGAGTCCATGTGTGCCGAGATGATGACGACTTCTTCGGGCTTTTCTGTGCCGGGGATTTCAGCGATGACATTGTAAACGGGGTATGGACCGGCGCTGAGGTTGTTCTGGAGGTCGAACTCGACGATGAGGTCGACGCCTTCCATTGTGCGTGTCGCGAGGAAGTCGTAGTCGCTCTGGCGTACATTGACCTCGACATCTTCGGGGTAGTCTTCGAGTTTGCGCTCGCGCCACTTGTTTGATGAGGTTGTCCAGACGCGTTCGTCCTTGGAACTCGAGATGAATCCGAGCGGGTTCTCCGCGAGGACATGGGCCATCACCGCCTGCATGGTGTCGTCTTCGGTTTGCTCTTCCTGTGCTGCGGCTGCGGTTGCGCGTGCGAACTCGAGGGCAAACTCGTTGCCTGAGGCGGCGCGGGAGACGCCTGTTGCGTTGTCGCCGTCGATGTTGAGCTCGATGTTCGAGGTGCCCATGTCGTGCTTCCATTGGAAGGTGACGGTGTTGCCGTTCTTCTCGATGTTTGAGATCGGGCCCTCGGAGAAGTTCTGGATGGACATCGATCCGGTGGGTTCGTCGCCGTCCATATTGAGTGTGAGTGTTGCGGGGACCTGGGATCCGTGGTAGTCGAATGACCCTTCCCATGCGTACGGATCGACCTCCGCGTTTTCCGCTGGCGTTGGGTTCATGATCTCATCGAGATTGCTGCGGATGTCGTGGCGTTGATCCATGCGTTCACGCATCAGGAAGCCTGTGGAGCGAACACCGCCTCGGCCGCCGTAGTTGGGTTGTATGAGTACCCATGCGTCTGCGTAGTCGCCCTTGTTCTGTTCGTATTCATCGAGCGTGGAGGGGAGGAACATGGTTGGCCCTTGTTCCGTGCCGTCTGTGCCCGGTGCCCATGCCAGGGTCGTGAACTCCATGGACCGAACCTCGCGGGGCTCTGCATTTCGGCGTCGGCTGGTCTTCATGAGCACGCGTCCGGAGGACGGGCCTCGATCAAAGCGGGTTTCGACCTCGCCCCATTTGTGAAGATGGGCGTTTGAGAGCCCGTAGGTTTCGAAGAGGTCGCGTGCCCAGCGCTGGGATTGTTCGAGCGATGTGGAGCCGGTGAGTCGTGGGCCGAAGGTTTCGCACATCTCGGTGAGGGTGGCCATGACCTGAGAGTTGTTCTTGCCCTCGCTGATGATCGCTTCGATTGTTTCCGGGTCACCCATCTCGATCTGTGGGATGGGGGCCTGCTCGCCGTCGATGATGGCGTAGCCCTGGGGTTCTTCTTCGGTCACGCGGGTCTGGCTTGAGGTGCAGGCACCGAGAGACATGCAGGTGCCGGCGAGCGACAAGACAAGATAGCGATTAAGCTTGGACATCGTTGAAACTCCTCGGAGGATAAAGATTGCGCAATGGGCGAGTGCCCGTTTGAGCATATACCAACACGAGGGGATGTCGTTGCTGCCTGAGCTTGGTTTTCTGCAAGAGAATGTGGAATCGTTCTCGGGGCTTACTCGAGGGGGAGGCCCTTCTTCTGCCACAGGTTGACCAGTCGTTCAACCTCGATGGGCTCCCAGATCCGTTCGTTGCTCAGGCGCACACGGAGGAGTTCACCCTTCCCGTTGTACAAGCTGACCGTGGGGGGGGTGTTGGGAGAAGTCTTGGTCGTGATTCGGACCATTCCGGGTGACTCTTCGGGGTGTTCGACGAGGTCCCAGCGGAGGGTGATCGCGCCCGCGGAGCTGTTGTATGCGTAGGAGGCGTAGTCGCCGGGTTCTGCGTGCTTGGCGAGCAGGGGGCTGATGAGGTAGCTGAGCGCCTGCGAGATGTATCCATCGCCCTGAATCAGGGGTGAGGTCTTTGTGGGTGCAGACCCGCTTGAATCGGTCAATACGACCAGATTCTTCTTTGATCTTGCTCCGGTGATGGTTGAGGTGCTCTGTTCACCGCCCTGGCGGAGGGACATTTTGATGGTCCATGATTCCTCTTCGCCATCGATCGATGTATAAAAGGTTGCACGCGTGTCGACTCGGAGGTCTTCTTCGATGGCCATGGCGTCGATCTGCACGAGATACCCCATGGTTTGATCGTCCTCGGTCCATTTATTGCGTGGTTTTTCGGTCAGGTCACCCTTGAAGCCGGCCCATGATCGGGTTCGGCGGTAGCCATATTCGGTCGCGTCCATGTCGTCGCCGGTGACGGCGGGCAGATACAGGCGTTCCCATCGATCGTTTGATTTTCGGGTCGTGACCGCCTGGATTTCCTCTGGCGAGCGGAGATCGAGGAAGTCGAGCATCTTGCGTATGGCAGCCGCGCGTTGGACATCCTTATCTGTGGGGTTTCCGAGATCCATGGTTGCGACGGTGTTTTCGTACATCACTCGGCATCGATCGAAGTCTCGATAGAGCGTTGTGAGGTCGAAAATGATGAATCGCTGGGGTTGGGTCTGGAAAATCGTCATGCCTCGGACGGAGTCTGGCTTGCCGTTCGTGCCGGGCATGCGGACATAGAAGCGTTGTCCGGACCAGAGTTTGATTTTGAGGTTCTTTTCGTGCTCGATGATGGCGCCCGTGGAGGAGTTTCCGAAGCGTGTGAGCTGTTTGATGATGCTTTGTGCGACTTGCTCAAGGGAGAGGTCTTTATTGGTCGTCCGCTGCTCTTTGATGATCATGACGCCGATTTTGTCGGGGAACCCGACGCCGACGCTCGTGTTGGTGCCGAAGCTTGTTGTTTCGGAGACAGCGCCTTTGGGGAGCATGATGCTGAGGTCGAGGGCGTCGATTCGAACCGGATCGGGTTCAAAGTCAGTTGTTGTGGGGCTCGCGGGTGCTGTCTGGGCGAATGACTGGAGGGTCATCAGGGAGATCGTCAGTAGGGCGAAGCATCGGGTGATTCGAGTAGCGTTCCGCATGGTTGGGTTCCCGTTTGAGCGTTTGGGCGGTGGTTCTTGAGAGTCTATCGGGCACATCGGCACGATCCCATCGGTGAGTCTGGGCAGAAAACTTGGTCTTGATAGGGTTTACGGATTGACTCGGCGACGGTTCGGACTACGCTTCCCTCCCGCCTGATCTCTTCGGGCGGAAGTGTTTGTGCCTTCACACTCAAGGCGAATGTGAATGCGGGCGAGTGTCCGCATCGAACCTGAGTGGGCTCGAGCGTGATTGGGTCGGGTTTTCCGACCGGAAACAGGAGTGTCGGCCATGTCGATCAACCGTATTCGTATTCGTATGGAAGCTTACGACCATATCGCCCTCGACGCTTCGGCGCGTGACATCGTTGATCACGCGAAGCGCACCAACGCCAAGGTGAAGGGTCCGATCCCGCTGCCCACTCGCATCGAGCGTTACACCGTTCTGCGTGGTCCGTTCGTTGACAAGAAATCTCGTGAGCAGTTCGAGATCCGCACCCATAAGCGGATTATTGATATCCACGAACCCAACAACCGCACTGTCGAGGCCCTCAACCGCCTCGTCGTCCCCGCGGGTGTGTTCGTCAAGATCAAGGCATAACAGTACTTCAACACAGGTCTACCTCGGATGGGGTGGGCCTGTTTTTCGTTGATTTTCACCCTGAAAAGACTTCCTCTGTCCCTGAGACATGAAGCGGTTCCCACCCGAAGTGGGGATGAGGATACAGACATGACCGCACCCAGCAAATCAGCACACCTGCTTGGCCAGAAAATCGGGATGACCCGTGTTTATGACGAAAAGGGCGTTTCGTCGCCAGTGACCGTCATCAAGATCGATCCGAACACCGTGACGCAGATCCGCACCCCTGAAAAAGACGGGTACAGCGCGGTCCAGGTCGGTGCCGGCGACATCAAGGCACGCAACTCGACGATGCCCTTGATCGGTCACGATGCGAAGGCCGGAGTGGCTCCTCGCCGCAAGCATGCTGAGTTCCGTGTCGAAGACGGCAACGAGTCCAACTGGGAACTCGGGCAAACCCTTACGGTCAGCGAGTTTGATGAGGTCAAGTTCGTCGATGTGATCGGCATCAGCAAGGGTAAGGGCTTCGCGGGTGGTATGAAGCGTTGGGGCTTTAAGGGCCAGCTCGCTTCTCACGGTGTCGAGCGGAAGCATCGTTCGCCCGGTTCGATCGGCGGTCACGGCAACAATGCCGGTAAGTCGGGTCGGATCAAGAAGGGTAAGAAAATGGCAGGTCACCTGGGCAGCAAGCGGATCACGGTCCGTTCTTTGGATGTTGTTGGGGTGGATGCTGACAAGAATCTGATTCTGGTAAAGGGTCCGGTTCCTGGGCACAACAACGCTTGGGTCGAAGTTCGTCCCGCAACGCGTCTCTATCGCTCGAAAGCGTCGAGAGCGTAAAAGCTTTTTGTTTGTGAGTTGATTGAAGGTAACGAGGGGGGAATAATCCCTGCTCACAGGTTCGGCAGGTCGATTGATCGAAACCGTCGAGCATAACAAGTCATTGTCCCCGGCGGTTTGCCGGGATCACAATGCCGAGTCAAACCTGCGTTCCTGAGCGCCGCGAAGCGGTGGTCCCCAAGCGAAAGCAACAGGGCAATACTCAGAACCGGGTAAGGCGTAATGGGCCGGACGAGAGTCCGGGTGGTCCGTGAGGCGTGAGGCGAGGTAAAGACCTATGGATGTCCCCGTCTATTCAATGAGCGGCGAAGCTGCCGGCACTCTGTCTGTCGACGAGATCGCGCTCGGTGAGACTGTCAACGCAGATCTTCTGAAGCAGGCGTTCGTGATGTATCACGCGAACCGTCGTCAGGGTTCTGCACGCACGAAAAATCGTACGGCGACAGCCTACACCACGAAGAAGATGTACAAGCAGAAGGGTACCGGGCGTGCGCGTCACGGTGACAAGGGTGCGAACCTGTTCCGTGGCGGTGGTCACGCGAAGCAGAAGACGCGTACTCGTGAGGACTATCACAAGTCCATGCCCAAGAAGATGCGTCGCAAGGCGAATCGCAATGCTCTGCTTGCCAAGCTCTTGGATAATGAAGTCCGGGTGATCGATGGTCTGAGCTTTGACTCGCCACGCACCAAGGAGTTCGTGGGCTTCCTTGATGCACTCAAGGTTGACCGCTCTACCCTCGTGGCGCTTTCGGGTGACGCAGAGAAGAGCAAGAACGCTCGTCTGAGTGCTCGCAATGTCGATGGTGTGCAGATCTGCCGTGCGGATCAGCTCAATGCCTTCGAGATGCTTAACAATCGCTACCTGGTGATCGATAAGAGCGAGCTTGAAGCTTGGCTCGCCGGTCCCAGCTCGCACACGGGTAAGACCGTTGCAGGGGAGGCGTAAGTCATGCTTGAACCTCACTACATCCTCCGCAAGCCGCTTCTCACTGAGAAGAGCACGGCGCAGATGGAATCAGAGAATGTGTACACCTTCGAGGTTGATCGTCGGGCGACGAAGGACGACATCAAGTCGGCCGTCGAGCAGGCGTTCAGCGTGAAGGTTGAGAAGGTAACCACGCAGGTCCGTAAGGGCGGCTCACGCCGTTTCCGCTACGGGACGGTTGCTGAGAATAGTTGGAAGCGTGCGATCGTGAAGGTCGCTGAAGGTCAGTCGATCGAGCTCTTCTGAGCCGGTCCGTATAAGGAAGGACTGCAGATATGGGCATCCGTGTCTACAAACCAACAAGTGCGGGCCGCCGGAACGCTTCGGTCAACCTCAATGAGGAAGTGACCAAGAAGTCCCCGGAGAAGAGCCTGCTCTCGCCGCGTCCTCGTAAGGGCGGGCGGAACAGCCAGGGCAAGATCACCGTTCGCGGTCGTGGCGGTGGTGCCAAGCGTATGTACCGTCAGATCGACTTCAAGCGTCGTGATCGTGACGGGATCGAGGGCGAGGTTGTCGGGATCGAGTACGATCCGAACCGGACCTGCCACATCGCGTTGATTGAATACAGCGACGGCGTCAAGCGCTACATCCTCGCCCCCAAGGGCCTGACTGACGGCGACACGGTCGTTTCGTCTGCGGATGAGGCGATCGAGCCCACGGTTGGTTCGATGATGCCGCTGCGTTTTATCCCGGCTGGTATGAATGTTCACTGCGTCGAGCTCCTCCCCGGTGCGGGTGGCAAGCTCTGCCGGAGTGCTGGTTCGTCGGCTCGCCTGACGAATAAGGAAGGCAAGTACGCGACACTCGTGATGCCATCTGGCGAAACGCGTCGCGTGCTGATTGACTGCCGTGCAGTTGTGGGGCAGATTGGTAATACCGATCATCAGAACCGTCGTTTGGGCAAGGCAGGCATCAGCCGCCACTTGGGTCGTCGTCCGAAGACCCGTGGTGTTGCGATGAGCCACCATGCTCACCCGATGGGTGGTGGTGACGGTCGTAGTAAGGGTGGTCGTGCCCCTGTGAACAAGGCTGGTACGCCCGCGAAGGGTGGCGGTACGCGTGACCGCAGCAAGCCCTCGCAGGATCTGATCATCCGTCGTCGTAAGAGCAAGCGTTACGGTCAGCTGAAGTAAGGCATCGAGGAGTATTGATATGGGACGCAGTCTGAAAAAAGGCCCGTATGTCGTCGAGAGCCTTTACAAGAAGGTGATGAAGCAGTCCGAGTCGGGTGAGAACAAGCCCATCAAGACCTGGGCTCGCGCATGCACGATCGTGCCTGAGTTCGTTGGTTACACCTTCCAGGTGCACAACGGTCGCGCCTTCCTCGATGTTTTCGTTACAGAAGACATGGTGGGGCACAAGCTCGGTGAGTTTGCGAATACGCGTACTTTCCGTGGTCACACGAACAAGAAGGAAGGTCTGAAGTCCGGACGCTGATGCGTTCATGACTCAGAAGGAAGGAAGAAGCCGTGCGACTTCGAGCCAAAGAACTGAAAAAGCGTGCTGATGATGCGGGCGTGAGCGTAGAGCAGCTCGCGGACGCCGTGAGCCGTGATGGCCTGAGCGGCGACGCTGCCGTCAAGGCCGTGAAGAACTGGCTGGGCGGCAAGGGTACTCCCCGCTGCACCCGGTCTGATATTGAGGCGATGGCGACAGCGGTCGGGTGTCTCTCGCGAGAAATCGCGACATTCACCACGATGGTCCGCAACCATCGCGGTAGCCCCAAGAAGGCGATCCTTGTCGCGGACATGATCCGTGGCAAGAGCTTCGAGGATGCGAACAACATGCTCGCATTTTCGACCAAGCGTGCGGCGGTGAACTTCCGCAAGGCATTGATGGCCGCGGCAGCCGACGCTGAGCAGCTCGGCGCTGATCCAAGCAATGTCTTCGTGAGTGAGGTCACTGTTGATCGTGGTACGCACATCAAGCGTTTCCGTCCGAAGGATCGTGGGCGTGCTCACCCGATCATCAAACGCACGAGCCACATTACTCTGTCACTTCAGGAGCGTAACTAATGGGACAGAAGTCACACCCATTCGGATTCCGACTCGGCGTCACTGAAGCGCACCGCAGCCGCTGGTACGCTCCCAAGGCGCTCTACGGCGAGCTCCTTGTCGAAGACGAGAAGATCCGCAAGTATCTCGATAACCGCCTGAACCGTACGCCCCCGAACGCGTTCGTTTCGGACATTCATATTGAGCGTACGCGTGAAGAGCTCAAGGTCATCATCCGCACGGCCCGTCCCGGCCTGGTCATCGGCCCCAAGGGTGCCGAGGTTGATCGGATGACCGAAGAGCTTCAGTACATGACCGGTCGTAAGGTCTCGATCTCGATCATCGAGATTCGTGAGCCGGACATGGACGCGCAGCTCGTCGCGGAGAATGTCGCCGAGCAGCTCAAGAAGCGGATGGGTTTCCGTCGCGTCGTCAAAATGCGGAGCGAATCCGTGATGCAGGCGGGTGCCAAGGGTGTCAAGATCCAGATCGCGGGTCGCCTCGGTGGTGCAGAAATGTCCCGCACGATGGATGTCCGTCTCGGGGCACTGCCGCTCTCGACGCTTCAGGCGAATATCAACTACGGTTTCGCTGAGAGCTTGACATCCTACGGGATCATCGGCGTGAAGGTATGGATCTACAAGGGTCCATACTCGAGCGAACAGGAAGAAAACCAGTCAAACGCAGCGGGCGCTCAGGCGCGTGCTCGTGGTCGCCGCTAAGCGGTACTGATTAGTCAGCAGTTACGGAAGGGATTGCACGAATGCCTCCTTATAAGATTCCCAAGCGAGTCAAGCACCGCAAAGAGTTCCGCCGGGTCCGTGATCGCAAGGCGACCAAGGGCAACTATGTCGCTTTCGGTGAGTTCGGTCTGCAGGCCCTTGAGCCCTGCTGGCTCAAGAGCAACTGCATCGAAGCCGGGCGTGTGACATGTCAGCACTACCTCAAGCGTGAGGGCAAGCTGTTCATCCGCGTGTTCCCGGATAAGCCCATCTCCAAGAAGCCTCTCGAAACTCGAATGGGTAAGGGTAAGGCGGATGTGGATTACTGGGCTGCCCGCGTGAAGCCTGGCACGATCCTTTATGAGCTCGCAGGCGTGAGCGAGGCCCGTGCGCGTGGCGCGTTCTTCCGAGTTGCAATGAAGATGCCCGTCAAGTGCCGCATGGTCGGCCGACGAGTCGAGGCGTAAGGAGCGAACGATGACCGGTGCAGAAGTACGCAAACTCAGTGACGAAGAAATCACGGTCGAGCTCGCCAACCTTCGTGGCAAGCTGCTCGCTCTGAAGAACAAGGGCGTGAGTGAAAAGATCGAAGACACCTCGCAGTTTGGGAAGATCCGCAAGGATGTAGCCCGCCTGCTGACAGAGCAGACGGCCCGGGCCGCGAGCTAAGGCGCTCACAGGAGAACGCAATGAGCGATACAGAACTCAAAGGTGCAAAGGTTGGCGTAGTCGAGAGCGATGCGCGGGACAAGTCCCGTAAGGTCGTGATCCACTACAAGGCAAAGCACCCGAAATACGGCAAGTTTGTGAGCAAGCGGACAGTGCTGCATGTTCACGATGAGAACAACGAGTCCGCGATGGGCGATGTGGTTGAGATCGTGCAGTGCCGCCCGATCAGTAAGACCAAGAGCTGGAAGCTCAATCGTATCGTGGAGAAGCGTGCCGACTGATTGGGGCAACCCAATCGTTGGGCGAATCGGAAGATCGCACACGCGAGCAAGCGTGAGACAAGGCAGGGCAAGCAATGCTCCAGCAAGAATCAAGATGTGAAGTGGCGGACAACTCTGGCGGTAAGATCGCCTATGTCATCCGCGTCTACGGCGGTTCAACCCGTCGCGACGGTCAGACCCGTCGTCAGGCGTACCTTGGTGACAAGGTCCTGGTCAGCATCAAGAAGGCGCTCCCGGGCGCTGATGTGAAGACGGGCGAGATGTACAAGGCCGTCGTTGTTCGTACCGCACGGAATACGCGTCGTAAGGACGGCTCGTATGTGAAGTTCGATTCGTCCGCGGTCGTGCTCATTAACGACGACGGCAACCCGAAGGGCACCCGCATCTTCGGCCCGGTCGCTCGTGAGCTCCGTGAGCGCAAGTATATGAAGATCATCTCCCTTGCACCGGAGGTCGTGTGATGCCAAAGCATATTCGAAAAGGCGATCAGGTCATTGTGACCTCGGGCGATAACAAGGGCGCGATCGGTGAGATCACCGAGGTGCTCACGAAGTCGGACCAGGTCATTGTCAAGGGTGTCAACATGCGGACCAAGCACCTCCGTCGTTCGCAGCTCAACCCGCAGGGTGGGACTGTCACGATCGAGGCGCCGATCCACATCTCGAATGTTTCCCCCGTCGTTGATGGCAAGCCATCTCGGGTTCGCTTTGAGACCAAGGATGGCGTGAAATCTCGCGTCGCGGTTCGTGGTGGGAAATCACTCGGGCAGGTCGGGCGTGCCCGGGGCTGAGCTGAGATCCGCGTAGATATACAAGAGTCGACTCATGAGGGCGTCTTCCGGATGGAAACCGGGGACAATCAGGCCCAGAAGAAGGCAGAGTGATGGCGAAGAAAGACAAGTTTGATCAAGCAGTGATCGATGAGGCAATGGCGTCCAACACGCCTCGTCTCCAGACAACCTTCGAGCAGGAAGTACTCCCGAAGCTGACTTCGGAGTTCGGTATCGCGAATCGCAACGCGATGCCCAAGCTCGAGAAGGTCACGATCAATGTGAATGTCGGTCGCCACCTGGATGGGACGAAGGTTCCGACCAATGTCCGCGAAGCCGTGATTCACACGCTGACGACGATCTCGGGTCAGAAGCCTGTCGCGATCGCTGCGAAGAAGTCCGTTTCGAACTTTAAGGTTCGTGAGGGATACGAGACAGCATTCAAGGTGACGCTCCGTCGTGATCGGATGTGGCACTTTGTTGATCGCCTGTTCAACCTGGCCGCGCCTCGTATCAAGGACTTCCGTGGTCTCAACGACAAGGCGTTCGATCGTCAGGGCAGCTACTCGATGGGGCTGACTGAGCAGGGCGTGTTCCCTGAGATCAACATGGCGGAGCAGAGCTTCACCCACGGTATGAACATCAACTTCAGCTTCAGCAACTCGAACCCCGAGCTGAGCAAGTTCGTGCTCGCGGAACTCGGACTGCCGTTCAAGAAGCCGGCGAAGAACAAGAAGAACTGAGCACGGGCAAAGGATTAAGCAGATATGGCCACCAAAGCACAAGTCGCCAAAAGCAAGCGTACCCCAAAGTACTCGTCCCGCATTGTTCGCCGTTGCGAGCTCACGGGTCGTTCGCGGGGTGTGTACCGCAAGTTCCGAATCAGCCGCATCATGCTCCGCAAGCTCGCGCTCGAGGGCAAGATCCCCGGGATGCGTAAGGCCAGCTGGTAAATCGGAATGAGACCGGTAGGAAACAACGCCCCCTGCAGAATCATCGGGGCAGAACGAAACACCCAGGCCATGAGTGCCTGCAAAGAGTACGCAAGGACAAAGGTAGGTCCCCATGTCGATCAGTGATCCAGTCGCAGACATGCTCACCCGCATCCGCAACGCAACGCGGAACCGCTCCAAGAGCGTTGTTGTGCTGAACAACAAGGTGTGCCGCGGTGTCGCGGAAACCCTCAAGAGTGAGGGGTACATCAACGGGTACGAAGTCGTTGAAGACAACAAGCAGGGCACGATCCATGTGGACCTGAAGTACGGGCCGCGTGGCGAGGTGCTGATCCATGAGATCAAGCGCATGAGCAAGCCCGGCTGCCGTGTATACAAGAAGGTCGGCGAGATCCCCGCGCCCATGCAGGGGCTCGGTATCTCGATCGTCTCCACAAGCAGCGGCGTGCTCTCGGATCGTCAGGCCCGCGAGAAGGGTGTTGGTGGAGAGCTTCTCTGCACCGTGCTCTGAATGACCCAAGGAATGATTTAACGGGTGAGAGTTTCACCCACATCTGCGATTGGAATCCCCGGCTTCGGTCGGACGACGAGGACAGTCGGAAAGGAACGCGAACATGTCGCGAATCGGTAAAAAGCCCATCTCGGTGCCCGGCAATGTGAAGGTCAACCTGAGCGAGAATAGCATCTCGATCGAGGGACCCAAGGGCACGCTGTCGTACGATTTCCGCCCGGAAGTCGATGTCTCCTTCGATGAGGGTGACAAGAGCATCTCCGTCAGCATGGACGAGAAGCTGATCCAGACGAAGCGTTCCAACAATGCATACTGGGGCACAACTCGTGCGTTGATCAATAACATGATCAAGGGCGTCACCGACGGGTACGAGAAGAAGCTCCAGGTCGTCGGTGTTGGTTGGACTGCTACCGTGAACGGCAATAAGCTCGCGCTCAAGGTCGGGTACGCGAACATCATCGAGATGCCGATCCCCGAGGGACTCACGGTGACCGCTGACAAGCAGATCATCACGGTGAGCGGCGCAGATAAGCAAGCGGTGGGGCACTTTGCCGCATCGACCCGTGCGAAGCGGAAGCCCGAGCCGTACAACGGCAAGGGTATCAAGTACCTCGACGAGGTCATCATGCGTAAGCAGGGCAAGGCGTTCGGTAAGTAAACCAAGAGTAACGCACTGAGCGGATCGGGTTACCCGATCCACACGAGGTGATCAAGATGAATAAGAACAAACTCAAGGACGCACGCCGAGCCCGCCGCCGCATCGGCATCCGCAAGCGCATCGCAGGCACCCCCGAGCGTCCTCGTCTGGCGGTCTACCGCTCCCTGAATCATGTGTACGCTCAGGTCATCGATGATCTGGCGGGCAAGACCCTTCTGAGCGCTTCGACGCGTGATAAGGGTGTGAAGATTGAAGGAGCTTCCGGCAACTGTGACGCGGCCAAGAGTGCCGGGTCCCTTCTCGCCGAGCGTGCCAAGGAAGCGGGCATCACCGATGTGGTGTTCGATCGTGGCGGTTTTAAGTATCACGGGCGGATCAAGGCGTTCGCTGACGCGGCACGCGACGGTGGTCTGAAGTTCTAACGGAACGATTCTGAAAGAGACAGCAACTATGGCTGAAATCCTCGACGAAAGCACGAATCTCGAGTCGCATACCGTCGGCATCTACCGCACCGCAGCAACGGTCAAGGGTGGGCGTCGATTCAGCTTCGGCGCACTCGTTGTCGTCGGCGACCGACGCGGCAAGGTGGGCTACGGGTACGCCAAGTCCCCCGAAGTACCGACCGCGATTGAAAAAGCGCAGAAGCGTGCTCGACAGTCACTTGTCACGGTGCCGATGGCCGGGACGACCTTCCCTCATGAGATCGAGGGCCGCGCGTGTGCAAGCACCGTCCGGCTCATGCCCGCATCGCCGGGTACCGGTGTGGTCGCTGGCGGTACAGTCCGTGCGGTGATGGAAATCGCTGGCATCTCGGATTGTCTGACCAAGTGCACCGGTTCGACCAGCAAGCTCAACACGGTTCGCGCCGTCATCGACGGGCTGACCAAGCTCCGCACGCGTGAGCAGATCGCCGAGCTGCGTGGTGTTGAGATCACCACCTCGGACATCGAAGAGCGGATCGAGCGCGGTAGCAAGTTCATGCCTTCGAAGGTTGAGGGCGAAAAAATGGCAGCTCCTGTGAACACCGTCGGCCAAGACCGAGGTGGACGCGGTGGGCGAGGTGGTCGCGGCGGACGCGGCGGTGGGCGTGGTGGTCGCGGTGGCGATCGTGGCGCACCCGCACAGGCGCCGGCTTCCGCTCCCGCAGGTGATGCACCAGCGGCAGCAAAGCCCGAGGGCGGCGAATCCACTGAGTCCAAAGAGAGCTGATCAAACACAAGCACACCTAACCGGGAGTCATCGGCCATGATGATCCATGAAGTTACCGCGATGGCGGGCAAGTACAAGAAGCGCAAGCGGGTCGGACGAGGCGTCGGCTCGGGCAACGGTAAGACTGCTGGCCGCGGGCAGAAGGGTGCTGGTGCACGCCAGGGTCACTCCAAGCTCTACCAGTTTGAGGGTGGCCAGATGCCGTTCTTCCGTCGCATGCCCAAGTTCGGGTTCACCAACGCGAAGTTCAAGACCCAGTTCTGGATTGTTAACCTCAGCGCCATCGTTGAGCACGACGACTTCAAGAACGGTGGCGATGTCAGCTCCGAGACCCTCGTCAAGGCGGGTCTGGTGCGTGACACCTCCCGTGACCTGAAGATCCTGGGTGGGCTGGCCGACGGTGAGGATAAGCTCGGCGTCAAGCTGAATGTGACCGCGAACCGCGTGACCGATTCAGCTCGCAAGCTCATCACCGATGCTGGTGGCAGCGTTACTGAGACAGGCACACGCCGCGACAAGGTCCGAGGGATCGATCGCAACTCAGACGATCGCGCTCCCAAGAACCTGACGAAGAAGCTGAAGAGCCAGGAATGGCATCGGAAGCGTTCCGAGGCATTCGCACGCGGCGAGGTTCTCAAGAAGAAATGAGCTCAACGCTCGGGTCCGTGATCCGAGAAGGTGAGAATGTGTTGTGATTCAAGACGCCGTGACCGATCGCTTGATGGCGGGGCCTACGATCCCCCCAAGGTATCGGTCACGGCGTTTTCATTGATGATCGCGGCGAACGGCGCGCCGTGCCGACGGACGCAGGACCAGGCGGAGTACTGACAGGATGCTGATCAAAACCATCATCAATGTCTTCAGGATCGAGGAGCTTCGGAAGAAGATCCTTTTCACGATTGGGATGCTCGCGGTCTACCGCATCGGCTTCTGGATCCCGGTTCCTGGTGTAGATCAGAGTGCGCTGACCCAGTTCTTCGAGGCACAGGCCGCCTCTGGCGGTGCCGCGGGCAAGGTCATGCAGTATGTCGCGATTTTCTCAGGCGGATCGTTTGGTCAATCCACGATCTTCGGTCTGGGGATCATGCCGTACATCACGGCCGCCATTATCTTCCAGCTCTTTCAATCCGTTTCGCCTCAGCTCAAGAAGCTGAAGGAGGAGGGGCCCACGGGTTTCGCGAAGATTCAGGAATGGACCCGTTATGTGACGGTGGGGCTGTGTGTAGTTCAGGCGGTCGGGTGGCTCTCGTTTATTACCAAGTCTCAGCTTGTCTATGGCGAGTGGTCATCGAATCCGCTGTGGTGGGTCATGGCTGTCACCGCGCTCACCGCGGGCACGATTTTCCTGATGTGGCTCGGCGAGCAGATCGACCGGTTCGGTATCGGTAACGGTGTCTCATTGATCATCATGGCAGGGATCCTCACGGGCATGCCCGGTGCGATCATGAGCCTGTACAGCGGCTTTGATCCCAAGGACTCCACCAAGATGGGCTGGATGGGCCTCATTGTTCTCATCTCGCTCTTTGTGATGGTTGTCGCGGGTTCGGTGCTCCTGACCGTTGCTCAGCGTCGCATCCCGGTGCAGCAGGCGAAGCACTCACGCGGAAAGCGCGTGTTCGGCGGGCAGAAGAGCTACCTTCCGCTGCGTGTGAACCACGGCGGCGTCATGCCGATCATCTTCGCGAGTTCGCTGATGATCTTCCCCTCTGTTGCGTTCGGGTACCTCACGGAGCTCGCGCAGACCTCAGGGAACAACGACGGGCTGTATTTCGATGCACTCCAGTGGCTGAGCACCAACTTCCAGATGGGGCAGTTCCCATACATGGTGCTCTATGTCGTGATGGTGTACTTCTTCAGTTACTTCTGGATCACCGTTCAGTTCAATCCTGAAGAGATGAGCAAACAGCTCCGAGATCATGGGTCGTTTATCCCCGGGCTCCGTCCTGGTCCACGAACGGCCGAGTATCTGGAAGCGGTGATGGAACGCATCACCTATGTCGGTGCGGCATTCCTCTCGGTGATTGCGGTTCTTCCCATGGTTGCGAGTTCCAAGCTCGGCATCGAGTTCACCGTATCCCAGTTCCTCGGTGGTACCGGGTTGCTGATCGTGGTGTCCGTGGCGTTGGACTTCCTGCAGCGTGTGGAAGCCTCATTGCTGATGCGGAACTATGAGGGCTTCCTCGGGAACTCCGCTGATAAGTAGTTTCGGCGAGTGTTTGGGTCGTCGGATTGAGAATTTTTCAAGCTCAAGCCACTTTGCGTGCTTGAGATACAAGAAATATTCGGTTTCGGGCCTATAGTCTTGGCCCAGCTTTCCCCAGCGGGATGGCTGTGAATCGAAGGCAGATGAATACTGGGCCAAAGATTTGAGCCCGCAGCGCGTCGCGATGGGCGACAGGAGCAAGTTATGAAGGTTCAATCGAGTGTTAAGCGTCGCTCCAAGGACTGCCAAATCGTTCGTCGCAAGGGCAAGGTCTTTGTGATCAACAAGAAGAACCCCCGTTTCAAGCAGCGTCAGGGCTGATCGCTCAGTAACGGGTTAATCGAGTTAGATACGCGTGCGAAGCACGCAGCACATTTCCGGCGTGAGCCGGTGACAGGAGCAAACAGTGCCCCGTATCGCAGGTGTTGACATCCCCGATCGCAAGAAGATCTACTACGCGCTTCAGTACATCCACGGTGTGGGTCCGAAGTATGCGGCTGATATCCTTGCAGAAGCAAACATCAACCCCGAGGCTCGTTCGAACGAGCTTTCGGAAACCGATGTTTCGCAGATCAATACGATCATCGACAACGGGTACCTCGTCGAAGGTGCGCTCCGTCGTCAGGTCCAGCAGAATATCCAGCGTCTGCGTGAGATCCGCTCCTACCGGGGCGATCGTCACCGCTCGGGTCTTCCGACCCGCGGTCAGCGTACCCGCTGCAACGCTCGCACCCGTAAGGGACGCGCGAAGACCGTTGCAGGCAAGAAGGGCGTCAAGGGCTAAACGGTGTATGCCCGGCTCCAGCTCGGCACGCACGACAATCAAGACTCATACATCGCAAGGTTCCAGCCCGACGCAGGTCGCTGAGGGAGGTGGAACCGTCAGGAGCGAGATTCAATGGCGAAGAAGGCAAAGAAAGTTCGCAAGGGCGTTGTCCGGGGCGTGGCTCACATCAAGGCCACCCACAACAACACCATGATCACCGTCACCGACACCAACGGCGAAACCCTCGCTTGGGACTCGGCTGGCACCATCGGCTTTAAGGGCGCACGGAAGTCAACACCGTTCGCCGCGACCCGTGCGGGTGAGCAGTGCGGCCAGAAGGTCCGCAAGATGGGCATGAACGAGATCGAGGTCAAGATCACCGGCGCTGGTGCCGGTCGCGAGAACGCTGTCTCGGGTCTTGCATCAACCGGTCTCCGCGTTACGGCGATCGAGGACCACACCCCGGTTCCTCACAACGGTTGCCGCCCGCCTAAGAAGCGTCGCGTCTAATCTGAATCAATATGCACCCACGCGTCGAAAGACGCATGGGTGTTTTTCGTGCTCGGCATGGACAGAAAGGGCGACGCGGGCAGCAAGCGCGTCGGACCTGTGAACCAAGATCGAGTGATGTATCCGGTTCGATGAACCACACTTGCTGAGGAGATCAACGACATGCGTGTACGCTGGCGTGGATTGGAACTTCCTTCGAAGGTCGTCGCGGACCCCAAGTTTACCGCGGATACCTTCGGGCGTTTTACTGTGGAGCCGTTTGAGCGCGGCATGGGTACGACTGTCGGCAACTCGCTGCGTCGGATCCTGCTCTCGTCGCTCGAGGGTGCTTCTGTCACCGCGATCAAGATCAAAGGTGTTGAGCACGAGTTCACCAGCATGCCCGGCGTGCTGGAAGATACCACCGACATCGTCCTGAACATCAAGAACCTCATTGTCAAGCTCGAGGGTGATGAGCCCCGCGTGATGAAGCTCGCGGCCCAGGGGCCTGGCGAGGTGACCGCGGACCTCATCGAGGCTGACACCAATGTCACCATCATGAACAAGGATCTGGTCATCGCAACGCTGACCGAGGAAATCCCGTTCGAGATGGAGATCCATGTCGGTAAGGGTCGTGGGTATGTCCCCGCTTCCGAGCAGTACGGCCGCAACGACGAGCAGGAGATCGGTGTGATCCCTGTCGATGCGATCTACTCGCCCGTTCAGCGCGTCCGCTACGCAGTCGAAGACACGCGTGTGGGGATGAAGACGAACTACGACAAGCTCACGATGGAGATCTGGACCGACGGCACGACCACGCCCGAGATGGCAATGGTCGAGGCGGCGAAGATCATGCGTAAGCATCTCAACCCGTTCATCCAGTACTTTGACATCGGCGAAGAGCGTGTGTCGGAGAACGCGGCAGCAGCGGCTGGTGTGGACGAGGAACTGATCCGCAAGCTCAACATGCCGATCGAGCAGCTTGATCTCTCGGTGCGTGCGAGCAACTGTCTCGAATCTGCACGGATCGACACGGTGGCGCAGCTTGTCACGAAGACGGAGCAGGAACTGCTCAAGCTTCGCTCGTTCGGTCGCACATCGTTGCGTGAAGTGAAGCGCAAACTGCTCGATATCGAGCTTGATCTTGGAATGGAACTGCCCGAGGGCTACAACGCCGCGGGTGTCAACTGAAGCATCAACCCGGGCGATTGTGCCCGATATGGTTAGAGACGCGGTGAGCGCGTCAGAATCGAAGGGATAAAGCCATGCGTCATCGGAAAGCCGGCTTTAAGTTGGGACGAACAGCTGCACATCGTCAGGCGATGCTTCGCAACATGGCCGCGAGCCTGTTCGAGCACGGTCAGATCACGACGACGGTGACCAAGGCCAAGGCCCTGCAGCCGTTCGTTGAGAAGATCGTCACCAAGGCCAAGCGTGGTGACCTGCACGCTCGTCGTCAGGTGATCTCGATGCTCGGCGGCGATCGCAACGCGTTCGCGTGGTCCTATGTCGCCAAGAACGCGACGGACGAAGAGCGTGAAGCGGTCGAAGAACAGCGCGAGTTTGTCGAAGGGTTCTTCGATATCCCCGATATCGAAGAGATCGAGCGGAACCGCTATGGTGAGCTTCGCAAGGCACCAAAGCTTGCTCGTCATATCTTCGAGAATGTCGGTCCCCGCTTCGAAGATCGCGCCGGTGGATACACCCGCATCGTCAAGCTCGGTCGTCATCGTCTCGGTGATGCGGCTGAACTCTGCGTGATCCAGTTCGTCGGCAACGAGGAAGGCCCCGAGATTGGTGGTCACCCCTCCGGTCGCCGTCGTCAGGCCGACAAGCGCACCGCATTCGCGGCAAAGCTCCGTAAGGACTTTGCGAAGGCTGAAGAGCCCGCAGCGGTCGCAGAGGAAGCACCCGCCGAAGATAACGGCGATGCAGGCACCAGCGAGGAGTAATCCACGCTCGCCGATGTATGATTTCAAAGGCCCCGCTCAACCCGAGCGGGGTTTTTCTTGAACCGATCGAATCATGAATCACGCACACAGGGACTACGATCGAATATGACGATGCTTGACGCACTCAACGAGATCGAAACGAGCGCCATGAGCGCACTGGACCAGGTCAACGATGCCGCGGCGCTCGAAGCGTGGCGGATCGAGTTCATCGGCACCAAGGGCAAAATCCGCTCGGTCATGCCGATGATGAAGGATGTCCCGAAGGAGCAGAAGGGCCAGGTTGGCAAACGCCTCAACGAGGTCAAGTCCAAGCTTGAGAGCGGGTTCAAGACCAAGCAGGAAGCTCTCGGCGGAGGTGGCGGCGGGAAGTCCTCCGGCCCTTCTCTCGATCTCACTGAGCCCGGGCTTATCGATACGCACTCGGTCGGGAAAGAACACATCATCACCCGTGTCCGCGGCGAGCTCGTCGAAATCTTCGCGCGCCTCGGTTTCGAGGTCGCGCAGGGCCCAGAGCTCGAGGACGACGAGCACAACTTCGTGAAGCTCAACATTCCAGATGCGCACCCTGCCCGTGATCCGATTGACAACTTCTATGTCGATGACCCCAACGAGGTCTCGACGCCCCGGATGCTTCGGAGTCAGACCTCGACGGTCCAGATCCGGACTATGGAGGACGCGGTCGCGAAGGGGTGGGGGCCTCCGATTAAGATCGTGTCGCCCGGGCGTGTCTACCGACCCGATACGGTCGACGCGACGCACTCATTCATGTTCCATCAGATCGAGGGGCTGTATATCGATAAGGGCGTCTCGATGAGCGATCTGATGAGCACGCTGCTCCAGTTCGCACGCGCCTATTTCGGCGAGGATGCGGATGTGCGTCTTCGCCCGAGCTTCTTTCCCTTCACGGAACCCAGCGCGGAGTTCGACATGATGATCGCGCTCAAGCCGGGCACCGATCCGTCTTGGATTGAGCTTGGCGGATGCGGTATGGTGGACCCCAATGTCCTTCGTGCCTGCGGCGTCGATCCGGAGGAATATACCGGGTTCGCGTTCGGGTTCGGGATCGAACGCATCGCGATGGGCAAGTACGGCATCCCCGATATCCGCATGCTCTTCGAGAACGACATCCGGTTCCTTCAGCGGGTGTAATTCGTTCTGGTATACTCCCTATAGAAATGAACACCACATTGGGGGTCTTGCTATGTCAGAGTACTTTGAGCACACAGAGTCTGCGTCAGTTGATGAGTGGGAATCGATCCGTGTAGTTGATCGGCCGAAGTGGCCACTTGTGATTGGGATCATCTCCATCATCTGGGGTGGTCTGTGGTTGCTCTGTGGCGGGCTTGGTCTTGCGTTTCTCCCGTTCTCTTCGAAGGTCATGGAGCAGGCCCTTGAGGGTGACCCGTTGCCCTACGGAATGGTTCCAACCTCTACGGACTACATCATCGGGATCGGGGGAATCCTGGGATCTTTGTTGCTGCTGTTCGCAGGTATTCTGGCGGTCAGTCGTCGCCCGTTGACTCGCCCGTTGCATCTTGTGTACGGCATCATCGCCATCCCGCTGAGTTTGTGGAGCTATATGAACCAAATGTCCAAGGCGGCGCTGAATGCGGAATGGGCAAAGGAGTTCCCGAGTAATCCGATGGCTGCGGGCATGAGCATGGACTCTTCTCAGGCAGCCGCGGGACAGATCATTGGTTTGGTTCTCACGATTCTGCTTGGTGTATGCATTCCACTGTTCTACCTGATCTGGTTCGGTCTCATCAAGACCAAGCCCGAGCAGATCACCGGCGGCGAAGAGGGCGTGTACTGATCCACTCCCATAACGAGGTACAAAAACACCCCGCGCGTTCGCGGGGTGTTTTCATTGCTGTATTGGCTTGATATCAGGGACACCCGGCCGAGTAGAGGCCGAGGAATGCGCTGACATCGAAGAAGTTGAACTGCCCGTCGGCGGTGAAATCGGCGGCTGGGTCCTGTGCGTTGTAGAGCGACAGGAACGCGCTGACATCGAAGAAGTTCAGGATTCCGTCTCCTGTGAGATCGGCTTCGCATTCAACTCCGAGTGTGACGGTTTCAGTGAGGATGTTCGCGTTGCCCGAGTCTTCGAGCGCGACAACGGTGATTGTGTTCGCTCCGGGGTTGAGATCGAAGTTGAATGTCTTGGTGTAGGTATAGCGATCGAAGGGGAGGGCCTGCGATCCGGAGTTGAGCATGCTCAGCGGGTCCTCGCCGGCATCGAGGTTCAGGAACGCGTAGACCTCGCTCGTGGTGCGGTCGAGTGCGGAGATTGTGAACTGGGGACGCGGATCGTCCGTTGTCATCCCTGCCTGCTCGAGCTGAATCGCGGGCGGCTCGCGATCGATGTAGAGGACCTTGCGGACCTCACGGAAGATCGGGGTCGTCCCCGCGTTTCGATGACGGAACGCGATGACCGTAAGGTAGTGGTATCCCTCTTCCATCTGTGTCGCGTCGATTGCCTGGCGGTAGAGCCCGAAGGAGTTCCCTGAGTTGTACATTGGTGACTTCAGCGTCGTGAACTCTTCGAACCCGCCGATCACGGACGAGGTGGTGGGAATGTCCGTCACGCCGTTGCCGTTGAAGTCCTGGTTGCGTTGGTTGAACGCGAAGAGCGCGTTGTCGTCGGTGTTCGGGTCTTCTGGATCGCCCGGCGTGGTTTGGAGTCGAATCTCGAAGGAATCGTCCGTGATGATCGTGGTTTCATTGAGGCGTTGGAGAAAGTCGGGGAAGCTTGATGGGTCGGGTTCGATGACGCCGTCGGCGCCGATGAATGTGACTTCCGCTTCCGGGAGCGCTTCTGCGTAGATGACATACCCCTTGCCGTGCTCGGTTGCGCCGGTTGTATTGTGCGGGACCTGTAGCGTCACGGAGCCGCCGGCGCCGACGACGATCACTTCGGGGATCGCATTTGTTGGATCGATCGTGGGATCTGCGGCGTTACCGGTCATCTCGTGCAGGCGAGTGCCCTGTGGATACGAGGTGTTGACGGTTACCGTGTCGATGCCCGAATCGAAGCGGTCGTTGACGGCAACGAGGCAGTTTGCTTGGTTGTTGAAGGCACGCTCGAAGATCAGGGTGTCGCTGATGTTGCTGTTGAGTTGGAAGTACTGCCCGTAGGCGACCTGGTTGCGGATCTTCATCAGCGTGGTGATGGTGTCGTCTGGAGTCTGGGACGCCGCATCCCAGCCGAGCGCGCTTGGGTTGCCCTCTCGCGGATGGAAGCCGCCGTTGCGTGAGATGAACTGACGACCGTTGTGATAGACGATCGTGCGCCCGGGACGCATCAGCATGTACGCTGTCATCTGGAAGCCCTGCTGGCGAGCACTTGGCAGTGGCGGCACATCGTGACCGGATCCCGCGGTTCCGTTGTCGTGTGAGAACACATGGTTGACGCCCATGGAACCGTTGATGAACCCGTCGTCGGCGAAGTCGAGATGCCCGGAATCGGAACTGGAGTTGATGTTTGCCCATGATCCGAAGCCGCCCGCGTTGAGCAGATCGCGAAGGCGTGCTGCCCCCTGCAGATCCAGCGCGTCGCGGTTTGCGAAGGAATCCTTGCGTATCTGGTTGTTGAGGATGTCGAAGTTGCCGGTGACATTCTCGCCGAATGTGAAGGGAGTGATCTTGTTCCCGGTCGCCGGTGAAGTTCGAGTCTTGTAGATTGCGGAATCGAAGAACCCGTCCCAGAACCAGTTGGGAACATGCTTATGGGCATCAAGACGGAACCCGTCGACGCCCTGCACTTCAACCATCCATTGCGCCCAGCGCATCAGCAGCACGGTGCCGTTGTCGACAACTGCGTCTCCCGCGAGGGGGTTGTTGATGTTGTAGGGGTATCGTGTGAAACTCGTTCCGCCGGGGTTCCTTGAGGTGCCGGGGTTGTTCACGACTGTTGGTGAGAGCAGTTGATCGGGGTAGTAGCGTGCGTTGTCAGGGTCCGGTTTGTTCCAGATCGTCCCGGCGGGGATGTTGTCCGGGTTTCCTTCTTCGACGGGTTGGCGGATGAATTGGTTGTTGCTTTCCTGTGCGATATCGACAAGCGCGACGAGATCCCCGTCATGAAGATCGTAGCGAGCGCCGCCGGGGTCCTCGGATTGGAGGTATCCCGAGGCGACCCCGTTGTGGAAATCACCCCAGTCATCGGTTGGTTGTTTATCGCGTGGTGGATCCTCGCGTGGGATCCAGAAGCCTGGGTAACCGCCCTGAGCGAGGAAGGCGTCGGACTCGGTCCGCCCGCCGTTGTGGTTGAAGATCGCGTCGATATAGACCTCCCCGCCTGCCTGATGGAGTTCGTCCACCATGGCTTTGAAGGTGGCCTCGGTCCCGTAGGTCGTGCGTGAGCGAGAGGAAGAAAAAGCGAGCAGCGGCGGCTGACCCAGATCAAACCGATCGAATGGGTCGTATCCTGGGCTCAGAAAGGAAGATATGGAGACTGGGGGAAGCCAGACGGCGTTGTACCCAGCGAGAAAGAAGTCAGGGACGCGGCGTTCGATATCGTCCCATTCCGTCTCGAACCACTGGAGGTAGTTCTGTGCGTTTTGTGCGTTCGCGTAGGAACCCGCGATGCAGATCAGTAGGGTTGAGGCAGCGAGACATTTGGGGAGTGATGTAGTTTTCATGCGTCGATTCCGTCCACTCTGTTGAGTTGGGGCGATTTACAGTGTTCCTCAACACCGATTATCCCTGAGATCGTGTCAATTGTGAACACACTTTCGTGCGATTACTGTGGAAAAACGCCACTTTTTCAGCTTTGGGCTGTTAAAGTCCCAGAACCAATCGCGTTTCTTTCGTAAAACAGTTCCTCATCATCGTTCAATGGAGTCTCCCATGGATATCACGCTTCGTACCCTGTTGGCGGCCACATCGATTGTGTGTGTGGTGCCGAGCGTCGTGCACGCGCAGCTTGGTGAGGTCATCGGAGATGGGATCGTTCGTTTCGATGCTTCGGACGAAGCACGGATGGAACGGCGCCCGTCGATCGCCATGGTTCGTGAGTTCGAATCGATTGGCGACATCGATGCATCGGCTCATCCGTTGGTGCCGAGCTTCTCGAAGAACGACGAGGGACGGTATGTTGCATCGATTGATATCGAATCCGGCACAAGTCTCTATGGGACCGGGCAGGTTGCGGGTCCGCTGCTCCGCAATGGCTTTGTGACTGAGACATGGAACTTTGATGCCTTTGGCTATGGGCTCGGGGCAGAGAATCTATACACATCGCAGCCGTGGGTGCTCGCGGTTCGTCCTGACGGGACCGCGTTCGGCGTGCTGGCGGATACGACGGAGCGGTGCCAGATCGATCTGCGTGATGGGATTACCTTCCGCGGTGTTGGATACCAGTTCCCCGTGATCGTGATTGATCGTGAGTCGCCGCAGGCGGTGATGGAGGGGCTCGCGGAACTGACTGGCAAAATTGCGATGCCCCCGCGTTGGGCGGTGGGGTATCACCAGTGCCGGTATTCCTATAACCCGGATACGCGTGTGAAGGAAGTCGCGGACACATTCCGCGAGAAGCAGTTGCCCGCGGATGTCATCTGGATGGACATCGATTACATGGACGGGTATCGCGTTTTCACATTTGATGATGAGCAGTTCTCTGATCCAAAGTCGTTGAACCAGTACCTGGACTCGATCGGTTTCAGCAATGTCTGGATGATCGATCCGGGTGTGAAGCGTGAAGAGGGATACTTTGTATACGACTCGGGCACCGAGCAAGATGTTTGGGTGAAGAACGCGAGCGGCGACACCTTTACGGGCGAGGTTTGGCCCGGTGTTTGTGTCTTCCCGGATTATCTCAATGAGGAAGTGCGTGAGTGGTGGGCGGATCTCTATGAGGGCTTCATGGCGTATGAGATCGATGGTGTCTGGAATGACATGAACGAGCCGGCCGTGTTCAATGTCGAGTCGAAGACGATGCCCGAGGACAATATTCACCATGCCGATCCTGAGCTGGGCGGCACAGATGACCACGCACGCTATCACAATGTCTACGGGATGCAGATGATCCGCGCCACCCGCGAGGGCGTGATGGACGCGAACCCTGGTAAGCGTCCGTTTGTGCTCTCGCGTGCGAACTACCTCGGCGGGCATCGGTACGGTGCGACATGGACGGGTGACAACTCCGCGAACTGGGAGCACCTCGATATGTCGATCCCGATGACGATCAATCTGGGGCTTTCTGGGCAGCCCTTCGCGGGCCCGGACATCGGTGGATTCGCGTATAACGGTGACGGCGAGCTCTTTGCCCGCTGGATGGGCTTCGGCACGCTCTTCCCCTTCTCGCGTGGTCACACGGCGAAGGGGAACATCGACAAAGAGCCGTGGTCGTTCGGTGAAGAGGTCGAAGCGACCTGTCGTCGGGCGCTGGAGCGTCGTTATCGTTTGATGCCGTATATCTACACGCTGTTCCACAAGTCTGCGACGGACGGCACGCCGATCGCGATGCCGACCTTCTTTGCGGACCCGAGCGATCCGGCGCTGCGGAGTGAGGATGATTCGTTCCTGCTGGGCGAATCGCTCTTGGTCGTTGCCAAGGTCACCCCTGAGGCGGACCGTGTTGCGGTCTTGCCCGAGGCGATCGATGGTGTCGAGTGGGCGAAGTTCGACTTCCCGAGCTTCGATGGCGGGCGTGACTCCAAGGACCCCGATCAGCCCGACCTGTACATCAAGCCCGGCTCGATCATCGTGACGGCGCCGGTGACGCAGTACTTCGGAGATCGCCCCGATCAGCGCGACGAGATCACGCTGATTGTGCATCTTGATGCAAACGGCGAAGCGACCGGCACCCTCTACGAGGATGCGGGCGAGGGCATGGAGTACATGCTGGGCGAGTATCTGCTTACGACTTTCAAGGCCTCGCGCAAGGGCGACGAGGTGAAGGTTGAGGTTGTGGATCAGCAGGGCAAGATGGAAGCACCCGAGCGCACGATGAAGGTGCGTGTGATCGAGTAATCAAGTTGACAGTGAAACAACAGCCGTATCTGCTTAGGCGGGTGCGGCTGTTTTCGTTGGCGTGTTCGACTCATCCGTCGCGAGTGTGAGGATGTTCGTTTGCGTCATCTCCGCGCCCTTGAGTTCGCCTTTGATGACGCCTTCGCCCATGACGAGGATGCGATCAGAGAGGGCGAGCAGTTCCGGCATTTCGGAGGAGACGAGCAGGATGGCGAGCCCGAGGTCTGCGGCTTCGTTGATGAGCTTGTAGATCTCGGTTTTGGTGCCGACATCGATGCCGCGGGTGGGTTCGTCGAGGAGGAGGACCTTTGTTCGATCGCTCATCCAACGCGCGATGAGTAGCTTCTGTTGGTTGCCGCCGGAGAGCTCGCTAGGTTTGGTGTCGCGGAGCGTGGCGGTTTTGATTCGGAACTTGTCCACGCGGGCTTGCACTCGTCGGAGCTCGTCTTCGAGGCGTCGCATGCCGAAGCCGCCGCAGATGTCGGGCATGATGGGGGCGAGGATGTTCTCATCGATGCCGAGGTTGAAGAACAGCCCCTGGTTGCGACGGTCCTCGGGGACATAGCCGAGGCCAACCCCGGCGTCGATCGCTGCCTTGGTCCCTTTGCCTGCGATCTCGACGCCTTCTACGAGGATCGAGCCGGATGCCCGTGAGTCGATGCCGAAGATTGCGTCGAAGAGCTCTGAGCGTCCAGCGCCGACGAGCCCGCCGACGCCGAGGATCTCGCCCGGGTAGAGATCGAGGGCGATGCTATGGAGTTTGCCCGGGGAGTTGAGATCGCGCACAACAAGGATCGGGTCTTTGTCGTATTCGGGTTCTTCGGAGTTTGCATCGCCGACGAGTGCTTCGATGGCTTTCTCTTCGGGGTTCGATTCATGCTTTGCGCCGGGGGTCGAGACGCGTCGGCCGATCATTTGCTCGACGAGGGTTGGCTCGTCGATTTCCTTGACGATGTTCGTTGCGACGAACTTGCCGTCACGCAGGACGCTGACCCGGTCGCAGCAGGTGAATATCTCGCTCATGCGATGCGATACATAGATGATCGTGAGCCCGCGTGCTGCCAGGTCGCGGGTGATGTCCATCAGTGTGCTGGCTTCGGTGAGCGAGAGTGATGAGGTCGGCTCGTCGAACACGATGACCTTTGCGGCGTTGTTGCCGTGCTCGTCTTTGTCGAGCGATGCGGCGATCTGACAGATCTGGCGACGCCCGGGAGAGAGTTCGCCGAGTGGTCGGGCGACATCGATGCTGGGGTCGAGCTGGTGTACGAGATTCTCTGCTCTGCGACGCATTTCGTCGAAATCGACGGTGAATCCCTTCTTTGGGATGTCGTGGAGGCAGAGGTTTTCAGCGACCGAGAGGTTGGGGCATTGAGCGAGTTCCTGATGCACGATGCGTACACCCGCCGCGAACGCGTCGTCGAGTGAGCCCGGGATGAGTTCGCGGCCTTCGAGTGTGACCGTCCCGGTGTCCTGTTTATGGAGACCGGCGATGACCTTGCCGAGAGTTGACTTGCCTGCGCCGTTTTCGCCCATGAGGGCGTGGACCTCTCCGGGTAGGAAAGACACGGAGACATTGCTCAGCGCCTGGGTGATTCCAAAGGCCTTGCTGATGTTGTCTGCGATAAGAACGGGTTGCGCTTGTTGCACATCAGAACTCATAAAAAGCACACCCCGCGTTTTCACGCCGGGTGTGGTGAGGTGTGGTTGTGATTAATCTTCGCCGAGCCAGGTCTTCCAGTTCTCGCCGTATTCTTCGACATTCTCTTCGGTTACGATATCGAAGTCTGCGAAGATGAGCTCGGATTCCGGCGTGCGGTTGTACTCGAGCTTGTCGATGATCATCTCGACGGACTTCTCGCCCCAGCCGTAGTAGGGCTGACCGACGAGGACCTGGACCTGTCCCTTCTTGACATACTCAAGCGGGAGTGGGAGGGGGTCCATGGAGACAACCTTGGCGTTCTCGTAGATGCCGTCGAGTGCGTTGTCGGTGTAGAGCGGCCAGCCACCGACGAGTGCCCAACCGGTGATGTCGGGGTTTGCGCTCTGGACCTGCTGCATCTTTGCTGCGGCCTCCGTAGCGGTTTCGGGCATGAACGAGTAGACGGTGGGCTCGCCAATGCCTTCGTATTCCCCTGCCTGTTCCTTCACGCCGTCGACGCGGGCCTGAAGGTTTACCGCGGCCGGGTTGCCGGTGAGGATTGCGACTTTACCCTGCTCGCCCATCTGCTCTGCGAGGTGACGCATGACTTCCTTGCCGGCTTCCTTGTCGTCCACGCCGTAGTACGCCATGCGGCCCGATTCGGGTGCGTCGGAGTCGAAGGTGACGATAACTACGCCGTTGTCGACCGCGGCCTTGAGTGCGCCGGTGAGCAGGTTGGCGTCGGTGCAGGAGATGGCGATGCCGTCGACGCCTGATGCGACGAGTTGCTCGACATACTGTGCCTGAACCTGTGCGTCTTCCTGTGGCGGTGTTTGCCAGAGGATGTCGATCTGGACGCCGTCCATTTCGTCGCTCAGTCGTGCTGCGGCGTCGATTGCGCCTTTCTTGGCGGCCTGGAAGGGCGGGTTGCTGTTGCTCTTTGCGATGACCCCGATGCGGTAGACGGTTTCGTCTGACGAGGTTGTTGTGTCGCTGCTCCCGCTGGAGGCGGTGTCGCTCTCGCTGCCGCTCTGTGAGCAGGCACTGGCGAGCATGAGTGCGCCGATGGAGATGGAAGTGGAAGAGATGAGCCAAGCGCGTCGCGTGGTCATGATGGAGCTCCTGTGGTTTTACCCTCTGCGGGCCTGGACCCGCTGCTTTGTCTGATCGATGACGACGGCGATGATGATGGCCGCGCCCATTACGATCTGATTGTAACTCTGGTCGATCTCGAAGATGACCATCGCGTTGTTGATGAGTTGGATAATGATGGCCCCGAGGACGGCGCCGATGGCCGTGCCGCGACCGCCCATGAGCGATGCACCGCCGATGACGGTGGCGGCGATGACCTGAAGTTCGTACGCGTTGCCCGCGTTGGTCTCGCCCGCTCCGAAGTAACCCAGATAGAGGAAGGCGCTGAGCCCGCACAGGGTCCCGGTGATGGTGTAGACCAGGATCTTGACCTTGCCGACGGGGATGCCCGCATATTGGGCGGCTGTTTCGTTGCCGCCGATCGCGTAGATGCGTCGGCCGAACACGGTGCGCGAGAGCACGAACCAGCCCACGATCGCGACGAAAATCATGACAAAGACGGGGACGGGGTGCACGCCGAAGAGCTCGGCCTTGATCGTGCCGGTCATGATGCTGTCGGGGAATCCACCGATGGATTGAGTGTTGAATATCTGCTGTGGGATGACAATGGTGAGCCCGCGCAACACGGCCATCATCCCGAGGGTGATGACAAATGGGTGGACGCCAAGCCCGACGCTCATCGAGCCGTTCGCCAGCCCGCACAGGGTCCCGACGGTCATGCATGTGAGCATGCCGACGGGGAGCGAGATGTACCAGCCGGCGCCCTCGGGTAGGGCGCTGAGGGCCATTGCGCCGACGATTGCGGAGAACGCGTAGATCGATCCGACCGAGAGGTCGATGCCCGCGAGGATGATCACGCCGGTCATGCCGACGGCCATGATTGCGAAGAAGCTCGCATCTTTGAGCACCAGCGAGATGTTGCTTTTCTTGAGGAAGCGGTTCTGCTTGTCGATCGCGTAGAGCGTGTTGGTCGTTGCGTCGAACCGGTCGATGGTCGAGGCGGGGTAGTCCCTGACATCATCGCCGTGGGTGACTCGGTATTGCGCGATGTTTCGTTTGGCGATGGTGCCCACCTCGTGGGCGTTGTTCTGCGCATCGAGCAGTTCGATGCGTGCGTCGTTTGGAATTTCGAGGTTTCGTTTTCCGATGCTCTGGTTGAAGTGTCCGTAGATCGTGAGGACGCACATCATGAGGATGATGACGATGACGAGCCCGGACTCCTGATGTGAGAAGAGTCTGGAGAGAAACGAACCCCGAGGTGTGCTCGGGGTTGTCGATTGTGCGTGGTTCGGCTCAGCCGATTCGGTCCTGCTCACCGTGTTTCCTTCGAACGGGGACAAGTGGGGCGTTTATGCACGATTGATTGTATCGAAATCGTTCGCCGCTTGTAGTTGATTGGGTCAGTCTATGACCTGGACCTTGTTGCTGCGGTCGGATTTGATGAGGTTGATGCTCAGGTTGCTTGTTCTGAGGTTCTCATCCTGAATATCTTCCGCGTCCATGAAGAAAGTGGCCTGCGGGTTTGTAGTGACGAAGTCGGCGCTGCCATCGGCGCGGACGAAGTTGCCGCCCTCATCGCCGTGGTTGTCGTCGGTTGCGTATCCGGTTTGGGGATTGAACCCGTATTCTTCCACGGGGTTGGGTTCGTTGCCGCTGCCGGGCTGGTTGTTGCGCCAGTCCCAGCCGTACCAAGCGTTCACACTGACATCAGCTGTGTTGGTTTCATCACCCCAGAGCGGTGGTGAGAACTGGATGGAAGGATCGACGGACTTGAGTCCTGCGATGTAGAGGTAGCTGATGTTGTAGTGGATGACATCACGGGTGGTTGAGGGTGGTTCCGGTACTTTGCCTTCGTCCGCGTCCGCGATTAGCTTGTTCGTCGGTGTTGGGAAGCGGCTCCAGTAGTAGTCGATCCGATCGCTCGGGCATGTAAGGACTTCCAGTGCGTCCATGTAGCCGCTCATGAGCGGGGACTTATTCCCATCGATGTATGCTGCGGGTCCGCCAGCGGGAGTCCCGACGAATCCGACATCGCCTGAGACGGATGGTGATCCGCCGTCATTCCCGAGTGTGCCTTCGCCGTCGCCGATCTGGAACAGTGAGAACATTCCTGCGACTCCACCGGCCGTGTATTGATTGTCGAGGTATCGAGAATCGGGTTGCTGCGCGGGGATGATTGGATACCAATCTCGGTAATCATCGGCGTAGTAGGTGAAGGCCTGTCCCATTGCCCGGACCTGTGTCAGACACTTGAGCTTTTTCGCGGAATCGCGAGCGGCACCGAGTGCGGGCAATAGGATCCCAATCAGCAACGCGATGATCGCGATGACGACGAGGAGTTCGATCAGTGTGAATGCTGATCCGGTGGGTCGGTTGTGATAGCGTTTCATGCAAGTTCCTCGTGAGCAATGCGGTCTGGCTGCTACTGTGTGCCCCATACGCGGCAGCCCCGCGCTCGTACGATCGTACTGGAGACCCATGATGCCTGTCAACCGAATCTACTTTCGCAAACGAAAAACATTTCGTGTCTTTCTTGGGATTGCCCTTTGGGTGCTCTCGGGGGCGTTTCGTCCAATAAGTTCTGCCTATGCCTTGCAAGGGCAGGGTTTAGAACCGGCTGAGACGAGTGCATTCACAACTCCCGATTGGGCGAAAGGACTTGTGTGGTATCAGGTCTTTCCTGAACGATTCGCGAATGGGAACCCGAAGAACGATCCTGCAGGACTTGACCAGGTTCTGATGGACTGGGACGGGGTGTGGACATCGAGTTCTATCGAGGAGATCGAACGGGCATGGAACCGGGGGCGGATCGCGGCAGATCTGTTTGGGCGCACTCAGGTATCGGGGCAGGGTGGGATGCGCCGTACTGTGTATTCCCGTCGCTATGGGGGTGATCTTCAGGGGGTGTATCAACAGCTTGAAAACATCCGTGATTCAGGCTTTACGGGTATCTATTTGTGCCCTGTATTCACATCCAGATCGTTGCACAAATATGACGCGAGCGATCACCGTCACATTGATCCGACGCTCGCGGATCCTGGCAGCTATGACGATCCGGGTATCGGTCACACATTCTTACGCGAGGGCGAGGATCCGTACGACGAAACGACTTGGGCTTGGACTCCTGCGGACGAATGGTTTGTCGATGTGTTTTTACCAAAGGCCAAATCGCTTGGGCTGCGGGTCATGCTCGACGGTGTGTGGAATCATGTCGGGCTCGATCATTTCGCGTTTCAGGATGTGCGAATCAGGGGCAAGGATTCAGCGTTTGCGGATTGGTTTGAGGTTGTATTTGATGAAGAAGGGGCGTTGATTGGGTGGCAGGGGTGGAGCCGCGTGAACGGTAGTCTGCCCGAGTTCCGGCATGTTGGGGATGACATCGCGGCGGGCCCGAAGGCGCACATTATGGCGGTCACGCGCAGGTGGATGGATCCGAACGGAGATGGTGACCCGAGCGATGGTATCGATGGGTGGCGGTTGGATGTTGCGGGCGAGATCGGTGCTGGTTTTTGGGGGGATTGGCGATCACTCGTGAAGTCGATCAATCCTGAAGCACTCATCGTTGCGGAGATCTGGCATGATGCGGATGAGATGCTGAGCGATAAGGCATTTGATGCGCAGATGAACTATCCGTTCGCGTATGTGATCGCGGATTGGCTCGCGATTGGAGATGCTGATATTCGGAACAATGCGCGGGTCGCTGCGAACCGATTGGGGCGGGTTTTCCATCATGGGGCAGAAGTTGATCTGGTGCAGCTGAACCTGATGGGGTCGCACGATACAGAACGGCTCGGATCGCTGATGCAGAACCGATGGGCGCGTGGCTTTGATAATGAGTCATCAAGATGGTTCGGGCGGTATGAGCCGGAGGCGGTGGGGGAGCGGGCGCAGGCGCGTTCGCTCGCAGCGGTTGCGGCGATGGTTGCTTCGCCGGGTGCGGTGATGATGTACAACGGCGATGAGTACGCGCTGCCTGGGGCGGACGACCCGGATAATCGCAGGCCGATCCCTTGGGGCCATTTCAGTGCGTCTCAGCTTGAGATGCGTTGGGCGATCTCGCGGCTGCTTCGTTGGAGGGATGACGATGTGGTTGGCGATGTGTTGCGATTTGGGGATGTCGCGTTTGAAGCATGTGGTGATACATCGCTGCTGATCACTCGTACATTTGAAGGGGTGCAGGTGCGTGTGGTGATCGCGCCGGAGCACGACATGCTTGCCGATCCAGAAGCGATTGAGTTGGACCTGCCTGGTTGGGATCGGGCTCACGAAACGGAGCGAAAGTTGATGACCGGTTTGTCTGATGCGCCGTTGCAAGTGCGTGTTTATCGGCGTCGTTGATGAGAAAACTTGTTCTGAGAAGGCCCGAAAACTGGGCAGAATCGGCTGGGCTACGAAGGAAAGCCCTTTCGTGAAAGATCTTCCTCGCACCCCGAAATCAGTTTCGCTATTCTGTCGAATACAACCCATGCCTGCGGAGAGCCTCCGCTGGGACTCGTGGGGTATAGATTTCAAGATCGATCGGGCGCTCTGCTCGGTCATCAGGAGCAACCTAAGGGAGATCAGCATGAACAAGCAGTTTGCACTCGGCGCGGGGATGCTCGCGCTCATCGCGGGGTCCGCGATCGCTCAACCGACACTTGATGGTGTTTACGACGCAGGATCAGAAAGTGCGTTTTATGGCGACATCATCTGGGTCCAGAATCAGCCGACAGCGTTCGGCGACAATGTTGCCGGACTGTTTACCGGCGGCGAGTTCGGTGATCCGGAAGTTGTTGACACCGGAATCGAAGTTGCGATTCCGCTCGCATCGCTCGGCTTGAGCGGCTCGGAAACCATCCGCCTCGCGGGCTGGGTGAACTCGGGCGATCGCACATTCAAGTCGAACCAGATCATCGGCGACCTGCCACTGGACACTGGGAATCTGGGTGGTGCGCAGGATCTGAACGATGCGCCTTTCGATACCACGACACAGCACATCAGCATCGATCTGTCGGGCGTTGCCTCGGGCACACCCACGGTTGACGGGTCGCTTGACGGCGGCACGATGGGCAGCAGCTACACGAACGCGTTCATCCAGGGCAACTACACGGGTTTCGGCAACGAGACCGATGGCACGGTTGACGGTGACGGCCCCAACGGCGGCGGTTCCGAGATCGATGGCATTTACATTGCGAAGGATGCGACCAATCTCTACATCTTCGTCGCTGGCAACCTTGAGTCCAACGGCAACGCGATCGACATGTACATCGACACCGGCGCCGGCGGTGACAGCACCCTGGGCGGCGGCTCGGGCGACGGCGGGTTCATCGTCGATGGGCAGTCCGGGCTCGTTTTCGATTCGGGCTTTGATGCGGATTATGTCTTGTCGATCGATTCATTCGACGACGACATGATGGGCGAAACACCGAATGTTCCCCGCGCCTACTTCGGCGATATCGACAGCACGATCGACGATCTCGGCTCGCTCGCGGGTTGGGGTGCGGCCAATGCGGGGGCGCTCTCGGGCGGCATCTCGATGGGTGTGGATAACTCGAATGTCGATGGTGTGATTGGTGATCCTTCTCAGGCATCGCCTGTTTCGCCTGACGCTGATTGGGCGTATGGCTCAGAGCTCAACAACATGCGTGTCTACATCGATGAGACCAACAACAAGCTTTGGGTCTTCCTCGCGGGCAACATGGAGGGCAACTACAACAAGCTCGTCATGTTCTTCGACAGCCAGCCGGGTGGTCAGAATGTGATTCTCGACAACAATGTTGATATCTCGTTCAACGCGCTCAACAACATGTCAGGCATCACCTTTGATGCAGGGTTTGAGCCAGATTACTGGATGGACTTCAACCAGGGTGTTGATGGCGGCACCGGTGC